>BNJV01001426.1_pt1 | contig 232016 bp, 281 predicted proteins | sample 8540591 | NCBI WGS metagenome assembly BNJV01 (sample SAMD00202457, study PRJDB9452) | human saliva metagenome | host: Homo sapiens | reverse complement strand
AGTGACAAATGTTTACCAATGCTTTCTGTTGCTTATCAATAGTTTAGTTTTTGCTTATTTTTTTATTTAAAATCATTTCCGTTATTTTTCGTCATTTTTTTAAATCGTATTCATCTTCGTATTCATTTTCATACTCACCTTTGCCCGTATAGTTGAGAAGGCTGTAATTTAGTTCTAATAGTTTACATTGGAGGGTGTCCCTCCGACTCCCCGACCTCTGGACAAGGTCTATTTTTGAAAAAAATTTAAAAAAACTTCATCAAAACTCTTGACTTTATGTAACTTTAGTTGTATAATAGATACATAAGGTTAAGGAGGAAACCTTAGACAAGGAAACTAGTAGAAAGGAAAACAAAATGTTTAAGTTCAAAAAGAAGCCACTCAAAGTAAAAAAACAAATAAGCTAGTAGTCAAAAATAAACTTATTTATAATCAGCTTTGAATGGCACATCGAATTTGGATAGTGAGAAATCACTATCCACTCTTCGGGGTGTACTTAAATTATAACAGGAAAAAAACAATGAAAGTAAATCTAAAAAAATTAGAAAAAAACCACCAAGCGTGAAAAAAAGTTGAATTTATTATTGGACTTCTTCTACTCCTATTTGCAGTTTGGTATTTTATGAGGTAATATATGTCAGTAGATATTGAAGCTATCCGCTGGCTTTTAGACAACGCCACAGCCTATGCTATCAGCAAAAACTGTGGCGTATCTACTCAAGCCGTTGATAAATATAAAAATGGTATATCAAATATAATGAACATGCGTTTAAAACACGCTATCAGCATGACTTCTTACGCCCATACACTACAAGAAAAACAGTGAGTACCATCACTGTTTTTTTTATTTTGAGCAAACAAAAAACCGCAAGCTATTGCCTGCGGTTTTAGTGTAATTAAATTTTGAAAGCCTTTCTGTATTTTTTTATTTAGTAGTAATGAGCCCGTCAGGCTCTACAGTAAATGATTCTTTATCTGCCAATCGGCCATCTTCAAGCATGAGATAGTAGCCACCGTTGTATGGGACAAAGGTGTTAGATTTCATGTCCCCATCTTCTGAGTCAAGATAGTACCATTTCTCATACCATTTGACCCACCCTGTAGCCATTGCGCCATCTCGGTTGAAATAGTACCATTTCCCATTGATTTTCTTCCAAGATGTGGCCATGTAGCCATCCTTGTCAAAATGGTACCAGTGGCCATCTGTATGCTTGAGCCATTTGTCAGAGTACATATAACCTGACTCATCAAAATAAAACCATGATTTATTTTCCTCGATGTACTCAAATTGACTCTTAGGATAAGAGCCATTAGCTCTAGCGTACCAGTAACCTTTATCATCTCGTTGCCAGCCTTTTTTAGGAGGCTCAGGTTGAGCATTTGGATTGGTCAAACGGTAAATGTAATAGTAAGGGCGTCCAGCATATAGCCAAATGTCATCATGGTCATTGACTGAGATGCCATCATAGCGATAATTGCAATGGATGATGTTGTCTGAGTCAATAAAAATCCCTGTATGTCCACCAGCACCAGCTGAGGCACCTTTGCGTCCCCAAATAAACACATCTCCACGCTGAGCGTCAAAAGGCGTATTCTCTGAGATAAGAGTATAACCATTCTTGATAAGCCAGTCGTGCTCATACTCAGTATTGACTGCCCATCCAGCTGATACTGCTCCAGCACTTCTCAGAGCATAGTAGACAGAGCTAGAGCAATCATAAGAGTCATCTCCGTCTCTTTCTTCCATGCTATAAGAGACTCGTCCCTGTCTAGCTTTCATCCATGCAATAGCTGTTTCAATGTTAATTGCCATTTAAATTTTCCTTTCTTACCAAAATAAAAGGAAGCCATAAGGCTTCCTTATCTAGTCTTTCTTAGGCTCGTAGTATTCAAGCGCTCGCTCGCTGTCAGTCAATCCAGCAGTCGTTGGATCAGTAACCACTCCTAGCAAGACAAGAATATAAACGAATGTATTCACTCCGTCTTGAATGTTTTTTGGAATTTCAAGTCCGAATTGTTGAGCCATAAGAAATACCGCTCCTAGTAGAGCGATAAGAGTAACTTTGTTCTGTAGTCTAAGTCTCCAATTAATCTTGTTCATCATCTTTCTCCTTTAATTCTACTTCGATTTTTGTCTTTCTGGTCAACATTGACTAATAATTGACCAAGTTTTCTAGCATTGTCTTTCTTAATTTGGTTGATATAAGGTTTCAAGAATTCTGGAAACGCCCAACCAATAGCTTCCCAATTCTCGAGCACCGAGCCTAGATAATTAGCAATAAAGAACATTGTCCAAGTAATTCCTAAAGGACGAACACCAAGTGAACGAGCATACATCGCAACCAGTAAGATGACTGTGAATACTACGAAATGACGAATCAATCCCATAGTGCCAATCTTACTATCAAATCGTTTAGTCTTAAAAGCCTTGATGTATCCTGTAACGATATCCAGGATCATTAGCCAAAAGAAAATGTGAATGTATGGACTAGACGAAAGGTTCTTTAGGTGTTCGATAAGTTCATGAATTGGTAAGTCTCGCATACGTCACCTCTTATTGAACAGGCTGAGTGTCTAGCTCGGATTTAGGCGGCTCCCATTTCCAAACGGCAAGTAAACCATTTTGCGATGGTGAGCCTTCAAGTTGTTTGAGTGATTCGCCTTTGTAAGTAAAAGACTGATTTGTCTGAATCAAGACTCGCTTTCCTTCGCCATTCAATTCGACGTGTTCAGGATTTTCAATCACAAACATATCACCTGGTTGATAGACCTTGCCTTCCTCTACAAGTGGGAATAGTTCCACAAGTTCCTTGTAGGTTGTTCCGTAGGCAAGTTTTTCACCCATGATAGAATCTTGAGCCATAACACGCACTACTTTGTTGATTTTTTCAGTCAATTCAAGCAATTCGTTTTGTTTGGTTTCGGTCTGAGTGAGTTTCTGTTCAGCTTGCTCGATTTTAGATTGAGCTTGAACGATTGCTGACCCAGGATCTAGTTCAGCTTTAAGAACATCAAGAACCGCTTGAATCAAGACATCTTCCGGTTCATTTGTCCGGTCTCCTGTTAGCTCACGCATGTTCGAACTGTACCGATTGCCTTCTGACAGACGGATTTCAACCACTGTCTTGATATTGTCGCCAAAACCTCGTGTGTAAGGCTTGCTTGCTAGTTCGTAGTTATTAATTGCCATTTGTCATTTTTCCTTTCACTTCTTCAAATTTTGCTTTTAATTCTTCGTCTGATTCGATGATTCGTTTCATCTGTTCGATTTCCATAGCTGTAACTGTGTATAGAGCTTCTAGCGTAGCTGATTGAGTAGCTTCATTGCTGACTCTTTCACTCAATGATTTAATCGTCAGACTACTAATCTGCTTGTCTTGTTCGTTCATGTTGTTTCCAACCTTTCTACTTTTTGGTTTAATTCTTGAATCGCCTTGATAAGATAAGGCAATAATGCAAATGTGTTATACGAGTAAGCACCGTCTGGATTTTCCAAAAATGCTTCTGGAGCAACTTGTTGGACATCTTGAGCCATGATACCGCAAGAAATATCTTCGACTTTACCATCATACTCTTTGCGATAAGAGTAGGTTTTGAGCTTTTCGATAACATCCAGACCTGAGACTTGACTGTCTTGAATGTTGGTCTTGTATCGACGGTCTGACAAGTCTTTGTTGAGCGTAATCCAGTCGTATGTACCGTTGTCTAAATAAAAATAAAGATAACCGTTGTGAGCGTCCATGTATGTATATCGTGGTGAACTCATCCAAAATCCATACTTACCACCTGAAGCTCTGTTGTCATAGTAGATTTTACCGGTGACTCTAAGATTGCCGTAGACAACAGGGGTGTTCCAAAAGTTTGCGGTGTTATAGCAGTGCATTTCACCGTTATTTTTTACAAACCAAGCCTGATTGCCCGGTTTCCCCCAGTTATCGCCCCAGTTAACCCAAAGAGCCGTTTGACCTGCTCTCCATCCACCGTCACTCATACCAACGCGAAACTGTTAGAACCAGTCAACCAGAAAACAGTCGGATCCTTCTCATGCGTACCAATTTGAAATCCACCAATCTTGCCTTTGTAACCTTCGAGTAAGGTTGCAGAGACTACAACAGATCGTAGCTTATTGATGAATGCTGTTTTAGCAGCTAAAGTATCCGTGAATACATCACTTGACACAAGCTTCTTCGCTAGAGCTGTATCGAATATCAACTTGTCCGCTGAAATAGAATTCGAGCGAATGATGTCAGCATTCAGCGTGCCTACTTTTGCATCACCTACAAATAAGCGTTTAAAGTAACCGTCTATCGCCGTGATTTCATCTAGAAGCGTTCTACCTTTGAGTCGGATTTTAGCAGCTTCAATCAGAATATTATTGCTATTCAGATTGATTTGAGAAGAAATCGCACCTGGACCAGTCAAGGTTTGGATAGCATACGAATCAGATAATTGTGCTACTCGTGTTTGAGTGACAACATCTTGTGTCGATGTGTTATCGCTGAATTTTTAGGAGGTTTGTCGCCACGGATAAGTGATACCTGACCGATTGCGACTTGTCCGTTCTTCATTAACCAAATCTCAAGAGGAAATTCTCTTGCTTTAGTCGATGATTTCTGGACGGTCATTGTGCCTGTGATAATTTGAATTCCAGTTTTAGTAAGTGTCACTCTATCTGATGCAAGGCCACCGTCTGAATCCCATAGCTCAATTCCAAGCGGTGCATCTGGCAATACATCCACCCAAACTTCCATGCGATAACTTAATTTCTCGCCATTCGTAAATGTTGAGGTGTTGAGTGGCAATGCGAATCCGTGATAGACGTTTTGAGATTTACCAGTGTTGGTAATTCGTAGTAACTTAGTTCCAGCTTGAACTTCGATAACATTCGCATCGGCTTGTTTCTTGGTCCATTTGCTGAAATTCGTTGGATCATATACCAGGTTAAAATCTTCTAAGAAATTAGATACACGACTAACTAGGCCGTCTGCAGTTTGTATTACTTGTGAAATAGAGTCATTCTGTCTCTGAATGGTCTGTGTGTGACTCTTAACCGTATCGACTACATCATTAAAATCAGCAACACTTACGATTTCAGAAGTGTTAACATCGTAGTCAGTCATGCGGTCAGAATGCTCAAGCTTCATACCGCAGATTTCAAGACTACCACTGCCTGTTTGGCCAAACTGGATTGAATTGTAGACTGAACCTGCTGTGAATGTGAATTGATATCGAACCCAATCAGTATTTGTGATTGGGTTATTCATGTATCTATCACGATTATTTGATGCCCATGGATGAAGTAGTAAATTTGCATTAGGCTTAATTACTCTCGCCCAACAGGACATTGTATATTTCTCACCAACAACTAAGTTAATACCTTGTGCGATATCCTTGTTTCCGCCATTCGTATTATTTACAATTCGAAACCCCTTTTTAATAGCAGTATGTGGCGCATCTGTGAGTAATACTACTTCCGTCTTACCACTACCGCCCGAGTTATTCAATCTCCAACTACCTCCCAAACCATTCCCTGCAGGAATGATGGAAGAATTCTGCAAGAGGTTATCGTTTCGAATAACATCTCTCAGTTTGGTTTCAATTCGTGAGATGGTCCTTTGAAATCCGTCAACAGAGTTCTTGACTGTGTTCTGGACTTGAGTTGCATTTTGAAAACCTCTGTCATTGGCCAACCTGTCAAAATCAGTACGAGTTAATCTCTCAGTGATTTGGTCAGCTTGGACTTCGATTCTATTTTCAGCAATTCTCAACCTATCGTTTAACGGACCAACCTCTTGTTTAGTCACAAGAGTCCTGAATCGGTCTGTCATCTGCTCGATTTTAACAAGGCTTGAATCAGACAAGTATTTAGAAGTATTAGCAGACTCAAGAGCGTTTCTAGCTTCTTCCAAAGCTTCTTCAGCCGTCTGGGTAACTGTTGAACCAATAGCACGAATCTCTTCGATTTTGGTCCGCTGGTCTTCAAGCTTCTCGTTCATGCTGCTATCGAAACCTGAGAATCGATTGTCGATTTCATCCGACAGAGCACGCTTGTTTTCTTCTACTTTGGCTTTGATAGCGTTCACTTCATCTGTGAATTGATTGGTTAATTCTTCTTTTTTGCGGTCAAAAGCAAGGTCAGCATTTTGAATTTCTTTAGCTAGTTTTGCTTCAAAGATTCCATCTAGGTGTTGTGTTTCATTCTTGACTGCATCACTTACTACATTACCGATTGCGCTTGCTAAACCTGACTTAAATTCTCCAAAACCAATACTCTTCAATTTCTTAGCCATTGGAGAATAGTTGTATTTCGTGATTTTCTTTCGCACATCAAGGTCGTAGTATTCGTGGTAGACACCTACCACATCAAACATCTGTACTGGAACATCGCTTCTACCAATAACATCAATCTCAATACTATCTTCGAGCATATCGCACAATGTTGTTCTGAAATACTGCTTGCCATATTCTCTAAGGCTTGCTTCATCCTTGACATCTTGGTCGTTGACTTCTACGACATCCTCATAAATCTGACTGTATTTGTTGATTAGAGGGCTTTCCACAACCACAGAAAATTTGCGGTCCGGCGCCTTTTCTCCCTCACCTTTGACTGTCGTCTTGAATGTAATCCGAGTCTTTAAAGACTTGGTAGAGGTCTTATGCTGATAGCTCGATAGGTTTTTCTTGTACATAAAAAGCGATTCATTTTCTGAACCGCCATTTTTTAACAATCGAACTTGATAACCATGTCTGACTAAATCACCACCCCATTGACCAAGGATAGAATGTTTATCCTTAGTCAAGACTTCCATTGCGTTCTTAGTATCAGAATTGAAGGTATGTCTATCTTCAATATTAGAGTAAAATGAGAACGGATTATCACGAGTGATACTTCCAGCAAATCGACTTAAAGCAGTTGATCCGGTCACTCTGTCCAAAGAAATCGGATTAACAACATAGTTGTTCAAGAGAGTGAATACTTGGTTCGCATAGACTTGAATATATCCATGCTTCTTCTCGACTTCGAAAATCAAAAAATCTTGTTCACCATGAAGATCATCAGCAGTCAAGAATGTTTCTTCTCTTAGTCGTTGCCATAACAAATTATTGGTAGGAAACTTGAACGACAATTGATAGGTGCTATTCGCTTCTTGTATGATGTTATCATTGTATGCTGCATTAAGAGGGATATTCCCTTCTGTTAAATAAATCATACTAGATACCTCCAATTAGGACGAATAGTTACCTTACGCACGTTCCCTGTATAGGTCACACCGTTACGACCAACAGGGATTTCAAAGAACCCTCCACGCTTTCTGAGAGTGTTCTGCACTGCACCATTAGCATTATAGATGTTTTGTTTCCTTGTCTACAGTCGATTGTAGCCTTACCAATAATTGACAAGTGCATGGTTTTACGTCCGATAGTGAGTGATACATCCCCATTGCCCTCAATCTCAATAATTGGTTCAGAATAAATCGTCCCAGGATTATTGATCGTACCAGATGCCGTAAGAACTACAGGATCTACAATTTTTTGATAGCGGAACGGTTGCATGTCTAGCTTGATTTCCAACTTCCAAGCATGATTCCCAAACGGTTCAAAACTAGCAGTAAGGAAGTTTGCATAGAATAACGACCCCAGCTGATAGCTAAATTCTAAAACATTATCATTCGATTGAAACTTATCAAGAATACTTGAAATCTCAACCATTTTTTTAACGTGGAGAGTGAAGGTCCTTTCGTAACTGTCGAAAGAACCGTCTAACACACGGTAACTACCATTAACTCCATAAAGGTTTGCTTTCTCTCCTTTTGGCTTAGCAGCCTCCACCTTCCCGAAATCTGTCACAACACAACCAGGAAGGGTTGAGGTGTGAAAACCATTGATGATCATATACTCCATTAAATTCCCTCCCTTGCGTAAATTGCACCGTGTTGTTCATAGGTTTTGAGTGAGATAATGTCATTGTCCAGATAAACGTCTGACGATTTTTCAAGAATAGCAGTAAGGATTCTCTCCATACTTGCTCTCAGAATCGCTATCTCAGACACGGTTTTATTCTCATGTGCTTCAAATTGAGCTGATGGCATAGCCAACTGGGCTTCTAGGTTTTTAGTAACGGATGCTGACGAGTTTATATCTAAATTATCCCCAGAAAATACATCTGAAATCTCACCAGCTATTCCACCAACTGTTTCTTTGACACCTTTAAACCTTTCTTGCAGTCCTTGGTCTAAACCTTGCATAATTGCATTACCTGCTGGGATCAAAAGCTTACGGTCATAGTCAATAGGACCTTTATGGTCTCGAATCCAATTTGCAATTCCACCAACAAAATTAGTAACTCCTTCCCAGGCAGATTTTAAACCACCTAAGAAACCATTAAGAATGGCCTTACCAGCTTCCCAAAGATTGATATTAGCTAGACCTTTAAAGATATTTGTGACACTGTTTACAACATTAGTCACACCTTGTTTCAAGTTATTCCAAGCATTCTGAGCTCCTTGGATAAGCCCGTTGATGATAGAAATAACCCCTGATTTCAGGGCGTTCCAGCCATTCACAGCTGCCGACTTTATACTTTCCCACAAACTTGATAGGAAGTTCATAAAACTACCCCAGATATTTTGAGCCCCCTGCACCAAACCTGAGATCAGACTTGTTACAGTAGATTTTATCCACTCCCAGGCCATAGATGCAGCCGTTTTGATAAATTCCCAAATTGAACTAAGAACATTAGAGAAGTTCTCAAAAACACCAGTAGCGTATCCAACGATAACATCCACAACTCCAGAAAAGTATGTCTTAATACCCTCCCAAATCAGAGAGATTCCATTTTTGATTCCTTCCAAAATCAGAGAAAGATCTACACCTAATTGATCAAAGTTTCCTGTAACTAGGTCAATGATAATCAAAATAGCACCCAAGAAAATCGATTTGATAAATTCCCAAGCGCCTTCAAAGATCATTTTAATTCCTTCCCAAACTTGAGTAAGACCATCTGAAATGTTGTTCCAGATATTCATGAATCCGTCAATGAACGGTTGAACAACCATCATGACAGCTGTAGTAATCAATGTCCAAGCCGTAGACGCGGCCTCCTTGATTGATTCCCATAAGTCAGAAAAGAATGTTACAACAGCATTCCACATCGCCTTTAAAGACTCAACGTAAGCATTCCATGTTGTAACAACTCCATCCCACAAAGTGCTAGCACCTTCAGAGATACCAGACCAAAGACCGACAAAGAAATCAGCAATCCCCTGCCAAGCCTGTTTGATCCAATCCACAAAAGAGGACCAAATCTTTTGACCAGTTTCTGTTTGTGTGAAGAACCATACAAGAGCAGCAGTCAATGCGCGACTGCCGTTACGATTAAGCCAATCGGGTTAGCAGATAGAACTGCATTAAAGATACCAAACGCTCCACTTGCTCCCATAGTTGCTGCCGCATTCGCAGCTTCTGCGGTAGTGAGTGCACCGGTTCTTACGAACTGAGCTAGCATTAAGCCATTCGTGATAGCTAGAGTTGCATTCCTGATTGTTTCAATTCCTTTTATTACCGCTAAGACAGCTTTATATCCTGCCCATGCACTTGTAATGCCAACAACAGCCGATTTTAAGGCATCTAATGCAAGAGGTGAATCTTTTAACCAAGATGTAAATTTACTAAGTCTTTCAGAGGCGTCTCTGATAAAACCTGAGATACTTTCAAAGGCAATGCCTAGCAAATTCACTCCCTGCTCTCCGTCTTTGATTCCTAAAAGATCTCCAACGAAATCAACAACAATACTTGCAACATTACCAGCAACAACCCCGATATTCTCAAAAGTTACTCGGATATTGTCGGCGATGTTGACAATTTGATTAGCAGCACCCTCGCTAAATCCAAGCATGGTCAGGATATCAATGTTATCTTGCTTGCTCAATGACCCAAAGATCATATCAAAGAAGGTTTGAAAGATACCTGTCACCCTCGACAGTTGACTATAGACTGCACTTCCAAAAGTATCCCCAAAAAGCTGAGAAGCAATCTGGCTAATCCCTTCAGTCAAAACCAAGCCAAGGCCAGAAAAAATATTTCCAACCATTGGTAAAAAGTTATCGAAGAGAAAGGTAGAGGTTGTTTTTGCTAAAGCTTGTAAAGATGGCAGAATATTTTCTCCCAATGCTAACTTTCCAAGTACATTCTGAGCAGCTGCTTTCATTGATTCAAATGAGCCACTAAAAGTAGATCCGCCTCTTTGGCAGTTGTACCAGTGATGTCGAGATTTTCTTGAATAGCATGGATTGCATTATAAACATCTGAAAGGTTGTTAATGTCATATTTAACACCCGTCAGTTTCTCTGCATCAGCCAATAGCCGTTGCATTTCTTGTTTTGTACCACCATAACCGAGCTTCAAGTTGTCAAGCATGGTGTAGTTCTGCTTAGCAAATCCTTGATATGCCATCTGAATGCTTTCCATTGATGTCCCCATCTTATTAGCATTATCTGACATGTCAATCATGGCCATATTTGCTGTTTCTGCAGCTTTGTTTGTATCACCGCCCAAAGACTGCAAGAGACTAGCTGAGAAGCCTGTCACATTCTCCATATAAGCATTAGCTGACAGACCTGTTGTCTTGTAGGCTTCATTAGCATAACCCTTCACCTTGTCAGCAGAACCTTTGAAAAGAGTTTCAATACCTCCGAGCGATTGCTGAAGCGCTGCACCTTCACTGATTCTTTGCCGAAAATGCCTTACCAATCCCTGCCGCTGCAATAACTTTCGTCATAACACCAACAAGACTAGAACCCAATGACTGTCCAGCACTTTGTCCAGCTGCACTCGCTTCAGGATTGAGGATTGATTGGATTTTACCAGTAATCCCTCTAGCTGATGGTATCAATTGTACATAAGCCTGTGCTATTTCTGTAGCCACTAATCCTCACCTCCTATCTTTTCTAAAATTTTCTGACGATATTCTTCAAAGTCCTCACCAGAATCAAAGATCATCTCCTTGCTTTCTTTAGCTTTAGTTTTTCCTGTTAGTTCCTCTGCAACCATTAATGGTTTGTTGATTCCTTTCTGACCGTCTGTTGTTTTAAACCAAACAAGAGCAGAAAGCCTATCAAGCACGCCTGCAAGCAAAAAGGTTTCAAAAGGAACTTTGCTATTGGTCATTGCTAGTTTGATCCGAGAATCATCCTTTAAACCAAAAGCAAAGACAGCCACCTGGTTAGCAGGTAGCTGTCTGTAGTCAAAAATTCCATAGGTTTCAGCTAAATCACAAATAAGAGAATCTTCGTCTATTTGAATCATTCTAGCAAGGAGAGCTATTTTTTTAATTGGTCCTGACTTGTGAAAATCTCACTAATTTCTGAACCCATTTTATCCAAAGGAACAATTCCATCAGCAGTCCGTACATGATTTTTCAAATCTTCCGACTTGTTACCAAGCATAAGTTTGACAACTTTTGGTAAAACTGCAGGATTTGTATCTACTTCAGCGATTGCTTCAAGCAACTCATAATTTTCCAAGCGTTCTTTTGTGATTTCAAAAGCAAATCCGGTCGAAGTCACCCCACGGATTGTTTTAATCTGTGGCGCAGCTTCTTTATTTTTCTTTTTGCGATTTTGTTTTGACATAGTTAAGCTCCTTTGATGTATTCATAGTGTGTGTCATCAGTAGAGTTAGGAAAGGCAGTGACTGTCGTACCATATCCGAGAACACTTCCATCGTTATAAGTGATTTCATCGATGGCAGTTACTTTTCCTGAAGGGATAACAATACGTTTAAGTACACCACCTTTTAGAACTGTTTCGATTACAAGACAATGATGTGGCAATTCTTTTGAATTTGCCTTAATGGTAATTCCTGATGACAAGTCCCCAGATACATTATCTGATCCATAAACTTCCTTCAAAACTTCCACATTCAATGCTTCAATCAGCATATATTTGAATGTGTCTGTCTTTTCCTTTTGAACTGAACTTACAACGACACCACCCCATGCCTTAATATTTTCTGACTCAGGGGAGTTGCTATTAGTCATACCATCTTCTGAAATATAACCTAGTGCTTTAAACGCATCATCTAATTTTGTAGTTGCATCAGTTGGCAGTGTTGTTCCAAGAGGTGCAGAATAAACCGCACCTCCGATTTTAGGTTTTGCAGTCGTTACATTTGCTTCTGTAGCCATTTAATTTCTCCTTTTTAAAAATAATTAATATCAAATACGGCTTGATATCGATATTGTTTTGTTTCAGTGTCCGTAAAATTGTAATCACTGTTCAGGTGGACACCACAGATTGAATCTAACTCAATCAATCCTTTCACAGCACTTTTCACTTTCACATTAAGCTCTGCAGCCTTCTGCATAGTTGGGCCATAACTTTGAAAAGCAAAGGTCGCACTACCAGAATGATTTCGCTCCTTCCCACCTGTCTTTTGAATAATGACAAAGCTATCGGGAGCTTCAGCTTCATGTTCAAAAATGACGGTACATCTAAATGACCGTCAAGATATTTCTTGATAATAATTTCAATCATCTAATGCACCGCCTTCAACAAAGTGTTATTTTTCAAATTATCCCTCTTCGCTTTTTGCGTAGCTGGATAAATCATAGCATTGGCTCTTGTCTTACCAACGTGGCTATCTTGTTCATAACCAGTGCCACATCTTTTTTTAATGACTGTTGCTTCTTTGTTCAGAATATCCTGAATCTCTTTTGATTTCAAAAGAGCTCCTACACCCGCACCGATAATCTTGACTTTGAAATTACTCATACGCTTCAACCATCACTTTCTTATTCCAGTCCAAAGGCATCATTTCTTCAATACCTTCTAAAGGGATGCCAATCGTGCGCCATTTGTGACCGAAAAAACGAACCTCTCGGTCTTTCCACTCGTTCTTATCGCCTTTTGGGATACCCAGTGTATAAGCTGCCTTTTTCCCAGTAAGATTCAGTTGATTTGTGACATCTTCTGTTGAAGCTGGAACAACCAGGACATTATCTACTTCAATTTCAGTATTCTCATAGATTGGATGCCCAAAGTCATCTCTACCATTCTTGGTTTTTCCAATCAAAGTTACAGTAATTCCTTTAATCCGTCCCATAGATATCAATCACCCCATATCTTTGTTTCTTGAGACCGAGACGTTTTAATTCCGAGTCCTTAATAAATAGACCACCACCAGGGACAAGATAAGACCCGCTGAAGGAATATCCTAAAGCAGACTCAGCCATTTGAGTCATTGGTTCCTGATCAGTTGATGTCATCAAGGTGCGAGCAACTACATCCACTGTTACGGATTTAACCACCATAGCAAAAGATGGATCAGTAGCCACCAACCCATCTAAATCCTTACCAACTTTTTTAGCTTCAACACGAAGAGAATGAGAAACGACTTCCAACAGCGCTTCGGCTCGTTTTTCCTCATCGAATTTCAACGCTCGCCACAATTTTTTCAAATCTTCGACTGTTGCAAAGTTTTCCATCTAACTCACCCTTCGTTTGCGATTAGTAAATCAAGCAAAGCAGATTTATTTGCCTTGCTATCATACTCAACACCTAATTCATCAAGCTTAGCTTTAATTTCAGCTACTGTCAGAAGGTATTCCTGTTTGAAATTCTCAATAGGAACCCAATCTCCAGCCAACTCGCTTTCTGTTGAAATGCAAACGCCTGTATTTTTTTATCACGATATGTTGCCATTTCCTACCTCCGTTAAAATATTAAGCTTTCACTCGAGCGAATGAGTCGGCATCAAGAATACCCCAACCAATGAATGCTTCTGCACGAAGCAAGATTTCATTGTATGCTTTCAAGTCACGACCAGCTCCATCTGGATCACCATATTCAATGATTTCCATTGGGATATTTTCAGCATATCCCCACTTGAAGCGGTTTTCAAAATCACCAACAATAGCGTGGTTTGTTTGAGCATTTCCACCTGTTACAGTCAAGTTTTTTTATTTACGTCTGATTTCATTCCGTAGAATGAGTCAGGATTTTGTCCAAATCGGAATTCTGGATATTGAACAACACCATTGACTTTCAGCTTAGCAAGTGCTTGTCCTCCGATAGGTGAAAGTGCTAATCCTGTAACTTCACCACCCTTAGCCACGATTTGTTGGACAGCTGCATCGATGTTATCGTCAAATTTATCCTCTGCAAAGTTCACGATATTACTAGTGATCAAACCATCAAATGAGTTAGTGTCACGGAAAGTTGCATCTGTAAGACCTTTAGGCTCCAAACCATGGATAGCAGCGATATCGAAAGCATCTGCGATTTTCTTAGCGAAACCATCTGCAAATTGTGAAAGATATTCAAGTTGTTTTTCTTCAGATGCGTATTTAAACTCATCTGTGATACGAGCTTGATAGACGAATTTTAGAGGTTTGATCACCTTCGTGTCAACCACTGCTTTACCAGCACCTTTTTGTTGACCTTCACCAACAATTTGAGCATTTCCTTCAAGATTGAAAATGAATTGCTCAACTCCGTTAAATGGAATAGGACTCTGTGAGGATAGTTTTGCAAGAACAGAACGTCCTTGTACTTTTGAAATTAGTTCTTTAACCAATTCTGGTTGAAAAAGTGTTCCTTGTTTCAATGAATTATCTGCCATTTTTTATTCTCCTGTATGATTTAATTCTCGAAGCATTGACTTCATTTGCATTGTTTTATTATCGCCAACTTGAGGTTCAGTTTCTCTGATTGGCGCAACTGGTTGAGTTCGTTTGATAAATCCAGCCAAACGCTCTGCATCCGCTTCAAAGCTTTCTTCATCATTTCCCTGCAAACGATCTGCAAGGTCGTAAGGTAGTCCATGTTTTAATGCAATGCGAGTTCGCAGACTAGCCGTCTCATAACCAGCGATTTGACTCTGCAACTCTTCAAGTTGCTTGTCAGCATCTGCCTTACTTTGATTAGTAGCTTCAATTGTTGACTTCAAGCCAACATTTTCTTCTTCCAATTCTGCGACACGGGACTTGAGCTGGTCATAGTCGCCATACTTCTCTTTTTCTCGAGATAAGCGCCCTTTAATAGCAGCATCAAATTCTTCTTGTGTTGTGATTGGTTTAAATTCTGACATTCTCATGTCTCCTTTCTCCTGCTTCCCCGGCAGTTCGGTAATTTTGGGCATCAAAAAAAGCAGTCACAAGACCGCTTATTTTAATAACTGATTTTTGCTTTTTCTTAGGCTTAGTTGTAGCACAAGCCCAATGCGCAAGCAAAGCGCTATCCATCAAAGAAATATCCATGTCGTCAAAGTGCGATCGATAACCAAAGCCACCATTTGAGCCAATATTCCGCTTATCGCAGTTAGTAGCTACTTTAGACAGCGATGGTTGACCAGAGTGACAAATGGTTTTCTGGTAAATTCCCTGTTCCCAAAGAGCATTGGCCACGATGATTTCCTTAACCGTTGGTAGAATCACGTTCTTGATTCTGTAGTCCTTCAACTCTTCGTCCAGGATCTTTTGACCACTTGCGCCATCAATGACAATCTGAGCCACATCAGCTTGACGCAAGAAAGCAACCATCCACTCATTCCCATTACGAACGGATTGACAATCGACTGTTTCCACAAAGAAACGGCCATCCTTGGTACGTGCAGCAATACTCAATGCTACGTTCGTTCCATCTTGACCGTACTTAATACCAACAGATAACTTGCCAGACAATTCTGGTACATCATCCACCTTGAGCTCATTCCACTCCGTCTCAGAGATAGCAGATTTCTGGTTGTAAGTTGGCCAAAATCCCAAACGTTGGATGTTATGGTCCAGCTTATCCTCACCAAGCTCTGCCTCAACCTTCCGCTCATTTAAGTGGTAGCCCATTGATGGATTCGAATTATACCAGGCTTCCACATCGTCAATTTCCTTTTCATCAGAAACTGACCACTCAGCCCAGCCAGAATACTTCCCTTTCCCAAATAGACATGTCTCACGATACTTAGTGAAGACTGTACCACTTGATACTGGTGTCGGAGGTGTCCCACACATGATTGTGATAGGATTCTCACTATCCGTTACCGTGTACTTCAAGGCAGATTCTTGCTCGGTCGTGTACTCCTGAGCCTCGTCAATAATCAACATATCAAATCCTTCACCAAGACCCCCATTTGATGTCCTAGTACGAAATTGGATAACACCACCTGTTGAATAAAGTTCAATACGCTCCTGCCCCTTCGCTCGAATCGAATTGAAATCCTCACCATCCACATACCCCATTTTCTCAAGGTATCGTTTGACCTTTCAAAAGAGGAGTGAGATGTAGAAATCCGATGAGCCGTATGTAGGATATTCAATCCCTTATGCAAGCCCCAAATTTCACCAATATATAGGATTTCAGATTTACCGTTACGACGAGGAATAGAGTAACCAAATTTCTGATGCACCCAAAGACCGTTCTTGTCAACAGCCATCAAAGGTAGCAAAAGATTCTTCTGCCAAGCATAGCAAGAAAGACCAGTCCGTTCGTAAAGTTCAATCGCTTCTTTAGCTTTTGAATTTTTCTTGACGTATTTTAAAATCACCGATTGAGTAGGATTCTGATTGCCAAGTCTCTGTTTCCTCGCCATTCTATTTTCCTTTCAATCGTCATCGCATGATAACCCTATCGCTGGGAGATATCGGATCACCTCCTAAACTAAAACATAATAAAAGCACCTAACTTCAACTTCAGTTAAGTGCTTTTATTTAATCGGTTCACCCTTAGAATAAGCTTCTTTAGCCTCCGCAAGTGTCATTTTATTTGGACCGCCATCGGTATTTATAATACCTGTATTTTGCCAATGACAGACGTCACAGATATCATAGTCCATAACTTCAGTTCCACAAACAGGGCAATGAAGCCATAGATAACCATCAATCTCCCATGTCTTTTTTGAATTCTCCATCATAGTACTCCTTTCCTAAGTCTGGTTTAAACATCGTATTTATTTTATGTACTTTAGGATTTCCTAAAACATATACGTTGTTCTCAACATCATAACGAACTCGTCTATGTTCCGTCTGATAACCTAATATCTTGTCCGATGTCTGTTTTGATAACAAATCAGACGCCATTTTTTGGTATTCTTCAATGGTTATATCGCCAAATTCTTTTCCATGATCTTTGAAATGACCATTTAAAGATTTTTCAGTAGGGAACTTTGCTTTAGTCCATTTTATACGGTCTTTTAGTTCCTTGTATCCCTTAACATCATTATACTTCAAATCCTGAAATTTTGCCAGTGAAATAGGAGCGTTTTTAACTCCTAAAACATCAACTATTGTCTTATACTCCTGAATGTCTGCTTTGCGATTGTTATCACGCACATCAATATTTATTCTCTTACGATTTTCTAATTCATCTGAACTCTTATTGCTGATTTTTTTAGTCCAGACATTTTGAATTTTTCCACTTTTCGGATCATAGTCAACAGTACATCTACAATGTTGATGTCTTCTATAAACGTCCTTTGGAACTCTTGGATATTTATAACTCCCTTGAACTTCTTGACACCATTCACAACAATGAAATAAGATTTTCTGACAATCTCCGGTTGTAAGCCAGCTTTATGATGAAGCTCCGCATTCTCACGAATGCTATCATCAATAATAGACTGTGTGAAGTTCACAATAGGTTCACCAAGCAACCAACTCACATCTTCAAAGTTCTCCTCATACGAAAAGCGATTAACAATGCCAGCGATTCGATCCCGATTCAATTCAGGAACTTGAATTTCCATACCGATTTTCGCTTCCTGATTCAAATTCTTCTGAACATCGCTAGCGTAACCACTCACAATCTCGTGATTTCGTCCTAGCACGTCCGTCAGCAAACGTTGAGCGATATTGTAATACATTTTACCGTCTGGTAATTTATCGGCGCTCAGAGACGCTCTTAGAGCCTTTGAGAGAATTTCACCAATTTCAATCGCAAACTCATTTGCTGTTTTGTAGGTTGCTTTTTTGGCTTCCAACATGGCAAAAGCATTTCTGACAATCTCACTCTTACCAAAATCTCTCTCAAATCTCTCTTGAACCTCTTTCAAGATATCAGGTAAAAACATCATTCTCCATTTGAACCATCCTCGCTTACAACTGGTTTGGCAGACATGTCTCCAGCGATACCAGTAAGGTCTCGAATGGTTTCTGCGTTGATGTAACCAGGTAAAGCCTGATTTAGTTTAACAACACCGTCACCAATCATAGTCATGGTATTCGCATCCGCTTCAAACAATGGTTCCCACTTGACTGTAGTTCTTACAAATTGACTTCTGGCATAATGAAACTCATCACGTAAGCATGCTGCAACATAGGCCACATTAAGTAGACCAGCTCCCAGTGACCTCTGAGCCTTGCGACCAGCCAGGCGCAAGTTCTCATGACTAGCCTTGATAGCTTCAACAGATGACGGATTGTCAGACACAAAACCTAAATCATCCAAGGTCAAACCCATTTCCCCAGCAAATCCAGCAGCAGCTGTTCTCAACTGTTCTGTGAATGGAGACATACTTGCCGTAGTAAATTGTCCAATACTTGGTTTTTCACCATTGTCACTAGCTGAAATAGTTAACAAACTTGAAACTGTTGCTTTCCATTTTTCCAACGGTTCTGCATCAGGATCTAGTCCGATAATGTATTTCTGTGGCCACGAATAGAACTCAGCAGTAATATCCGCCCGTTCTAGAGTTCGTTTAGCGTATTTTTGATAATACATTCCCGCTCTAGTAATTCGTGAACGTCCAAAAGGACGAACCGCATCTGGACGATGAATAACAGGAACAAGTAACGGAATACCAGTTTCATTCGATACTGAATACGGAGTTCCATTTTTAGGGATAAAATGAGTGGCATTTGGTTCAAAATACGCTTCAAGCGTTGGACGATTGTAATCATCATGAGCCAGAACTGCATAACCTTCCACAAGCAATCCAGTTATAGGATCAATAACACCTGTCGCATTACTTGATTCAATGACTTGCAACCTCACCTCATCATCTTCACCCTTCGAAATGTAGACGAAACTACACGAACCAATCAGCGCAGCTAAAATAGCACTATCAAAGAAGATATCTGGATTGTTCCGATTAAAGATTTCTGTAACATTAAAATCATCGTTAGCAAATGCCCTGAAAATCAAACGATCTGCAAGACTATCAACGCCCTTTGCAGCCCAACCAAGGACAGCTTGATACTTTGCCCTGATGTGTGCAGGAATTGTGATTCCTGTAGGTGCTTCATAATGCTGCATCGCATAATGCTTGTATCTCAGATTGACTCTGCTCTGATAGAGATTCAACTTCCTCCTAAGATACTCAATCCCTCTTAATTCCAAACCGTTCTCCTTTCATTGTGATGATTTGGCGCGAGAAAAAATGTACAGTGACGGCGTGAAGCCCTCGAGCGCCTAGTGGGAGGGGGTTACCCCCCTATCCTCTGCTAGGACTTACTTCACACATATCTGTTATTTTTTCAAATTCTAAGCATTCATTATTATTTTTGATATTTTTAAAAAAATAATATAATTTTTCTTTTTTGGCTTCTTCAAGCTCTGTACTTTGTCCAATCTCTTGACTGTGGCAGGTTGCGATTGCCTACAACAGTAGCATATGCTGACCTATCGTCAGCATATAACTTATCAGACTTCTGTCTGTTGCATTGCCAGTGGGCTAACTGCAAGTTTTGAATATCTGATGGATGACCGTTGCGATTGATTGGAATAATGTGGTCAATGACCGGACTTAATGGATGTGGGTACCTCAAAGATTTGTCAACTGGTAGTCCACAAATCCCACAAGTATTTCTTGTTTTGAGAATAATATTTTTATTCTTTTCAAAAGCAACTCTGTGTGGACCACTCCGGTCCGGTCTGTCCTGGGGGTTATTCATCTTTTGAGGGGCCTTTCTTTTTAGTGGGTATGGGGGTAGAATTCTAGGATGTAGGAGGGGAGTTTTTTCAGTCTCTGATACCCTCGTATATTTAACATATCTTATATTTTGTGACTTTCGACAGAGTATTGTTCAACCCAGTTATGACAATGGTTTGTAAGCATTTCTGAATTATCCAATTTACTTTTTCTCAATATGTTAAATAAGTATACTTTTAATACGTAAAAGTAAGCATACTTTCATCGATTTCATCTTGATTATATCCGATGTAATCCAAGGTAATATCTGGTGCAGAGTGATTAAGTATTTGCATTAGAATAGCTATATTCCCATTTTGTTTGTAATGATGATAACCAAATGTTTTTCTCATCGAATGGGTACCAATGTTTTTTAATCCTGAATGTTTAGCTGCATCATTTAAAAATTGATACACAGCTACTCTACCAATATGTTTAATACTTACTCCGTCACCTCTAACTTTCTTTCTACTCGGAAAAAGATAGTCATAACTCTCAAGATGATTTTCTTTTATGTAACGATCCAAAGCTTTACGTAGTTCAGGATTAACCGCAAATTTTCTTATTTTGCCAGTCTTCTTCTCTTTGACCTCAATTCTATCTTGATTGACATGCTTTACTTGAAGAGGGACAATATCGCTTACTCGTAGCCCTGAATAAATTCCGACCAAAAAAAGAATGTAGTTCCGCTCACTCTTTGATTTCAAATAGTTCTTCATTCTATCAATATCATCTGGTTCACGAATGGGTTCTACTTTCTTCATGGTATCACCTCCAAACTACAAGAAAAGGCAGGTTGTGCCTGCCTTCATAATTATTTCATAATATAATTTTTAGCACATTAAATTGTATATTTACTCCGAACTTACTCCAAATTTACTCCAAGAAAAACTCCAAAAAACTCCATTTTTTTATTCTAAAACTTCAACCTGTTCGCCATTGCGATATAATTCTGCAAATGCCATTAAGGCCCTATCCAAAAATATCGTAATAAGAACTCTCTGAAAGTGATAAATCCATTAAGATTGCTTCATCTTTTTTATAATCCCACTGAAGGTATTTTTCAAAAAGAATTCTACGATAGAGAGGATCATGTAATCCACTTACTGCTTGTTCAATTGCATCCAGCTCAAGCTCTGCATCAACTTTTCGAATTGCTAATTTTTCAACCTGGCTATTTCTACCAAACGATTGAGATCGTGGCATAAATGAGTAGGTTGTTGTTACCTTCTGTCCATCTATGTCATTGGCCACTCTTCTCCATCTAAGATATCCTCTCAGAATTCTCTTGGCATTTTCTTTTGTTTTTGATTCGTTAATATCAGGAAAGAAAGGCATCGTTCACCTCTTTTCTATGCCATGTAATATTTCTAAGTCTATTGAATTTTTAAATAACTTTTTCATCAAAGACTAAAGTTATTGTCCCTGTTGATGTTTTTATCCTCATACTCCATCTCCTCGATCAACCAATCAAGGTTCTTGCGTGCTTTCTTCAGGTCTTCAAGACCATTTTTCTTTTGGTGTCTTAGTAGGTATTTTAAACTATTACCTAAAAAGAAGCCTTTCAATTGTTCTGGTGTCATGAAGTTCCTTAAAGCATCGATGGACTCCATACCGTACCGACCTAGATAGTGGCTTGGTTTGTTTACATTGTCAATTTTTTCTAGGCTCATAATCTCACCTCGTCTCCAATCCTTAAAGTTTCGTAGCTTGTTTGCGTGACTACGAAAATGCCGTAGTTCTGTATTGTGATTGTGTACAGGTCGCCTATTTTCTCCTTGTGGACGACTTTACCTTTTATTTCTGCGCCTTGATTATCTGCTTTGTAGATCAGAATTGGGCGCTTTTTTTCAAGATTTTTAATATGGACACATTGCCAGATATTCAATGTAGCTGACAAGACAATCCAAATTGCTATGAAGCGTTTCATTCTTCTACCTCCTACTTTTCAAGCTTTTCGATTTCACGTTCAACTAGTTCTTTACGTTTTTGTAATTCTTCTAGTTTTTGAGCATCTAACGCTCTCTTGATAATTTCAAGTCGTTCAATATTCATCTGAAATTTATCTAGAGAGTCAACTTTGCGAGCGTACTCTCTAAAATTATGCGCCCATTCCCATTCTTCCCAACCAAAGCAATTATTCAATTCTCGTCTTAATTCGTTATATTTGTTTCGTAAGTCAATATTAACTTTGTATTGCATATACAAAACAAATGAAGTCATGACAAGAACTGACAAACAAGCAAAGAACATTCCCCAAAACATAATTTCCACCATTTATTCCACCTCCTCAACCTCAAACAATGGACTGTTAAACACTTCACCAAAGCCAGCATCTTCAAACTTCTTGCGGGTGTGATGTGTTCCTACAACAGGTCCGTTTTCAGCATCAGTGAAATACCATTCATCATCAATTGAATCATAATTGAGATAGCTATAATGTTCACTCAAGCCTTTCATCTTCACCCGATACCGCTTGTCTTTTTTGATTGTGTACCCAAACATCCAAGCAAGGGCGAAAGTTTCGATATTATCATCTGTATAAAGCCAATAATCTATTTCTTTGTTTTCATGTTTTCTGACTTCACACATTGCACCTAATAGATGATAATCTTCTTTTTTTGTGTACTCGATATAGTCAGCCACAAACTGCGGTATTGTGACTTTCTGCGGTTCGTCTAGTTGTTCTAAATCTTTTAAAATTGACTGACAAACTACAAGCGCTCCAATATCAAATGTTCCATTCTCCAGCTCTTTATACTTCTTAATCAACTCTTTTTTTATTCATTTTTTTAGCTCCGTTATCTTACTTTCATAGTATTTAACTTTCTTCTTCCAAAAATCACGTTCAGCAGCTCTCATGTGTACTGTTGATTTCTGACTTGGTTTCTTCAGCTCTTCAATCTTTTCTTCTGCGACTTTGATTGAATGCTTCAAACCCTTGATGATATCCTGGTTAATTGTACTCATCGGAATACTCCTAGAATGGTAAATCATCATCAGATATATCCATAGGGTTAGTAGCTCCGAAACTTGCTGGCATCTGCTCTTCGATATTTGATTGGTTTGCAGAATTGTCTCGTTTTTCGAGTAGTTGGAAAGTCTCAGCAACTACTTCTGTCACATAGACACGTTGTCCTTGCTGATTATCATAGCTACGAGTCTGGATGCGACCTGTGATGCCTACAAGATTTCCTTTTTTGCACCATTCAGAAAGCAATTCAGCTGGTTTTCTCCAAATCATGCAATTGATGAAGTCGGCTTCACGTTCTCCATTTGCTCCTTTGAAGTTCCGATTAACCGCCATATTGAAAGTTGCTACTGCGACATTTGAAGTTGTATATTTCAACTCTGGATCTCGTGTTAGTCGTCCTACAAGGGTTACATTATTGATCATTATTTCAAATCCTCCTCTTTGACAAACACCCCGTCAATCATCTTACCTTTGCGGTCTTTAATGACTTCATAAGCTTCGTCTAAACAATTCTCAGCAGTAGTTCCATTTAAAAACGAAACAGTGCTAACAACACTGTCAAGAAACATCAAATCAGCTTTAATTAAAGGAATTTGTGTTTTATTGTGACAGACATGAGCGTATAACTTCTGAGCGATATTGCCCAAACTGGAAACCATCAGCAGCAATTCGAGTTCCTGTTGATTTGCTTGAATCTGAGCGCCGTTCTTAATCTGTTGATCAAGTCCAATCAAAACTACCTGGATGTCTCCGAGCGCATCATAAATCAGTTCAGATTTATCCTTTGCAATGCCCTCAAATAGTTCCCCTGACTCTTCCATGAGCTTCAAAAACTGTTTGACAGGATTTGCTTCATGTAGATTTCTGTCAACAAACCACTGTTGAACCTTTTCTTCCAAATTCATTTTTGTATTCATCTTATTTTTCCCTCCGTTTTCTTCGTAATTAAATAGAGTTCAATCATCTTTGCTAAACTCCTTGTAAATTTTTTTCAAAGATTTCTGACACCAATTTTTTTCAGGTATATTAGATCTCTCGTTGTATGATTTTGAGAAGTTCTTCCACTCTATGTCCTGCTTGATAATTTTATTCTTAAGATTAAGTTCAACATTGCTTCCAAAAATCGTCCGCTTTTGTAAAGGATAATCATAATTATTGTATCTAGCTAGGTTTTTGTATGGAATTCTGAATCCAATAATATCCTCAATGTAGGGCCACAGTCTGTCAGCTGCTGGATTCTCAATAACCCAAAATTGTGGTCTATATCTTTTTATGATTTCTATTGTGTTGAAAGCTGTTAGCTCGCCATTGACTCTTTTTAAAAATTGCCTGTCGTATTGATAATTTATATAGGCTGACTCGTAATCCTGATTTGCCCTGATCGTGAACGGTGAAGGTCTTACTTGTGGAGTAAACAAGCTATCAGACACATCATTGCGTTTCCAACACGCATTCCCATTTTCCATTGCAGAAGCATTTGACCAGCTTTCACATGGTGGACTAGCTATTATAAGATCAGGTTTTGGTAATTTGTCTAACACGTCAAAGAGCGTGTTATCTCCAAATAATCGCCCATAGTCAGCAAGGTTCAAATTTATAAAATGATTGTTCTTGTTTTCTATATCCATTCCGATTGAATAGATTTCAATATTCGCCCCCCCCCCCGAACTATTCAGAGAGTTAGCACCCTTGAAGTAAGAACCATTCCCGCTATCAAAGAGTGCCCAGACTACCATTTTTTTGATAATCAATACCTCCTAAAATAACTTCAACTGCTTCTCATAAGCATCAAGCCTCTGTTTAGCAAGGTTGAAGATGTCTCCGTCTAACTCACAGCCTACATACTCAAAACCTAATTCTTGACAAGCGATCAAACTACTTGCTGAACCGACATGAGTATCAAGAATCTTATCTCCGTCTTTTGCATAGTTTTGTAGCAACCAAAGATAAAGATTAATTGGTTTTTGAGTCGGATGGATTCTAACCTCATTCAATACCTTATTTCCTTGCTGAATATGGCCTTCAGATATTGACTTGCCTTGCATCATACCATTCCACATATAGCGAAACAGCCGTGTACTATCATGTAAGCTGCAGTATGCTATCTCACAATCTGAAAAACTTGAATGACCATTAACTTTGTCCCAAACGATACGGCCAGAACCAAAAGAATAGTCGAAGTAGTTCACACCCCAAATAATTTGATTTTTAGATACCCTGAAAAGTTCATCAAAATAATCTCTATTTGGAATTTGCCACTCTGAGGTTTTGCCATACAGTCTATTGACACCAATCGGACTAACTTTTCGACCATAGTATTCTCTTTTTTCTGGACCAGAAAAATAAGGTGGATCAACAATAGCTAGGTCGAAGTAATCATCAGGATATTGTTTCATGATGTCCATACAATCGTTGTTAAAAAACTCTCTCATCAATACCTCCTATCCTTCATACCCGCAGGATACACAAAGCATCTGCCTGTCGCTCCCTCAAAAATGCGACTTGATAAAGCACCATTCCCGAAATCGTCCGAGTAAAGTTCTTTAATCTCCTCACTAGACAGATTCGTGTTGATAATCGTATTTGTCCGATTATCCAGGATCTTGAACAATATCTGATGCGCCCACTCATTCCGCTTTGTATCAGCCTTACGACTCTCTTTCCCAAGATCATCCAAGAAAAGAAAATCAACCTCAGACAATAGCTTGACCATCTTCGCTTCTGAATAGCCATTGTCAAACTCAAAGCTTTCACGAATCTTATCAAATAAAGTAACGACTGACACAAAGAGCACGCTTTTAGGTTCATCATAAGACTTAAATTGCTCATTGAGAAACCGAGCTAATCCATAGGTCAGATGACTCTTACCAACACCAGAAGGTCCTGTGATGATGGCATTCCCAACTGTACCTTTGGCATACTCACGTTCCAATCGCTTCACAAAATTCATAGCCTTTTCATCAATATCAACCTGAATCTCATAGTCATGTAGTGACTTGCTGGCCAGTTTGCTTGAAACGATACTATCGCGAGCAAAGACCTCGTAAGTATCCGATAGCTTACTCTTTACCTCGGATTCCATATTCAACTGCTTTTCAAAGAGACGAATGTTCTCTTTCTCGCATTCAGGACATTGACTGATTTCCTCAACCTTGCCTTTGATGGGAATCTTAACAGACCAAAGATGGCATCCATGGATTTCACAGACATCATCAAGAACTGTTCTGGTTCTGAATTGTTTAAACTGTTTCATCTAAAAACCTAGCCTTTCATCAACTGCTGATTGAAAAGAGTGAACTTTTTCGTGGCATAGGTTGGTTTAGATAATTGTCCATCTTATTACCAAAAAGTGTTTGTGGTTGAAGATACTGTTCATACTCTGTACCTTTCCACTTCGCTACCATGATGTCCACAACCTTTTTAAAATCTTCAAGGACATATCCCTCTTTTAACCTTGCTTTGATAAATTTTTGATGACTAGCAGTATCAACCTTAAAATTCTTCTTAGCTTTCAAATTGAGATAAGAAATAACTTCTTTACAAACTGACAATTTATTATTATCTATATCAGTCTTTCTAATATCAGTCTTTATTGTTTGTACTTCTTGCGTATCCAGAGCGGTATTTTCTACGGTTCTGGACAGTAATTTCTTCGGTTCAGGAATTGTTTGTTGGACAATTTTTGGACCAAGGATATAAAGTCGATTTGGCTTAGTCAATCCTTGACGCTCTTCCTTTAGCAAACCTGATGCCACAAGTTCCTTTTTAATCTTGGTTACTGTCTTCTCTGAACATCCAAGTTCTTCACAAAATTCAGCTGTAGTAAAATACATAAAAACTTTGCCATTTCGATCATGCCACTTTGACTCCAAAGATAAATCCAAACGATTATAGAGCAATGCATACATAATCTTTGCATTGTTTGATAGTTTTTTATATGGCTCTTTAAATAGCCATTTGGGTAATTGAAAGTATTGATACTTTTCAACTTCATTTTTATAATATGTCTCAGCCATATACTATTCCTCCACACTTGAAAATTTTGTGTATTCTTTGTGAAAATACAACTTCACTGTGCCTAAACTGCCATGCCGATTCTTTTCCAAGATCAGTTCGGTTACGTTATTCGCTTCTTGACTGTCTGCCTGTTCCTTCTGATAGTAGGCCTCACGATACAAGAATGCTACGATATCTGCATCTTGCTCAATAGAGCCAGACTCTCGCAAGTCTGCTAGCATTGGCCGTTTATCTTGTCTCTGTTCAACTGCACGACTTAATTGAGATAAAGCAATGACTGGTACTTTTAAATCTTTTGCAAGTATCTTCAATTCCCTTGATATTTCAGAAACTATCTGCTGACGATTTTCTCCTTTTGATCCAGTAATTAACTGCAAGTAGTCAATGATAATAACACCAAGCCCACCCATTTCTTGGGCAAGTTTTCGAGCTTTTGAACGAATTTCTGAAATACGAATACCTGCTGTATCATCTACGAAGATAGGAGCATCATAGAGATTACTTTGAGCATGCACAAGCCTTCTCCATTCATCTGTACTTAAATTCCCAGTCTTCAAATGATAACCTGGAACCATCCCCTCTGATGCCACCATCCGTTCAATTAAGTCTTCTGCTCCCATTTCGAGTGAAAAAATAACAGTTGGTTTATTTTCTTTCACAGCTACATGCTTTGCAATGTTCAATGCTAGCGCCGTCTTGCCCATAGCAGGACGAGCAGCAAGGATGATAAGATTCCCTTCATGAAGGCCTGTTGTAATCTTATCCAATCCAAAAAAGCCAGTAGATAGACCAGTCACGAATCCATCTGTCTGTGAGCGAGTCTCGACTATCTGCATATGTGTATCAAGGATATCGGCCACATTACGAAATCCTGTCCCTGTATTTTGATTACTGATATCCAGCATAGACTTTTCAGTTTTAGAAATGATGTCACCAATCGATACATCTCCTTGATATGCGCTAGAAAGAGACTCTGACAAGTCAGCGATTACCTTTCGAAGCATAGACTTTTCTTTAACCAGTTTGGCGTAATGCTCCACATTTTTCGATGTTGGTGTTGAATTTACCAACTCGACAACGTAGTTTATACCACCGATATTTGAGATGTCACCTTGATTGGTAAGAGCAGACACCATAGTCGTGGCATCGATTGGCTCACCTTTTTCAAGCAATGACAACATAGTTTTAAATACAATCTTGTTGGCAGGCTTGTAAAAATCGTCAGGAGTTAATTCGTCTGCAAGTGATATCATCGTTTCCGGTGAGATAAAGACAGCACCCAGAACCGACTGCTCTGCGACTAGATCATGAGGTAGTATTCTAAAATCTTCACTCATGCGCTATTCCCCCAATATTTTTTTCTAAATCCACATTCATCACTGCGAGCAAGATTCTTTTTGCTCAGTTAGGATTTGACGACGATAAGGCGCAAGCCCAGCTTGTCGCTCCTCCTCACTTCGTGGCAAGTAATATCCATTTGGTTTCATCTTCTTAGCCACGATAGGGTGGCCAAAATTGACACGCAAGCTTTCGATAGTCTCTTCCAGCTTACGCTTCGACAGTCCAGTTTCTAAACGAATTTCACTGGCTTGGATTGGCAAGTCGAAGGTCGCACAATTGATAATCATGTTTAAGACACGAATTTCTAACTCATTCATACTGCGACTAACACTCATGTCTTTGCCCTCCATTTTCTTTGATTCTGACGGAAAGCCATGGTCATTTCCTGATAAAGCAAACGCCCATTTTCTTCTAGGAGGTTGGCATTTTGACTTCTTAGAAGATCATTATTTCTTGCTTCTTCCTGATAGTCGCTAGCCAGTCTGTCATAATCTTCGATGCATGCTCTAAAAACTTGTGGTACGTCCTCAATCGATGAAGCGAGTCCGACAGGTGGCTGAGTGTCATAGGTGAATCTCCTGTCGCTGTTTTTCAAGTTTCTTCGGGCAACTTCTCCGAAATCTTCTGTTTTTTCAATGATGACTACTACATTTTGTTCATCCGATTTTTTTCATTTTTTTAGCAGTCAGTAACATCAGGATAAAGATCCCGATAAAGATAGCCACCAAGCCAAGCAATTGGCTTGATAAATTTGGTTCTGTCATTTTGTTCTCCTTACGCTCTTAATTTTCGTACTTCTTTCTCTAATTCCAAAATTTCATAAACATCATTGACATCATACATAATATCTTTCCCTTGCTTACGAAATCTTAGTCCTTTACGTTCTAACTTCTTAATATAGCCATGAGTAAAGCCAAACTTCTTCATCAAAGCTTGTTGATTGATTGGCATGCGATCATTCGCTAACTGCTCCTTGACCTGCTTTTCAGCAAAAGCCAATAATTGATTGGTGAATAATTCAGCACTTTCGCCATCCAATCGTAATTGTAATGTTATACCTTCCATTTTTTACATCCTTTCAACTATGCGGGCAAGCATTTTTGTGATATAATGGTTTTAGTTATTTAAGTATGCGCCTGATTGCCGTCAGGTGCTTTTTTGTTTATACAATATTACTTTCCATCGCCCTGAGCTCTATCTCATGGCTGACTTGTTTTAATAGCTTCTCACACGCTATCTTTGCTTCTCTGTACGTTTTAGATTCACTGATGAAGTAATCAGCAAGTTCAATGATTTTATCTTCCATGATTGTCTCCAAAAAAATCGGTCTTCAGACCGATGTCCCCCCTTCAAAAACAGTATATAGTTATATTATCCTTAACAAGAAAGGAGCTGATGCAAATTGGCAAAATTTTTGAAGGGGACTGTGTCTCAGTAAAATTTGGATTCATCTGTAGGTTTTCCTTTTGCCTACCGTACCTGACTAGCAGGGTTCAATAGGAGAGCTATCTTTTTCAGGGTGTCTTAGCTGGACAACCCAAATAGTAGTTAAATCAGCTGTCACTTTTATAGTGGCGAAAAAGCTAGACTCTAAAATCGAGAATCAAATTCTATTTCAACTACAGTGCCGGGGACGATACCGGCGAAGTGTTGTTGACTACTGCTATTAGTTTGAGCAGAACAATTTCCGTAGCGTACTTCAGATAGCAGCTGGAGTACGTTTTTCTTTGTCTACTGAACGAATATAGCCTTAGTTTCATTCCATTTCTCCTGATTGAGAAATCTTAGAATCTAGTTCATCCAACTTCTCAGCAATATAGGTCACGGTCCTCAATATCTCATTGAGGGATGTTCTTTCTAGTTCATTCATATTTACTCCTTTCTCTGTTAATATGAATCTTTATGGTTACCGTTTTGGTGACTTTCTTGGTAAAAAAATATCTTGCAAAGGTTTATCAAAAAGTCGCGCAAGAAAAAAACATTTCATCCTGAGTGAAAGCGCTTTGTCCCTTCTCTTTCTGCCGGTATGCCGTTTCAGAAATTCCAAGTTTTTGTGCTAATTCTTTTTGTGTAATACCTTTTTCTTTTCTTAGTTGATACAAATAAATTTGCACGTTTCTACCTCCTTATCTTAATTCATCCAAGCTGATTTCTAGTGCATCAGCAATTTTTGCATATGTTCGGCCAGGAAAGGTATTTCACCTTTCCACTTTTCAAATCAGAAAAAGAAACTGCGGTTGACTCCAGACATCTTAGATAATTGATAACCATTCAAATTTCTTTCCTGCATGATTCGGTTTAATTGTTCCCACATTTTTACACCTCAGACACTATATGTTGTTAAACAAATATATTTAATTAACAATATGTTGTGTTTTTCTGTTGCTCATGTTATAATCATTATTGACTAAGACCTCTCACCGTTTTTAGTCAAAATTTCAACAGAAAGGAGGAAAGTCTATGGACACTAATCAAATTTTGATAACTTTTTTAACTTCATGCGTCCCTGCGTTTCTTGTTTATCTCGCAAATAAACATCAAACTGATTCCAAAATAAAAGAATTAAAGGCACAATCTGAAAGCGAATTACAGAGGCTTTGAAAAAGAGCATGAATTAAAAACTGGATGCCTTAAAACAAAGCCAGCAAGTAGATATCACTTCAAAATTCCTTACAGGCGAACTTGATTTCCAGAATATCGCTAGAGCCATTGATGGTATCACAGAACTACAAAAAGTTGTAGACAAGTTACCAAAATAAATTGATGAAAGTAGGGTACTTACTCTGCTTTTTTTAAAACTTTCAAAAGTATTGACATCCCGTTAACTACTCCAGCTAGATAACCTCGTCCATAGTCTGTCATTAAGAATTCCAATAATTCAATTGTTTCTTCTTCGGTCATATTTATCCTCCACTCCTCAAATTTTTCCAAATATATTTTTCGCTTGTATATTTCCAAAATCAATCTTATTGATATTCAATACTAATTCAGGGTCTGCCTTTATTAAGGTATGGCCTTTTTTTCCGCTATACGGATATCGGTTTGGTCTCATTTTCCTACTCCTTTCTCTCATTTTTCGCTCTACGAGCAACAGCCTACCAGGGAGTCGAACCCTGGTGCTACCGATCAGGCTACATTCATTTTGTTCTGCATTCCTGCGAACGTCGCATCGAAACGAATGTCATCGATTTCGTCTTGAGTGAAACCAGCATCAAGAAGGTAACTCTCTTGACGTTCAATCTCTTCTCCCAACTCTGTCCATCCGAAAGCGAACTGACGGCAGTTGTTCCAGAATGATTCAAGCTGACCATAGAGGAAGCGTTCCTCGTATGTGTTTTGAAGCAAGGTTTCTGCAACCACTGCTTTGAAGATGTTGATGGCTTTCTCGTTTAATGTGTTCATGATGTTTCCCTCCGGTTTGTTTTGTTATTTCCTTAAGCTTGATTTAATTATATCACCATTTTGGTGACTTGTCAACAGTAATTTTATTAAAAAAATAAAAAAAGTTGCGTTTTTCGGTGACTTTTTTTATAATCTACTTATAGAATTACTAAAATTGAGGTACGGAACATGGATTTGAAAAAAATATTGGAAACCAAATTAAAACTTTTCGAAAAATCAGCCGGTTTTTACTCAAGATGAACTCGCTAAAAGATTGAATACTACTAAACAAACTATTAGTAGATATGAAAAAAAGGAGATAGGAAAAGCCAATCAAGACATGCTCTTTGAGCTTTGCGATATTTTCGGTGTTTCAATAGATGATTTTTTTCCTTCTCAAAATGAGGCTCTTCAAGCCCCTACCACTTCCCCCATACAAACCATCTACGACCAACTAGCACCGCCTAGACAGGATAAAGTCCTGACCTATGCAGAGAAGCAACTGAAAGAGCAGAGGAACGAAGAAGAAACGAAGATACACGAAGTATCGGAAGCTATTCAGCTCTACAGATACGACTACTACGACCACCCAGCTTCTGCGGGTACAGGCCAGTACTTGAACGATGTACGAGTGGAACGGATTGAGTTGCCAGTAGATATCGATGCCGACTTCGTCATTCCAATCAAAGGGGACTCCATGGAACCTGACTATCACGACGGCGACCTGGTATTCATTCAGACCAGCGTGGACTTGAATGACGGTGTTATCGGAGTATTCAACTACAACGGTGATGCTTATATCAAGCAGCTTGTCATTGACAAAGAACAGGCATACCTACATAGCTTAAACCCAGCGTACAAGGATATGCCAATCACACCAGAGACAGACTTCCGAATTATCGGTGAAGTCGTGGATTTGTATAGAGGGTAGAGAATGGACCAATTTGAAAAAAATAATCTTGATAAATTGACAGTCTCAACAGATAAAATGAAACAACTAACTATTGAGAATCCAAATCACTTCAAAACCTCTAGACTTGGTCAAAGTATGACCAACTATAGCAATCAATTAGAGCGTGAAATTCAAGGAAAGCGTCGTAGAAATAGAGTATTCCCTTACGGCACGCTTGTCTATGTTGATTTTGGCATAAACTTTGGATCAGAATTTTCTGCGCCACATTATGCAATTACGCTTACCAAAGAAGACAAAAAGAATAGAAATACTATCACGGTTATTCCTCTAACATCTAAGCCTGGATACGATAATTTACCACTAGAGTTTAACCTAGCTGAAGGACTTGGGTTACTAACTACACATCTAATCAAAGCTGCTGAAGATAAGGTTGAAAATGAACTGGTATCACATTTTGGAGAATATGATGATTTTGATGAACTTATCGCAAAATTGGATAAAGAAGGTCGATTAGAAGAGAAAGAACGTGCAATAAACCTTGTTCAAAAACTTACAGATAATGTTGCATTGGCTGGTGAACGTCTTGAAAAATATGTATCTGACCTAGATAAAACAACCTATGCGAAATTAGATTCGATTACATCTATTGACAAAGTTAAGATTTTTTTAAGAAAAATCAATCCTTTAGATGGAATTGGGGTTGCACAAATACTTGAACCACAAATGAAAATTTTTAAGCGATGAAATTAAAGCGCTATCTTATTTGACAAAATGATATATATTTGATAATATATAGTTACTAACCTAGGAGAAATCCTAGTGCAAATAATCTGGTTGGCACAAGCTGCCACGCAGAAACGGTAACTATAAATTTAGTTACCGTTTTTTGTTGAATTAAAAACAAAAAATCCTCACACTCTCCATCGCCAAATTTTTGAGTGTGAGGCTTCAACTTTCCATCAAGCAAGCAATGGAAAAGATGATAAAAAAATACACTTATAGTTTATCATAAGTTCTACACCTTTTCAACTATGCGGGCAAGCAATCGAAAAGAAAGGACATTTTATGATAAAAAAATACATTACAAAAAAAGGAGAGACTAGATACCTCTTTCAAACATACCTGGGCATAGACCCTGCAACTGGAAAAGAAAAACGTACAACACGCCGTGGTTTTAAAACCATCAAAGAGGCCAAGGCAGTCGAACGTGATCTTCTCTTAGATGTTGAAGAAAATGGTTTTTCAAACAATAAAGATTCCCAAAACCCTACATTCGCTGAAGTTGCTGAGCTATGGCTTGAAAGCTACAAGAGCACTGTAAAACCAACAACTTATCAGAACACTAAGAAGAAACTTGATGTTATGATTGACTCATATTTCACAGATATGAAGATTAAGCAGATCAGTGTCGCTTATTGTCAGAAGGTTGCTATAAAGTTAAGCAATCGCTATGTCCTCTATTCTAATTACTACTCTGTTATTAGCCGTATTTTCAAGTATGCCACTTCTCTTGACATCATTAAGTCAAATCCCTTAGATAAGATTATTAAGCCTAAAAATAAACCCTTAAAGGGCAAAGAAAACTACTATACAAAGCAGGAGCTAACGGATTTTCTTAAAGTTTCAAAAGCAAATTTTAAGCCTGTAGACTACACTTTTTTCCACTTACTCGCTTTTTCTGGCTTGAGAACTGGAGAAGCTATCGGTCTCATGTGGTCAGATGTTGACTTTGAAAATAAACGGTTAAGCATTTCTCGCACGGCTGTCGTGATTGGCAAAAAACAAACTGTTCAGGACCCTAAAACCAAAAGGAGTAAGAGGGTTATCACCTTAGATGATGAAACTCTGAATGTTTTGAAACTCTGGAAACGACAGCAAATAAAAGAATATTTCCAGGCTGGTGTGCCTTACAAACATGATTTAAATTATATTTTTACGAACGACATAGGGGGATGGCTTTAGCCGCAACTATGAAAGTGAAGCTTAGCAGATTCTTTTGTAAACACAAAGAACTTAAAAAAATTTCGCCTCATGGATTTAGACACACACATGCTTCTCTCCTATTTGAAGCTGGTGTTACAGCGAAAATCATTTCAGATAGACTCGGTCACAATAATGTTCAAATCACCCTTGATATGTATACCCACATCAATGATAATCAACGTGTTGAAGTCGTTGACCAGTTCATGGATTTCATCCGCTCCAGCTAAAAGTAAAGTCGTATTCAATCTCGTATTCACTTTTGCTTAACACGCTAGAAGTCTACTGGTTTCAAAGGATTAGCAAGCTGTGTACTATTTATGGTATAATGAAAGAATGAAGTACCCAAAAATTAATTTAAAAGAAGTTCGTCAGCAGGCTAGACAATTTCAAGCTGAACACCCACGTCTGTTGCTTGTCTTTTTATTGCCAAGTATTCTCTTGATTCTATCGAGCTTCATCAGACCTTTATCCCTTCTCGACGAGGGCATTCTTGAACAGTCCTTCTTGAGTTTTCTAGGGATCACAATCCAATCTGCTCTCTTTCCGATTGCCGTTGGATTTACAAGCTCCATTATCCTAGCTGGTGCTCTCTTTACTACCATTAATCTTTACAGAATTTCTGAGATAGAACTTTCCTTTAAAGATAGCCTGTCCTTACTTGACAACCGCTTCTTTACCCAGACATTTCTAACTCTATTGCTCAAGCGTTTCTACCTCTTTTTATGGAGCATCCCTAATCTTTTTGGAGTCTACTTGCTCTTTTATAGCAGCGCTATGGCTCGTAAATTTGTAGAACTTCATCCCGAATTTCCATCTGTCGACGTGACAAATCCAGATATCGAACACTTCCTGCTCACTTTTGCACTCTACTTCTTTGGTAGTGTCCTTGTAATAATTTTGGGAACCATTATTTATCTGCCACAATATTATGCCTATTCCCAAGTTGAACTACTTCTATGTGACACCCTCGCGATCGGAATTGCCAAACCGAGTCGCGTGCTGCATACCAGCCGCTTTCTCATGAAAGGCTATAAGTTCCAACGCTTCGTCCTTGATTTACAGCTACTTCCATGGTATCTCCTTATCTGGATTAGTTTTGGAATCGCAAGTATCTCTATTTTCCCTTATATCTATAGTAGCCAAATCTTCTTTTATCAAAGACTACTCGAAATCAAACGCAGAAAAGTTTAATGCCCGTTATTAAAAACCAGTACCTTCCATTGAAAGTGCTGGTTGTTTTTATTTTAATAAGAAGATACTCAAAAGAGTTAAAATAGCTGGACCACCCTGCTTTAGAATGATTTTTTTATCTGCAGTTAAGGCACCATAGGTCGCTGCTCCTATGACAAATAAAACAAAGATTGTTACGATTTCTAAGCTATGTGAGAAATAAATCCCATAGATAAGAAATACCCCTATCAAGGCATTATAAATCCCTTGGTTTTTAAAAAGTGAAGTGACAGATGGTCGTACTAATTCTTCTTTGTCCATATCAAAAACTCGGCTGGTTGCGTCTGATTGGGTTGCCATACTCTCCAAATAAAAAAATATAAAAAAATGTTCGAGGGCAACAAGAGTTGCTAAAAACAGTGGTAATGATTGACATAGTGTTCTCCTTAAAAATTCTATTTTTTTCTAGACCTGATACTAGTTTGGCCAGTAAAGTCGTCAACTCTTTCTGCTCAGTTGTCGATAAAAATGCTCTCCATCTGTTCCTTCACTTTTAAGTGATGTTTAGGTGGACTAAGCAAGAGTTGATTCTTGGCTTCTTGGGTTAATTCAACTAAGACTTCTCGCTGATTGACCGGATTACGCTTACGACTGACATAGCCTTCTGACTCCAGTATCTTAAAATGACGGGTCAAGGCTGCTTGGTCAATCTGTAACTTCTCCTGAACAGCAATTTGGGTACAAGGTGATTTTTGTAGTAAAAACTGCAGGATTTGATAGCGGGTCAAACTAATTCCCAATTGTTTCTCAAAAAGTTGAGTGATTGTTTGATCTGTTAAATGGAGCTGGTATAGTAATTCATGCATTTTTAGTGTTTTTCTCCTTTTGTCAATATTTGATTTATCAATAATTGACTTATCAAGTATACTATAAATAAATTGACGATGCAAATCTTTTGCTCAATCCTAAAAAGCCTCTTGGTTTCAATCCCAAAAGGCTATGTTTTTCTATATTCTAGATAAAATCCAGCACTAACCTACCAAATCTGCTCGAAGGATTTCTCCCTCTTTATCGATGACAACTTCGATAGCATGGCCTGCAAAAATTTCCTCGCTATCATCATAGTAGAGAGTCAATTCCCCATCTTCGTTGATCGATAGTTCACTCAAGGAAAGTGAGTTGGTAAAATACTCTTCTGTTAACTCCACATCATTTTCATCTGAATCAATCCAGTCTTGAGCTGTTTCCCACAGTTCTTTGACAATATAGTTTTTAATCCGAGTATCTTGAACTTGGAAAGTTCCCATAAATTTCTTTAGTTCATCAAAAGAACTTGGAGGACGACTTTCATCTGCACCCGCATCAAACATAGCATGAATCTTACCGCCTTCATAGGCGATGAAGCCTTCAAACCAAGAATAGGCTCTATCTAGGGTGAACTCGCCAATAGCGTCTCGAATGATAACAGGTCTCTGATAGGTTTCGATCAAGGTCTCTAACCTAGCATCCGTAGATTGGTCATCTAGGTATTCCAGCAAGTGGTAGCAGTTATTAGCAACTTCTGACATATAAGGCTCTAACTCCATGAAGGGACGTTTTTGACATTTGATACGGTGAACTTTGTAGGGCTCAAAGCTAAAACCCCAATGCTTTTCTTTAAATTCTTCTGGAGTCAGGAGCCATTCCAAACGTCCTTCAAGTTCAGAGAACTCCTGGGTTGCGACATTGACACTAGCTTTAAAATGAACGGACGGCATTAGACATCCATCTTTTAAAGAAGCAGCCCCATTTACATTTTGGAGGGTAAAAATCAAGAGTTCGACAATTTCTCCAGTAAATTCCTGTTCAAAATCATCTCTTGTTTTCTCAAATGGAGTTTTTAATCGGTTTGTCATTCACTTCATCCTTTCTCTCTATGCTTAAAAGCGTTAGTATAGTTTTGTATTCGCTTACATTTTAACATGTTTTATATTTTATTTCACTTATCAATACTATTTTTACACAAAAAGAAGCTACACTTTTAAATGTATAGCTTCTTATTAATCATTAGTTCATTGATACGTGAACGTGGTCATAGTGGTTTTCTGTTACGCTACCACGGTCTGGCATTGGATTCCAAGTGTAGGCTGGTCCGTATTTGCTATCGTATGGTGCATAGAAACGTTGTTTCCAGATGATGTAGTTGATTCCACGGCTAGCCATATTTTGGATAGCATAATCTGCAATTTGATCACCGAGGGCTGAACTTACTGGAACCATAAAGTCAATGGCAAGACCTTTTCCGTGATCTCCGCTATCTCCAGGACGGTATCCACTAAATGATGTAATACCAAACAAGTTAGCTACTTCTTCTTTAAATGCCGCTGTTTGTGGTTGGAGACCTGCATTTTCTGATTTTGTAGCTGCAATACTTGCATAATCAGGAGCCGCTGGCGCTGTATAAGTTGGTGATGAAGCTTGGCTTGGTTCAGCTTGGTAAGTTGTTGGAGCTGATTGAGCTTCTGTTACAGCCTCAGTTGTTGCTACTGTTGTAGTCGTCTCCTCAACAGTAGTCGTTGTTTCTTCAACTGTTGTAGTTGGTTCAGCGACCGTAGCTGTTTCCTCAACTGTAGTTGTTGGTTCAGCGACCGTAGCTGTTTCCTCAACTGTAGTTGTTGGTTCAGCGACCGTTGTTGTTTCTTCCACTACTGGTGTTTCTGCTACTGGTGCTGCAGCTTCAGTAACAAGAGCTTCTGTTGTTGCTGCCATAGGTTCTTCTGTTGGTGTTGCAACTTCTGTTGTTGCTTCAACAACTGTTTCTTCAACTGGTGCCGCAACTTCAGTAGTAGCTTCTACTACTGTTTCTTCTGATGATGCTGTAGTTTCTGCTACAACTTCTGTTTCTTCAACCGGTTGTGTCAAATCTTCGACTTGTACAGTTTGGTCATCAACAGTGACTTGGTTATTTGTCAAATCCGCTGTTGCACTTGCTACGTCAGAACCCACTTCTTGAGGTGTATAAACTTCAACCTCTGTCACTTCCTCTTGGTCATTAACAATTGTAGTAAGGACAGTTTCTGGGAAGATCAAGTCAATGTTGGTAAACTTGTTCAAGTTAGCAAGGACATTTAAGTCTACTCCCAAAGCTTCTGCAATTGTGCTTAGGGTATCTCCGTACTTAATTGTATAACTTGTTTTGTTTTCACTTTTAGAAATATCGTTTTGAATTTGCTCTACTGTACGTGGCGACCATGCAATTTCCTCTGCTTGAGCTGCCAAAGTAGGGGCAAGTGATAAAGCTACTGTTGATGCTAAAATAATTCTTTTCTTCATACTATTCAAACTCCTTTTCAAATGTAGTACCTGTCTATCATAACACAAAGAAAAAATTAAAAAAGCCCTTTTGGGGCTATTTAACAGAACTGTACATTCGTTGTAACAAATCACATTACTTGAAATAGTTTGTTAGTTTCTTGTCATAAAGCTGACATATTCTTCCTAAAAAACTCTAGAAAGAAAGCGAGCTAATATCTTCTAATTGCTCTATCTGTTGATTACAAGCTGCGGGAGAGGCAAGGAAATTGATACTCTGGATGCCACTATTTTGAGCAAATTCAATATCCAAGCTTCTGTCACCTATATAATAGGTCTGTTCTGGAGCTAAGTGGTATTTATCGATAAGGTAGGTAGCTGCTTCTGAACTTGGTTTACGAGCAAAACCGCTCTGGTTTGTCAAAATTTCTGTAAAATAAACATCCAATCCCAAATCTCGTAAAATAGTCAAGGCATTATCGCCTTTGTGGGTGTAGACAAATTGTTGAATTCCTTGCTTATCCGCCCAGGCTAGAACCTCACGTGCACCTGGCATCAAGACGACTTGGGCATTTTTTTCAGCCAAGCTCTGAGCACGAACTTGATTGAGAAGCCCTACATCTAGTCCTCGATCTTTTGCCACTTGCTCCAATAAGTCCTGGATAGAATATTTCAAGATAAAAGCTCGAACTTTTTCCTTATTATAAGGAAGAGAAAACTGATGATAGGTTTCCTCAATTCCTGCTAAGATGGCTTCATAAGAATCCAACAAGGTTCCATCTAAATCCCAAATAAAAGCTGTTTCTTGCATTTTCTATCCTTTCGAAGTCATATAAGCTTGATAACGATAGCGTAGGAAGATCCAACGGAAACCATTATCCAAAAGCGTTCCAGCCCAGATACCAGGCAAGCCCCAACCAAGAACAATTCCCATCAGGTAGCCTGTTCCGATACGGATACACCACATTCCGATACTTGTTGCATAAAAGGGGAGACGAGCATTCCCCAACCCCTGCCAGACAGCTGTATAAATGACCGTCCCCGTCGTCATTGGAGTGCCTAGCAGTGAGAACAGCGTCACCAAACACTGGCTTTAATAGCCACAGAATCACTGGTGTAGAGGTAACTTAGCGGTGTCCCAAGAGCATAGATACTAAGCGTTAAGGGCAACATGAGAAAAAGGGATAGCCAAAAAGTTTGCTTACTGAGCTGGTCCACACTTCCCCAATCATCCTCCCCTACTGCTCGTGCTACCTGCATAACTGTTGCCGTAGCAACACCAAAAGCAGGCATGTAGTTAAACTGCGTCAAGACTTCACCAATCGCGTTTCCCGCGACGGCCTCAGTCCCAAAGGAAACAACCAAGGCAATAATGACTACATCGCCAGCTCGCATCATGAGACGTTCTCCCGCTGCAGGCAAAGCCAGGGTCAGCAAGTCTTTGTCCAGTCCAAAGCTTGGTTTCGTATATGGAAGTTTTAATTGTGACCACAAAATCACAACCCCGATCAAGCGAGATAGAATGGTCCCCCAAGCTACACCAGCAATGCCCATATCAAGGATAAAAATAGCGATACTTGAAAAGACAATATTCAAGGCATTGGACAAGAGACTCACATAGAGGGGGAGACGAGGATTATGAGTAGCGCGAATCAAGGCACCCAGACTAGTCATCAAACCCAAGAGGACGATTGTCCCACCGACCAAAGCTAGGTATAGTCCACCACTCTCAGCCACAGACGCTTCTGTCCCCAAAAGACCAATCATCTCTTGTCCTGCAAAGATAGACAAGGCTCCTAAAAATAAACTCAAGAGTAGGGTGATTTTGAGAGCTTCTGTCACATGATAGGCCAGTCTAGATTGACCCTTTGTCCCAGACTTTTTGAAATGACGCTAGAAATCGCAGCTCCTAGAGCAATAAAAATTGCCTGGTAAATGGTAATAATATTACCAGCTACTGACACACCCGAAATGGCGATTAAGCCCAGATGTGCCACCAGATAACTATCCACCATTCCCATGAGCATCTGTAAAAAATTTTCACCCATGGCTGGCAGAGCAATGTTGAGAATGTCCTTATTTTTCTTAAACAATCCTTCCTCCTGATGAAAAGAAACTCAGTTAGTTTCCCAACCGAGTTTACTTCCTCTGTCTTAAAGTCCTAGATAAGATTCTACTGCAGTCTGCATCTCTGCTGCTGCAACAGTTGTCTTGTGACGAACTGGAGCTATTTCAAGGCCATCAACTGCTGGTGGCACAGCTACTCCTGATATTTCATGTAATTGAGCCAAGGCTTCAAAATCGCTAAGACCTGATTGTCCTGTTACAGCTTCCACCGCGACCACTGGAAATTTATATGGACTAGCTGTTGAAGCAATCACGGTCTTAGCCGCATCACCTGTCACTGCTTGGTATTTTTTATAAACAGCTGAAGCAACCGCTGTATGAGGATCCTCGATGTAAGAATCTGACTCGTAAACACGCTTGATTTCTGCTGCTGTTTCTGCTTCAGTCGCATACTCAGCTGCAAAGAGATCCAGAATCTCTGCATCAAAATCAGTCAACTCATACTGACCTTGAGTATTCAATGCATTCATAAGTTCAGCTGTCTTAACCGCATCATTTCCCAAAAGATGGAAAATCAAACGCTCCAAGTTTGAAGACACCAAGATATCCATCGATGGGCTAGTAGTCACCTTAAACTCACGCTTCTTGTCGTAAACACGTGTCTTGAAGAAGTCTGTCAAGACATTGTTGTCATTTGAAGCACAGATTAGCTTGCCGACTGGTAGGCCGATTTGTTTGGCGTAAAAGGCAGCCAAGATATTTCCAAAGTTTCCTGTCGGTACGGTGAAATTGACTTTTTCACCCGCCACAATTTCGCCTGTTTTTACAAGCTGAGCGTAGGCATAAACATAGTAGACAATCTGTGGTACCAAACGACCGATATTCATAGAGTTAGCTGATGAGAACTGGAGCTTATTAGCTGCCAATTTTTCACGTAGCTCAACATCATTGAACATGTGCTTCACATTGGTTTGAGCATCGTCAAAGTTTCCATCAATGGCAATAACATGAGTGTTATCCCCAGTCTGAGTGGTCATTTGCAACTCTTGCACCTTGCTGACACCATCTTTTGGATAAAAGACGATAATTTCAGTACCTGGAACATCTGCAAAACCTGCCATAGCAGCCTTCCCAGTATCTCCAGACGTCGCTGTCAAGATGACAATCTTGTTTTCCAAGCCGTGTTTCTTAGCAGCTGTCGTCATAAAGTATGGCAAGATGGACAAGGCCATATCTTTGAAGGCAATAGTTGAACCGTGGAAAAGTTCCAAGTTGTATTGGCCATCGAGTTTGACAAGAGGGGCAATTGCTGGTGTATCAAACTTGCTGTCATAGGCGTTGGTGATACAGTAGTCCAACTCTTCTGCTGTAAAGTCATCCAAAAAGGCTGACAAGACAAGCTTGGCCACTTCTTGATAAGAAGCGTCTTTCAATGTGTCAAAATCCAAATCCACCTTTGGATAGCTAACTGGAGTAAACAAACCGCCATCTGTTGCTAAACCTTGCAAAATTGCTTGGCTGGCTGTTACGGTATTTTTCGCGTCACGCGTTGATTGATAAACTAATGTCATAAATCTCTATCCTTTATCTATAGTCTCATCCATTATAACATGATTTTTCAGAAAATTCTCCCTTTATGGGAAAATTATATGGTCAATTCTTCTTTTAAAGGCTCTAAATAAATCATTTCACTTTGCTCTCTCTTCTCTAGCCCTTGCTCAGCTAAGGCAAGCAAGTCTTTGGAGAACTGGACAACACCAGCTTTTTCCTCATTTGTGAGTTGTTTCTTAGAAACTGTCGTCTCAAAGACTTGTAGTCACGACCGAAGTTTTCAAAGAAAGAAGCAGTTTCTAGATAAGCTTCAAGCTTGTCTAGATTCACCAACAAACCTAGATGAAAAGGTCGCTGAAGCAAAGGTACGGTCTAGCGGTTGCGTACAAACACTACGGAACTCAATCGTCCCTCGAGTTGTTAAATCTTGAAATTGATAGCTACGGTGCGTTTGAAAGTCCTTCTCTTGAGGGGCAATCAGAGTCTCTTTCCCATTTAGAGTATAGGCAGGGAACTCATCAGTAGCTAGGTAATCTCTGGATTGAATCGGAGAAAAATAATAGGTTTCTCCATCTCGTTCTGCTGTGAAAATCGCAGAATGGTCTAAATAATCAAAGAAATCATCCTCATCTTTGAAGAGTTTTGCATTGACACCAACATTCTCTGGATAAATCCCATGCATGGACTCTTCCCAAAAAATATCTCGTGAAATCTGAGTATTCCAGTCTGCTCCCGAAAACTCAGAATTGGCAAATAAGTAAGCTTTTGCTGCTTCAATCTGAGTGAAAGCATTGATGACAGATAGGTAATTGGATTTTGAAACATCTAACTGGACTTGACTCCCACAGATAAAGGCTCCGTATTGCGGAAAGTCATGCAAATGCGCTCTTTCTTGGTGACTCCCCATACTCAGATAAACCATCAGCATCTGGTAGCGTGGATAAGCCACCGGTCGATTGTCATTCTGACTCCAGTTTGGATGAATCCCCCAACCCTGGATAGCATGATCCTTTTCGCCTAGTTTTTCCTGAATGACCTTCATATAGGCAGCAAAACGTCCTTCAACCTCTTGGATATTCTGAGCCCTACCAAAGGCAAACTCCAAGGTCGTGGAGGAAACCTCAAACAAAATTCGATCTTGGCTTTTCGGTTCTACAAGTTGAATCGGATTACCCTCCTGGTTTATCTTTTCAACTTCCAGACTGAGAGCATCCACCAAAAAGCGTAGCAAGTCCTTGCTGACTTCAATATCTGTAGGTTGGTCTTTCGTATGTACGATAGGAAACTCCAACTCAATACCGATGTAGAGATCTGGATTTTCTTTGATATTTTTTAAATAGCGATCTTTTAATAACTGAATTGAAGGGGACATACATACCTCTCACTCTAAATTCTCTTACTAGAAACATAATTGCTTTCTATATTATACCAAAAAACTCTATGAGAACTTGACCGAAACGACTTTCAATAATCGGTATGATGGGACCTCTTGCTGGTATCGGTGACCCAGTCTTCTGGTTTACAGTTCGTCCAATCCTTGGTGCCCTTGGTGCTTCACTTGCTGCAACTGGTAACATCGTTGGACCGCTTCTCTTCTTCTTTGGATGGAATGCAATCCGTATGTCTTTCCTTTGGTACACACAAGAGTTTGGTTACAAGGCTGGATCTGAAATCACTAAAGACATGTCAGGTGGTATCTTGAAAGACATCACTAAAGGAGCTTCTACCCTTGGTATGTTCATCCTTGCCGTTCTTGTACAACGTTGGGTATCCATCAACTTCACTATCAACCTTCCAGGTAAACAATTATCAGAAGGTGCCTACATCAACTTCCCAGAAGGTGCTGTTACAGGTGGAGAATTGAAGGGTATTCTTGGTCAAGCACTTAGTGGTATGAGCTTGGATAGCGTTCAACCACAAACGCTTCAAGGTCAGTTGAACTCATTGATTCCAGGATTGATGGGACTTCTCCTTACTTTCCTTTGCATGTGGTTGCTTAAGAAAAAAGTATCTCCAATTACAATCATCCTTGCCCTCTTTGCAGTAGGTATTGCAGCTCGTTTCTTCGGCATCATGTAATCTGTACAAACAAAAAAGAATCAGGATTATCACCTGATTCTTTTTTGTATTCTTTTATTCTGCCAAAGCACCCATTGGATCCCATGGTGCGAGTACGATTGGTTCTGCTTCATAAGCAGCTCGTTCTTCTGCTGTTAGTAATTCCTTACGAACAACGATTTGGTAAGTGTATTCGTCCATCCAAGCATCTGAGGCAACAAAGTAACCATCTGTACCTACTTTATCTCCCCATGAGTTTTCAACTTTCCACTTAATTGATTTACCATTTTCATCCAAATCAACACCTGTCAAGACCATCGCATGAGTCATCAAGCTTTCGCTGTAGTCCAAACGTCCTGCTTTGTCCTGAGTGAGTTGAATATCCATGCTTGATTCAAAATCATATACATCTGTCGCAAGGATTCCTGCTTTACGGTTGCTGAGTTGGCCAACATCTGAACCAAACCAAACAGTTTCTCCTGTTTGCATTTGGGCAATGGCCAATTCTTTCAAGCGCTCCATCGGTACGTTGATGTAGCGAACTGCACGGCTGCCAACGACATTTCCCAACATCTCAACTGTGTAAGATTTGCCATAAGGCTTATCAGCAGTTGGAGCATTAATCACAGAAACATAGTCTTCTAGTGGAAGGTCAACGTATTTCTTGTAAAACTCTTGTGGCGTAATGCCTTTTTCACTTTGGTAGTTATCATCCTTATCACGATAAGCAAAGTCAAATTGACGCGGTGGAAGTCCTAGTGACATGGCAAGTAAATTAAAGATTTCTTGCAAAAGGTCTTCTTTCTTAGCTTGTACCGCTGCTTGGTCTGCGCCAGAAGCCAAGAGATCACGCAAGATTTGAGCATCTTGACGAAGCAATTTATTAAGGATTGCATTGAGCTCACGGCTACTGCTAGATGAAACAGACTCTGGATAAACAGACTTAGGAACGACACCGTATTTCTCAAAGAGAGCTACAACCATATCCCATTGTCCACCATCTTGTTGTGGAGTTTGAAGTAGGAAGCTAACCTTGCGGCTGGTCAATTCTTGGTCAGCAGTCGCAATGACTTGCTCCAAGAACCAGTTAGATTTTTCATACTTGTCCCAGAAGAAGGTATGTGCTTGTGACAATTCAAAGTTTTCAAGTTTGTATTGAGAAATGAGTTTGTGGCGGAAAGTGTTGAGGGCGGCAAACATCCAGCAACGACCAGAAGCCTTCTGGTTAGTGACCTCGTCCTTTGTCAAATCAAGTGAGAAAACTGGTGTGTTGTCGACATGGCTTTGACGACGCTCGAGGGCTGCAAAAATTCCATTGTGGCTGGCAGCATTTTCGATAGCTTGGTATTTAACATTTGCTTCATAGTTGGCAAATAATTTATCTGTAAATGATTCTTGAATCGCGTTCATAAAATCCTCCTTTTTTCTTACTGTCTATTATAACTCTTTTCACAAAGGAAGCAACCAAAAACTGAAAAAGGCAAGGATATTTTCCTCGCATTTTCCTAATATTTCATGGTGCTACTATCACTAGCTGACACTCTCAAGCAAAGCTTCTAGCTCTTCCTTGGTTAAACGACGCCATTCTCCACGTTTCAAACCCTCATCCAAGGTTAAAGTTCCCATGGTCACACGTTGCAAGTCCACCACTTCCTTGCCACAGTAGGCTACCATCCGTTTGACTTGGTGAAATTTCCTTCTGCGATGGTCACTCGGACCAGACTTTGATTCTTTTCTGCATCCACAAACACAAGCTCCAGCTTGGCAGGTTGGCAGGTAAAGTCTTTGAGTGGAATCCCTTGCGCAAATGTCTCAACATCTGCATCTGTCATGATTCCCTTAACTTGTGCCAGATAAGTCTTATCCACATGGCGTTTAGGGGAAAGAAGAGCATGAGCTAGCTTGCCATCATTGGTCAAGAGTAAGAGTCCATGCGTATCAATATCCAAACGACCGACTGGGAAAACTTCCTTGGCACGTGCATAGTCATCCATTAAATCCAAAACAGTCTTGTGTTTAGGATCTTCAGTCGCTGAGATAACACCCTGGGGCTTGTTCATCATATAGTAAACAAATTCCTCGTAGTCTAACTTTTGCCCGTCAAAGCAAATCTCGTCCGTGTCTTCATTGATTTGCAGCTTGGCAGATTTTTCCTTTTTGCCATTGACCGTCACGCACCCATCCTTTAGAAAGTTTTTGACTTCGGTCCTACTACCAACAGCACAGGCAACTAAAAATTTATCTAATCTCATAGGGCTATTATATCATGAAAAAGCATAGACTTAGAACAAAAAAAGCCGCCTGATTGGGCGACTTAATTTTTTTATAGGGAGATTATTATGAAAAAGTTTTAGGAGTATAAATTAAGTTCTTCTTAACTTATGAGATAAGTATACAGCTCCTATCTTAAAGTTTCCTTAAGTATTTTTTTAAATGTAAGATTTTTTTCCATTTTTACTTGCCAGTTTTTTTCTTAGATAAACGCTTTTGATAGAGCTTCATTCGGTCTTGATTTTCTAAAAAATGAGGAGTTGGACGAACTTGAAAGTTCAAAATATCCTCTAAACCATAAGGAGCAAAGAGCTCTAAAGTTGCGTCAGCATGCAAGCGAAGTCCTATCGCCGTACAACGTTCGGGATATTTACTCATAGCGTCACAGGAATTCACATACGGTTCCGTATGGGGACTATGCTGATGCATATAGACTTGATTTTTCAACTCCCATTGGTACTGGGGGTAGTCATCTCTCAGCTTGCTCTCTAGAGCTAGCGTTTCTTCGTAACTCACATCTGGATCAAAGAAAATCACATCCACATCCGTTTCACGGTCAAATGCTGGCTTATCTGACAAGAGATTCCAGATAAAATTTCGGACCGAGCCAGCCGCCAACCAGGAATCTTTCAACTCTAAGTCACGGATGATGGTCAGAATAGCCATCATGTCAGGATTTTCTCTGAAAGAGTCTAAGATTTGAGTCTTATTTTTCAATGTATTCATACCCCAAATGTTCATAAGCCTTAGCTGTCGCGACCCGCCCTGAACGAGTTCGCATGATAAAGCCTTTCTGGATCAGGTAAGGTTCATACATATCTTCTACCGTCTCACGCTCTTCAGCGATATTAACCGAAAGGGTACCTAGACCGACAGGACCGCCACCGTACATTTCAATCATGGTGCGGAGAATTTTCTGGTCCACATAGTCCAAACCTTCATGGTCTACATCCAGCATGGTTAAAGCCTTATCCGTAATCACATCATCAATCAAGCCATCGCCCATAATCTGCGCAAAGTCGCGCACGCGCTTGAGAAGACGATTGGCGATACGAGGAGTTCCACGACTGCGTAAAGCTAACTCGGAAGCAGCCTCATGAGTGATTTCCATCTCAAAGATATCTGCCGTCCGCTCGACAATCTCTGTCAAGTCATCATGTGTATAGTATTCCATGTGACCAGTAATCCCAAAACGTGCACGAAGTGGATTTGAAAGCATCCCTGCTCGTGTCGTCGCACCAATCAAGGTAAAAGGCGGCAAGTCTAGATGGACACTACGGCTAGCTTCCCCTGCACCAATCATGATATCGATGTAGAAATCTTCCATGGCACTATATAGCACCTCTTCTACTGACATGGGCAAGCGATGAATCTCGTCGATAAAGAGCACATCTCCTGGCTCCAAGTCATTCAAAATCGCTACCAAATCACCGGCTTTTTCAATAACGGGACCAGACGTCTGCTTAAGATTGACTCCCAATTCATTGGCAATGACAAAAGCCATGGTTGTTTTCCCGAGACCTGGAGGGCCAAACAAAAGAACATGGTCCAGCGCCTCATCACGCATTTTAGCCGCCTCGATAAAGATTTGAAGCTGATCTTTGACCTTGTCCTGACCGATATATTCACGTAAATATTGGGGACGGAGGGTACGTTCTACCAACTCCTCATCGCCCATGATTTCATTATCTAAAATTCTACTCATGCTCCTATTATAGCAAAAATCCAGCCTACAAACAAAAAAGCCACCGAATTTGGTGGCTTCATTAGGGAGATTATTATGAAAAAGAAAAGTTTAGGATTTCTATTAAATAAAGTTAGGAGGTCTTTACTTAATGATTACATGATACAGTGAGTAAACTTAAAGTTAACTTAAGATAAAAAAATTATTTTAAATTTTTTTCGATCCACCCAAAATCATTCCTGTACAATCATAAGTAGATAAGGTTTCAAACCCCAGAGAACGGTAAAAACCCAAGGTTTTTTCTGTCTGTTCAGTCGCTAGTTGTATTTGGTAGGCATCCTTATAGTCAGCTAAGGCTTGCTTCATCATAGAACTTCCAATCCCTTGGCGCTGATAGCTAGGCAAAACAATCAAATCCTGGACAAAAACGGATGAAAAACCATCTCCAACCAGACGCACTAAACCAACGATTTTCTCACCATCACTGGCAAGATAAGTCGCTAGCGAATGAGACAAGGCCTGCGCCAACATTTGGGGCTGATTTGTATAATTTGTCCAACCAACTGCCTGATAGAGATGCAAAACGTCATCAATTGAAACAGATGTTTCTTTTGTAATCTTAACCATATCAAACCTTTCTAACATTCTCGTAGAGATTTAATCTGTTGTCCATTTTCATCAAAATTATCTGGGTTCAACCATGCTTCAAAACGAGCCTTAACCCTTGGCCAATCCTTATCAATCATAGACATCCAATCCGTGTCTCTGGAACGCCCTTTATAAATAACAGCTTGACGGAAAGTGCCTTCGTAGATAAAACCCAAACGTTCTGCTGCTTTTCTGGAAGGTAGATTTAGTGCATCACATTTCCACTCATAGCGACGATAGTTGAGTTCTTCAAAGACATAACGAGCTAGCAAATAGTGGGCTTCTGTTCCCATCCTGGTCTGTTTGAGAGCCGGAGAAAAGGTCACCGCGCCAACTTCAATGGTGCGATTGGCTTGGTCAATACGCATGAGAGAAAATGTTCCCAGCGCCTTTCCAGTTGCTTTATCGATAATCGCATAATAGAAGCGATCCTTGCGCTCAAGCATCTGCTTCAAATTTTCGATTAATTCTTCGAGATTTTCTACTGGTGGTTGAAAAAGGTAGGTCCACATCTCACGAGGTGTATCTGGACCATAAACAGCCAATAAATCCTCCGCATGCTTTTCGACTGACAGAGCTTCGATAATCGTATACTGTCCTTCTATCCGTACAAGTGAAGGTAAAACTCCAGGTGTGTCGTCTACAGGTTCACCAATCATCTGACCATATTCATTTACTGGCATAGCTTTCTCCTTTGTCTTACTCTTATAAGTTTAAAGATGTGAATAGTATATCACATCTCACAGGTAATCTACAAAAAATCCTCCAGATTTATGGAGGATTGATCAAATATGGAAACGAGTGAGTTAATGCCCCTTGTGCTTCTCTCTACGTTTTTGCTGTTTGCGTTCGAATTTCTCTTGTTTGAGCAATTGTTTTTGGACACTAGATTGATGTTTTGAAATCTTTTTCCTTTCCTCATACTGCAACTGCAATAGTTCTTTCGACTTGGAAGAAACTTTCTGCTTTACTTGTTTCTTCACAGCTCGCTGTAATCGTTTAGGATTCTTGATTTTTACATGCTGCTTAACTGTAGCTTCTGGACTAAAAGATAATTGAGTAAACTGAGTCTGTAAGATCTCTAGAATTTCATCATCTTTTGGCTCCTGACCAAATGTCACACGACAAACTTGATAAGTTTCTCGATACACTTGTTCGAACAAACCATGCCAAAATCCATCTTCAAAATAAACTGTCAATCCAATTGAAATTGTTTCCACGACAGCACCTCCTTAAATCTATCCCTAAGAATGGACAACCAAGGAGGAAGGTTACTGATAGACTTGCCTACGTCTGGACTACCAACCAGAACTGTGTTTTTATCTTAGTTGGAACTATTATAGCATATAGCAATACAAAAATCCTCCAGATTCTACTCTGAAGGATTCATTTCTTATTTAATAACGATATTAACCAATTTAGTTGGCTTCAATAGTCCAGTGGACTATTGAAGGTGGTAGATAGAGCTAATAAACTCGTTAGTTAACGACGATATTAACGAGTTTATTAGGTACACTAATCACTTTCACGATTTCCTTTCCATCAATCTCTGCTTTGACTTTTTCGTCAGCTAGAGCAATTTCTTGCAATTCTTCACGTGATAAGTCTTTAGCGACCATGAGTTTAGCACGGACTTTTCCTTTGATTTGGACGACGATTTCGATTTCGTCTTCAACCAATTTACTTTCGTCCCATGTTGGCCAAGCCACGTAAGAGATTGACTCACCTGTCGCTGCAACAGCTTGCCAGAGTTCTTCTGCCAAGTGAGGTGCAAATGGGGCAATTAATTGGATAAAGCCTTTCGGCATAGTCCACATAAAGCTTTGTCTTCCTTGTTAGCCGCATTGACAAAGACCATAAGTTGGGCAATGGCTGTGTTGAATTTGAGAGACTCGATTTGTTCTGTGACAGCTTTTAACGGTTTCGTTATAAACCTTGTCAAGGGCACCATTATTTTCCGCAACGATTTCTTTACTTGTAATCAAACGGTAAACACGGTCGAGGAACTTACGGCTTCCTTCCAAACCTTCTTCTGACCAAGCGATGGAAGCATCGAGTGGCCCCATGAACATTTCATAAACACGAAGGGTATCGGCACCGTATTGTTCCACTACGTCGTCTGGGTTGACAACGTTCTTGAGAGATTTAGACATCTTGGCTGGTGCTTGCTCCAACTCTTCTCCCTGTTTCCACATGGAAGAAAGAACCGTCACGTTTTTCAACCTTATCAGTCGCCACAAGCGCACCACGATGGTCACGGTAGCTTGTTCCCAAAATCATCCCTTGGTTAAAGAGTTTTTGGAATGGTTCCTTAGTTGGAACGACACCGAGGTCATAGAGGAATTTGTGCCAGAAACGAGCATAAAGCAAGTGAAGTACAGCATGCTCTGCACCACCCACGTAAATATCTACTGGCAACCATTGTTTGAGAAGGTCCTCATCAGCCAATTTCTCAGTATTGTGTGGATCAATATAGCGGAGGTAGTACCAGCTTGAACCAGCCCACTGTGGCATAGTATTTGTTTCACGACGACCCTTAACGCCATCTTCACGAGTCACTTCAAGCCAGTCTGTCAAGTTAGCCAATGGACTTTCTCCAGTACCTGAAGGACGGATGTCCTTGGTTACAGGCAAGACAAGTGGCAATTCATTTTCAGGAACAGCTGTTGAAGTTCCATCTTCCCAATGAATGATTGGAATTGGCTCACCCCAGTAACGTTGACGACTAAAGAGCCAGTCGCGAAGACGGTAGGTCACCTTCTCCTGACCACAGCCTTTTTCTTCCAACCAAGCCACAATCTTAGCAATAGCATCTTCTTTGTTGAGTCCATCTAGAAAGTCTGAGTTGACATGAAGGCCATCTTCTGTGTAGGCAGCTTCTTCAACATTTCCACCTTCAAGTACTTCAACGATTGGAAGGTCAAATTGTTTGGCAAATTCCCAGTCACGTTGATCGTGGGCAGGCACAGCCATTACGGCACCTGTTCCATAACTAGCAAGAACATAGTCCGCAATCCAGATTGGAATTTCCTTGCCGTTAGACAGGGTTGATGGCATAAGCACCAGTCCAAACACCTGTTTTTTCTTTGGCAAGGTCTGTACGAGCCAAGTCAGACTTAAGGCTAGCTTGGTGTTTATAGTCTGCTACTGCCTCTGCCTGCTCTGAACTTGTGATAGCGTCAACCAAGTCATGCTCAGGAGCCAAGACTGTGAAAGTCGCACCGAAAAGGGTATCAGGACGAGTAGTAAAGACAGTGAATTCCTTATCTGTTCCCTTAACTTTGAAAGGTTACATTGGCACCAGTTGATTTCCCAATCCAGTTGCGTTGCATGTCCTTGATAGACTCTGGCCAATCCAGGTCATCTAAGTCATTGAGCAAGCGCTCTGCATAGGCCGTGATTTTAAGCATCCATTGGCGCATTGGTTTGCGGACAACTGGATAGCCTCCACGCTCAGAAGTTCCGTCAGGAAGAACTTCTTCGTTGGCGATAGCTGTTCCCAATTCTTCAACCCAGTTTACTGGCACTTCCGCTTCATAGGCCAAACCTTTTTCGTAAAGCTTGGTGAAAATCCATTGCGTCCACTTGTAGTAGTTTGGATCTGTTGTATTGACTTCACGATCCCAGTCGTAAGAGAATCCAAGCGCATTGATTTGACGTTTGAAGTTGGCAATATTTTCCGCTGTAAATTCTGCTGGGTCATTTCCTGTATCCATAGCGTATTGCTCTGCAGGCAAACCAAAGGCATCCCAACCCATTGGGTGAAGGACATTGTAGCCTTGCGCACGTTTGTAACGGCTGAGAATATCGGTTGCCGTATAACCTTCTGGGTGTCCTACGTGCAATCCAGCTCCAGACGGATAAGGGAACATATCGAGAGCATAAAACTTAGGTTTTGATGCATCTGTTCCTGTCTTAAATGTATGATGTTCTGCCCAGTAGCCCTGCCACTTAGGCTCAATTTCTTTATGATTGTAAAAACTCATGGTCTCTCTCCAATTTTGTGATGTTACTATTATACCATTTTTGAGGGAATTTGGTCTCGTTCTATTCTATACTTTTCTATTTTACCTTGCTCTAAAATTTTTAAACTGCTATACTTATAACAGAAAACCCTTCCAAGGAGGTAGCAGATGTCTCATTCTTTTAAAAAATCTCTCCAAAAAGAAATTCTCCATAGAAGCTCTATCGCAGCCTTTGTGACCTCTCTTTTACTACTCATTTTACTTTTTGGTTTTTCCTATTTTTTACAAAAGCAACAACTCTCCAAAGACACGAGACAGATTGTCAAACAAGTTCAAGAGATGAAAGAAGCAAATAATGAGCTCCTGACCACTATGAACTATAAAATGATTCCTGGATTTTTGGACGGCAAACACACAGAGCGAGAAGTATTTAGCTTATTTTACGAAACAAAAGCTAAATTAAAACTTAGTTCTGACCTCATTATCCTAAGTGATACAGGTGAATTACTATTTAGTACCAATCGAAATCATCAAGAAAGTATTTTATCACCCTACTATCTAAAACTGCTCATTCAAAATCCTTCTCAAGATAAAGTTACAGAAAAAATTGCACTCTCTTCAGACAAGCAACACTACACACTCTTTATCAAACCACTACTTCAAAACCAACGAGTTAAGGCCTATACTATTGCTTTCGTAAATGAGAATGATTTCATCTCAAGTTTCCCAATGATAAATTCTAAATACATCATTACCGATAGCTTTGGAAATATGTTTTCTAATAATACAAATCAGTTTACTCGCTCCACTCTTGAAAAATTTGATGAAAAACTCCTACACTCTCGCACCCACTGGTATGCGAATGAACCGCTTATTGTTCAAAAAGAAAAAGTCGGTGCTATTTTTTCAATCTATACTTTTCAATCCTTTTTTCCCATTCCTAGCTTACTTGGTCTAGCCTCCGTCCTCACCTTATGTATATTCTTCCTCTACTTCTGGCAAGCAAGACGAATTGCTCATAAAATTGCCACACACAACGCTGTTCCTATTGAAAGCTTAGTTTACCAACTTCAAGAAATTCCTAAACAAGCAGAAAAAAGGCTTTCTCTACAAACAGGTGATGAGTTTGAGTTTATGGCAGAAAAAATCAATAATATGTTGTACGAATTAGATCAACTTCATCAAAAAATGTTGACCATAGAAAAAGAAAAGTGGATTTTTGAAAGAAAAATGCTGGAAGCTCAGTTCAATCCTCATTTTCTATACAATACACTTGAGACAATTAAAATTACTTCTTTAATGGATGCTGCTCTCACACAAGACCTGATTCAAAACCTCACGCGCATTCTTCGCTACAGTATCACCGATTTAGAAAAAGAAACAACCATTTGTCAGGATTTAAAGATTATAGAGGATTACCTGATTATTCATAAGATTCGTTTTGAGCACTTTTCCTATGATATTATCTGTCCAGAAACTGTCGATAATCAGCCCATACCTAAGCTTTTCTTGCTTCCTCTCGTAGAAAATGCTATAAAATATGGGATGCAATACCGTATTGATCTTCATATAGATATCCAAATTACCTTGGAAGCAGATTCTCTGACTTTTTTAGTTAAGGATAATGCCGGAGGGCTCACAAAACAAGAGCGACTCGCTATTTTAGACTCTTTAGAAAGCCCTCATACCCAGCATGGCATCGTTAACAGCTATAAACGATTGAGCAATTTCTTTTCTGATGTCCAGCTAGATTTAGGAGTCAATCGCCAAGGAGAAACTTGGGTCAAATTTATAACGAAAGGACTAACTCATGTTTAAGCTCATTATCGTAGAGGATGAACACCTCATCCGAAAATGGCTAGAGATTGCCGTAGACTACTCTGCCTTAGGTATCCAAGTCGTAGGAACTGCCAGTCACGGTCAAGAGGGAATGAAACTCATCCAAGAAAAAGAACCTCATATTGTCTTAACAGACATCACAATGCCAATTATGGATGCTTTTATGATGTTCGAAGCCACTCGTACTCTTTCTTATGAAAAAGTTATCTTATCAGGTTATAACGATTTTCAAAATGCCAAAAAAGCCATGCAATATGGAGCAGTTGATTTCTTATCCAAACCAATTGATACCAAGGAGTTGACAGAATGTCTTCAAAAAATTGTTTTGCGATTACGAGTTAGCACTTATCAAGAAACTCCTTTTTTAGAAGAATATCAAACTTTACTCACCTCTATCCAACAAGTTGATACACAAAACCAAATCATTCAGCAAATTCTTGAATTTGTGCACCAACACTACTGTATGCACTTTACCATTTCTAGCATTGCAGAGAATCTAGGGTATAGCGAAAGTTATCTATATAAGGTTATCAAAGAAGACTTCCCAATGACGCTAAATGAATATATCTTACGCTACCGCCTCAAGCAAGCTATAGATAAAATGGCTGAATCCCCTAATTCTCCCTTAAGCGATATCTCTGAACAAGTTGGATTTTCAGACTATAAATATTTTGCAAAAGTTTTTAAAAAGTATCTCCATATTTCTCCAAAAGAATTAAAAACTTATGGATAAAAATCATTGATGTAAAAGGATTGCTCAACTCTAGCAATCTTTTTATTTTGTACTTTTACCCAATAAAAATCAAAGTGCTAACTACTCAAATCATAGCTTTGAGATCACAGATAAAGTGACGTGTTTTGAAGAGGATTACCCTCGAAATCCCAGTTACAGTGTACCTATCCTTGCTCGAGACACCCATTTCCTATTTTTCGTTTTTAGATTTCTTTAAGGTTTTTATTATATCCTGTAGAACTCTACAATTTGAAAACATTAATAATCTAGGTAGAGAAAATGTTCGTAAAAAAGGAGATACTTATGAAAAAAATACTATTCTTTCTCTCTTGTGGCTGGATATTCCTTTCTTTATCAGGATGTTCTTCACCTATAGAAGCGGAAACTAGCTCTGAAAAAGATTCAGATAACACTTTAGTTGTCTACTCACCTAATCCTGAAGACCTTATCGAAGAAACAGTCCCAGCCTTCGAAGAAAAATATGGTATTAAGGTTGATTTAGTACAAGCCAGCACTGGTGAATTGTTCAAAAAAGCTGAGGCCGAAAAAGAATCCCCTGTAGCTGATGTCATTTTCGGAGGCTCCTACGCCCTCTTCTCTTCTAACGAAAATCTTTTTGAACCTTATATTTCTCAAGAAAACGACCAGATAATCCCTGAATATCAAAAATAAAACAGGATTCTACACACCTTATACACTGGATGTCAGTGTTATCATTGCCAATTCATCCCTTACAAAAGATATAAAAAAATTGAAGGCTACAATGATCTACTCAATCCTAAATTAAAAGGAAAAATTGCTACTGCTGATCCTAGTAATGCTTCTAGCGCCTTTGCTCAATTAACAAACATGCTTGTAGATCAAGGTGGATACGAAAATGAACAAGCTTGGAACTATGTGAAAAATCTATTTACTCTAGTAGATGGAAAAATTGCATCTAGCTCTTCGAATGTTTACAAAGCTGTCGCCGATGGGGAAATGGCTGTTGGACTCACTTATGAAGACCCTGCCTTAAAACTCTTAAACGATGGAGTTGATGTAAAAGTCATTTATCCAAAAGAAGGAACCGTCTTTTTACCTGGTAACGCTGCTATCGTCAAAAATGCCAAACACATGGAAAACGCTAAGAAATTTATCGATTTCCTCCTTTCTCAAGAAATCCAAGATAAACTAGGAACTGAAACTACAATCAGACCCATTCGTAAAAATGCTAAAACCAATAAAAATATGAAGGCTATGACAGAAATCAATATTGCCACTGAAGATTCCGATTATGTCATTAAAAATAAATCTGCTATTCTTAAAAAGTACAATGACATTTTTACAGATATCCAATCTAAAAAATAAAATTTGACTTACCAGTGATTAACTGTCAAACCCTACTATAAAAATCAAAAAGATTACTTCCGTTTTTGTAGAGAATTTTACTCTAATAGAATAGAATTATCGGTTTTAAAAAAACGCTTACATTGTTTTTAAAAATAAACTTAAATAACACAACGGAGGTATCCATCATGAAAAAAAGAAATGGATGTATTATGCTGCTTGCGGACTAGCTCTTTTTGGTCTTGCTGCTTGTTCTTCTAATGAATCTGCTGATGGCGATTCATCTGATAAAGGAGACGGCGGTTCGCTAGTCGTTTATTCACCAAACTCAGAGGGCTTAATCGAGCAACTATTCCTGCCTTTGAAGAAAAAAATATGGTATCAAAGTAGAACTGATTCAAGCTGGTACTGGAGAACTTTTTCAAAAAAACTAGAGTCAGAAAAAGAAGCTCCTGTAGCTGATGTCATCTTTGGTGGTTCTTATACACAATATGCTACCCACGGAGAACTCTTTGAAAAACTATACTTCAAAAAGAAAATGATAATGTTATCAAAGAATATCAAAACACAACTGGTTACTCTACTCCTTATACACTAGATGGTAGTGTTTTAATCGTCAATCCTGATTTAACGAAAGGCATGAACATCGAAGGATATAGCGACCTTCTCAAACCTGAACTAAAAGGAAAAATCGCAACTGCTGACCCAGCAAACTCTTCTAGCGCCTTTGCTCAATTAACAAATATGCTACAAGCTCAAGGTGGTTACAAAGACGATAAAGCTTGGTCTTATGTAAAAGATCTTTTCACACTTATTGATGGTAAAATCGGTTCAAGCTCATCTGGTGTCTATAAAGCAGTCGCTGACGGAGAAATGGCTGTTGGTCTCTCTTATGAAGATCCAGCAGTTAAACTCTTAAATGACGGAGCTAATATCAAGGTAGTCTATCCAAAAGAAGGAACAGTCTTCCTACCTGCTAGTGCTGCTATCGTTAAAAAAGCGAAAAAAACATGGAAAAATGCCAAGAAATTTATCGATTTTCATTATCTCTCAAGAAGTACAAGATACACTTGGTACAACCACTACTAACCGTCCTGTTCGTAAAAAAATGCCAAAACAAGCGAAAAACATGAAACCAATTGACAAAAATCAAAAACACTCACTGAAGATTATGATTATGTCATCAAGAATAAATCAGATATCGTTAAGAAATACAACGAAGTCTTTACAGATATCCAATCTAAACAGTAAAAGAGGTTCACTATGAGTGAGATCAAAATTATTAACGCCAAAAAAATCTACCACGATGTCCCTGTTATTGAGAATTTGAACATTACAATTCCAAAAGGAAGTCTCTTTACCCTTCTTGGGCCTTCAGGATGTGGGAAAAACGACTCTTCTTCGTATGATTGCAGGATTCAACAGTATCGAAGGCGGAGAATTTTACTTCGATGATACAAAAATCAATAATATGGAACCCAGCAAACGCAATATCGGGATGGTTTTCCAAAACTACGCTATTTTCCCACATTTGACTGTCCGAGATAATGTCGCTTTTGGTCTCAAGCAAAAGAAGGTTCCAAAAGAAGAATTGATTCAACAGACCAACAAGTATCTTGAACTCATGCAAATTGCTCAATATGCGGATCGAAAGCCTGATAAACTCAGTGGTGGACAACAACAACGTGTCGCCTTGGCACGTGCCTTAGCGGTTAATCCAAGTGTTCTCCTCATGGACGAACCCCTTAGTAACCTGGATGCCAAACTTCGCTTGGATATGCGTCAAGCCATTCGAGAAATCCAACACGAAGTAGGAATTACAACTGTTTATGTAACCCACGACCAAGAAGAAGCGATGGCTATTTCAGATCAAATTGCTGTTATGAAAGATGGAGTTATCCAACAAATCGGCCGACCAAAAGAACTCTATCATAAACCAGCTAATGAATTTGTAGCAACCTTTATCGGACGAACAAATATTATCCCTGCCAATCTTGAAAAACGAAGCGACGGCGCTTATATCGTCTTTTCAGATGGCTATGCCCTTCGAATGCCAGCTCTTGATCAAGCTGAAGCACAAGCTATTCATGTAAGTATTCGTCCTGAAGAGTTTATCAAAGATGAATCTGGAGATATTGAAGGAACTATTAGCGATAGCGTCTATCTTGGACTAAATACGGAGTATTTCATTGAGACAGGTTTTGCCTCAAAAATTCAAGTTAGCGAAGAATCAACTTTTGAAGAAGATCTACAAAAAGGCGATCGTATTCGTCTACGAATCAATACTCAAAAATTAAACGTCTTTTCTACAGATGGTTCCCAAAACCTGATAAAAGGAGTCAACCATGGAACGTAAAAAACTAAATATTTGGACAGCCTCCTCTTTCTTCATCTTTCTTACCTATCTTGTCTTTCTCGTTTATCCTATCGTTACCGTGCTCAAGCAAGCACTCATACATGAAGGACAATTTTCACTAGCTAATTTTGTCACTTTCTTTAGTAAAGCCTACTACTCTGAGACACTCGTCAACAGTTTCAAGGTTTCCATTACCGCTACTGTCACTTCCTTAGTTGTAGGAACCTTATTAGCTTATCTCTTCTCTATGTATGACTTCAAGGGGAAGAAATTTCTTCAAATATTGATTATCATTGCTTCCATGTCAGCTCCATTCGTAGGAGCTTATTCCTGGATTCTCTTGCTGGGACGAAATGGGGTCATCACTAAATTCTTGACAAATGCCCTTCATCTTCCAGCTATCGATATTTATGGATTCAAAGGAATTGTACTTGTCTTTACACTGCAACTATTCCCACTGGTATTTCTATACGTTGCTGGGACAATGAAAAGTATTGACAATTCTCTACTTGAAGCTGCTGAAAGCATGGGATCCTTCGGATTTAAGCGTATCGTAACGGTTGTTTTGCCTCTCCTAGTTCCAACCTTACTAGCTGCTGCCCTGCTTGTATTTATGAGAGCATTCTCAGACTTTGGAACACCGATGTTAATTGGTGAAGGATATCGGACTTTCCCCGTCTTGATTTATACCCAATTTATTAGCGAGGTTGGAGGAAATTCTGCTTTTGCATCTGCTTTAGCAATTATGGCGATTATCATTGCCTTGGCAATCTTCCTTATCCAAAAATACATTTCGAATCGCTACAGTTTCAGTATGAATTCGCTCCATCCAATTGAGCCTAAAAAAACTACAAAAGGAAAAATGGCTGCCATTTATGCAACAGTCTACGGAATTATCTTGTTCTCTGTTCTACCTCAAGTCTACTTGATTTATACTTCTTTCCTAAAAACATCAGGTATGGTATTTGTCAAAGGCTATTCTCTAAACAGTTACAAGGTAGCTTTCAATCGTATGGGATCTGCTATCTTCAATACTATTCGTATCCCTTTGATTGCCTTAGTTCTAGTTGTCCTATTTGCAACATTTATCTCCTACCTAGCTGTTAGAAAACGGAATTTGTTTACAAACTTAATTGATAGCCTCAGTATGGTCCCTTATATTGTACCAGGAACCGTTCTAGGGATTGCCTTTCATTTCTTCCTTCAATACTGGTCTATTTGGAAGTGGATTTCTTATGATTACAGGGACAGCTTTCATCTTGATTATGTCTCTATCTGTCAGAAGATTGCCTTATACTATTCGCTCATCTGTTGCTAGCTTGCAACAAATAGCACCAAGTATTGAAGAAGCCGCGGAAAGCTTAGGAAGTAGTCGTCTCAATACCTTTGCCAAGATTACAACTCCAATGATGCTATCTGGTATCATTTCTGGAGCCATCCTATCTTGGGTCACAATGATTTCAGAGCTCTCCACTTCATCCTCCTCTACAATGTTAAAAACAAGAACAATGACTGTAGCTATTTATACAGAGGTTCTCAGAGGAAATTATGGCGTGGCAGCTGCTTTGTCAACTATCCTCACTGTCTTGACAGTTACTTCATTGTTACTATTTATGAAAATTTCTAAAAACAATAGTATTACACTCTAGTTTTTCTCCTAAAAACAGTCAAATTTCTTATTGGCTGTTTTTTTATTTATACTCTCTATAAGTTAATTCTTAATAAATAATATTAATGCAAGTTAGTCCTTTTTATGGTAGAATATAGGAAAGTGCTTTCTCAGAAGGAGGAAAATATGAACAAACAAACCATCGCTGTCTTAGGTCCTGGTTCTTGGGGTACTGCCTTGTCACAAGTCCTCAATGACAACGGACACCAAGTACGTATCTGGGGAAATATTCCTGATCAAATTGATGAAATCAATACACAACATACTAACAAAGCGTTATTTTAAAGAAGCTGTATTAGACGAAAAAATTGTTGCCTATCATGATTTGGCAGAAACCTTGAAGGGTGTTGATGCTATCTTGTTTGTGGTACCAACCAAGGTAACCAGATTGGTAGCTCAGCAAGTCGCTGCAGTTCTTGATCATAAAGTGGTTGTTATGCATGCCTCCAAAGGGCTTGAACCAGATAGCCACAAACGTCTCTCTACTGTTTTGGAAGAAGAAATTCCTGCTGAATTAAGAAGTGATATTGTCGTCGTCTCTGGACCTAGCCATGCTGAGGAAACCATTGTCCGTGACATTACCTTGATTACAGCAGCTTCAAAAAATCTGCAAACAGCACAGTATGTTCAATCACTCTTTAGCAACAACTACTTCCGTCTATATACAAATACGGATGTTATTGGAGTTGAAACAGCTGGAGCTCTAAAAAATATCATCGCTGTTGGGGCAGGGGCTCTCCATGGTCTTGGTTTTGGAGACAATGCAAAAGCTGCGATTATCACGCGCGGTCTTGCAGAAATTACACGTCTAGGTGTTCAACTTGGAGCAAATCCACTGACCTATAGCGGTCTCTCAGGAGTTGGGGATTTGATTGTTACAGGAACATCTGTCCATTCACGCAACTGGCGAGCAGGAGATGCCCTCGGTCGGGGCGAAGCTTTAGCTGATATCGAAGCTAATATGGGAATGGTTATCGAAGGTATTTCAACAACCAAAGCGGCTTACGAATTGGCGCAAGAACTTGACGTCTACATGCCTATCACCCAGGCTATTTATCAGGTTATTTATGAAAATGTTAATATTAAGGATGCTGTTGCTGAACTCATGAGCAATGAGTTCAAATCGGAAAACGAGTGGTCATAATCACCGTTAGAAAGGATGCTCATGAAGCAAAAAGTTAGAAAAGCTGTTATCCCTGCTGCAGGGCTTGGAACTCGTTTCCTGCCCGCAACCAAAGCCTTGGCCAAAGAAATGTTGCCAATCGTGGATAAACCAACCATTCAGTTCATCGTTGAAGAAGCTCTCAAGTCTGGAATTGAGGATATTCTTGTTGTAACAGGGAAATCAAAACGTTCCATCGAAGATCATTTTGACTCAAACTTTGAACTAGAATACAACCTCAAGGAAAAAGGAAAAACTGATCTCTTAAGATTAGTTGATGAAACAACCGGCATGCGCCTTCACTTTATTCGTCAAACACACCCACGTGGACTCGGAGATGCAGTTTTACAAGCCAAAGCTTTCGTTGGGAATGAACCGTTTGTGGTCATGCTCGGAGATGACCTCATGGATATCACTGATGACAAAGCTGTTCCCATTGACCAAGCAACTCATGAATGATTACGAAGAAGACTCATGCTTCTACCATCGCTGTGATGCCTGTACCACACGATGAAGTTTCTGCATACGGTGTCATCGCTCCTCAAGGTGAAGGAAAAGATGGACTTTACAGCGTTGAAACCTTCGTTGAAAAACCAGCGCCTGAAGATGCACCAAGTGATTTAGCGATCATCGGTCGTTACCTCCTCACACCTGAAATTTTTCGCTATTCTTGAAAAGCAAAAACCAGGTGCCGGAAATGAAATCCAACTAACAGACGCTATCGATACACTCAACAAAACTCAACGTGTATTTGCTCGTGAATTTAAGGGTGCTCGTTATGATGTTGGAGACAAGTTTGGCTTTATGAAGACTTCAATCGACTACGCCCTGAGACATCCTCAAGTCAAAGATGACTTGAAAGACTTACTTGATTGATCTTGGAAAAGAACTTTCAGAAGATAAATAATTGATGAAACCAGGTTCAAAATGTTCCTGGTTTTTTTGCTGCCTAAACACCTCCAAATCTTGTCTAAGCCTAATTTCTTGCAATAGATGCTTTTATGGTATAATAATAAGGAGTGAGGAAAGAAATGAAGAATACATTATTATACTATGAAAGAAAAAAAGGACTGGACTTACTTCAGTCCCTCTAAAAACAAAAACTAAAAAAATATACATCTAGGAAAAAAAGGTCCTAAAAATTCTAAAAAGAAAAAGCAAACCAAAACTACTATTTGGACTATCTTTGCCAATATCTTACTGGGAATCAAGGCAACCTTTAATACCCTATTCATCATCGCCTTTCTTGGTGGACTTTTGGGTACCGGGGTTGTTTTCGGTTATGCTGTATCTCTATTTGACAAGGTGACCGTTCCTAAAACAGAAGATTTAGTCAAACAAGTGAACGATATCCCATCCATTTCTGAGATTCGCTATGCTGACGGATCCATGATTGGTGCTATCGAGAGCGATCTTCTGCGAACATCTGTTGCATCTGATGCTATCTCAGATAATCTCAAGCAGGCTATCGTTGCAACCGAGGATGAACACTTTTGCAGAGCACAATGGTGTCGTTCCTAAAGCTGTTATTCGTGCTAGTCTAGGAAACTTTATCGGTCTTGGTTCTTCGAGCGGTGGATCTACTCTGACACAACAGCTCATCAAACAACAAGTAGTTGGTGATGCCCCTACACTCGCTCGTAAAGCTAGTGAAATCGTGGATGCCTTAGCTTTAGAGCGAGCAATGAGCAAGGATGAAATCTTGACAACTTATCTCAACGTCGCTCCTTTTGGCCGTAACAATAAAGGCCAAAATATCGCAGGGGCTCAACAAGCAGCCAAAGGTATTTTTGGGAGTTGATGCAAATCAGCTAACGATTCCCTCAGGCAGCCTTTATAGCAGGATTGCCACAAAGTCCTATCTCCTACTCCCCTTATGAAGCGACTGGTGAGATGAAGAGCGAAGAAGATATGGAACTCGGAATCAAGCGTTCCAAAGATGTTCTCTACAATATGTACCGAACTGGAGTTCTCAGCCAAGAAGACTACGAAACCTATAAAGCGTACGATATTAAGCAAGACTTCTTGCCAGCAGAAAGTGTCAATGTAACAGCTAAAGGCTTTCTCTACTTCACTGCGCTTGATGAGGCGACGAACCTCATGTATGATTACTTGGTACAAAAAGACAATGTCTCTGCCCAAGAACTCAAAAACGAGTCTATCCAAAAATCCTATCGTGAATTAGCTGAAAAAGAGATTCAAAATGGTGGTTATCGTATCACAACTACAATCGACAAAGCTATCCATACTGCCATGCAAGATGCAGTCGCAAACTATGGCTATCTTGTCGACGATAATACGGGTCAACCTGAAGTTGGAAATGTCCTGATGGATAACCAAACCGGTGCCATTTTAGGATTTGTCGGCAGTCGTGATTACCAAAGCAACCAAAACAACCACGCCTTTAATACTAAACGGTCTCCTGCTTCAACTACTAAACCAATCCTAGCCTACAGTATTGCCATTGACCAAGGATTGATGGGAAGCGCAAGTGTCCTATCTAACTATCCAACTAACTTTTCTAACGGAAATCCGATCATGTATGTCAATAGTTCTGGTACTGCCATGATGAGCTTGAAAGAAGCTCTCAATTATTCATGGAACATCCCAGCCTACTGGACCTATCGTACGCTCCGTGAAAAAGGTGTTGATGTTCGCTCTTATATGGAAAAAATGGGCTATGAGATTCCAGAATACGGCATTGAAAGTCTTCCTATGGGGGGAGGAATCGAAGTTACTGTAGCTCAACATACCAACGGGTACCAAACTTTAGCCAACAACGGTGTTTATCATAAAAAATTCATGATTTCGAAAATCGAAAAAACCAATGGCGAGGTTATCTATGAGCACAAAGACGAACCTGTACAGGTCTACTCTAAAGCGACTGCAACTATTATGCAGAGCTTATTGAGAGATGTTATCTCGTCACGAATCACTTCAAGCTTCCAAAGCGATCTTGCCGCTATTAATCCAAGTTTGGCGGGTGCTGATTGGATCGGTAAAACTGGTACAACCAATGAAGATGGTGACATGTGGCTTATGCTTTCAACTCCAAGATTGACACTGGGCGGTTGGCTTGGCCACGATGACAACAGACCTCTTGGTAAGGGTGCAGGTCACTACCGCAACGCCAAATACATGGCTTATCTGGTAAATGCTATTCAGCAAGCTTCTCCTTCTGTTTGGGGTTCTGAACGCTTTAGACTTGACTCAAGTGTTACTTCATCTCAAGTTCTCAAATCAACTGGTCAAAAACCAGGTAAGGTTACTATCAATGGTAAAGAGATTAATGTGACTGGTGAAATGGTAACAAGTTACTGGGCTAACCAAGCTGGTGCTCCGACTACTACTTACAAATTTGCCATTGGTGGAAGCGATGCTGACTACCAAAATGCTTGGAACACTATTTTAGGAAGTCTGCCAAAATCATCTAATTCCAACAATAATAACTCAAACAACAATAGCAATAGCAATAACAACAATAATCGAAGTAATAACAGTGGCAATAATAACAATACTACTAGCGGTAGCAACAACTCTTCGTCAAATAGACAACAACGCTAACCTTTCTATATGAATCACTATCAAAAGAATATTTCAAGGGAACCATATACTCCCTCCTATCTGGATTAATATGGGGCATTTGTGGCATTTTAGGGGAATTCTTCTTTACGCATTATCAAGTATCATCCGGCTGGATTACTTCCATGCGACTAAGCCTTGCAGGTGGTTTCGTACTTATCTTGGCCGGCTTTAAGTTCCGTTCACAGCTATTCGATATCTGGAGAAAGCGCAAAAACTATCTGCCTTTTCTGGCTTATGCCATCTTAGGAATCTTCTCCGTTCAGTATTTCTTCTATCTCTGTGTGGAATACTCTAATGCGACAACGGCAACCATCCTACAATTTATCAGTCCCGTTTTCATTCTTATCTATAACCGTATTATCTACAAGAAAAAAGCTTCTAAAAAAGCAATTTTCTATGTTTTAACAGCTATGCTTGGGGTCTTTCTGATGGCTACCAAAGGCGATCTGTCTAAACTATCCATCACTCCCCTCGCATTGCTGACAGGGCTTCTCAGTGCTCTGGGAGTTATGTTTAATGTCATCTTACCCCAACCATTTGCTCGAAAATACGGTTTTGTGCCAACTGTTGGCTGGGGAATGTTGCTAGCTGGACTCTTTAGTAATTTTCTCTATCCTGTTTATAGAATTAGTTTTCAGCTGGATTGGGTGAGCATCTTGATTTGTTTGACCATTGCCTTTCTGGGAACAGCTTTTGCCTTTTTCCTATCCATGAAGGCTGTCTCGCTGGTATCCCCATGGTGGTATCGGTCGTCAGTGCAAGCGAACCTCTATCCTCTGCTATTCTAAGCGTTCTATTTCTAGGTCTGGTCTTGGATGGGTATCTGCTTCTGGCGATGATTTTGATTATTATTCCCATGATCTTCTTATCCATCGAAGAATCAAAGGGCAAACTGAAAGAATCTTCTTTTAACACTTAAGGCTTCAATTTTGAAGTCTTTTTTGGTAGAATAGTAAGCATTACAAAGAGTGAGGAGACATCTATGACTGCTACAAAAATGAATGCACAAGAAATTATCCAATTTATCGCAAATGCTGAGAAGAAGACAAGTGTTAAGGTAACTTTTGAAGGTCCATTGACTGGAGTTATTCCTGCTTCAGTTGTTAAACTTGGAAATGTCCTTTTCGGAGACTGGAAAGACATCGCACCTCTTCTTGAAGGACTAACAGAAAATAAAGATTATGTTGTTGAGCAAGATGCTCGCAACTCAGCTGTACCTCTTCTTGATAAACGCGACATCAATGCTCGTATCGAGCCAGGGGCTAGCATCCGTGACCAGGTTGAGATTGGCGACAACGCTGTTATCATGATGGGAGCTGTTATCAATATCGGTGCTGAAATCGGTGCTGGCACTATGATTGACATGGGTGCTATTCTAGGTGGACGTGCTATTGTCGGTAAAAATAGTCACGTGGGTGCGGGAGCTGTTCTTGCAGGTGTTATCGAGACCAGCTAGTGCAGAGCCTGTCCGTGTCGGTGATAATGTACTCATCGGTGCTAACGCTGTGGTTATCGAAGGTGTTCAAATCGGTAGCGGATCTGTTGTTCGCAGCAGGTGCCATCGTCACTCAAGATGTTCCAGAAAATGTTGTGGTGGCAGGTGTTCCAGCTCGTGTTATCAAAGAAATCGATAGACAAACTCAACAAAAAACAGCGCTAGAGGATGCGCTTCGTACCTTGTAATTAGTAACAGAGGCGGAACCCTTTCCAGCCTCTTTATCGTATCAATAGAAGGAAATTAGATATGTTAGATTTGATTCAAACTCGACGCGATCTTCACCAAATTCCTGAGATCGGTTTAGAAGAATTCAAGACTCAAGCTTATTTGCTCAATGTCATTGAGAAATTAACAGCTGATAAAGATTTTGTTCAAATTCGCACTTGGCGAACAGGTATTTTAGTTTACTTGCAAGGAAGTCAGCCAGAACGTACCATTGGTTGGCGGACAGACATTGACGGACTCCCAATCGTTGAACAAACAGGTCTCGCCTTTGCCTCTCAGCACCCAGACCGTATGCATGCTTGTGGACACGATTTCCACATGACCATTGCCCTTGGAAGTCTCGAACGTGCTCTAGAAAACCAACCCAAAAACAATCTCCTCTTTCTCTTCCAACCTGCCGAGGAAAACGAAGCAGGTGGTATGCTCATGTATGAAGATGATGCTTTTGGCGACTGGTTGCCTGACCAATTCTATGGACTTCATGTTCGTCCAGACTTAAAAGTTGGACAGATTGCGACCAATACCCATACACTCTTTGCGGGCACTTGCGAAGTCAAGATTCGTTTCAAGGGTAAAGGTGGTCACGCTGCTTTTCCACATGAAGCCAACGATGCTCTGGTTGCAGCTAGCTATTTTGTGACTCAAGTTCAGTCGGTTGTCAGCCGTAATGTCGATCCTATCGAGGGAGCTGTTGTCACTTTCGGTGTCTTTCAAGCTGGAACAACCAATAATGTCATCGCTGATACAGCTTTCTTGCATGGAACCATTCGAGCACTTACACATAGCATGAGTCTATTGGTACAAAAACGTGTCAAAGCTATCGCTGAAGGTGTAGCAGCTGCCTTTGATATGGATGTAGAGATTGAACTCAAGCAGGGAGGTTATTTGCCAGTCGAAAACAACCCTGAATTAGCCCGGGAGTTGATGACCTTCTTTGATGAAAAAGAGGGCATTGAACTAATCGACATCGAACCTGCCATGACAGGGGAAGACTTTGGTTATCTTCTTTCCAAGGTCCCTGGTGTCATGTTCTGGCTGGGTATTGATAGTCCCTATGCCCTTCACCATCCAAAGATGAGTCCTAAGGAAGAAGCTCTGGCAATTGGAGTTGAGGCTGTATCAAGCTTTCTAGCCAAGAAAGCTGCGGAGTAAACGATGAAAAAAGCCCTACGCAAGCAGGTCTTGCAAGAACTCAAATCTATATCCAAAGAAGAAAAGGAAGTCATGGACGCTTGGTTGACTGAGCAACTCCTTCAACATCCTTTTTACAAGGAAGCAGAAACCATCGCCACTTATCTATCTTTTCCCCATGAATTTCAGACTCTTACATTCATCGAACAGGCTCAAAAAGATGGAAAAACGATCCTCATTCCCAAAACCTATCCACATGGGAAAATGGACTTTGTTCTATATGAACCAGAGAAACTCGAAAGAAATTCTTTTGGACTCCTTGAACCCCAAGGAGAGTTCACTATACTTGAACATTCCCAGATTGATTTGATCCATGTTCCCGGCCTAGCCTTTAATACAACTGGCTGCCGAATTGGCTATGGTGGTGGCTATTACGACCGCTACTTAGAGCATTTCCTAGGCCATACTATCAGCACACTTTATCCTTGTCAGATCCAGGACTTCCATCCTGATCCACACGATATTCCCATTGAGGAGGTACTCATCTATGAAAGAGATTTTTGATCGTCGGTATCCTGTCACGAGCTTCTTTCTACTCGTGACAACCCTGGTTTTTATACTCATGTTTCTAACCAGTGGTTTCAACTACACAAGCGCAGCTACCTTGTACCAGTTCGGAGCTGTGTATCCTCCTACTATCAAGGCTATGCCTGAACAAATCTGGCGTTTATTCTCCGCAACCTTTGTCCACATTGGCTTGCAGCACTTTTTTGTCAACATGTTGTCCCTCTACTTTTTGGGACGTCAAATGGAGCAAATCTTTGGCTCCAAACAGTTTTTCTTTATCTACCTTCTTTCGGGTATGATGGGAAATCTCTTTGTCCTAGTTTTTAGTCCCAATGCTATTACTGCAGGTGCTTCAACTGCCCTCTACGGTATGTTCGCCTCTATTGTCGTTCTCCGTTATGCCTCACGCAATCCCTATCTCCAACAGCTTGGTCAATCCTATCTCTCCCTCTTAGTCATCAACCTAGTAGGTAGCGTTTTAATGCCTGGCATCAGCCTTGCTGGACACGTAGGTGGTGCTGTCGGTGGTGCATTACTGGCTATCGTCTTCCCAGTCCGAGGAGAACGAAAGATTTACACACCAGTCCAACGTGGTCTTGCAACCCTAGCTTTCATTGCTCTGTCAGCTTTGTTACTTTTTATCGGACTATTCTAAGAACAAGAAAATCCATTGGAAACTCTCTCAGAGAGCCTTATTTCCAATGGTTTTTTTGAATCTATTTGAAAAGTAGCTTAAAATCCATTATTGTCACTGAGCTCTTTGAACCAGTGGCCTGATTTTTCAAGCGGCGTTCTTGTGTTTCTAAGTCAAGTTCGACCAAACCATAGCGGTTTTTGTAGCTATTGAGCCATGACCAACAATCAATAAAGGTCCAGATCAAGTAACCTTTACAGTTGGCACCGTCTTCGATAGCACGATGAAGCTCACGAAGATGATCTTTGACAAAGTCGATACGATAATCATCCTGAATCATGCCATTTTCACGGAATTTGTCTTCACCTTCAACGCCCATCCCATTCTCTGTCAGCATCCACTCAATATTCCCGTAGTTTTCCTTGATGTTTTGGGCAATGTCATAAATCCCTTGCTCGTAGATTTCCCAACCGCGGTGCGGATTGATCTTACGACCAGGCATAACGTAAGGTTCATAGAAATGTTCTGGCAAGAGTGGACTATCAGGGTGCTTAGCAAAACGTGGCGCCATAACACGCAAAGGCTGATAATAGTTGACTCCTAGGAAGTCAACGGTGTTCTCGCGTATAAGTTCTAACTCTTCGGCTGTAGAATCTGGCAACAAATCATGCTCAGACAAAATTTCCACTAACTCTTCTGGATATGTTCCTAAAACAGACGGATCTAGGAAAGATTGTGCTTGGAAGAGATCAGCAATGCGTGCAGCTTTCATATCTGCAGGATGCTGGCTACGTGGATAGGCTGGTGTCAAGTTTAGGACAATCCCAATCTTAGAGCCTGGTAAGACTTCATGGCAGGCCTTAACTACAAGAGTGTTCGCCAGTTGGGTATGATAGGCAACCTTAACTGCCGCCTTAGCATCCACCTTATGTGGATAATGGGCATCATAAAAATAACCAAACTCTACAGGAACGATAGGCTCATTGAAGGTAATCCATTGGTCCACAAGGTCACCGTAGGTTTCAAAACAGAAACGAGCATAGTCTTCATAAGCCTTGATGGTCGCCTTATTTTCCCAACCATCCCCATCTTCTTGAAGGGCAAAAGGCAGGTCAAAGTGATAGAGATTGACTAAAAGACGTATCCCCTTGGCCTTGATGGCTTCAAAGACTTGGCGATAGAAAGCCACACCTTGAGGATTGACTTCTCCACGACCCTGTGGGAAAATACGAGACCACTGGATGGAAGTCCGAAAGGCTGTATGCCCTGTTTCTAACAAAAGTTCAATGTCCTTTTCCCAATTTTCATAGAAGGTCGATGTTTTGTCTGGTCCAATTCCATTATAGTAGCGATTTGGCTCTACTTGGTACCAATAATCCCAGAGATTATCTCCCTTGCCGTCACCAGGCACTCGCCCTTCTGTCTGTGGTCCAGAAGTTGAGGAACCCCAGACAAAATCCTTTGGAAATTTTAGCATAGCTCTACCTCTTTATTTACGCTTTTAATGTTTATCTTATCTCATTATAAAAGAAAAAAACAAAGGCAAAAAAACTAGTTACATTTTTTTGTCTTGTTTTTTTCTTCTGATTATAGATTTTATTTATTTGTCAGAATTTCAAGGGTTTCAAGCAAGTTATCTGCGTGAACTTCGATTGTATCTCCGGTCGCCTTAATCTTCACTTCTACGATACCATCCGCTGCTTTTTTACCAACAGTAATACGGATTGGAAGACCAATCAAGTCGCTATCGCTGAATTTAACTCCGACACGTTCATTACGGTCATCTGTCAAGACTTCATAGCCTTTGTTGACTAAGGCTTCTTCGATACGATTAGTCAATTCAAGACTTGCTTCGTCCTTAACATTGACCGGAATCAAGTGCACATCAAATGGAGCCAATTCTTTAGGGAAGTTGATTCCCCAAGCGTAACGGTATTCACCTTAGGAGTTTTGTTCACAAAGAGGCGAGCGTGTTGCTCCATAACTGCTGAAAGGAGACGGCTAACACCGATACCGTAGCATCCCATGATGATTGGCACAGCACGACCATTTTCATCCAAGACATCTGCACCCATACTTGCTGAGTAACGAGTTCCCAGTTTAAAGATGTGACCAATCTCGATACCGCGTGCAAAGTTGAGAACACCTTGTCCATCTGGTGAAATTTCGCCTTCACGCACTTCACGGATATCCACATACTCAGCAGTGAAATCACGGCCTGGGTTGACACCAGTCAAGTGGTAGCCATCTTCGTTGGCACCGACAACAGCATTGCGGCTATCTTGTACCTTGCGGTCAGCGATAATCTTAACATTTTCTGGAAGATTTACTGGGCCAAGTGAACCAAAGTCCGCTCCCAACAATTCTTTCACTTCTGCCTCAGTTGCAGGTTCCAAGAAATCTGCTCCAAGATAGTTTCAATTTTACTTCGTTGAGTTGGTCATTGCCTACGAGTAGGGCCACAACTGGCTCCTCATCTGCGATATAAACCAAGGTCTTGATTGTTTGTTCTTCAGAGACATTCAAGAAAGTAGCCACTTCATCAATCGATTTGACACCTGGTGTTTCCACGCGAGCTACTTGATCTTCAGTCACAACACGGTGCTTGGTTTATACTCGTTCGTTGCCATTTCCAAGTTAGCTGCATAGCTTGATTCACTTGAGTAAGCAATGGTATCTTCACCAGAAACCATCCATTTGAGCAATTCTGCCTTAATTTCTTCTTGCACTTCTACAGGAATCTCATCAAATGATGCGACAGACTTATCTAAAACAACCCAACGGTCAAGGTCTGTACGAGCAGGTGTGATGGCCATAAATTCTTGGCTATCCTTACCACCCATAGCTCCACCGTCACCGATGATGGCTTTGAAGTCCAAACCACTGCGAGTGAAGATACGCTCATAAGCTGCCTTATACTCATCATAGGTCACATCCAAACTATCATAGTTAGCGTGGAAGCTATAACCATCTTTCATGATGAATTCACGCGTACGAAGAAGTCCATTACGTGGACGTTTTTCATCACGGTACTTAGGCTGGATTTGATACAAGTTCAAAGGTAATTGTTTGTAAGACTTGACAGAATCACGGACAATCGCTGTGAAGGTTTCTTCGTGAGTAGGACCTAGGATAAAGTCAGATCCTTCACGATTTTTCAATTTGTACAAGTCTTCACCGTAGGTATCATAACGGCCAGACTCACGCCAAAGGTCCGCACTGAGAAGGGCTGGAGCCAACATCTCAACTGCACCAATCTTGTCAAATTCTTGACGCATGATCTTCTTAGCTTTTTCGATAACACGGTTAGCAAGTGGCAGGTAAGAATAGACTCCTGCTGATACTTGACGAACATAACCAGCACGCAACATAAGGGCGTGGCTGATAACTTGAGCATCGCTTGGCATTTCGCGAAGCGTTGGGATTAGCATTTTACTTTGTTTCATATTTTTCCTCTAATTCTTAAAAGAAGGTACGCATGATGTCGTTCCAGGTTACGGCGATCATCAAGACAACCATAATCACAACTCCAACTAGAGTAACATAGGTTTCAATTTCTTGTTTCAATGGTTTACGGCGAATAGCCTCAATAATATTGAGCACGATTTTTCCACCATCTAGTGCCGGGATAGGAATCAAGTTGAAAATCCCGATATTGATGGAAATCATAGCCAAGAAAAACAAGACGTTTTCAAGACCATTTTTAGCAGCATCGCTACTTGCCTTAAAGATAGCAACAGGTCCACCCAATTTATTCAAATCAGGTTGGAAAATCAAGTTTTTCAAGGCATTGAGAATGCGCAAAGCTGAGTCAGCTGCAGATGTGAATCCACCTACAAACATAGACCAGATATCTGATTTGAGTCTCGGTTGAACACCTAGAATATAACGACCTTGGTTTTCCTCAGGGGTCACACTGACTTGTTTTTCAGTTCCATTTTCAGAGACTGTCACATCTAAAACAGGCGCTGTTTTGTCCTTGGTCTCTGCTTCCACTGCCTGAATCAAATCTTGCCAGTTACTGATTTCGTGTGAACCGACTTTGGTGATTTGGGCTGTATTTTCAAGGCCGACCTTTGCAATCGCGCTATTAGGGATGATACTAAAGTTATTGCTTTGTGTATCTCGAACCCCACCCTGCATGAAAATCAAAATCCAGAAGACGATAACTCCCAGGATAAAGTTATTCATAGGACCAGCAAAGTTGGTAATCAATTTGCCCCAGACAGTCGCATTCTGATATTGGACGTCTAGTGGAGCGATACGAACTTCTGTTCCATCAGCTTCTACGATAGTTGCATCATGATCAACAGAAAAAGTTTTTTCCTCTTCCAAGACCAGACCTGTGATAAAAAGTTTATCCTCAAAATCAAACTGGGTTACTTGCATCGGAAGAGCCGTTTGGTCGACTTTCTTACCAGAAAGATTGATGCGCTTAACCTTACCATCTTCGGCTAAGGTCAAACTAACAGGAGTTCCTGTCTTAATCTCTGTGGTATCCTCACCCCAACCTGCCATGCGGACATAACCACCAAGCGGTAGGAGACGAATCGTGTAAGCAGTCCCGTCTTTCCCGATATGGGCAAAGATTTTCGGACCCATACCAATGGCAAATTCACGAACCAGAATTCCAGACTTCTTAGCAAAGTAGAAATGGCCGAACTCGTGAACCACCACGATAATTCCAAAAACAAGGATAAAGGTTAATAATCCTAACATTTAATATTTGTTCACCTTTCCTTAAAATAAGCCAAAGAGGTGCATAATAGGGAAAACAGCCAACATAGAGTCAAAGCGATCCAGCACCCCACCATGTCCTGGGATAAATTTCCCCGAATCCTTGACACCAAAATGGCGTTTCATAGCACTCTCAATCAAGTCACCCAATTGCCCTGCAATACTAAAGAAAATAGCAAAGAGCGTCATTTTGTAAATGCCATAAGGAAGGGCAACCGTACTATCCACTAACATAAAGATAAGAGTGACAAGCATGGCAGCTAAAATTCCACCAAAAGCTCCCTCGATTGATTTGTTCGGAGAGACTCTCGGAGCCAATCTTCTCTTACCGAAATTCATTCCTACGAGATAAGCCCCACTATCAGTTGCCCATACGATACAAAGGGCCAAGAGGGCTTTATCCAAACCTGCGATCCGAGCATCCACTAAAGCATTGAATCCAAAACCAACATAGAAACTCATGGCAATCGGGTATACAGCATCTTCAATGGTGTAATTCTTGCTAAAAACAGTGCAACCTAACATGATAAAAATCACAACACCATATGCGACAACATTCCCATCTACAGGTAAAAATGTCAAGTAGTTTTCTAGGGGGATTGTCAGTGCAAAAGTCGCTAACAAGGTCAGCAACCCCTCAGGGGTCATGGTGTTTAACCCTTTCATCTGAAGCAACTCGTGCACACCTAGCATAGCTAGAAGTCCCATAGCAATCTGTAACCAAAGCCCACCAATCACCAAGAGCGGGATAAAGATTGCTAATGCCAAAGCGGCAAATATGGTTCTCTTTAATAAATCCTTTTTCATAACTTTTTCCTAAACTCCTCCAAATCGACGATTGCGGCGATTATACTCTGCAATAGCTTCTTTCAAAGCTTCCTCATCAAAGTCAGGCCACAAAACATCTGTGAAATAAAGTTCACTATAAGCGGCTTGCCAAGGCAAGAAATTGCTCAGCGAAGCTCCCCACTCGTTCGAATGATTAAGTCCGGATCACGCAAGACCTTAGGCAAATGCCCTGTAAAGAGGTATTCCCCAATCAACTCTTCCGTAATATCGCCTGGATTCACCTTAGCATCCAAAACATCCTGCGCAATCAACTTAACTGCTTGTGTAATTTCAGCTCGTCCACCGTAATTAAGGGCAAAATTGAGAATCAAACCAGTATTTAACTTGGTTAACTCTTCTGCTTTTTTCAAAGCTTCAAAAGTCTGTTTCGGCAAGCGATCGGTTTCCCCAATCATTTGGATCTTCATGTTCTTTTGGTGCAATTCAGGGGACATACTTATCATAAAAATTCAACCGGTAGGTTCATGATAAACTTGACTTCCTGGTCTGGACGAGTCCAGTTTTCAGTCGAGAAGGCATAAACAGTCATAGCCTTGACACCCATATCACTAGCAGCAATGGCTACTGTTCTCAGAGCATCCATTCCAGCCTTATGCCCAAAGACACGTGGCTGCATCCGTTTTTTAGCCCAACGTCCATTACCATCCATGATAACTCCGATATGCGCTGGCACCATCGCTGGTGTTTCTGTTACTTTATCTTTTTTTAAAAAATCCAAACATGATTGTATTCCTATTCAAAAATCTATCGTTTCATTATACCATATTTTTCGCTTTTCTTCTATCATATTCTCTTATTCTAAGGCGGAATTCCCTATAGAACTCCCATCTTTCTCAACTAACAAGCCTTGCATTTCACGGAGAAAGTTGGTACAATAAAACATAAAGATTAGTCCTTGTTCAATCACAGGGATTTTTTATTGAAAGGATTTTACCATGTCAAAGAAACTACAACGTAAAAAACAATTAAGAAACAACCTTCGTCGTTCAGGTGCACTTTCAAATGCTGTAAACAAGGTTGTCGAAGAAACAAAAAAAGTTGTGAAGCATGCTGAAAAAGCAGCAAGCGAGGCTGGAAAAGCTGTCTCTAAGCAAGTAGAAAAAGCTGTAGAAGCAACTAAAGAGCAAGCCCAAAAGGTTACAACTTCTGTTGAAGATTTCGCAGCTAACTTAGGCGGACTTCCACTTGACCGTGCTAAAACTTTCTACGATGAAGGGATCAAATCTGCTGCTGACTTCAAAAACTGGACAGAAAAAGAACTCCTTGCCTTGAAAGGAATCGGCCCAGCTACTATTAAGAAATTAAAAGAACACGGAATCAGTTTCAAGTAATCTTTTCTTGTTCCTTGCATTTCCGTGAAAAAAACTTGTTACAAATAAAAGCCATTAGAGGTGTTTTTGGATCCCACATTTTACAGAAAGTGGCGGTGCTGAGAAGTCCACAAATGTGTCAAAACTGGTTGCTGATGGATGAAAAATGAAATAATATTGTCTTTTTATTATAAAGACGAGAGTTGCGGGCGTCTCTGCCCGAAATTGGGTGGTACCGCGGATAAACACATTCGTCCCTGTCATGGATATGGCAGGGGCGATTTTTGTAGAAAGAGAGGTAGAAGGATGACAAGAGCAGAGTTGCCAGAACGAATCGAAACGGAGCGTCTGGTCTTGCGAGTCCGTACCGTGGCTGATGTTGTGGATATCTTTGACTATGCCAGTAGGTCAGAAGTTTCCTACCCAGCAGGCTTTCCGCCCGTCAAGAGCTTGGAAGATGAGATTTATTATCTAGAGCATATTCTGCCCGAGCGTAATGAAAAGAACAATCTCCCAGCGGGCTATGGAATTGTCGCTAAAGGAACCGATAAGGTCATCGGCTCTGTTGATTTCCCTCGTCGTCACGAGGATGATGTCTTGGAGATTGGCTATATCTTAAATCCAGACCATTGGGGTCTAGGTTATGTTCCAGAAGCAGCGCGTGCCTTGATTGACCTAGCTTTTAAAGAACTTGCTCTTCATAAGATTGAACTGACTTGCTTTGGTTATAACCTTCAAAGTCAACGAGTTGCAGAGAAACTTGGCTTTACCCTTGAAGCTCGTATCCGAGACCGCAAAGATGCTCAAGGCAATCACTGTGACAGTCTGATATATGGATTGCTGAAGAGTGAGTGGGAGGTAAAACAATGAAAAGAATTCGACTGATGATAAGCATATCTCTTATTTCAATAATAATAATTGTTGGATGTTCAATATTTGGGATAATTTCGATGGATGAATTACTAAAAAGGGGCACTATTAGGTGCGATTGTTTCAATAATAATTTCAGTTCCAAATGAAATACTAACTTATCGAGAATCTAAAAAGAAAAAGATTAGTAAAAATTTTTTTGGAATGGCTTTGTTTCTTATAATTCTTCTTTAAGTGAAATTTTTTTGCATTTTCGAAAGATTTTTTTATTATTTTTGAATCAATAATTTTTTTGAAAAAAATATACGATTTCTAAAGATTCTAGAGATTGGGAAGATTATCGTGAGGCTTATTCTGACTACAAAGAAATATTAGAAAATAGAATAGATAGTTATTGTAATAGTATTTTTTTCAATTGTGCAATAGAACAGAAAAATTTCATTGAACTATTAAGTAATCTACTAGCCAATATTGATAATAAAACTATTTTGTTTACTGATAGCTTAGAATACAAAGAGTGCTACAATGCATACCATATAATTGAAAAATATTGACTGGTTTTGTAAAAGATGCCAAACAACAATTGGAAAAATATTCGTTTTAGTAACATGAATGATTTTTCAAAAAAATGTGAAGAACTTATAATATTACGTAGTCTATCCCATCTATTATTTGTGGATTATAATATAGGAATTGAAGATGAAGATATAGACGAAAAACTCTGTTTCAAATACTGAAGAAATTGGAAAAAAGCAGAGAAAGATTTAAAGCACTCATTGAATATTATTATGAAATATTTGTAATTTTTAAACTAGAAAAGGACAAACACATGTCTAAAGAACTTTCACCTAAATACAATCCAGCCGAGGTTGAGGCTGGTCGTTACCAAAAATGGCTTGATGCCGATGTTTTCAAGCCTTCAGGCGATCAAAAGGCTAAGCCATATTCTATCGTCATTCCACCACCAAACGTAACTGGGAAACTCCACCTTGGTCACGCTTGGGATACGACTCTTCAGGATATCATCATCCGTCAAAAACGCATGCAAGGTTTTGATACGCTTTGGCTTCCAGGGATGGACCACGCGGGGATTGCGACTCAGGCTAAGGTTGAGGAGCGCTTGCGTGGTGAGGGCATTAGCCGTTATGACCTCGGTCGTGAGAGATTCCTAGAGAAAGTTTGGGAATGGAAAGACGAATATGCCACTACCATCAAGGAACAATGGGGCAAGATGGGACTCTCTGTAGACTACTCTCGTGAGCGTTTCACCCTTGATGAAGGTTTGTCAAAAGCGGTTCGTAAGGTTTTCGTGGACCTTTACAAGAAAGGCTGGATCTACCGTGGTGAGTTTATCATCAACTGGGACCCAGCAGCTCGCACAGCTCTTTCTGATATCGAGGTGATTCACAAGGATGTGGAAGGTGCCTTCTACCACATGAATTACATGCTGGAAGACGGTTCACGCGCCCTTGAAGTGGCGACAACTCGTCCTGAGACCATGTTTGGGGACGTTGCGGTTGCGGTCAATCCAGAAGACCCACGCTACAAGGACTTAATCGGTAAAAACGTCATCCTTCCAATCGCTAATAAACTCATCCCAATCGTTGGAGACGAACACGCAGATCCCGAGTTTGGTACGGGTGTCGTGAAAATCACTCCTGCCCACGATCCAAACGACTTCTTGGTTGGTCAACGCCATAACTTACCACAAGTTAACGTCATGAACGATGATGGAACTATGAACGACTTGGCCTTCGAATTTGCAGGCATGGATCGTTTCGAAGCTCGTAAGGCAGTCGTTGCTAAGTTGGAAGAAATCGGTGCCCTCGTTAAAATCGAAAAACGTGTCCACAGTGTTGGTCACTCAGAACGTACAGGTGTTGTGGTTGAGCCACGCTTGTCTACGCAATGGTTCGTCAAGATGGACCAATTAGCTAAGAACGCTATTGCCAACCAAGACACAGAGGACAAGGTAGAATTCTACCCACCTCGTTTCAACGATACCTTCCTTCAATGGATGGAAAATGTCCATGACTGGGTAATCTCTCGTCAGCTCTGGTGGGGTCACCAAATCCCTGCTTGGTACAATGCTGAGGGTGAAATGTACGTCGCTGAAGAAGCACCTGAAGGTGACGGATGGACTCAAGACGAAGATGTCTTGGATACGTGGTTCAGTTCTGCCCTTTGGCCATTCTCTACTATGGGCTGGCCTGATGTTGACTCAGAAGACTTCAAACGTTACTTCCCAACGTCAACCTTGGTAACAGGTTACGACATCATCTTCTTCTGGGTATCTCGTATGATCTTCCAATCATTGGAATTCACAGGCCGTCAGCCATTCCAAAACGTTCTGATTCACGGTCTCATTCGTGACGAGCAAGGACGTAAGATGTCTAAATCTCTCGGTAACGGGATTGACCCGATGGATGTTATCGAGAAATACGGTGCTGATGCCCTTCGTTGGTTCCTTTCAAACGGTTCTGCACCTGGTCAAGACGTACGCTTCTCTTACGAGAAAATGGATGCTTCATGGAACTTCATTAACAAGATCTGGAACATCTCTCGCTACATCCTCATGAACAATGAAGGATTGACCCTCGAGCAAGCAACGGCTAATGTGGAAAAAGTTGTCAACAAAGAAGCTGGAAACGTCACTGACCGCTGGATTCTCCACAACCTCAATGAAACTATCGGAAAAGTCACTGAAAACTTCGACAAGTTTGAATTTGGTGTTGCTGGACACATCCTCTACAACTTCATCTGGGACGAGTTTGCGGACTGGTATGTTGAGTTGACCAAGGAAGTCCTTTATAGCGATAACGAAGAAGAGAAAGTCATCACACGTTCTGTTCTCCTCTATACTTTAGACAAGATCCTTCGTCTCCTTCACCCAATCATGCCATTCGTGACAGAGGAAATCTTTGGACAAATCTCAGAAGGCTCTATCGTTACAGCAGAATACCCAACTGTTAACCCAGCCTTTGAAGACCTTGCGGCTCACACTGGTGTCGAAAGCCTCAAAGACTTGATCCGTGCTGTTCGTAATGCGCGTGCGGAAGTAAACGTTGCTCCAAGCAAGCCAATCACCATCCTTGTTAAGACAAGCGATAGCGACTTGGAAGCCTTCTTTAACAGCAATGTCAACTACATCAAACGCTTCACAAATCCAGAACACCTGGAAATCGCATCAAACATCCCTGCACCTGAACTCGCTATGTCAAGTGTCATCACAGGAGCAGAAATCTACCTGCCTCTCGCAGACCTCCTCAATGTCGAAGAAGAACTAGCTCGCCTCGACAAGGAACTGGCTAAATGGCAAAAAGAACTAGACATGGTTGGTAAGAAACTCTCTAACGAACGCTTCGTAGCCAATGCCAAACCAGAAGTCGTCAAAAAAGAACGCGACAAACAAGCCGACTACCAAGCCAAATACGATGCGACCGTAGCACGTATCAATGAGATGAAGAAGTTGGTGAAATAAACATAGAAACACGGTGTAATGCCGTGTTTTTTTGGTATAATAAATCTTAATGGATGAAAAAAATATGAGAAGTGAAACAAGATTTTTTTAAAAAAATAATGGAATTTATTATACGAATAATAAGCTTGCAAATATCATGATCGATAATCTAGAAATTGATTTTTGATGGTGATTTTACATTACTAGAGCTTTGCTGTCGGTGAAGGACATATATTATGTCTTATTTTGAGAAAGTTACTATACCACAAGCAAAAATTGTGATTCAAATAAAAATTAAAGAATTTCTTGAAAAAGAACATATATGCCTTTTGATATGAGAGAAGATGCTATAAAAAAATTTGTATTGATAATTTGAATCAAATCCTATGGGAATATTTCCCAAATCTAAATGTGCGTTGGAACGTTTTTTTCAAATGGATATTTTTAGAAAAAGAGAAATTACTAAACAAGAAGCGTAAGTTTGATTTTATAATTAGTAATCCTCCTTATGTTTCAAGACGTAACTTAAGTTCTGAAACAGCAGAGTACCTTAAAAGCTAACAGTTCTTTTTTTGTCAGAAGTATAATTTTTGATTTATATTATTATTTCTTTGAGGTAGCTTTTAGAATTTTTGGAATAGAGTTGGTAATTTCGTTTTTTTATAACCCCTAATAGTTACCTCAAATCTCGTGGGGCAGAGAAATTACTTGAAGCTCTAGTTAATGAGAAATTAATTGAAAAAAAGTAATAGATTTTCAAGATAAATTGAATTTTTGAAGGTGCAACGACTTTTACAGCAATTACAAAGCTATCTGACAATAACGATGAGATCGTAATTTTCGATTCTGACAATTGTATTCTTAAAAAAATATACAATATGAGACTCTATTGAGAAATGAAAAACGTGTTTATTTTTTTCTGAACATTTTCCAACTTTAAATGAAGATGTAATTCCACTAAATGAAATAGCAATTGTTAGAAATGGTTTAGCTACATTACAAGATAAAGTTTTTTTGTCATTAAAGAAGGTGAAATTATTGAACGGAATAATAAAGAGATACTTTTTCAAAAAAATAAAAAAATATTATTTAATTGAATCAGAAATTATTAAGAAACTAGTCCGACCCTCTGATATTAGTCAAGAAAAATATAGTTATTTTCCCATACAATTCAAAAAAATAGACCAATATTAGAATTTAAAAAGAAATTTCCTCTAACTTATAGATATTTAGAAGAGGCTCTATCAGAAGAGTATAAAAAAATAAATACGGACTTTTTTTGGAAGAACTCAAGGATTTTTTTAGGATATGATAGCAGTAAAGTAATTATTCCAAAAAGTGGCTGATTTGACAAACTCACCATTTAAACTTATTAATGAGGGATTTGTTCAGTCAGGTCTATCAATTACATTTTTTTGAAGATTATAGTAATCGAGTGTTGACTAGAATAGTAGACTATTTGAATTCGCCAACTGTTTTGAACTACTTATCTAATATTTCTAAAAACTATGCAGCGGGTTATCAAAATATTAGCTCTACCGATTTAAAATGTATTAAAATCCCAAGAAGACTATTGGAGGATAATGTATGGAAGAGACATTAAAAATATATTGTTGAAGATAAAGTCTTGGCTGAAGTGTTAGGAAGAAATAACTTTTCCACAAAGGAATCAGCTGTCTTAGAGTTAGTAAAAAATGCCTATGATGCAGGTGCTGAAGAATTAACTATTTCATTTAGAAAAATCAAAAAAAGTACCGGAAAAACTTTTTTTATTGAAATTGTCGATGATGGAATTGGTATGAGTAGTGAGGACATCAAAAAAATGCTTGGATGCATGTTGGTAAGTCTACCAGAGATTACATAGATTCCAAAACTGGAAGAGTCTTTGCTGGTTCTAAAGGAATAGGGAGATTTGCACTTGCTAGATTGGGTGAAGTAATTGAACTACGTTCTCATAAAGAAGGAAATTCTAAGATTAAATGGACTACAGACTGGGAAAAAAATCTAAATTGGAAAGTATAGAATCAACTAATGATGAACAGGGGACAATAATTAGAATTTATGATCTCAGAGATAAATGGTCATCTAGAAATATTGACCCATTAAAGGATTATTTGAGTAAAGTTTATTACGATAATCAAATGGAAATTACTCTTGATTATCGAACAGATGAAATTGCTATTACAAATAAAACAGAGAACATATGGGCAAATCCTAAAATTGGCGAAAATTTTGTTGATTCTATTGAAATGAATTATGATTCCAGTACTCAAAAAAATTAAATATTAAACTAACATTAGATGAATTCAATAGTTCTGTTGAAGAGATAGTGGGCTACTCTACAGTAGGAAAGGAATTTGCTTTAGATGTTGTTTCAGAGTTAAAAAAAGATATTATAAAACTATTGAAAGAAGATGACGAAAACAAGGAAGTTACAGACGAGGAAATCAAGAATGTATTGCTTGATCTAGGTGATTTTTCTGGAAGATTATATTTCAGTCTAGTATCTATTACGGAAAAAGGACGCTGAAAAAAATTCGAGTATAAATATAAAACATTAATAAATAGATATACTCATGGTGTAATTTTATATCGAAATGCCTTTAGTATCGATTCATTTGAAGGGCGACGAGATTGGTTGAAGCTATCACAACGAGCTGTATCTTCACCTGCAGCAGCTACTCATCCAAATGGTTCGTGGAGAGTGAGACCTAATCAAATTTCAGGGCATATCTCAATTGATAAAAAAAGAAGAACAAGTATATAGAAGATATATCTAATAGGCAAGGTGTTGTAGAGAATATTTACTACCATATCTTTTTAGAAATTATACATATCGCTTTTAAAAGAGTTTGAGTCGTATCGTCAAGGAATTATTAGAACAATCAACGAATACCAGACTGCACTATTAGAAAAAGCAATTTATAATGAACAAAGAGAGATTACCGCCGAGGAGATTGTTCGAGATACTATTAAAAAAATCCAGATAGAATTACTGAGTTAACCAAGACTGATTTTGAGAAAATCCAAGAAAAGTTGAATGATCAAAGAAAAAGTTATAGATAATCTCGGAGAAGATCGAAAAAGAATTGAAGAGGATTATCGTTATGAGGTTCAATTATTGAATGTTTTATCGACTTTACAATTAAAAAGTAAGCTCATTAAGTCACGAGGTTAAAAAAATAACAGAAATTCTATCGCAGCAAATCCAACCAAAATACAAGAAGTTTTGAAAAGAAAGTATGACTGGGATGCACTGAAACTTGATAAACCTAGTTCTAGAAACTTACCTCTGCTCATTGAGACACTCTCGAATGATTTAGAAAAAAAGTTTTTAGATTTAGCTGATACAATCATTGATGAAACTAAAAAAAGATAACTTTGTTGTCAAAGAGTTTAAATTAGATGAGTTAACTGGTTTGATTATCAATAAGTGGAAACAACAATATAATTGGGTGAACTTTATAATCAAAGTAGAACAAGACGAAAAAAATCACAATTTCTTATGATTTACTAATGGTAATACTTGATAATTTAATTTTTAAATAGTATTCAAAAATAATGAAAAATGTTAGCGGACTATCAATAACTGTAGAATTAAATTATACCTATGGAACTCTTAACTTAGTATATTTTGACAATGGCAAAGGATTAGATGCTAAGTATAAAGACAAACCGGAGAAAAATTTTTAAATGTACATGAGACTACAAGAGAAGATGGGCATGGGCTTGGAATGTGGATTGTGAGTAATACTATATATAAATTAGGAGGCGAAATTAAAATAAATCCTAATTATCAAGGATTTTTCCTTTCCGCTTCAATATTAATTAATGAAAGCGAGGACTAACAATGACTAGTGATATAAAACTAACATATATCGACGATAAGCTTGATCCTCTTCTAGTTGACTATTTATACACAATAAGTGAGAAAGAGCATATTTTTTTGAATATGATGAGTATAAATTTGATAGTAGTAAGGATAGCTATCAAAGTTTACTAGAAAAATACTAGTATAGCTTCTTCAGATATCATTATTGTCGATTCAAAGCTTTTTGAAAATGAATTTGCAGATTCAAAAATCTAAATTTACTGGGCAGGAACTGAAGATTATATATGCTATAGCGAATCCTTTTTATTAAAAATCATTGTTATCACACAAAAATAATGATCTTTCAAAGTATGGAGTAATTAAAAAAATTTTGCAACATCTAGAAAGTGTTCAGGAAGAGAACAAGAGGAAGCGAATAGATATTATGATGATGTTCTTAGGAAAGAAATAGAAACATTAATAAAAAAATGTAAAAAGAAGTAAGAAACGTTGGTCAATTATTATCTGAAAACATTTCATCATATGAAGATAGCCTAATTGTTGAGAAGGCAAATAATTTAATCAGTAAAATTCCTAGTTATAAAGATTTAACAGACGAAAAAAATTAACGAATTAATTGACTTAATTAAGAACGATATTGAGGACAATAATGTTTGATTACAGATTTACAAATTTCGAAAAAGTATAACTACTCAGATGTAAAAACAACAAAAAGAATGAATTAGGAAAAAGAAATTGATGAGAAAGCAATCAGTAATATCGGACTTCATTATGATAAAAATAAAAACCTAAAGAATCAAAAATATTATGAAAAAAATTTGAAGAAATTTACTACCATAAATGTGCCTATTGTGGAGTTAGCACAGCTATAAATCCAGCTCCTTTATATGAAATTGATCATTTTTTTCAACGAATTACAAACAACATTTGGTTCGGATAATTTATCAGTAGATATAATTGATAATCTAATATTATCTTGTAGAAATTGTAATCAATCAAAAAAAGAATTTGCGGTTAATGATGTTCACAGTATTATTCATCCCGATAGTAGAGAAATTAAAGAAGTCTTTAATAGGGGAGAACATTTTGAAATAAAAAAATCTCACCACAATATTGTAAAGATGAAAAAAATTCAAAGTTTTTTTATAACAAAATGAAGTTCCACTATCGTTTTTAGAAAAACTAGACTATCTTCTTTTTAAATTTATATTTCCTAAAAAGAAAAAATTTCCTAAATACGAAAAAGTTATATAGCAAACTATTGGAATTTCGGAATAGCACACCTAGTTTAAAAAAATATAAATAGTTTATAGAAATATTGTTAATAATTTTTAGAAAGCAGGTAACTACATGACAAATTCTGTAAGTTCGAACCGACCTGAGAAGTACAACATTGCAGCCTTCTTCTCAGGTGTTGGGGGAATTGAGTTGGGATTTGAACAGACCAACGAGTTCAGAGTGGTGTATGCCAATGAATTTGATAAGTATGCGCGTCAGACTTATCAGTTAAACCATCCAGATACCTATTTGGATGGTCGTGATATTCACGATGTTCAGCCAGAGGATATCCCAGCTGAGCGCGTGGATGTAATTATGGGAGGTTTCCCTTGCCAGGCCTTTAGTATTGCGGGTTATCGCAAGGGCTTTGATGATGATCGTGGCGATCTTTTCTTCGAATTGCTTCGCATGATTGAGGGATGTAAACCTCGTGCTATTTTCATCGAAAATGTCAAGAACATGGTCGGTCATGACCACGGCAATACCTTCAAGGTCATTCGTGAAGCCTTGACCGAGAACAACTACTTTATCAAGTGGAAGGTTCTCAACGGAAAAGACTATGGAAATATCCCGCAAAACCGTGAACGTATCTACATTGTTGGTTTTGATACCAAGGAAGCTTATGACTTGTTTGAATTCCCAGAGGAAATCAAGCTGACTACGACTCTTCAGGATGTGATTAACTTTGGCGATAAGCTAGACGAGGTCTACTACTACCGTGAAGGCAAGCAAAATTTCTATGATCAGTTGAAATTTGAAGTAACCAGCCAAGACACAGTTTACCAGTGGCGCCGTCAATATGTCCGTGAAAATAAAAATGGCGTTGTCCCTACCCTGACAGCAAATATGGGAACAGGTGGACACAACGTTCCATTAATCTTGACAGACAGTGGTGAGATTCGGAAGTTGACACCCAAAGAAACCTTTAACGTTCAAGGCTATCCTAAATCCTTTAAAATTCCAGAAGGGGTTTCTAACGGTCAGCTATACAAGCAGGCTGGAAACAGTGTGGTTGTTCCTGTTATTAAACGCATCGCGGAGAATGTTGCCAAGGCTTTAAATGAAAGCCAAGGGAAATCTCAACTTAACCGTTCAGGAAATTCGCCATTATCTACACCAAGATGAACGGCCAGTTTGAAGGGCAGTCCTATGTCAAGGACTTTGTGGATAGCTATGACCAGGCTCTTAAAAAAATCAAGGCTTATGACGATGGTTTAGCCGTTTTATCAGACGAAGAGTATTTGAGACTGGTAAAAAAACAAGGCAAACTCGAATTTTACAGTATTAATTAACGAATATATAAGAGGATTAGTGAAAAACTAATTTTCTTTTGATATACTGAAAATAGAAAAGAGGGCGCTTATGTGGGAACATCTAAAGTCTGAACAAAAAGAAAAATACAAAACCTTAATTACCAACTTCGCTAGTTTGAGCCAAGCTTTCTCTCAAAAGGCAGAATCAGAAGACGAGGGACAAACAGAGAATTATGTGGCTCCGATCGTTAACTCCAAATTTCAGGAGACAGTTTTCCAGAAGGCTTTTAATGCCGTAGGGGAAGATATCGCCAATACTTCCTATGATGCCTCTGTCGTTGTAGATGAAAATCATAAATACCTAGTGGGTATTAAGTCTTTTGGGATTAATTCAGGAGACCAAAAAATTGCCCAGTTCAAGAAAGATTCTCAATCTTGGACAGACTTGTTGGGTGATATCAAGTTTTATGCAGATATTGCTACTGATAAAGAAGCTGCAGACAAGGAAAACTATCAACGCTATGAAGAGTTGGCTCGAAAGATTGCGATTTTGAGAAATCAGAGAATTGAGTCCTCCAAGGCACAAATCAAGGGTTTCAACTCGGATTCAGTCAATGTTGAAGCTGTTTACCATGTCTTGATGCCAACACCAAAGGGAGAAAACCCGAAGATTTTTGTTGGGGAGACGACTTATTTACCAGTCGATATTGATAATCTGATCATTGAAGGCTCGACTACCAAAAACAATCCAACTAATTTTCGTTTTACGGATGGGCAACACCACTACAAGTACACGGCAGCTGACAGCCAGCTTCACATGACTTTTAACAATAAAGACATTGTGGTAGACACTTGGGATGTCCATTACATCGAAGATCCTTTTTCTCTCTTTGAAAACCTTCATTTACTAACAGCTGAAAAGGAAAAATCCGATATCTTAGAGACAGTGTCTTGGGTTATCACAGACAAACATGGAAATGTAGAAGAAAACTCTGGTTTCAATGCCTTTAACGGTGGTTCAAAATTAGCCAAAAAAGACCGTCTGCCACGGATTTTAAAGATTCAGGATAAATTTAAGGACAGTTTAGCTCCAGAAGAACTAACTTTTGTGACTTTCTCCCTAGAAGAAATTCTCTTGAAAAAGTGGACCAGCAGGGAAGAAAAAGCTAAGATGAAGGCTATTCGTGAGGATTTGATTAACTTTGTCCACAATACTGGCAATGAAAAACTCATTAAAGAAATCGAACAACTCGTCTATCGTCCAGTAAGTGAAGTTTATATTCCTCTGCCTGACTCCAAGAACTTCCATGATGAAAGACCTGATTTCTTTGGCCCTGGATTTGGGACTTTTGAACCTGGTACTAAAAAACTAACTCTATCCAAAGAAGAAAGGACCTTTAAACTACGCTTCTTACCTTCTGGAGATGTCATCAATGCCTATATCAACCAAGAAGCTGGTAAGGCGATTCAATCGACTGATAAGCAAGAAATCCTTGGAAATTGGATTTTGCGAGGTGTTTTCCAATTGAAGGAACGAGAAATATTGACAGGTCAACGACTCAATGAATTAGAAATCAACGGCATTCGATTGACCAAGTTTAAAAACGGGGAAATCGGGATTGAATTCATCTGGATTGATACCGAAAACCCACCAAGCGATGCCATCGGTTGGGTAGCAAAATAAACGTTACAACACAAAAAAACTCTTAGATTCATTTCTAAGAGATTTTTTTCTTTCTTCTTCCTCACAACCAGCCTTCTTCTTCGGCAGTTTTAGCTGCTTCGGTTCGGTTGCTGGCGCCTAGTTTGGAGAGGATGTTGGTCATGTAATTACGAACGGTGCCGTTTGAGAGGTATAGCTTGTCAGCAATTTCTTGGTTGGACAGCCCCTGTGCTACTCCATGCAAAACAGCGACTTCCTGCTCGGTCAAGGGATTGGGATGGGTCATCATGACTTCCATCAGCTCTGGAGAATATTCCTTGCGTCCCTCTAACACCGTATGCAGGGTTTGCATGAGCTCAGCGATGCTTCGTTCTTTCAAGACATAGGCATCAACTCCTGCTTTGACTGCTCGTTCAAAATATCCTGGGCGTTTAAAGGTCGTAACGATAACTACCTTGGTTTCAGGCACTTCTTGTTTGATCCACTCGAGCGCTTCGAGTCCTGTCTTGACTGGCATTTCGACGTCAAGGATGGCAATATCTACTGCTTCTTTCCTCAAAACCTCGATAGCCTCAGCTCCATTTTTCGCCTGCAAGACGGTCTCCACATCTGGTTGAAAGCTTAAGAGCTGGCACATGGCATCTCTAAGCATACTTTGATCTTCTGCGACTAATACTTTCATCTACTTTCTCTCCTTATAAGGCAGATGCACGCGCACCTCTGTTGGATGTTTTAAGCTGACCAGCTCTACTTGACCTGAGAAGGTTGTTGCACGGTCACGGACTGTATGGAGTTCATTTCCTTTTACAGTTGCAAAGCCTTTCCCATCATCTCTGACCGTCAATAGCAATTCCTGATCTGTTCGTTCCAGTTTTAGATAGGCTTTTTCAGCGCTGGCATGCTTGATGATATTGGTCGCCAGTTCTAACAAAATCATAGCAGCTGTCGACTCTACATCTTGGGTCAGACTAGCCTTGTCCAATTGATTGTCAACCTCAACCTCAATCCCAGCAATCTCCAGCATCTTTTGGACAGTTTCAAGCTCTGAAGCTAGGGTCCGTGATTTCAGATTTTCCACAATGGTTCTCACTTCATTCATGGAATCCTTACTTATCTGGTGAATTTCTTTTAATTCCTTTTCCACCTGTGGATAGGCCTGCATCTGAAATAACTGCAAAGCTAAATCTGTCTTGACACTTAGCATAGCAAAGGTATGCCCCAGACTATCATGCAAATCCTGACCGATACGACTGCGTTCATTTTCAGCAAGCAATAAATTTATCTGAGCATTTTGCTTGGCCTGAGCTTCTTTCAAATCCTCGACAATGCGAATCCGAACCAAACCCAATGTCATCAAATCGACAAAAGTAAGAATCCCAAGCTCAAAGGCTACAACCTCAGTTTCGACTGACTGAAACATCATGAGTTGGCCAACAACAAGAACTTGAGCAAGGAGAAAAGTCCAGACATGAAGAGAACGTAAGCTACGCACTCTAAAATGATAAATCAAGAGATTGGCAAGGAAAAAGAAGAACCAGACATAGTTGCCATAAATAAAGACGGTATTCCCAGCTACATAGGCTAGCATGATAATCCAAAAGAGCCAGGATAATCGCTGGCTCTTGGTTGTCAAAACGCCTAAGTAAGCCACCACAAATAGAATATCAACTAGTAAATGCCAGCTAGGAATTTCCCCAACTACTGCAGAGAGGATAGGGAAAACCATAAAAATCAAACTGGCCCAAAACATATAGTGTATGCTTTTCAGTCTTTCAAGCATTAAGCATTCTCCTTATGACCTTGAAGGTAAATAGTCAAACCAAATAAAACTGCTGAAAAACAAGTAGATAAACTGTGGCTGATAAATTGATGCCACCCTCGTTTAAGAAGGTTTTGAGCAACTCCATCAACTGATAGGTTGGTAGACACTTCCCGATTGCTTGCATCCAGTCTGGAAATAAAGTGATGGGCATCCAGAGTCCGCCTAAAACAGCCAAGCCTAGATAGAGAAGATTGCCCACGACAGACATCAGCTGACTAGACGGTAAGAGTGTCAGGATCAAGCCAAGCGCTACAAAGGCTATACTTCCCGCAATCAGCAAGAGCGCAGCCCCAATCCAGCTTCCTAGAGGCATATCCACACCTCTAACCAAGTGCCCAACTGAGAAAACAACCAGGATTGAAACCAGATAATCAACCATCATACTTGTTATCTTTGATAGATAATATTCTACCATATTTACTGGAGTATGGCGTAATGTTTTCTGCCAGTTGTTGATTTTATCGGTATGTAAAACAGCTGGGAATGAAAACATAGCTGTCGACATCATGGAAAAAGCTGTCATAGAGATAAGGTAGTCGCGCATAAAATTAGCTGGCCCATCTGGTGTATCCTGGTACATGCCTGAAAAGAATAAATAGAAGGCCGTCGGCATCCCTACGGATAATAGATAATAGACTAATTGTCGTTTGGTCAATAGAAATTCGATCTTGTTTAGTGCGATCCATCGTTTCATCTTAGTCATCTCCCTTTTGTGTTTCTTCAAAGATTGTATCTAGCAAGCTACGGTTATTGACTTCAATTTCTTGAATCCTACATCCCGCCTGGACTAACAGTTCCCAGAAAGCATCTGCTTCGCGTGTGACTACTTGCAGGGCATCTTGTTTTTGTGACCAGTTTTCAACCAAGTTAGACTGCTCAACGACTTCCTTGTAAGCCAGAGGTAGGATGAAGTGCTTTTCAATCTCCTCACTGCGCATGGCTAGAGGTGTCGTATCACGGATCAACTCTCCCTTATTCAAGACCAATATCCGGTCCGCTGTATGCTCTACTTCCTCAATATAATGAGACGAATAGAGAATGGTGACTCCCTGCGCTTTTAGGTCCTGAACAATTTCCCAAAAACGTTGGCGGGTTGAGGTATCCATGGCCGCAGTTGGCTCATCTAAAAAGACAAGCTTTGGTCGCCCAATCAAGGTCAAGACAAAAGAGAAGAGACGCTTTTGCCCACCTGACAATTTTTCTGCCAACTGTTCTTTTTGTTGCTTGTCAAACTGTAATAGTTGATCGATCTCCTGATTGTTCAAGGGATTTGGGTAAATGCTTTGAAAGAAAGCAATCAACTCTTTGACCTTTAATTTCTGAACAATGACATTTTCTTGAGGCAGGTAGCCTCTAATATAGTCTAACTGAGAACTCGTCACTGGCAAGCCTTGGATGGATACTTGACCGCTGGTGACCAGTTTATCTCCAAGCAAACAGTCCAAGAGTGTTGTCTTACCGGCGCCATTTGGACCAATCAAGGCGACGCATTCGCCCTCTGCTACCTCAAAGGAAATATCCTTCAAAATAGCCTTGCCCTTAATGCTTTTATTTAGGCTTTCTACCTTAATCATGTTCATGATATTCTCCTTTCAACCACTCCTTCCCCATCGGAAAGGCGATAAAAATCATAAATCCTAGACCCCAAGCACCGCGAATGACTTGGTGAAGGAAGGCTTGATCAAACCACCCTGTAAACATTTCGACCAACCATACCACTAGTGATAGTCCAATAAAGAGATAGAGAATCGCTTTTTTCATTTTTCAAGCTCCTTTTTCACATCTGAGACCAATTTCAAACCTTCTCGGATCAACCAAGACATCATGCCAAATCCTGCAAATAGCTCCCAAGGAAAATGATAGAAGCCTTCATCTAATCCTGAAAACATGAGGTAAGTCATGACTCCTGCTGCTACTAAACTCATTGCGACAATTACTTTATGTTTCATTTTTTCTTCCTCCATTTGATACATCTATTATAATTCTTTAAAGGTTGTGTCACTAGAAGCTTCTGTCATGAGGAGATATGACAAATGTCACAAAAAAAGAAAGTTGATTTCTCAACTTTCTTTTTCTTATTATTTAATCTTTATTCCACACTGAAAAGATATGGGTAAACTGGTTGTTGACCTTGGTGAATTTCTACTTCGACATCTTCGAATTCTTCTGCGATTTCTTGAGCAATTTGGTTAGCCAATTCTTCACTTCCGTCTTCTCCGACATAGAAAGTTACGATTTCACTGTCTTCGTCCAACATATGTTTCAATGTTTCAGTCAAGGTTTGGTGCATATCAGGGTTTGATACGAGGATCTTCCCATCAACCATACCAAGATTGTCATTTTCATGGATTTCCAAACCATCGATAGTTGTATCACGAACGGCTGTTGTTACACTACCACTGATAACATCGCCAAGGGCTGCAGTCATGCGTTCTTGGTTTTCTTCGATTGATTTGCTTGGGTCAAAGGCAAGAAGACTAGTCAATCCTTGAGGAATTGTACGAGCTTCTACCACAACAGCTGGTTGCTCTAAAACTTCAGTTGCTGATTGAGCTGCCATGAAGATGTTTTTGTTATTTGGCAAGAAGATGATATTGCGAGCATTGACTTGCTCAACAGCCTTGACGAAGTCTTCTGTCGAAGGGTTCATAGTTTGTCCACCTTCGATGACATAATCCACACCTTGGGCACGGAAGATGTCTGCCAAGCCTTGTCCAGCTACTACTGCGATAAGAGCATATTCTTTTTCTTCAGCTGGTTTGCTAACTTGAGCTGCTTCTTTTTCTACTTGTGCTTCGTGTTGGTTACGCATGTTATCGACTTTAACCTTAACCAAGCTACCATATTTAAGACCTTCTTGCAAGACAAGTCCTGGGTCTTCTGTATGGACGTGAACTTTAACGATTTCATCGTCATTGACAACAAGTAGAGAATCTCCAAGATCGTTCAAGTAGTTACGGAATTCTTCGTAGTCAAAGTCTTTAGCATAAGTTGGGCCTTGTTTGAGGGCAACCATGATTTCAGTACAGTAACCAAAAGTAATGTCTTCTGTTGCCACATGTCCAGCTACAGATTTGTGGTGTTCTGCATTGATCATCTCACTCATGTTGGCTGGAGTCGCTACAAAGTCTTCAGACGCACTGTATTCACCAGTAAGAGCTGAAAGGAAACCTTCATAGATGAAGACCAAACCTTGACCACCTGAGTCCACAACTCCAACTTCTTTCAATACTGGAAGCATTTCTGGAGTTTTAGCAAGGGCTGCTTTAGCTCCTTCCAAGGTTGCACGCATCACTTCAACTGCGTCATCTGTCTGTTCTGCTTTTTCTTAGCACCGATGGCAGCACCACGTGATACGGTCAAGATAGTTCCTTCAACTGGCTTCATAACAGCCTTGTAGGCTACTTCAACACCTGATTGGAAGGCAAGAGCTAGGTCTTTCCCTGTTAACTCTTCTTTTGTCTTGATAGCTTGTGAGAATCCGCGGAAAAGCTGAGAAGTTATAACTCCTGAGTTCCCACGCGCACCCATCAAAAGACCTTTAGCCAAGATACTTGCAGCCTCACCAACAGTTGAAGCTGGTTTGTCTGCGACTTCTTTAGCACCATTTTCGATGGTCATTCCCATGTTTGTTCCTGTATCTCCATCTGGAACTGGGAAGACGTTCAATGAATTGACATATTCGGCTTGCTTGTTCAAACGAGTTGAAGCGACCTGTACCATTTCTTGAAATAAGCTTGTAGTAATATTTGACACGATTATTCTCCTACAACTTTGATATTTTGAATGTAGACATTCACAGTTTGAGCAGTGATTCCAAGTTGATTTTCCAAACTAAAACGAACACGCTCTTGGATGTTTTTTGAAACTTCACTGATTTTTGTACCGTAGCTCAATACAGTATATACATCAACTGCAATACTACCGTCTTCAGCTGCTTTTAACGACTACACCTTTTGAATAATTTTCCTTACCAAGAAGGGCTTGGAAATTATCTTTGAGGGCATTTTTTTACTAGCCATACCGACTACACCAAAAAAATTTCAGTTGTCTGCACCACCTACGACAGTAGCGATCACATCATCTGTCAGTTCGACTTGACCATCTTTTTGTATTAATTTTTTTACAGTCATTTTTTTACCTCAAATAGTTGATACTCTATTTTTATCATATTTCAGCCCAACTGTAAAAGCAGAATGATGTATCGGCGGATATTTGCTTGATTTTTCAAATGATTTCAGCTGTCGAGCAAAAGAAAAAGACCCCGTAGGTCTTTTCATGTTTATTAAACGCGTTCTACTTTTCCTGATTTCAAAGCACGAGCTGAAGCCCAAACTTTTTTTAGGTTTACCATCGATAAGAACAGTAACTTTTTTTGAAGGTTTGGTTTTACGGCACGTTTAGTTTGGTTCATCGCGTGTGAACGGTTGTTTCCTGATACAGTCTTACGACCTGTAAAGTAACATACTTTAGCCATTGTGTTTTCCTCCTATTAGATCTAATATAGCGGATGTGCTAGCACCACATACCGTACTATGTTATCACACTTTCTCCATTTTGGCAAGGGAATTGGAAGACTTTTTTTAATGAACATAGACAACTTCTAATTTTCCAAAAGCTACCTCTCCACGGATAATCAAGGTTTTGCTGGTTGGGGCTACAGGAGCATCTGCCTTGGCTACTCCACAAGAAGTCTCCACTTTAAGATCCACTCTCCAGTGTTGGGGCACATAGATAACTGCATTCCCTAAATTGACTTCTACCTTCAAGGTTGCACTATCGCCTAACATCTCTGCATTGTCATAATAAATCTTGGCATTCCCACAGCTAACTTCAAACTGGTCTTCTACCAAATCTTGGTCCTGCTTGTAAAAGGTTCCACTACCAAAGGCTACTTCCTTTTCTGTAAGGATGGTCTTTTCACCGTCATACCACCATTTCTTTCCGCTCCATGTTTTGTTAGAATTAGTCAACATACCAACTCCGAGAACGATTAGCACTCCAGCCCAAAACAAAGATTGATTTGGAATCGGCAATATATCATAGAAGTGGTTGGCAATCATTAGGGGCTATGAAAGCTGTGAAAACTGCTGATGTCAAACGACGGCGAAGCAAGGCATCAACTGATTGATAGGCAAAAAATCCAATACCAATCAAGGGCCAAATTTTCCCTTCAAATGAAGGGATTCCAAAATTTCCCTGCAATAATACTAAGGCTGCTAATACTAGCAACACAATACCAAATGCTTTCTTTTTCATCTTCTTACCTCATGTTTCTTAGATTTTCTTTTAGGAGGGATTGGTAATGCCGTGACACGTGCACCTCCTTGTGGGTCTGATAAAAGGAAATAGTTCCTGTACCTGAGAAGGACTTGTCCACCGAGTAGACCTGCCGAAGATTGGCAATGGTCGACTTGGATACCCGACTGAAATAGCGTGGCAGGATAGACTCCAACTCATAAAGCTTGAGCCGAACCTCGTAGGCCTCTTTCTGGGTATGGGCGTAAATCTTGCTTCCTTCCGTCTCAAAGAAGAGGATTTCTGCCAAGTCTAAATAATACTCACCCGTCCCCTTGTAAAAGATCAACCTAGGAGCCTTGGTCTCTTGCAAGAGTCGTTGCAAGTCAGCTATCTCATCTGTCAGGGCTGCAGCCTTGATGACAATCTCTGTCTCAGTTAGTTCACTATCAATCTCGATTCGTAACTTCATCCTATCTCCTTTCTGCATCTACTATACCAAAGCCTAAAAGACTTTACAAGGGCAAAAAAGCAAGTGGTCACTTTTGCCCCGTAAGTGGTTACGAGGCCAAGCCCACTTGCTTTGCTTCTTACAAAATAAAGAAGAGAATTCCCCAGATGAGTCCACAGGCGTAGCCAACTAAAAATATCCTTGGGATAATGTACTCCCCCAAGACCCGTACAAGACCTAAAAAGAGCTGATAAGACCAACAAAACCAACCCCACAGGAAGATTTGCATGCAGGCAAGCCATGGAAATGATGGTTGCTGAAAAGACATGGCGACTAGGCATTGAATTCCCAGAGCTATCCTTGTCTAGTAACGGTACAATTCCCCAAGTTTCATAGGGACGCGGTTGATTGATCCACTTACGAACTAGCGTCAATAGGATAAAGCCAAATGCTGGAACTAAAATATAGGCAGAAAGTTCTTTCCCAACCCCTTTACTGACAAAGTTTGTTCCCAACAAGGTCAAGTAAGCTAAGGGCATCAGGACTGTCATCATGCGATTAAAGACTCGCATCAGTTGCAAAAGTTGTGGATGTCCAAGAAGACTTGATTTCCTCTTCTCGTACCACTCTTGATAGTTTTTCATCTGTTTTCTCATTGTTTCTAGATTTTACACAAGAAGCCTGGCAGAACGAGTCTGCTAGCATCTCCTACTCTAGTATAGTGCAGAAAAAGAAGGCCGTCAAGCCTTCTTTTGATTTATTCTTCTGCTTGGTCTTCTGTAAATTGACTATTGTAGAGGTCTGCATAGAAATCACCCTGAGCCATAAGTTCTTCATGATTGCCTTGCTCGATGATGTTTCCTTCTTTCATGACCAGAATCAAGTCAGCATTGCGGATCGTTGACAAGCGGTGGGCGATGACAAAGGATGTGCGTCCTTCCATCAAACGGTCCATAGCCTTTTGAATCAACTCCTCCGTACGAGTATCGACTGAGGATGTTGCTTCGTCCAGAATCAAGAGCGGAGCATCCTTGAGCAGAGCACGAGCAATGGTCAAGAGTTGTTTCTGCCCGACTGACAAGGTCACTGTATCATCCAAAACAGTATCGTATCCATCAGGTAAGGTTGTGATAAAGTGGTGGATTCCTACTGCTTTGGCAGCTTCAATCACACGTTCATCACTGATACCTGTTTGATTATAGATGAGATTGTCACGAATGGTTCCTTCAAAGAGCCAGGTATCCTGCAAGACCATTGAAAAGGCATCGTGTACTTCTGAGCGCTTCATAGCCTTGGTATCCACACCATCAATGCGAATACTTCCTTTATCAATCTCATAGAACTTCATCAAGAGATTAACAATAGTCGTCTTCCCAGCACCAGTTGGTCCGACAATCGCGACCTTTTGACCTGCATGAGCTGTCGCAGAAAGTCATGAATGATCGTTCGCTCTGGTGTGTAGCCAAATGAAACTCTGTCGAAGACCACTTCACCCTTCATGTTGGTCAATTGTCTTTCCTTATGAGATTCATCTTCCATTTCCTCTTCACCTAGAAATTCGAAGACACGAGTCATGGCTGCACTAGCTTGTTGTAAGCTGGTAATTCCTTGGGCAATCTGTGATAAGGGTTGCGAGAAGGTTCGAACATAAACCATGAAGGCTACAATAATCCCGATACTGATATACCCTTCAAGAGCCAAGGCAGCACCGACGATAATGACTAGAACATAACTAAAGTTGCCTACAAAGACCATGGCAGGCATCATAATTCCAGAGATAAACTGAGATTTCCAGATGCTATCATGTAGAATCTGATTCAAGCCTGCAAATGTATCTTTTGTTGGTTCCACAGCATTATAGCTGGTCACCACATTGTGGCCAGAGTACATTTCTTCCACATAGCCATTTACAGCTGCTAGGTTATTTTGTTGAGCTTTAAAGTAGCCCTGCGACTTGGCCATAATTACGGAAACCGCCGTAAATCCAACAAGTGTTGAAACAACGGTTACTAGTGCCAAAATCCAGTTCATACCAAACATGGTAATCAAAACTGCAATCAGCAAGAAGCTAGCTGAGAGAACTGTCCCAAGACTTTGGTTAAGAGACTGAGCTGCTGTATCAACGTCATTAGTCACACGAGAAAGGGTGTCCCCTTGAGAATGACGATCAAAATAAGCAAGTGGCAAGCGATTGATTTTCTCAGCAATAGCTGTCCGCAAACGTTTTGAGAAATGTTGGATACTAGTTGAAAAAATATAGGCTTGCGTATAGTTCAGGATAATCCCAATCACATAGAGGATAACCAAAAAGCTAGCAATACTTGAGACAGCCTCTAGGTCAATCTCTGTCATTAACCCATCTGAAATCAAATTGGTAATTTCTTTGATCTTAGTTGGTCCATAAACCGTGATAATACTTGAACATATAGCCGCCACAACTGCGATTAGTAGGGGAAGTTGGAGACCTGCTAGAAAAGGTCTACACTGTTTCCATAAGGACATTTTCTTATTTTCCATGTTCCAATTCCTCCTTCGATAGTTGTGAGTAGGCAATTTCTTGGTAAACTTCATTGCTTGCGAGAAGTTCCTTGTGGGTGCCTTGTCCCACGACTTTACCTTGATCCAAGACTAAGATCAGGTCTGCATCCATAATGGTTGAAATGCGTTGGGCAACGATTAACTTGGTCATGGATTGTGTTTTTTCAGCTAATACTTGACGCAAGATACGATCGGTCTTATAGTCCAAGGCTGAGAATGAATCATCAAAAATGAGAATTTCTGGCTTACGAGCCAAGGCACGCGCAATGGCCAAACGTTGTCTTTGACCTCCTGAGAAGTTGGTTCCGCCTTGGGCCACTTCGGAGTCTAGACCTACTTCCTTATCCTCGATGAAGCTTTTAGATTGAGCCAATTCCAGAGCTTGCCACATAGCAGTCTCGCTTAGCGGAGTTTCTTGGCTCTTACCAAAGTCGAGATTGCCCTTGACATCTCCAGAAAAAGAGGACTGCTTTTTTTGAGGGATATAACCGACTTTGTTACGCAAATCTTCCAAGTCGTAATCTTTCACATTGACACCATCGACTAGGATTTCTCCATCTGAAACATCATAAAAACGAGGCAATAGGTTCACAAGCGTCGATTTACCAGAACCAGTTGATCCGATAAAGGCAACTGTTTGACCAGCTTCTGCCTTGAAGCTGACATGTTCCACAACCGCTTCTGAGTTTTTAGAGTAACGGAAGGTTACATCACGGAATTCCACTTGACCTTGAATAGATGGATCTGCCGTCTGTGGTTGACTAGGATTTTCAATAGAAGAATGCAAGTCTAGCACTTGATTGATACGTCCTGCAGAAACCAAGGTACGAGGAAGGACGATAAAGAGAGCACCCATAAGCAAGAAGCCGATCACGACCTGCATAGCATAAGACATGAAGACCACCATATCACTAAAGAGTGGTAGACGGTCTGTCAGGCTAGCATCATTGATGATATAGGCACCAATCCAGTAAATAGCTAGACTCAAGCCACTCGAAATCGCCATCATAATTGGATTCATAATAGCCATCAATCGATTGACAAAGAGATTGAGACGGGTGACTTCATCATTAGCTTCCTCAAATTTCTGATCTTGGTAGTCCTCAGCATTATAAGCACGAACCACTCGAATCCCTGTCAAACTTTCACGAGTAATACTATTGAGTTTATCTGTCAATTTTTGGATGACAGATTGTTTTGGAAAGGCCAGAGTCATGAGAACAGTTGTCATCAAAACATTGACGATAACAGCGATTACTACTGCCCAGAGCCAGTATTCAGACTTCCCAAGGATTTTTCCAATGGCCCAGATAGCCATGATTGGTCCACGAGTGACCACTTGGAGCCCCATGGTAAAGAGCATCTGAACCTGCGTGATATCATTAGTCGTCCGAGTCAAGAGACTTGGGATTGAAAAACATTTAATCTCTGTCTGCGAGAAATCTAGAACACGATGAAAAATATCGCTTCGTAAATGAGTTGTGTAAGACGCTGCAACGCGAGCGGCAAAAAATCCAACAGTAACGGATGACAGAAAAGCAAGTAGAGACAAGCCTATCATCTTAATGGCTGGTGACCAAAGTGCACCCATATCCGTACCTGGAGTTCCAATCAATTCTGTAATTTCTGAAATGTAAGTCGGTACTTCTAACTCTAGATAGACCGAGAAACAGGTAAAGAGGACAGTCAAGAGAATCATTCCCCACTCTTTTCCTGTGATACGTTTAGCGAGTTTCTTCATTCTTACCTCCCATTTTCTCTACATTAGCCTGTAGTCGACCCATGACTTCTTCAAAAACAGCTAGTTTCCTCAGAAATGCCATCAAGTAGACTACGGTCAATTCGATCAAAGAAAGACTTGACCTGCTTCATTTGAGAGCGTGATTTATCCGTCAATCGAACGTACTTGGCTCTCTTGTCATTTGGACTCACTTCCAATTCCACCAAACCATTTTGTACCATACGCTTCACTAGATTGCTGGCGACTGACTTGGTGATATTGAGTTCCTGCTCAATATCCTTGATTAACACCGCCTGTCCAGACTCCTCACGATAGTCTAAAAATCGTATGACTTGGCCCTGCGGTCCGCCCATAAATTCAATACCACAACGTTTAGCTTCCTGTTGCACCATAAGGTGAACCTGATGACCAAAACGTTTAAAAGTTAACATTGGCTTATCCATGATTTCCCCCTTCTAAACAAAATAGTTCTCATAAGAACCAATTGGTTTTCATGAGAACTATTTTATCATTTTCAGAAAAGATGTCAAGAAAAAAGTTTCCATGAGAACTATCTAAACAAAAATTGACATTAGCTCTTATTTTATCTATAATAAACACTATCCCACACCTATAAGAATACACCTTGATTAGAAATGAGAAACTCACAAATGAAACAAAAAGAAGAAAAAATCTTAGGAATTATCGCCATCATCTTGGGGACGCTCGCGCTTCTTGGTTCCTGGTTGCCAATCATTAGCATACTAGCCTTTTTCTTTGGCATTATCGCTATAGCCCTAGGAGTTTTTGGTATCGGCCGTAATCTCAAAAATCGTAAAATATTGGCTATTATCGGAACCAGCCTAGGTATTCTATCTATTTTCCTTGTCTTAATGACGCAAGTATTACCTTCTGGTGTCTTTATTGACTTGGCTAAAAACTTTAGTCACCCCTACAGAAATCTAACCTCTTTAACAGAAGATGAGGAATTTGGAAACTTACCAGATTATAGATCAGATGAGAATCATGATGAAGAGGATATCGAAGATACCGATACCTTCGCTTGGACCCAGGAGCAATTCGATGCTTTGATTGAAGGCGACACCTCTAATCGAGGAAAAGGCGGCTCCAACTACAAAGATATCATCAGCAAGCATGGACTGCCGGATTCTGAAATTGAGTCAACCTCAGGTGACTACGACATCAAGAAAATCACCTATCTATCCCTCGGTTCAAACACCAAGACAGTCGTACTCACTTTCGCAAAGCAGGAAAACGGCCAGTTTCTTCTCATCCGTAAATTTGCCCTAGGCTTGGATAGAAAAGAGCAAACTGATGATGGAGTGAAAGTCTAATATAACTAAAAAGCGAACAGCTATTAAGCCTGTTCGCTTTTCTATTAGAACCCATCAACATTGGTGTAGATTTTTTGTACGTCTTCGTCGTCTTCAAGTACGCTGTATAGTTTTTCAAATGTTTCTAAATCTTCACCTGACAACTCAACTTCTGATTGAGGAATCATTTCTAATTCAGTTACTTGGAATTCTTCAATACCAGATTCACGCAAAGCAACGATAGCCTTGTGAAGGTCAGTTGGAGCTGTGTAAACAGTGATTGTTCCTTCTTCTGTTTCTACATCGTCTACATCGACATCTGCTTCAAGCAAAAGCTCAAAGATGGCATCAGCATCATCACCAGCAAAGACGATAACACCCTTGTTGTCAAAGAGGTAAGATACAGAACCTGAAGCTCCCATGTTTCCACCGTTTTTACCAAAGGCAGCACGGACATTGGCAGCTGTACGGTTGACGTTTGATGTCAAGGTATCAACGATCAACATTGAACCATTTGGTCCGAACCCTTCGTAACGACCTTCTGTAAAGGTTTCGTCTGTATTTCCTTTTGCTTTATCGATAGCCTTATCAATAACGTGTTTTGGCACTTGCGCTTGTTTGGCACGATCGATAACAAATTTCAAAGCAGTGTTTAGTTCTGGATCTGGTTCACCTTTTTTAGCTGCTACATAGATTTCTACACCAAATTTTGCATATACTTTAGAGTTAGCACCATCTTTAGCCGTTTTCTTGGCTACGATATTGGCCCATTTACGTCCCATTAGGAATCTCCTTTTTTTCACATTTTAATCTTTCTTATTATAACACAAGTCTATCCGATTTTCACTAGAGGAAATGGATTTTTCTTTTATAAATGAAGCTAGGATTGCCCGCTAACAGCCAAGATTTTCTTGCCTTCTTTTATCCAAGGGTGCTGGGAAAGTGAAATATAAAGCTGGGCAGTCATAACAAGCCAAAGTAGCGGTTCACATAGAATAACACCCGTATAACCTGCCCAAGGAATAATCCAAGCGACGAAAATAATTTTCCCAAACAACTCGATAAAACTAGATACGAGAGGCAAAAGTTTCTGACCAAGTCCCTGCAAACTATTTCTATAGATCAATAAAAGGCTTAAAAATGGATAGAAGACCGAACTGATGCGTAGGTACAAAGCCCCATTTTCAATCAAGTAACCGTCTGTCGAACTTGCTAGGAAAGAAACCAGACTAGGACTTGCAAAAAATAGAAATACACATGCAAAGCTTGCCCAAGCCATACTGATATAACTCCCTAGTCGAAGACCGTGGACAATGCGATCTGGACGTTTTGCACCAAAGTTTTGAGAGATAAAAGTTGTCATGGAAGCTGAAATAGCCGTCATTGGCAATAGGGCAAAGGCCATGATTCTACGCGCTGCCGTTTGGGCGCTGATAATGACCGCTCCAAAACTATTGACAGATGATTGCAAAATGACGCTTCCGATAGAGACGATTGAACCCATCAGCCCCATGGCTAGCCCCTGCTCCAAGAGATCCACATAGAGATCCTTATTCCATCTGAAATGTTTAAGTTCTGGAAGGAGCTCTGGAACACTCTTGCGGATATAGAAATAACAGAGAATAGCTGACAAACCTTGCGAGATGATGGTTGCAAGACCTGCAGACTGAACCCCCAACTGCAATTGTGTAATAAAATACAAATCTAAAATGACATTAACAATGGCTGAAAAGATAAGAAAGGCAAGCGCCGCAAGGCTATCACCAATCGAGCGTAGTAATCCTGCAAAAAGATTATAGGCAAAGCTAACTCCCACACAGCTGACAATCATAGAGATGTATTCATAGGATTGGGGGAGGATTTCTGCAGGTGTTTCGAGATATTGTAAGAGTGGATAAAGGCCGAAGAAACCCATCAGCATCACAAGACCACTCAGGATTGCACCTAAAATCCAAGTCGCTGCGACAGCCTCTTTAATCTTTGTAAAATTACGAGCGCCATAAAGCCGGGCAATAACGACTCCCATCCCATTTCCGACTCCGAGGGCAAAGCCAATAATCAAATCAAAAATAGCTGTCGTAGCTCCGACTGCCGCCAAGGAATTTTGTCCTAAAAAACGCCCAACAATCAAAATATCAGCTGTATTGTAGAGTTGCTGAAAGATGTTGGACAATAGAATCGGTAAAGCAAAACTAATCAGTGAAGGAAGGATAGGACCATGAATTAGGTCCACCGTTAATTTTTTATTCATATGGCTATTATATCAGCTTTCCAGTAGAGGAACAAGGGAGGAAATATAAGAAAGCGTTGCCTAGATACAAACAATTTGGTATAATCGTGACAGAAAAGGAGGGTATGTATGAGCTTAACAAGTCAGTTAATTACAGATGTATTTCCAGACCTTGAAAAGGTTAGAAAATTAAATATTGAAGCCTTCCCTGAGGAAGAAAGGGTGCCCTTAGACGAATTTTTACTGTATCAAGATAGGGATGACGCTCATTTTTTTGCCTTTTATAATGAGGAGGAGTTTGTTGGCTTTTGCCTTTGCCATCTCCAATCAAAAAGTTTTTCTACATCAGTTTTTTCGCTATCATGCCTCATTTGCGTAGCCATGGTTATGGAAAAGAAATTATTGAAAAGTTGATTGACTTTTATCAGCGTACGATGATTCTTGAAGTGGAAAGACTGGATGAAGACTGCGATAACCTAGAACAGAGAAAAGCCCGAATGGAGTTCTATAAACAAAATGGTTTCAAAACAGCCAATGCTTTTTTTAGAGTATGAGGGCCTTAGTTTTGAAATTCTCTATCGTGGTGACCACTTTGACGAAGAAGCCTATCGTAATATCTTTCAAAAATTGCAAGACGAGAATTACTTCGACTTCCACATCGAATACCGTCGTTTTAGTGAACACTAGTCAACACAAAATAAAAAAAGTAGCAGTTTTTCTGCTACTTTTATTTTTTATTCTTCAATTTCGATTTCAAGAGCATCGCCCAAATCAAGAGTCACTTCTTTGTTAGAGTCCGTATCAGCTGCTGAAGTTGCTTTAGAACCTTCTTCCTCTTCGATCAAACCATATTGAACACGAACTTGGTGGTCAATTTCATCAAAGATTTCTGGATGATCTGCCAAGTATTTCTTCGCATTTTCAGAACCTTGTCCGATTTTTTCACCCTTGTATGAGTACCAAGCACCTGCTTTTTGGATGATATCCAAATCACTAGCGATCTTCAAGAGTTCACCAGTTCTAGAAATACCTTCTCCGTACATGATTTCAACAAGAGCTTCTTTGAACGGTGGAGCCACCTTGTTTTTCACAACTTTAATCTTAGTTTCTTTACCAACGTTCGTATCTTTTTGATCACCAGTTCCCTTGATTTGTGTACTTCCACGCACATCCAAACGGACTGAAGCATAGAATTTAAGGGCGCGTCCACCAGGAGTTGTTTCTGGATTACCAAACATAACTCCAACTTTTTCACGCAACTGGTTGATGAAGATCGCGATTGTCTTAGTCTTGTTGATAGAAGCCCCAAGTTTACGCATAGCTTGGCTCATCATACGAGCTTGAAGACCAACGTGGCTATCTCCGATATCCCCGTCGATTTCTGCACGAGGTACAAGAGCTGCAACCGAGTCAATAACGACAAGATCAACTGCACCTGAGTCAATCAATTTTCCTGCAATTTCAAGACCTTGTTCACCTGAGTCTGGTTGTGACAAGAGCAATTCATCAATGTTCACTCCAAGTCGTCAGCTGCATAAGCTGGATCAAGAGCATGCTCCGCATCGATAAAGGCTGCGATTCCACCTTCTTTTTGCGCTTGTGCTACAGCGTGAAGGGCTACTGTTGTCTTACCTGATGATTCTGGACCGTAGATTTCAATGATACGTCCCTTTGGATAACCACCTGAACCAAGTGCAATATCAAGTGCCAAAGAGCCTGAACTCATTACTTGTACTTTTTGCTCTGCGCGTTCACCCAAGCGCATGATTGAACCCTTACCGAAGTCTTTTTCAATCAATTTAAGCGCATCATTCAAAGCTTTTTCACGATCAGCTCCAAATTTTTTCCCAATTTCATCTAATTTTTTTGTTGGTTTTTTCGCCATTTTGTTCTCCTATATTTTAATGATTCTAAGGACCTTCTTCTATTATATCAAAAGTCAGTCACTTAATAAAGCTTTGCGAACTAAGTTAAACGCATGCATAACTGCAATCTTACGAACATCCGCTCGGCTTCTTCCAGCTATATTGACTTGAATGACTTCGGTACCTGATGCTTGAGATAGGCCGATGAAAACTGTCCCTGCTGGATGCCCTTCTAGGCTATCCGGACCAGCTACTCCTGTCAAGCTAATCCCAAAATCTGACTGGGTTTTGAGGCGTGCCTGGTCAGCCATTTTTTCCGCAGCAAATGCTGAAACGACTCCATATTCTTCCAACTCTACTTTTGGAATGTCTAACATCTTAGCTTTTTCTTCCAGGCTATAAGTGACAAAACCACCTTTAAAGATTGTTGATGCTCCCGAAAAGTTTGCCAAAGTCGCTTGGAAAAGCCCTGCTGTCAAACTTTCTGCAGCTGTGATGGTTTGCTTTTTCTTTTTCAACTCCTCAACAACTACGCTGGCTAGACTCGCTTCTTCGCCATAACCATAGCAGATTTCCTTTAAAGCAATTCCTTCAAAAGTCTGATGTGCAAGGATTTTTTCCTCTATATTATCCAAGGCCTTTTTAGCTTCTTCTTGACTAGTAGCCTTTGTAGACAAACGTAGAGTCACCTCTCCTGTTTTTGCATACGGTGCTATGGTTGGATCCGTCTGCTCTTCAATTAAGTCCGACAAAATCGTCACTAGCTGGCTCTCACCAATACCAAAGAAACGTAGCACACGTGAGTACAACTTAGCTCCTGTTGTCAATCTTGGTAGTAGCTCATTTAAAACCATTGGTTTTAGTTCACTTGGCGGACCTGGTAGGACAACATAAGTCACGCCAGCTACCTCAATCATACCACCAACTGCTAGTCCTGTTTCATTTGGGAGTGGGATTGACCCCTCAACAATTTGAGCTTGGCGTTCATTATTTGGAGTTCGAGCATAGTCTGGGCGATGAGCAAAGAAATCATCCAGTTTAGCCTGTGCTTGAGCATCAAAAGTCAAATGACGCCCTAGAAATTGAGCCAATGTTTGTTTGGTCAAGTCATCCTCTGTCGGCCCCAATCCTCCCGTTAAGATAACCAGATTACTACGTTTCTGAGCAATCTCCAACAGGGATTTGAGTCGAGTTTCATTGTCTCCCACGGCCGTCTGGAAGTAAACATCGACTCCGATTTCAGCTAGCTTTTCAGACAAAAACTGAGCATTGGTATTGACGATTTGACCTGTTAGAATTTCTGTTCCAACAGCTATAATTTCCGCTTTCATTTTTTCCTCCTACTTACCTATTCGGATTTCTTTGAAAAAATCGCAGGAAAATTCCTACGATTTTAGTATGCATTTCTTATTGTTCTTGTTGCCCTTGTTGTTCTTGATCTGCAACAGAAGCAGTTGTTTGTGGCAAGCGACCATAAATATTTTCATACAAGACAGCATTTGTCTCTAATTCCGTAACTTCTGGTTTGTCCAATGAACGACGCAAAAGATTTTGCATCTCTAACATATGGGCAGATGTCACGATTTGGTAGGATGTCCCGTCAATCATTGCATCCTCTCCACGCAATTGCTGAGACTCAATATTCTTAAAGGAATCTTGGTAGCCCATCAACTGAGGGATTGTGGTTGTCGTAATTTCGATATTGGTCTGCATATTATCGCTAAGAGCCTTCAAAATTTCTTGGTAGTGGCTAACACTATTCAAGCTTAGAATTTTCTCAACAATCTTTTGAATAACTTCGCGCTGACGTTTCTGACGACCGTAGTCTCCCTCTGGATCCTGATAGCGCATACGTGAATACACCAGCGCCTCGTCACCATTTAGGGTTTGTTCCCCAACACCGATAGAAATCGTATTAAATGGTTCCTGGTCTTGGATAGAGATTGGGAAACCTAGAGTGTTGTTTACTGTGATACCGCCGACAGCATCAACCATTCTTTGAAGGCCATGCATATTGACCATGACATAGCGGTCGATATGGATATTCATCATTTTTTGAATGGTTGAAATAGCAAGTTCTGCTCCGCCACCTGCATAAGCAGCATTCAGTTTCTCTTCAGTAACGGTTCCATCCTTTTGTTGAATTTTAGTTAAAATATCACGTTCCAAACTCATCATAACGACTTTCTTGGTTTTAGGATTTACTGTTACCAAGATCATCGAATCACTGTTACCCGCCCATGGGTCTGTACGTTCAACGTTACCCGTATCCACACCCATCAGTAGGATTGTCAGGGGTTCAGTTGCCTCGATAACCTTCGTTTCTTCTCCAATTTTTTTATAAGTTTTAGCCAAAGTCTGTGTGCTTTGTTGGTATATCGTGTAGGCATAAGCTCCCACACCAAGCACAGTCACAAGAACAAAGCCTAAAAACATTCCAATTATTTTTTTTGCCATATATTTATTTATCTATCAGTCGACCCATTTGGTAAACATCAAGAAACTCTCCTCCTTCTATACAAGCACCACGTTCCTGTAATCCTTCTATGATGAAGCCCATCTTTTTATATAGATGAACAGCCGCAAGATTGCGTTTTTGAACTGTCAATTGTAAACGTCGAATACTTCCACTCGATTTGGCCCATTCAATAGCTTCCTCCATCAGGATACTACCGAGACCATATCCCCAGTATGCTTTTTTAATTCCAAGAAAGACATCACCAATGTGTCGAACTCGCGGACGTTGATCAGCCGTTATATTGATGACTCCTGCCAATTCTTCATTCAAAAAAGCTAACAGAGTAATCTGATTATCCGATTGGGCCTGCTTATCAATAAAATGCTGCATTTCTGATTCAGTCATTGTAATACCATTTTCATCCAGACTGGTAAAGCTAGATTCATGACCTATCTGATCCAAAAGTGCAATAAGACCTGAAGCATCCTCTACTTCTGCTTCACGAATTAATAGATCATACTGCATCTGTCAACCTCTGCAAGAGTTTCCGCTCGTTGACCATGGGCATGAAAGACAACTTCGCGTCCGTCACCATCTTTGAGAATTTCTAATTCCAGATAGTCGGCTGGAAGAGCCTCACCTAATAGGTGCCCCCATTCAATAACTGTCACACCTGAACCAAACAGGAATTCATCCAAGTCGATTGAATCTGCATCTCCTTCGATGCGGTAAACATCTAAGTGATACAAGGGTAGACGTCCTTCATACTCTCGAACGATAGTATAAGTAGGACTCTTAATCATTTGATGAATCCCTAGGCCTTTAGCCAGACCTTTTGTTAGTGTTGTTTTCCCAGCACCTAATTCACCAGTCAAAATCAATACATCATTTTTTTCAAGTAGACTACCCAACTCTTGCCCAAGAGCGATTAGTTCATCTTCATTTTTTGTGTGCATGTAAACATTATACCAAAAAGTTTTCTTTTGCGATATTTCTAGTAATAAAAAAGGAGGAGATTCCTCCTTCTTTTTTAAAGTTTTTGTCTTTAGTTTAGAGCCATGCTAATGTAGTTCAAGATGAACAGAGCATCTAAAATCCAAATCATGACATGCACTTCCTTAACTTGACCTTTAAAAATCTTCGCTAATGTGTAAGTTAGGAAACCAATGGCAATCCCCTGTGTAATTGAGTAACTGAATCCCATAAAGATAGAGGTGAAGAAGGCAGGAACTGCTTCTGACATATCATCCCAAGGGATGTTCTTCAAGTTAGAGAGCATCATAATTCCGACGATAATCAAAATTGGTGCTGTCGCAGCTGAAGGCACAATGGCAAGAAGTGGACTAAAGAAGCTTGATAGGGCAAAACAGATAGCAACAACTAAGGCTGTCAAACCAGTACGTCCACCAGCACCGATACCGGCTGCAGACTCAACATATGTCGTAACGTTTGAAGTACCTGCAATGGCACCTACTGAAGTTGCCACCAAGTCAGAGTAAAGAGCCTTATCCAATTTAGCTGACTCATGGTTTTCACCACTTGTCGCGATGATACCAACTTTTTCACCTGTACCGATAAGAGTACCAATTGTATCAAAAATATCAGTCAATGAGAAGGCAAGAATGGCCATCAAGGTTTCTGGTAAACGAGAAGTGTTTGAAATCAGAGAACCCAAACCTTCTGAACCAAGGGCTGCACCAAATAAAGTTCCTAGGTCGTTAACTGCTGCTGAAAGATTGTTGCTAGCAAAATCGATTCCTGACAAATTAACAAGACCAACCGCAATAGCAAGGACTGTCGTTGTTAAGATAGAAAGAATGATACCACCTTTGATACCTTTAACAACAAAGAAGATTGTAATGGCAAGACCTGCAATAGCTACTAATACTGCTGTAGTATTGAAATCTACCAATCCTGGAACAGCTGCTGCATTTGCAGTAATCGCTGCTTGAGCCTTATCTGCTCCTTCACCTGCTACTGTATAAGTACCTGGGTCAATCGAGAATTTCAAGAGACCAGCATTCTTGATACCAACATAAGCAAGGAAAACACCGATACCTGCTGAAATTGCTGAACGAAGTGTTGTAGGAATAGACTCAATGATCATTTTACGAACATTGGTCAATGTAATAATTAATGAAATGACTCCACAGATGAAAACCATCCCAAGGGCTTCTTTCCAAGTATAGCCCATTCCGAATACAACCGTAAATGTAAAGAAAGCATTAAGTCCCATACCTGGAGCTTGTGCGTATGGTAAGTTAGCATAGAAAGCCATCATCAAAGTTCCTACTACAGAACCGATGATTGTTGCCAAGAATACACCCTGAACAGGCATTCCTGTTTGCGAAAGCATTTGAGGGTTTACAAAGAGAATATAACTCATTGCAAAGAAAGTTGTTAAACCAGCAAGCACCTCTGTACGGACATCTGTCCCGTGCTCTTTTAGTTTAAATAATTTGTCCATTTTTAATCTCCTTTGTCATTTTACGAACAATATGACTATTATAACACCAATCATTCATCTTTTCAAGGTATTTTTACCGAATTATAAAAAAATCTTATCGGATATTATTCTTTTTGTTTTTTTGCTTATTGTCAGCTTTTTCTAGCTACTTTTTGATATAATAGAAAACATCTTATCTGAAACTAGATTCGGGAGGATTTTATGACTAAAAAAATGATTGCCGTCGATTTAGACGGAACCCTACTCAACTCTGAAAGTAAACTTTCTGACTTTACAAAAGAAACCATTAAAAAAATCTCTAAAAAAGGTCACCAAGTTGTTATCGCAACTGGTCGACCTTACCGAATGGCCAAAGATTTTTATGACCAACTTGAACTTGAGACTCCTATGATCAACTTCAACGGTTCGCTCACTCACCTACCTGGTAGGGCTTGGAAACATGAAAAATGCCTTACTGTGGACAAAAAATACCTCTTGGATATCGTAAAACGAAAAGAGGACATCGAGGCAGACTTTATCGCAGGTGAATACCGTAAAAAGTTTTACATTACAGCCCCGGACAAGGAAATTGCCGACCCTAAATTGTTTGGTGTTGAGAACTTTCGCCCTGAAAATCAATTCAAGTCTGACTTAGTGACTAAGGGGCCAAACTGTATTTTATTGCAAACTAGGGCAAACGATAAATATGCACTGGCTGAAGAGATGACCAGCTTTTACAAGCATCAGCTTAATATCAATACTTGGGGTGGTCCCTTGAACATTCTTGAATGTACTCCAAAAGGTGTTCACAAGGCCTTTGCCCTTGAATACCTTCTAAATGTCATGAATATAGACAGACAGAACCTGATTGCCTTTGGTGACGAACACAATGACCAAGAAATGCTCTCCTTTGCAGGTAGAGGATATGCCATGAAAAATGCTAATCCCGCTCTACTTTCTTTCGCAGACGAGCAATTACCATTGACCAATGAAGAAGACGGAGTTGCTCACTTTTTACAAGAGCAGTTCCTTTAATAAAAACCTATCCCTCCATACTTTTTTGGTAGAAAATAACTACCTTAATCGTATGGATTTTTTTATGCTAAAAAATCGACTAAAGAAAAAAGGACCCGAATCCGTGTTAACAAGATTCAAATCCTTACAAAAGATATCTATTTTTTTAGGACGATACGGCCAGAAATTTCGCGATCCATATCATCAATGATCATTTGATTGCCATCAGCTACATAAACCTTGATATCATCTCCAATAAAGACTCTCTGATTTTCTGGTTCAAAAGTGACCTTTTTAATTTCCTGATCACCATCAGTTTCAACTTCTGTCTATGTTCCAGTATTACCAGTAACAACGAGAGTAATGCTATCTCCCTCATCTTGCCCTTTATAGGTCCCATCAATGTTGGTTACTGAACTAGCAGTCGAACTAGAAACAGTCGTTTCTCCTTGCTGACTAGTCCTTACTTCCGTACTAGTGCTTGTTTGAGTTGAAGGAGCTGCCTGCTCTTTTGGTGAACAAGCAACCAAGAGACTAAGACTTGCTAAAGAAGCAAGAGAAAGTGTGAATTTTTTTAATGACATAAGGTCTCCTTTCTTTTGATAGCTAAAAGTCAGAATAATACTGATGACCACCCATCTCTACTATATCAAATGAAGACAGGAGGGTCAATCAAGTAACTCTATGTCCATGAGATAGGCACGGACCTCTGATATAAAGTAGAGAGAACCCGTCACAAACAGTAAATCTTTCTCACCTGCAGAACTCTCAAAATTATCTATAAAATCTCGATAAGAAGCAATGCTTGTATAACCTCCCAAGTCTTGCTCCTCTAAGGAGCCTTGGTAATCAAAACTCGTAACATAGAGAGCTGTGTCAGGTAAATGTTCTGTTAAATAAGTAAGCATTCCACTATAGTCTTTCCGCTTTAGGGCACCAAAAAGAATTTGAGGCTGATACCCTTGCTGGATTTTTTCTTGGATAAACTCAACCAAACGCTCCAAGGCTGGTAAATTGTGAGCCCCATCCAAATAGACGTGCTCAGTGACAGCTTCTAGCCTTCCAGCCCATGTAGTAGCTTGCAAGGCAGCACGTACTGCTTCTTGATCAACTTTCTCGTCTCTCTGATTCATAAACAATAGAAAGGCTTGTATGGCAAGAGCTGCGTTTTCCTCCTGATAGGCCCCTTCCAATCCCAATATTAGGTGGTTAAAGTCAGCTAGAGAAGAAGAAAAGTTCCCATTTCGGAAAGAAAAATCTTGGTCGGCTTGGTAGAGACTTACACCCAAATTAGTAGCTGTCCTTTGACAAACGAGTTGAGCTTCCTGTGCTAAATTTGCAATCACAGCTGATTTCCCGGGCTTAAAAATTCCTGCTTTTTGCTCAGCAATTGCTACCAGACTATCGCCCAAGGTCTCCTGGTGATCGAGGCCGATTGATGTGATGATTGCAATTTCTCCTGTCACTACATTGGTAGTATCAAGAAGTCCACCTATCCCAACTTCCAGTAGGACCAAATCTACTTCTTGCTCTTTAAAATAAAGCAAAGCAATCAAGGTCAGCAACTCAAAAAAAGATAATTGATCATAAGTTTCTAGAAGTCTTTTCTCCATTACTTTACTTGATCAGCTAAACGAATGAAATCTGCATCCGATATGGGGTCTCCATTGATGCAAATGCGATCATGAATGCTGACAATATGGGGCGAAGTAAAGGTTCCAACTTTCTTGTCGTGAGAGACAAAAAGCTCTCTCATAAAGGCGATGGTTGAGCCTTTCCCATTTGTCCCCGTCACATGGATAATTGGATAAGTTTGCTCAGGATTCCCCAGTAAATCTACCGCTCTTTGCATTCGTCCTAAACCTGATCTAAAATTCAAGCCAATCCGACTATGAAGCCATTCTTCAACTTCAAACATGCTTATCTCCTTAATCCTTAATAAAAAAGCGAAGAATTTCTTCGCTTTTTACTTAATTAGCTATATTTTATTTCGATACGGGCTAAAAACGTCCACTGGACTCACCAGTTCTCTCTTATTTAAAGGAACTGGGGTAAAAATATCCCCCGGATGTTCCTGCTTTTTCTTATTTCTAGAAGCAGGGCTGATACAGTCTCCCAGACTACCTGCGTTTTCAATTTCTAGCGCAGGGTTAAAAACATCCACTGGATGTTTTTACTCCTCCATAAAGCTGTTGAAGACTTCTTCAATCATGTTCCATTCATCTTCTGAATCTTCAGGGATTGGTTGTAATTCGCCTTCTGTCCCATCTTCATTTTCGATGAATGAGTAAGCTTGGATTTCAACTTGTCCATCTTCATCTTCTTCTGCATTAACTGGTACAAGAAGAACATAGTTTTTACCAAATTCTTCTTTTCCGTCAATAGTCAAAAGGATTTCAAATAAAGTTTCGTTTCCTTGCTCATCTACAAGTGTAATAAGTTCACGTTCTTCGTGATCGTGGTTGTGATCGTGTGACATAGTTTCTCCTCTGTCTTAAAATTTTCTATCTAAATAATTTTGCAAAATCAATTGAGCTGCTAATTTATCAATAACTTTTTTACGCTTATTGCGACTAATGTCTGCTTGCTCAATCAACATGCGCTCAGCAGCAACCGTGGTTAAGCGCTCATCCTGGTACTCCACTGGCAAACCAAAGAGTTCTTCCAGTTTTGCTCCATACGCTTGACTCGCTTCCACCCGCGGTCCGCTAGTATTGTTCATATTTTTAGGTAAACCAACAACAAAGCGCTCCACCTTATAGGTGTCAACCAATTCCTTGAGTCGTTCAAAGCCGAACTCTCCTTGATCTTCATTGATTTGGATGATTTCGAGTCCTTGCGCTGTAAACCCTAACGGATCGCTAATCGCTACTCCTACTGTTTTGGAACCAACGTCCAACCCCATAATTCTCATTGGTTATAGATCGACTCCTTGTCCCTTAAGGTAGTAGCGGACCAATTCTTCAACAATCTCATCGCGTTCGTATTTACGGATTTGATTTCTTGCGTTATTGTAACGAGGAACGTAAGCTGGGTCTCCACTGAGAACATAGCCCACAATTTGATTAATAGGGTTATACCCCTTCTCATTCAATGAAGCATAGACTTCTGTCAATGTTTCACTAATTTCTTTTTTATTGGAATCATCCAATTTAAAACGTACGGTTTCTTCAGTAAATCCCATTCTAACACCCTCTTTCCTTAGAATAGTACTATTATAGCACATTCACAGCCATTCTACAAATGACACAGCCTGATTTTGCTGATTTTCTGTGACTTCCTTACTGGACAGTCGCGCCACTTGCAACTCGATTTTCAATATATTCTTCTGGTTCGTTTTTTAATAGATTTTCTAATCCCACATTTTTTAAATATTTGCTTTCGCTTGCCTTTTTAACGTCTAGAACTTGAAAATCATAACTTGTTTTTGTTTCAATCTCGGTTTCACTTAAAAGATTGGTTTCAAGACTAAATCCAGGAATTTTACGTGCTTCTTGGACCGATTCATCCTTGTCTTCTCCTTCTTTCAAGGCCTGTTTTCTTTGCCTCTAATCCATGTTCTGCAATAAAGTTCTTGAGATCTTCTGAAACTTGTCGTTTTTTTGCTGAATCGTTAGAGTCAAGAATTGTTTACCCTTATAGGTAATGGTCTGGGTTTGTTGAACCCCATTTTTTTGTCAGCAGGTAGAACAAGCGTCTTGGTTACAACTGTATTGTTATTGGCATTTTTCTAGAACAGGTAAAGTTGATTGAAGAGCTTCTGTCGTTGTATCTTTAGAAGGTTCCGCAGACTCTTTTTCTGACCACAGCCAGCTAGCAAAAAAATAGCGACGCAACTGTACCGATAACTATCTTCTTCATATTTGTTTTTCCTTATTTATCTATCAAATAAGGCTAGGAGTCACTCCCAGCCTTTATGTTTTATAGTGCTGCACGTAAACGTGCTTCTGCATTTTCTACATTGCGGACAGAGCGTGGCAAGAAGGCCCGAATGTCATCTTCTTTATAGCCAACTTGTAAACGCTTCTCGTCGACAAGAATTGGACTTTTTAGGATACGTGGTGTCTCCATGATTAAGTTAAGCACTTCATTGACACTCAAATCTTCAATATCAACTCCAAGAGCTTTAGCGTAGCGATTCTTTGATGATACAATGCTCGCAATTCCATTGTCTGTTTTTGTAAGAATATCTAATAATTCTTCTCTAGAAATCCCTTCTTTACCGAGGTTTTGTTCTTTATAACTTAACTGGTGGGCATTGAGCCAGGTTTTAGCTTTTTTACAGCTTGTACAACTTGAGACTGTATAAATTTTGATCATGTACCTACCCCTTTCGCTACATGTTACTATCAGTTTATTCTATTATACCATAAAAAACATCCGACTTGCGACCTATTTTTAAAAAAATTTAACTTTTTCCCCAGTTTTCTATCTTTTTTCTTAACAAAACACGAACTATAACCATTCTTTGTACTTCTTAATGTAAAACTTCTTAATAACAGTGACGCTAAACATGTACAAGAAAATAATACCGACCAAGAACAAGAAGTATGGAAGTCCCAATGGAGCTAAATGAAGGATATTTACTAGTGGCCCATAAGGTAGACTAGTTACGAATAAGGCTGCAACCAAAGTCATCAAAATCACAAGCCAAGCTGGTCTGCTTTGTAGAAAAGGGACTTTTGCGGTACGAAGCATATGGATAACCATGGTTTGAGACCACATAGATTCGATGAACCATCCTGTTTGGAACAAGATAATAAACTGAAGGGCAGATTCTGACCCATGAACATAGTGATGACCTGTCACCAAAGGAACAATGATAAAGTAGAGGAAGATAAAGGTCAAAATATCAAAGATAGATGAGATTGGACCCATCCAAACCATAAATCGCGTAATGGATTTTGCTTCCCATGTATGGGGTTGTTTGAGGAAGTCTTGATCCACATTATCAAATGGCAATGCCACACAAGATAAATCATAGACTAGATTTAGGACAATGAGATGAACAGGAGCCATTGGTAAAAATGGCAAGAAGATACTCGCAACAAGAAGCGAGAAGATATTCCCAAAGTTTGAACTAACAGTCATCTTGATGTACTTGGTCATGTTGGCGTAGACCTTACGACCTTCAACGATACCCGTTTCAAGAACCATGAGATCCTTGTCTAGCAAAATAACATCCGCTGTTTCTTTGGCGATATCTACTGCTGTATCCACAGAAATACCAACATCCGCCACCTTCATAGATGGGGCATCATTAATACCGTCACCCATATAACCAACACCGTGACCATTTCTCTTTAACTGTAGAATGATACGCGCTTTTTGGTCAGGTGACAATTTAGCAAATACTGTTACTTTTTCAACAACTTCTGCCAATTCTTGGTCTGTCATTTGGTCGATATCAGCTCCCAAAAGGATATGCTCAACATCCAAACCAACCTTTTCACAGATAGCTTGGGTTACTTTCGTTATCTCCAGTTAAAATTTTTGTTCTGACACCATGCTCAAGCAAAGCTTGGATAGCGGGTGCTGCAGATGGTTTTGGTGGATCCAAAAAGGCAAGGTAGCCCGTAAGGATCATATCACTTTCATCAGTCACAGCATAGGCATAGTCTTCACGTAAACCTGACTTGTAAGCAACACCTAAGACACGCAAGCCTTGACGGTTTAATTGACCAACTTCTGCCAGTACTTCTTGACGAATGTCTTCAGTAAGAGGAATCATTTCTCCTCGGTATTCCACATATGTTGAAATGTTCAACATTTCTTCTAAAGCGCCTTTGGTAACCATACTAACAACATTGCTATCGTCTTTGACGATGACACTCATGCGTCTACGTTCAAAGTCAAATGGAAGTTCGTCGATTTTTTGGAAGCTAGTGTCTAGATTTTGTAGGATAACATGTTCCTTGGCTTCTTTTTCAGTTCTACTGATGATGGCACGGTCCATCAAGTTTTTCAAACCTGTTTGAAAATGTGAATTTAGATAAGCTCTTCTTAAGACCGCCATATCCAAATCACCATGGATATCCAAGGGATATTCTAAGACAATCTCATCTTGCGTTAGAGTTCCAGTTTTATCCGTACAAAGGATATCGATTGCTCCTAAGTCTTGGATAGCATTGAGTTTTTTGATGACTACCTTTTCCTTGGCCATGATAATGGATCCTTTAGCCAAGCTAGCTGTAATAATCATCGGAAGCATTTCTGGTGTCAGTCCGACACCAACGCTCAAGGCAAAAACTCCCGCCTCTAACCAGTCTCCATCGGTCAATCCATTTGCGAAAAATACGATTGGAACCATGACAAGCATCAAGCGGATCAAGAGCCAAGAAATGCTGTTCATTTCACGTTCAAAAGAAGTTGGTTCATCATAGGTGTTGAGCGTTTGCTCGATGGCTCCCATCATGGTATCATCACCAACTGCTAGAACCATAGCTGTCGCACTTCCTGAGATAACGTTTGTCCCCATGAATGCTAAAGATTCCGCTTCTAGTAGGCTATCTATATTTTGACTAGTGGCTTTATTTAAAGCTAGCTTTTCGACTGCATCACTTTCTCCAGTCAAGCCTGACTGTTGAACGAAAAAGTCGCGTGATTCAAATAAGATAACATCTGCTGGAATCATATCTCCAGCACTCAATTTCACGAGATCTCCTACAACCAACTCATCGATTGGCAACTCTTGTTCAAGACCATCACGAATAACAGTTGCAGTGTTGACAATCATTTTTGAAAGGTTGGTTGTTGCCTTGTCGCTCCGCAACTCTTGGACAAAACGGATGCCTCCTGAAATCAAAACCAAGACAACGATAATGATAGAAGTCGTTGGATCCTCTTGGCCAGGTTTGGCAAGCCAGACGTTTGTAACGAGAGAGATAAAGGCAATCACAAGCAAAATGATTGTGAAAGGATTGATAATGGACTCATAAATCTTTTTAAAGATGGAATCCTCTTGACCCTTGGTAATGGTGTTTTCACCATATAGGTCACGGTTTTCTTCGACTTGTTCTTGGTCTAAGCCTTTTAGACTTGTATGGTAAAAAGCTAGGCTTTCTGTAAATGGAGTTTGAATAGCTGCTGCTAGTCTTTCTTTTGTAGTTTTCATTGGTTTCTCCTATCTGTATGAATAGTGATTTCATACTCAATGAAAATCAAAGAGCAAACTAGGAAACTAGCCACAGGCTGTACTTGAGTACGGCAAGGCGACGTTGACGTGGTTTGAATTTGATTTTCGAAGAGTATCATACACAGAGACCAATCACTTTATAGGGACAGAACGACACAAATCAGCGATTGGCTGTGTATGTGCGGTTCTGGATGATCGTCAATTTGCATCGTTTTCTCCTTTCTTTCTTCTAAAACAGCAGAAAGCCCTGCCATAAAATGGCAGGACTAAAAACTTATTATCTGTTTTCGTTCAAGCTTTAACTCCATAGGGCGATGTAATGAGCTTAGTCTTGACCTTCGCGACCAGGACTGTTGACCAACGAGTAGTGTCTCCACTGCTTTGCGGTAGTCATCCGTATCCCTATGGTAGCCTCACCTACCGTTTTCGTCTTTCAGTATAAACCTTTAACTAGTAAAAGTCAACGATTTATCTCATTTTTCTTAGATTACGATTAATTCTTTTGGAGCAAGGGTTAATACCTCGCAACCGGTATCTGTAATCAAGATATCATCTTCGATACGAACTCCATATTTACCTTCGATATAGATACCGGGTTCATCAGTCAAGACCATACCCGATTTAATAACTTCTGTAGAAGTTTGGCTAAAGTATGGTTCTTCGTGGATATCAAGTCCGATACCGTGTCCGATACCGTGTGTAAAGTATTGTCCATAGCCTGCTTCCACAATGATATCACGAGGGATTTTGTCAAGTCACGGAAACCTAAGCCAGCCTTAGCTTGGTCAATCAATGCTTGGTTAGCCTTTAAAACAGTGTTGTAGATTTCTGCTTGTTCGTCGCTGACATGGCCTAGGTAGATGGTCCGAGTCATATCACTCACATAATGGTCATAAAGGCACCCAAAGTCCATAGTGATTGCTTCGCCTAGTTCTACTGGCTTGTGCATTGGGTGGGCATGGGGTTTAGAAGAGTTGATGCCACTCGCTAGGATGGTGTCAAAAGACAAACCTGCCGCTCCCAGCTCACGCATACGGAAATCAAGGAAATTGGCAATTTCAATTTCTGTCTTCCCTGGCTTGATAAATTCAAGGGCATCGTGGAAAGCTTGGTCAGAGATAGAACAAGCCTTGCGAATCGTCGCGATCTCTGCCTCATCCTTAATCATACGAAGCGCTTCAACAAACTGAGTTTGTGGAACTAGTTCCAAACCTTCAAAAAGCGGCTTTGCATGCGGTGGTAATAAGAAACCGAGATTTCATCTTCAAACCCGATACGAGAAAGCCCCATGTCTTTAGCAATTTTTGCGATAGTAGCCAACTCGTCACGCTCTGCAAAAATCTCAAAACCAGTAACTTCTTGCTTGGCAGCGATAATATAGCGGGCATCCGTCACCAAAATTTGACGGTCACGACTGATAAAGACTGTTCCATTTGAACCCCAAAATCCTGTCAAATAGTAGACATTTTTAAGGTTATTGATAATGATTCCATCTAGTTCTTTTTCTTGCATTTTATCGAGAAATGCTTGCACACGTTTATTCATGATGTAACTTTCCTTTCAAATACTGTCCTGTATAGCTAGCTTCATTAGCGGCTACTTCCTCTGGTGTTCCTGTTGCAATGATGGTACCACCACCAACACCGCCTTCTGGACCTAAATCGATGATATGATCTGCTGTTTTGATGACATCTAGATTGTGCTCAATCACGAGAACTGTATTACCATCATCGACAAAGCGAGACAAGACCTTCAGTAGACGCGCGATATCCTCGGTATGAAGACCAGTTGTCGGTTCATCTAGAATGTAGAAGGATTTACCGGTCGAGCGTTTATGGAGCTCGCTAGCCAACTTCATACGTTGAGCTTCTCCACCAGAAAGTGTCGTAGCTGGTTGTCCCAAGGTCACATAACCTAGACCTACATCCTTGATCGTTTGGAGTTTGCGTTGAATTTTCGGAATGTGTTTGAAAAATTCCACCGCATCGTTGACGGTCATATCCAAGACTTGCGAGATATTCTTTTCCTTGTAATGAACTTCTAGCGTTTCACTGTTGTAGCGGGTCCCATGGCAGACTTCACAAGCCACGTATACATCTGGCAAGAAGTGCATTTCAATCTTGATAATCCCGTCACCCGAGCAGGCCTCACAGCGCCCACCCTTGACATTGAAACTGAAACGACCCTTCTTGTAGCCTCGAATCTTAGCTTCATTTGTCTGAGCAAAGAGGTCTCGAATGTCATCAAAGACACCTGTATAGGTCGCAGGATTAGACCTCGGTGTCCGTCCGATTGGACTCTGGTCAATATCTATCAGACGGTCGATATGCTCAATCCCTGAGATAGTCTTAAACTTTCCAGGCTTGTCTGAATTGCGATTGAGCTTTTGAGCAATGGCTTTTTTGAGGATGCTGTTAATAAGTGTCGACTTCCCTGAGCCAGAGACCCCTGTCACCGCAATGAATTTCCCGAGCGGGAAGCGAGCAGTGATATTTTGTAGGTTGTTCTCACGCGCCCCAGTCACCTCGATAAAGCGACCATTGCCTATACGGCGTTCCGTCGGTACTGGAATCGCACGTTTCCCTGACAGATACTGTCCTGTAATTGACTTACTGTTTCGAGCTACCTGCTTAGGCGTTCCTGCTGCTACAATCTCTCCACCAAAGACCCCTGCACCAGGACCAACGTCAATCAAATAATCTGCCTCACGCATGGTATCTTCATCATGTTCTACTACAATGAGAGTATTCCCTAAATCACGCATCTTTTTCAGACTGGCAATCAGACGGTCATTGTCCCTCTGGTGAAGACCGATTGACGGCTCGTCTAGGATATAAAGCACTCCTGAGAGATTGGAACCAATCTGGGTTGCCAAGCGAATACGCTGACTCTCCCCTCCTGATAGGGTTCCTGCCGAACGAGAAAGTGTCAGATAGTTGAGTCCGACATTATTGAGGAAGGTCAAGCGATCTTTGATTTCCTTAAGAATCGGACGAGCGATGATGGTTTCATTTTCAGATAGGGTTAGCTGGTCAATAACTTCCAAGTGGTCTGCAATGGATAGGTCTGAAATTTCTCCGATATGAGGACCTTTCTCTCCTCCTACACGAACAGATAAGGCTTGGTCATTGAGACGATAACCATGACAAGTGCCACAAGTTAGCTCATTCATATAAAGACGCATTTGTGTGCGGGTATAGTCGCTATTGGTTTCATGATAGCGACGCTTGATATTCCCTATAACACCTTCAAAAGGAATGTCGATGTCACGAACTCCACCAAATTCATTTTCATAATGGAAATGGAATTCCTTTCCCATCTGAACCATAGAAAATGAGATGTTTCTCCTCCTCAGACAAGTCCTCAAAAGGAGTATCCATATCCACTCCAAAGGCTGTCATAGCTTGTTCCAGCATATTTGGATAATAGTTAGAAGAGATAGGGTTCCAAGGTGCTAAGGCTCCCTCACGAAGGGTCTTGCTAGCATCTGGTACGACTAAGTCCGTATCAACCTCTAGCTTGATCCCCAAACCATCACACTCACTACAAGAACCAAACGGTGCATTGAAAGAGAAGAGACGAGGTTCTAGTTCCGGAACTGTAAACCCGCAAACTGGACAAGCATAGTGTTCTGAAAAGAGTAACTCTGAATCATCCATAGTATCGATAACCACATAACCTTCTGCGATACGAAGGGCTGCTTCGATGGAGTCAAAGAGACGACTACGGATACCTTCCTTGATGATAATACGGTCTACCACCACATCGATGTTGTGTTGCTTATTCTTTTCAAGTTCAGGAACTTCGGTCACATCATAGACAACCCCATCGACACGGACACGAACATAGCCATCCTTTTGAATTTTTTCAATCAGCGTCTTGTGTTGCCCTTTTTTCTTACGAATGACAGGAGCCAGAATCTGCAAGCGTTGGCGCTCTGGTAATTCCAAAACCTTGTCCACAATCTGCTCTACAGAAGAAGCCTTGATAGCCCCATGTCCATTGATACAGTAAGGTGTTCCTACACGAGCATAGAGGAGACGTAGGTAGTCATTGATTTCCGTCGTTGTCCCAACCGTCGAACGAGGATTTTTACTGGTCGTTTTCTGGTCAATGGAAATGGCAGGGCTGAGACCATCGATAGAGTCCACATCTGGCTTTTCCATATTGCCCAAACTGACGAGCGTAGGCTGACAGACTTTCGACGTAGCGACGTTGCCCTTCTGCATAAAGGGTATCAAAGGCTAAACTAGACTTTCCAGATCCAGATAGTCCCGTCACCACAACTAGCTTGTCTCGTGGAATTTCCACATCAATATTTTTTAAATTATGGGCGCGTGCCCCATGGATGACAATCTTATCTTGCATGTTACTTCTTTCTAGTCCATTGTTGCTTTCCATTATACCAAAAAAAGTGAAATTCTATTACCAAAAAAGCCGATTTTGTAGTATAATAGTACGGTGCTAAAAATCACTGCAACACAGAATAGATTAGGAAAGGATAGGAGATATGAAGCAAGTCTTTCTCTCAACAACAACTGAATTTAAAGAGATCGATACGCTCCAACCGGGCACTTGGATCAATCTCGTCAATCCTACCCAAAGCGAATCGATGGAAATCGCCTCAGCCTTTGATATTGATATCGCCGACCTCCGTGCACCACTCGATGCGGAAGAAATGTCTCGTATCACCATCGAAGATGAGTACACCTTGATCATCGTGGACGTCCCAATCACAGAGGAAAGAAATAACCAGACCTACTATGTGACTATTCCCTTGGGGATTATCATCACAGAAGAGGCTATTATTACCACTTGCTTGGAGCCTCTACCACTTCTTGATGTCTTTATCAATCGTAGACTTCGGAATTTCTATACCTTCATGCGGTCGCGCTTTATCTTTCAAATCCTCTACCGCAACGCTGAAATTTACCTAACCGCCCTCCGTTCAATCGAACGTAAGAGTGAGCAAATCGAAAGCCAACTTCATAAATCTACTCGAAATGAAGAATTGATCGAACTCATGGAGTTGGAAAAGACCATCGTCTACTTCAAAGCCTCTCTTAAGACAAACGAGCGCGTGATTAAAAAATTGACTAGCGCAACTAGCAATATTAAGAAATACCTTGAAGACGAAGACTTACTGGAAGATACCTTGATTGAAACGCAACAGGCCATCGAGATGGCGGATATCTATGGAAACGTCCTTCACTCTATGACAGAGACCTTTGCCTCTATCATTTCAAACAACCAGAACAATATCATGAAAACCTTGGCCCTCGTGACCATCGTTATGTCTATCCCGACTATGATTTTCTCAGCTTACGGAATGAACTTTAAGGACAATGAAATTCCTTTAAACGGAGAACCGCACGCTTTCTGGCTCATCGTTTTTATTGCCTTTGCTATGAGTGTTTCTCTCACTCTTTACCTCATCCATAAAAAATGGTTCTAAACAGGAGTTATTATGTCACAGATTGATTTAAAAGAATTAACAAAGAAAAACCAGGAATTTATCCATATTGCAACCCAGCAATTTCTCAAGGACGGAAAAACAGATGCTGAAATCAAGGCTATCCTTGAAGAAGTCATTCCTCATATCCTCGAAGAACAACCAAAAGGAGTGACAGCACGTTCTATCTACGGAGCGCCAACTCACTGGGCTCATAGCTTCAGCGAAAAAGAGCAATACGAAAAAGAACATCCAAAAGAAAACGACGATCCAAAATTGATGATGTTGGATTCAGCCCTTTTCATCACAGGATTATTTGCAGTAGTTAGCGCCTTGATGAGCTTCTTCTCAAACCAACCTGTGGCCTACGGATTGGTAACACTTATCAGTGTAGGGGCCTTTGGTGGAGTTGCCTTCTATCTTCTCTACCACTTCATTTACCGCTACTACGGACCAGATACTGACCGTAGCCAACGCCCACCATTCTGGAAATCACTTTTGGTTATGTTAGCAACCATGTTTGCCTGGGTCTTCATCCTCTTCTTGAGTAACTTCCTTCCACAAGCCATCAACATCAGCTTACCACCACTTGTTTTGTTGGTCATTGGAGGAGCTCTCCTTGCCCTACGTTTCTACCTCAAAAAACGTTTCAACATCAAGAGCGCAAGTGCAGGACCAGCTAGATATTAAGATAAACAATAAAAGTAGTGTGTTTTGCAGACAGACTACTTTTATTATGGCTCCAAACCATTTTTCGATTCTCCAAATAAAAGTAGACGCATCGCCTAAAAACGTTCTAATGTAAATCTTCCCTTAGAATCCCTAGGTTTTATCCTTGAATCCAAGTTGTTTTTCTGTTATACTAATAAAGTAATAAGGAGAAATATATATGACTAAACAGAGAATTAATCAAATTGTTGGTTCAATTGGTGCCTTTATCGGGATTATTGTATTTATAGCCTACATCCCCCAAATTTTTGCCAATTTACAAGGAAATAAAGCTCAACCATTTCAACCTTTATCAGCAGCAGTCTCTTGCTTAATCTGGGTCATTTATGGATGGACAAAAGAGCCTAAGAAAGACTGGATTCTAATCATTCCAAACTCGGCTGGGGTTGTCCTTGGCGGACTGACCTTCCTTACTGCTCTATAAGAATGCAACTACCATAAAAAGCAACCACATCGAGCGGTTGTTTTTTTACTACTTTCTTGATCTAAAAGCCTTCTTCTGGCTCTAATTCTTGTTGTTTCCCCTCATCTTTTGTGATACAATAGCATCAATTTATTTCTAGGAGGATGAGATATGGTTTCTACTATTGGTATTGTTAGTTTGTCTAGTGGCATTATCGGAGAAGACTTTGTCAAACACGAAGTGGACTTGGGTATTCAACGTCTCAAGGGCCTCGGACTCAATCCTATCTTTTTACCTCATTCGCTAAAAGGCTTAGATTTTATCAAGGACCATCCTGAAGCGCGTGCAGAGGATTTAATTCAGGCCTTTTCTGATGATAGCATCGACATGATCCTATGCGCCATCGGTGGAGACGATACCTATCGTTTATTACCCTATCTTTTTGAAAATGACCAACTACAAAAAGTTATCAAACAAAAGATTTTTCTTGGCTTCTCGGATACGACCATGAACCATCTCATGTTGCATAAACTAGGAATCAAGACTTTTTATGGGCAATCCTTTTTAGCAGACATTTGTGAATTGGACAAGGAAATGCTGGACTATAGCCTTCACTACTTTAAAGAATTGATTGAGACAGGAAAAATCTCAGAAATCCGCCCTAGCAATGTTTGGTATGAGGAACGAACTGATTTTAGTCCCAAGGCCCTGGGGACACCTCGTGTCAGTCATGCAAATACTGGTTTTGACTTGTTGCAAGGAAATGCTCAGTTCGAGGGAGAAATTCTCGGTGGTTGTCTTGAATCTCTCTACGATATCTTTGACAACTCTCGATACGCAGACAGTACGGAGCTCTGCCAAAAATACAAACTTTTCCCTGACTTGTCAGACTGGGAAGGAAAAATCCTCTTGCTAGAAACAAGCGAAGAAAAGCATGAACCTGATGATTTCAAAAAAATGTTGCGGACTTTAAGGGAAACTGGGATATTCGAGGTCATCAGTGGACTCTTGGTCGGAAAACCTATGGATGAAACCTTCTATGACGACTATAAGGAGGCTTTAATGGATATCATTGATAGCAATATCCCGATTGTCTATAATCTGAATGTCGGCCATGCCACACCAAGAGCGATTGTCCCCTTTGGAGTCCACGCCCATGTAGATGCAACGGAGCAAGTCATTCGCTTTGACTATAACAAATAAAGCTGAGAAGAATTTCTCAGCTTTTTTCTATACTCTCAGATGTTCTAGACATCTAACGTCACTTATTTCCACCCTTCCATTCACAATCATTCTCATGGTCATCAACTAGCCCTGCAGCCTGCAGATAGGACAAGACAGCGACTGGTCCAGTAAATTTGAAGCCTCGTTTTTTGAGATCTTTGGCTAATTTCTCAGATAAAGTCGTCTTGGCAGGGGCTTGGGCATAATCAGGAACATCATTGACCATGGTTTTCCTATCTACAAAAGACCAGAGATAGGTGTCAAAAGAATTATACTCCTTCTGAACTTGTAAAAATGCTTGAGCGTTGGTGCGCGTCGCAAATATCTTAGCATGATTGCGGATGATAGCTGGATTATCCATCAAAGCTTCCAATTCTTCATCCGACATCTCTGCGACCGCTTGAATTTGGTAACCATGAAAAGCTTGACGGAAGGCTTGGCGTTTATTGAGCACTGTTTCCCAAGAAAGACCAGCCTGATAGGTCTCCATGCAGAGTAACTCAAAAAGGGCTTGGTCATCATGGAGAGGTTGGCCCCATTCCTCATCGTGATAGGCTACATAGAGAGGGTTGTTCATTTTAACCCAGCCACAACGTTTTGGCATAGAAATCTCCTATTTCACCAACATCTTAAGGGCAGACTTGATATAGTTCTCTGCTGTATCAGTCGTTCCTTCAAAGAATTTCTTGATCTTCTTAAGCTCGGTCGCCTTGTAGCCCAAGGCCAACATGGCTTCCATGGCTTCTTCCAATTCTTGATTGTCACTGCTAGATGGAGCTGTAGTCTTAGCAGGGAGGTCGTCACCTGCCACAACCACCTTACCTTCTAGGTCCAGAACCATCTGTTGGGCTGTTTTCTTCCCGATTTTAGGAAATTTAGTCAAGTAGGTGATGTTCTTAGTCTCGATCGCTTGAACAAGCCCAGCATTGTCATCCGCCGCAATAATAGCAAGAGCAGAAACAGGGCCAATGCCCGACACCGAAATCAAGCTGAGAAAGAGTTTTTTCTCGTCTTCTGAACGAAAACCGTAAAGGAGATGAGCGTCTTCGCGAACAACTTGATGGACGTAGATTTGCGCTTCTTGGTTGACTTGTCCTGAGTAAGCATAGGGATTTGCTACGTGTAGGATATAGCCGATTCCGTTTGCTTCTAGGACGATGTATTTAGCAGTAATTTTTGGTAATGATACCCTTTTAGATATTCGTACATAATTTTCCCTTCAATTTATACTCAATGAAAATCAAAGAGTAAACTAGGAAGCTAGCCCTAGGAATAACTTAAGTTAGACAAAGTATGGCTGACGCAGTTTAAAGAGATTTTCGAAGAGTATTAGTATTTTCCTAGTTCTCGTAGACTCGTGTGATTTTCCTGAATGCGACGGAACATCTTTTTCCATGTCTGACTTGGTAAAATGCACCAAAACAGGACGTCCGTGGGGACAGTTGTATGGGTTGTCGCATTTAGAGAGCTGATAGAGGAGCTGTCTGGCTGAGTGGTCATCGATACGATGGTTGGCCTTGATGGAACGCTTGCAGGACATCATAATGGCCAACTCTGCTCGGTATTTCTTGATTGAAACTTCCTTGGTCAAGAGGAGCATATCACACATCTCATAGATACCAGACTCGATTTCCTCCTCTGCCATCCAGATGGGATGTTCCCGTAGGATAAATTGATTCTCCCCATACTCTGATAAAAAGACGCCAACTTCCTCTAAAAGAGGCATTTTTTCCTTGAGACGAAGGGCATCATCCGCTGGAAATTCAAAGATGTAGGGTACAAGGAGTTGCTGTTGGCTCTGGTCAACATTGCCAATGCTTTCGCGGTACTCCTCGTACTTAACCCGCTCCTGGGCTGCATGTTGGTCTATGATGTAGAGCCCATCTCGCCCTTGAGCAAAGAGATAGGTGCCGTGCATCTGACCGAAAAATTCCAACTCTGGGAAGCTTGAAGATTCTTCTCGCTCCAGCTTATCATAAACCTTATCCAGACTAGCAAGGTCTAACTCTGGATGGTCTAGTTGGTCGTAGCTGACAGGCTTTCTCTCTGCAAAATGCAGTTTGGCTGGTTTGGTAATCTGGTCTAAGGTTTCCTTGGCGAAGAGGTTCACATCCTGTTTCTCTTCAGTCAGGTTCACCTGATGGTCTGCCACCTCAGCTTGAGTAGGTCTTGTCGGTTCATTTTTTTCATAGTAGAGCGTACTTTCTCTCAGCGGCAAAGTCGTTTGCTCTACTTTTTCACGATTGCGAACGGTAGATTTGGCAAGATTTCCAAGGCGTCTGGAATCAAGGTCTGTTCCTTGAGACTCTTTGCGATAGCTTCTGAAACTAGCACCATCAGCTCTCTTTCCTTGGAAATCCGCACTTCTTGCTTGGTTGGATGCATATTGACATCTGCTAGATAAGGATCGATATGGATGTGAATAACGGCTAGTGGAAAACGCCCCACCATGAGCTTGCTACCGTAACCATCTAAAATGGCACGATTGAGCAGGAAGTTTTTGATATAACGTCCATTGATAAAGAGGCTGATGTAGTTGCGATTAGCCCGCGTCAATTCAGGCAATGAGACAAAACCTGAAATCTCAAAGTCTAGGTCAGAATTTTCAATCTCAACCATCTTTTTGGCACTAGCCAAACCATAAATGCCCGCAATGGCTTGGCGCAGTTGACCAGTTCCAGCTGTGCGTGTCATCTCCTTGCCATCGCTAATCAGGCTAAAGGAAATCTCAGGATGGGCTAGCCCCAGACGATTAACAATATCAATGATGTGAGATAACTCCGCCTGCTGACTCTTCATATACTTGAGACGAGCTGGCGTATTGAAAAAGAGGTCTTCCACACAAACCTTAGTCCCTACAGGACTTGTCGCTGGAATGATTTCCTCAACTTCTCCCCCACGAGCCACTAGCTTGGTCCCGTGACTGGCACCGTCCACTGCTGTCAACAAAGTCAAAACACTGACAGATGCGATAGAGGGCAGGGCTTCACCACGAAAACCGAGGGTCCGAATCCGAAAAAGATCCGCTTGATTCTTAATCTTACTGGTCGCATGACGGCGGAGGGCTAACTCGACTTCATCGTGGGCAATCCCGTGACCATTATCGGTAATTTGGATTTTCTTAAGACCAGCTTCTTCAATCTCAACGATAATCTGGCTTGAGCCAGCATCGATGGCATTTTCAACCAACTCTTTAACTACGCTAGCAGGACGTTCAATCACTTCTCCTGCTGCAATCTGGTTGGCCAAGATTTCTGGCAATTCAATAATATGAGACATCTTTCAGCCCCTTTCTCAACGATTTTTATCTATTTCTCTGAAAATAATACTCTTCAAAAATCTCTTCAAACCACGTCAGCCTCGCCTTGCCGTATATGTGTTACTGACTTCGTCAGTTCTATCCACAACCTCAAAACAGTGTTTTGAGCAACCTGCAGCTAGCTTCCTGGTTTGCTCTTTGATTTTCATTGAGTATAAGCTAGTGCTATTATACCATATTTCACTCGTTTACAAAAAGGTCCGAGTAGCAACTTTCTTCCCGATTTTACTAGGTTATTTGCTAAGTTTGTGGTAAAATAGGTAGAAACAATATTTTAAAAAAGGAGAAAAAGACACATGCACATTTTTTTGATGAGCTAAAAGAGCGTGGTTTGATTTTTCAAACGACTGATGAAGAAGCTTTGCGTAAAGCCCTAGAAGAAGGTCAAGTTTCTTATTATACTGGCTACGATCCAACTGCTGACAGCCTTCACCTCGGTCACCTTGTCGCAATCTTGACAAGTCGTCGTTTGCAGTTAGCAGGTCACAAACCTTATGCGCTCGTTGGCGGTGCTACAGGTCTCATCGGAGATCCGTCCTTCAAAGATGCTGAACGTAGTCTCCAAACAAAAGACACAGTGGATGGCTGGGTCAAGTCTATCCAAGGACAACTTTCTCGCTTTCTTGACTTTGAAAATGGTGAAAATAAAGCTGTCATGGTCAACAACTACGAATGGTTTGGCAGCATCAGCTTCATTGATTTCCTTCGTGATATCGGAAAATACTTCACTGTCAACTACATGATGAGCAAGGAGTCTGTGAAGAAACGGATTGAAACAGGGATTTCTTACACTGAGTTTGCCTACCAAATCATGCAGGGGTATGACTTCTTCGTTCTTAACCAAGAGCACAATGTGACCCTTCAAATCGGTGGTTCTGACCAGTGGGGAAATATGACTGCTGGTACAGAATTGCTTCGTCGTAAGGCTGACAAGACTGGTCACGTTATCACTGTTCCACTCATCACAGACGCAACTGGTAAGAAATTTGGTAAATCAGAAGGAAACGCTGTTTGGCTCAACCCTGAAAAGACTTCTCCATACGAAATGTACCAATTCTGGATGAATGTCATGGACGCTGACGCTGTTCGCTTCTTGAAAATCTTTACTTTCTTGTCACTTGATGAGATTGAAGAGATCCGTAAACAATTTGAAGCGGCGCCACACGAACGCTTGGCTCAAAAAGTCCTAGCTCGTGAAGTCGTAACACTTGTCCACGGTGAAGAAGCCTACAAAGAAGCCCTCAATATCACTGAGCAACTCTTTGCCGGAAATATCAAAAATCTTTCTGTCAAAGAACTTAAACAAGGACTTCGTGGTGTGCCAAACTACCAAGTACAAGCAGACGAAAAATCACAACATCGTGGAACTCCTCGTGTCATCTGGTGTGGTGAACTCAAAAACGCCAGGCCCGTGAAGATGTTCAAAATGGAGCCATCTACGTCAACGGCGACCGCATCCAAGACCTTGACTATGTCTTGAGTGATGCAGATAAGTTAGAGAATGAACTCACTGTTATCCGCCGTGGTAAGAAAAAATACTTCGTTCTAACATACTAAAAAACAGACTGGAGGCATTTGCCATCCAGTTCTTTTTTTGCTAGACTAAAACTATGAATATAAACCTTAAACCTAAACTCCAGCGTTTTTGCATCTGCTAGTGCCTTTGCCTGCCCCTATCTGCCAAGAAAAACTAACCTTGGTAGAGTCTAGTCTCAAGTGTAGCAATCGCCATTCTTTCGACCTGGCAAAATTCGGCTATGTCAATCTAGCTCCGCAAATCAAGCAATCCGCCAACTACGACAAGGAAAACTTTCAAAATCGCCAGCAAATCCTAGAAGATGGCTTTTATCAGGCTATCTTAAAAGGTATCTCAGACATACTAGCCACTAAATCCATCCGCAAAAACCATCTTGGACATTGGCTGTGGCGAAGGCTTCTACTCTCGTAAACTCCAAGAAGCCCACCCTGAAAAAACCTTTTACGCCTTTGATATCTCGAAAGATTCAGTCCAAATCGCCGCCAAGAGTGAACCCAACTGGGCAGTCAATTGGTTTGTTGGTGACTTGGCTCGCCTTCCTATAAAAGACGCTAGTATGGATATCTTGCTTGATATCTTCTCGCCTGCCAACTATGGAGAATTTCGCCGTGTCTTATCCAAGGACGGCATCTTAATCAAGGTCATTCCTACTGAAAACCACCTCAAGGAAATCCGTCAAATGGTACAAGACCAGCTAACAAAGAAGGACTATTCCAACCAAGATATCAAAGACCACTTCCAGGAACACTTCAGCATCCAATCTAGTCAGATTGCTTCTCTGACCAAGCCCATCACAGCAGAGCAGCGACAAGCATTACTCAGTATGACACCCCTGCTCTTTCATGTCGACCAGAGCAAGATTGACTGGAGTCAGTTGACAGAAATTACTATCGAAGCAGAGATTCTGGTTGGAAAAGCACTGTGAATGAATTTTTGAGATAAGACAAAACCCGCACCTCTTCTTGAGATGCGGGTTTGATTATTGTAACAAAAAGCGAGCCAACCTTTGCCACCTCACTTTAAACCAATTTTTCCCACTTGAGATTTTCTTTACTAACTGTATCTTGAATAGCGTTGGAAAACTCTCCTTTGATTTCTGCATCGATTTGATTATTTATAGAATCAATCTCTTGCTTGGTCTTTGTACCTATTTTTTTCGCTTTTGTATCAAAGCTTTCAATGATTCGAACTCTAGCCCGGTTTTTAGCTGGAACATACAAGGTTCTGATAAGCGACCTTTCTAGGCTCTTTTGTATTTCACAGTATGCTTCATAAGAGCGTAACTGATCTATTCCCCAGTCGTAAGCCCCGTGCATTACATCTTCTACTAGTCTCACACTTGGAATATGCTCCCTAGCAAAATTATTGATACCAGAAGATACAGTGCCGATGTTGTCCATTGTATCTGAAGCGAAGTCATAAATTCCAGTCTCGACATCTTCAAATAATCCCATCTTTTTCTCCTACTTTTCATCTACCTGACATGCTTTTAGTTCACTAGAAAGCTGTTCAACAACACTCTCTTGTTTACGATACTTTTTCTTATAGCTATCTTCTAAATCGTCGTATTTTCTTTCTAGTTCACGTTGCCGGGTTTTAAACTCCTCTTCATTCACCCATTGGTAGCGGCGAATCGTCTCCACTGCGGCATCAAGCATTTCCTCAGTCGCATCCGGCATTTTTGAATACTCTGACAAAATAATCGAATGCTTTTCGTCAAATTTTTGATCTAAGCCTCTATAAAAATCTCCTAAAAATTCCCACTTAGTATCCAAGTCATTCTTTGATTTTCGGTATTCATCATCTATCTTGTAGAGCTCTTCTTGAGCATCCTCTAACTTAGCACGAATCTTACTCCACTTATCCATGGGCGATCAATCCTTGTAATTCTGTATCTTTCTGAACGATTTGCTCAATCCCTGACTTAATCTTTGCTTCCAAGCCTGTAAAGGAAGTAGCTACTGTATTCGCCGTCTTTTTAACAGTTCGACAATGACTGTCCACCGATTCAACAAGTGTTCCATAGTTGATGCCACATTCATTGTAGATTTCTCGAACTTCATCAGAAGACAGGAGAAAATCGAATGGTACATCTCCGAGGCTTTATACACGGTCAGAGCCTTATCGACAGCATCCGTCCCTTTGGCACCTATCAAATCAACCGTTGCATTAGAAGTAGTAGACAATCCGCTAGCAACAACCAGCGCCTGCTCGGAGTCTAATGCGATGAGTTCTGCCTTGGACAAACCATTTGGAGAAGCCGTGCCGATGTCATTGACTTTAAAGCGATCTTTCTTGCTCTGCACACGTTTTAGGCTTTGATCCGTATTTCTTTTCATGTTGTCCATCGCAATCGTATACTTGATATCACCAGCGACTGCTCGCAAATCATCCATCATGTGACCGCCTGATTGAGGGATGACATACTTCTTACCGACATATACTCCACCAACCAGATCAGATATATTATTCAGCGGATCTTGCTGTGTCGTAATGCGTGTGATGTTTCCTGTAAAACTAGCCTTGTCACTCTCTATCGCTGCAATATTCATAGCCGAGGAAATCCCCATCAAGGGACTAATCAGAATACCACCAATATTGGCACCAGCAGGGATATAGAGAGGCGCAGCATTGTAGACGATGGTTTCCGGAGCGTTGTATTTGAGAGCGACACGCTGAGCGACATTCCCGCCCAAGGAGTGCCCTGTCAGGATGACATCTTCAGGATTTAAATCGTTCTTTTTTAGAACATCCTCGTAAAACTGATAAGCCGAACCATAGTGATGCCCCGTCCCAAAGGCAATACTGAAACCATCTGTCAAGACAACATCATTAACCCAGTCACTATCAGGGTTGGTCCCTGTATAGGCAATGATAGTTTTTCCACTTGTCTTATCTCTAAAGGCAACCCCACTCGTCCCTGTATCAGGATCACGGAAACTGGATAGATACTGAAAATTCTCGGGCATGATTTTCTTTTCGGTCTTAAAATATCTATCTGCAACATTATCATCATTTGCACCCTTAATTCTGGCTTTTTCAAATTCATAGGATAAATCCGAAGCATCAAGCGTCGGATTCGTCCCGTCTAACACTGTATAAAGTTCATCAGCCATTTACTTTACCCCCCCACTGATAATCTCCGCATGTGTATTTTGCCCATCTTGAATTTCTAAAGTATAGCTATAGGTCTTATTTTCAACAGTACCAGACATGATATAAATTACCATCTTTAATTCTTTATCCTGCTCTACTCCCATGTAGGTATTTAAAATTGGATCTGTTAAAATGTAGTCAATATCTGCGCTCCCAGTTTCAACACTATAACCTTTTCCTCCCATTTTTAATTTCGACAGAGTATTTCTATTAATCGTAAATTCTTGGAGTAATAGTTTAGGATTCCTTATCGTCGCATTTGCCTTCGGATCCGTCAATTGAATCCTTCCATCCTTATAAACCACTCCACCTTCATAAAGTACTTCTTCCGTTCGTTTTTTATTCTCATCTATGCTGACTTTTTTCTCCTTAAAAGTTCCTCTAACCACTTTATTCTCAGCATCACCCTTTAGTTCAATAGATTGGTAAAAATAGCCTTTCCCTTCTTTATAATCATAAATATCGTCGCTAAAAATACCAAATCCTTCCGGAAACTTTTTAAACAAGTCTTCTAGATTCTCCGTTGGATAGACCTTGCTGAGCTCAGCGGCCTTTCCTTCAATAAATATTCGACTGCTTTTTAGACTACATCCAGCTAACACCATTATTCCTACTCCTCCTACTAACATCAGCATTGCAATTTTTTTAAACATGAACTGCTCCTCTCTCAGGACTTAAAATCATTACTCTATTATATCAGTTTTTGAACGCGGTTTCAATCTAGGAAACTAGCCCAAAACATCTCCATCGGAATCGCTCATTACTAATCCTTTTCTAGTTTTCCTACAATGCCTTCTGAATGGTAGAGCCTATCTTTTTTAAAAGCGATGGAGTAACCGTAATTCTTTCCTGATACCGTTGGTTCAGGGATATTGATATCCATATTAAGTTGCTCATCATTTTCTAAACCTAAGTATGTATTAACTTGTTCATTTTTAAGCTTATAGGTGATACTGGCAGAACCCGTCTCAAAACTATAACCTTTCCGAACCACTTCTAGTCCTTTTAAACTAGACCTAGAAATTGAAAATTCCTGCATTAAAAGACGGGAGTGTTTTAAATCACCCTTTTCTTTATTTTTAGAAGAATTTCCTTCCGATAAATGAAGGCTGCCATCTTTGTAGTAGACATTTCCTTTATACAAAAATTTCTTTTTCAATTTTCCCATCTGAATTTTTTTAAGTGAGCTTTCCTTGGTAATTTCTCCTTTTATTTCTTTGATCTCAGAAATTCCATTTAAAACCGTTTGGTAAATTATTGTTGGTGAGTTCTCATCTTTCTTTTCAGTATCTGTTATACGAATCTGAAACCCATCCGGGAATTTTTCAAACAAATCTTCCAGATTCTCCGTCGGGTAGACCTTGCTTAACTCTGCAGCCTTTCCTTCGATAAATCTTCGACTGCTTTTCCCAAAACAACCAGTCAATGTCAATAGTGCGACTCCTAAAAATACTGCTGTTAGTGCTAGTTTTTTTGTCATAATTTCCCCATTAATCATTATAAAGTTTATATTTCTTGCTTTTATAACCACTAAATAATTCCGTATGAGAGTTATGCCCATCTTTAATATCTAAAGTATAGCTATAGGCCTTATTTTCGACAGTTTCAGACATGATATAAAAAATCATTTTTAATTCTTTATCCTGCTCCACTCCCATGTAGTTGTTTAAAATCGGATCCGTGATAGTATAGTCAATATCTGCGCTCCCTGTTTCAAAACTATAGCTTTTTCTCCCCAATTTTAATTTCGACAGAGTCTTTCTATTGATTGTAAATTCTTGTATCAATGGTTTAGGATTCTTTATCGTTGCATTTGCCTGAGGATCCATCAATTGAATCCTTCCATCTTTATAAACCACTCCACCTTCATAGAGTACTTCTGTATGTCTTTTATTATCATTATCAAAAGTTACTTTCTCCCATAAAATAGTTCCAATAATTTTTCGAGCCTCGATATCACCATTTAACCTTACAGATTGGAAGAGATAACCCTCCTCTTTATAATCGTAAAGGTCTTCACTCCAAATACTGAACCCCCCTGGAAACTTTTCAAACAAGTCTTCCAGATTCTCTGTCGGGTAGACCTTGCTTAATTCTGCAGCCTTCCCCTCGATAAATCTTCGGCTGCTTTTCATAAAACAACCTGTCAATGTCAACAGTGCGACTCCCAAAAGCACGACTGCTAGTGCTAGTTTTTTTGTCATAATTTTCCCTATCCTTGATATGATTCATTTTAATTAACAATAGTATACCTGTTTTTCCTATATTGTGCTAGCATTTTAACGGGATGGACAAATTTCTATTAAAGTCTCGACTCTTTTATAGCTAAAAACAAAAAACGCATCTATATAAGATGCGTTTTTTTTTAATCTTTAGTTCAAGTGCCAGATATCTTCGTTGTACTGAGCGATTGTACGGTCAGATGAGAAGAATCCTGCTTTAGCAATGTTGACGATGACTTTATCCAACCATGCATCACGGTCTTCGTAGTCAGCAAGCATTTGCTCTTTAACCTTGATATAGTCTTCCAAGTCAAGAAGAGTCATGAACCAGTCTTTGTTGATCAATTCGTTGTAAAGACGTTCCAAGCGTTCTTTCTTACCAACTGCAAGAACAGCATCGCTCACGATGAAGTCAACCAATGGTTTGATCGCTTTACGAGCGTAGAATTCGCTTGATTTGTATGCTGATTTCGCGTAAAGGTCGATAACAGTTTCTGAATCTTCACCAAAGATGTAGATATTTTCGTCACCAACCAACTCAGCGATTTCCACGTTAGCCCCGTCCATAGTACCGAGAGTCAAAGCTCCGTTCAACATGAATTTCATGTTACCAGTACCTGAAGCTTCTTTAGAAGCAAGTGAGATTTGTTCTGAGATGTCACATGCTGGAATCAAGAAGCTTGCTGCAGTAACGTTGTAATTTTCAACCATAACCACTTGCAAGTGTGGCGCTACTGCTGGGTCGTTTGCAATCACTTCTGACAAGCAAAGGATCAAGTGGATGATGTCTTGAGCGATTGTGTAGGCAGGAGCTGCTTTACCACCAAAGAATACTGTGATTGGACGAGCAGGGATGTTACCAGCCTTGATGTCAAGATATTTGTGGATCACATACAAAGCGTTCATTTGTTGGCGTTTGTACTCGTGAAGACGTTTGATTTGGATATCAAAGATAGAGTTTGTATTGATTTCCACACCTTGGTGTTCTTTCAAGTGGCGAGCCAACTTACGTTTGTTGTGAGCCTTGATTTCTTCAAGTTTTGCTTTAAGAGTTGCTTTATCTTCGTAAGACAAGAGTTTTTCAAGTTCATCCGCTTCATGGTGCCATTCACGTCCAAGGATCTCATCCAAGTAGCGAGACAAGCTTGGGTTCGCATGCATGAGCCAACGACGGAATGTGATACCGTTTGTTTTGTTGTTGAATTTTTCTGGGTAGATGTCGTAGAAAGCTTTCAACTCTGAGTTCTTCAAGATTTCAGTGTGAAGAGCCGCAACCCCGTTAACACTGTATCCGTAGTGGATATCCATGTGAGCCATGTGAACACGATCATTCTCGTCGATGATTTGAACAGCTGGGTCTTTGTATTCTGCTTTAACACGGCGATCCAATTCTTTGATGATTGGTACCAAGTGAGGAACCACTTCTTCCAAGAATTCAAGAGGCCATTTTTCAAGGGCTTCAGCAAGGATTGTGTGGTTAGTGTAGGCAGTCATGCTACGAACGATAGAGATTGCTTCGTCAAGTTGGATACCACGTTCAGTCAAAAGACGGATCAACTCAGGGATAACCATTGATGGGTGAGTATCGTTGATTTGTACAACTGCATAGTCAGCAAGGTCATGCAAGTTGCTTCCTTTTTCGATTGCTTCATCGATGATCAATTGTGCACCGTTTGAAACCATGAAGTATTGTTGGAAAATACGGAGCAATTCACCTTGTTTATCGCTATCGTCTGGGTATAGGAAAAGAGTCAAGTTGCGAGCGATATCTGTCTTGTCAAAGTTGATACCGTCTTTGATAATTGAAGAATCAACTGAATCCAAGTCAAACAAACGCAAACGGTTTTTAGTAGCTGTCTTGTAACCAGGTACATCGATATCGTAAAGAGTAGATGTCAATGTAAAGTGTGCAAATGGTACTTGGTAGCTACGGCTTGAGCGAACCAACCAGTTTTGGTCAGTCAACCAAGCGTTAGGAATAGTTTCTTGTTGGTTGTTTTTAAGAACTTGTTGGAAAAGACCGAAATGGTAGTTCAAACCAACACCGTCACCGTTCAAACCAAGTGTAGCGATTGAGTCGATAAAGCAGGGTCGCCAAACGTCCCAAACCACCGTTACCAAGTGATGGTTCCAATTCTACTTCTTCGATTTCGATCAACTCTTTACCTGCAGCAGCAAGTTCTTTCTTAACTTCGTCATAAAGACCAAGGTTAATCAAGTTGTTTGACAAGAGTTTACCAATCAAGAACTCAGCTGAGATATAGTAAACTTTTTTCTTACCAGTGTTGACTGGTTTTTGGCTGCTAGCAAGCTTGCTGTAGTTGAGAAGAGCAAGATAAAGCTCTTCGTTACTACATTCTGCGATCGATTTATTGTAACGATTTTGTACAAATTCTTTTAATGGTAACATTTTTGTGTCTCCTGATATTGTCTTATTTCTTTAATTCTACCATATTTTCATTAATTCTGCGATAAATTGTAGTCAAATCAAGCAAGGTTTCTTCGACAGCAGGAGTCAATTGATCCTCTGTCATACGCCATGACCAGTTTCCACCAAGAGTTGATGGGAAGTTCATACGAGCTGAGCCATCCAACTCAAGCAAGTCCTGCATCGTTGCAATAGCCATAAAGCTTACTGATGAAAAGGCTGTACGAAGCATAGCATGTACTACTGTTTCGTATTCCTTGCGGTTTGTATAACGTGCCATGTACTCACGAGTTGGATCGTCGATTTCATTACGATACCAACCAAGAACAGTGTTGTTGTCGTGTGTTCCTGTGTACATAACTGAGTTGGCTGGTGCCAAGTGTGGGCTGTCGATACTTTCATGTTCTGGGTTGAAGGCAAATTGAAGGACTTTCATTCCTGGGAATCCAGTACGCTCGCGAAGCTCGATAACTTCATCAGTCATGAATCCAAGGTCTTCTGCGATGATGTTCAAATCACCTAGTTCCTCTTTAACCGCTGCAAAGAGTTTGTAGTCAGGTCCTTTCACCCACTTACCAGGTGCCGCTGTTTTAGAACCAGCAGGGATTTCCCAGTAAGACTCAAATCCACGGAAGTGGTCGATACGAACGATATCGTAGATTTTGAAGCTTTCACGCAAGCGTTCAATCCACCATTTGTAGCCATCTTTGTCCATTGCTTCCCAGTCATAGATTGGGTTCCCCCAAAGTTGACCGTCTGCAGAAAACTCATCTGGTGGGCATCCTGCGATGTGAGTCGCTTTTCCGTTTTCATCTGTTTTGAAGAGATGTGGATTTGCCCACATATCGCTTGAGTCCTCAGCCACGTAGATTGGCATATCCCCAACGATTTCAATGTGGTTGTCATTAGCGTATGCTTTCAATTTCAACCATTGTTGGAAGAAAAGGTATTGGGTTACGCGGTGGTAAACAAGCTTGTCAGCTAATTTCTCACGGTAACTTTCAAGAGTTGAAGCTTTGCGAGCACGAGCATCTGCATCTGGCCATTCTGTCCAAGCAAGGTTGTCAAAATGTTCTTTGATAGCCATATACTCAGCAAAGAGTTCAAGCCATGATTGATTTTCTTGCACAAATTTCGAAGTCTTTGACATCTCCAACTTCAAGGAATCGTTTGACAGCTTTCTCTAAAAGCGGACGACGTGCGTAATAAATCTTAGCGTAATCAACTTCTGTTGGATTGCTACCGAAGTCAACACCTTCGAGATCGCTTGCTTCCAATAAACCTTGCTCTACCAAAATATCAAGGTCGATAAAATGTGTGTTTCCAGCAAAAGCTGAGAATGATTGGTAAGGAGAGTCTCCGTAGCTTGTTGTCCCTAAAGGAAGGATTTGCCAGTAGCGTTGCTTCGTGCGAACCAAGAAGTCAACGAAATCATAGGCGCTTTGACCAAATGATCCGATTCCGTATGCTCCTGGAAGTGATGAGATGTGCATCAACACACCGCTTTGACGTTTTTTCATATTAGCACCTCAAGTGTTTATATTGTTAATTACTTCAATTTTTGCGCAAACGTTTGCGCTAACTAAAAGTATAACCCATTTCAAAGAGAAATGCAAGCGTTTTTTTAGAAAACTTTTTTTATTTATTTGTATTATTAAAAAAATAAAAATTTACTATATCCTATTTTCTTAACTTGATAATTTTTTTCAAAAAAATTGCGCAATCGTTTCCATTTATCCATTTCCGAACAATTTTTTTCTTAATTATTTACTTTTTTTCTTCCTATTATATCGACACTTTTCGGTTTCTCCAAATTTTAAGTTTTTTTGAAAAATTTTTTTCAAAAAAACGCTTGCAACCGTTTTCTGTTTGTGCTATAATATGGTCCATAAGGGAAAACGTTTGCGTTTCCTCGAAATTAAAATTTGTTATTCTTTAGGAGGAATACATTATGTCAACTAAATTCATGAAGAGCGCTGCTGTACTTGGTACTGCTACTCTTGCTAGCTTGCTTTTGGTAGCTTGCGGAAGCAAAACTGCTGATAAGCCTGCTGATTCTGGTTCATCTGAAGCGAAAGAAATCACTTTCTACGTTGAAGATCAATATAAAGCCTTCGCTGAATCAGCTGCAAAAGCTTACGAAAAAGAATCTGGCGTAAAAGTTACTATCAAAACTGGTGACCAATTAGGTGGACTTGACAATCTTTCACTTGATAACCAATCAGGTAAAGCTGCTGATGTCATGATGGCGCCATACGACCGTGTAGGTAGCCTTGGTACTGACGGACAACTTTCAGAAGTTACTTTGAGCGATGGTGCTAAAACTGACGACACTACTAAATCTCTTGTAACTGTGGGTGGTAAAGTTTACGGTGCTCCAGCCGTTATCGAATCACTTGTTATGTACTACAACAAAGATTTGATTAAAGAAGCTCCAAAAACATTTGCTGACTTAGAAAACCTTGCTAAAGATAGCAAATATGCTTTCGCTGGTGAAGACGGAAAAACTACTGCTTTCCTAGCTGACTGGACTAACTTCTACTACGCATACGGACTTCTTGCCGGTAACGGTGCTTACGTATTTGGTGATAACGGTAAAAATCCTAAAGATATCGGTCTTGCTAACGATGGTGCTATCGCAGGTATCGAATACGCTAAGACTTGGTACGACAAATGGCCTAAAGGTATGCAAGATACTGAAGGTGCTGGAAACTTGATCCAAACTCAATTCCAAGAAGGTAAAACAGCTGCAATCATCGACGGACCTTGGAAAGCTCAAGCATTCAAAGATGCTAAAGTAAACTACGGTGTTGCAACTATCCCAACTCTTCCAAACGGTAAAAACTACGCTGCCTTTGGTGGTGGTAAAGCTTGGATCATCCCATCAAGCACTAAGAACCTTGAAGGCGCTCAAAAATTTGTAGACTTCCTTGTTTCAACTGACCAACAAAAAGCATTCTACGATGCTACTAACGAAATCCCAGCTAACACTGAAGCTCGTGCTTACGCTGAAGGTAAAAACGATGAGTTGACTACAGCTGTTATCAAACAGTTCAAGAACGCTCAACCAATGCCAAACATCTCTCAAATGTCAACAGTTTGGGACCCAGCTAAAACAATGCTCTTTGACGCTGTAAGCGGTAAGAAAGATGCTAAAACAGCTGCTAATGATGCTGTAACATTGATCAAAGAAACAATCCAACAAAAATTTGGTAACTAATTGATTGCTTCAAGGGGGATTATTTAAAGATCCCCCTTGATTTTTAGATATTTTGACAATGTTTCGACAGCCTTGCTGATTATCATCGAGCCCTGAGCTCGTATCTTATGAAAGGAGCACTCATGGAACAACAACCAAAAAAAGCAGCCTTGCTTTCATTGATTCCTGGGTTGGGACAAATCTACAACAAACAAAAGGCTAAAGGCTTTATCTTCCTTGCTGTAACAGTAGCTTTTGTCCTCTATTTTATAGTACTTGCAGCACCAGAATTGAGCAACTTGATTACGCTCGGTGAAAAACCTGGCCGTGACAACTCTCTCTTTATGTTGATTCGTGGTGCATTCCACTCTATTTTTGTAATTGTTTATCTAGCCTTTTATATTCTCAATATTAAAGACGCTCATACGATTGCAAAACGTATCAATAATGGCATCCCTGTCCCATTGACGTTGAAGGATATGATTAAAGGTATCTATGAAAATGGATTCCCTTACTTACTCATCATTCCATCTTATGTTGCCATGACATTTGCGATTATCTTCCCGGTTATTGTAACCTTGATGATTGCCTTTACCAACTATGATTTCCAACATTTACCACCTAATAAATTGTTGGATTGGGTTGGATTGACTAACTTCACAAATATCTGGAGCTTGAGTACCTTCCGTTCAGCCTTCGGTTCTGTCCTTTCTTGGACTATTATCTGGGCTTTATCTGCATCTACTTTGCAAATCGTACTCGGGATCTTTACAGCTATTATCGCTAACCAACCATTCATTAAAGGGAAACGTATCTTTGGTGTTATCTTCCTTCTACCTTGGGCAGTTCCAGCCTTCATCACTATCTTGACATTCTCAAACATGTTCAACGATAGTGTCGGAGCTATCAATACTCAAGTTATCCCTCTCTTTGCTAAAGTTCTTCCTTTCCTAGACGGAGCACTTATCCCTTGGAAAACAAACCCAACTTGGACTAAGGTTGCCTTGATTATGATGCAAGGTTGGCTTGGATTCCCTTATATCTATGTCTTGACTCTCGGTATCCTACAGTCTATTCCAAACGACTTGTACGAAGCAGCTTATATCGATGGTGCAAACGCTTGGCAAAAATTCCGCAATATTACTTTCCCAATGATTTTGGCTGTTGCGGCACCTACTTTGATTAGCCAATACACCTTCAACTTCAACAACTTCTCTATCATGTACCTCTTCAATGGTGGTGGTCCTGGTAGTGTCGGTGGTGGAGCTGGTTCAACCGATATCTTGATCTCATGGATTTACCGTTTGACAACTGGTACAGCTCCTCAATACTCTATGGCAGCTGCCGTTACCTTGATTATTTCAATCATTGTCATCTCTATTTCTATGATTGCATTCAAGAAACTACACGCATTTGATATGGAGGACGTCTAAGATGAATAACTCAATCAAACTCAAACGTAGACTGACTCAAACCCTCACTTACCTCTACTTGATTGGACTTTCAATCGTCATTATCTATCCTCTTTTAATCACGATTATGTCTGCCTTCAAGGCTGGTAACGTTGTGGCCTTCAAACTCGACGGCAATGTCAACTTTAGTATTGATAACTTCAAAGGACTCTTTACAGAAACCTTGTACGGTACATGGTACCTTAATACTTTGATCATCGCTTTGGTCACTATGGTCGTTCAGACAAGTATTATCGTGCTTGCTGGTTATGCCTACAGCCGTTACAACTTCTTGGCTCGTAAGCAAAGTTTGGTCTTCTTCTTGATTATCCAAATGGTGCCAACAATGGCCGCTTTGACTGCCTTCTTCGTTATGGCCCTTATGTTAAACGCCCTTAACCATAGCTGGTTCCTCATCTTCCTCTACGTCGGTGGTGGTATCCCTATGAACGCTTGGTTGATGAAAGGTTACTTTGACACCGTGCCAATGTCTCTCGATGAATCCGCAAAACTGGATGGTGCAGGACACTTCCGCCGTTTCTGGCAAATCGTTCTCCCTCTTGTTCGCCCAATGGTTGCTGTACAAGCACTCTGGGCCTTCATGGGACCTTTCGGAGACTATATCCTCTCTAGTTTCTTGCTTCGTGAGAAAGAATACTTTACAGTTGCCGTTGGTCTACAAACCTTCGTCAACAATGCGAAGAACTTGAAGATTGCCTACTTCTCAGCAGGTGCTATCCTCATCGCTCTTCCAATCTGTACACTTTTCTTCTTCTTGCAAAAGAACTTCGTTTCAGGACTTACAAGCGGTGGCGACAAGGGGTAATATACCCTCGCCACCCTTTTTCATTTTTGAACTTGTACATCGATTGTCTGGTGAGAAACAAGAGCTTGCTGATATTACCTTGTTAGTTAGTGGATGAATCATAACAAACATTCACTTTTACCAAGGATTCTACTATCCCCGCTTGAAATAAAAACATTTCTCTATATAATACTCGTATAGAAAATGCCTATAGAAAGAGATTTATGTTACCATATCCGTTTTCTTATTTTAATAGTATTTGGGGATTCCGTAAGCCCCTCTCTCATCGTTTTGGTCTAAACTGGTTTCAACTGATTTTTACCAGTATCTTCTTGATTAGCTTGTCGATGGTCCCTATTGCCATTCAGAATAGCTCTCAAGAGACTTATCCCTTAGAAACTTTTATCGATGATGTCTACGCTCCGTTAACGGACGAAGTCGTTCAGGATCTAGCTACCAATGCTCAGATTGTAGATGGAAAACTAAGCTATACTGGTTCGACTCCTCATCAAGCTTCTGTACAAATCAGGGGCTACTGCTAGTTCAAGTTTCCCTGAGGAATTACTTCTTAGCTTTGAACCCGAGCAACTCGTCATCAGTAAGCAAGGAAAAGAACTAACCAGCATTCGCTATCACGCAATCACGACTGAAAGTTTCCAAAACAAGGAAAGCTTAACGCAAGCCATTTCTAAAGACTGGTACCAACAGAATCGTGTCTATATTAGCCTCTTTCTTGTGCTAGGTTCTAGTTTCCTCTTTGGACTTAATTTTTTCATTGTCGCTCTAGGTTCTAGCCTCTTGCTCTACTTTACGAAAAAATCACGTCTCTTCTCATTTAAAACCTATAAAGAGTGCTATCATTTCATCTTGAACTGTTTAGGATTACCAACTTTACTTGCCATGATTCTCGGTCTCTTGGGCCAAAACTATGGCGACTTTGATTACTGTTCAAAATATTTTATTTGTTCTATATCTGGTCACTATCTTTTACAAAACGCATTTTCGTGATCCAGACTACCATAAGTAGGAGATTATTATGCCTGTTACGATTAAAGACGTGGCCAAGGCTGCAGGAGTTTCTCCCTCAACCGTAACCCGTGTTATTCAAAACAAATCAACCATTAGCGATGAGACAAAAAAACGAGTTCGCAAGGCAATGAAAGAACTCAACTACCATCCCAATCTCAATGCGCGAAGTTTAGTTAGTAGCTACACGCAAGTCATCGGTCTAGTTCTTCCAGACGACTCAGATGCTTTCTATCAAAACCCCTTCTTCCCTTCTGTTCTTAGAGGGATTGCACAGGTTGCCTCGGAAAATCACTATGCCATTCAGATTGCGACTGGGAAGGATGAAAAAAAGCGTTTAAAGGCCATTTCACAAATGGTCTACGGAAAGCGTGTGGATGGGCTTATCTTCTTGTATGCCCAAGAAAATGATCCCTTGGTGCAACTAGTTGTCGATGAGCAATTTCCCTTCCTCATTCTTGGAAAATCACTTTCCCCATTTATCCCACTCGTGGATAATGATAATGTACAAGCTGGCTATGATGCTACAGAATACTTTATCAAAAAAGGATGCAGTCGAATTGCCTTTATCGGAGGTACAAAGAAACTTTATGTTACCCAGGACCGTCTGACAGGTTACGAGCAAGCTCTTCAAGACCACAAACTATCTTTGGATAGCCATCGTACCTTTTTCGCTGATGAATTCCTTGAAGAAAAGGGTTATAATTTCAGCAAACAATTGTTCAAACACGATCCTCAGACTGATGCCATTATCACGACCGACAGCCTTTTGGCTGAAGGGGTTTGCAACTACCTTAGCGAAAACAACCTTAACATCCCTGTGCTCAGCTTTGACTCTGTAAACCCAAGATTAAATCTAGCAGCCTACGTGGACATCAATAGTCTATCACTTGGTCGAACTTCATTTGAAACCATTCTTCAAATCATCAATGATGTTAAAGAAAATCGTCAAATCTGTTATCGTCAAGTGATTGCACATGAAATCATCGAAAAATAAGAAAAAAACCAACTCTAAAGATAGAGTTGGTTTTTTGTGTAGACTTTTTTGTTTGAATGATTAGTTTTCAACCTCGACAAATCGTCCTAGAATATGAACATTTTCAGATACAGATACAAAGGCTGTCGGATCAACTTGCTTCATAATCAGCTTAAAGTCATTGAATTCTGCACGAGTGATAACCGTAATCAAAACCGCCTTACGCTCATGGTTATAGGTTCCTTCAGCATCGTGAATCATGGTCGCTCCACGGTGCAATTTATTGTGAATTTTCTCAATCACTGCATCTGGATTGCTAGTGACGATCATGGCCTGCATGCGTTTTTGTTTGGTGAAAACTGCATCTGTCACACGGCTTGATACAAAGATGGTAATCATAGAATAGAGGGCATATTTCCAGCCAAAGGTCAAGCCAGCAATCAGCATGATAGTCCCATTGACTAGGAAGGAGATACTTCCAACGTTACGACCTGTCTTCTTACGAATAGTCAGACTGACAATATCTGTTCCACCGCTGGAAATGTTATGGCGTAAAGCAAAGCCGATTCCCAGTCCCATAACGACACCCCCAAAAAGAGCATTGATGATGGGATCCTCTGTCAAGACCACCACTGGCACAAACTGGATAAAGAGCGAGCTCATGGATACCGTGATAAAGGTAAATATCGTGAACTTATGCCCAATTTGGCGCCAAGCTAAAATCATGAGTGGTATATTGATACAATAGAAAGCTATAGAGATTGGAATGTGAAAATTAAACCAGTAGTTACTAAGGCTTGAGATAATCTGAGCTAAACCTGTTGCTCCACTTGAATAAACATGTCCTGGTTGAAAGAAGAAATTGACGGCTACTGCTGATAGAAAACCATATACCAGAGAAGCTGAAATTTTTTCATCGTATTTTTCTCGGGAGATACTTTGTAAGACACGCAAAATCTTCACCCGATAAGCAAAGCGGCGCAGATAATGATACCACTTTTTAGTTAGTTTCGTTTGTTTCATCTTGTTCTACTTGTAGATTGAGTTCTTCTAGTTGTTTAAGAGCTACTGTTGATGGCGCTTGGGTCATTGGATCAGTGGCTTTGTTGTTCTTAGGAAAGGCAATGACTTCACGGATGTTATCTTCGCCTGCTAAGAGCATGACAAAGCGGTCAAGTCCAATAGCCAAGCCACCGTGTGGTGGGAATCCATAATCCATGGCTTCCAAAGGAATCCAAACTGGTCATTGGCTTCTTCTGCTGAGAATCCAAGGGCCTTGAACATGCGTTCTTGAAGTTCTTTTTGGTTGATACGAAGACTACCACCACCAAGTTCATAACCATTCAAAACGATATCATAGGCAATGGCACGAACCTTAGCCAAATCGCCTTCAAGCTCATGCGCAGTATCTGCTTGAGGAAGAGTAAATGGATGGTGGGCACTCATGTAACGGCCTTCTTCCTCAGACCATTCAAACATTGGCCAGTCAACAACCCAGAGGAAGTTAAATTTGTCGTTATCAATCAATCCTAGTTCTTTAGCAATACGTCCACGAAGGGCACCAAGTGTTGCATTGGCTACTTCGAGTGTGTCTGCTACAAAGAGAACCAAGTCCTTGTTCTCAAGACCAAGCGCTGCTGTCAAGTCTGCTTGAATGCCAGTCAAGAATTTAGCAACTGGACCGTTTAATTCACCGTCAACAACCTTGACCCACGCCAGACCTTTAGCTCCATACTGCTTAGCTACTTCTGTCATCTTATCGATATCTTTACGTGAGTAGTTGTCTGCTGCGCCTTTGACGACGATGGCTTTAACGGCAGGTGCTTCTGAGAAGACTTTGAAATCAACACCCTTGACAACTTCTGTCAAGTCTTGAAGCAACATCTCAAAACGAGTGTCAGGTTTGTCAGAACCATAAAGAGCCATGGCATCATCATACTTCATACGAGGGAATGGTAATGTCACTTCGATGCCTTTTGTTTCCTTCATCACGCGCGCAATCAAGCCTTCTGTAATATCTTGGATTTCTTGCTCAGTCAAGAATGAAGTTTCCAAGTCGACCTGTGTGAACTCAGGCTGACGGTCTCCACGCAAGTCTTCATCACGGAAACATTTAACAATTTGGTAGTAACGGTCAAATCCAGCATTCATCAACAACTGTTTTGTAATCTGCGGACTTTGAGGAAGGGCGTAGAAATGGCCCTTATTAACACGAGATGGCACCAAATAATCACGCGCCCCTTCTGGCGTTGATTTAGAAAGGAATGGTGTTTCCACATCGATAAATTCCAACTCATCCAAGTAGTTACGGATAGAATGCGTTACCTTAGCACGAAGTTTAAGGTTTTCCAACATTTCTGGACGACGAAGGTCAAGGTAACGGTAACGTAGACGTGTATCATCGTTCGCTTCAATGCCATCCTTGATTTCGAATGGTGTTGTTTTGGCTGTATTAAGCACAGTAAGAGCTGTTACGTTCAGTTCAACTGCTCCAGTCGCCAACTTATCATTGGCTTGCTCACGTGCAGCAACCTGGCCAGTTACCTCGATGACAAATTCACTACGAAGGCTTTCAGCTGTTGCCATCACCTCTGCTGATACTTTTTCAGGGTTGATGACCAACTGCATGATCCCTTCGCGGTCACGAAGGTCGATAAAGATCAAACCACCCAAGTCACGACGACGAGCAACCCAGCCTTTCAAGGTAATTTCTTGTCCGATGTGCTCCTCACGAACACGACCAGCATACATACTACGTTTCATGTTTTTCTCCTCTTTTTATTCTGTTACTATTTTACCATAAAAAGCGCAGGCTCTTCATGAAAATCATCAGAAAAGTTGAGAGATTCCTCTCATAAATGAAAAAAATCCAGCAAAGTTATTCGCTGGATTTAGTATTTCTTTATTTTTTTTACGCTTTTCCGCAATCTCTGCCGCCTTTTTAGGGAGAACAATCTCCGTTGCATAAGCCGTCGCAAATCGCATAATACCTGCGATTGGTGCGAAGATTACTGCTAAATAGTTATAAAAGAAATCCCCTTTTAAAGCATAGGCAAGCACTCCAATGATAAAGAAGAGAACAACTGCCTGAATCACTGCTAATAATATCACTCGTTTCATGACTTCCTCCTGAGTCTATTATAGCATGACTATCATTAAAAATGCGATTAAATTATTCAAAGCATGTAGGGCTATACTATAAGCTAGACCACCTTTGCTGATATAAGCTAAGCCCAAGCTAAAGCCAAGTGAAGCATAAACTAGGAATTGTTGTGGAGTGCCAGGGAAATGAACGAGAGCAAAAATGATACTACTTACAAGAAGAAAGAGAACTGTTTGCTTGACATTATCCTGTTGAGGGAAGACATAGCGAGCCAGCATACCTCTAAAGGTTAACTCTTCTGTAAGTGGCGCAAATACAACTACCATAAAGAAAGAAAAGAGAGGTTGATTATGAGTCAATTGTTCTGCCGTCTGTTGATTGACTGACGGATCATTTGGCAAAAAACTTTGTGCAACAATGACAAGGACCCATACCAAGGCAGGCAACCAGATGTATTTGTTGAGAGCTGTTTTTTCAATCGTAACGGTTCCTGTCTTATACCACTTGTAGGTAACAAAGGTGAAAATTCCTGCTAATAAGACATATGTCGGGACAAAAACGTAGTCAGGTGCTCCCAACTTCATCGCCGCCACACCTACACCCTGAATGAAAGTATAAATCATAATAAATGATAAGAAAGTAAGGCTATACCAACCAATATTTTTAAGTGTTTTCATAAGATTCTCCTATTTAAAATAACGTTTTGTTTTTCGCAACTGTGCAACATTCATGTACAAATGGATGACAACTGCTACGAGCAAAGCAACCAACTGCACTTGTCCTAATACTACAGATAGTACTACTAAGACAACATAGATACCAGGAATGAGGAGTTGATTAACCTTGAACAAGATCAAGTAAGCTTCTTCCATCTCAGCCTGTTTTTCTCCCTCATCATAAGTGTCGAGGTAGTCCAAAACTTCCTTTGGAGTCGCCATAATAGACAGTTTGTAGTTACGGACCTTGCTAGTGATTTTGAGACAGTAAGCACCCGACCAGATACCTAAAACTATCAAAAGTAAGGATGCTGCTGATGGGCCTAAACCTCCCAAATCTATCAGTAGGCAGGAAAGCATACTAATTTGGCAAACATTCCAAGCTACTGTACCATAATCCAAGAAACGATACATAGCAAGATAGTCTTGTTCGTTTTCTTCGTCCTCTTCTTCTCTTTGGTAGCTCTTATAAGCCTGATGACTTTTTCTAATGAAATAAAAAGTTAGAATCGTCGTAATCAGGCCTAAACCAAGAAAGAGTGAGCTCAAGGCAACGACTACTTGCTCTTGACTGATACCTAAAGGATTAACACCAAGGAATCCAGCAAATATTCCTAATAAAATTCCTGCAATAACAATCTTCAGTGCAAAAATGACATGTTTCTTTTCCATCTTTTAACCTCTTTCTAAAACAAGCCAGACAACCATTGACCAAAAGCTTTACCTGATTCAAAAATAGCAGTCAAGCCTTCTGTTCCAAGTGACACCAAAAGCAAACAAACAGCAAATAAGAGAATAGCTTGCTTTCTTGCTTTTTTCGCTCCATCTCCCAAGGGTTCATTCCCAAGCCAACCTGCTAGATAAGCATAGAGAGTTACTGTTATAATCCCATTTTCCGTCGAAGAGAGGAACAAGAAGACTGTAACCAAACGAACGATATTGGCTTGAATGTTAAAATAATTTCCTAAACCTGCACAAACACCTGCAAGTGCTTTGTTCTCAGTATCTACTTGAAAACCTGCTAAAAATTCTTTCATAACTTTTCTCCTTTTACGAGCTCTTTAAACTTAATCTTTCTCTCTACCCATCTAAAGACTAATAGTAGCACTATATTATTCCAGAAGAGGTACTTGCCTTCCACGATCGTAAACCAACCAAATAGGCTTCCAATCATAGCTAAAAGATTCACGATAAACACAACTATAGATAGATAGATAATAAATCACTTTATACTTGTTCATCACTCATCCTCCTCTAAACGAAAGACCGACTCGACCGGCTCATGAAATATCTGAGCAATCTTCAGGGCAATGACGATGGATGGCGTGTACTCATCCCGTTCTAGCAAACTGATGGTCTGCCTGGACACGCCTGCTAGCTTGGCCAGTTCGGTTTGATTCAGACCATCGCGAGCCCGAAGCTCTTTTTAGACGATTTTTTTAGCATGCCTTTTTTTCTCCTTTTGTTCTTTATCTTGATTTCATTGTAACACATCTTTTTTTATTTTTTTGACAAGTATATTTGTCAAAAAAAGTTTAAGATTTTTTTGTCATTTTGAAAAAGAAATAAGACATTTCATTTTTAAACATCTACCCTAATTTAATCCACTAAAAAAATAGCAGTTCCCAGTGATTAAAAAAATCACTGGCAACCGCTAGGTAAAAGTTTGTTAATCAACAGTCTTTTTCTTGATCTTTATATTTTAGTCGAACGAAATAAAGAATAATAATACTGATAATTGTAATGGCAGTCCCAACGAATCTACCTTTTTGAGAGAAGATAAATTCTACTTTGTGTTGCCCAGAAGTAATTGGGAAAGATAAGAAACTATTCCAAGCTTTTGAGGTTGGAACATATTTACCATCCACTTTTACTTTCCATCCTTCACTGAATGGGATAGAAGTCATCATGAACTTGCTATTATCGGTAATATTGACTGAACCCACAATATTCGTATTTGAAAATTTCTCAACTTTTAAACCTTGAGCTTTACGGTTTTCTAATACCTTTTGGATCTGATCAACATCTGCTCGATAAACTCCTGCATTGGAAAGATCTACTTTATCCGTTTTAAATCGAAATTCTAGAACCGTTTCTTTACCATTTGCTTTGTCAGCAATCTGCCATAATTGACGTTGCGTATTTCTCTTAGAATGAGTCAACCATTTCCCATTTAACAAGACTGAATAGTCTCTTTCCGAATTGAGACCTGCCGGAACAAAGAAGTAATAGGTCAAATCTGTTTGAGGGGTAATGCGATAGCGAACAATAGCTTCCTTATTAGAATCTTCACGCTTATAAACCGCTGTTCCTTTATCTTTATTGACATCTTCTGCCACTAGATTCTCTGTTTCAACTTCTCCATAGGCTAAAGGTTTAAAGTAGTCGACATAGTTCTCTTGATTTTTTTGAACTCCCTCCATAGAGTTGAGAATAATATCCTGATTTTTCACAGCATTATTTTTTCCAAAGGCAATATTTTTAACCAAGTCAGTTGTTCCAAAAGCTATAGGGAAAGAATTTGGATTTTTGTAGACGACATAACGTTCATCTTCATATACTTTCTCTGTAAAGTAGCGATTCATATCGTAGCGCGTTGTAAAACGGTTAAAGTACATTCTTTCAGGATGAGCATCTTTTTCTTGTTTATCAACATCCTTAAAATCCATATAGTAACGAATACCATATAAGGCATCTGTTAATGGAGTTCCGTTTTCGTATTCAGTCGCCGCATTAATCCCTATATCACCCATATAGGCGAATTGATCCATAGTAGTACGCTCCAAGCTTGAGCTAAAGGTACTTAAACCTGGATAACCAACAAGTGAAGGGAAGGTTCTTGAGTATGCAAACGTTGTTGCGATACGATAGAACGGTTGATCTGCATTCTCTTGAACACTATCTGTTACACGCTTAACGGATACGGCTGCGTCTGTAAACTTATCGACATCAGCATAACCAAAAGTTACTTGAGATAGATAGGCATTATAGCCGAGTTCAAATAGTTAATGTTGATAAAAGGGCAACCGCTAGTTTCGTCATTTTCGGGCGTAACAAGGCAAGAACAGCTAGATAAACCAGCACCGTTAGAATTACTCTAGAGAATAAGAATCCTGTCTGCAACAAGGCTACTAGGGCACAAATTACCCCGGTTGTAATCAACAATACAAGTTTTTTCTCCTTCTGTGGCTTAAAGGATCTGTCCCAATATAGGTAGAATCCAGCAGCGGTCGCAAGGACTAAAAGAACTAGGAGAACAACATAATTGCTTGAGACGAACTGATTCAAAGCTTCAGGTTGAGTCTTTGGTAGGTATGTGAAGTCTTTGGTATAAAGATAGATTCCCGCCAAGACTAGCAGAAGAACTGAGATTAGTTTTCCTCGACGAGAGATCTCAATTTTCTCCTTTAATACTTGGTAAGCCAAAACTAGCATAAAGAAAGAGAAAATCCATGAAAAACGGAAAAAGAATCCCGCAGGGTTTTGTCCCATATGCCAAATCTTGCTTACAAATTCATTTACAAATGAGATAAGAAAAATGAGAGTTACAATCCCAGCGGCCCATTTTCTTTCCTTCAATATTTTCTTTGATGTAAAGAATAGGATAAAACCGATAAAACCAAGTGCCCCAATATAGATGTTTGGTAGATTTGGTCCTGCTGACCAACCCGATGCTGTATCAAAGCCACCTATAGATAGTTTTGATAATATATCTAAAGGATTAATCTGGAAGGCAAACGAAAATCTCATGGCATCCCCTACCTGCCCCTTACTTTCAAGCAAGTTGTAGAAGACAGGGACAAGCAAGATAGATGCTGTCGCTGCTCCCAATACAGAATAGGCGAAAGCCTTCCATAGAGGTTGTAGATAATTTCTTATCTTTTGTTTCCAATCGCCCTCAATAGAAAGACGAGGCGAAACATAATAGCAGGCATATAAAACGACAAATATCGAAATCATATAGCCCATGTAGAATTGAAGTAATAAAGTTAAACCTAATACAAAAGCATAAGGATAAGGTGTTTCTCCATCCAGTAATTGTTCAAGATAAACAATAACAAGCGGAAGCATAATCATAGCGTCATAAAAGATGACGTTCATTTGGTAAGATACCAACATTCCTGAAAGAGCATATGCCGTAGCAAACAGAGGCACCATCCAAAGTTTTGATTCTGCACCTTTAAAACGTTTAATTAGTAAGTGGGCAAAAGAAATACCAATCGCACCATATCTAAGCCAGATTGTCAGAACGACTGCTAGTCCATAGTATTTGAATGGCAGGACAATATAAATAATATTGAACGGGCTCATCAAATAATAGCCTAATATCCCAATCATATCTCCACCAAGAGATTTTGTGAAGGAATATGTCAAACTGCTTAAATCACCAGAGAGTACAGCATTTTTTAGCAGTCCAAAAAAACTGATGTACTGCTGACCGAAGTCAACAGCCATTAAACTTTTATTCCCAAAGGGATAGCTACCCATAAAGTACCAAACAACCAGCATGATTGTCATCGGTAGCAAGGCACTAATAGTATAAAGAACTCCTTTGGGGTGTTTCCGCTTTAGTTCATGCCAACGCATTAACCAATTTTTCATTGTTGTTTCTCCTATTTGAAATTAACCAATCCTGTCTCTTTCAGCCTGTTCGATATTACTCTTAGCTATAATAAAATGAGGACGGTTTTTCACTTCGTAGTAAATTTTACCGATATACTCTCCTAAGACACCGATAAAAATAAGTTGAACGCTACTGAATAAAATAATTGAAGCTATTGTTGTAAAGTAACCACTTGTATAGTCCGCAGAAAAGAGAACTTTAAATAGCTCATAAATAATGTAGAGCAAAGATAGAGCCATACTAACAAAACCAAATTGAATACAGATTCTCAATGGGCGATCGTTAAAAGAGATGATTCCTTGAACAGCATAGTCCATAGACTTTTTAAATCCAAATTTGCTTTTTCCTGCTTTACGAACCTCATTCTTATAAGAAATAACCTTTTCTTTAAAGCCAATCCATTCATATAAGCCCTTGTTAAATCGATTATATTCTGGAAGAGAGACAAATACATCAACTGCTCTTTTACTTAAAAGGCGCAATTCTGATTTACCGTCTGTAAGTTGCACATCCATAGAATGATTCGAAAATGCATAAAAACAGCGAGCAAAAAAGCTTCCAATAAAAGACTCACCTTCACGAGTTCTTTGACCACTAACAATATCATATCCCTCTTTAAAGGCATTGACAAAAAGTGGTATTAAGTAGGGAGGATGTTGCAAGTCACCATCCATCACCATGACAGCATCCCCAGTTGCATATTTAAAACCTGCAAGAATTCCACTTTCACGTCCAAAATTTCTGCTAAAACTAATATACTTTACTCGGTGATTTTCTTGGGAAATGGCGTCAATTAGCTCTAAAGTCTTGTCACGACTTCCATCATCAATATAAAGAATTTCGTAATCAGATAGTTCCTCCGAAACGAGCATGCTATCCAATTGTTCCGAAATAGCTTTATGAGTTTGAGATAGAACTAATTCTTCATTTAAAAGTGTAATAAGAATTGATAGTTTCATCTAAATGCTCCATACTATTTATTATCCTTAAAAAGGAGAGAGCCTAGCTCTCTCCTCTCAATAGAAACACATCTAAATATTATTTAGAAAATTTACGTTTCAAGACTACAGTACCTGACAAGATTACTACTCCTGCCAATACCAAACCTGTTCCTACTGTTTCACCAGTATTTGGAAGACCTGGTTTGTCTTCTGTAGTTGTAGTTTCAGAAGGAGTTGGAACTGTAGTTTCTACAGTTGTAGTTGTCTCTTCTGTTGTTGTTGTTGTTGAAGTAGTCGTTGTTGGCTCTTCAGTCGTTGTTGTAGAAGTAGTCATTGGCTCTTCTGTTGTTGTTGTTGAAGTAGTCATTGGCTCTTCTGTCGTTGTAGTTGTTGAAGTAAGCGGAACTTCTTCTGTTGATGTTGAAGTTACTGTAGTAGCCTCTGTTGTTTCTTCAGTTGTTACTGTAGTAGCTTCTGTTGTTGTAGAAGTAGTCGTTGGCTCTTCTGTTGTTGTTGTTGTAGAAGTAGTTGTTGGCTCTTCTGTTGTTGTAGTTGTTGTAGAAGTAGTCGTTGGCTCTTCTGTTGTTGTTGTTGTTGTTGTTGTAGAAGTAGTTGTTGGCTCTTCTGTTGTTGTAGTTGTTGTAGAAGTAGTCGTTGGCTCTTCTGTTGTTGTTGTAGTTGTTGTAGAAGTAGTTGTTGGCTCTTCTGTTGTTGTAGTTGTTGTAGAAGTAGTCGTTGTTGGCTCTTCTGTTGTTGTAGTTGTTGTAGAAGTAGTCGTTGGCTCTTCTGTTGTTGTTGTAGTTGTAGAAGTAGTTGTTGGCTCTTCTGTTGTTGTAGTTGTTGTAGAAGTAGTCTGTTGGCTCTTCTGTTGTTGTAGTTGTTGTAGAAGTAGTCGTTGGGCTCTTCTGTTGTTGTAGTTGTTGTAGAAGTAGTCGTTGTTGGCTCTTCTGTTGTTGTAGTTGTTGTAGAAGTAGTCGTTGTTGGCTCTTCTGTTGTTGTAGTTGTTGTAGAAGTAGTCGTTGTTGGCTCTTCTGTTGTTGTTGTAGTTGTAGAAGTAGTCGTTGTTGGCTCTTCTGTCGTTGTAGTTGTTGTTGTAGTTGTAGTTGTAGTTGTTGTTGTAGTTGTTGTTGTAGTTGTTGTTGTTTTTTGGTCTGTAATAGTTTTAGCAACTGGAGTTTTTGGTGTTGTGAATTCACCAGCTTCAACTACAGTATCAGCTGCCAAGTCATAACCTTCTGGAGCTTGAATTTCTTTAATGATGTATTTATCACGCAAGATGTTCTTAACAGTGAACTCACCGTTAGCATCTGATTCAAACTCACCGATGACATCTTGGTTAGTTGCACGGATAACTTGGAATTTAGCGCCTTTCAGTGGAGCACCGTTTTCGTCTACTTTTTTCACTTTAATGCTAAATTCGTAACCGATACCTGCACCACCAGCGATTTGGATGTTGACACCATTATGTGATGTATTACGTTTATCCTCGGGATTTAAACCATCACCTGTGATAGTTGCAGTGTTTTTAATTCTTTCCCCGTCAACAGCAGTATAGTTTATATCAGCTACGTATGTTAATTCAAAGTGGTCGTCCTTGCCAATGTTACCAAAGTTGATAGAGAATGAAGTATCAGTTGCATTTACAGTATAGTTAGCCGTAACGTCTTGTGGGTTTTTAAGAGTCCATTTACCGCCAGCGTATTCCCAAGTACCTTTGAGGATTCTGAAACTTCCTTTACGGTAAGTAACTCCTTTTGATTCGATCTTATCAGAAATCACTGCATTGTTGATTACTTGATTTGTTCTGTTGATAGCGATTCTGTATCCAAGTTCTTTGTTGTTGTTACCAGTCCACCCAGATTTTATGATTGGGTAACCTTTACCAACGTCACCAGTTTTACTTGTTACCGTACCAGTGAATTTCACTTTATCGTTAACATGAACCTTAACTGGTGCTTCACCATCGTTAGGGAATTTATCTTTGTTAACTGCTGCGTAGAAGAAGAATGAACCTGAAACGTCATTTTTCGTTTCAACGAATTTTGTGAATGTCAAGACAATCTTACCAGTTTTTGCGTCAACTACTGCATCGGCAATCTTTTTACCAGTGATTACGTCGTTGATTTCAAAATTCTGAGACTTGATATCAATAGGTGCATCGATCTTAAGTTCTGTCGTATCACCTGCTTTGACACCTTTTCCTTCTAACTCAAATTTTGCGTTAAGACGGAAAGTATCATAGGTGTCAAGTGGAGCTGTCAATTCTCCACCTTTGTCATTTTGGATCTTGATCTCCGTGATGACATCGACATTTTTGGACGTGGCTGCATGTACCACACCAGCTGACACCATGAACAATACCGTCAATACCGATACGATTAATGACAGTATATTACTAGTTTTTGCAAACTTTTTTTCATTATGGTTTCCCTTTTTTTATTGAATGATAAAATGAGAGTATCATTTTTTTCAAAGTTGATTATATCATATATATTGCAATAGATTTGAACAATAAAATTTTTTTATTTTTTTACATTTATAGATGTTTTTTTAGAATTTTTGACATCCTTTAAGTACAAAAAAATATAATTTCTAGAAAAATAAAAGATTTCACTTCTTCTTTGAAAATAAAGAATTTGTTTCATATGATAGCAAAAATGTTACCACTCCCTTCTATCGAGAACTAACCACTACGGTAATTAATCTACAAAAATTTCAATTTCTAAGCTTAGCAAACTGACTACATGGGTTGGAGCTTTTGTGGTATCTATTATTTCTTCGTTTGAACATAAAAAAAGCCGAGGAGAAAAACCTTGGCTATTTTTTTCTACTATATAAAGTACAAGTTTTTCAAAAAAACTTCTGAGAAGTTTTTGGCTGATTGTTTCAAGTGAAACTTGAACTTCTTCTCGTGTTTGGTTGTTCTTGACCTTGACTTGTCCGCTTTCGACTTCGCTCTCTCCTAGAGTAATAAGAGTTTTAGCTCCAAAAACATCGGCTGATTTAAACTGAGCTTTAAGTTTACGATTGAGGTAATCACGCTCTGCTTTGAAGCCTTGCTGACGAAGGGCTTGTACCAATTCTAGAGCCTTGATATTTGCTCCTTCACCGAGAACGGCGATATAGACATCTAGGTCGTTTTCGATAGGGAGAGCTACACCTTGTTTTTCAAGGACCAACAGAAGACGCTCTACACCAAGCCCAAAACCAAATCCAGCAGTTTCAGGACCGCCAAAGTAGGCAACCAAGCCATCGTAGCGACCACCTGCACAAACTGTTAGAGCATTGCCCTCAATCTCTGTAATAAACTCAAAAATCGTGTGGTTATAGTAGTCCAAACCACGCACCATATTGGTATCGATGATGTAGTCTACTCCAAGATTTTCCAACATTTGACGAACAGCATCAAAGTGGGCTTGGCTTTCTTCATCGAGGTAATCCAAGATAGATGGTGCATTCTCCACTGCTGCCTTGTCTTCTTTTTCCTTAGAGTCCAAGACACGAAGAGGATTTTCTTCCAAACGACGTTGACTATCCTTAGACAAGCTATCTTTCAAAGGTGTCAAGTAGTCAATTAAGGCTTGGCGGTAGGCCGCACGACTGTCAGGATTTCCGAGAGTGTTAAGGTGCAATTTGACACCTTGAATGCCGATTTCTTTCAGGAAGTGGGCTGCCATAGCGATCGTTTCTACATCGGTAGCTGGATTGCTAGAACCAAAGCACTCCACACCAATCTGGTGGAATTGTCGCAAACGGCCTGCTTGTGGGCGCTCATAGCGGAACATTGGACCCATGTAGTAGAACTTACTTGGCTTTTGCACTTCTGGTGCGAAGAGTTTATTTTCCACATAAGAACGAACGACTGGAGCAGTTCCTTCAGGACGAAGGGTAATATGGCGATCGCCCTTGTCGTAAAAGTCATACATTTCCTTGGTTACGATATCGGTTGTGTCCCCAACAGAGCGACTGATAACTTCGTAGTGCTCAAAAATAGGGGTACGTACTTCTGCATAGTTATAGCGTTTAAAGATTTCACGTGCAAATCCTTCAACGTACTGCCACTTAGCAGACTCAGCAGGTAAAATATCCTGCGTTCCTTTTGGTTTTTGTAATTTCATAGGGAATCCTCTTTATAACTTAATAGTCCTATTTTACCATAAATGAGGTGATTGGGACAGTCAGAGGAGTAAAGAAATAGCTTTAGTCTATTCCCCTTTCATCTAGTTTCCAGACAAATAGCAAATATCGGCCAGCATTTACAATCTGCCACAAGCATGGTACAATGAAAAACATCAGATATACGAAGGAGAATTTATGAAAAAGAATATCTTGACGACCCTTGTAGCTGCCCTTGTCTACTTTCTCTGTATAGGAGTGGGGGTTCTACTAGGAAACCTTGCCGACCACACTGGAAACATGTTTTATGCCCCTGCCTTTTCTGCTCTCGTGGGCGGTAGCGTCTATATGATCCTTTTAGAAAAAGTGCCTCGCTTTGGAGCGATTACAACGATTGGGCTCGTTATCTCTCTCTTTTTCCTCGGGAGCAAGCATGGTGCTGGTGCCTTTCTACCAGGGATTATCTGCGGGCTTGCAGCAGATGGCATCGCTCATCTAGGTCACTACAAAGATAAAGCCAAAAACCTTCTTTCCTTCCTAGTATTTGCATTTGGTACTACTGGTCCAATCCTACTTATGTGGTTAACTCCTCAAACTTACATAGCCACTCTAGTAGCTCGTGGAAAATCTCAGGACTATATCGACCGCGTCATGGTCGCACCAAGCCCTACTACCATCCTTCTCTTTGTAGCAAGTGTCCTTATTGGTGCTTTGCTTGGCGCCCTGATTGGACAAGCGCTGAGTAAGAAATTGGCACATAAACAGTAAAAAAGCCCCTGTCTCAGATGAATAATAGAGACGGGGCTTTTTTATGAAATATTTAAAATTCACTATAGATGAAATCTTGAATATTCGAAAAATCGGTCACAAAACAGTAGATTACGATGCTTAAAATAACCGTGTAGAAAAACAAGGTCCACAATAGTAAACGATGTGTGTCAGTTAGTTTCATTTGCAAATTTGTAAAGTTCTTTTTCAACTTCCATCCATCCTTTCACCCCAACGTGCATCACGTCAAATAAAAAGTAATCTTCATACTCTTTATTTCCATAGTTTAGCACCGTTGCCCCATGAGCTTTTGCGACATCTTCTATTTTTTTATAAGTTTTCTCCCGCATCTCTCTTGAGACACCTGTATAATCATTCCATTTACCATTTACAGGAAAGATAATGACTTCAACTTCAATTCCCAATTCCTTAGCAACTGTCAAGAAGAGTTCCATATCTGAATACTCTGGTGACTCCAGGTAGCTCAAGTCTTTGTTAGAATCTTTTAATGAAGCATAGCGATCTCTCAAATAAGTATTGTAGTAGTTATTATCCACAGCGTAATCATTGTTGTCTGTTTTCTTTTTAACTTCTTCTACAAACTTCTTCGTCATTTGCTCCCAATCATAATCCGGCGTTTTATCCCCTAATGAAGGATAATCTGATTTGGCATGATTTTCATAGAATTTTCGTTTAAGCTTAAAGGAATAAACTGCATTGTCAAATTCCAACAGTTTTTTATCAATGATTGTCCCTTTTCCTTCTATAAAATAGCTTTTATACTTTTTATAGATATCATTTTGTTGTTTGTTTCCTTTGGTAATCTCAATAATGCGATTAATCAGTTTTTCTTTGGTTTCCTTACTGATTTTATCGTTATCTAGCATGTGAAAAATGTGTTCCTGAGAGGCCTTGTTTAAGAAGGCGTCTTGATGAGTCCCATCCTTTTCGAACCATTGAACAGACTCTACGATGGCTACTTTTCGCTTACTCATAGCCCCCTCAATCGAGCTCAAGGTCGTAGCTTGAATGATATTTTGAGAATAACTGGTTCCTATCTGCATGATATTAAAAATCATTGTAGTTAAAAAAATTTTTATTGGGATGGTAATCTTCATTTATCGTCGCAACTAACTCTGAAGAACCCAGTAGAACTAGTGTATTGGGAGTAATATTATTTGTTAGAATATCTCTACTTTTATACTTTTCATAAGAAGTGCTGTAGCGAATACTATTGTCCTTGACTTTATAATAGTCGTCAATCTTCTTGACATATGTCACATTTAAAAAGAGCAAGAGTCGCAATTACGAGCACAAAGCGATAGTAAAAAAATGCTTTTTAACTTAATCATCTTGTTTTTATCCAATCTCCTTGTTTTTAGCAGATCTCTTTATCTCACTTAGAATTGCCATCATTATCTTATAAGGTTCACCTGAAAAAGATAAAGAAGCCAACCATAACTAAATTCATGGTCACAAACCAACTCATTAGCTTGTACCAAGTTTTATTTTTATGTTTCTTATAAAAAGTGCTTTTCTTTTGATAAATTTCAAATCCAGACATCAGGACTCCATGGTAAAAACCATAAGCGATGTAGCTGACACTAATTCCATGCCAAAATCCCATAACCAACATGTTGACCATATAGGCATAGGCTGCATTGTGTAATCTATTCTTAAACCATTTTTTTCTGATAACCTGCATCAAAACTCTTGAAAATACGAAATCTCTCAACCATGTTGACAAGGTGATGTGCCATCTAGTCCAGAAATCCTTGATATCAATACTCAAGAAAGGTTTATTGAAATTCATCGGTGTCTGAATGCCCAAAATATTACTGCTTCCAACAGCCATCAAACTGTATCCCGCAAAGTCAAAGAACAGATAGAGAGTATACAGGTACATATATTTGATTGAGTAGACAACTGTACCAGTATTGCTTAGAGCAAGTAGCATCTGATAAACATAAGTTGATAAAACAATCTTGTAGAGAAGACCTAAAACGATGCGATAAATACCATCACCTGCTAACTCTAGGTAGTCTTTTCTAGGCATGACTTCGTTAATCTCTTTTAGAAATCTTCTGCTACGATCAATTGGTCCAGAACTCACTGTAGGGAAAAAGAGTAGAAACTGCAGATAATCTTTTACACTGATTTTCTCTTTGATTAAACCATCCGATATTTCTAGCATGATCTGAATGGTCTTAAAGGACATGTAGGAAATCCCAATAAAAGCCAACAAATGTAGCTGGGTTATGGCAAATACTTTATTGACCACTAAAGGTAAAATGGATAACATAACTAGAGGTTTTAACCGTTTTGAATCCATTCTTTGTGCTATAAAAACTAGGACATATTGGTAGATAATGAAAGCCAATAGATAAACGACCATGGCTTTACTCTTACCATAGATGGCTCCTGCAAATAAAATTGACAGACTTAAAAATATAATAATCCTTACGCTTGCCAAAGTAGTTTAAAACAAAGCCAATCAGTAAGACTACAAATAGTAGAAGGAAAAACTCATTCCCCTCGAAATAATTCATACTAGCTGAACTCCTTTATGATTCATAATTCTCCACAAATTAATTACTATTTAGTCACATAGAGAGATACCTTTTCATTATAACATATTTTTTTGAATTTGAGTTTTGTTCCACTTTAACACCACAAATAATTTATAAAAAAAGAGCCAGATGGCTCTTTTTTTATTATGACTCAATTTCTTGGTCAAAAAGTCTCCCAAGAACTGAATAGAAAAGATAATCAGGATAATGATGAGAGTCGCAAGAACTGTTACATCATGATTGTAGCGGTTAAATCCATAAGCAATCGCTACGTTACCGATACCTCCAGCTCCAACTGCTCCCGCCATAGCTGTTTCACCGACTAGTGAAATCAAGGTTACAGTCGTCACGCGGATCAAATCTGGAAGTCCTTCTGATAGGTAAACTCCTACGATATCCCAGAAGGTCGCTCCGCTCGCTTGAGCCGCTTCAATGACACCACCATCTAGCTCAGCCAAGACAACCTGCACCTGACGAGCAAAGAAGGCAAAGACTGCAAAAGATAGGGGTACAATAGCCGCATTTGGACCAATGCTTGTTCCTACGATTAGGTGTGAGAAGGGTGACAAGACAGCCAAGAGAATGATAAATGGTACCGCACGGAAAATAGAGGTAATCTTATCCAAAATCCAGAAAACAACTTTATTTTCCAAGACACCACCTGGAGCTGTCAAGACAAGGAAGAGCCCTGCAACCAGTCCTAGGAAACCTCCGATGATAAAGGAAAGAACCGTCATATAAAGAGTCAAGTAGATAGCTGTCCCCCAGCCAGCTTGGCCAGACCAGCCCATCTTATAGACGTTTGGTAAGTATGCTTTAATCAATTCTGCCATCTTACTGTCCTCCCTTCAATACTTTTAGTTGCACACCAGCCTGACGGATGGCATCTTGAGCGCTTGCCAGTGCTTCTTTTTCTCCAGACAAAACAACCACAAGCTCACCTACAGGAGTACCATCCAAAATTTCAATATTCCCATAGAGAATATTGGCTGTAACTTGGTAGTGTTTGTACAATTCATTCAGAAGTGGTTCATCTGTAGAAGCACCTGCATACTTGAGTTGTACCAAAATGCTGTTTTCTGATAAGTGCTCTACAATTTCTTGTTTCTCAATCTTGACCATAGCTTCATCGATACCTGTCGCAGTCGATATAAAGTCCTGAGTCAATGGTTGCTTAGGATCTGAGAAGATTTCAAGAACGCTACCTTCTTCAATCAAACGGCCATCTTGCATGACCGCCACACGATTAGCAATGTCTTTGACAATCTGCATCTCATGTGTAATCAGAACAATGGTCAAACCTAGTTTACGGTTCAATTCTTGCAAAAGAGACAAGATTTGTTTGGTCGTCTTCGGATCAAGAGCTGATGTTGACTCATCTGAAATCAAGATTTTAGGGTCATTAGCCAAGGCACGCGCAATGGCCACACGTTGTTTTTGACCTCCAGATAATTGTGAAGGATAGTTTTCGGCACGATCCGAAAGACCAACTAAGTCCAACAACTTAGCTACTTTAGCCTTCTTTTCTTCCTTGCTGAGGCCAGAGTGTTTGAGGGCAAAGGCTACGTTTTCCTCTGCTGTTTTTTGACTCATAAGGTTAAAGTGTTGGAAAATCATCCCAATATCTTGACGTTTGCGACGTAATTGCTCCGCAGTTAAGGTAACCTTGTTATCAAAGATTACATCGTCATCAACGGTAATTCTACCTGCAGATGGTTTTTGCAAAAGGTTAATCACACGAACCAGGGTTGATTTCCCTGCTCCAGAATATCCTACGATTCCATAGATATCCCCTTCTTGGATGTGAATGGTCACATCCTTGACCGCTGTGATGGTTCTTTTCTTTTGATGAAAAGTCACATCGATCTGATCTAACTTGATAATATCTCTACTCATAACTTCTAATCAGCTCCTCTACTAATTCAATATGGGTGTAATAATCGGCGATTCGCACATTTTCATCTCCACCGTGGTCTCGGCTATTGGCATTTCCTAGACCAAAGGCAACCATGGGTACTTCTAAGGCATCAAATACCGTATGCATAGGACCTGTACCAGCCGTTGTTGGCAAGACAGATACGCCCTGTGGATAGAATTTCTTGGCCAGCTCAATCACATTAAGAATAGATGGCGCACTCATGTCACTTCGATAGCTCATTTCACCCAAAGTATAGTACAATTCTACCTTATCAAAGCCGTTTTTGTCTAGTTGTTTTCGGATTTTCTCCAAACACCCTGTGGGTCTAACCCAGGAACCAAACGAACTTCTAACTTAGCACTAGCTTCTGCTGGTAAGATTGTTTTAACTCCTTGGCCTTGATAACCAGATTGAATTCCTTCGATATTGAGCGCTGGTTCAAAGAAGAACCGTTTTAGAAAGGCTGTACGTTCCTCTTGTAAAAGTGGCAATTCCAAGCCATAAATCTGACTGATTTCCTCTGGATTTCGTTGTGCATAGGTTTCAACCAAGGCTAACTCACGTTCGTTTGGTTCCTGCACATCATCGTACAAACCTTCTACCAAGATACGGCCGTCGGAAGCGCGAAGACTTGTCAAAGCTTGAATAAGATACCATGGAGCTGATTCGATGACTCCACCATAGCTAGAATGGATATCGACGTCTGCACTCTTGACCTTAGCATCAAAGGTCACAATCCCCTTATTTCCGCCTGAGATTTCTAACTGTTCTAAGGCATTCTTTGTTCCTTGTTCCCAGACCAATAAATCTGCGCCTCGGAGTTTGTCCGCATGTTTTTCTAAATATTTATCCAAATCCATAGAGGCAGACTCTTCAGCACCTTCCATGATGAAGCTGATATTGACAGGAAGGTCGTCATGGTGTTGCATGTATTTTCTAAGAGCACTCAAACGAGCAGTGATATGACCCTTGTCATCATCAACGCCACGTCCATACATAATCCCATCACGGACAGAGAGTGTAAAAGGATCCTCGGTCCACACTTGATCACCATCTGCCGGTACCGTATCGTAGTGGTTGTAGAAAATGATAGTCTTGGCATCTGGTCGTGAACTTTTGAAATGTGCCATGACAAAAGGCGCCGTATAGCTCTCGTCAATCTCAACTTCTGCACCAACACGTTTAAAAATCTCACCTAGATAACGAGCCACCTCTTTCAGGCCGACTTGTTGGGCAAAGACTGATTTTTTAGAAATCAAGGTACGCAAAACTTCAAAATAATGTTGCGCTACATGATCCTTTTCAAACTTTTCAATTTGTTCTTCTTGGCTAGGGAAAACCATTTTCTCTCTACCTTTCTACTAAGACTTGTACTTTCAGAATCAATACAAGTGGATTTCGTTTGTTTTAAGCTCTATATAAAAGTAAGAGGTGGAAAATATCTCTCCCACCTCCCTGTATTTATTACCAAACTGGTTGATCCAAGCCGTCTGAAGTTTCTTCGATAACTTTTTTCACTTCATCAGTGTGGTAAGCAGCGATAATTTTCTTGATTGCTTTAGCTTTAGGCGATGTTTCCCAATCACTCTTGGCAACGATGATGTTGTACCATTGTTTTGAGTTTTCGTCAGCTTGCTCTTTAAAGAGTGCTTTCTTGTAGTCCAATTTTGCTTCTGTAACAAAAGTGTTGTTTACAACAGCTGCATCAACTGATGATAATGAACGAGCTGTTTGGCTAGCATCCAATTCAATGATTTTCAAATTTTTTGGATTTTCTTTGATGTTTGCGATGGTAGCAAGTTCTGTTCCTGAAACATCCAATTTAATCAAACCAGCTGATTGAAGAAGGTAAAGGGCACGGCTTTCGTTGGTAGCATCGTTTGGAATTGCGATTTCACCCTTATCTGGGATTTCATCTACTTTAGTGTACTTATTTTGACCATCTTTTGTTCCAGAGTAAAGACGAATTGGTGAAATGTAAGTATCTGCAATCGCAACAAGCTCTTGTCCATTTTCTTTATTCCAGTTATGCAAGAAGTTATAGTGTTGGAAAGCATTTAAATCTACTTCATCGTCAGCGACTGCTTTGTTTGGTTGTGAGTAATCTGTAAACTCTGTGAATTCCAATTTAATGCCGTCTTTTTCAACCAATTCTTGGATTTATCCCAACGTGCTTCTTCTGAACCACTACGGTTAACAGTCGCAATTTTAACTGTAGTTGTATAGTCTGCTTTCTTGTCTGAATTTCCGCAAGCTGCAAGTGTAAGGCCCGCTACTGTAGCGATAGCTGCTACGCTTAACCATTTTTTGATTTTCATGATTCGTTCTCCTTTAAAAATAATACCGTAATAGTATCTCATACTTTATTTGATTTAGCAAATTGTTTTTTTATATAGGTAATCCTATAGTTTAAAAACTATATATTTGAAGATAGGCTTCAATAAAAAAATTATTTCCTTTAATGCCTAACAAAAAGCTAACTAGTCATAGACTAATTAGCTTTTCAACATTATTTACCTTGTCTTCTACGTCTTGTAATCATGCCTGCCAATCCAAGACTTGCAAGCAATCCATATCCACCATATAAGGCCATTTGACGCTCTACACGTGAGTTGGTTCCTGTATTAGGCAACTCTTTGCCTGCAGGTTTTTGAACTGTCTTCTCAGCTACTGGACTTTGAGGTTTAGCAACTGCTTGTTCTAGTGTACGAATATCAAGTTCTGGAAGACTTTCTTGAACCGGAGAATCTTTTGGTAAACCAATCAACACTCCATTTTTTTCAAAGACTTTCAACATGTTTTCAGCTTCAAGTTCAGCCAATAAACCTTGTAGTTTGGCTTTGGCTTCTGCTAGCGCAAGTTGAGCAAATTTCAATTCAAGATCTGTTTGCTCAGCAACTTTGTGAGCAGCTGCTTTCTCAGCTTCTGCTTGTTTCAAAGTTGCTTCCAAATTCGCTGTTTGTCCCTTCAATGCCAAAGCTTCTGTACGTTTAGCCTCTGCTTTGTTAACGACCGCAGTCAACTCTGTTACCTTAGCTTGCAAGGCTTTTAGGGTTTGACTTGCCTTGTCCGCTGCTTGTGCTTTTGTAGCAGCTAATTCAGATTTCGCTTGCGCATCCGCTGTCAGAGATACCAAATCAGATTTAGCTTGTTCTAGAGCTTGTTTAGCTTGTTTACGAGCAAGTTCAACATTGCTTGCTTGTTTATTTATCTCATCCAAATGTGCCACTAAATCTGCTTTTTTATTTTCAGCAGCTACTTTTTTAGCATCTTTGTCAGCTTTTTCTGCCTGCAATGATGCAAGTGCATCTTTAATCTCACCTGATTTATCAATAACTGTTTTTTCTACATACACAAAGTGATGTTCTGGTAAGAACTTCATGCGTTGGCCATAGAAGGTTGGATGTAAAGGATCGTCTTGTTTAAAGTTGTTATAGTTAGACCAGAATTCACTCGAGTCTCCACCTTTCACAAATGCATTCCCCGCAAATGTATGATAAATCTTGTTAGGATCTTTACCCTCGATAGTTCCTTGGGCTAATGCACCTTTCCCTCCAACAGATGCAAGAAGGACTTTACGGTGTCCATAGTCTATTCCTTTTATATTATTAAAGTCTGCATACCAACCTAAAAGGGATTCATAAGCAAACTGTTTATAACTCATGATTCTATCGTAATTATAAATAGTCTGACCATTTTTAACTTCCACAAAGTTTGGTCCACCATCTGTTCCAGGAATTACATAAGACATTCCAATATTTTCTACACGAACATCTTCACCTTCTGGATGTGATAAATTGGTATCATGGCTTAAACCCCAGTGGTAGCCATTTCATTTGAACGTTCCTCTGCATGTTTGAGGTAGGCTTCATCTACAGAAAAGTCTTTAGTAACACCATTAGCGTGACGAAGTTCATTTAGCACCTCCATGAAGGCCTCTGATAATTTGTGATTATCCACAACAAATTTAAAGGTTGGTCTAGCTTTATATTTATGGTTGACTTCATCATATGGGTTTGCATTATAGTCAGCCAAGGCCTTAGTGAAGCGTTTCATTTCTTCAGTTGCTTCAACTTCAACTTCACGAACACCTTGGAAGGCAACATTTTCCATCAAAGGATTGCCTGAGGCATCTTTAGGACGATAGGTTTTGTTAAACTCATAGTCATCCTCAGATGCTGGAGCTTTGCGGCCTTGTTCTTCCGGATTCAAGACATTTTTCAAGACTGTTGGCTTATAATTGTCAAGTTCATTTTGCTTAGCAGCTACCTTAGCTGCTGCTTCATTCGCTTGTTTAGCCGCCACTTGAAGATCTTGATCCGCCTTTTGGATTTCATTTTCTGTATTAGTGATTTGAGCTTTAAGGCTTTCGTCTGAGAGTCCAGCTAGTTCAGCTGCTTTTGCTTTGACTTCAGCTGCTTTAGCATCACGATTTTCAGCCGCAGACTGGCTAGCTTCTTTAGCTGTTTTCGCTTCCTCTTTGGCTGTTGCATCAGTTGATTGAGCACTTGATAATGCTTTTTCAGCTTCTGACTTTTCAGCTCCCTTCTCAGCTACTACCTTACCTTGTTCTTCTGCGATAGCATCAGCATTTTTTGAAACCTCAATAGCCTCTTTCGTGTCTGCTACTTTTTTTTATCAGCCTTAGCTTCGGCCTTCTTAGCTTCGGCATCTTTTTGCGACTTTTTCATCTACAGATGCTTGCGCTTTTTGTAACTTCCTTTTGCGCTTCTGTAATCTTTTTTTCAGATGATGATTGTGCGACAGCTTTTTCCTTACCATCTACTGGTTTTTCATTTGCTTGAACTTCTTGATTAAAAGTAGCTGTTGCCAAAAATGCAGTTGCTAGGGATAGCGACGAAATAATTTTCTTATATTTCATGATAACTCCTTTATGTTTATTGTCTAAAGTATAACTTATCAAGGGACTCTTGTCAAGGAATTTACGGCTTTAAAAGCTCTTTTTTATTCGCATGCAAAAACCACCTCTATCTTTGAAAGAGGTGGTTCTTCATCTATTTAATATCAGCTTCTGCTGGGAGGTAAGAACCACCGAAGAACTGTTGAGATAATTTTTCAAGAGTTCCGTCTTTGTATAGTTCTTGGATGCGTTTGTCAACAAATGATTTCAATTCATCTTGACCTTTTGCAAGAAGTGGGTACACGTAAGGTTGTTGGTCGCTTGGAAGTTCGATGACTTTCAAGTTATCCAAACCTTGGTTCTTAATAACTGTTTCTACACCGATCTTGTCAAAAATCTTGTAGTCGAATTGTCCGTCGCTCAAACGAGACATGATTTGTTGGAAGTCAGCTTTCGTATAGTTAAGGACAGTTGGGTTATCTGTGTGTTGTTTGTTGTACTCTTCCAACTGTTTCGCTGATGTTGTTCCTTGAACGACTTCAGTCGATTTTCCACCGATATCATCAAGTGATTTGATGCTGTTGTCATCTTTCTTAACTACAAGAACGTTAGGGTTTTTAGCAGTTGGCGCTGCGTAAAGATATTTTTCTGCACGTTCTTTGGTATAACTAAGGTTGTTAACGGCCATTTGGTAACGATCGCTATCAAGTCCTGGGAAAATCCCTGACCACTCTGTCTTTTCAAACTTGACAGTATACTTGTCTGAGTCTTTAAAGATAGCACGAATAAGCTCAATCTCGTAACCTGTCAATTCACCATTTTCTTCATAGATAAATGGTTTTGGTGATCCGTTAGTTGCAACGATAATTTCTTTCTTACCAGATGTTGCTTCACCAGATGCAGCATCTTTCTTCTCACCACCTGAGCAAGCTGCTAATACACCTGCGGCAACAAGCCCTAGGGCAGCTAGCGATGAATATTTGACGATTTTTTTCATGATATTTCCTCCAAAATAAGATACAGTCTTATCTTAACAGAAAAAAAGTAATTGCGCCATTATATGATTTCTATATTTGCCATAGGTTTTCTTTATGGCTGATTAAAAAACCAAACGTAGGACCGCTATCAAGACCACTCCAAAGAGAACGGTCCCCACCAGATTGTGGTAACGAAAGGCCACAAAGGCTGTTGGGAATACTGCTAGAAAGTCTAACCATTTTATCTGTGGGAAGCTTCCAGCTTTTCCGCTCACAACACTTGAAAGAATCAAGGCAAAGATAATAGAAACTGGTAGAAATTTCAAAAAGCGCTCTACAATAGGTGGCAACCCCTTGTACTTAGCAAGGATGAAAGGAATCATTCTCGGAATCCAAGTCACCAAGCCAGAAAAGACGATTGCCATTAAAATATACTTACTGACCATCCAAAATCACCCCCATGGTACAACCTAGCAAGGTCGCAAACAAGACCGCTAGCGACTGAGACACCACTGTCAATAGCAAAAAGAAAGACACAGCAACAACTCCAAGAATGATGAAGAGATTGCGTAAGGGAATCCGTTTTTGCATAATCTGAAACTGGGAAGTGAAAATCCCGATAAACATTCCCACTAGGGCAAAATCTAGACCAAAAACTTCCGGATTTGGCAAAAGGCCACCTAGAGCAGTTCCGACAACTGTCCCAATAAACCAAGAAATATAGCTATTGAGATTGTTTCCATGCATCCACATAGGGTTGACCTTGTTCGTATGCACCAACTCACCCATCAAGACGCCGTAAGTCTCATCGGTCAAGAGACTAGACATTCCGATATTATGCCAGAGACTAGTGTGGCGGAAATAGGTCGAAGCATGCAAACTCAACAAAAATAAACGCAGATTAATCAAAAAGACCGTCATAGCTATGGCTGCCACAGGCGCTTGAACTGCTATCAAGGCTATCATGGCGAACTGGGCACTCCCAGCATAGACAAAGAGGCTCATCAAGCCCATCTCTACAGGGGTTACATAAGGGGAACCGATAATGCCACAAGCAAGAGCAATGCTAACATAGCCCAGAGCCGTTGGCATCGCAGCCTGCACACCTTCCCAAAATCCTTTTTCTTTCATAAACCTCCTCACTATTCATTCCTTCATCAACTGCTTTCCAGACAGTCACAGCAAAAATTATTATAACACATTCAAAGAGGAGAAAACAGTCTGTAATTTGAAACTAATAGCAAGTATCAACCCCTGAACAGTATGGTTCATTATGGATACATGAGAAATTGATCAATTCGAATTCTATACTTATAGCCTTCATTTTTTTCAGTATATTCATCTTCTATCGGGTAAACATCAACCCAGAGTTCTCTCCTTTGGCCTTGCAATTTGACTTTATAGCGATAGCCATCATCGTATAATCCTACTGTCTCGGTAGTTACGGATTTGAAAGTCGGAAGAGCTTCAATTTCTTTTTTTATAGTCTGGGATAAATTGTAGAGCGCTACTTGTTGCTCCATTTTTGAAACTACAGGAATATGAACTGTTACTTCTTCCAAGCGATGTGATTTTGAAAATGTGAAATCCGCTCGACCTGTATAACCATTCAATGCAATATTTTCGTAATGATAGAAAAGCCGGCCTGTTTTATAGAAATAAGGATCCCTTGCATGCCAAGTGTCCCGATAGGCGGTTTCCGTCTCTTCTATCACTTCATCAGCTTCTCCAAACACTTTTTCAAAAGATTTAAGGGGTATATTGAATGACAGTGACTCAAATAGAATCAATTGTGTCTTTGAAATATGCTGGCAAGCTGATAAAAGCATGAGTAAAGCTCCGAGAGCAAGCAAACCACTGATTATTTTTGTAAATTTCATATATCTACTATACAAGAAAAGTCTCAGACTGACAAACTTTGGATTTTTCGATTACATTTTGAGATTTGTTCTCTGAATTTTGAGGAAACAAAGAATTGATCAAAAATTAGTAACAGACAGCCAAAATAAAAAAGACTGAAAAAAACCAGTCTTATTTATAATACTTAGCTAGTCAGTTCTTTTGTTTTTATGATTGGCAGAAACTCTAAAACAGCAAGGGGAGAGTCTGGCCAATGCCGTTGTAAACTATATGCAGTCCAATAGGCCAATAAATGGACTTTGTCACTCTAAACAAGACTGCAAATATGAGACCGCCACCCATATAGAAGAAAAAGTCTGTTAAAACCCAACCGTGGTTACTAATATGCAAGATCCCAAACAAAGCAGCCGAACCAAGCACATCCAGTCCCCATTTCTTTCCTTTCTCCAGAGCAGTCATCACCAATCCACGATAAATCATCTCTTCAAAAATGGGACCTGCAATTACAGGATAGAAAAAATACATCAAAAATGCCGTAGCTCCTGTAAAAGTAGGAACATCCAGTTGATAAGCAATTTCATTTTTAGTAGGTGGGAAAATAAAAAATGTGACGAAATTCCAAATAACAAAAAGCAAGAAGAGCTAAAAAAGGAATAGAAAAGATAGGAACCCTTAAATTTTCTGCTGCTGATTTTTCTGCCATTTACCTAACCAAACCATAACAATAATAGCAAGCAAAACCACAAGAAAATTCAACATCATATCTGACAAATAATAGGCAAAGTCAGATAGACCTGCAGACAAGGTCGCTGTGTAAAAACCAGACGAATCAAGAACTGGTCAGCAATGACAAGTAGAATAGCTATAAACAAGTAGTAGCGTGAGATTATCTTTTTCATTTTATTTTCTCCTATACTATGAAATTATGAAATAAGGACAGCATAAGACGAAAAAGTGCCCTAGTTCAAACTTGGATAGCTGGGATGCTGTCAGTCCATCACAAGCAACATCTGACTGCTTGAGTTTTTCTCGCCAGACGCAATTCCTTGTAAAAATTCTCCCAATTCCATTTTTTTCAATCATGGCCAAACTCCCTTTACTATTCTATTCGTAAAAAACTTTTCCTTTTTAACATATTATAAAAATATTTTTAGCAAAAAAAGTCAGCCTCAAGCTGACTCTTTATTCCATGGTATCAAAGGCGAGACTTGGTTTGGCATTGAGGTCCAGGCCTGCGAAGTTTTCTTTGTTCCACTCGCTGACACTGGCATAGGCAATCATACCTGCATTGTCTCCACAGAGGCGCAGAGGCGGAATGATAACTTTGACATCGGTAATTTCGGCTGCTAGGCGTTCTCTAAGACCTTTGTTAGCTGCTACACCACCAGCCACGACTAGGGTTTTAACAGGGTATTTCTCTAAGGCTTTTTTAGTTTTTGCCATGAGAATATCCATGACTGCCGCTTGGAAGGAAGCAGATAGGTCTTCCTTGGATAAGCTTTCTCCCTTTTGCTCGGCATTGTGGTGGAGATTGATAAAGGCAGACTTCAAACCTGAGAATGAAAACTCCAGATTGTCTTCCTTAATCATAGCACGTGGGAAGTCATACACATCCTGACCTTGATGAGCCAACTCGTCAATCTCACGACCTGCTGGATAGGTCAAGCCCATGACACGACCGACCTTATCATAGGCCTCACCAACTGCATCATCACGTGTTTCGCCAACAATCTTGTAATCACCAGCCTCAGAAACATAGACCAACTCGGTGTGTCCTCCACTGACTAATAGGGCTAGCAAAGGAAACTCCAAAGGTTCGACACTTTGAGCTGCCATGAGGTGGCCCGCCATGTGATTCACAGGAATCAGAGGAAGACCATGAGCCCAAGCAAAGGCCTTAGCAGCTGACAAACCAACTAGCAAGGCTCCAACCAAGCCCGGTCCGTAGGTAACCGCCACAGCTGTCACATCCTCTTCGGTAATACCTGCCTCTGCTAGAGCTTCCTCAATGCAAGCTGTGATAACTTCGACATGGTGACGACTGGCTACTTCTGGCACTACGCCACCAAAGCGTTTATGACTCTCAATTTGACTAGCAATGACATTGGACAAGAGCTCGTCATCGTTTTTCAGTACGGCGACACTAGTCTCATCACAGGATGTCTCAAATGCTAAAATATATCTATCCTTCATCTATTTCTCTCTTCATGATAATGGCATCCTCGACTGGATCATGGTAATAAGCCTTTCTCTCAGCGATGACCGCCATTTTTTCTTTCTTGTAAAATGCTTGCGCTCGGTGATTTGACTTTCTGACTTCGAGGAAAATCTCCTTGTCTGTCGGTAATGTTGCAAACAAGGCTGACGCAATCCCCTGACCTTGATAAGCTTTTTGACAGCAATTTGCAGAACTTCTGCTTCAAAGAGATTCTCTTGTACAGCTAGAAAGCCAATCACTTCTGTCCCATCATAAGCCAGAGCATACCAAGTCTGGTCTTGGGACAGGTCTGCTTGGATTTGTTCTAGAGTCCAAGGACTGAATGGGTAAACATCTACCATAACAGCGTAGATAGCTTGGGCCAAGTCAGGCTGCTGTTGGATTCGTTTGATTTCTATCATAGGCGTTTAATGTAAGACTCGCCAGACTCGGTATGATTCTTGAGCCAGTTTTCCTCAGCCTCGACTCGTTTGAGGTAATTTGGCACAAAGTCGTGCAAGGAGTCTGCTTCCTTGTCCCATGCCCACAAAGCTAGATTAGCTGCATTAGGTAAGCTTTCTTGGTAGTTGGCTTGTGGCAAGTGTTCTTGAATCTGCTCCACAAAGGCACCCACTTCACCGACAAAAGTGACTTGTTCAGCATCCTGGACTTGCTCTAGAACCTCAGCAAAGGACAAGTGAGCTTCTGGAAAGACTGACTGGGAATTTTCATAAAATCCTGCGTAAACATTGTTGCGACGCGCATCCATCAAGGGAACAACCAAACCTTTCTGCTGGCTAGGTACCAGAGCTGAGAGGCTCGACATCCCTACTAACTCAATGTTGAGGGTATGAGCCAAGGTTTTCGCGGTTGCTACTGCGATTCGCAAACCTGTATAGCTACCCGGTCCTTCTGCCACCACGATTCGATCCAAATCTTTGGGTGTCAAATCTAGACTGGCCATCAAAAAATCGATAGCAGGCATCAGAGTGATACTGTGATTTTTCTTGATATTAATCATGGTCTCGGCAAGAAGCTGCTTGTCCTCTAAAACGGCTAAAGACAGAGCCTTGCTGGACGTATCAAAAGCTAATACTTTCATAACACATTCCTATCTTTTTGTCTGTTTACTATTATACTACAAAAGCCGACACATGGGAATTTTCTTTGTTTTGAAACAAAAATGTCCTACCACTTAGACAAAGAGAAGTGTAAATAAGTCATATATGCCTTAACTCGATTTTCGATGTGAGAAATCATCATCGTAAAAATAAAAATATCACCTAAAAATAGAAAAAGTCCATCCCATCTAAAGACGAGGTGGATTTTCTGTATATCTAGATGAATAATTGACTTTAGGCATTTAAACCAAAGTAGAAAACGAGCCAGACCACATAGGTCACCAGGAGAAGAAAAATTGAATAGAGCGTCACAAAAGCAAGCTTCCAAAGGAATTTTGTTTTGCGGTGTTCCAGATGCACAAACAAGGCATTCCCCCCATAGACACAAGCTACAAAGACTATAAACACCAAGAGGCGAGCTCCTATCGCAAATTCAAACAAACTAAACATTCTTAATCCTCCTTTTTGGTATTGCTATTTTTTTATAAACTGTTGACAATGTTGGTCTATCAATGTTAAAATGTAATTCAACATTGGTAGGAAAATCAGGTCGAGTCGTTGACTCTTCGGGTTGCAGTGCTATCCCTGAAACTTTGGTTTCTAAAGAACTGGAATTGCGATTAAATAGTTCGCCCCCAGTGTTGTTAGTAGGCTCTTGACTTCGGTCAAGGGCTTTTCTTTACCTTTTAGTAAGCAATCCACTCCATCTTGCTATTTCTACATCATTTTACTTATAGATTGACTTCCTAGCCTCATAGATGATAGAATTAAGTAAATGCTGAGATCGAGTTTGATTTGGTGACAAGTCATTCAAAGGTTGCAATGCATTCGCTTCAGGTAGAGGTGCTGCCATCTGGACTGCTCCAGGAAAATCCCCGAGTTTTGTCTCAGCCTTTTTGGTTGCTCTTGAGATTTCTCAAGAGCTTTTTCTTTTTTCAAAGATATCATTTTCCCCAACCATCTACTCTAACGATTAATGAAACTAGAACTATATTCTTCCTTAAATCTACTATCGCTTTAGATTCCCCTTTAATTATAACACCTAAGCGCTCGCCGGCCAATTGCTACCTATCTTTTAGTTCCTCCTTCCCCTCACGACTTTCTCGTTCCCCTCTTTTACTAATTCCCCTTTTATGTTATAATTGAGATAATTGTAACGAATCAAGGTCAATCCAGGCAGAAAATGAAATGGAAACAAACAGCTTCAAGCTGGTAATTTTTTGAATACAGCTGACCTGAAAATAGAAAGGAAACACATGATTTACAAAGTTTTTTATCAAGAAACAAAAGACCGTAGCCCACGTCGTGAAACAACACGCTCACTTTACTTAGACATTGATGCTAACTCAGAACTTGAGGGACGTATCATTGCCCGTGAACTTGTTGAAAAAAACCGTCCAGAATTCAACGTTGAATATATCGAGCTCTTGTCAGACAAATTGCTAGACTACGAAAAAGAAACTGGCGCATTCGAAATTACGGAGTTCTAATATGGCCTATACTCTTAAACCAGAAGAAGTGGGCGTTTTTGCCATTGGTGGTCTAGGAGAAATCGGTAAAAATACATACGGCATCGAATACCAAGACGAAATCATCATCGTTGATGCAGGGATTAAATTCCCTGAGGATGATCTTCTTGGTATCGACTACGTTATCCCTGATTACTCTTACATTGTCGAAAATATCGACCGCGTCAAAGCACTCTTGATCACACACGGACACGAGGACCATATCGGAGGGATTCCGTTCTTGCTCAAGCAAGCAAATATCCCTATCTATGCAGGTCCACTAGCCCTTGCTTTGATCCGTGGAAAACTCGAAGAGCATGGACTTTTGCGCAATGCTACACTTCACGAAATCAACCACAACACTGAGTTGACCTTTAAAAATCTCAAGGCAACTTTCTTTAGAACAACTCACTCGATTCCAGAGCCTTTGGGAATTGTTATCCATACACCTCAAGGGAAAATCGTCTGTACGGGTGACTTCAAGTTTGACTTTACACCAGTTGGTGAACCTGCAGACTTGCACCGTATGGCAGCCCTAGGTGAAGACGGAGTGCTTTGCTTACTCTCAGACTCGACAAATGCTGAAGTGCCAACCTTTACAAACTCTGAAAAGGTCGTTGGTCAATCTATTATGAAGATTATTCAAGGTATAGAGGGACGTATCATCTTTGCATCCTTTGCCTCAAATATCTTCCGTCTCCAACAAGCGACTGATGCTGCTGTTAAAACAGGTCGTAAGATTGCTGTCTTTGGACGCTCTATGGAAAGGCTATTGTTAACGGAATTGAACTTGGCTACATCAAAGCGCCAAAGGGAACCTTCATCGAACCAAATGAAATCAAAGACTACCCTGCAGGTGAAATTCTTATACTCTGTACAGGTAGCCAGGGTGAACCTATGGCGGCTCTCTCTCGCATCGCTAACGGAACTCACCGTCAGGTGCAACTCCAACCTGGCGATACGGTTATCTTCTCATCTAGTCCAATCCCAGGAAACACCACTAGCGTTAACAAGCTGATTAACATCATTTCTGAAGCTGGTGTTGAAGTCATCCATGGTAAGATTAACAACATCCATACATCTGGACATGGTGGTCAGCAAGAGCAAAAACTCATGCTCCGCCTTATCAAACCTAAATACTTCATGCCTGTTCACGGTGAATATCGCATGCAAAAAGTCCACGCTGGACTTGCCGTAGATACTGGAGTTGAGAAGGACAATATCTTTATCATGAGCAATGGTGATGTCCTTGCCCTTACCGCAAACTCTGCTCGTATCGCTGGTCATTTCAATGCTCAAGATATCTACGTCGATGGAAATCGTATCGGCGAAATCGGTGCGGCAGTCCTAAAAGACCGCCGAGACCTATCCGAAGATGGTGTTGTACTTGCTGTCGCAACGGTAGACTTTGAGTCTCAGATGATTATTTCTGGACCAGATATCCTTAGTCGTGGTTTCGTCTACATGCGCGAATCTGGCGACTTGATCCGTCAAAGCCAACGCATCCTTTTCAATGCTATTCGTATCGCTTTGAAAAACAAGGATGCCAGCGTCCAATCTGTCAATGGTGCTATCGTAAACGCCATTCGACCATTCCTTTACGAAAATACTGAACGTGAACCAATCATCATTCCGATGATTCTCACGCCAGATGAAGAATAAGAAAAAATTCTCTGAAATCCTATGACTTCAGAGAATTTTTATTATTTAACGACAACTTCGTAACGAGTTTTGCTAGTGAAAGTCTCACCTGCTTTGAGGATCACTTGATCTTTAAGATCACTATGAATAGCATCTGGTAAAGCTTGCGCCTCAAGAGCAATCCCATTATGTTGAATCATTGGTTGACCAGCGATAATGACACTCTTATCCACAAAGTTAGCTGTGTAGACTACAAAGCAAGGTGCTTCTGTCTTGAAGAGCAGGAAGCGACCTGATCCTTGGTCATAGAGGAAACCAGCATTATTATGTCCTGTAGGAAGAGCAAATGGATGGTCCAATCCAGATACGAGTTGAATCTGTTCATCTTCGTCTGCAAAGATATCTTTCAACAAGGCACCATTGTAGATATGTTTGACCACATCACGATTAGCATCTGGAGTTTTAGCGGGTACTCCATCAGGAGCAATTGGATAGATGCCCTCAGTGTTCAATTGGAAGACATGGCGGTCAACAGTCTGAGTGAAATCCCCAGACAAGTTAAAGTAGCTATGATTGGTCGGATTAATCAAGGTATCTTGGTCCGTCGTCACCTTGTAACTAACTTCGTAAGCACCAGTTTCTTCCAAGTGGTAGCTAATCCAGATTTTAAGATTTCCAGGAAAACCTCCTGTACCGTCTGTTCTTTCTGTGTAAAGAGTCAAACCATGGTCGCTCACCTCGACTAGCTCAAACAAACTAGAATCCCAACCTGTCGAACCGCTGTGGTTACAGTTGCTTGCGTTGTTGACTTCGAGTTCATAGGTTTTCCCATTCAATTCGAAAGTCGCACCTTCGATACGACCTGCAACTGGACCTACACTCGCTCCATGTTTAGGACTGTTACCTACATAGCTATCAAAATCATCAAAGCCTAGGATAACATTGGCAAAATTACCAGCCTTATCAGGAGTTACATAGCGTAGAATCGTTGCACCATAGGTCATGATTTCTAGTTGATAGCCCGCTTCTGTTTCAAAGCGATAAGCGACAACATCCTTGTCATCAACTTTCCCAAATACACGTTCTGAGTATGTTTTCATCCTTTTCTCCTTATTGTTTGAATTCGTGAATAATAACACCTTGAACGACGCGATTTACTGTACCTGTAGGTGATGGTGTATCTGGTTTGTTGCCAACTTTAAGCGAAGTCAAAAGGGCAAACAACTGACCGTAAACAATATAAGGGAATACACGGTAAACATCATTCAAAACGCCACCACAGCCAAGCGCTACTTCCTTAACGTTTCAAGACCAAAGGTTTGGTCACTCAAGAGAACAACGCGACGAGCAATTTTATCACCTGCTACTTCACGAACCAAGTCTAAGTCGTACTTACGAGTATAGTCTGTCGTAGTACCAAAAACTAAAACTACAGTATCTTCATTGATAAGAGATTTTGGACCGTGACGGAAGCCGACTGGACTTTCATACATTGTCGCAACCTGACCCGCAGTCAATTCCAAAATTTTCAGTTGTGCTTCATGAGCAAGTCCGAAGAATGGACCTGCACCTAAGTAAATCACTCGGTTAAAGTCTAGGTCAACCAATTCTTTCACATCTGCCACATTGTCAAGAACTTTACGAGCAAGACTAGAAAGCACTTCAAAACGTTGAGCCTTAACAGCAAATTCTGTTGGATCAAAGACTAAGAGAGCTGTTAGCATCATTGAAGTAAAGCTCGATGTCATAGCAAATCCAGCATCATTAGAAGCCGCTGGTTGCAAGAGCAAAAGATTGCGGTCATCACCATGAGCTTGAAGTGCTAATTCCCCTTCAGTCGCACATGTGATTGTTACTTGATAAAGCTCATCAACCAAGGCCTTAGCCAAGTCAACTGTTGCTACACTCTCAGGGGAATTTCCGCTACGTGCGAATGATACCAAAACAGTTGCCACGTCTTTTTTCAAATAAGTTTGTGGGTTTGCAACGATATCTGTTGTCGCAATAGCATTGAAATTCCATTTACGTTCATCATAGACTTCCTTGAAGTATGGAACCAAGGTATCACCTACATAAGCTGAAGTTCCAGCACCAGTCAGGATAACCTTGATGTAGTCATGTTTATCTGCAATTCCTTGCAAGAATGCTGCAATTTCATCACGGCGGGCTTGATAGGATTCAAAAGCTTCCTTCCAAACATCTGGTTGTTGGTAAATTTCGCGTGTGGTGATCTCTGCTCCCAACTCAAGCAAATCTTCTTTTGTATAATCTAGCATTGAAAACCTCTAATCTAATATTGTTTCATGATTGAAAACATGGGAATGGGAGTCGCTCCCATTCCCATGTATATTTTCTATAAGATGATTTAACGTTTTAACGTAATCACATCTTATACTCAATGAAAATCAAAGAGCAAACTAGGAAGCTAGTCGCAGGTTGCTCAAAGCACTGCTTTGAGGTTGCCGGATAAGACTGACAAAGTCAGTAACATATATACGGCAAGGCGAAGCTGACGTGGTTTGAATTTGATTTTTGAAGAGTATTATTCATCTTCATCGTCGTCGAAGCTAGCCAATAAATCATTAACTTTCACAATGCTTTCTGAAGCACGACTCTTATAGTCCGCATCCATTCCAGTTAGGCTTGCATTGATAAACTCAATGACCATTGGAAGGTTCATTCCTGCATAAAGTTCAATGTCACGACCTTCCATAATCAAACGGCTCACCACGTTACATGGAGTTCCGCCAAGAAGATCCGCAAAGACTAGGAAATCATCCAATCCTTCAACAGCAGCTTCAAATTTAGCAGTAAATTCTTCTGGTCCATCTTCTGGAAGAAGAGCAACCGCATGAATGTTGTCTTGTGGTCCCATAATCATCTCTGTGCTACCTTTAAGTTCTTCACAGAAACGACCGTGACTCACTAAAATTAATGATTTAGTCATAATCAATTACATTCCAAGTGCAAATTTACCAAGAGCAGAAAGAGCTAAAGCAAGAGCAATGATGATACCGATAGCTTTTGTAGAGTTCATGCCTTTCTTACCAAGCAACCAGAAGATGAATGCAGTGAAGATTGCTGGAAGCAAACGTGGGAAGATTGAGTTCAAGATGTCTTGGAAGTCAATCATCTTTTCACCGATTGGCAATTTGTATGAAATTTCAAAGTTGATCATTGTTGCTACAAGAGCACCCATCATGAATACACCAAGTACAGATGCAGCTTCAATCAAAGCTGTCAAAGTACTTTGCATGTTGTTGATAAGGTTAACCCCTTCTTTGTAGGCAAATTCCAACTGTTTCCAACGGAAGATGTCATACGCTACTGCAACTGCGATCCAAAGGAAGATACCCCAAGGTTGACCAGCGATAGCCATTGTTGCAGCGATAGATCCCATGATAGCAGGTACAAGTGAACCAAAGATTGTATCTCCAAGAGGAGCGAATGGTCCCATTAAACCTGTCTTAATACCGTTAACCGCGTCTTTTGAGACAACGCCATCTTTTTCTTCCATGGCAAGGTCAAACCAGCGATGATTGTGTGGAAGAATGGTGAAGTGTTGAAGAATTGAGTATGAACTTTCATCATTTCTTTCAACTCAGGAGTTCCATCTCCATACATTTTACGCAATTGTGGCAAGATCATGTAAAGGTAACCTGATGCTTGCATACGTTCGTAGTTCCATCCCAATTGGAAAGTGAACAAGCTACGTTTGTTAATTTGATTAAAATCTTCTTTTGTTAATTTGTAATTAGAATTCGTCATCTTCAATTTCCCCACTTTCTGATGGTGTAGAAGGTGCTGCTACAGCAACTTTTTGGCTGTTCTTGAAGTGAACAACTGCAAGGAAGATACCCACGATAGAGATACCGATCATAGACAATCCTTTGAAGTTGTTAGCAAAGCCAATTTTTTCAGCAACGTCAGCAGGAAGAGTGCCAATGATACCAGCAACTGCTCCACCAAGACCTGTTACGTATGAGTAAAGTACAGTCAACATAGCTGTCAAACCGAATCCCATAGCAAGGTAGTGAAGGTTACGTTTAACTGGAAGGTAACGAAGCAAGATAGCGAATCCAAGACCTGGAAGCATACGACCTGCAAGAGTCAAACCATCTGCAACCCATTGGTATTTTATAACAAGGTTTACAACACCTTGTACGAATTCTCCACCGAAAGCAAGGGCGAAGAATACTGGAAGGGCACGAGATAGAGCCCAAGGAACTGCACCAAGAAGATAGTTACGTTCGATTCCTTTATAGTCAAAGCGTTCGATCGCAGCATCAATACGGTGAGCGAAGAATGTTGTAGTCATACGACCAAGTACGTCGAAGTAAGTCAAAAGTGCTGCTACTGGTACAGCGATTGTAGTGATCGCAAGGTCTGTTTCGATTCCTTGTGAAACTGAGAAAGCAGTCGCCAGAACCGCACCAGAAGTTGCGTCGATACGAGAAGCACCACCGAAGGTACCTACCCCAAGTACGAACAACTGCAAGCTACCACCGATAAACAAACCAGTTGTCAAATCTCCCATGACTAAACCAGTAATGAAACCAGCGAATACAGGCGAACCTGCAGAAGAAACGATCGTCAACTCATCACAGATTTGATAAGCTGAGTACAAAGTGAGAAGTAAAATTTGCCACCATTGTATCATAACAATGACCTCCTAAAAATTTTTTCCTATTTTAATAAGCTCAAAAAGTCTGAAACTGGATCATTTGGAACCATTTGAGCAGTAAGTTTTACACCTTTTTCCGCTAATTTACGGAAATCTTCTACGTCTTTATCAACAACGTTAATAGAACGTGTGATAGGACGTGTTTCTGGTGTTTGAGACATGTTGCCGACATTGACAGTTTCAAGTGGCACACCAGCTTCTACCAAACCGAGGAAACGGTCAGGTTTGCGTGCTACAATCAAAAGACGTTGGCTATCATATTTACCAGCAAGGATATTCGCTGCTGCTTTATCAACTGGCAAAATACTAAGTTTTACACCTGGTGGTGTTGCAAGTTTCAAGCCGCTTTTTTCAACATCGTTGTTCACAACTTCATTGTCAACGACCATGATACGTGAAACATTAAGTTTAGCAGACCAAAGGTTTGCTACTTGTCCGTGAATTAAGCGCCCATCGATACGGCATCCTACAATTGTCATAAGTTTTCCCCCTTTATAAGTTTTAGTGTAGGTTTACAAGTTAAATGTATGTGTTCCTTTATACTCCCCTTCTGTTTCAAAGATAATGATGCGGTTAGCACCCTCCTTGAGATAGCTGTGTGGAATATAAAGAGATAAGGTTGGCCCAACATTCCAGAAACGTCCTAGATGGTGGCCATTGACATAAGCAACCCCTTTGCCAAACTCAGATAAGTCTAAGTAGGTATCCTTTGGCGCCTCAACTTCAAAGTCATAAGCGTAAAAGGCAGGTTGCCCTTCTGTCCATCCCTTAGAGAAATCAATCTTCTCGGGATTATCAAGTGGAAGCGGATATTGTTTCCAGTTGAGCAAGAAATGCAAATCTTTACAAACACCTGTGCGAATTCCTTTTCGCTGGGTTTCTGCTAAGAATTTGTGTCCATAGTTGACACGCCCCATATTTTCAATCAGTATGTCAACATTGGATAGCGTTTTCTTTTTACCTTGATAAAAGATATCTTCACCGATTTCTGTTTGGTACTGTGTTGCCACTCGTTTACCATCGATAAAGAGTTGAGCTCTATCTCGCCCGTCAATAATTCGAATGCGTTCTTCATCTGCATCCCAACTAACTTCCGTACGATAGAGTAGATATCCGTAACCTTGTCCCAGCTCTTCCATTTTCTTAGGATAGAGGCTTTTAATCGGACTCGTTAAGGAATCTAAGGTTTCAAACAAGGAAACTTTCTCAACCAGTGGAATCGCTTCAACTTCCATACTTTCCTTGTGAAGTGGATCAGATTGTGGATACTCAGGATAGTAAGTCGCCATCATTTCTTTCACTGCGTAATATTTAGCAGTTGGGTTTCCTGCTTCATCAAGAAGAGCGTCATAATCATAAGATGTTACTTGTGGTAAATCAATGGTTCCTCGAGCTGAACAACCATTCATAAAACCAAAGTTTGTTCCACCGTGGAACATGTAAAGGTTGATAGAGCCTTGCTCTAAAACCTCGTGGACAGCTTCTGCTAATTCCTCAGGGTCACGCTTGATGATTGGTTCTTTCCATCGATTGAACCAGCCATCCCAGAATTCCATACACATGAGTGGCCATTTCTTGCCGTGCTCATCAAAAAATTCTTGCATCTGTGAGAAATTATAAGTAGCTTTGGAACCAAAGTTCCCTGTCACAAAAAGATCATCCTCAATTAAGGTTCCAGCCTTAAGAGTTGCTCGCCATGGTCCATCTGATGTGAAAAGCGGACAAGTAACTGCTCGTTCTTCCATCAAACGTCGAATTTCCCTCAAGTAGGTCTTGTCCTCGCCATAGGATCCATACTCATTTCGACTTGCATCATGAGAATGTTCCCACCGTTTTCCAATAATCTTGGAACTAGACGTGGAAGTAACTGATCATAGTAGCGACCAACCATGTCAATGAAAGCCGGGTCAGATGACCGAATTCTCATATCCTTGGTCAAGAGCCATGCTGGTAAACCACCGAATTCCCACTCTGCACAGATAAATGGAGAAGGACGTACAATTGCATATAAGCCCAAATCTTGTGCAGTTTGAAGAAATCTCTCTAAATCAAGATTGCCTTCAAAGTTAAAGTGACCTTCAGCAGGTTCATGCATGTTCCAAGCAACATAAGTCTCAACCGTATTGAAACCTAGTGCCTTGAGGTTATACAATGAATGATGCCAATCTTCCGCAGGAACTCTAAAATAGTGAATGGCGCCAGATAAAATCTTGAATGGTTTCCCATCCAGATAGAAATCATCTTTAATTTCAAATCTTGCCATTCTTCCTCCCCTAAAAGCGAAAAGTTTGCGCTTTCATGTATTGTTATATCAACTATAAACTAATCGGGGATTAATGTCAATACTTTTTGAAATTTTCTTTAAAAATTTTTCTATTTTTTTTACTGAATCTTTTTCTAAAACTCCTCTCAAATCCCATAAAAATCAACATTCTGAAAAAAACTAATCAAATTATGGAGGAAAAATACGAATTATTTATATGTATTCTAATTTCTTATTCCGATATTTTAATTTTTTTCTGTGCTTTTCTACTATTTTTTTTCTATTTTATGTTAAAAATGATAAGTGGAGAAGGAAAAAACGAGGTGAAAATATGGCAATTCCAAAGTATCAATATATTAAAGATGAATTGAAAAATAAGATTATTTCTGGTCAATTTGCTAGTGGAGATAAGTTCTACACTGAAGCAGAATTGATTTCCATGTATGATGTTAGTTCAATCACAGTAGTTCGTGCCTTGAACGACCTTGCCAAAGATGGATATATTGTCCGCCAACAAGGTAAAGGAACTTTCGTAGCTCGTGCACGTAAGCATAAACTCGTTGAATTTTCTGATGTGGAAATCTTCGAAACCAAAGATGATAAAGTAACTGTTCTTTCTATAGAACGTGGAAACGATCTTAAATATTTAGAAAAACTCGGCCTACGTGGCGATCAATTCTATTATAAGATTGAACGTGTTCGTGAAACAAACGGCGTTACCTATATCTATCACAGTTCATACATTCCTGAACAATACATCAATGCCAACTATCCAAATCTTGAATACTATAGTTCTATCTATACTCGTTTCAAATTGGACTACCACATTCACATGAATGACGAACATTTTGAAGAAATTAACGAAATTGTATTTCCGACTCCAAAACATGCCGCTTCTATTTTAGGAATCGACACTAAATTCCCAACTGTTTTCCAAACTAAGACAACTCAGCTTGAAGCAACTGGTCAAGTTTTGGAATACATCGAAACTTATAAACGTTCTGATTTCTACAAAATTAAATTCATTTCTTGTGACCGTGGTCACTAATTTATAAAAATCCTGAGGCAACTGTCTCAGGTTTTTTATATTCCCATTATAGCATTGGCTCCCTTTCCTGAGAATAGCATTTCAAACAATTCTATAATTAGTAACTTTTTTTACTAAAAAAATAGTCAAAAATTAGAAAAAAATATCTTAATTTATAATTTATTCTATTTTTTTATAGTAATTTCCTCAAAAACTTGACTTTATTTTAGTTAGAACATAAAATAGGATTAGTATGTGAAAACGCTATCAAAAACATAAAAGGGGAGGTTTTTTAATGAAACCAGAAAAATAAACAGCGCTTCTCTATTCGTAAATATGCAATCGGAGCAGCTTCTGTATTGATCGGCTTTGCCTTTCAGGCTCAAGCTGTTGCTGCCGACGGAGTTGTGCCTGCTCCAGCAGAAAATCAGCCTGCTGTCCAAACTACTGGAGAAGTCACTCCACCAACGAGTGAAGAAAAGCTCGAGACTGCTCCAACTACAGAAAATGTTACTCCAGTTGCTCCAGTAACAACTACTGAAGCTCCAAAAGTTGAAGTTGCTCCTACACCTGCTGTAGAAGAGCCTCTTGCAACCGAAGTAGCTCCAGCTAAACCAGAAGTCACTGAAGAAGCTAAGAAGACAGAATCTGAAAAAGAAAAAGAAGAAAACAAAGAAGTTGCTAAGGTCGAAGCACCCGCAGTCGCTACAGAACGAGCAGCTCAAGTGAATGAAAAACTGGCTAAAAAGAAAATCGTTTCTATCGATGCTGGACGTAAATACTTCTCTCCAGATCAATTGAAAGAGATCATCGACAAGGCCAAACACTACGGCTACACTGACCTTCACCTTTTAGTCGGAAACGATGGCTTGCGCTTCATGCTTGATGATATGTCTCTAACTGTAGGTGACGAAACTTACGCAAGCGACGATGTTAAACGTGCTATTGAAAATGGAACAAATGCCTATTACAACGATCCAAACGGTAATCATTTAACCGAAAGTGAAATGACTGACTTGATTGGTTATGCTAAGGATAAAGGAATTGGACTTATCCCAACAGTCAATAGCCCAGGTCATATGGATGCTATCCTTAACGCCATGAAAGAGCTTGGCATTGAAAAACCTAACTTCAACTACTTTGGTAAAGAATCTGCACGTACTGTTGACCTTGATAATGAAAAAGCAGTTGCCTTCACAAAAGCTTTGATTGATAAATACGCTGCTTACTTTGCTGGCAAGTCTGAAATCTTCAACATCGGTTTGGATGAGTATGCTAATGACGCTACTGATGCCAAAGGATGGAGTGTGCTTCAAGCCTATAAATGGTATCCAGAAGATGGCTTCCCAGATAAGGGTTATGATAAATTCATCGCCTATGCTAATGACCTAGCTCATATCGTCAAATCTCATGGTCTTAAACCAATGGCCTTTAACGACGGTATATACTATAATAGTGATACTACTTTCGGTACCTTTGATAAAGATATTATCGTGTCTATGTGGACCGGTGGTTGGGGCGGTTACGATGTTGCCTCATCTAAACTTCTATCTGAAAGGACACCAAATCCTCAACACGAATGATGCTTGGTACTATGTCCTCGGCCGTAACGCTGATGGCCAAGGTTGGTACAACCTTGATCAAGGATTGAACGGCATTAAGAGCACACCGATCACTTCTGTTCCAAAAACAGAAGGAGCTGATGTTCCTATTATCGGTGGGATGGTAGCTGCTTGGGCTGATACTCCATCTGCACGCTACTCTCCATCTCGTCTCTTCAAGCTTATGCGTCAATTCGCAAACTCAAATGCTGAATATTTTGCTGCCGATTACGAGTCTGCTGAACAAGCTCTTAAAGAAGTTCCAACAGACCTTAGTCGCTATACAGCCGAAAGCATAGCAGCTGTTAAAGAAGCTGAAAAGGCTATTCGCTCTCTTGATAGCAACCTCAGCCGCGCTGAACAAGATAGCATTGACCAAGCGATTGCAAAACTCCAAGAAGCTGTTAGCAACTTGACCTTCACACCAGAGGCTCAAAAAGAAGAAGATACCAAACGCGAAGTTGAAAAACTAGCTAAAAACAAGGTTATCTCAATCGATGCCGGACGTAAATACTTCACTCTAGACCAACTCAAACGTATCGTAGATAAAGCTAGCGAACTTGGTTACTCTGACCTTCATCTCCTCCTTGGAAATGATGGACTTCGCTTCCTCTTGGATGACATGACGATCACTGCAAACGGCAAGACCTATGCAAGTGACGATGTAAAAAATGCCATCATTGAAGGAACAAAAGCTTACTACGACGATCCAAATGGAACAACTCTGAGCCAAGCTGAAATTACTGAGCTCATCCAGTATGCTAAGGATAAAGGCATAGGACTCATCCCTGCTATCAACAGCCCAGGCCACATGGATGCTATGCTTGTCGCTATGGAAAAATTGGGCATTGCAAACCCTCAAGCTAACTTTGACAAGGTTTCAAAAACAACCATGGACCTTGAAAACGAAGAGGCAATGAGCTTTACAAAAGCGCTTATCGGCAAGTACATGGACTTCTTTGCAGGCAAGACTAAGATCTTTAACTATGGTACAGATGAGTATGCTAATGACGCTACCAACGCTCAAGGTTGGTACTACCTCAAATGGTATGGCCTCTATGGTAAGTTTGCAGATTATGCTAATAGTCTAGCTGCCTTGGCTAAAGAAAAAGGTCTACAACCAATGGCCTTTAACGATGGTTTCTACTATGAAGATAAGGACGATGTTGAGTTTGATAAAGATGTTGTCATCTCTTACTGGTCTAAAGGATGGTGGGGTTACAACCTTGCGTCTCCTCAATACCTAGCAAGTAAGGGGTACAAATTCCTTAACACGAATGGGGATTGGTACTACATTCTCGGTCAAAAACCAGAAGATGGCGGTGGCTTCCTCAAGAAAGCTATTGAAAATACTGAAAAACTCCATTTAACCAACTAGCATCAACTAAATATCCTGAAGTTGACCTACCTACTGTTGGTAGTATGTTAGCTATCTGGGCTGATAGACCAAGCGCAGAATACAAGGAAGAAGAAATCTTTGAACTCATGACTGCTTTTGCAGACCATAACAAGGACTACTTCCGTGCTGACTACAAAGCGCTACGTGAAGAACTTGCTCAAATCCCTGAAAACCTAGAAGGATATAGCACAGAAAGCCTCGACGTTCTCAAAGCTGCTAAAGATGCTCTTAACTACAACCTCAATCGTAACAAACAAGCTGAATTGGACACACTTGTAGCTAATCTCAAAGCTGCTAGACTTGGCCTCAAACCAGCCGCAACTCACTCAGGAAGTCTTGATGAAAGCGAAACTCCTACTGCTGTTGAAAAACGACCAGAGCTTATCACAAGAACAGAAGAAATTCCATTCGAGATTGTCAAGAAAGAAAATCCTAACCTTCCAGCAGGACAAGAAAAAGTTGTCACTGAAGGTGCCAAAGGCGAACGGACTATCTATGTATCTGTCGCTACTGAAAATGGCAAGGAAACCGAAACTGTTCTTGAAGAAAAAGTCACAAAAGAAGCTGGCAACCAAGTGGTTGAAGTTGGAACTCCAGTCACTCATGTCGGAGACGAAGAAGGAGTCGCTCCTGTTGCAGATGCCAAACCACGTGTTGTGATTGAGGACGAAGAAATTCCGTTTACAACTATTACTCGTGAAACTGATGCCTTACCTAAAGGAGAAACTCGTGTAGTAACCGAAGGCGTTAAGGGACGTCGTAGTCATTTCTATTCTGTGTCTACTGCTGCTGATGGTTCTGAAGTGAAAACTTTAATCAACACTGTTGTTGCTCAAGAACCTGTCACTCAAATCGTAGAAGCTGGCAATCCTGTTACTCATGTTGGTGATGATAAAGGGCAAGCTGCTATCGCTGAAAATAAACCACGTGTTGTCATCGAAGACGAAGAAATTCCGTTTACAACTATCACTCGTGAAACTGATGCATTGCCTAAGGGAGAAACTCGTGTAGTAACCGAAGGCGTTCAGGGACGTCGTAGTCATTTCTATTCTGTGTCTACTGCTGCTGATGGTTCTGAAGTGAAAACATTGGTTACTAGTGTTGTTGCTCAAGAACCAGTTACTCAAATCATCGAAGTTGGGACTCCTGTAACACATGTGGGAGATGAACATGGACTAGCGCCTGTTGCGGAAGAAAAACCAGCACTAGAGATTCCAAATATACCGGCTCCTATTGCAGAAGAAAAACCGAAATTAGAGATTCCAAATGTGCCAGCTCCTGTTGCAGAAGAAAAACCGAAATTAGAAATTCCAAATGTACCAGCTCCAGAAACTGTTCCTGCTAAGGAAAACAAAGCACTTCCTCAAGGTCCAGCTCCTATTGCAAAAGAAAATAAACTTCCTGAGACAGGAAGTCAAGGTTCAGAATGGTTGATTGCTACAGGTCTCATGGCTGCTCTCACAGCATATGGACTTAGCAAGAAAAAAGATTAAGCACAAATAAAAAGCGAGATATAATCTCGCTTTTTTGTTTTATGATTAGTCGCCAAGGCCAATACGTTCGAAGATTTCATCAACACGTTTAGTGTAATAAGTTGGGTTGAAGATTTCATCGATTTCTTCTTGAGTGAGGCGTGATGTTACTTCTGGATCTGCTTCGAGAAGTGGTTTGAAGTCAACTTGGTTATCCCATGATTGGGCTGTCTTAGGTTGAACAAGGTCGTAAGCTTGCTCACGTGTCATGCCTTTTTCAATCAAAGCAAGCATGGCACGTTGGCTGAAGATCAAACCAAATGTAGAGTTCATGTTGCGGATCATGTTTTCTGGGAAGACTGTCAAGTTCTTAACGATGTTTCCGAAACGGTTAAGCATGTAGTCAATCAAGATAGTTGTATCTGGTGCAATGATACGTTCAGCTGATGAGTGAGAGATATCACGTTCGTGCCAAAGGGCTACGTTTTCATAGGCTGTGACCATGTGACCACGGATAACACGCGCAAGACCTGTCATGTTTTCAGAACCGATTGGGTTACGTTTGTGAGGCATTGCTGATGAACCTTTTTGCCCCTTAGCAAAGAACTCTTCTACTTCACGTTGTTCTGATTTTTGAAGACCACGAATCTCTGTTGCCATACGCTCGATGGAAGTCGCGATACTCGCAAGAACTGCAAAGTACTCAGCGTGAAGGTCACGAGGAAGGACCTGTGTAGAGATTTCTTGTGCACGGATACCCAATTTGTCGCAGACGTATTTTTCAACAAATGGTGGAATGTTGGCAAAGTTACCCACCGCACCAGAAATCTTACCAGCCTCAACACCAGCAGCCGCATGCTCGAAACGCTCGATGTTACGCTTCATTTCGCTGTACCAAGTTGCCAATTTAAGACCAAAAGTTGTCGGCTCAGCGTGCACACCGTGGGTACGACCCATCATGATAGTGAACTTGTGTTCTTTTGCCTTTTCAGCGATGATGTTGAGGAAGTTTTCAAGGTCCTTGCGGATGATGTCGTTGGCTTGTTTGTAGAGGTAACCATAGGCCGTATCTACCACGTCAGTAGAAGTCAAACCATAGTGAACCCACTTGCGCTCTTCACCAAGCGTCTCAGAAACCGCACGTGTGAAGGCAACCACATCGTGACGAGTTTCCTGCTCAATCTCCAAAATACGGTCGATGTCAAAATCCGCTTTTTCACGGATCAAAGCCACATCTTCCTTAGGGATTTCCCCCAACTCAGCCCATGCTTCGTCAGCCAAGATTTCCACCTCAAGCCAAGCACGGTATTTATTTTCTTCCGTCCAAATGTTCGCCATTTCAGGGCGAGAGTAACGTTCAATCATGTTTTATTTTCCTTTCTTTTGATGTTTCACATCAGTTGGCAACCAACAGTCTTTTATTCAAATTCTTCTTTCTCAATCCACACAGATGGATAATGACCCAATGTATTCAAATCCGTATCCAGAGGCAGAGCATAGATGGCTAAATAGTTTTCAGGATATTGTGCAACTAGCTCTTCATACTTAGCTTTCACTTTTTCGTAATCGCTACTCGCATACAAGACTTCAACGACTGCTCCTGTCTTGTCCTTCTCAACAAAAGCATTGACAATGAGTTGAATCCTATATCCTCCCTATTCAATTTAAATACTATTCTTCCTCAGAATCTTCGTAAACACAAAATTCAATCGAAAGTTTTATAGGGCGACTTGTTAATCCACAACTCTTTATATAATCATAGACCTCATCATCATCGAGGATATGCTTTATAACTAGTCGATTATTTGTTATCTCTACAACATGAATCCCTTCTGTATCAGGAATTTCTGGAATCTCTACATCGTCCGCATAAGTAAATGTTAGAGTAGTAATATCATCTTCGAATACATCATCGAATTCTTCTACCATTTTAAAAATCAATTCCTTTCCTTCAGTAGTTGTCTGGCTTCTCTTGTTTAACAAACGCGTTGACAATAATTTGAATCATAAACTGGTCTCCATTTAGCTTTAAAGATTATCATTTTCTGAGTCTTCATGTATAGAAAATTCAAATGAAATTCTCTCAGGCTGTCTAGGCAGGCCGTAACTACTCAGATAATCCTTAACTTCCTTCACGGAACAAGAATATTCTAAGACTAGCTGATTGCCAGCTCTTTCTAAAATATGAATCCTCTCTCTATCCGCAATCTCTGGAACAATCAAATCGTCCGTATAAGTCAGTGTTACGGTCGTTATTTCATCATCTAGCAATTCATCAAATTCTTCTGTCATTTCAAAAATCAATCCCTTTCCAGCAGTGGTTGTCTGGCTTCTCTTGTCGATTTTCGCCTGCGACAAGCCTAGTCAACCTTGCAGGGGTAAGACGACGGACCTTATAACTGGGGTCCTGTCTTACTCCCCAAACTCTTCAACCTTATCCGGCACATCACTAAACAAAGTCACATGTCCCATTTTTCGGTTGTGCTTTGCTTCTAGTTTACCATATAAGTGGAGGTGAGCGCTTGGATTTTCTGTGACATAACGCTCAGCTGCTTTGACATGTTGGCCGAGGACGTTGAGCATGACAGCTGGCGCATGGAGGTGGATTGCTGGAAGTGGTGCTCCGAGAACGCCCAAGATGTGCGTGTCAAACTGGGAGAAGTCGCAAGCTTCGATTGAGTAGTGACCTGAGTTGTGTGGACGTGGCGCAATTTCATTGACGATAATATCATCAGCGGTTGCAAACATTTCCACACAGAGGGTACCAGAGAGGTGCAGCTGTTCTGCAATTCGTACTGCCATAGCTTTAGCTTTTTCAGCTAGACTTTCTGAAATGCGAGCAGGCACAATTGTTTTTGAAAGAATGTTATTACGGTGGATATTTTCCTGCACTGGAAAGACTGTCACGTCTTTGCCATTTCCAGATACGATGACCGAAATTTCAAGGTCAAAATTGACGAACTCTTCTAAAACACAGTCTGCTGAATCGGCTAAAGCATAGGCTTCTTCCAAGTCTGCTTCTGAACGAATGACCTTCTGACCATGGCCATCATAACCACCGGTCGCCGTCTTGAGAACATAGTTTTTAGAAAGGTCGATGTCTGCTAAATCTTGGCTTGAGGTCACAACCTTGTAAGGAGCCACCGTTACTTGAGCCTTATTGGAAAGGAAGTCCTTCTCGAAAATCCGATTTTGGGAGATGCGAAGCAGATCTGTTCCTTGTGGAAGCTGGCCTTCTTTGATAACGGCATCCAAACCATCAGCATCCACATTTTCAAATTCATAAGTGAGAACATCACAGCGATCTGCCAACTGACGAAGTGCATCTACATCGTCGTAAGGGGCCACGATGATTTCCGCCACACGGGAGGCTGGGCAATCCGCTGCTGGATCCAAGGCGATAACCTTGTGCCCCATGTAGATAGCTGAGATCGCCATCATCTGACCGAGCTGGCCACCACCGATGATCCCAATGGTTTTAGTTGAGCTCATTTGTAGACTCCTCTGCGATTTTTCCTTGTTCTTCTGCGAAATCCGCTAACGCTGTCGCAATAGCCTGGTCCTCTACTGAAAGAAGACGGAGGGCAAAGAGGGCCGCGTTAGTCGCACCTGCTTCACCGATCGCCATGGTTGCGACTGGCACACCACCTGGCATCTGAACGATGGAATAGAGCGAATCCACACCGCTAAGAGCACGTGATTTGACGGGTACCCCGATAACCGGAAGGGTCGTTTTAGCTGCGACCATCCCTGGCAAGTGAGCAGCGCCACCAGCACCAGCGATGATGACCTTGATGCCACGGCTACGTGCTTCTTCCGCATGTTTGAACATGAGGTCAGGCGTCCGATGGGCGGAAACAACTTTCTTTTCGTAAGCGACGCCGAAGTTGTCGAGGACTTCGGCTGTTTTTTGCATGGTTGCCCAGTCGGATTTTGAGCCCATGATGATGGAAATTACTGGTTTCATTTTTTCTCCTTTTTCGATAATCGTCTATTGTAGTGCGGACGTAAGCGACCGCCTGTAGCGTTCCATTACTAAAACTGGAGCCTGAGTCTCCAGTTTTCCGCTCCTAGTAGCTCTGCTACTAGGAGTTCCACTACTGCGACGATTAGCCTATACTAGCTCGCTAACGCTCGCAAATCAAACGACCATTATCTTACTTTGGCTCGCTTTCGCTCGCCATGACAAATTTAGTAGCTGTTAATCTTTTATGGCCTTGCTTCCGATATCTGTACGATAGAAGAGGCCTTCTGTATTTTGTTCGTTGAGTTCCTTGTAGATAATGTTTTGGCCGTCTTTGACGGTGTCTGCTGTTGTGACGAGCATGTAGACGCGTCCGCCGTTTGAGAGGAGGTCTTGGCCATTTTCAGCGAATTTAGCACCGGCATAGTAAGTGATGATGTCACCCTCTGTCTTGGCTGGAAGCTTGACACCCTTCTCATAAGCGAGTGGATAGCCGTTTGATGCTACAACTACGCCCAGTGTCACACCCTTGTCCGTCCAAGTGATGGCCGGCACTTTGCCATCCAAAATATCAGTAATATTTTGTGCAAAATCAGATGTCAAACGAGGCAAGATAATTTGTGTTTCAGGATCGCCAAAACGAGCGTTGAACTCTATGACTTTCGGGCCGTCAGCTGTCAAGATAAGCCCCGCGTAAAGGACACCAAGATAAGGGCGACCTTCTTTAATCATCCCTTCGAGGACTGGCTTGACAATGGTGTCAACCGCTGTGTCAACTACGCTCTGTGGCAAGTGAGGAACTGGCGCATAGGCACCCATTCCACCAGTGTTAGGGCCCTTGTCACCATCGTAGGCACGTTTGTGATCCTGAGCCGTTGGCATGATGTAGAACTTGTCCCCATTGACAAAGGCAAAGAGAGAGAATTCTTCCCCGTCAAGGAATTCCTCGATGACCACACGCGCACCTGAATCACCGAATTTATTGTCCAACAGCATCTCATGAGCGGCTTCGACGGCTTGCTCAACTGTTTCCGCAACGACGACACCTTTTCCCAAGGGCCAAGCCGTCTGCCTTGACGACGATTGGAGCGCCTTTTTTTCTTCGATGTAGGCCTTGGCTTCTTCGAAATCTGAAAAAGGTTCCATAGGCTCGCTGTCGGAACGTCGTATTTGACCATGATTTCCTTAGCAAAATCCTTAGACCACTCCAGCTCAGACGCAGCCTTGGTCGGACCAAATGCTTTGAGTCCAGCTGCATTGAAATCATCAACAATACCTGCCGCAAGGGCATCATCTGGACCGATAAAGGTCCAAGCAATATCGTTGGCCTTTGCAAAATCAATTAGCTTAGAATGTTCGGAAATAGAGATATTTACCAAATCAAGTCCATCTAAGGTCATCCCGTCATTTCCAGGCGCCACAAAAACTTGCTCAACGTCCTTAGACTCCAATAATTTCTTGGCAATCGCATGCTCACGACCACCTGAGCCAACAACTAACAGTTTCATCTCTTAACCTCTTTTGCGAATTATTTACTAACATTATATCATAAACGTTCGTTTTAATCTTGTTTCGTTTCGCTTTTAAAGCAAAAAAAGGAAAGAAACTGTTTTCTTCCCTTTTATTTTCTTAATGTCTAAAATGTCTCACGCCTGTAAAGACCATAGTCAAGCCATATTTATCAGCAGCCTCGATAGACTCTTGGTCACGGACTGATCCACCTGGCTGGATGATGGCCTTGATACCTGCTTTTGCGATTTCTTCCACATTATCCGCAAATGGGAAGAAGGCATCCGAAGCAAGGACAGCGCCGTCAAGGCGGTCGTTGGCTTGGTCGATGGCAATACGAACAGAAGCCACGCGGTTGGTTTGACCAGGGCCAACGCCAAGTGTCATGTGATCATTAGTCACGATGATTCCGTTTGATTTGACATACTTGATGGCTTTCCATGCAAACTCAAGGGCAGTCGCTTCTGTCTCAGTTGGTTGGCGTTTGGTTACCACTTGCCAGTCAGCTGGGCTTTCTTTGACCACGTCTTGATTTTGAACGAGGAGTCCACCGACAACACCTGTGTATTCTGCCTCCACTTCGCTAGCGTCTTGAGCGTCAAATGGCAAAGCAAGAATGCGCAAGTTTTTCTTTTTATTGATCAAAATAGCTAGCGCTTCATCCGTATAGCTTGGTGCGATGATGATTTCAAGGAAAACACCGTGCATCTTCTCAGCTGTCGCAGCATCCACCTCACGGTTGAGAACGACAATCCCACCAAAGATAGAAACTGGGTCAGACTCATAAGCGTAGTCCCAAGCAGTCTCGATGTCATCAGCTTGACCAATCCCACATGGGTTCATGTGTTTGAGAGCCACAACTGTTGGACGTTCTTTGAAATCGCGAATAATACGAATGGCAGCGTCAGCATCACGGATATTGTTGAAGGATAATTCCTTACCGTTAAGCTGTTTAGCTGATGCAATGGAGTAATCCGTTGGCAAGGCTTTTTGGTAGAAGTCTGCATCTTGTTGAGGATTTTCACCGTAACGCATTGGTTGCTTAAGGTCGTAAGTCAAAGTAAGTTTTTCAGGTTTTGTTTCACCCACTTGAGCTGTGAAGTATTCTGCGATCAAGGCGTCATAAGCTGCTGTGTGACGGAAAACCTTGGCTGCCAACCTCTGGCGAGTTTCGTAGCTTGTTTCACCGTTGGCTGCCAATTCGTCCAAACCACAGCATAGTCAGCAGGATCTACAACAACTGTGACGCTAGCGTGATTCTTCGCTGCTGAACGAAGCATAGATGGGCCACCAATATCGATATTTTCAACCGCATCCGCGTAAGTCACATCTGGTTTAAGGATGGTTTCTTTAAATGGGTAAAGGTTGACCACAACAAGGTCGATGAGCTCAATCTTGTTGTTTTTAGCCGCTTCCAAGTGGCTATCCAAGTCACGACGAGCGAGGAGACCACCGTGGATATTGGGGTGGAGAGTCTTGACACGACCGTCCATCATTTCTGGGAAGCCAGTCACATCGTCGATGGCGATAGTGTCTACCCCAGCATTGTCAAGGGCAACCTTGGTACCACCTGTTGAGATGATATCCCAACCAAGTTTTTTGAGTTCTTGGGCAAATTCAACGATGCCCGCTTTATCTGAGACTGAAATAAGTGCTCGTTTAGTCATTTGTTCTCCTTATTTATTTGAATAGACCGAGGAAATCTGAGTTAAATTCATCTTCTCTTATCTTTCGTCTAGCTTTTTAGAATATTATTTCTTGATAAGACTGCATTTTTGACTTGAAAAACTCATAAAAAATAATCTATTAATTCACTATTTTCAATATCAAAAGTCTCGTTCATTACAAATTCTGAATTAATAAATATATTAATCCTTTCAAACCATTCTTTTCTACTTCTAAAAAAACAAAAACTGGTTTTTTTCTCCGCCATTCTTCAAATAATTTGAAATTCGTTTCAAAAATAATACTCACTGTGAAGTTCGTAAATTTTTTTCATCAACATCCGATAATTTAATATCTTTCTTATTCAGCGAAGCAAAAGGAACCAATTCTAAATTACATATATCTAACTTTAGGTACTTTTTCTTTATTTCCCCAATCTAAGTTTTTCTACCAAGAAAGCAACAGCTTTATCTACCAATAAATTCTCAGGCCTATTTTTTTACCTAATAATTCTGCATAATATTTTCTAATGTAATAACACTCCGAATTAATAAATTGTTTTAGTTCTTTAAAAACTTGGTCTCTTTTTCAAAATTATTATAGATTATCTTAATTTCTTGATCGATTATATTCTCATTCTGCACAATTTTCTTAATTACATCATCTTTTTCCCATGTCTCACTACCCTGAAACATTCGTTTAATGTACTTTTTCTTTTTTTGTGCAGATTTAATAAAACTATTTAAATTATTTTTTTATCCAAATTCCAAATAGCCTTAGCAACCCCAGGATTAAACAAACAAATATATAAATTCGCGTTTTCATAATCTCCTTGAACATGTGTAGGGATTATGTATCTTGTTGCAGGTTTGTATTTTTTTCCTATTAGGTTCAATCCAAGAAAATTCATTATTCGGTTTTGTTAAACAATTAATGAATTCATTAATCAAATTTACACCTTCAGCATTTTTCCATGGATTATAATCGTCTACAGTTTTATCCCAATTTTTTAACTTATATTCAAATTTTCTCTCCACTCCCAAATGTTCCAAGACTTCTGGATAAAGCTGGTACTCTGTTTCGTGGATGCGAGTTTCGAAAGTATCAATGGTATCCCCTTCAAGGCGTGGTACACGGACTTGTTTGATGACCTTGCCGGTGTCCACACCCGAATCCACCCAGTGAATGGTCACGCCACTCTCAGTAACACCAGCATTCCAAGCATCTTCAATACCATGAGCGCCTGGAAATTCTGGCAGATAAGCTGGGTGAATATTGATGATACGGCCTTCATAAGCCGCTAGCAAGGTTGGACCGACGATTTTCATATAACCCGCCAAACAGACTAGGTCAATCTGGTGCTCATCTAAGAGTTCGACGATGGCTCCTTCATAGTCCGCCTTATTCTCAAACTCTTTAAGTTCAAAGGCATAAGATAAAACCCCTAGCTTTTCGGCACGTTCTAAGACATAGGCATCCCGGTGATCTGAAAAGATAAATTCAACTGGAAATTGCTCTGCAATGACCTGAAAGTTTGAACCATTGCCAGAGGCAAAAACAGCAATCTTTTTAGCCATTATTTAATCACCACACTTGCGCCATCTTTCTTCACAATACGACCGATTTCATAAACAGGTTCGTCAAGAAGTTCTTTGACACGTTCCACATGTTCTGGTTTAACCGCAAGCATAAGCCCCACACCCATGTTGAAGATTTCAAACATTTCTTCGTGTTTGATTTGGCCATATTTTTCAAGGGCTTTGAAAATTGGAAGAACTGGAACCTTGCTTTCGTCAATTTCAGCAGCCAAATCATCTGAGAACATACGTGGGACATTTTCGATGAAACCACCACCTGTGATGTGGGCAATTCCATTCACCAATTCCTCTTTAATGAGTGGCAAGACAGCCTTGACATAGATGCGAGTTGGCTCAAGAAGAACCTCCTTGAGTTTCTTGCCTTCCAATTCTGGGAGGACTTCCTCACCTGTATAATCGGCAAAGACACGACGGACGAGCGAGTAACCATTTGAGTGGATTCCACTTGAAGCAAGTCCGAGAAGGACGTCTCCCTCTGCTACTTTTGAACCGTCGATGATTTGAGATTTTTCTGCAACACCAACAGCAAAGCCAGCCAAGTCATAGTCGTCTTCGCCATACATACCAGGCATTTCAGCAGTTTCCCCACCGATGAGGGCTGCACCTGCTTGTACACAACCTTCAGCCACACCAGCAACTACTTGTTCTAGCTTAGCTGGTTCATTTTTCCCAGTTGCTACGTAGTCAAGGAAGTAAAGGGGCTCAGCACCTGCAGCTATGATATCGTTGACACACATAGCCACACAGTCTTGTCCGATAGTATCGTGTTTGTCGTACTTGATAGCAAGCATGAGCTTGGTTCCAACACCGTCAGTTCCCGAAATCAAAACTGGCTCTTTAACACCTGTTTTTGAAAGGTCAAACATACCACCGAAACCACCAAGAGCTCCCATAACACCCGCACGCTCTGTACGTGCCACGTGTTTTTTGATACGTTCAACAACTTCATAACCCGCTTCAACATCCACACCAGATTGGGCGTATGCATTTTTTTATTTGTCATTTTTTTAATCCTTTTTCTTTTTTTGAGAAAGACTGCGACGTATTTTTTTAGATAAACAATTATTTTATCTAAAAAAATACTAGTCAGGTCTCTAGCTTTTGGCCCCATAAGAGAAAGCGTCTACTGACAAATGCTTTAGCTTTTAGTCAGTAGCGAGACGTGGCGCATAAGCATTTTTATTTGTCATTTGTTTATTCCTTTTCCTTTCCTTCAATGGGGAATTTTATTTGTAAAAACTCGTTTTTTCTTCTAAACTTCTACGATAGTCTTCTTCATAGTCATAGAGAGGAGTTGGATATTTCCCATCAAAGTAAGCCACACAGAGACCGCCATTTGGCGCATCTGTTTCGATGCCGATAGAATCAATTAAGCCATCAATCGAAAGATAGGTCAGGCTATCCGCACCAATGATTTGGCGAGTCTCTTCGACCGTATGATTGGCCGCAATCAGCTCCTGACGTGTCTGGATATCAATCCCGTAAAAACATGGATAGGCAAGAGCAGGACTACCAATGGCGACATGCACTTCTGATGCCCCTGCTTCTTTCAAAAGTTGGACAATGCGACGAGATGTTGTTCCTCGTACAATCGAGTCATCAATCATGACCACACGTTTTCCTTTAACCACACCAGAAACGGCAGACAGTTTCATACGGACCCCTTGCTCGCGTAATTCTTGAGTCGGCTGGATAAAGGTCCGTTGGGTATATTGGTTCTTGATGAGCCCCATTTCATTTGGTAGACCTGATTCTTCCGCAAAGCCCATCGCTGCGCTGAGTGAGGAGTTTGGCACCCCGACTACGATATCGGCTTCATGCTTGAACTCACGTGCTAATTGAGCTCCCATTCTCTTACGAGCTGTATGAACATTGACCCCATGTATGTTAGAGTCAGGACGGGCAAAGTAGATATACTCCATGGAACAGATTGCCAACTGAGTATCGTTTGTGTAGCTATCATACTGGATACCATTGTCATCAATAATAACAATCTCGCCTGGTTTCACATCGCGAATCCATTCAGCACCGATTACTTCAAAGGCACAGGTTTCAGATGAAACCACTACTGCTCCATTAGCCAATTTCCCGATAGAAAGGGGACGGAAACCATTTGGATCCAGAGCTGCAATCAACTTATCTTCAAACATCAAGAGATAAGCAAAACCACCTTTGACAAGGCTGAGCGCTTCTTTGACTTTCCCCAGCAGGCTAGGATTGTGGCTTCGGCGAATCAAATGAGCCAGAATCTCTGAATCAGAGGTCGAGCTAAAAATTGCTCCTCTTTGTTCTAGTTCTGTCTTAAGAGATGTAGCATTGGTCAAATTCCCATTGTGGGCAAGACCAAACTGCATATCATGAAAGCGAAAGAAGAAGGGCTGAATATTGTCAACAGACGCTTCCCCAGCAGTCGCATAGCGCACATGTCCAATAGCTCCTGCTCCTGTCAGTTTATCCAATTTCGCTGGATTTCTAAAAACTTCTGATAGAAGCCCCATATCACGATGGCGTTTCAGTTTTCCTTGATCATTAGAGAGAATACCTGCCCCCTCCTGACCACGGTGCTGAAGACTATGGAGTCCAAAATAGGTCAATTTGGCAGCGTCTGGGTGACCCCAGATACCAAAAACACCACATTCTTCATTAAGAGATTTTACTTCGTATGTCATTTTATATACCTAATTTTTATTTGTGTATCATTCCTTAACGATACTAGAGCGGAATGATACGGTAGAAGCTCGTTTCACTTGCAAAATAAATCCTTTGCAATCATCACGAACTAGAACTACATGACTTTTACCTTACTGATACTATCTATTTGAAAATCTGCAAATCTTATTTCCCAGCAAAGTATTTTACAGCTGATGCAAAGAGATATTGATCTTTATTCCCTGGAATATTTGGAAGAGTCCGTCTTCGAAACGTTCTGAGTGACCCATCTTACCAATGATTTGACCGTTCTTGCTTGTGATACCTTCAATCGCATTGACAGAACCATTTGGATTGTATTTAGAATCCATGCTTGGTTTGCCTTCAAAGTCAACATATTGGCTAAAGATTTGACCATTATCACGGAGTTCCGCAAATTCTTCAGCCGTCACGACAAATTTGCCTTCACCGTGTGATACTGGGATGGCATGGATATCCCCAACTTTCACACCAGCAAGCCATGGTGAGTTCGTGTTGGCAATACGTGTTTCAACCATCTTAGCCACGTGTTGGTTGGCATCATTGTAGAAGAGGGTTGGACTCGTGCTGCTTGCATCTTCAAAGTTACCGTATGGAAGAAGACCTGATTTGACAAGAGCTTGGAATCCGTTACAGATACCGATAATCAAACCACCACCTTCGATGAAGCTATCGATGGCTGCACGCACTTTTTCGTTAAGCAAGATATTAACGATAAATTTAGCTGATCCATCTGGTTCATCTGCTGCTGAGAAGCCACCTGCAAAGAAGATAATATTAGCTTTTTCGATGTTGTCAACCATTGTGTCAACAGACTTGACAATTGCCTCTTCATTCAATGTGACAAATGGTACTAAGTTGACTTTTGCACCTTCTTTTTCAAAGGCCTTAGCTGAATCGTACTCAGAGTTAGTACCTGGGAACACTGGGATGTAAACCACTGGTGTCTCAACTGTTTCTTTAGCTTTGATCACAGCATCTGATGCCACCGCAGGTACTTCTTCCAACTCAGTTGCTTGTGCAAATTCCGTTGGGTAGACCTCTTCCAATTTACCTTGGAAGGCACTGTCAAGCTTGTTTCCATCAAGCCTTACATCGTTGACAGTAAGTGTAAAGTCGGTTGCTGTTTGTCCAATCTTGGTAACACCTGAAATATCTTCTGGAGATGTGAAGACGAATCCCCCCAATTGAGCTGTCAAGGCAGTCTCAAGATTTTCAAGGGTTACAGTGGCACCGATATGGTTACCAAATGTTGCAAGGGCAAGAGCTTCAACGACACCACCATATTTGACAGCTGATGCCGCTGTCACTTTGTGGTCAGCTTGGATAGCTTCAAACTGAGCAAAGCTAGACTTGATAAGATCAAAATCAATTTCTTGTGCCAAAGCTTGACCCGGGATGTAATAGATGTTTTCACCAGCAGCTTTAAATTCTGGAGAAAGAATCTTACGGCTATCTGCAGTTGTTACCCCAAAAGCAACCAAGGTTGGTGGTACTGTCAATTCTTCAAAGGTACCAGACATCGAGTCCTTACCACCGATAGATGGCAAACCAAGTTGAATCTGAGCTTCGATTGATCCAAGAAGAGCAGCTACTGGTTGACCAAAACGCTCTGCTTGTTTATCCATCCGCTCGAAGTATTCTTGATAAGAGAAACGAGCCTTAGACCAGTTTGCACCAGAAGCAACCAAACGAGCAGTTGCTTCGATGACTGAATAGGCAGCACCATGATATGGAGACCATTCTGCTACATAAGGGTTGAATCCTTGTGCCATAACAGAAGCAGTTGTTGTCACGCCGTGTTGAACTGGCAATTTCTGTACAGAAGCTTCCGTTGGTGTGATTTGGTAGCGACCACCAAGTGGGTGATTGACTGTTGAACGACCAACTGAACTATCAAAGATGGTTTGTAAACCTTTTTGACTGGCATGGTTAAGGTCAGCCAAGACTTCAAGAGTATCAGCTTCAAGGGTTTCAGCAGATGTTTGACGTTCTTCTGGAAGCTTGACATCCTTGTCAACCACCTTAGCATCTACAACCACACGTACACCGTTTGTATCAAGGAAACGACGTTCCAAATCAACGATGGTTTCACCATTCCAGTGCATAACAAGATTTGGTTTTCTCCGTCACTGTCGCAACGACAACAGCATCAATATTTTCTTTGTTACATTCAGCAACGAAGGCATCTACATCTTCTGGACGAACCACTACGGCCATACGTTCTTGAGATTCAGAGATGGCAATTTCTGTACCGTTCAAACCTTGGTATTTCAATGGCACTTTGTCTAGATCAATTTCAAGACCATCTGCCAATTCACCGATAGCCACGCAGACACCACCAGCACCAAAGTCATTTGATTTTTTAATCAGACGGGTCACATCCCCATTACGGAAAAGACGTTGAATCTTACGCTCTTCGATGGCATTCCCTTTTTGAACCTCAGCACCAGCTGTTTCAACAGATTCAACCGTTTGAACTTTAGAAGAACCTGTCGCACCACCGACACCATCACGTCCAGTCTTACCACCGAGCAAGATAATCACATCACCTGCTTCAGGTTTCTCACGGACAACATTTTCCTTAGGAGCCGCACCGACAACTGCACCTAGCTCCATACGCTTAGCAACGAAACCTGGGTGGAAGTATTCACGAACATAAGTTGTTGCCAAACCAATTTGGTTACCGTATGAAGAATAACCGTGTGCCGCTGTTTTAGAAATCACTTGTTGTGGCAATTTACCAGCACGAGTTTCAGCAATTGGTGTTGTAATATCACCAGCACCTGAGATACGCATAGCTTGGTAAACGTATGAACGACCTGACAATGGGTCACGAATGGCACCACCGATACAAGTAGCCGCTCCACCAAATGGTTCGATTTCCGTTGGGTGGTTGTGAGTTTCGTTTTTAAACATGAGAAGCCAAGGTTCTTTGACACCATTGACATCCACTTCAATTTCAACAGAGCAGGCATTGATTTCATCAGACACTTCCATGTCATCCAAACGACCATTAGCACGCTCATAACGACCAAAAATAGTCGCCATATCCATCAAGGTTTGAGGTTTTTCGGTACGTCCCAACTCATCACGCATGGCAATATACTTGTCATAAGTCGCTTGCAATTGTTTTTGGAATTTAGAAGCTGAGAAGTCGATGGTTTTCAACTCAGTCTCGAAAGTTGTGTGACGGCAGTGGTCAGACCAGTAAGTATCCAACACCTTCAACTCAGTCTCAGTTGGCACACGTCCAATGGATTTGAAGTAATCTTGAATGAAGAGAAGGTCATCCACTTCCATGGCCAATCCTTGCTCTGCCTTATACTGTGCAAAATCTTCTGCCGTATAAGTTTCAAAAAAATCCAAGTTTGGAATAGTCTTGTCAGACTCAGAGAAATCCTGTTTGGCAATACCTGATGTAATGTCTTTGAAACGAGAATCCACTGGGTTCAAGAGGTAGTTTTTGACAGCTTCCAACTCATTCGCATTAATATCCTTGTTAACCAAGTAAAGTTGCGCTGTGTTCACTGTTACATCATTTGAACTACCAAGCAAAAGCAAAGCTTCTTGTGAAGATGCCGCACGTTGGTCAAATTGACCAGGCAAGCTTTCGATAGCAAAGAAAGCATACTTCTCAAGATCAGCCTGAAGCGCAGCTTCATCTAAAACAGTATCAGTCACTTGCTCAGAGAAGATATGTTTTTCCGCACGCGCAAACAAATCCTCTGCCAAACCAAAAACATCGTAAACCTGAACAATACGAAGATCCTTCAAGGTTTTCAACTGAAGATTATGCTGTAATTCCTTTACTAAAGAGTCCGATTTCACACGAAAATCAGCTTTTTTCTCAACGAAAATACGTTTATCCATTTTATTTCCTTTATCTATTTCTACTTAAAGATTGTAGTGACGACCAAGTAGAACTTTACTTCAAGCCCTGTAATTTCTAATACAACCTTGTACACATCTGTCAGACTTCCCAAGTCCCTACGGAAAACATCCTTGTCCATGTGGTGCCCTTCAGCATCCCAAAGGCGGCAGTTATCTGGAGAGAATTCGTCTGCCAAGATAATCTTGCCATCCTTATCAAAACCAAATTCCAATTTGAAGTCAATCAAGCGAAGACCAATTTGTGAAAACCAATCTTTCAGCAATTCATTGATCCGACGCGTTTCTTCCTTGATATAAGCAATTTGTTCATCGTTGGCAATATCCAAGAACTTGACATGCTCATCATTGATGAATGGGTCATCCAACTCATCGTTCTTGTAGTAAAATTCAACGATTGGAGTTTTCAATTCCAAACCTTCTTCCACGCCGAAACGTTTTGAGAAAGAACCTGCCGTCACGTTACGAAGCACAACCTCCAAAGGAATGATGGTAACCTTCTTGTTCAATTGTTCGGTATCAGAGATACGTTCGATAAAGTGAGTAGCCACACCAGCCGCATTCAATTTTTCAAAAATAAGAGACGAAATCTGATTATTTAGCACACCTTTACCTTTAATAGTCTCCTTGCGAGCTCCATTCAGCATGGTTGCTTGGTCCTTATAAACGGACTTAATCACATTTTCGTCTTCTGTAGCATAGATATCTTTAGCTTTTCCCGTATAAATAAGTTTACTGGACATTTTCTTGTTCGCCTTTCGTATTACTTGACCTCATTTTATCACAACGATAAGCAAAAATCAAATATTTCACGAACGAAAACGTATTCCTCCTTAGTTTTATAAAAAAACTGTAAATCGTTTTAAGATTACAGTTTTTTTAAATATTATTTAAGTAAAAGTGATCATTATTCCCAATTCAGAAAAATCATCCAAATAATAGCGTAAATAACTTTTCTTGCCTGTAATTATCTGTAAACGGCCTTCTAAGCCATACCTAAGCTGTTCAGCTTGTTCTCGAGTTATTTTTGTTTCCGCTTCTATTTTAAAGAAATTTCCTTGGTCAGTTCTGGTTGCAATTGTATCAATACTAGTGATAGTAGAAACAAGTCTCACTTGACCATTAGCGCCATTAGTCGTGGTAAAGCGTACAGAATCTCCAATCTTGACTCCCACAATATCTTTTGAACTAAGATAGGCCGTCAATTTTGTTTTTCCTTCCCTATCCAATGGGGGATAAAGTTTGGCAAGCGGGGTTCCTTCTGCGACTACCGAAGATTGACCTATCTCAGGATTAAGGTGAAGAATCCCATCTTCCTCAGCTCTGATTACCCCTTCTTCAAGAAAACGAGATTGACTATTTTTGCCTAATTCTGTTTCCAAAATTTCTTGCTTTTGAGGTTTCTGAGAAGTGATGCTTATTTTCTGCTGCACCTCACTATTTTTGAGACCACTCGCTTTACTTTTATAGTCTTGCAACATCTCAAACCGACTATTATATACTTCCGACTGAATTTCATCTCCTGTGTTCTGATACTGAACAAGTAATTCCCCTCGTTGTACCCGTTTATTCTCTTCCAGATGATTGACCACCATTCGCTGATTACTAGCTGACTGGATATTTGCGATGATGCGACTGGGTTCAACAGTAGCTTTCGAAGATAAACTTATTTCCTTTTCTGCAAACATTGCAAATCCAAACAGAAACACTACCAAAAGTGACATAGGAAAAATCACTCGACTGGAAAAATTATGATAACGTCGATTATAAAATTCCGTACTTTCTAAAAATTCAAGGTACATTCTTTATCCTTTCTAACAGTTAACTAAATGAGCATAAAAACTATTTCGAGCAAGCAAGTCATCATGATTCCCCTCTTCTACAATCTTACCCCGATCCAAAACAATAACTTTCTCCACCCGTTCAGCAATAGTCAAGCGGTGAGCAATGAAAATCAAGGTCTTATCTAGATTCATGAGATTGTCTACTATCCGTTTCTCTGTTAAGATATCTAGACTGCTCGTCGCCTCATCCAAAATCAAGATAGGAGCATCTGTCAAGAGAGCACGCGCCAATGCAATCCTCTGGCGTTGACCACCAGAAATCCCTGTCCCATCAGAAGTCAATTCTGTCTGGTAATTCAAGGGCATACGCTCAATATCTTCACGAATTTCTGCTAGCTCAACTGCACGTAGTATATCCTCCTGAGTCGTACCCTCCTTGGCTCCAAGGAGAAGATTTTCTAAAATTGTTCCATTAAATACATAAGGTTGCTGAGGTAAATAGTTGATATGTTGGCGCAGAGACTTTTTATCAATCTGATTTAAATTCATATTCCCCAGTCTGATTTCTCCCTGACTTGGGTTAAAAAAATTAACCATCATCTTAGCCAAGGTCGACTTCCCTGATCCTGAAACCCCTACAAGAGCTATTTTAGAGCCATGTTTGATTATCAAATTTATATCCGATAAGATATCTTGACCATAATCATACTTGTAGTGAATTCCCTTAAAAGTCATATCTCCTTGAACCATACTCAAATCCTCTACCATTTTCTGTCCTTCAAACTCAGATTTGACCCGATATACCTCGTTGAGACGACTATTCGCAACTTGAGCTGTTTGGAGCTTAGTCTGAAGGTTGATGATGTTTTCTAGAGAATTAGTAAAATAATAAAGAAGTGTATTATACGTAATCAACTGGCCCAAACTCATTTTCCCATCCATAACAAGATTGGCCCCCATCCATAAAATACAGACATTTAGAAAAAGTTGAGCTAGTTTTTTAAGAGCTTTTTGCTGACTCTCTGCTCTACTATAAGTAAAGGATTTTTTCAGATAGTCCACAAATTCCCTATCAATCTTTTGGTAGCGTGTTTTTTCACTAGCCAAGGATTTAATCGTTTCAATACCATTGATATCCTCTATAACGGAAGATGATAGAGTTGCATTTGCTTCCATGGTATCCCGATTCATCTTTTCAAAAGGTTTCATAAAAGCAAAAAAATAATTACAACATAAACAGGTAGACCCAATAAGCTTATGAAAAAGAGATTACTATTTTGCAAAAAAACAAGATTATGGAAATAATCAATACCGTAGATATGTCCAAAAAAATTGAAATAACAGCTGAAGCTAAGACATCTATGATACTATTAGCATCTGTAAATCGTGATACGATTTCTCCAGTTCGGCGTGTTGCAAAAAAAGACATAGGTAAATGAAAAGCGTGTTTGATATAAGATAAAATGATATCAATTGACAGACGTTGCCCAAGGACAATTAATAGGTAATCTTGAGCAAAAGACAAAAATCTGCTGAAGGGCATAAACGATAACAAGACATATAGAAATAATACTTAGGGTTGAAGATCCCTGATTCGGTACATAGGTGTCAATGATTGATTGCAGATAGTAAGAGCCAACAATATTAATCAAAGTCACAAGAAAAGTAGCTAGAATAATATTAATAATCAAACCTTTCTGATTTATCAGAATAGGTAAAAAAGAAGTCAATCCTTGCCTCTTTTCCTGATGCGGTTTATAATTTGGAGAAGGTGCCATAAAGATAGACGTTCCTGTCCATTCTTTTTCAAATCTCTCACGAGATAGTTTAGTCAACCTAATCCCTGGATCTGGGTCAGCTATATAAATATTCTCCTTATCCCGCCCGGTTACTACATAGTAATGAAGTAATTCTCCTTCCTTAAGTACGTGTACGATAAAAGGAAATGTCAAATCAGGCAAATCAAACAGGCTCATATCCGCTTGAATAGCCTGTGTTTCAAACCCAAGTTCCTCCGCAACTTTCACGAGTCCCAAAGCTGTTGTTCCATTTGTAGTTGTTTTAGCTAACTCACGTAGACTAGCTAATGAATAGTAACTTCCAAAATAGCCAAATACCATAGCTAATGAAGCCACCCCACAGTCCATCTGATCCATTTGTGGGCGATAATGTTTTTTCCTAAATTTCATATTCTTACCCTTTTTCCTTAATAATCTAATTAAAAGTTCTGTAAGATTATTTTAGCCAAACAAAGTAAGAAATAGATAACTCTTTCTAAAAAAACAATATCCGTACTCAAACTGTACTGATAGAAGTTTAAGTGTTCATATGAATAAACAAATTTGTCAAGATAAATGCTTTACCTATCACAAAAAAACATATCAGCACAGTCTACATAAAAAAGCAACATGCCAGGCATGTCGCTTTTTCTTACATTCTATTTTTGATAATTTCCAATACATCTTCGACGCTTTGGAGATGATCGATTTCTTCATCACTAATTTCGATTCCAAATTCATCCTCAACTGTTAGAATAAATTCCATCAAATCTACTGAATCAGCATCCAGGTCATCCTTTAAGCTCAAGTTTTCGGTTACGACAAAGTCTTCTCCTTGACGCTCTTGAATGATGGTTACGATACGGTCAAAAATTTGTTGATCTGTCATATTATTCTCCTTATTCCTCTGAAAATTCACGCGCAGTTTGGGCAACTACATCAGTTTCAAGCATGGTACGAATCTGACGAAGTGTACTGTATACAGCCTTGGCATCACTTGAGCCATGAGTCTTAACTACTGGTGCCTTTACACCAAACAGAACCGCGCCTCCAACATCTGAATAGTTGAGCTGTTTTTTCAAACCTCTGAGGTTGTCCTTAAGAAGGAAAGCCCCTAGCTTGGCTCTAAGACCGCCACCTACAATAGCATTTTTAAGCAAGCCCATGATACCCATAGCAGTCCCTTCAATAGCTTTGAGCACAGCGTTTCCCGTGAAACCATCTGTTACAACTACGTCAGCAACACCATCCATCAAATCACGCGCTTCTATGTTCCCGATAAAATTCAAACTATCGTCAGCTGCTAATAAGTCATAGGCTTCCTTGCGTAGTGGATCTCCCTTACTGCTTTCTGTGCCATTGTTCAGAAGGCCAATACGGGGATTTACAATGCCACGAACATTCTTGGCATAGAAAGACCCTAGAATTGCGTATTGATGGAGATGATGGGCTGTATTTTCTGCATTGGCACCAAGGTCAAGCATGTCAAAACCTTTTCCATCAATAGTTGGTAAGGTTGACATAAGACCTGGTCGATCAATATTTTTGATACGACCAACGATGAAGAATCCCGCTGCCAACAAGGCACCTGTATTTCCTGCAGAAAGAACTGCATCTGCCTCTCCATCTTTGACAGCCTTAGCTGCCAATACCATGCTGGCATTTTTCTTCTTGCGGATGGCTTTTGTAGGCTCATCGTCTGAGTCGATTTTTTCATCAGTATGGATAATACTAACGCGCTCTGTAGCTGTTAGATATTGCTTGATTTTACTTTCGTCTCCGTAAAGTTGAATCTCAATATCTGAAAAGTCAGCAAGGGCTTGATTAACTCCCTCTACAATAGCTTGTGGTGCGTAATCGCCACCCATTGCATCAACTGCGATTTTTTTCATTTGTCTTCCTCTTTCAGTAATTGTCCCCAGTCGGCTAGGGAATCAATAAATTTCTTTGATTTTAGGTGAATTCCAACATACTCTTCGTAAATCTGATCCATAAACTTGCGCAAATCCTGCTTGATTTCGGGCTTGAGTGAGATAGTCTCCAAGGTCTCAAATCAATGGCTTGAAATTGATTGAGCAGATAAGGAATATTGGGATTCAAATGGCATCGTTTGTCATCTTCGTGGTAATGATCTGGGCAAAGGCATGCACCGTACTTAAATGAAAAATCAAAAGCCTGCCCAACACGATGGCAGAAAGTACACTCATTAAAATTCAGACTAATCCCAAAACGTGTCAATATTTGAATTTCAAAAATATTGGTCAAAACCTGATAGTCTAAGCCCTCTTCCATCAGCTCTAAAGTCTTTTGCAAAAAAGCAAATAGGGGAGCATCTTCTTGATTATCCTGCAAACTCGCATCTGCCAAGGCCGCAACGTAGGTCGCATAAGCCATAACAAAGAGGTCGCTATTGATTTTCGGAAAAGTCTTCACCTCATGATAATCTTCTATATAACTAAGTCCATCATCGTTGACTTTTAGGAGAAAATGGGCCAAGACTAAAGGTTGAATGACAGGAGCTAGTTTGGATTGTCCGGCGTGTTTGACAAAAAACATGCGCTTTCCTGCCTGTTCTGTAAAGATTTTAACAAGCTTATCATCCTCTCGAAAATTTCGGTTGTAAAGTACTAAACCCTGACTCGTAATCGATTGAATCATGCTTCTCTCATGTACTCCTCAAGTCGTTTCATAGCTTCTCTGATGGTTTTCATGCTGGCTGCATAAGATAGACGAACATAGCCCTCTCCATACTGTCCAAAGGCAGCACCAGGGATAAAGGCAACAGCCTTCTTGTGAGCAAAATCCTTCAGAAAAGCAAAAGAATCTTGATTATAGCCTGCCGGAATCTTAGCAAAGATATAAAAAGCACCGTCCGGCTTGATGATTTCAAAACCAAGGTCAGTCATCTTCTCAATAATGTAGTCCCGACGTTGGATATATTCCTTCTTCATTGGTTCTGCATCGTTTTTACCAGCTGTCAAAGCTTCTACCGCAGCATGTTGAGCCATGGTATTCGCAGCAGTAACCAAGTATTGGTGACTCTTGATGAGTTGAGCTGTGAAGTTTGCTGGTGCAAAGATAAAACCTAAACGCCAACCTGTCATGGCATGGGATTTAGAAAGACCGTTAATGATAATTGCCTGATCTCTCAACATAGTTCCCAAAGATACATGATTTTCCCCTGTATAGGTCAATTCTGAGTAGACTTCATCACAGACTACGAAAATCTCATACTTACGTAAAACAGCTGCCAAGGCTTCTAATTGCTCGCGACTATAAGTAATTCCTGTAGGGTTGGCTGGATAGTTGAGAATAACTGCCTTAAGCTTGTCCCCCTGCTCCAAAATTGCCTTTTCCAACATCTCAGGAGTCAAGACAAAACCATTCTCAGTCGTATCAATCTCGACAATCTCTGCACCCAACTAGATTGACAATCGGCTCGTAACCTGGATAGGCAGGAGCTGGCAAGAGAACCTTGTCTCCTTCCTCCAAAATAGCTGTCAAAGTAGCTGATAGAGCCTCTGTCGCACCAATTGTGACCAAGATTTCATTCTCTAGATTGTAGTCCAGCTGATATTTCTCTTTTACAAAATCACTCGCCGCCTGACGCAAAGTCAACAAACCACTCATTCCTGTATAGTAGGATTGATCTTGGTCAATGGCTCGTTTTGCAGCTTCCTTGACATGATCTGGTGTTGTAAAATCTGGTTCTCCCAAGGTCAATCGCAGGACTCCAGGAATCTCTGAAATAGCCTGGTCAAATTGACGAATCAAGGAAACTTGAATCTTATCTAATTGTTTATTAAAGCGTTTGGTTAAGTCCATAGATATCCTCCTTGATCAAAGAACATATATCCATTATACTACAAAAGCTCTCTGACCGCAAAAATCCATTTAGTCACACCTTGTTCCCTACTTTCTATTTTACTTTTCTGACAGACAAGATTATAATAAGAAGTGCTTATTTTCGGAGGTTTTTATGTCATTTCTATCAAAAAATTGGGCAGGACTTTTGGTCTGTCTTATCATATCTATCATTTCTTGGGTGTTAGGAAGCTTCTTGCCTGTTGTAGGGAGCACCAGTTTTTTTCGCTATTTTTTTATCGGAATGATTTCTCCATCCCTTTCTCACTTCCTATAAACAACTAGAAGCTGGTTTGACTTATAGCTCTAAAAAACTGCTTCAGTATGCTGTTATCTTACTTGGCTTTGGACTCAATATCTCTCAAGTTTTCGCAGTTGGAAAATCTTCCCTCCCTGTTATCCTTTCAACCATTTCTATCGCTTTGATTTGTAGCTATCTTTTCCAACGATTTTTTTAATCATGGATGCAAAGTTAGCTACCTTGATTGGAGTTGGATCTTCTATCTGTGGTGGTTCTGCCATCGCAGCGACTGCCCCTGTTATTCACGCCAAGGAAAAAGAAGTGGCCCAAGCCATTTCTGTTATCTTTTTCTTCAATGTCTTGGCAGCTCTTATCTTCCCAACTCTAGGTTCTTGGCTCCATCTTTCCAACGAAGGTTTTGCTCTCTTTGCGGGTACTGCGGTCAACGATACTTCCTCTGTAACAGCTACTGCTAGTGCCTGGGATAGTCTTTACCATACCAACACTCTTGAGTCTGCCACTATTGTTAAACTGACACGCACCCTAGCTATTATCCCTATTACTCTCTTCCTCTCCTATCAGCAAAGTCGTCAACAAGGAAATAGCCAAGGGGTAAAAGCTTAAAAAAAGTCTTCCCTGTTTTTCATCCTCTACTTTATCCTAGCTTCTCTGCTAACTACTCTTCTCACATCTTTCGGTGTCAGCAATAGCTTCTTTTCACCTCTCAAACAACTCTCTAAATTTCCTCATCATCATGGCTATGAGTGCTATCGGTCTCAAAACCAAACCTCATTGCTATGATCAAATCCAGTGGAAAAATCCATTCTTCTTGGAGCCCATTTTGCTGGATTGCTATCATCCTGACTAGTCTTGGTATGCAAATCACTCATTGGTATTTTTCTAATAAAAAAGTAGCCCTTTTTCAGCTACCTTTTTTTATTGTTCAAGAATCAACGTGTATGTTCTCTCTTTAATGCAACGATTCATGACGATATCATCGCATCCTCCAGCACGCAAGATTTTCTTCTGCTTCCAGACTTTTCAAGTCCTAAGTTGAGCCCAGAAAAATCTGTAGCATCCGCTTTGAGAAAATCACGTGCAACATCTGGTAAAAAAATTCACTGCGACGGTAAAACATCTGACAATATCTACAGGAAAAGGAATCTCAGCTAAGACTTGCATAAGCCTTTTTCTCCCAATATTTCACCACCTGCAGCTTTAGGGATTAACTGGAATGATTTTGATATCCCACGAGCCTGCATCTCCTTAGTCACTCGATTGCTAGTTGTTTCCTCACGATCAGACAAACCTACTACAGCTACGGTTTTACTAGTTTGCTAGATACTGACGGACTACGCCATCACTTGGATTGATAAATAGTTCGAGTCATGAAAACCCTCCTTTTTCATCAGTATAGCATATTTTGAAAAGGCTTGCAGTTTTTGGCTACAAAAAATTTCCTAGCAAGAGAAAAGTCTGCTAGGAAATTCATTTATTCAAGTGAAAGTTTAGATTTTTTTCTCGATACTAAATAATGGAGAAAGAGGACGTTTTTCATGGATACGTACAATAGCATCACCTAGGAGATGAGCGATAGAAATTTGTTCAATCTTATCAATCAAACGTTCTTCTGGAAGATAGATAGTATCCAAAACAACCAATTTTTTAATGGCTGATTTCTGGATATTCTCCATTGCTGGACCAGAAAGAACTGGGTGCGTACAACTTGCGTAAACTTCGACAGCACCTGCTTCTGCAAGAGCATCAGCCGCATGACAAATGGTTCCAGCTGTATCAATCATATCGTCAATCAAGATACAAGTCTTACCTTCTACCTTACCAATGATATTCATAACTTCACTAGTATTCATCTTGTCTACACTACGACGCTTGTCGATAATGGCAATTGGAGTTTTTAAAAATTCTGCTAATTTACGAGCACGAGTCACCCCACCATGGTCCGGGCTGACAACGACATAGTCGGAACCAACCATGCCACGACGCTCAAAGTAATCCGCAATCAACGGAGCACCCATCAAGTGATCCACCGGAATATCAAAGAAACCTTGAATCTGTGCAGCGTGCAAATCAATCGTCAACAAACGATCAACTCCAGCTACTTCAAGCATATTTGCAACGAGTTTTGCAGTGATTGGCTCACGCGCTCTAGCTTTTCTATCCTGACGTGCATAACCATAATAAGGCATAACAACGTTGACAGATTCTGCACTGGCGCGCTTCAAAGCGTCTACCATAATCAAAATCTCAAGTAGATTATCATTTACTGGTGAGCTAGTTGATTGTAAGATAAAGACATGTTTCCCACGGATAGATTCTTCGATATTAACTTGAATTTCTCCATCTGAAAATTGACGAACAGTCGATTTTCCTAACTCTATCCCAATCTCTTGCGCCACACGCTCTGCCAATTCTCTATTTGAAGAAAGGGCAAACAGCTTTAAATCAGAAAAAGACATGATTTCCTCCGGTATTTATGTATCACTTGTGTTTGTTACAACATTTTCCATCTACCATTGTAGCGCTTTTTTCTCGATTTTTCAATAAAAAATAAGACAAGAGTAGACTTTTATACTCTTATCTTATACTACTTTATATTAGTGATATCAAAGCTAAAACTTGTCAACCTTCTCATCCTACTTCATGCTACTCCAGAAGCTTTTAATTAGAAAGTTAGTATATTTCCCTCATACTACCTGTATCCACATCGTAAACAGCTCCTGAAATAATGACATCATCTGGAATTAATGGGCATTCTCGAAGCAATTTCATATCCTTACGCACACTCTCATCGATGTCTTGAAAACGGTAAAAAGTCCTGCCCAGATACATCAACTCCCAATTCACATTTTAGGTGCTCTTGAAAATCCTCGTTATTGAAGGTTTGAGCCCCACAGTCTGTATGATGAAGAACCACAATTTCTCTTGTCCCCATTTGTTGTTGGGAAATTACAAGTGAACGAATCATATCCTCGGTCACTCGACCACCCGCATTCCGTAAAATATGGGCATCTCCCAGAGCTAACCCCAGAGCTGGCGCAACGTGTAGACGCGAATCCATACAAGTTACGATCGCAACCTTGGTCTTGGGTTTAATGGATAAGTGCAAATCTCCATGTAGTTCTACATAAGCTTGATTAGCCTTTAAAAAATTTTCAAAATAGGACATGACAACTCACTTTCTAGTCTGCCAGATAATTTGAACACCAAATTATTTATCTCCTATCTTACCATCTTTTCTTTGTCTTGTCAGTTTTCAACTTTCCTATAAAAAACTAGAACAGAAACATCCAACAGCTAGCTTGAGTTTCTGTCCTAGTTTTTTTATTATTATGAACCTTTTTGGATATACTTATTGAGAGAACCTGCAAAGCTTTGAAGATTGAGACTTTGTACGTAGACCTCACCAGTACCTCGGAAGGTGTTCACCACTCCTTCGCCTGTACCAATAGACTGCCAGAAACCATTTTCTAAGTGGATATTATAGTCCAAAGATTGACTCCAAGCTACCACATGGGCATTGTCGATGGTTATTTCTTGGTTTTGTAGTTCAATTTTCTTGATAGAGCCAAAGGCATTGGCCAAAAGAGTACCCTGGCCTTGAGTGGTCATCACAAAGAAACCGCCTTGCCCTCCGAACAGAGCTTTCCCAATAGACTGGCGCTCCATTGTATAGAAAGCTGTACCATCAAGAGCTAGAAAGGCTCCATCATTCAGTCGATACTGCTTTTCACCTAGCTCAAGAGCAATCACTTGACCAGGAGTATCTGGTGCTAAGCAAGGTTTCCGTTGTCAGACTCTGCAACAGCTTGAGTGATAAAGGTACTTTCACCAGAAACCATTGAACGCCCTACAGCTTTGACAAAACGGCCTAAACCAGAACCACTCGCATTAAGTTGGGTATTAAGGCTTATATTCGGCGTGTGGTAAACCATGCTACCGCGCTGAATAAAGACCGTTTCTCCCTGATTGAGCGACAACTCTACCAAAGGAAATTGCATATGACTATCCATAGAAAATTTCATCAGAAATTCCTCCTTGTTTTAATAAATGTTAGCAATAAAATAATTTGTAATCAAAAACTGAGTAGAACGATTAAGAAAATACTTTTTTCAAGACTTCCTGAATAGTCGTCACCCCAATCATCTGAATTTCCTTAGGTGGCTTGATTCCAGTTAAAGAATTTTTTGGTACATAGATTTTTGTAAATCCAAGCTTAGCAGCTTCGTTGATTCGTTGTTCGATACGATTCACACGCCGAATCTCTCCCGTCAAGCCCAACTCTCCTACAAAACATTCCTGAGGGTTGGTTGGTTTATCCTTGTAACTCGAAGCAATAGCAACTGCAACTGCCAGGTCAATAGCCGGCTCATCCAATTTGACACCACCAGCTGATTTGAGATAGGCATCCTGATTTTGCAAGAGAAGCCCTGCACGTTTTTCCAAAACAGCCATAATCAAGCTAGCGCGATTAAAATCAAGCCCTGTCGTCGTACGCTTAGCATTTCCAAACATGGTCGGTGTCACCAAGGCCTGAACTTCAGCAAGAATAGGACGCGTCCCTTCCATGGTCACAACGATGGACGAGCCAGTAGCCCCATCCAAACGCTCTTCTAGGAAAACTTGACTCGGATTGAGAACCTCAACCAATCCGCCCGACTGCATCTCAAAAATCCCAATCTCATTAGTGGAGCCAAAACGGTTTTTAACCGCTCTCAAGATACGAAAGGTATGGTGACGCTCCCCTTCAAAGTAAAGCACCGTATCCACCATATGCTCCAACATACGAGGCTCCCGCCAAGGTTCCTTCCTTTGGTCACATGCCCTACGATAAAAGATCGCAATATTATTGGTCTTAGCTAGCTGCATGAGTTCAGCCGTTACCTCACGCACTTGAGAAACCGATCCCTGAACTCCTGAAATCTCCGGAGACATGATGGTCTGGATAGAGTCAATAATGAGGAAGTCAGGCTGAATACGCTCCACCTCTGCGCGAACACTCTGCATATTGGTCTCAGCATAGAGATAAAACTCACTATCAATATCACCCAAGCGCTCTGCTCGTAGCTTGATTTGCTGAGCAGACTCCTCCCCACTGACATAGAGAACTGTTCCTACTTGAGACAACTGGGTTGATACTTGTAAGAGAAGAGTTGATTTCCCAATCCCTGGATCCCCACCAATGAGGACAAGACTTCCTGGTACCACACCTCCACCAAGCACTCGGTTAAACTCCTCCATCTCAGTCTTAGTTCGATTGACATTAATAGAAGTTACTTCAGCCAATTTCATAGGCTTGGTTTTCTCACCTGTCAAGGACACACGCGCATTTTTGACTTCTGCGACCTCAACTTCTTCTACAAAAGAAGACCAGGCTCCACAGTTTGGACAGCGTCCTAAATACTTAGGTGAATTATATTCACAATTTTGACACACAAATGTCGCTTTTTTCTTTGCTATAATTCTAATCCTCTCATTTATAAAAATCTCTTATTACTTTTTATGTCAACAACTATCTTTCGTTTTCAGACACAGTTAGTCCACCATCATCCGCATGGACATAATACTGACCATCAGGGACTAAAATCCAAAAAAATATAGGGTAAATAACCTTTTATAGATTTGACTTTCTAGCTTCCTCATCTTTTTCCCCAATAAATAGTTAAAAATCGGATAATCTTCAGATTGGTCTTTATCCATTGTCACTCTGATGTCTTTGCCATTATCCAGAGGGAGATTTCCACCGTATTGACCAGCGATAGGGATAGGTGAATCATATCCCTCACACATGGCTACTAACTCTACCTCATCATAATCTCCGTCTATCGGTGTACTTTGCCCATTTTCGCTATCAATGATTGACATATAGTCTGAAGAAATACACAGAATTTTTATGATAGGCATCAGGGAGAAAATGCTAGGTAAAGAAAATCCTCCAATACTAATCTCATAAAATCTTCTTATAGCCCTCGACAATTTCTCTGCGGTAAAAAGCTTGAAAAATCTTTATAACTCACTTCATTGTACCTCTTTCTATAAACTCTATCTCACACTCAATCACTTGGCAAAAATCAATCTTCTCGTCTGGTACAAATTGGCACATGAGCATTCGATGAGTGACAACAACGACTGTCTGATAGTCTCGATACTTGCGCATAGATTTTAGAAACCGAGATCTCATTTCCTCAGCTGTCTCATAATGAATAGGACTATCTGGGAGGTAAGGATCCATTATTTTCTAGAAACAGAGTACGAGCTTTTTCAAAATTCTCTACGCCACTTTCATAGACCTGCCATTCATGCAATAATGGCTCCACTCTCAAAGGAAGGCCAGTAGCACAGGATACATAAAAAGCCGTTTCTAAAGCTCGTGTCACTGAAGAAGCTACTAGCAGATCAGTTGATTGGAACAAGGGATTTTGGCAAAGGTCCTGAGCCTGTTTCCTTCCCTTCTCAGATAAGGGAGCTAGATCCATTCCAAATCCGGAATAAGCATGCTCCTCTAACACACGATAATCTGGCTCCCCGTGACGTACAAAGATAATCTTCATCTTAGTGCCCAGTTGATCCAAACCCACCAGTCCGCACGCCGTCTGCCTCATCTCCATCTGCGATTAAAAATGGTGCAAAGACAGCCTGAACTACACGTTCTCCAACTTCAAGAACAACTTCCTGATCGGTAATATTTTTCATCTGTGCAAAGATATGTCCCTCATTCCCTGGATTGCCATAATAGTCTCCATCAATAACGCCCACAGAGTTGATCAAGACCAGACCCTTCTTACGAGGATTTGATGAACGGTCATAAAGATAGAGTACTTCAGTCGGTTGCATATAGGCCTTGACTCCAGTTGGGACGAGGACGATTTCTCCTGGAGCGATAACCGTACGCACCGCAACCTTTAAATCGTAGCCAGCTGCATGCGCTGTCTCACGTTTGGGTAACAAAGTTTCATCTGTAAAACTAGAAACTAATTCAAAACCACGAATTTTCATAATATCCTCTTTTTAATCTTTTATTCTAGGCTATTTTATCTTATTTATTCGAAAAAAGCACGAAAAAAGAGCACACAATTCACACTCGCTTAGGGCTGCTGGATTCCTCCCCTGACCCGCTTCACGCAGAACTGTTGCTCCACTAGTTATTATACCACATTCCCCTCTATTTTTAAAGAGAAATTATTTTTTACGTCGATTTCGGAAAAAGTCTTGCATAATCGCTGCACACTCATTCTCTAAAACACCTGTTTCAACATCCACACGGTGATTGAGCCTCTCATCTGTTAAAATATCGTACAAGCTTCCAGCAGCTCCAAATTTCTGGTTTTTAGCCCCGTAGACCACGTTTGGAATCCGTGCTAGACCAATTGCCCCACTACACATAACACAAGGCTCAATGGTCACGAAAAGCGTACAATCGAGCAAACGCCAACTCTCTTCGCTCAAATTAGCATTCTCAATGGCCATAATTTCCGCATGCATGACTGCCCGTTGCAACTCCTCGCGCGCATTGTGTCCCCTTCCAATGACTTTCCGTCTTTGACAATTACACAACCAATGGGGATTTCATCATGCTCTAAAGCAATCTCTGCCTCTTTTAAGGCCTCTCTCATAAAAGCTTCTTTTTCTTCAAGCGTGTAATTCATCTCTTCTCTCTTCCTAGCTATCAATTCTATCATTATAGCATGTTTTCCTAGACAAAAAAAGAGCTCTATAATATTTGCAGAAACCAACTTTAGATAGTATTCAATCTCTGGTTTGTAGAAATAATGTTATAAAAAGAGTATAATGGTAGCAAAATTTAGAGAAACACTAGAAATCATGAACTGAGAGTAATGGAGACAACTGATACAGAATGTCCAGATCTGTCGGAAGATTTTTAACTATAAGTCTCCAAGAGATGATTATCCTGAGATTTAAATAATAAACAAGATGAAAGGGTAAATAATGCAATTAGAATTCTTACAGGATGAACCAAAACTTACCTTGATGTTTCCATATAAAGATACATTTAATAGAGTAGGGGGACCATCCATGATATCTATATCTGTTATGATTCTCTGTATTCTGAAGCGTCTGATGACTTACAATACTGATTTTGCAGACAAAATTGTTATGGCGGTAGTGCTGATTTATGCTCCCCTCCTTATATGGTTTATGGGGTATTATCTCTTCATAAATGGAGTAAAATTAGAAATTTATAAAAAAACAATATTGTTCAGTATTATACCTATAGCAGTAGAGGCCACAGCCTATTACATTATCAATTTGGACTTCAAGATATCGAACAAATAACCATTAAAAAAAGCGTCCTTTTAATTGCGTAAAGTTAAGCATAAAAATTAGAAATCCTATTTTTTTAGAAGGACATGAAAAAAAACTAAATAAGCTAGTCAGTGTCAGTATCATCACAGACAAACTAAAAGCAGATGCTTTTATGCACGAAATGAAGCAATTTCAAAGTGATAAATCAGATAATCAAGTAAGCTGATTCAGAAAAAATTCAAGTTTTTCTAACTTACAAATTCTCAAGAAAATAGTTCACTGAAGAGGCTGGAATCAGAAATCCCAACCTCATTTTTTCTTAGTTATGCATCTTTGATGTGATGGCAAATTGAACGATTTGTTGGTATTTGAGAATTCAAAAAGCTTCTTTTACCAAAACTTCTTTTCTCAATTCACAACTTTAACCAATTTACCCAAATGTTGAAACCTCACAGATCTGAGTGTACCAAATCGAGAGTTGGTCTAAAGATTTCTGTCCCACTGTTTTTTCTTTGTCTTAAAAGTAAAGAAGCCACCTAAATATGACTTAAAAGCTGACAAAAAAAGCCACCGAATGCGGTGACCTTATAGGGAGATTATTATGAAAAAGAAAAGTTTAGGAAATTTGTTACAACAAGTTAGGAGGTCTTCTTGTAACTGTCTATAGTATATCCGACCTGTCTTAAACAAATCTTAAAAAATCTCCTATGACCAAACACTTTCTAAAATATTTGTCTGTTCACGATCAGGACCTACTGAGAATGTAGAAATACGAACACCCACCAATTCACTAACACGGCGAACATAGTTACGTGCATTTTCAGGAAGATCTTCCAAAGTACGTACTCCAGTGATATCTTCAGACCAACCTGGCAATTCTTCATAGATTGGCTTGCAACGTTTTAATTGTTCAAGACTAGCAGGATAGTAATCAATGCGTTGACCATCAAGATCATAAGCCACACAGATTTTAACTGTATCCAAACCACTCAAAACATCGATAGAATTCAAAGAGAGATTTGTGATACCAGAAACACGACGGCTATGACGCATAACAACTGAGTCAAACCAGCCCACACGACGTGGACGACCAGTAGTTGTACCATACTCATGCCCCACTTCACGGATACGATCTCCAACTTCATCAAATAATTCTGTTGGGAAAGGACCATCTCCTACACGGCTTGTATAGGCCTTACATACACCTACAACCTTGTCAATTTTGCTTGGACCAACACCAGAACCGATTGTCACACCACCAGCAACAGGGTTTGAAGAAGTAACAAATGGATAAGTCCCTTGGTCAATATCCAGCATGACCCCTTGTGCACCCTCAAAGAGAACCCGTTTACCGTTATCAAGCGCGTCGTTCAAGATAACAGAAGTATCAGTCACATATTGCTTGATTTGTTGACCATATTCATAGTATTCTTCAAAAATATCATCAATTGAAATAGGTTCACTATCATACAATTTTACAAATTGACGATTTTTTTCAGCAAGATTACGTTCTAAACGTTCACGGAAAATTTCTTTATCCAAAAGATCCGCAATACGAATTCCAACACGTGCTGCTTTGTCCATATAGGCTGGACCAATCCCTTTAATTGTAGTCCCAATCTTGTTATCACCCTTAGCTTCTTCTTGAAGACGGTCTAATTCAATGTGATAAGGCAAAATAACATGGGCACGATCAGAAATTCGAAGATTATCTGTTGTAATACCTTCTTCATGCAGATATGACAATTCTTTCACAAGAGATTTAGGATTTACAACCATCCCATTACCAATTACAGAGATTTTTTCTGGGAAGAAAATACCTGAAGGAATCAAGTGCAATTTAAATTTCTTTCCATCAATAACAATTGTGTGACCTGCATTATCTCCGCCTTGGTAACGAGCAATCACCTCTGCATTAGCTGAAAGAAATCTGTAATTTTTCCTTTACCTTCATCACCCCATTGGGTACCTACAACAACAACTGAAGTCATAATAAAATTTCGTCTGAGCCTAAGGGCTCGTCCTTTCTCATATACATGGTGGGACTCTCACCCACAATTATATCTTACAATTTATTATAAGAAAAAAAGCCTATTTTTATCAAGAATTAACACTAGAAAAGATTAGGGATTTCCATTAATTTCTAAATTAATATTTTAACAATATCTAGTATTGTCTATATTTTTTTATTGATTATGTAAAATAACGTTCGTAATAAATAAAAAAATTGACTACATTTAATAACAAAAAAATTTAGATTTTTTTCCAAGTAAATGATTAAGATAAAGACGATAAGAAGCTCTAAAATGGTAGAGAAAGAAAAATCTTTCTCATCTTTTTATCTTAAAACGAATTAAGTAATAAAGAAGAAATTTTCAAGTGAAGCGACTCCCAATCATCATAACTTTGAAAAAGAAATGATATTCCCTTTTCTATCTGTTTTAGAAAAAAATAAAACAATGATCATAATACTTTTTGAAGCATATAAAAAAACCTTTCTTATTGATAAAAACAAGTCTATCAGAAAGGCTAAGTAAAATAGATAAATATTTCTATAAAGTAAAAAAATTTTAAGCTGAACAAACCTAAAGCAAAGAAAAGAAGTAAAAATAGATGAAAAAATACTCTGAAAAATCCTGGTAAATAAGCCCAAGAAAACAAAAAAACGTTCCTTAGAACGTTTAAGAACTCCGCCAGTAGGACTCGAACCTACGACATCATGATTAACAGTCATGCGCTACTACCAACTGAGCTATGGCGGATAAAAGCTAAGCGACTTCCATATCTCACAGGGGGCAACCCCCAACTACTTCCGGCGTTCTAGGGCTTAACTGCTGTGTTCGGCATGGGTACAGGTGTATCTCCTAGGCTATCGTCACTTAACTCTGAGTAATACCTACTCAAAATTGAATATCTATCAAATACTTTGAAAACCTTCACACTTCGTATTCTCAGTTACTTTGGATAAGTCCTCGAGCTATTAGTATTAGTCCGCTACATGTGTCGCCACACTTCCACTTCTAACCTATCTACCTGATCATCTCTCAGGGCTCTTACTGATATAAAATCATGGGAAATCTCATCTTGAGGTGGGTTTCACACTTAGATGCTTTCAGCGTTTATCCCTTCCCCTACATAGCTACCCAGCGATGCCTTTGGCAAGACAACTGGTACACCAGCGGTAAGTCCACTCTGGTCCTCTCGTACTAGGAGCAGATCCTCTCAAATTTCCTACGCCCGCGACGGATAGGGACCGAACTGTCTCACGACGTTCTGAACCCAGCTCGCGTGCCGCTTTTAATGGGCGAACAGCCCAACCCTTGGGACCGACTACAGCCCCAGGATGCGACGAGCCGACATCGAGGTGCCAAACCTCCCCGTCGATGTGAACTCTTGGGGGAGATAAGCCTGTTATCCCCAGGGTAGCTTTTTATCCGTTGAGCGATGGCCCTTCCATACGGAACCACCGGATCACTAAGCCTCGACTTTTCGTCCCTGCTCGAGTTGTAGCTCTCGCAGTCAAGCTCCCTTATACCTTTTACACTCTGCGAATGATTTCCAACCATTCTGAGGGAACCTTTGGGCGCCTCCGTTACCTTTTTAGGAGGCGACCGCCCCAGTCAAACTGCCCGTCAGACACTGTCTCCGATAGGGATCACCCTATCCGGGTTAGAGTGGCCATAACACAAGGGTAGTATCCCAACAACGTCTCCTTCGAAACTGGCGTCCTGATCTCATAGACTCCTACCCTATCCTGTACATGTGGTACAGACACTCAATATCAAACTGCAGTAAAGCTCCATGGGGTCTTTCCGTCCTGTCGCGGGTAACCTGCATCTTCACAGGTACTAAAATTTCACCGAGTCTCTCGTTGAGACAGTGCCCAAATCATTACGCCTTTTCGTGCGGGTCGGAACTTACCCGACAAGGAATTTCGCTACCTTTAGGGACCGTTATAGTTACGGCCGCCGTTTACTGGGGCTTCAATTCATACCTTCGCTTACGCTAAGCACTCCTCTTAACCTTCCAGCACCGGGCAGGCGTCACCCCCTATACATCATCTTACGATTTAGCAGAGAGCTGTGTTTTTTTGATAAACAGTTGCTTGGGCCTATTCACTGCGGCTGACTTAAAGTCAGCACCCCTTCTCCCGAAGTTACGGGGTCATTTTTGCCGAGTTCCTTAACGAGAGTTCTCTCGCTCACCTGAGGCTACTCGCCCTCGACTACCTGTGTCGGTTTGCGGTACGGGTAGAGTATGTTTAAACGCTAGAAGCTTTTCTTGGCAGTGTGACGTCACTAACTTCGCTACTAAACTTCGCTCCCCATCACAGCTCAATGTTATAGAACTAAGCATTTAACTCAATTCACACCTCACTGCTTAGACAGACACTTCCAATCGTCTGCTTTAGTTAGCCTACTGCGTCCCTCCATCACTACATACTCTAGTACAGGAATATCAACCTGTTGTCCATCGGATACACCTTTCGGTCTCTCCTTAGGTCCCGACTAACCCAGGGCGGACGAGCCTTCCCCTGGAAACCTTAGTCTTACGGTGGACAGGATTCTCACCTGTCTTTCGCTACTCATACCGGCATTCTCACTTCTATGCGTTCCAGCGCTCCTCACGGTACACCTTCGCCACACATAGAACGCTCTCCTACCATACCTATAAAGGTATCCACAGCTTCGGTAAATTGTTTTAGCCCCGGTACATTTTCGGCGCAGGGTCACTCGACTAGTGAGCTATTACGCACTCTTTGAATGAATAGCTGCTTCTAAGCTAACATCCTAGTTGTCTGTGCAACCCCACATCCTTTTCCACTTAACAATTATTTTGGGACCTTAGCTGGTGGTCTGGGCTGTTTCCCTTTCGACTACGGATCTTAGCACTCGCAGTCTGACTGCCGACCATAATTCATTGGCATTCGGAGTTTATCTGAGATTGGTAATCCGGGATGGACCCCTCACCCAAACAGTGCTCTACCTCCAAGAATCTTGATGTCGACGCTAGCCCTAAAGCTATTTCGGAGAGAACCAGCTATCTCCAAGTTCGTTTGGAATTTCTCCGCTACCCACAAGTCATCCAAGCACTTTTTCAACGTGCCCTGGTTCGGTCCTCCAGTGCGTCTTACCGCACCTTCAACCTGCTCATGGGTAGGTCACATGGTTTCGGGTCTACGACATAATACTAAAAGCGCCCTATTCAGACTCGGTTTCCTACGGCTCCGTCTCTTCAACTTAACCTCGCATCATATCGTAACTCGCCGGTTCATTCTACAAAAGGCACGCTCTCACCCATTAACGGGCTCGAACTTGTTGTAGGCACACGGTTTCAGGTTCTATTTCACTCCCCTCCCGGGGTGCTTTTCACCTTTCCCTCACGGTACTGGTTCACTATCGGTCACTAGGGAGTATTTAGGGTTGGGAGATGGTCCTCCCAGATTCCGACGGGATTTCACGTGTCCCGCCGTACTCAGGATACTGCTAGGTACAAAGACTATTTTAAAATACGAGGCTCTCACTCTCTTTGGCTGACCTTCCCATGTCATTCTTCTATAATCTTTGAGTCCACATTGCAGTCCTACAACCCCGAAGAGTAAACTCTTCGGTTTGCCCTCCTGCCGTTTCGCTCGCCGCTACTAAGGCAATCGCTTTTGCTTTCTCTTCCTGCAGCTACTTAGATGTTTCAGTTCACTGCGTCTTCCTCCTCATATCCTTAACAGATATGGGTAACAGGTAGTACCTGTTGGGTTCCCCCATTCGGAAATCCCTGGATCATCGCTTACTTACAGCTACCCAAGGCATATCGTCGTTTGTCACGTCCTTCTTCGGCTCCTAGTGCCAAGGCATCCACCGTGCGCCCTTATTAACTTAACCTTACTTTTTTGACCTTTCAGTCATAAACTCTTATTAATACTACAGCGTTTTCGGTTTATTTTCTTGTTACTATTTGATATAGATATTCAATTTTCAATGTGCATTACTTGGTGATCTCTCACCAATGGAGCCTAGCGGGATCGAACCGCTGACCTCCTGCGTGCAAAGCAGGCGCTCTCCCAGCTGAGCTAAGGCCCCACAAGACCTCTCAAGACTAAACAAGACCAATGTGCATTCCTTATCCTTAGAAAGGAGGTGATCCAGCCGCACCTTCCGATACGGCTACCTTGTTACGACTTCACCCCAATCATCTATCCCACCTTAGGCGGCTGGCTCCAAATGGTTACCTCACCGACTTCGGGTGTTACAAACTCTCGTGGTGTGACGGGCGGTGTGTACAAGGCCCGGGAACGTATTCACCGCGGCGTGCTGATCCGCGATTACTAGCGATTCCGACTTCATGTAGGCGAGTTGCAGCCTACAATCCGAACTGAGACTGGCTTTAAGAGATTAGCTTGCCGTCACCGACTTGCGACTCGTTGTACCAGCCATTGTAGCACGTGTGTAGCCCAGGTCATAAGGGGCATGATGATTTGACGTCATCCCCACCTTCCTCCGGTTTATTACCGGCAGTCTCGCTAGAGTGCCCAACTGAATGATGGCAACTAACAATAGGGGTTGCGCTCGTTGCGGGACTTAACCCAACATCTCACGACACGAGCTGACGACAACCATGCACCACCTGTCACCTCTGTCCCGAAGGAAAAACTCTATCTCTAGAGCGGTCAGAGGGATGTCAAGACCTGGTAAGGTTCTTCGCGTTGCTTCGAATTAAACCACATGCTCCACCGCTTGTGCGGGCCCCCGTCAATTCCTTTTGAGTTTCAACCTTGCGGTCGTACTCCCCAGGCGGAGTGCTTAATGCGTTAGCTACGGCACTAAACCCCGGAAAGGGTCTAACACCCTAGCACTCATCGTTTACGGCGTGGACTACCAGGGTATCTAATCCTGTTTGCTCCCCACGCTTTCGAGCCTCAGCGTCAGTTACAAGCCAGAGAGCCGCTTTCGCCACCGGTGTTCCTCCATATATCTACGCATTTCACCGCTACACATGGAATTCCACTCTCCCTCTTGCACTCAAGTTAAACAGTTTCCAAAGCGTACTATGGTTAAGCCACAGCCTTTAACTTCAGACTTATCTAACCGCCTGCGCTCGCTTTTACGCCCAATAAATCCGGACAACGCTCGGGACCTACGTATTACCGCGGCTGCTGGCACGTAGTTAGCCGTCCCTTTCTGGTAAGATACCGTCACAGTGTGAACTTTCCACCTCACACTCGTTCTTCTCTTACAACAGAGCTTTACGATCCGAAAACCTTCTTCACTCACGCGGCGTTGCTCGGTCAGACTTCCGTCCATTGCCGAAGATTCCCTACTGCTGCCTCCCGTAGGAGTCTGGGCCGTGTCTCAGTCCCAGTGTGGCCGATCACCCTCTCAGGTCGGCTATGTATCGTTGCCTTGGTGAGCCGTTACCTCACCAACTAGCTAATACAACGCAGGTCCATCTGGTAGTGATGCAATTTGCACCTTTTCAAGCACATATCATGCGATATCTACTGTTATGCGGTATTAGCTATCGTTTCCAATAGTTATCCCCCGCTACCAGGCAGGTTACCTACGCGTTACTCACCCGTTCGCAACTCATCCGGAAAAGAGCAAGCTCCTTCCTTCAGCGTTCTACTTGCATGTATTAGGCACGCCGCCAGCGTTCGTCCTGAGCCAGGATCAAACTCTCATTAAAAGTTTGAGTTCTCACTCATTTCTGTCACTGACAGATTTATTGTTTTTTCATTGTTCAGTACTACAACATCAGTTGTAGTGCCCCTGCACATTGGTTCGTCTTGTTCAGTTTTTCAAAGGTCTTTGTCTCTCGTTCTTATCGAGCGACAACTATATTAGTATATCACAGTCACTTTTCTCTGTCAACAGGTTTTTTTAACTTTTTTTATTTCCTATTAACCTCAACCGCGATACACCCATAGTCCGTACGGGATTCGAACCCGTGTTACCGCCGTGAAAAAGGCGGTGTCTTAACCCCTTGACCAACGGACCTTGAGCTTTGTCAACTCTTTCTATTATA
>BNJV01001213.1_pt1 | contig 232692 bp, 396 predicted proteins | sample 8540591 | NCBI WGS metagenome assembly BNJV01 (sample SAMD00202457, study PRJDB9452) | human saliva metagenome | host: Homo sapiens | reverse complement strand
CAGGCTTTCGACTGTTGCGCCGACCTGGGCCGAATGCTGGCCGCCCGAGCGCGGGTAGGCAGTGATGTCGGTGCCGCCGCCGGGAATGCCGGCGCCGCTGGGGAGCCGTGGCAGGACATACGAGCCGGCACTTTTTCTCCGGCAGGCCGGCGCGGTAGATATTGCGGCCCAGTTCGATGTTTTCAACCCGGGTTGGCTTCGCGGTTTGGCCTGCTGCTTGGCATAGTAGGCGGCAACGTTGCCGGATGTCGCTCTCGCTCGGTTCTGCCATCGGCGCCATCATGCCCGAAAGAGAGCCGGACGTGCGTTTTGTTTTGATGTCGAGCGTCTGCGTCAAAACGTAGGACGCGTGCTGGCCGGCGACTTTCGGATACATAGCGATACTGCTGTTGCCGTCTTCCACGTGGCGGGAGGCGCAAACCGATTTGGCCACTTCTTTGCCTTTGGCCAGATCCGCCTTGGGAGCGGCTTTGGGAGCCGCCGCCGCTGCGCCGGCCAGCAACAGTACCGCCAGCATATTCAAACGTTTCATAGAAATGCTCCTGATTCCAAAACCAAGGGTTTCGGGGTTTTATATTTATATATCGGACACCGGATGGCAGCCGCCAGCCGGGCTCAAAGAGATTTTACGCAAACGTGGTTATTCTGCTAAATTCCGTAACTGCCAGCGCAGACATTTTCGCGCCAAATTTTCCATCACCACCGCCAACGACCTGAACGGCCTGCCCGACACGCCGGCGGAAATCGCTTTGTCGGCCCGCAGCAACGCCGGCAAATCCAGCGCCATCAACGCTGTGCAACCATGCGGCTGGCCTTCGTATCGAAAACGCCCGGCCGCACCAGCGCATCAATTTTTCGAGCTGGCCAACGGCTGCTTTCTCGCCGACTTGCCGGGCTACGGCTACGCGCAGGTGCCCGGTAATTGCGCGCCCACTGGGTGAAACTGTTGAACGCTATTTGCAGACCCGCCGCCAGATTGCCGGCCTGCTGCTGATTATGGACGCCCGCCACCCGCTCAAACCACCAGGACGCTGGCAGATGCTCGACTTTTTCGCCGCCACCGGCAAGCGTTTTCCTTTTGCTGTCCAAGGCCGACAAATTGTCGAAAACGAGCAGATTAAAACGCAATCGGCGGTCAAAAATCGCCCACAGCCGCTGGGCGACGCCAAGAAGTGAGCGTGCGGCTTTCCAGCCTGAAGAAAAAACGGGGCTTGGACGAAGTGGGCGCCGTCGCCGCCGAATGGTTGCCCGCGCCGCTGCCGCAGCGGATGCCGAACCGGCCGGCGGTGGGCAGGGCTCGACAACAAAATCGGGTTAAAATCCGCCCGGTTTGCCCGAACCCTGCGGCCTGAAAAGCGCTGGGCTGCCTTTCGGTAAGGAGAACACTAAATGAACGCCTTATTGCAGGACTTGCGGGCACGCGGCCTGATTGGCAAACCACCAGCATCAACGAGCTGTCCGCCCTGCTGGACAGCGAAAAAAATCTCGCTCTACTGCGGTTTCGACCCCACCGCCGACAGCCTGCACATCGGCCATCTGCTGCCGGTGCTGGCGCTGCGCCGCTTCAACTGCCGGCCACCGCCCGTCGCCCTGGTCGGCGGTGCCTCGGCATGATCGGCGACCCTAGCTAAAGCACGGGAGCGCAACCTGAACAGCAACCGAAACCGTGGCCGGCTGGGTGGAAAAATCGCAGCCAGCTGCAACCAGCATCTCAGCTTTGAAGGCGAAAACGCCCCCGCGATTATGGCCAACAACGCCGACTGGTTCCGCTGGCATGAACTGCCTGGATTTCCTGCGCGACATCGGCAAGCATTTTTCCGTAGAACTTTCATGCTGGCCAAAGATCGGTCAAACAGCGCATCGAGCGCGAGCGACATCGGCTTTCCTTCCGCAATTTTCCTACGCCCTGCTGCAGGGTTACGACTTTGCCGAACTCAGCCGCCGCCGCGTCAAACTGCAATCGGCGGCGGCGACCAATGGGGCAACATCACTTGGGGCGCCGAACTTACCCGCCGCCTGCCGCCGGGCGTCTATGCCTGACCCCCTGCGCTGGTAACCAAAGCCGATGGCACAAATTCGGCAAAACCGAAGGAGGCGCCGTGTGGCTCGATGCCGCCAAAACTTCGCTACGGTTTACCAGTTCTGGCTCAAAACCGCCGATGCCGACGTGGCCTGGGTTTCTCAAATACTTCACCTTCCTGCCGCTGGACGAAATCGCCGCCATCAGAAGCAGCCGACCGCGCCCGCGACGGCAGCCTGAAGCTTTAAGCGCATCCCGTTGCCGAGAAATGACCCGCCCGAGTCCAGTGCTATGAAGACGCGCTGACCGCCGCCCGCTGTATCACCGACTTAGCCCGTTTTCCGGCAACGAAGACGCGCTCACCGAACAGGACTCGCCCAACTCGCCCGAGACGGCCTCGCCCGCCTTTGAAGTATCAGCAGCCTGAACGTCGTCGAAGCGCTGGTTAAACCGGCCTGGCGCAGTCCAACAAAGAAGCGCGCGGCTTTATCAACAGCAAAGCCGTGCTGCTCAACGGCCGCCCGCCGAAAGTCACCAACCCTACCACCCGCCGACAAACCCGACGACGCCTACCTGCTCATCGACGCGCACAAACGCTTCGGCCGCTACACCATCGTCTGCCGCGGCAAGCGCAACCACGCGCTGTTTGGTTTGGCAGTACAGCCCGATGACTAAACAAAAGGCAGCCTGAAAGCCAGATTTTTCGGCTTTCCCAGGGCGGGTAACAAAATGGAGGCTATTTTTCAGAACATTCTCCTGGCAATAAAATGGAGGCTGAGCCTAAGATCAATTGAGACCTTTGTAGACTCCTCTCAAATCAATTCCCCACCAAGACATTTGAGGATTTCATGAGCACCTTCTTCCGGCAAAGCCGCACGCTTCATGATCGCCAAACACATCGACCGCTTCCCACTATTGAAGTTGGATCAGGTGATTGATTGGCAGCCGATCGAACAGTACCTGAACCGTCAAAGAACCCGTTACCTTAGAGACCACCGCGGCCGTCCCGCCTATCCCCTGCTGTCCATGTTCAAAGCCGTCCTGCTCGGACAATGGCACAGCCTCTCCGATCCTGAACTCGAACACAGCCTTCATCACCCGCATCGACTTTCAACTGCCGTTTTGACGGGAACTGAGCATCCCTGATTACAGCACCTTGTACGCCGCTACCGCAACCGGCGGCGCAAGACAACACCTTCGTCCGAATTGCCGGAACTGATTAACCGCCAACTGACCGACTAAAAATAGAGAAAGCATCCGCCGCCGTCATTGACGCCACCATTATTCAAACTGCCGGCAGCAAACAGCGTCAGGCCATAGAAGTCGATGAAGAAGGACAAGTCAGCGGCCAAACCACACCGAGTAAGGACAGCGATGCCCGCTGGACAAAGAAAAACGGTTTATACAGACTCGGTTACAAACAACATACCCGCACCGATGAGGAAGGCATATCGAAAACTGCATCATCCGGCCATACCTATAGTGTAGCCACCGTCGCGCCTTTGGTTGGAAGGCATTGCTCGAGTACGACCGTCATGCCGACAAAGGCTACGACAGTGAGGAAAACCGGCAACATCTGAAAGAGCATCGGTTTACAGGATTGGCATTGTGCGCAGCTCACCGCAAACCGTCCGCTGACGGAAGCCGCAAAGCGAAGCGCAACCGGTATTTGTCGAAGACCCGGTATGTGGTCGAACAGAGCTTTGGTACAGCTGCTGCAATCAATTCCAGCTGCGCCCCGGCAGTTTATTTCAGCTGATTAAAGTGAGTGCGCAAAGCCATCTGAAGGCGATGTAAGTTTAAATCTATGAGAGGCCAACAGGCTAAGCGTGCCTGTTGCTGCCTAAAAGGCGGCCCGATGCCTGATTATCAAATCAGAGGATTATGGGTATCGGGTAGAATTAGAGTGATTGAGAGGAAATAGCCGAAAACCTGTGTTTGGGTTCCGGCTGTCAGTGAAAGAAAAGTGTGAGAGAGGTATTTTTGCAAAGGTCTCGACTTTTCGGTTTATTTCGCCTGATACCGACACAGGGCGGCGTGCAATCACGCAGCCGATTGCCCTGACTGCCCTATCCCATCCTCGCACAACGCGCTGACAAAAGTGTTAAAATAGCCCGTTTATAGTGTCATAAAACATGTTTGACCGGCGGCTGAGCGTTTTCGCTTCGCAGAAACTCCGTTTCTCGAAGCTCAGTTTAACTTCGTTGAAGCTGCGCTTTCAGACGGCCTTCAGCCTTTCTCGAAAGATCGATCGTGATAACCCTCCCATTCCCGTCCCCCAAACCCGCACGCGCTCTACCGCGCCATGTTCTTCTACATCGCTTGCCGCATTCGGCATCGGCTGGTTTCTGCCCGTAAACGGCGTGCTGTGGGCATGCGCTGCGCCACCGCGCTGGTGCTGTATCTGCGCATCCGCGCGCGCTGGCACGAGGCGAAAAACGGCTGTACGACCGATTCCCGCCGGCAAAAAGCGGCATCTCTTCGCTGCAATGGCTTTATTTGATGATTGCCGTGATGGGCGCGGTTGTCGCCTTTTACGGCGGCACGGCGGCCTCATACGGCGAGTGCGCGAAGCACGCGGCATCGTCCCTGCAAACCGTATAATGCAAGAACCGAATGTTATGCCCGGCAGGATGCCGTATCCCAAAACGGATTCGCCCAATTCCTACTCGGCCGCCCCTGCCGCCATGTGAGCGATACCAACTATCTCCCGTTCCCCAACGGCGGCGAAACCCTGCATTGAGCTGTGCCGCCGACCTGCACGATGCTTGCGAATCCGCCTACGCCCATGCAGGCAAACCGGCCGTGGTGAAATACAGCCGCTCGCGCCTGTAGGAAATGCAAGTGGACGGCGTGCCAATCTACCGTTATGCCGACCAAAGCTCGCCTGATTCAACCGCGAACGCAAAGCCGCCTTGCTGGACGCGCTCATCGCCGTGCCGCTAGTTCGCCCTGCCGCTGATGTGGTTCCACCGCCGCTTCGACGATTGGCAGAACGCGCTGGCTGAAGGCGAAAACCGTGCCGGACGAAACGCCGCAGTGGTGGAAATACACCGTGTTGTGCTGCTGGTATCTGCCGCTTGCCGCCGCCTGTGCATGGGCGGGCATCGGTTGAGTGGCGCAGCGATTGACGAGCCGATTGCCTTGACCATCGGGCTGCTGTTCATCGGCGCGTTGCTGTTGTTCACTGCGCGGCGCGTATCGCGTGTTTGTTCCAAAGCAGCCTGCATCCTGTAGTGGATTAAATTTAAATCAGGACAAGGCGTCCGAGCCGCAGATACGGTACAAATAGTACGGCAAGGCGAGCCAACGCTGTACTGGTTTTTGTTAATTCACTATAAAACGGCTTCACATCAACGGATGGCAAGCGTAGGTTGGGTCGAGACCCAACTTTCAGGCTGCTTTCGGTTTGTTGGGTGTGCAACCAAGCTACGATTGCCGAACCCGGCTTTCAGGCAGCCTGAATGCCGCGCCCCTGCCGCAATGCTTCCGAGCAGTGGCGTTTGTTGTCGGCGGGTTTTTAAGCATGATGTTTTCAGGCCGCCTGATCCGTATCCTGTTTGCCGGCGGCAGCCTGAAAGCTCGTCGGGCATCGGGCAGGCGTGCCATCCACAGGGCGACGGACGAGGCAGACGGCGGAAGTTCCGGCGCCGACGTACCAGCGCTGCGGAAACTGGAAAAACAGCCAGCTGCAGGAGAGCGTCATCATCGACCAGGCCAGGTATTTCGCCCGCCGCGGCACCGCCCGCCGCTGTTCCCCAGTTTTGCACCATCGGCCGAAGAAAGCGGTGCTGGTGCGGCCAGCGGTGAAAGCGCGGCGACGCCCGCCCCCAGCAGGCGGCGGTAACCAACACGAAAGGGGTGGTCGGCATGACCGGCAAAAGAGGCGCCGATAATGCCCAGCAGCAGGAATACCGCGCCGAAAAACCACAGCAGCCAGTTGGTCGGCGTGCGGCGCAGGCGGTTTTGCGGCATCGCCAGCACGATGGTCGACGGAATCACCAGCAACAGCAGCAGCGATATCCAGATTACGGCGGAAGAAGTGCTGCCGAGTGCCGGCATCACCGGCTCGGCGGCAGCGGCCGGCGAGCCGGCGGCACAGAGCGGTCATGGTTGTTCTCCAACAAAACGCCGCCGGCACGGGCGCTGCAGGCCGATCGGGCAGCCTGAAAACGGCGGCAGCGCCGCAGCGGCTGCAGGAAAAACAGGCGGCGGGAGTGTAACACAAAGCGCCGCCGCCCTTTCAGGGCTGCTTTGCGGGGCGGTGAGCAGGCAGCCTGAAAACTGGTTTTCTGTTTTCAGGTTGCTTTTTCCTTGCTTTCGCGTCCCAAAAACCACGCTGCAAAATGTACTGCCGGTGGCAGCCATTTTGTCGGCATTTATGCCCGACTTTGCGGATGGGGATTTGTCGGGCAAATGCCCGACCTACAACCCAATACCGTCATTCCCGCGCAGGCGGGAATCTTGTGTAAAACCAGACAAATGGCTTGCTACCAAGCCTTTGGGGATTTTCAAATAAGATTCCCGCCTGCGCGGAATGACGCCGCGTAGGGGAAAGTGCCAAGATTTTCAGGCTGCCTTTGTGGGCGCCTATCAGCCGAGCATGGCCAGCAGTTCGGCTTCGCCAATCACGGTGATGCCCAGGGCGGCGGCTTTGTCGAGCTTGCTGCCGGCGGCTTCAGCCGGCGACGACGTAATCGGTTTTTCGAGACGCTGCTGGAGACTTTGCCGCCGGCGTCTTCGATCAGGGCGGCGGCCCGGTCGCGTCTCAGGGCGTGGGCAGGGTGCCGGTGAGCACGAAGGTTTTGCCGGCGATTTGGGCGTTCGGCTGCCTGCTGTTTCGTTATTGTCGCGCCGTCGGCGGGATGCTCGCGGGCAGGCTGTTTATACAAGGCGATGGTTTCGGCCAGCAGGGGCGGCGTTTTCAGGCTGGTTTCGCCAGTCTTGCCAGTTTTGCGGCGAGGGCGGTGATCGTGTTGCAGGGCGTTCAGGCTGCCGGCGAGCTGCCACAGCTCTTGGGCGCGTTTTTCGCTGAGTCTGAGACCGGGCAGGCGGGCGAGCCAGCGCTCGGGCGCGATTTGAGCGTTCAGGCTGCGGGCGGCGTGGTGGCTTGGGGGACGACGCCAGGCGGCAAGCAGGGTCGTCGAGCAGGCGGGTTTGCCTGCGGGTCGCGGAAGTGGCGGGCGATGGATTGGGCGACGACGGCGCCGATATCGGGCGAGGCAGGCGAGCACCGGCTCGGGGCGCGGCGCACGGTGTCGAGACTGCCGAAGGATGATGCGAGCTGCTTGGCGGTGGCTTCGCCGACGTGGCGGATGCCCAGTGCAAACAGCAGGCGGGCGAGCGGCGGGTTTTTGCTCGCGGCGATACCGTCGAGAATATTCTGCGCCCATTTGACCGGCGCTTTTTGCGGCCGCCGCTGCCGTTTTCGCTTTTCAGGCTGCCTGTCGCCATCGTCGGCCTGCTCTTTCATTTTTGCAGATCGGCCAGCGTCAGGCGGTAAAGGTCGGCGAAGCTGCGGACGATGTTTTGTTCGACCAGCGCTTCAATCTGCTTTTGGCCGAGACCGTCGATGTCCATCGCTTTGCGCGCGGCAAAAGTGGATTAAAGCCTTGCGCGCGCTGGGCTTGGCACAGCATGCCGCCGGTGCAGCGGGCGACAGCTTCGTTTTCTTCGCGCTCGACTGCGCTGCCGCACACCGGGCAGTTTTCAGGCAGCCTGAAAGCGGGAAATCGCGGTTTCAGGCTGCCTGAAAATAAGTCCTGCCCCGCTTCTTCGACCATCGGCCGCCGCTCGGGCAGCACGCGCACCACTTCGGGAATCACATCGCCGGCGCGGCGCACGATAACGGTATCGCCCACGCGCACGTCTTTGCGTTCGATTTCGTCCTGATTGTGCAGGGTGGCGTTGGTTACGGTTACGCCGCCGACAAACACCGGCGTCAGGCGGGCGACGGGGGTAACGGCGCCGGTGCGGCCGACTTTGAACGTCGATATCCTTCAACGGTGGTCAGCGCTTCTTCGGCGGGGGAATTTGTGGGCGATCGCCCAGCGCGGGGCGCGGAAACAAAGCCCAAAGTCTGCTGTTGCGCCAGGCTGTTTACCTGACCACCATGCCGTCGATTTCGTAGGGCAGGCCGGGGCGCCGCTGCGCCATTTCTTCGTAAAAGGCGAGCGCGCAGGCCATATCGGGGCAGATGCGCCAGTTGCCTTTGGGCAGGCTGAAACCGAGTTCCGCGAGCCATTCGAGCTCCTGCGCGTGGCTTTCAGGGCTGCCTGGCCGCGCCTTCAAAGCGGGCGATGCCGTAGGCGAAAAAGTGCAGCTTTGCGCTGGGCGGTGATGCGCGAATCGAGCTGGCGCAGGCTGCCGGCGGCGGCGTTGCGCGGGTTGGCAGAACGGCTTTTGCCCCGCCGCTTCCTGGCGTTTGTTCAGCGCGGCGAAATCGGCTTTGAGCATCAGCACTTCGCCGCGCACTTCGATCAGCGGCGGCACGTTGTCCCCGGCCAGCCGCAGCGGGATATTGCGCACGGTTTTGATGTTTTCGCTGACGTCTTCGCCCGTCGGTACCGTCGCCGCGCGTGGCCGCCTGCACGAACACGCCGTCGCGATAGAGCAGGCTGACGGCCAGGCCGTCGAATTTTGGGTTCGATCACGTATTCGGTGGAGCGGCGGCCAAGTCTTTGTTTATCCGCTCGTCAAAGGCCAGCATTTCGGCGTGCTCGAATGCACCGGCGTCGTTTTGCGGCGAAAAGGCGTTGGCCAGCGAGAGCATTGGCACGGCGTGGACAACGGTTTCAAAGCCGTCCAGCACCGCGCCGCCGACGCGGGCGGTGGGCTTTCCGGCAGCCTGAAAGCGGGATGCGCGGCTTCCAGCGCTTCGAGTTCGCGGAAACAGGCGGTCGTATTCGGCATCGGGCACGCTGGGCGCATCGAGCGTGTAATACTCTGCGGGCGTAGCGGTTTAGAAAGGGCGGTAAGTTCGGCAATGCGGGTTTGGGGATTCATGGTTTCAGGCTGCTTTCGGGATAAACGGCATTAACTGCGCGGATGGTGGCGTTTGACAATTTCCTGCAGCCGCAAATCGGCCACATGGGTGTAAATCTGGGTGGTGGTGATGTCGGCATGACCGAGCAGCAGCTGCAGCACGCGCAAATCGGCACCGTGGTTGAGCATATGGGTGGCAAAGGCGTGGCGCAGGCCGTGCGGCGACAGCCCTTCGATGCCGACCGCTTCGGTATAGCGGCGCACAATCTGCCAGGCGAGCTGGCGGCTGATGGCGCCTTTTTGTTGCCGACAAACAGCAGCGTCGCAGCGGCGGCCTTTGAGTATCCGCCCCCGCGCTCTCGCAGATAGCGCTCCAGCCAGTGCGCGGCTTCGGCGCCCAGCGGCACGATGCGCGGCTTGCCGCCTTTGCCGACGGTGTGGACGATGCCGCGCTCCAGCCCGACATCGTTCAGCGTCAGGCCGACCGCTTCGCTGGCGCGCAGACCGGTGGCGTAAACCAATTCCAGCAGCGCCTTTGTCGCGCAGGCCGAAAGGGTCGGACACATCGGGCGCGGCCAGCAGCGCGTCGATCTGCGCCTCGCTGACCAGCACCGGCAGCCGCTGCGGCTGCTTGGCGGCTTTGAGAACGGCGCAGGGATTGTCGCCGCGCTGTTCGGTTTCGTGCAGCCAGCCGTAAAAACGCTTGGCGGCCGACAGCATCCGCGCCCGCGTGCTGGCCGCGCCGCCGGCATGCACCGCCGCCGCCAGCGCTTCGCTGTCAGCACTTGCCAGGGTCTTAGTCCGCCATCGGCCAGCGCCGCGGAGAGTTTGGCCAAATCGCGGCGGTAGGCATCAAGCGTGTTTTGTGCCAGCCGCTCGCGCAGCCACAGGTATTCGAGAAAAAGCGTCGGCCAGTTCGGCATCGGCATCGTGTTCCATAATGTGCGGGGAAAGTGGCAAAGCGGCGGATTATAAAAGCAGTTTGGCGGTTTGACAGCATGGGGGCGTTGGCATTGCTGTTTGCCACCGCTCAGACAGGTAGCGGTGTTTCGGGGTGAAACTTAAAAAGGCAGCCTGAAACCCAAACGGTTTTTAGCGGCCGTAGGGTGCACACTGTGCACCAAACGGTGCTTACGAGGCAGGAGGCTTGAAAACCAAGCAGCATGCGCGGCGCAGGCTGCTTTTTCGTTAAGGTTTACTACAGGCAGCCCCACCCCTGGCGCAGCCGAACAGAGCGCGGTTTTTCCGGATTCAAGCGTGCGCCCTGTTTGAGCCTTGCCCCTAAGCAAGGCGAGTTCGTACGCGCCGGAAAAAGCCGTGCGGCGAGGGAAAGCCGCGCCCCAAGCGCGGCCTGCAACCGGGGTCGCTTTCTTTGCTCTACTTTCTTTGGCGACGCAAAGAAAGTAGGGCGCCGCGCGGCGATGGAGCGCAAAGGTGGATCGGGCAGAACTTTCCGAAATTCTGTCCAAAGATATTGCAGGCAGCTTCAAACGAGCACTCCAAACCACCCAAGCAAAAAGCAGCCTGAAAACCACCCATCCTGTTTTCAGGCTGCTCGATCTTTCAGGCTGCCGCGCCATACCCGACAAAAACACTCGGCAATGATAAAATGCGCGCCTTTTCCATTCCGAGACAGCAAAGGCACACACATGGCACTGCTTCAAATCGCCGAACCCGGGTCTTTCCGCCGCGCCGCACCAGCACCGGCTGGCGGTGGGCATCGATTTGGGAACCACCAACAGTTTGGTCGCCACCGTGCGCAGCGGCAGCGCGGTTTGTCTGGCCGATGAAAACGGGCAGGTGTCGCTGCCATCGGTGGTGCGTTACGGCGAAGCGGGCGCGGTGCTCGGTGGGGCAGTGATGCCGCGGCGGCGGCCGGCAGCGATGCGGCTAATCACCGTCAGCTCGGCCAAGCGCCTGATCGGGCGCAAGCTCGAAGACGTCGATGCCGGCCGTCTGCCCTACCGCTTTGCCGACAGCGAGCGCCTGATCGGGCTGAACACCCGCCACGGCGTGAAAACCGCGGTTGAAGTGTCCGCCGAGATTCTGCGCGTGCTCAAAGAGCGGGCGGAAGCGTCGCTGGGCGGCAGCCTGACCGGCGCGGTGATTACCGTGCCGGCCTATTTCGACGAAGCCCAGCGCCAGGCCACCAAAGACGCGGCGCGGCTGGCGGGTTTGAACGTGCTGCGCCTGCTGAACGAACCCACCGCCGCCGCCATCGCCTACGGGCTGGACAACGCCGCCGAAGGCACTTTTGTGGTGTACGACTTGGGCGGTGGCACCTTTCGACGTATCGGTGCTGCGCCCTGTCCAAGGGCTTGTTTGAAGTGAAAGCCACCAACGGCAATTCGGCGCTGGGCGGCGACGATTTCGACCACCGCCTGGCCGCCCATCTGGCCGAAACCGCCGGCATCGATACCGCCGATGCCGGCGTGCGCCAGCTCGCTGGCGCTTGCCCGCAGCGCCAAAGAAGAATTGAGCAGGCAGCCTGAAAGCCGCGTTAAAGCCGATTTGAACGGGCAGCGCATCGACACCGCCGTCAGCCGCGACACCTTTGAAGCGCTGACCCGCGATTTGGTGGCGCAGACCATCGAGCCGGTGAAGCAGGCGCTCAAAGACGCCGGCGTCGCGCAAACAGGGATGTGGACGGCGTGATTATGGTCGGCGGCGCCACCCGCATGCCGCAGGTTCAGGCTGCCGTTGCCGAATTTTTCGGCCGCGAACCGCTGAACAATCTCGACCCCGACCGAGTGAGTCGCCCTCGGCGCGGCGGTGCAGGCCGACGTGCTGGCCGGCAACAAGCGCGAAGACGACTGGCTGCTGCTGGACGTTACCCCTGCCTCGCTCGGGCTGGAAACCTACGGCGGGCTGGTGGAAAAAATCATCCCGCGCAATTCCACCCCTGCCCGCCGCCCGTGCGCAGGAGTTCACCACCTTTAAAGACGGGCAGAGCGCGATGAGCATCCATGTGGTGCAGGGCGAGCGCAGCTGGTGGCAGACTGCCGCAGCCTGGCCAAATTCACCCTGCGCGGCATCCCGCCGATGGCCGCCGGCGCCGCCCGCATCCGCGTCACCTTCCAGCGGACGCCGACGGCCTGTTGTCGGTGTCCGCCCGCGAGCAGACCACCGGCGTGCAGGCGCAGATCGAAGTCAAAACCGTCTTACGGCCTGGACGACGAAAACCATCACCCGCATGCTCAAAGACAGCATCAGCAACGCCAAAGACGACATCGCCGCCCGCGCCCGCGCCGAAGCGCAGGTCGAAGCCGAAGGGCTGATCGCCGCCGTCAATGCCGCGCTGGAGATGGACGGCGATCTGTTGTCCGACACCGAGCGCCAAAGCGTGCAGGACGCCGTCGATGCCCTGGCCGGCAGCCTGAAAGACGGCAGCGGTGCCGCCACCATTCGCCAGGGACGTGCAGCAATTGGCGCAGGCCACCGACAGCTTCGCCGCCCGCCGCATGGACCGCAACATCAAACGCGCCCTTGCCGGCCAGCATCGACGCGGTTTGATACCGCAGACTTGCGTTCCCTCTCCTGCGCTCGCGCGGGGAGGGTTAGGTGGCATTTCAGAAATGCTGCGGCGATATGCGAAACGTCAAACACCCACCCCAGCCCTCCCCGAGCGGGGAGAGCCAAACCCGTCTTTATAATTTTTCAGGCTGCCTTTTGCCCTCAAACACAAACACCCGCGCCGTATTCCCGCGCTGTTGAAAAATAAACGGCGTGATTTTTCAGGCTGCCTTTAGCAGCAGCCTGAAACGCGCAAGGAAAACCCGATGAGCACCTATCCCGCCCCCGATTTTCGAACGCAAAATCCTTTCTCCCGCCGAGCTGGCTGCCAAGCTCGACAGCCTGCCGCGCCCGCTGGCTGTTTACCAACGGCTGCTTCGACATTCTCCACCGCGGCCACGCCAGCTATCTGGCGCAGGCGCGCGCGCTCGGCGCCTGCATGGTGCTCGCACTCAATACCGATGCCTCGGTGCGCCGCCAGGGGCAAGGGGCGAGTGACCGCCCGATCAACCTCGCTGGAAAAACCGCGCCGCCGTTGCCGCCGCGCTGGAGAGCGTCGATTACGTTACCTGGTTCGACGACGACACCCCCGCCGCCCTGATCGAACAGCTCTGCCCCGACGTGCTGGTCAAAGGCGGCGACTGGCAGCCTGAAAACATCGTCGGCGCCGCCCAAACGCTCGCCCGCGGCGGCAGCGTCCACTCCATCCCCTTTCTGCACCAGACCTCCACTACCAAAACGCTGGAAAAAGATCCGCGCATCGGCAAAAGAATAGGGCAGCCTGAAACCTTTGTCTGACTCTGCCGAGATTTCCTGCCTGTGTGAAAATGGTGCCGTTCAGGCGGTTGGTTTGGCGCAAAACAGGCAGCCTGAAAAACCAAAAGCAGCCTACGTAGCGTAGCGGAGTTGCGAAGCTAAAAACCGTGTCGGCAGGTTTCAGGCTGCTTTTGTATCAGCCCGAGTTTCCCCAAACGACGTCATTCCCGCGCAGGCGGGGAATCTTTTGAGCGTCAGTAATGTTCGGCTTTATCGGAAACTACTGGATAGTAAACAAGATTCCCGCTCTACGCGGGAATGACGGCACCTGTGGTTTTTAGTATCTGTAGTTTTTAACAGTGAATTGGTTACTTACGTTGTATTCCGTTTTCAGGCTGCTTCGGAGACATCTTGCCGCCCAATAAAAAGCAGCATAAAAACCAAAACACGGTTTTCAGGCTGCTTGGGTATGGTCGGCGGCGAAGGGGATGATGTGTGCTCTGCCGAAGCAGTTTTACAGTTTGAACTTTTTCACCGCCTCCGCTGCACCAGCTCGATCTGGCGGGCGTATTCGCGGCACTGCGGGCAGATCAGCAGGTGCAGGGCGCAGGGCGAGACGTTCGCCGCCGGTGAGCGGGCGGTCGACCTTGTGGGAAATCAGTTCGGTGATTTGGCGGCACTTTTTCATGGCGGTTACCGGTGGTTGAACCATTTGATCTGCAGGCATTGGCGCAGCACTTCGCGGGCGCGGTGCATGATGGTGTAGTAGTTGGCGGCGCTGATGCCGCAGTGGCTGGATTTCGCCGGCGTCCCAGCCCATGACTTCGCGCAGCATAAAGACGCGGGCGGTGTTTTCGGGCAGGCCGCAGGCGGGCTTGGAACACGCTTTGAAACTGGCGGCTTTCAAATCCTGCTCGGGGGTGCGCGGGTTGAAGTCGATGCCGCCCTCGTGCCAGTGGCCGCTGCTGTCGAACTGGGCTTCGTAGAGTTCGTCGAGCTCGGTTTCGGCGGGGGTTTCGGCGAAGACTTTGTTCTCGCGCTGCTTTTGGCGCAGGTAGTCGGTGATTTTGTTTTTCAAAATGGCAAACAGCCAGGTTTTGAGCTGGGCGCGGCCTTCAAAAGCGCTCGCGGTGGCGTCAGGGCACAGAGCAGGGCTTCCTGGGTGATGTCTTCAGCGGCGTCGGCGTTGCCGGTTTGGATGCGGGCAAAGCGCAGCAGGTCGCGCTGCAGCCCGATAAGCTCGGCGTCGTCCCAGCTGTGGCCGGCACTCATGCCTGCGGCTCCGGCAGCAGCACGTCGGCATCGACCCATTGCTGCCAGCGGCGGGCGATTTCAGGCTGCCATTGGCTGTCGTTGGTACCGGCAACGGCGGCAAGACGACTGCAAATCTGCGTTTTGGCTCAGCGGGGTGGCGGCAGCGGCGAGCAGCACGGCATCAACGGGATCGAGACGGCTGTGGTAGACGCTGCCTTCGTTGTCCTGCCAAACCAGCAGGGTGGCGGGATCGGCCTGAAAATCGGGTGTTTCGGCGCTGGGGTCGAAAGGATAGTCGGCGAGCAGGGCGGCGGGGAGAGACGGAACAGGGTGTCTTCGTCCCACTCGAAGCTGTTGTCGGGCAGGGTGGGCGCGGTTTCGGCCAAGAGCTGGCTGTGCTCGAAGCGCATCAGTTCGAGCAGGTGTTCGGGCAGCCTGAAAACTTCGCGGCAGTAGGCGAGAAATTCGCCGGGGATGTCTTGGAAATAGGGCGATCGGGCGCGGCCGTCGGCTATAAAAGCCTTCCTGCGCGGCCGCCCATTGTTCGGGCGGGCAGTGGCGGGCGGTTTCGGCAGCAGCGGCGGATAAAGCTGTGGACGTTGTTGCGCACCAGGCGGGCATAAACGGCGAGCCGCTCGAGGGGCGAGGCCGCCGATTTCGCCGGCATCGGCGCGGCGCACGGCACGGGCGAGCTGTTCTTGGAAGGCGGCGGAAGCGCCGGCGGCGGTTTCAGGCCGCATGGGGCTGCTCCTTGATGGCGGCTGCGGCTTGGATGTCGGCGATTTTTCTGCACTTCGGCGCTTAGTTCGGCAAAGGCGGGGAAGTTGAAATCGCGTTCGAGCAGGGGTGGGCGGGATGTGCGCCATGCGGCGGTAGGCGGCGGCGAGCAGATCCCATACGTTGTCTTTCACCGGCGCGCCGTGGGTGTCGATCAGCACCTGCGGGTTTTCGTCGTCGTGGCCGGCGATGTGGATGTAGTTCACCCGCGCCATTTCGACGGTGTCGAGAAAACGCTGCGGTTCGAGCAGGCCGTGGTTGACGCTGTTGACGTAGATATTGTTGATGTCCAGATGGATGCCGCAGTCGGCTTCCTGCGCCACGGCGTTGAGAAACTCGGCTTCGTTCATTTCGGCCAGCGGGCTGTGCAGGTAGTAGGACGTGTTTTCGATGGAGATGCGGCAGCCGAGAAAGTCCTGCACGCGGCGGATGCGTTCGGCGGTGTGGCGCACGCTTTCGGCGGTGAAGGGCAGCGGCAGCAGGTCGTAAAGGTGGCCGCCCAGGTCTTGGCAGTAGCTCAGGTGGTCGGAAAAGAAACCGCAGCGGTATTGGCGCATCATGGCTTTGATGCCGGCCAAGAGCTCCATATCGAGCGGGGCTTGGCCGCCGAGCGACAGCGACAGGCCGTGCAGCGCCAGCGGCAGGGCGCTCGGCGGCGGCATCGAAGCGCTTGCGTGCGGCGCCGCCCATGCGGATCCAGTTTTCGGGCGCGGCTTCGATAAAGTCGATGGGGCTGGTCGGCGGGCAGATCGAGAAAGTGCTCAGACAGATCGCGGCGGTAGCCGAGTCCGGCGCCGTGCAGGGTGGTGTCCATATCCTTTTTCCTTGGTAGTGGTTTGCTGTTTTCAGGCTGCCGTTTCGCGTAAAAGCAGCACGGATACTGCTTTTACGCCAAGGGCGGCAGGGGTGGTTTTCAGGCTGCCTGAAACGGTAAAGGCAGCCTGAAAACCGGTTCAGCGATTACCGATTAGTGCGAACCGCATTTGCCTTCGCCGCACTTGCCTTCGGCGGCTTTTGCTCAGGGGCGGCTGCGGCACCGCCGCATTTGCCTTCGCCGCATTTGCCTTCGGCGGCTTTTGGTTTTGGCTTTGGTTTTCATGGTTTTTCACCGCGGGCGCTTCTTTTTTTGGCAGCGGGCGCGGCAGCGGCGGTGGCTTGCACACCCAGCGCCAGAGTCAGGGCACCGGCCAAAGCGATCAGGGAAGATTGTTTCATGGTTTCTCTCCAATTAAGTGGTTAAAACGGAGCCTGCAGGCGCCCGGCTCCTGGGCGTAAAAAGTCGGTTTGTCTTTGTGCGGGGCGCGTTACGCTTTGCCACGATAGCGCTGCCACAGATAGTCCAGCGAGAGTTTGCCGGCGCCTTGTCCGAGCAGCGGCAGCAGCATCACGATAAACATCAGCGCGAGTTTGTAGCCGCCTTCGCTGATGGTGTAGCCGTAGCCGGCATGCACGGCGTACCACGCCACGGCAGTCAGCACAATCAGCGCCAGCGCCGAGAGCCGTGTCAGCAGCCCGACCAGCAGCAGCACCGGAAACACCAGCTCGCGCATACATTGCCAGATTCCAGTTGAGATCGGCGGAAAAACTGCGAAAAGGGGAAGGGGAATTGGTCTTGGATGCTGCCGAACCAGTTTTTGCCGTGCAGCTTTTCCAGGCCGGCATCGAAAAACTCGTAGGCCAAGAGCAGGCGCAGGCCGAGCAGGCCGACGGCTTCGCCGATTTGGGCGTAGATTTTTTCAGGCTGCTTTTTGGCCGAGGTGCGGGGCATGGCGTGTCCTTTCTGAGTGTGTGCTTGCCTTATGCGGATTGTCGCCGCCGCCGCGCTTTCTACGGCGCCCGGCAAAAATATTGTTTGTGCCTGTATGCAAACGGTAAAAACAGCAAAAGCAGCCTAAAAACGCTTTCAGGCTGCCTGAATGGGTAAACGCCCTACGAACCCAAAAACCAAAACTTCGCCATCCACGCCACGGCCACGAACCACACCATTACCGGCACGTCTTTGGCGCGGCCGCAAACCAGCTTGATGGCGGCGTAGCTGATAAAGCCCACGGCGATGCCGTCGGCAATCGAATAGGTGAAGGGCATAAAGGCGATGGTCAGGAAAGCCGGCGCCGCTTCGGTGATGTCGTTCCACTCGATTTCGGTGGCGCTGCGCGGCATGTGGATGCCGATATACAGCAGCGCCGGTGCGGTGGCGAATGCGGGCACCGACTGCGCCAGCGGCGAGAACCACAGGCAGGCAAGCATCAGCACGCCGACGGTAACCGCCGTCAGGCCGGTGCGCCCGCCTGCCGCCACGCCCGAAGCGCTTTCCACATAGGGCGTGGTGGACGAAGTGCCCAGCGCGGCACCGGCGACAATCGCCACCGAATCGGCAAACAGCGCTTTTTCAGGCGCGGCAGTTTGCCGTCTTCTAGAGCCCCGCGCGGTGGGTTACGCCCACCAGCGTGCCGGTGCTGTCAAACAAATCGACCAGGAAAAATACGAACACCACCGCAATCATGCTGCCGTTGAGCAGGCCGGAGAAGTCCATCTGCATCAGCGTCGGCGTCAGGCTGGGGATGCCGGAAACCACGCCGTGAAACTCGCTCAAACCCATGGCCACCGAAATCAGGGTGATGCTCAGAATGCCGATAATGATGGCGCCGCGCACGCGGAAGTAATCCAGCGCCACGGTCAGCACAAAGCCGAGCATCGCCAGCAGCACCGGCCAGTTCGGCGTTTTGGCGCCGTCGGTTTCCACATAGAAATTGGCCATTTTCAGCAAAAGTGGCGTCGCTGCTGACAATCACGCCGGCGTTTTTCAGCGCAATCAGCGCCAAAAACAGGCCGATGCCGGCGGCAATCGCCATTTTCAAACTCATCGGCAGCGCGTTTACCAGCAGCTCGCGCACCTTGAAAAAGCTGAACAAAATAAAAATCACGCCCGACACAAAACACCGCCGCCAGCGCAATCTGCCAGGTCACGCCCGGCATGCCCATCACCACCGAAAAGGTGAAATAGGCGTTCAGCCCCATGCCCGGCGCCAGCGCGATCGGGTAGTTGGCCAACAGCCCCATAATCAGGCAGCCGATGGCCGCCGAAATGCAGGTGGCAACAAACACCGCGCCGAAATCCATGCCGGTTTTGGACAGGGTGAGCGGGTTGATGATGACGATGTAGCACATGGTGAGAAAGGTGGTGAAACCGGCCAGAATCTCGGTGCGGACGGAAGTTTTGTGCTGCGACAGGCCAAAAAGGCGCTCGAGCAGGGAAGCGGATTGGGACATAATCGGATGTGTTGTGTTGGAAAAACGCGATTATAGCGTTTACCCGATTACAAAGGATTACATTTTTCCCACGCCTGAACGGGGGCGGCAGCAGCAAGGCAGCCTGAAAAACCTTTCAGGCTGCTTTGCCCTTACTATAATCGCAGGCATTTTCATTTTCTTAACCGGAAGAGACAATGAACCAATTTGATCCCGCGCCGAAAAACCGCATCCGTTTGGACAGCAACCCGCAGCGCCGGCAGCCCGGCGGCAGCACCAACCCGCTGGCGGTAACCAGCCTGATATTCAGCATTCTCAGCTGGATTATCCTGCCCCTGATCGGCAGTTTGGTTGCCGTGGTTACCGGCCACATCGCCCGCGGCCAGATCCGCCGCTCCGAGCAGACCGAGGACGGAATGGGGCAGCTTGGCGGCAGAATGGCGCTGGCCGGCTAGATTTTTGGGCTATGTGAATATCGTGCTGTTTTTATTTATCACCATTGTATTTTTCGGCAATCGCCATTCCGGCCTATCAGGCCTATGTCGCCCGCACCAAAATTACCGAGGCCGACAGCCGCATCGAACCCATCCGCACCCGCTTGGTCGAATGGATTATTGCCGATCCCGATCAGGCTTTTGAGTCCGAACCGCCGGCTTCGCTGCTTGCGCCGACTGCCGGCATGGGGGAGTATTGGGAGGCGTGGAGTGGAAAGACCATACTTTGCATGCCCGCCTGAAAGCCCAGCCGCCGGTACCGACAGCCGTGTGGGGCAAAACCATCCGCTACACCGTGATGCCGGATCACAACAACAGCAGCGCCCGCTGGATATGCCAGTTTGTCCGCCCTGAAGGCAGCGCGCGGCAATCGGGACGTCAATTTTGACGATTCCTTTACCTGCCCAGATCCTGCCGCGCCGAAGAATAAAGGGGTAAACGCGGCGCTGCAGCCGTTTTCGTAGAAACCAAAAAGCAGCCTGAAAAACCTTTCAGGCTGCTTTTTACGTGGGTTTACCACCATGACCAGGCGGGTTTTTGGTTTCAGGTTCTTGCTGTTGCAGATGTTTGGGTCGCCGGCGAGGCAGCCTGAAAGGTTTTTCAGGCTGCCTTGCCGGCGGTTTTGGGCATTTTCAGACCCAGCGTTTTGATGCGGCTGGTGTCGTCCAGCTCTTTAACGGTGAGGCGAAAGCCGTCCAGCAGCAGGCTGTCGCCGGCCACGGGGACGTCGAAGCGCTCGTCGAACATTGCGGCGAGCGTTTTTCGCGGTCGGCTTCGTCGGCGCGGATGCCGTAGGCGGCGGCCAGCTCGCCGGCGCGGATGTCGGGGCGATTTCAAATTCGCCGTAAAAGGCCTGGCTCTGGCCGCTGCCGTCGTCAAACTGCTCGGCAAAAGCTTCGCCGAGGTTTTTCCGCCAGCACATACCATGCAATGTCGCCGGCGCGCATCTGGTCGCCGATGTGCACGTTTACCGTTTCGCCGCCGCGCACCAGCGCAAACAGGCGGCTGCCGGCAAACGCGGGTCGCGGGTCATGGCGTAGGGTGGCTGTTTTTCCGCTTCCGAGCCGGCGCCGACGCGGAAAGACTGCATGGTCAGCTGCAGCTTGCGGTCGAGCCAGATATCGCGGCTGTCCAGCGGCTCCGGGCTTGAGCGGCAGCACCATGCCGAGCTTGCGGGCGAAAAAGGGAATGGTGGTGCCTTGAATCAGCAGCGACAAAATCACCACCGCAAAAGCCACGTCAAAGCAATAATCGCGCATCGGGCGCCGCGCATCAGCGGGATAATCGCCAGCGTTACCGGCACCGCGCCGCGCAGACCGACCCAGCTGATATAGGCGGTTTCGCGGCGGGTAAAAGCGGAACCAGCGGATGGACGAAAACACCGCCAGCGGCCGCGCCGCCAGAATCAGAAAGGCGGCAATCACCAGCGCCTGCCAGCCATGATCGAAGCAGCCGCGAGGGCGTAACCAGCAGCCCCAGCACCAAAAACATCACCGCCTGCGCCAGCCAGGGCCAGGCCGTCCATTACGTTTAAAAACATGCTCGGTGGCGCTGTTTGCGGCGGTTGCCCACCATCACGCCGACCAGATACACGGTGAGAAAAACCGCTGCCGCCCAGCAGATTGCCCAGCGCAAACACCAGCAGCCCGCCCGAAGCGATCAGCAGCGCGTACAGCCCTTCGGCCAGCCGGATTTTCGCCAGCAGCAGCGCCAGAATCTTGCCAGCGGCCACGCCCGAACAGCACGCCCAGCCCCAGCTGTTTGACCAGAATCCACAGCGTGCCCGCCCAAGTGGTTTGCGCCGGATTCAGAATCAGGTCGATCAGCACGCCCACCAGCAAAAATCGCCATCGGGTCGTTGACGCCGCTTTCCAATTCCAGCGTGGCGCGGATACGTTCGTGCAGGCGCACGCCGCTGTTGCGCAGCAGCGAAAAACACCGCCGCCGCGTCGGTCGAGCCGACGATCGCCGCCATCAGCAGCCCCAGCTGCCACGGAATATCGAGCAGGAAAGTGGCAAACACCCCAGCAGGCCGACGCTGGCCAGCACCCCAGCTGGCCAGCACCGATGCCGGTTTGAGCGCGATGCGGAATACCGAAAACGGCGTGCGCAGGCCGCCGTCGAGCAGAATTAGCGCCAGCGCCAGCTGGCTCACCAGCGCGCGCCGACGAAAGTGTCAAAGGCGATTTTGCCCACGCCTTCTTCGCCCGCCAGCATGCCGACGCCGAGAAACACCAGCAGCAGCGGCATCCCCAGCCGCGCCGACAGCCGGCTGGCCACCACGCTGACAAACAGCAGCAGCGCCATCACCAAAAACAGGATATTGAGTTTTTCTTCCATAGGGGTTTTCTGCGGACAGGGGTGGCCGTTGGGTTTGGCTGATGCGCACGGCCGCGCGGGTTTTTATATCGGATGGCTGCCTGTTTCAGGCTGCCTGAAGTGTGTCACGCCTGGCGCCCGGCACCGGCCGGCGGTTCTGCACAGCCGCCCGCTTGCGGCGCCTGCGGCAAGGGTTTTCAGGCTGACTGAATGCGGCGGGGCGGCTCTGTGCGGCGGCATAATGAGCCAAAGGCAGCCTGAAAAGTTTTCAGGCTGCCTTTGGCTGTATCCCCGCCGCAAAAGCGCGTACAATCGCGGCTGTATCTTTAATTTGAAGGAGTCCGCCATGAAAAAATCTTGTTGCTGTACCGCCGCCGCCCTGCTGCTTGCCGCCTGCGGCGAAAAAGACTCTTCGAACAGGTTTTGGAAACGCGCGATAAGGCCGTTAAGCAAACCAAAGACGCCATCGATGCGGCGCAAAAAGCCAATGAAGAAAAACTGCGCGAAGCCGAAGGCCAGGCCGGCCAATAAGTTTATCCTTGTTGGCGTTTTTCCCTTTCAGGCTGCCTTGTTTCAGGCAGCCTGAAAATATGTAGCATCCGCGCCTACATCAAAAAGCCAAAGATGCCGCACCGCTCTGTGCCGGTTGTCTTCCAACCATAAATTCAGGGCAGCCTGAAACCCAACCGAAAGCACAATAGACCACACCCATCATCTACCCCAAAACCCTACGACGATGATTATCGTCGGCGGCGGCCACGCAGGCACCGAAGCCGCGCTGGCTGCCGCCCGCATGAAGCGCGCAAACGCTGCTGCTCACCCACAACATTGAAACCTCAGGACAGATGTCCTGCAACCCGTCGATCGGCGGCATCGGCAAAGGCCATCTCGTGCGCGAAGTCGATGCGCTCGGCGACGCGATGGCGTTGGCAAACCGATATGAGCGGCATCCGGTTTCGCCGCCTAAACGCCAGCAAAGGCGCGGCGGTACGCGCCACCGCGCGCCAGCCGACCGCACTGCTGTACAAAGCCGCCATCCGCGAGATGCTGGAAAACCAGCCGAATTTGGACTTGTTCCAGCAGGCGGTGGACGATATTACTGTTTTGGACGGCAACCGCGTATCGGGCGTGAAAACCGCGATGAATGTCGAGTTCAAAGCCCGCGCCGTGGTCTTGACCGCCGGCACGTTTCTCGCGGGCAAAAATCCACATCGGTTTGGAGAATTACTCGGGCGGACGCGCGGGCGACCCCTGCCGCGCAGTCGCTTTCAGGCTGCCTGAAAGAACTGAACCTGCCGCAAGGAAGATGAAAAACCGGCACGCCGCCGCGCATCGACGGCCGCACGATTGATTTTTCCGTGTTGGAAGAGCAGCCGGGCGACACGCCGATACCCGTGATGTCCGTGCGCGGCAATGCGGCGATGCACCGCGCCAAGTGTCGTGCTGGATTACGCATACCAACTTGCAAAACCCACGACATTATCCGCAGCGGCTTTGACCGCGGCCCGATGTTCACATGGCAAAATCGAAGGTGTAGGCCCGCGCTACTGCCGTCCATCGAAGACAAAAATCAACCCGCTTTGCCGACAAAGACAGCCACCAAATCTTCCTTGAACCCGAAAGGCCTAACCACCCACGAATACTACCCCAACGGCATCTCCACCAGCCTGCCGTTTGATATCCAACTCGCCCTCGTGCGCTCGATGAAAGGCCTGGAAAACGCCCACATCCTGCGCCCCGGCTACGCCATCGAATACGACTACTTTGACCCGCGCAACCTGCAAAAGCCAGCCTCGAAACCAAAAACCATCCAAAGGCCTCTTTCTTTCGCCGGACAAATCAACGGCACGACCGGGCTAGAAGAAGCCGCCGCACGAGGTCTGCTCGCGGGCGCAAACGCCGTGCAGCCGTCCGCGAACAAGCCCCGCTCCTGCTGCGCCGCGAACAAGCCTACTCTCGGCGTACTCGTGGACGACCTCATTACCAAAGGCGTGAACAGAGCCGTATCGAATGTTCACCAGCCGCGCCGAATACCGATTGCAACTGCGTGAAGACAACGCCGATTTGCGGCTCACCGAGAGACGGCCACAAAAATCGGCTTTGATCGGCGAAGCCAATGGCGCGCGTTTAACGAAAAACGCGACGCCGTCGAGCGCGAAATCCAGCGGCTCAAAATCCACCTGGTACACGCCGCAAAAGCTGCCCGAGTCTGAACAACTGCGCGTGTTCGGGCGAAATTAAGCCGCGAAGCCAACCTGCACGACCTGTTGCGCCGCCCCAACTCGACTACGCCACCCTGATGACCCTGCCCGACGCGGGCCGCCCGCCACGCTGCCTGAAAACGTGGTGGAACGGGTGGAAATCAAGTCAAATACCAGGGCTACATCGACCGCCAGCAGGGAAGAAATCAACAACCGCCGCGTTTGGAAACGTTCAGGCTGCCTGAAAAACATGGACTACGCCAAAGTCAAAGCTTATCCGCCGAAGTGCAGCAGAAACTCAACCAGCACCAGCCCGAAACGCTGGGGCAGGGCATCGCGCATTTCCGGCGTAACCCCCGCCGCCGTCGCGCTGCTGATGGTGCATTTGAAGCGCGGGTTTAAAAGACGCGAGTAACTTGTGAGGTCGGGCATTGATGCCCGACACCCCATCCGAAAAAGTTGGGCATCAATGCCCGAGCTACGGCTGCCTTTACCGTCTGCCGGTTACAGATAATGCCGTCCGCTGCAAAACGCTTTTCAGGCTGCCTTTTTAATGTAATGTTGTGCGAAAACCAGCAAAGGCGGCCTGAAAACCAATAATCCGTTTTTCAGGCTGCCTGTCGCCAATCTATTTTACCCGCGCAGGCGTTTTGCCGCTTACCACAGGCGGGGCAAGCTACCGCACGCCGCAGCGTCCGCCATGTGTTCAAACACCAAGGCAGCCTGAAAACCAATACTGCTTTTCAGGCTGCCCCAGTCCGCCCGCAACGAAAGCCCAACCATGCCGCCCATCCGCCTATCGCTCTTTGCTCGCCGCCAGCCTGCTCCTTCCCGCAGCAGCCCTTGCCGCCCGCGCCCCAGTCTCTAACCACCAAAGTATCGCGCTGCTTTCAACCGGGATGCCTGCCAAGAACAACGCTGGAACGCCTGAATCATGCAACCCCAAGCTCAACCGCTGGGCAGACAATTTCCTGAAAAACGTTTGGGAAATCCTGCGCTGAGACCGCCGCAGCATTCGCGCATGGCTACGCAAAAACGCCGATAAAGGACGACCCCGAATGCGTGCAATATCTCAACGGCAGCACCACGCTGTATGGCGAAACCACGCACTACGCCGTTATCCGCCACGCCAGCAGCTACTTTACCTGCAACACCATGCACGACTACGGGCGGCTGGATTACCACGTGATCCACCGCAGCACGAGCAAAACCGCTTTGGCTGCGCGATATTGTTGTCAGGGCGGTTGGCGCGGCTGTACCGTCTGCACAAGCGTGGATACGCACCATGACAACCGGCAGCTACGACGGCTGCACCCGATGACAGACGAACAAATCCACGAACACCTGCATACAGCCCGTTCCGCCCAGCAACCAACTGGCATTTCAACCGCGACAGCCTGGTCTTTCCAATTCCAAGCTCACCAACTGGGCGGCTACGATACCGGCAAACCCTTCGTCCGCATCGGGCTTGCCGAGCTGCGAGCGATTATCAAACCCGAAATCCTGCGTGAAGCCCAGCTATCGCGGATGGCGCGAGCCAGATAAATCAAGCCGTAAACATATTTTTCAGGCTGCCTTTGGGTTTTGCTTTCAGGCTGCTTCTATATCATCCCCATTCCCATCCCAATGCCAAACAAGGAACCGCGCAGCGCAGTGCGCACGTTTCACGTTTTCTTTACCCTCGGGATGGCGGTGTGGCCGGCCGGCAGTTTTATCGGCTTTTATCGTGCTGTCCCTGCTTGGCGTGCCGCTGTGGGCATCGGCAGGGTTTCTGCTGCTGATGCTGTCAGGCTTTGCTGATTAGCGTGGCGCATCCTGTGGGCATGGACATACGCCGCAGGGGCGAGGAACTGGTGGACAAAACGGCTGTGTGTCGTGTTACGAGTGAACGGTAAAGGCAGTCTGAAAATGACTGCCGCCGCCACAACGCCAAGCAAAAGCAGCCTGAAAACCGGATGATCGGTTTTCAGGCTGCTTTTGTCTTTTTCAGGCTGCTTGGGATGCGGTGCCCGCGATTCAGGCGCCTGTCCAGCTGCCGAACAGTTTGCCGATGACGGCGGCCGATATAGAGCAGAGCGGTAGGCTTCATCAGGTGGGCGCTTTCTTCGGCAAGAATTTCCACTGGGTGCGGCTGTCGCTGTCCTTGTGGCGGCTGGTGGGCGTGGGCGAGGGGTAGGCGCGGATGCCGAGGTCTTCGGCCATCGCCATCGCGCGCGCCATGTAGTAGGGTCGCTGACGATAATTACGGTTTTCAGACCGTTTTTGCGCATCAGCCAGCGGGCGTTGGCGGTTTTTGATAGGTATCTTTGGAAGTGGTTTCCAAACAGAATGTCCCTGCGGCGGCCGCCCTTGGCGCAGGGCAAAACGGCGGGCGACGGCGCCTTCGGTGCTGTAGCCGCTTTTTGGGCGTGCCGCCGGTGAAAAATCAGCTTTTCCACCCGTTCGACTGGTACAGGGGTGAGCGCGCGTGATGCGCTCGCGGAATACCGGCGAGGTTTTTCGCCCCTAGGCGGCGGCGCCGAGCATACTGGCGGCATCGGCGTGTTCGGGCGTGGTTTGCGGCGTTTGCGCGTGCAATGATAGACCTGCCAGCAGCACCAGCCCTGCATCGCCAGCACCAGCACCACGCTCAGCCAGAAGCCGCGCCGCAGGTGGCGGCGCAGTCCGGAGCGTGGGGCGGCGGTCTTCATGTTTCAGCTCCCGAGCAGCGCCTGGATGTTTTTCCAGCGGACGGCCGATGGCGGCGCGGTCGGCCAACTCGAGTATCGGCCGCTCCAGCAGCTAGGGATGGGCAGCCAGCGCGGCGTACAGCTGGTCGTCGTTGGCGGTGTCGAGTTTGAGCTCGGTGAACAATTCGTCGTTCACCCGCATCATGCCGCGCGGCGAAGACAGGCCGAGCTTGGCGGCCAGCGCGCGCAGGCCGGCTTCGTCCAAGGGTTGGTTTTGGTAGTCGCGCACTTCAAGGCCGTCGCGCCCTTGCAGCCATTCGAGGGCAGCGCGGGATTTGCTGCAGCGGGGGTTATGGTAAAGAATCATGGTTTTCCTTTGGTTAGACGTTTCAGGCTGCCTGCTTTATCCGTTTTTGCGCCAGCAGCCAGGCGGCCAGCGCGGCATCGGCGGGGCGGGTCAGCTTCAGGTTGCGGCCGTCACCTTCGACCAGCAGCGGGCGCCGGCCGAGCATTTCGACGGCCGAGGCTTCGTCGGTTACTTGCTGATAAATCGGCTCGCGGCCAGCGCCCGCCGCAGCAGGGCAGCCTGAAAAAGCTGCGGCGTCTGCGCTCGCCACAATCCGTCGCGGCAGACGGTGGCGGCAACTGCGCCGCCATTGTCGGCGCGTTTGAGCGTATCGGCTACCGGCACCGCCAAAAATCGCGCCGTCGGGATGGCCGGCGGCATCGAGCAGGCGGTTGAGCGCGCTTTGCGGCAGACAGCAGCGGGCGGCATCGTGCACCAGCAGCACTTCGTTTTTCGTCCAAACCGTCTCGCCAGCAGGGGCGTTCAGGCCGTTGGTACCGTTTCGGCGCGGCTGGCACCGCCAACGCGGTACGCCACAGTCTGCGCGCCCGGCCGGATCAGGGCGTCGAAACCCGATCCTGCGGCGACAGCACCACGGCGATGCGGCCGATGCGGGCATTGGCGGCGCATCCAGCGTATGCTGCAGCACCGGTTTGCCGGCCAGCAGCGCATACTGCTTTAGGGGCGCTCGCCGCCGAAGCGGCTGCCGCTGCCGGCGGCGGGAATCAGAACGGTGTATTTCATCGCGTTTTTGCTTTCAGGCTGCCTGAAAGGGCAGGGGACTGGACTCTGCACGGGCGGTTTTCAGGCTGCTTTGCCCTGCGGCGGCAGGCAGCCTGAAAGCGGCAAAATCGAGACTTCGCCCGCCGCCTGCTCGGCCTGCACTGCTGCCAACGCGGCCAGGCTGTCAGCCACGCCTTGGCTGATTTTTTCGATGCTGGCCGCTTCGGCTTCGTGATAGGCTTCTTCCAGCGCGAAAGCGAAGCCGGTGGCGTCGGTGCCGCCGTGGCTTTTGATTACCACGCCGCGCAGGCCGAGAAAAATCGCGCCGTTGTAGCGGCGAGAGGTCGAAGCGCTCGCGCACGCCGTTGAGCGCGGGTTTTGGCCGCCAGGCCGCCGAGTTTGTTGAACAGGCTGCGGTTGAACTCTTCGCGGATGGAAGCGCCCACAATTTGACCGAGCTTTCGATGGTTTTGAGCACGATGTTGCCGACAAAACCGTCGGCGGCATCACTGTCGGCCGCGCCGCTGAACAGGCTGTCGGCTTCAACGTTGCCGACGAAATTCAGGCTGCTTTGGCGCAGCAGGGGCGAAAGGTTTGCTTGACCACTTCGGTGCTCGATTTCTTCGGTGCCGATATTGAGCAGGCCGACGCGCGGATTGGCGTTCAGGCCGAGCGCTTTGACCAGCTCGCCGCCCATCGCCGCGAATTGACGACGTGCGCGGCGCTGCAGTCGATATTGGCGCCCGTAAACCAGCGCCAGCGTAAGGTGGCCGTTTTCGCCGGGCAGGGAATTTGGCGATGGCGGGCGCTCGATGCCGGGCAGGGGTTTTGAGCACGAAAGCGGGCGGTGGCCATCAGCGCGCCGGTGTTGCCGGCGGATACCGCGGCCTGCGCTTCGCCGGCTTTCACCTGCTCGATGGCGACGCGCATGGACGAGTCTTTTTGTTTTTCAGCGCCGACTGCGGCGCTTCGTCCATTTCACCACCTGCGTGGCGTGGCGGACGGTGATTTTTGTCCAGCGGCGCCTGCGCCGCGGCCAGCGCCGCATGCAGACGGCCTCGTCGCCGACCATAATCAGGCGGGCATCGGGCGCGCGCCGAAAGCGCACCGCCGCAGGCACGGTAACGTCAAGGCCGACGTCGCCGCCCATCGCATCGACGGACAGGGTAATCAGTAGGGTGTGTCTTCCTTTTGATGTTTGGTTTTCGGCGCCTGCTTTCAGGCTGCCTGAGCGCCGCAAAGCAGGCAGTTTGAGTCTGCCTGAATGCTCTGGCAAAACAAACGGCGCAGGCAGCCTGAAAAGGGCAGGGCGGCGGTTTTTCAGGCTGCTTGGCAAAGGTTTTGCACCAAATGCGGGGCATTGGCAAACCGGTGGGGATTCACGGCGCAACACCTGCTTTCAGGCTGCCTGAAAACGTCTGCCGCTACCGCTGCGCCTGCTCTTCGCGGGCGGTTTCGGCTTTGCGGTTGTGGGCGTCGATATCGTTGGCGTCCCACGGGTAGCTGATCCACCAGTCTTCCACTTCGATGCCGCTGTAATAGCTGATGCCCGCCGGCAGGGTGTCGCATTTGGGCTTGAGTTTGTTGCGCAGTACCGCCACGCCGATATGGCCCTAAGTCTTCGCTCTGCAGCTCGCGCAGGCAGAAAGCCAGGGTGGTGCGGCTGTCGTCCACTTCGTCCACCACCAGCACGTTTTTGCCGCGCAAGGGTTTCCGGGCAGCGGGTCGAGCCATTGGATTTTTGCGTACCGTTTTCGGCGGTTTCGCCGCTGCTTTTCGCTCAGATAATAGGCGGTGGTAACGGCGTAAATCGATGTCGAGAAAGCAGCGCAGCATGCGCGCGGGGATAAAGCCGCCGCCGCCGATGGCGATCATCGCATCGTAGCGCTCGCCGGCTTCTGGATGCGGGTGGCGATTTGTTTGACGGTTTTGCATCGGATGTCGTCGTGGGTGTACCAAACTGTCGCGATCGTGCCTTGCGAAGCCGCGGTTTTCGGTTTTCAGGCTGCCTTGGCGTGGCGCTTGCCGCTTTCAGGCAGCTCTGAAAGGCGAAAGTGCGGCAGATACGGCAAAAAGCCGGCCGAGCGCAGGGCGCACAGTAACCGGCTTTCGCAGTCATACGGGTAATGCTTACAGCTTGTCTTTTACGACTTTGCGGCCGCGGTACATGCCGTTGGGGGAAATGTGGTGCGGGCGGTGCACTCGCCGGTTGCGCTGTCAACAGACAGAGCCGGCGCGCTCAGCGCGTCGTGCGAGCGGTGCATACCGCGGCGGGAAGGGAATTTTTTGTTTTGTTGAACGGCCATGTTTGAACTCCTGACAAAGAAATAAAGTTAATCCGGTTTTTCAGACCCGCCAGCGCGGCAAACGGATTGGGTTTGTCCGACTGCACTGCGGTTTCGCCGCCGCCGCAGTTTTCGTGCTTGGGCGAAAACGGCAGCGCCATCAGAATCTGGTCTTCCAGCAGGGAATAAACGTCCAACTCCCTGCCGCAAACCATGCCTTCCAGCGTATCGTCGTCCTGCACGGCCTGATCCAGCGCTTCTTCGTCGGCAAACAAAACCACCTGCGCGGTTTCGTCCAGCTCGAAATCAAAGGGCTGCAGGCAGCGCTGGCAACAGAGTTTCAGGCTGCCCGCAAGGTGCAGGCGCAGGCGGATTCTGTCCCACTCGTCCCTCGCCGGCGGCCAGCGAGTAAGAAACTTCGGCGACTAAATCTGCAATGTCCGGCGAGTGCGATCGCGCGTCCAAATCCTGCAGGAAACTCATTTTGCAGCGTTTGCCCTGAGGCGGCAAACGCTTCGGCATCAATCGAAATACGGTCTGACATAAAAACGGAGCATGATATAATTTCGCCGCTTCCAAGTCAATATTTTTACTGTATGGACACCCCTTTTCCGCCTTTGGTGCTGGCTTCGACTTCGCCTTTTCGCCGCGCCCAGCTCGAAACGCTCAGCCTGCCCTTTAGCGCCGCCGCGCCCGATTGCGACGAAACGCCCACTGCAGCCGAAAGCGCCGCCCAAACCGCGCTGCGTGCTGGCCGAAGGCAAAGCCCGCTCGCTTTGCTGCCGCCCTATCCCGCCCATCTGATTATCGGCGCCGACCAAGTGCGGCTTTTTGCAACGGCCGCCAGCTCGGCAAACCGCTCACGATTGAGCGCGCCCGCACCATGCTGGCCGAACTCTCCGGCCGGCGCATCGAGTTTTTCAGCGCCCTGTGCCTGCTCAACACCGTTTCAGGCTGCCTGCACCGCCACGTCGATACCACCATGGTGCAGATGCGCTAGTCTGACTGCCGCGCAGATCGACCGTTATCTCGAGCGCGAACCCGATGCGCTTTACTGCGCCGGCGCGCTGCCAGCGAAGGCCTGGGCGCCCTGGTGATCGAGCGCATCGACGGCAGCGATCCCAACGCCCCTGATCGGCCTGCCGATATTCCGGCTGGCCGATTTTTCTGCTGGCCGAAGGCGTGCCGCTGCTGTAGCCGCCTGATGGTTTTTCCGCCCATTTGCCAAACGGCTTTCAGGCTGCCTGAAAGCCGCGTTTCCCCGCCGCGGATATTGCCATGACTCGACCCGTTCTCTACCTGATTCCCACGCCGCTGGGCGCCGCCGACACTTCGCCTGCTGCCGCACGAGCAGACGCAGATTACCGGCTCGACCGATTTTGCCGTCGAAGCCGCCAAAACCGCGCGCGCCCATCTCAAACATCTGGGCGTGAGTACGCCGATACGCGATTTGAACCTGCGCGAAATCAACGAACACACCGCCGATGCCGAGCTGCCCGAGCTGCTGCGCCGCTGCGCGAAGGCCGCAGCATGGGGCTGCTCAGCGAAGCCGGCTGCCCGGCGGTGGCCGATCCCGGCGCCGCACTGGTGGCGCTGGCGCACCGCGAGTGCTTTTGAGTGCGCCCGCTCATCGGCCCGTCCAGCATCCTGCTGGCGCTGGATGGTATCTGGCGCCAACGGCCAGAGTTTCGCCTTCAAAGGCTATCTGCCCGCCGATGCCGAAGGCCGCAAAAGCAGCCTGAAAAAGCTGGAATGCCGTTCGCGGCAGGAAAACGAAACCAGCTGTTTATCGAAACGCCCTACCGCAACAACGCCCTGCTCGCCGACGCGCTGGCCACGCTCTCCCGACACCCGCTTGTGCGCCGCCTGCGACCTGACCCCTGCCCACGCAAACCGTTATCAGCCAAACATCGCCCGCTGGCGCTGCCAGAAAAGCGCTGCCCGATCTGAAAAACGGCCGACGCTGTTTGTGCTGTCGGCGGCTTAAACCGCATGGCGGCATAAGCACAAAAGGCAGCCCTGAAAGCCGAAATATGCTTTTTCAGGCTGCCTTTTTGCCCCTGCTGCCGGCAGATTGTCTTTTTCAAACGGCACGTTTGCTCCAGCCGTGCGGCGAATCCATTTATAATGGCCGCAATGCTAACTGGTTGATAAACAGGAAAAACCGATGATTGATCTGCAAAACATCGGCAAACAATACGGCGCCAACCGCGTATTGGACAATGTGTCGCTTTTCCATCGGCTGCGGCGAATCGCTGGTCGGCCCCAGCGGCAGCGGCAAAAAGCACGCTGTTGAAAATGCTCAACCGCCTGATTGAGCCCGACTGCGGGCGGATTTTGCTGCGCGGCGGGGACATTGCGGCGCAGGATTTTGCGCACGCTGCGGCTTTCACGGGCTATGTGTTGCAGCAGATTGCGCTGTTTCCCAACATGACGGTAGAGGAAAACATCGGCCTGATTCCCGAGATGAAGGGCTGGGGCAAAGAGGCGCGGCGGCAGCGTCGCGGAATTGCTCGAACAGGTGGGCTTGCCGTCTGAAAAATACCTGATGCCGCTATCCGCGCGAACTGTCGGGCGGCGAGCAGCAGCGTGTGGGGATTTTGCGCGCCATTGCCGCCGAGCCGCAGGTGTTGCTGATGGACGAGCCTTTTTCCGCGCTCGACCCGATTTCGCGGCGGCAGCTTCAGGATTTGATTAAAGAGCTGCACCAAAGCTGGCGCTAACGGTGGTATTCGTCACCCACGACATGAAAAGAGGCGCTGCATCTGGCCGACCGGATTTGTATTTTTGAACCAGGGGCAAAGTAGTGCGCACCGACACGCCCGAGGGATTATGCGCCAGCCTGAAAACGCGCTGGTAGCGGATTTGTTTTTGCGGGGGAGGGCGCTCATGGCTGATATCTGGCACACCTGGCTTTGCCCGCAGCGGCGACTGGTACGCCGCGCTGTGGCAGCATTGCAGCTTTCACTCTCGGCGCTGCTGGCGGCGATGGCTATTGCGCTGTTGCTGGCGGTGGCCGTGCAGCGGCACAAACGGGCGGCCGAATGGGTCTTGCAGGCGGCAGGCGTGTTCCAAACCCTGCCCCTCGCTGGCGGTGTGGGGCTGCTGATTCCGGCTGATGGGTATCGGCACGCCGCCTGCCGTGGCCGCGCTGGTGGTGTATGCGCTGTTTCCGATTTTTGCAAAAACACGGTTACGGGCTTAAACCAAATCGACCCCAATCTGCGCGAAGCCGCCGCCGCCTTCGGCATGACGCGCTGGGAGCGGCTGAAAAATTCGAGCTGGCGCTGGCGCTGCCTGTGATTATAGTCGGGCATCCGCACCGCCGCCGTGATGATTATCGGCACGGGCCACGCTGCGACGCCCTTATCGGCGCGGGCGGCTCGGCAGCTTTTATCCTGCTGGGCATCGACCGCAACGACAGTAGCCTGATTCTATCGGCGCCGTTTCTTCCGCCGCCCTTGCCCTCGCGTTCAACTATCTGCTCAAAAAGCTCGAAACCATCCGTCTGCGCCACAGCGTGTAGGGTGCTGGCCGCGCTGATTGCCGCCCTTGCCGCCTCGTTTGCGCCGCAAAGGCAGCCTGAAAGCCCCAAAGCCACGCTGGTTGTGGCGGGCAAACTCGGCTCCGAGCCCGAAATCCTTATCCAGATGTACAAAATCCTGATTGAAAACGCACACCGACTCTGGCCGTAGAAACCAAGCCTCACTTTCGGCAAAACCGGTTTTTCTCTACGAAGCCCTCAAGCAGGAAAAATCGACATCTACCCCGAGTTCACCGGCACGATTACCGCCAGCCTGCTCAACAACCCGCCGCCCGCTTCCACCGACCCCGACACCGTGTACCGCGCCGCCCGCGACGGCATCCTCGCGCAAGACCGCCTCGCCCTGCTGCCGCCGATGGCCTATCGAAAAAACACCTATGCTGTTGCCGTCACACGCAGTTTCGCCGAGAAAAACGGCCTGCGCACCATCGGCGACTTGCAAAAATCCAGCACCGCGCCACCGCAGGCTTTCACCCTTGAGATTCAACGACCGAGAAGGCGGCAACCTCGGCCTGCAGCAACGCTACGGCCTGCGCCTCAGAAAGTCAAAACCCTCGAGCCCGCCCTGCGCTATCAGGCCATCCGCGAAAACAGCATCCAAATCACCGACGCCTACTCCACCGACAGCGAGCTGCGCCAATACGGCCTGCAGGTGCTCGAAGACAACCGCCGCCTGTTTCCCACCCTACCAGGGCGCCCCGCTGATGCGGCGAAACGCTGGAGACACCCCGAGCTTGCCGCCGCCCTCAACCGCCTCGCCGGCAAAAATCAGCGCCGAAGAAATGCAGGGACATGAACTACCGCGTCAAAGCCCAAGGCGAGAGCGCCGAAAGCGTTGCGCGGGAATACCTGCAAACGCACGGGATGCTGGAATAAGCGGGCGGCAGCTACTAAAAAGCAGCCTGAAAACCGATAATCTGGTTTTCAGGCTGCTTTACGTCGGCTGCTTTTTTCAGGCTGCCTTTTGGCAACTGCCGTTGGGGCGTTTATTTTTGCCGGAACGATGGTGGCTTTTTCAGCAGGCCGTCGATGTGGCTGTCGATGCGTTCGTTGAGCAGGATTTTGCCGATGTTGTCTTCTCTGCTCGGCAAAGGCGGGGATGGTTACCGGACGTTTGTCGTGCAGATGAGACGACGACGCTGATTTTGTCGCCGCTGATCGGGGTTTTGCCAGCCGCCTTTTGCTCAGGCCGGAAACGGCTTGGTAGATTTCGGGGCTGTTGTTTTGCAGATCGAGCAGCGGGATGTAGCCGTTGGACAGGCCGCCGGTGGTTTGGGCGTTGGGATCGACGCTGTATTTTTGGCGACGTCGGTAAGCGATTTTTCGCCGCCAGCTCTTTAATCGCTGCCTGCGCCTGCTCGGCTTTTTCGGTAACGATCAGGCCGATCTGCACCTCGCTGCCGCCTTTGTAGCGGGCATTGACTTCGTCGTAGCGTTTTTGATGTCGGCTTCGGATACCTGCTGTTTTTCGCCAAATCGTTCATGTAAACCAGAGCGATGATGCGCGACTGGTAATCGGCCCATTGCTGTTTGAAACCGGCTTTTTGTCGGCGCCTTGGGCTTTGGCTTCTTTGAGTGCTTCGGCTTCGGCGGTTTGCACTTCCTTTGCTCTTGTCGATTTTCAGGCGGCGGGCTTCCTGCACGATAACGGTTTCCACCACCATGTCGTTGAGAATGCTCTGGCAGCTGGGGCTGTCCTGAACCTGGCCCTGGCTTTTCGGCAACGATGGTCTGCACTTGGCGCTCTAGGTCGCTGCTGTCGATTTTGCTGCCGTTTACGGTAACGATGGTTTGCGCCAGCAGGCTGCCGGATACGGCCAGCAGGGAAAGTGCGGCGGCGATGCGGGTGGTTTTCATGGGCTTGTCCCTTTCGGAAGACAGGGTTAATGGAAATATTCGGCCGGGGTTTTGGCAATAATGCTCAGCGCGTGGATGGCCTTTTCGGCAAACAGTTCGGCAAACAGCTCCTGCACTTTTGCGCTGGCGGGCGATGCGGTCTCATGCCTTCGAAATGCGGGCTGACCACCAATATGGCGAAATGGCCGCCGCCGCGGTTGCCGGCATGGCCGGCGTGCAGGTGGCTTTTGGTCTTCAAAAGTCGAAAAACCTCGGGCGCGATCGGATCGAGCAGCCGCGCCATGCGCTCGCGCATCAGGCTCATTGCGGCAGCACCTGTTGAACGGGCGGATCAGCAGTTCAGGCATACACGCCGGCATCGACGTAGGGGTCGGCGCCCGCCCATTCTTCGGCGGCGTCCAAACTGTCGAACTCGGCAATAATCAGGCTGCCTGAAACGCGCTCGGGATCATCGGGCAGCGGGGTAGGGCCGGACACCAGCAGGCGGCCTTCGTCGGCCAGCTTCTGCAGGCGCGCCAGATGGGCGGGGCGGGCTTGAGCGCGGGCTTTTTGCACGTCTTCGGCGTCGGTGGCCAGCAGCATATACAGCATGGTTAGGATTCCTCTTTGGGCAGATGGCGGGAAAGATAGATGCCTTGGCCGATGGCAAAAAGCAATGGTCAGTGGCAGGTAGCCGTACACTTTGAAATTGACCCACAGCGCTTCGCGTTCGGCGCTGAAAGGGTAGGCCACCGCCAGATTGACGGCGCCCAGCACGATAAAAACACCACCCATGCCCAGCCCAGCCGGTTCCACACCGTTTCGGGCAGCTGCAATTCCTGGCCGAGCATCAGCTTCAGGCCGTTTTTGCCCATCAGCTGGCTGGCCAGCATCACCAGCGCGGAAAGCCAGGTGAGTATGGTGGTTTTGAGCATAAAGAACATGCGGTCGTTCAGCAGGATAGTCGCGCCGCCGAATACCACGATGGTAATCAGCCCGATCCACTGCATCACGCTCATGCGGCGGTGTTTCCACAGCGTATAGGCAGCCTGAAGCACGCCTACGGCGACGGCCACGGCGGTGGCGGCCACCATGTTTTTGCTGAACAGGTAAATCGCAAAGAACAAAATGACGGCGATAAGGTCGCTGAGTGCTTTCATGGCCGGGTGTCGGCAAGGGCAAAAGGGCGCATCATACAGCCTTTGCCCGCTTCGTGCAGCTTTCGCCGGCGGCCGGCTACATCATCACGTTCGGACCAGTAGGAGTGAACAGGAATCCGGCGATGCCCAAACCCAGCACGAGAAACAGGATAAACATTCCCAGCTTTGCCCACTTTGGACTCTTTTGCCGAGATTCCAGATAATGAACTCCATCACCAGCCCGCCGACGCAGATTTTTCAGCGCCAGCGCGGAGAATTCGGCTCTGCTCATACGGCTTTTCCTTTCGATGTGTGTGAAGTGTTTGTTTGTCCGTAAAGACAGCCTGAAAAACCGCAGCGGTGGGCTTTCAGGCTGCTTTGTGACGGATGGTTTTGTGCTTACAGCTGCGCCAGCGCCTGTTCCAAGTCGGCAATCAAATCATCAACGTACTCCAGGCGACACGGAAATGCGGATCAGCCCTTTCGCTGATGCCGGCGGCGGTTTTGTCTTCCGCGCTCATGGCCGGCCGTGGGTGGTGGTCCACGGGTGGGTGATGGTGGAGCGCACGTCGCCGAAGTTGGCGGTTTCGAGAAAATCTCCGACGGCGTCGATTACTTCCACGCCGCTTCGGTGCCGCCGACCACTTCAGGCTCAAGACCTGACCGCCGCCGCTTTGCTGCTTGGCAACCAGTTTTGCCTGCGGATGGTCGCTCAGGCCGGTGTAGAACACTTTTGCTGATTTTCGGCTGCGTGCGCAGCCATTCGGCGATTTTCAAAGCGTTTTTGCCCTGCTGCGCCGTGCGCAGAAACAGGGTTTCGCGCCGCCCAGCTGCATCCATGCGTTAAACGGCGATGCTCAGGCCGGCGGAAATTGACATACAGCGCAATCTGGTTGATCAGTTCGGAGCGGCCCGCAGACGATGCCGCCCAGCGTGCGGCCGTGGCCGTCGATGGCTTTTGGTGGCGGACTGCACCGACAAATCGGCGCGCCGAAGCGCAAAGGCTGCTGCACCACCGGCGAACAAAAAGCAGTTGTCCACCACCAGCAGGGGCGCCGTGTTCAGTGGGCAAGCGCCGCCAGCGCTTCCAAGTCCGCCACTTCGCCCAGCGGGTTGACGGCGTTTCCAAAAACAGCATTTTGCGTTCGGCCGTATCGCCGCACGCCAGGCGTCCAACTCGGTTTGCGGCACGAAGCTCACGTCGATGCCGAAACGGGTAACGTGGCCGCTGATAAAACCGGCCGTGGTGCTGAACAGGCTGCGGCTGCTCACCAGATGGTCGCCCGCGTTTAAAAACGTGAGCAGGGTAGCCTGAATCGCCGCCATGCCGGTGGCGGTGGCGATGCCGGCTTCGGCGCCTTCCAGATTGGCAACCGCGTCTGGTAGGCGCTGACGGTGGGATTGTTGGTGCGGCTGTAGGTATAGCCCGGCTGCTGCTTGGCAAATACCGCCGCGCTTTCGGCGGCACTGTCGTACATAAAGCTGCTGGTCAGAAACAGCGCCTGGTGGTGTTCTTTGTATCCGGTCTGCTTTTGCCGCCGCGGATCGCTAAGGTTTGCGGATGCAGTTTTCGTGCCATAAGGCCTTCCTTTTAGACATTGTGTCGGTCGCGCTGCCGGCGCTGATCACGGAAAACGCGCAGGCAGCCTGAAAAAACGGCATTCTGCGCCTTTTCAGGCTGCCTTCAATGCCCGGAATGCCGGCCGAACCGATATTCCCGCCGCAGCTGTCATCCGCTATAATCCGCAGCCCGAACACCCGAAAAGTGATACCGACCATGAAATGGACCGACACCCACCGCATCGCGCGAAGAACTGTTCGACACCCACGGCGAGGAGTATCGACCCCCACACCCTGCGTATTTCACCCAGCTGCGCGACCTGGTGCTGGCGCTGCCCGACTTTGACGACGATCCGCACGCTGCGGCGAAAAAACTCGAAGCCATCCAGCAGGCTTGATCGACGAAGCAGCCTGAAAAGCCGGACGGGGTTCAAACCGGCTGTCGGCTGTTTACTGCGGCATACCGGACGATGCCGGGTTTTCCCAACGCAGTATTGACAGGGCGCCGAAAAACACTATAATCCGCGCCCTTTCACGCGCCCATCGTCTAGAGGCCTAGGACACTGCCCTCTTCACGGCGGCAACCGGGGTTCGAATCCCCGTGGCGTGCTAGTTTTCGAAAAAGGACTTTCCGGAAATTTAAACGGAAAGTCCTTTTTCTGGCAGGAAAAGCGGCCCTTTGTTTTCAGGCTGCTTGCCGCATTGTGCTGATAATTTTGACAAAAAGGAACAAAGAGAAATGACCGCCGAAGCGGTCATTTTTGAATTCTGGTGCTCGAGACCGGAATCGAACCGTACGCCCGTAATAGAGGCGACGGATTTTAAGTCCGCCAGTGTCTACCAATTCCACCACTGGGCCGATTAGTCGGATCTAAGATTTGGAGGCGGGGGCACGGAATCAAACCGGCGTATACGGAAGTTCACCTCCCGCAGCATAAACACCTGCCACACCCCGCCATAGAAGATTTGGAGGCGGAAGTCGGAATCGAACTGGCGTACACGGCTTTGCAGGCCGCCGCATAACCACTTCGCTATTCCGCCAAAATTATCCGCTGCGAAAGCGGGAAAATTATGGAGCGGAAACGAGTTCGAACTCGCGACCTCAACCTTGGCAAGGTTGCGCTCTACCAACTGAGCTATTCCCGCGTGTCTGGGCAGTGCCGGAAAATCCGAGTGGAGCGGGAAACGAGTCTCGAACTCGCGACCTCAACCTGGCAAGGTTGCGCTTCACCAACTGAGCTATTCCCGCTTGCGATTCCGACAACAATAAAATGGAGCGGGAAACGAGTCTCGAACTCGCGACCTCAACCTTGGCAAGGTTGCGCCTCACCAACTGAGCTATTCCCGCTTTGTCGTGCTAACGAAGTCGCGGATTATGCAGACTGGCCGCGAAAATTGCAAGCACTTTTTGCGTGCGGACTACTTAAATTCCTGCCACGCCATTTTCAGATAATAGAACATCGACCAGATGGTCAGCACCGATGCGATAAACATCAGTATGTTACCGATTTGCGGCAGATTCAGGCCGAGAAAGTCGTTTTGGTAAATCAGTAGGGCGAAAAATCGCGGCCATTTGCGCGGCGGTTTTGAATTTGCCGATATGGGCAACGGCGACGCTGTTGCGCCGTCCCAGTTGCGCCATCCATTCGCGCAGGGCGGAAATGGTGATTTCGCGGCCGATAATGACCATCGCGTAAACGGCGGCGGTGCGGTCGAGTTTGACCAGCAGTATCAAGGCCACCGCCACCATTAGTTTGTCGGCGACCGGATCGAGAAAGGCACCGAAATCGGAAGTTTGATGCCAGTGGCGCGCCAGAAAGCCGTCCAGCCAGTCGGTAATGCCGGCGGCAGCGAAAATCAGGGCGGCCAGATAATCGACCGTTTGCGCATCGAGCCAGCGCTTTGCGGCAGGTAAAACAGCGCTGTAAACACCGGAACTGGGCAGGATTTCTGCAGCCAAGTCAGCAATATGGGTATGTTCCATCGCATAAGCGTGTCCGCATTCTCGATTATTATGGTGTCGGTATGGTTTTCAGGCTGCCTGAAAACGGTTTTTGTTCAAATGGATTGCCGCTAAAAAGCCAAACCGCCAAGCTTCGGGGAAACTTGGCGTCGGTCATCGGTTTGGCGCTCAGCTCGCTGTCAGACGGATGGTCTGGCCGGCTTTGATGTTGTCGTTGCCGTGGTTGGAGCTTTTTAATTTCGCTTAATTTCAGATTGTAGCGTGCCGCAATGGCATGCAGAGTATCGCCTTTGCGCACGGTAGTAGGGATGCCGGCACGGAAGGTTTGGCTTCGGCGGCTTTTTCCGCCTTTGGCAACGGTTTTGACGGCTTCGGGCGGCAGGTGCGGCGTTTTGCGAGCGGCCAGCGATACTTTCAGGGGTTTGGCGGCTTGATGTGCTCGCCTCGATGTGGTTGGCGGCAGTCAACCCAGCCACGCTCATATTGTAGCGTTTGGCGATGCTAGACAGAGCTCCCGCCGCTGCCGACCTTATGCGTGCCGGTATTCGCTCGCCAGAGCGCGGCTGGTTTCGCTGCTTTGCTTTCCGCTCCTGCGCCGCTTTTGGCTTTGGCCAACTGCTGTTGTTGCATGGCGCTGTTCTGGCTTTCGGCAATGCGCCGTTCGCTTTGTTCTTTTTCTGCTCTTGGCTTCGGCGGCAGCAACGTTTTCGGTTGAACCGCCCGCGGCCTCGTTTCTGCTGGCGGCGCAGACGCTCTGTGACGCCAGCGCCAGCGCCATCAGCTCGTCGCTCGGATCTTCGGCGGCAAAAGTGTTGCTCTGACTCGCGGCGGTGTGGGCGGTTCTCAGGCTGCCCGCCGCGCAACGGTATCGGCAGGTGTTTCTTTCGGCTGCCTGCAGCAGTTTTTCAGGCGCTCTGCAGCAGCTTTTGCGGACAGGTTTGCGCGGTTTTGATGCCAGCCGGTCTCAGTTTGGCTCGCTTTTGACGGCGGATGCCGTGCGCAGCAAAACTCTGCGTCAGCGCGGCAGGATGTTTGTCGGCAAGCGCCGCAAACCAGTGCTAGTGTTTGCCGCCGGTTTTTCAGGGCCGCCTGAAAGCGGTTACAGCCGCCGGACTGGCGGGTTTTCTGTCGGTTTGGGCGGCGGCAAGGGTGGTAACGGGCGGCGCAGTTTTTCAGGCTGCTTGGCCAGGACCGCAGCGGCTCGTTACGTTTGCAGGTGCAGAGCGCTACGTGCGGTTTGTCTTGGCCGGCAGCGTCGGCCAAGAAAGGCGTGCTGACGGATACCGGTGCGGGCGGCGGGTGCGCACGGTCTGCTGTGCGGTCAGCACCGGTGCCTGCCTCGTTGTATGTTGTCGGCACTGGATCAAAATCGGCTTTGGCAAGCTGTTCAGGCCGTTTTTCGTCGCTTTTTGCCAACCAGCAGGCTGCGGCCAGCGGCGATATGGGTGCGCGCTGATGCCGTTCAGGCGTTTGAGTTCGCTACCGACATGCCGGTCATATTGGCCAAATCGACCAAGCGGCTGAGCTTGTGCGTAGATGTCCCAGTGACAGCAGGTTTTGCTGTCGATCGCGGTAGTTGCGCTCAAAGGTTTGTGCGGCGGCTACCGGCAGCAGCATTTTTGCGGTGTTGCCTTTGGGAATAAGACTCCTTTGAAGTGATAGTGCCAGAAATTGTTTTCGGAAATATTGGCAGATGGGCGGCGGCCAGCGATGCCGAGCGCCGTTGACGGCGTTACCGTGCGGAAATAAGGCTCGTGCTTCATTTCGGGCAGGGTCAGCCGAATGCCTGCGGGTTGTTGGATCAGATCGCACGGCCAGCAGTTTGGGCACGTAGTTGCGCGTTTCGTTGGGCATTTTCAGGTTTTCGTAGGTCGGCGGCAGGCCGGCGGCTTGGGCGCGGCGGATGGCGCGGCTCATATTGCCCTCGCGCCAGTTGTAGGCGGCCAGCGCCAAAGACCAGTCGCCGAACAGACCGTGCAGATACTGCGGGATGGTTGAGCGCGGCATCGGTAGGCGGCGTAAACGTCGTGGCGGCGCGTCGTACAGCGAGTCTGTTCCAAGCCGAAATGGCGGCCGGTGGCGGGCATAAACTGCCACAAACCGGAAGCACCGACATGCGATTTGGCCTTGGTTACATAGGCACTTTCGATAAACGGCAGCAGGGCAATTTCGGCCGGCATGCCGCGTTTTTTCACCTCGGTGGCGATGTGGTACATATACGGCTTGCTGCGCTGGATGGTACGGTTGAAATAGGCTTTGCCGGAAGAGAATTTTGCTCGTGGCTGCGCACCAGCGACTGGTTGACTTCGTTCATGCGAAGTCCTGCCGCAGTGCCGCCCACAAATCGCCGCCGTGTTTGGGCAGATCGGCCAGCGTGAAAACGGAAGTGTTCAGCCGCATCATCGCCGATGCGGTTTTATCGGCTACGCTGTTGTCGGCATAAGCGAGCGCTGGCAAAAGAAAAAGACCGCTGACGGCCAAAGTGATGGACTTGATGGATTTTCACAACTTTAAAATGCTTCCGTTTAAAAGCAGTATATTCGGGATATATCGTGAGCAGCGCCCCGCCGTCAATCTCGCAAGCAAATCAAATGCCAAAATGCATGACACCTATGGAAAGCCGATGGCAGACACCCGGATTTTGTCCGCATGGTTGGCGCAAAAGTCCTTTGGGCGATATCTTTTACGCGCAGGAAAACCGCTTTTCAGGCTGCCTGGCCGACAGGCAGCCTGAAAACCTGCTGCTGCTCGGTTCTCTCGGCCGGCTGTCTGCCCTGCCGCCGCTCTCCGGCCTCTACCGTGCATCAGGATGCGCAGCCGCCGGCGGATGTGCTGGCAGGCAGCCTGAAAACGCCGTGGCCGGATGTTTTTCGACTGCGTGCTGGCCGCCCATCCGTCTTGGGAGGCGGATCAGGCTGCCGTTTTCCTAGCCGAAATGCACTGCATTATCTGGTCTCGCAGGGCTGCTGTGCTGACCGCTTCTAACCCGTATTCGCTGTGGCGGCTGGATAGGTGCGCGCGTGCCGGATGTTTCAGGCCTGCCGCTGCCGCCGCATGAAATCCCGTCTTGCCGAAACCGGCTGGCATATCGAGAGCGGCCGTTTTCTCAATTATCTCGCCACTGCTGCGCTCCGAACGCGCCCTGCGGTTTTGGCGTTTTATGGGAAGCGGCGGGCGACCGCGAGGCGCGCATACGGCGGCGGTGTGTGCGCTGGTATTGTCGAAGCGGGTGCCCGCCCCGATACTGCCCGAGCAGGTGTCGCGGTAGATACTGCCGGCCGAGCCGGCATCTCGCTGAACCGGCAAAACACCGCAAACGCCCGCGCCGCCGTTGCCGTTGAGTTTTTCAGGCTGCCCCGCCTGCCGGCAGGCAGCCTGAAAAGCATTTCCAGACGCGCTGCATCAAACAATCTGCTAAAATTCGTTCGCCTTTTTAAGCGGTTTTCCATTAAGATATGCGGGTTATTTTTACCGCTTTTACACATTAATTATCCGACCTCAAACCTAGGAAAATACGATGTTTGATTTTTGCACAAACCGCAGACCAATCCCTGCGCCAAGCCATTACCAGCCTACCGCCGCGACGAAGCCGAAGCCGTTGCCGATATGCTCGCGCAGGCACAGATGAGCGATGCGGAAAAACCGCCGCCGAGCGCTGGCTCCGCCGCTTAGTTACCCAGGTGCAGCGCGACCGCACCAAAGCCAGCGGCGTCGATGCCCTGATGCACGAATTCAGCCTGTCGAGCCAGGAAGGTGTGGCGCTGATGTGTCTGGCCGAAGCCCCTGCTGCGCATTCCCGACGCGGAAACCCGCAACAAGCTGATTCAGGACAAACTCCGACGGCAACTGGAAAAAGCTATCTGGGCAACAGCCTGTCGCTGTTCGTAAACGCCGCCGCTTGGGGTCTGCTGATTACCGGCAAACTGACCAAAGAACCGACCGACAGCGAAAGGCATGGGCGCTTCGCCAGACCCGTCTGCTGGGCAAAAGGCGGCGCACCGCTGATCCGCCAGGGCGTGAACGCACGCCATGCGCATGCTCGGCAAACACGTTCGTTACCGCCAAACCATCGACGAAGCGCTGAAAAACGGTAAAGAGCGCGAAAAACCTCGGCTACCGCTATTCCTTCGATATGCTCGGCGAAGCGGCGCATGACTCAGGCCGATGCCGAACGCTATTACCAAGATTACGTCAACGCCATCCACGCCATCGGTAAAGATGCCAGCAGCGCTGGTACGACGGCAACGGCATTTCGGTGAAAACTCGGCTCGATCCGCCATCCGCGTATTCGCGCCCAGCACGAGCGTGGATGACCGAGCTGCCGAAGCTGAAACAGCTTCTTATCCTGGCCAAACAGTACAATATCGGCCCGAACATCGACGCCGAAGCAGCCAACCGTCTCGAACTTTCTTTGACTTGATGGAAGCGCTGGTATCCGATCCCGATCTGGCCGGTTTCAACGGCATCGGTTCGTCGTGGTTCAGGCTTCACCAAAAACGCTGCCCCTTCGTTATCGACTACCTGATCGACCTTGCCCGCCGCAACAAGCAAAACCGATGATCCGTCTCGGTAAAAGGCGCGTAGTGGGACAGCGAAATCAAACTGGCGCAGGTGGACGGCCTGAACGGCTATCCGGTTTACACCCGCAAAGTCCACACCGACGTCTCTCATTTGGCCTGTGCACGCAAACTCCTGTCCGCGCAAGACGCCATCTTCCCGCAGTTTACACCACAACGCCTACACCCTGGGCGCCATCTATCAGATGGGCGAAGGCAAGAATTTGAACACCAATGCCTGCACGGCATGGGCGAAACCCCGTACGACCAAGTGGTCGGCCCGCAATCTCGGCCGCCGCGTCCGCATCTCGCACCGGTCGGCACCCATGAAACCCTGCTGGCCTATCTGGTGCGCCGCCTGCTGGAAAACGGAGCAAACTCTTCTTTCGTCAACCAAATCGTCGACGAAAGCATCAGTATCGACAGCCTGGGAAATCGCCGCTGGACGAAGCCGCGCAAACCCAGGGCACCATGCACGCCGTCCGCCGCTGCCGCGCAATCTGTACGGCGAGAGCGTCTCAACTCCAGCGGTTTGGACTTCAGCAACGAAGACGTACTCGAAAGCCTCGCAGGAACAGATGAACGCTGCCGCCGGCAAAATTTGGGAAGCCAAACCCCTGTTGGCCGTTAAGAAAGCCGCCGTTCAGGCTGCCCACGAAGTGCGCAATCCCGCCGACCACAACGACGTGGTAGGCACCGCCGCTTTCGTTGAAGCCGAGCGGCCCCGAAATCATCGCCGCCGCCAGCCGCCGAAAGCACTCGGGCGCTACACTCAGCCGCCGAACGCGCCGCCGTACTGCGCCGCTCGCCGATCTGATGAAGAGCACACCGCCGAACTGATGATGCTGGCGGTGCGCGAAAGCCGGCAAACCCTGAACAACGCCATCGCCGAAGTGCGCGAAGCCGTCGATTTCTGCCGCTACTATGCCGACGAAGCCGAGCACACTCGCGGCGAGCGCAAACCGGTCGGACCATCGTCGCCATCAGCCCGTGGAACTCTCCCGCTGGCGATTTTCGTCGGCGAAGTGGTGGCCGCGCTGGTTACCGGCAACACCGTCCTTTGGCCAAAACCCGCCGAGCAGACCAGCCTGATCGCCTACCGCGCTGTCGAACTGCTGCATGAAGTCGGCGCACCGGCCGACGCCGTCCAGTTGGTACCTTGTCGCCGGCGACGCTCGGCGCCGCGCTGACCCGCGACGAGCGCATCAACGGCGTGATCTTCACCGGCTCCACCAGAAGTGGCCAAACCGATTAACGAAGCCCTGAGCAAACGCGACGACCTGCCGGTGCTGATTGCCGAAACCGGCGGCCAGAACGCCATGATCGTCGATTCCACAGCCCCGTCCGAGCAGGTATGCGTGGACGTGCTCAACTCCGCCTTCGACAGCGCCGGCCAGCGTTGCTCGCCCTGCGCATTCTCTGCCTGCAGGAAGACGTGGCCGACCACATGCTCGCCGCGATCAAAGGCGCGATGAACGAGCTGACCGTCGGCAATCCCACCTGATCAACACCGACATCGGCCCGGTTATCGACGCCGAAGCCCAGGGCAGCCTGCTCGCCACATCGACAAAATGAAAGGTGTTGCCAAAGTCAGCCACCAGATTAGCTGCTGCCAATGCCGACAACGCCACCTACGTTGCGCCCACCCTGTTTTGAACTGGACAATCTCGACCAGCTGCAGCGCGAAGTATTCGGCCCCGTACTGCACGTGATCCGCTACCCCGCCGACGGCCTGGGCGACCTGCTCCAGCAGATCAACAGCAAAGGCTACGCGCTCACCAACGGCATACCACAGCCGCATCGAAGCGGTCCGTTTATCCGAACAACATCGAGCCGGCAACATCTAGTGTCAACCGCAATATCGTCGGTGCCGTGAGTCGGCGTGCAGCTCGGCGGCCAGGCCTGTCGCACCGGCCCCAAAGCCGGCGGTCCCTTTCTACCTGCAGCGTTTGAGCTCGCGGTGCCGCATGGCAGCTGCCCAAACTCACCACCCGGGCAGCGCTGACAATGCCGCGCTGGCTAAGCTCGAAAGCGCGCTGACGGTTTGATTTCGACCAGGAAGCCGCTGCGCCTGGCCGGCGGATGGGCGAAGCCCGCATCTTCACCCTGCGCCAAGCCCGCGCCGAGCTCACCGGTCCCACTGCGGCGAAGACAACACCCTCGACCTGGCGCGCGCCCAAGCAGGTATGGCTCGACGGCGGCGATTTCGGACGCGCCTTCGCCGGCCTGATCCGCATCGCCGCCGCCGGCATCCAAACCATCGTCAGCAGCAGCTACCGCTGGCACAGCTGCAAAGCCAGCTCGACGGCCTGCTGCTGGTGCAGAGACGCCCCTGAGCCGCCGCCGGCATCAGCCATCTGGTTGCCCTGACGCCCCCAGCGCCGACACCAAAAACCGCGCTAGGCCAAACGCAGCGGCTCGCTGGTTGCATCGTCGATGCGCAAAACGGCGTTGATGTCCTGCAACTGCTTGAAGAAATCAGCTGCAGCGTCAACACCACTCGCCGCCGGCGGCAACGCCAGCCTGATGGCGATGGCCGAAGCTCAGCCCGCGCATATCACAAACGCCCGCCGCATTTGCCGGCAGGCGTTTTATTGGGACGATGTGTGGCATCCGCGGGCAGCCTGAAAAGGGCAGCCCTGAAAAGGGCCGAAAGTTTCTGAAAAGGGCAGCCTGAAAAGGGGCAGCCTGAAAAGGGCAGCCTGAAAGGGCAGCCTGAAAAGGGCAGCCTGAAAAGGGCAGCCTGAAGGCAGCCTGAAAAGGGCAGCCTGAAAAGAGGGCAGCCTGAAAAGGGCAGCCTGAAAAGGGCAGCCTGAAAAAGGGCAGCCTCGAAAGGGCAGCCTGAAAGGCAGCCTGAAAAAGGGCAGCCTGAAAAGCCCTGAAAAGGGCAGCCTGGCGGCGCAGCCTGAAAAGGGCAGACCTGAAAAGGGGCAGCCCTGAAAGGGCAGCCTGAAAAGGGCGCCTGAAAGGCGGCCTGAAAGGGCAGCCTGAAAAGGGCAGCGCCTGAAAAAGGGCAGCCTGAAAAGGGCAGCCTGAAAAGGGCAGCCTGAAAAGGGCAGCCTGAAAAGGGCAGCCTGAAAAGGGCAGCCTGAAAAGGGCAGCCTGAAAAGGGCAGCCTGAAAAGGGCAGCCTGAAAAGGGCAGCCTGAAAAAAAAACCGCATTCGCGGTCAGGCTGCTTTGCGATCTAAAGGCCGGATGCCTTTTCGTCTCGCTCTTCCTGCGTCCAGCACTTCGATGCCGCGCTTTTCCAGCTCGGTTAGCAATCCGGTGGGCGGGTTGAGGCTTTCGAGGCCGATGATGCGTTTGAGTTTGGGCAGGTGCTCAGGTCCGCGATGGCGGCGTGGGTGACGGCAATCATTTGGTCGCAGCCGGGGTCGTAATACGGCCACAGTTCGGCGTAGAGCGGGGAAAAGCCGTCTTCGATGTCGAGTTCTTCAACCGTGGCGAGCATCTCGGGCGGGATGTCGAGCTGCATAAAAATAATCGAGAATTCTCAGGGCACGAGGGCGTAGCCGTCGGTGCCGCATGATAACGCGCGTTTCGCAGTCTGCGGCGAAACGGTACGAAGTCGAGGCGGCGCGAGGGCGTCGCGGCAGCACTCGTTCGTCAATCACGGCGAGTTTGAGGGGCGGTGTCGTGGAAGACGGTTTTGCGGCGACGCGGTTTTGGCGGGCTTGGACGGTTTGGCGGCGGGCAGCAGGCCGCGCAGCACGGCGGCGGCGGGGGTATCGGGCGCGGCTTCGGCTTGGGGTTCGGTTTTCAGGCTGCTTTTAATCAGCCTAAAAGCAGCCTGAGCAGGTTTTCCGTTTTCAGGCTGCCTGTTTGTGCTTTTGCCGGACGGCAAACGGAATGGCGGCGTATCTGTCGAACCTGCCATTGGAGCAGGAGATCAAAAGGCAGCCTGAAAGCTGCCCGATACGGTTTTCAGGCTGCCTGCGCTTTGGTGGCGGCATCCGTTTTTCGGCGGTACGGCCGGGGCGGCGGCCGCTGGCGCTGCAGAGGGCTTCGAGGGCGTTTTCGGCGGCGGCCGTGTTGTCGGAAAACCAGCGCTGCGTGCTGCCTGCGGATACGTCAGCGCCCGCCTTCGCGTCCGGCCAGCCACAGGGTGATACTGTTGCCGTTTGCCGGCGCGTTCTGTTCAGGCTGGCAGTAAATGCCGATGAAATCCGAAGCGGGGTATTCGGCCAGCACCTCGCCAACCGCGCGCAGGGTATAGCCGTAGAAGATGAAACGGTCGGTGTCGGCGCGGTAGACGGTTTTGCGGCACGCCGAACAGCGTTCGCAGCGAGGGAACGAGCTGCGTTCGGACGGATTTTGCACTGGGACTGTGAAAAGCAAACAGCAGTCCATAGAGCCATTCGCCCTAGTCCGGATCCGTTAAGCAACAACAGAAAGGCTGCGGCGCAGCATGCCGCCTGTGCCGCCTGTGCCGCCATCCGCGCCAAAGCATGCAGCGGTGAAAAGCAGGCAGATTTCGGCGCTGCCCTGCGCGCGCGGCGCGCCTGCCTGCAAAAACCGCTCCGTTCAGCCGCTGCCTGCGGTTGCGCCAGCGCCGCAGCCATTGTGCAGGCTGACGATGCCGTGGGCGGCAAACAGCACCAGCAAAGGGGCAGGCTCGAAACCAGTACGGCTGCCGAATCCGAATGCTTTTTCAGGTGCGCCGGACCATAAATTCGAGCCGAACAAAAACGCGATCAGCAGCGCCAAAAGCCAGCAGCAGCAGGCTAACAACGGCCTGCAACAGCAGATGCACCGTTCCGGCTTCTGCCAGATGCGCACGTCAGCAGGCGGCCGGGGTCGGACGGTTTTTCTTGGAGCGGCGCAAGGAGAAGCAGGGCGGGTCAGGGGAGACCATGCGTCTCGTCCTTTTCGTTGTCTGCCGGTAGCGTGGCGGACTGATTATAAAATGGTTTTCGGAAAGCGGTATGATTGAGTGCCTGTTGAGGGCAGCCTGAAAACCGTGCTTGCGGTTTTCAGGCTGCTGTTTGAATCGCAAAGGCAGCCTGAAACCTTTCTAAAACCCAAACTTTATTCGAACGACGTCATTAGCTTACGCAAGTCCGCCAATGACGTCGGCTGGGAACTAGTTTTCGCTCTTTTTGGGCGATTTCAGGCTGCCTGTTTCTGCGCACCGCTTCGGCGCCGGTTTATTCCACCGTTACCGATTTGTGCCAGGTTGCGCGCGTTTGTCCACGTCGGTGCCGCGGGCGAGGGCGGCGTGGTAGGACAGAAGCTGCACGGGGATGGTGTGGACGATGGGCGAGAGCACGCCGGCGTGGCGCGGGGGTGCGGATAACGTGCACGCCGTCGGTGGCGTGGAAGTTGCTGTCCAGATCGGCAAACACAAACAGCTCGCCGCCGCGCGCGCCCACTTCCTGCATATTGGCTTTGACTTTGTCCAGCAGGCTGTCGTTGGGGGCGATCACGACCACCGGCATGTTTTCGTCCACCAGCGCCAGTGGGCCGTGTTTCAGTTCGCCCGCCGGATAGGCTTCGGCGTGGATGTAGGTGATTTCTTTGAGTTTGAGCGCCTTCGAGGGCGATGGGGTAGTGGATGCCGCGTCCCAAAAACAGGGCGCTGGTTTTTTTGGCGAACTTCTGCGCCCAGGCGGCAATCTGCGGCTCAAGATTAAGCGCGTGCTGCACGCTGCCGGGCAGTTGGCGCAATCTCGTCGGCGTAGGCGGCGGCTTGTGCGGCGGAAACGGTGCCGCGCAGGCGGCCGAGCGTTACCGCCAGGGCCGAACAGCACCACCAGCTGGGTGGTGAAGGCTCGGTGGAAGCCACGCCGATTTCAGCGCCGGCGCGGGTGTAGAGCGCCAGTTCGCTGGCGCGGGGCGAGAGCGGATTCCATCACGTTGCACACCGACAGGCTGTGCTTGTGGCCGAGCGTTTGGGCGTATTTGACGCTTCCATGGTGTCCAGCGTTTCGCCGGACTGGGAAATGGTGATGACGAGTTCGTCGGGATCGGCAATGGCGTCGCGGTAGCGGTATTCGCTGGCGATTTCCACATCGGCACGGATGCGGGCGATCGATTCGAGCCAGTATTTGCCGGTGAGTGCGGCGTAGTAGGAAGTGCCGCAGGCCAGAATCTGATGCCGGAAATGTTTTGGAACACGCTGCGGGCGGTGGCGCCGAAGTTTTCCGGCTCGAAGCCGCCGTCCAAAAAGATTTCGGCGGTGTCGGCAATCGCGCGCGGCTGCTCGTGGTTTCCTTCTGCATAAAGTGGCTGTGAGGGCCCAGTTCGAGCGAGGCCAGCGACAGCTCGGAGGTTTGACGCTGCGGGTGGCCAGCGTGCCGTTTTTGTCGCGCAGCTTTTTCGATGCCGCGTGCTCAAGGCGCGATGTCGCCGTCTTCAGATAAGTGATGCGGCGGGTAAAGGCGATTACCGCCGATACGTCCGAAGCGATAAAGGTTTCGTCGTCGCCGAAGGCTACCAAAAGCGGACGGCCCATGCGGGCGACCACCATTTCGCGCTCGTTGTCCTGCGCCATCACCGCAATCGCATACGCCCCGTGCAGGCGGCGGCAGGGCAGCCTGAACGGCGTCGAACAACTGCCGCCGTTTTGCGTGTATTCGTGGTTGACGCTGTGGGCGATCACTTCGGTATCGGTTTGCGATTCAAAGGCATAGCCCAGCCTTGCAGGCGCTCGCGCTCGGCTTCGAAGTTTTCGATGATGCCGTTGTGCACCACCGCGATGCGGCCGCCGGAGATGTGCGGATGGGCGTTTGGCTCCGGTTACGCCGCCGTGGGTCGCCCAGCGGGTGTGGCCGATGCCGATGTGGCCGCTGACGCCTTTTTCGCGCGCCGCGTTTTTCCATCTGCTGCACGCGGCCGACGCGGCGCACGCGCCGGATTTTGCCGCCGTCGTTGACAGCGATGCCGGATGAGTCGTAGCCCCGGTATTCGAGGCGTTTGAGGCCGTCGGTAAGAAAATCGACGACATTGTGATGGGCGCGCAGGGGCGCCGACGATACCGCATAATTGTTCCTTAGTATCGGTGGACGGCCGGGAAGCCGTCCGGTGGGACTAGTCCGGCCAGGCTTTCAGGCTGCTTTGGCAGAAAAAGCAGCCTGAAAACGGCGGCGGACGGGAAAACGGCGGCTTGCAAAACGTTCAAACCGCCGCAAAAACCGCGCGATTATGGCGCAAGGCAGCCTGAAAATATTGCAGGCTGCTTTGGCTTTCAGGCTGCCTGAATACTTTTCAGCCGGCAGTTCGGCGATTTCCATGCCCATCTGTGCCATCAGCCGGTAGAGGGTGCAGTAGTTTTTCGCCGTCAAAGGGGCAGGGCGGGGCAGACGGCGGTGATGCGGGTGCGCGGGAAGGCGTGGACGTTAAGTGCGGCGCTGCTGGCCAGGTGGTAGATTTCAAAACGGTTTTTCAGGTTGCGCGGCCAATTCCTGCAGCAGGTAGTCTTCGAAAATCAGCGGGCTGTCGATGTGAGTCGGCGCCGGCCACGCGGTAGTGTTCGCGCGGGTGGGGAAGTAGCGGCCGATATCAAAGCGGCGCAGCAGGGTGTCGGCAGAGTGATATTGGCAGCGGCGTCGGCAAAGGTGGGCTGGCCGAGCAGGATGCGGATGGTTTGGCTGCTGCCGGCGGGGGTTTTCAGGCTGCCTCGAAGCCGTCGGCGCTTTGCCACAAATCAAGGGGTACGGTGGGGGGCAGTGCGATATTGGGTAGAGCCGGGGTAGAGAGTGTGGTGGCGGCAGGAGAGACGGCGCAGCTCTTCGGTTTTGCAGGCGGATGCGGTGCAGGAAGTTGAACAGGCGCCGCTGCGGGTTGCGGCTGTTGTGGTAGAGAATGCTGCTGGGGATCAGGTTGCCGCTGCCGTCGTCGAAGGTTTCGAGCGTATCGAAGGCGAGTTTGTTCAGCGGGCATTGGACATGGGGTTGTCGATGCTGGCGGCGAAAATGCTGCAATAGTGTTTGTCCAGGCCGTCGAGCAAGCGCGGCATGGCCAACTCGCGCCGCCATTTTTGCGGGGAATCAGCACATAGCGGGCGCGGCGGCAATGGGCGGCGGCAGCCTGAAAATAATGGTGGATTTGGCGTTGTCGGCTTCTTTGTAGCAGAGCATCAAGAGATCGAAAGACTCGTGCGGCCGCCGGCGGATCAGGTGGCGGGCAATCAGCGCCTGCAGCGGGGTCATGCAGATTATCAGCTTGGCGGATTCATTTTCAGGCTGCCTTGGGCGTGTTTTTCACGCAGTAATGAGGATGGGCAATACGGCGGCGTTGCCGCTGATCATTGCCAGCGGCATCCATTGGATGCCGCTGGTGTCGGCGGCGAGCAGCACCAGCAGATACACGCCGGCCGAGAGCAGCGATACGGTGGCGATGCGGCGGTTTTGCGCGTGGTAAAACAAACTAATTGACCAGCAGATAATAGGGGCGGGGTAAGGGCAAAGCCGACTAAAAACAGGCACACATAGCGGCGGATGCCTTCGCAGCCGGCGCCCAGCAGCCAGACAAACCACGGCTCGGGCACGCAGTAGGCGGCCAGCGCCGGCAGCGCGGCGGCGGGCAGCGTCCACAGCGCCCAGCGGCGAGACGTCGGCGGCGCCGATACGGCCGCTTTTGAGCGCCTGATAGTAGTAGGGTACGGTGGCTTTGTTGAGTGCCATCAGCAGCAGCCCCAGCACCGAGGCGGTTTGGTAGCCGGCGGAATACACGCCCAGCAGCGCCGCCGGATGGCTTTGGTAGATCCAAAAGCGGTCGGCCTGGCCTTTGATGTAGTTGCCGGCGTGGTGCAGCACCAGCGGCAGGCCGAAGGACAGCACATAGGCAGACCCTGCCGCAGCCGGCGCGGCTGAAGCGGCTGCGGTTTTTCGCGGCGAAACAGCAGCCAGCCGGCTAGCGACACCGCCGCGCAGCCCAGCGCGATGGCGGCAAAGCGTTTTCCACCGCAAAGGCGGTGGAGATTTCGAGAAAACAGCACCGTCAGCGCCGCTACCAGCACGCCGGCGGCCAGCTGCAGCGCGGTGTAGGCCAAAGGCTGCTTGCGGCACTGGCGCAGGCTCATCTGGGTGGCGAGCAGCGTTTGCGCGCCGGCCGCCAGCACGGTAAAGGCCAGTATCGGCGAATGCCACAGCCACGCCGCCGCCAGCCCGATCAGCGTGGCGGCGGCGGTGTAGCAGTAGCCGGCCACCACCACATTGGGCAGGGTTGCGGCGGCCGTAGAGATAGAAATAGCGGGTAACTGCGCCGTCCTGGCTCATGCTGGAAGCAATCAGCAGCAGCGAGAATATCGTCAGCCAATACGACAGCTCGCCGAAACCCGCCGGCCCGAGACGTCGGGTCAGGTAGGGAATCAGCATAAAGGGCAGCGCTTTGGCAAATAGCTCGCCCGCCAGATAAATCAGGCTGTCTTTAGGGATTTTTCATCGTTCGTTTTGCAGGAAGGCAGCCTGAAAAACGGTTTCAGGCTGCCTTTGTGGTTTTTGTAGCACGCTTTCAGGCTGCCTGCTTCAGGCGGTGGTTTTGCCGTACCAGGCAACGATGCGCTCGGCGGCTTCGACGCAGCGCTCGATTTCATCAACCAGCGCGATGCGAACATAGCCGGCACCCGGATTGCCCTGCGGCGTGTCGCGGGCGAAAAAGCGGCCGGGCAGCACCAGCACGCCGGTGTCGCGGTACAGGTTTTGCGTAAAGGCCAAATCGTCGCCGCCGGGCACGCAGCCAGATGTAAAACGACGCCTGCGGCACGGCAACTTCAAACTGCCGGCGCAGCACCGGCAGCACGCGGTCGAATTTTTCGCGGTACAGACGGCGGTTGGCGGTAACGTGTTCTTCGTTGCTCCACGCGGCGATGCTGGCGTGCTGCACCGGCAGGCTCATGGCGCTGCCGTGGTAGGTGCGGTAGAGCAGAAAGGGCGCGATCAGCTTGGCGTCGCCGGCAACGAAACCCGAGCGCAGGCCGGGCAGGTTGGAGCGTTTGGACAGGGCTGGTAAAGGTCATTAGATTGTCGAAACCGCGCCCCGCTTCGGCGGCGGCCTGCAGGGCAGCCGACGGGTTTTTGCCGTCGAAATAGATTTCCGAATAGCACTCGTCGGCGGCGATTACAAAGCCGTAGCGCGCCTGCCGCTCAAAGAGTGCGAGCCAGTCTTCGCGCTGCATCACGCTGCCACTGGGGTTGTCGGGCGAGCAGACGAACACCAGCTTGCAGCGGCGCCGTGCTCTTGCGGCACGCTGTCCCAGTCGGGCAGGAAATCGGGGCGCGGTTGTTGGCGTAAACGATTTCGCCGCCGGCCAAGAGCGTTGCCCTTCGTAAATCTGGTAGAAGGGATTGGGCGACACCACCACCGGTTTTTCGCCGCCGCCGGCTCGAGCAGCGATTGCACAAGGGAAAACAGCGCTTCGCGGCCGCCAGTACCGGCAGGATTTCGCTGTCGGGGCTGACGGTCAAGCCGTCGTAGCGGCGCGCGAGCCAGTCGGCACAGGGCCTGGCGCAGCTCGGGCGAGGCCGGCGGTAAGCGGGTATTTGGACAGCCCGTCGAGCGAGCGGCTGAGCGCTTCGAGCACAAAGGGTGGTGCGGGATGTTTGGGTTCACCGATATACAGCAGGGATTTCGCTGAGATCTGCCGGCGGCGTGATGCCGGCCACCGCCTGGCGCAGGCGGGCGAAGGGATAGGCTTGGAGCAGGTTGAGACGGCTGTTCATGGTGCTTGGACGGAAGTTGGGAAAAGGCGGCGATTCTAGCACGGCTGCCGGCCGGACGCGGCAGGCAGCCTGAAAGCGAAAAGGGGCGGGATAGGCGGTTTGGGGCGCGGAAAAGTTTTTCAGGCTGCCTGAAAACGGGTTTCAAAGCAGCCTGAAAAGGGATTCAGCGTTCCTGAACCATGCGGATGATGTCGTCAGCCAGCGCGGCGCCGGCTTGGCGGTAGCCCTGGGCGGAGAAGTGGACGCCGTCGCGTGCGCCGAGATTCTGCCCCATCCAGTTTTTCATGCTGCAGTTGCCGCCCATTGCGGTCTGCCACGACCAATACAGCAGGCCTTCGCTTTCGGCAATGCGCTGCTGCATCTGCTGCACCTGGTCGAGCATGGCCGGGCGCTGGCCGCAGCTGCCGGCGGTGCTTTTGAGCGATTCAGGGCGCGCCGATCACCATAATGCCGGCATTGGGCAGGGGTTTTGCGGATGCGGGCACTGATGTCGTGCCACTGCTGCTCGGTTTGGGCGAGATCGAGTTTGGGGTTGAAGGCTTCGTTGGTGCCGTAGGCGAGAACCACCAGGTCGGCGCGGGTGGCGGCGAGATCCTGCTCCCAGCCGGCGCGCCAGCGGCTGCTTTTGCGCCAGCTGCGAGCCGTTGATGCCCAGCGCGGAATAGACGATGCCCGGCTGGCGGTTTTTCGATGCCGATCAGGCCGATTTCCCACAAATCGCTGCCGCCGGCGCTGAGGGTGAGCGGCAGGCTGGCGCTGAAGTTGCTGTATTGCCAGATCGGGCTGCCCTGAAAGCGGGGAGACGGCTTCGGTGCGGCCGCTGCCGGTGGTAACCGACAGCGGGTTGTCGGCCAGCAGCGGTTTTGATCATCAGGGTGATGTCCTGCTCGCCGCCGCTCGGGCTGCGTTCGGACGAGGGTCAGGCTGCCCTGGCCGTTGGAGCGCACCAAGGCGCCGCCGAGCGGGAAGTCGGCCTGTTCTTTGCGGCTGCTGAGCGTTTGCCAGCCGCCGCCCTGATAGCTGATTAGGGGCTGCGCTGGCCGTTGAGATTGTTGGGGAACACCCAGCCGATGCCGCCGTCGCCCCAGCGCTGCTGCAGGCGGCTGCGGACTTCGTGGCTGAAGTAGTCGCCGGCGGTGTGGGAGTCGCCCAGCTGGATGATGCGGAATTTGACTTTGGCGCCCTGGTCGAGCTTGTGCCATTTTTCCAGCCAGTGCTGGCGGTCGCTGTAGGGTGGGGCGCTTTTTGCTGCGCGCGGGCGCGGCGGATTTGGCCGCGGCGGCCTGCGGGTTTTTGGCGCGGGCAGCGGGGTGGTAGTTGACGATGGTGGCGGGGGTATCGGCCGCTTGGGCGGCGGCTTCGCCTCTGTGGCAGGCGCTCAGCTGCAGCGCGCCAGCAGCAAAAAGAGCGAGGAGTGCGGGAAAAAGGTTTTTCGATGCTTTCATAATCGGATACTGCCGCTAGTTTTTCAGGGCAGCCTGAAAAGGCTTTCAGGCTGCCTGAAAACATTGCGGGTCAGGGTTGAGCGCCGTTGTTGCCGGTAAAGGCGATGTGGCGCTCGATGTAGGCGGCCAGACGCTGTTGGCCGGGGATGGTGAAGTGGATGCCGTCTTTGCTGCGCATGCGCACGTTGCGCCCGTCGAGGCTGATGCTGTCGCGGTAGGCGCTGCGCCCGCCGAGCAGCTCGTCGGTGGGCAGCCACAGGGCGCGGCCGGAGAGTTCGCTGGCCAGCACGCGGTCGAGATAGCGGGTCTGGTCGTTGAGCTTGTTGGGCTTCATCAGCGGAATGCCCAGCCAGATCAGGCGCACGTGGCGCTGTTCGGCGGCATCGGCGATGCGGCGGATGCGGCTGCGGTACACGGCTTCCCATTCGGGGCTTTTGAAACGCAGGTAGCCGCTGCGTTTTTTCTCGGGGTCGGGGAAGTCCCACGGGTCGTTGGGGCCCAAGAATACCACCAACAGGCGGATGTCCGGCTGTTCTTTTAAATTCTTTTCGATTACCGCCGGCCAGTCGAAAAAGCCGGGGTAGGAGGACCGGTGCTTTGTTTGCTCAAGTCGATCGACTCGACGCCGTAGCGCGCGATGCAGCGATTTGCGCACATGCGGTGCCACGCCCTGCATCAGCGAGTCGCCGGCGAAAAAGACTTTGTCGCCGGGCTTGAGGGTTACGGTGGCGGACTGCGGGTCTTCAGGCTGCTTTTCGCTTTGCTTCTGCTCTTGCGCCTGCGGGGCAGAAGCAGACTGTCCGGCCGTTTCGGTTTTGCGTATGACCGCGGGCAGGCCGGAGGCGGCATCGTCGTCAAGCGGCGGGAAGGCGGACGGATACTGCGGCGGCGCGTCGCTGCCGGCATCGGCAAAGGGCGTGTTGTCGGCGGCGGGGAACTGCTGCTGCCAGCGGCCGTTTTGGCTGTCGATCCATTCGAGCAGGCCGCGGTAGCCGTCGTTGGCTTCGTTCTGCAGCTGCGCGCCCCGCTGCCACCACGGGTAGGCGTCGAGTTTTTCCAGCGGGCTGCTGCGGTGGAAAGTCTGCTGCCAGTAGGCATTGACCGACTGCTGGCTGAACCACAGGGTCAGCACGGCGGCGAGCCAGCAGGCTGCAGTAAAGCGGCAGGAAACGGAGCGGCGGGCAGCCTGAAAGCCGGCGGGCGCCGCGGTTTGTTCAGGCTGTTTTTGGTTTTCAGGCTGCTGCTCGGTTTGCTGTTCAGACTGTTTTTCAGGCTGCTTGCCGTTTTGCGGATCAGAAGTTTGCATAAATAAATCCCGGAATGCCGGACGGCGCCAGCACCATCAGTGAGACCATCGCCGCGGTCAGCGGCAGCCACCACAGCCATACCGGCAGTTTTTCCAGCGCGGCGGAGGCAAATCGGAACGCGCGAGCCAGCAGGCCGTAGGCGGCAAGCGCGGCGGCAAACAGCACCAGCAGCGCCGCCACCGGCAGCTCGGGCATCCGCCAGCCGGCGCCTTGTCCGGCCAGCGATTGGAATACCAGCGCGGCATCGCGAAAGGCTGGCGGTGCGGAACACCACAAAGCTGAAGCAGACGAAATGCAGGGTAAACAGGATGCCGATCAGACGACCGATGCGGCTGGCGGCAAGGATTTCGTGGCGGCCGCCGATTTTGTCGCCGATATTGAGCAGCACAGCGCCGCGCCGTGCAGCGCGCCCCACAGCAAAAAGTTCCAGCCCTGGCCGTGCCAGATGCCCGAGGCAGCATCGCCAGCATCAGGTTGATCTGGGTGCGGGTGAAGCCGTGGCGGTTGCCGCCGAGCGGAATGTAGATGTAGATCGCGCATCCAGGTGGACAGGGGTGATGTGCCAGCGGCCCAAAAATCGCCGGATATTGTAGACGCGCAGCGCGCATATTGAAGTTTTTCAGGCAGCCTGAAACCGAGCAGCATCGCCATGCCGATTACCAGGTCGCTGTAGCCGGAAAAGTCCATAAACAGCTGCACGGTGTAGCCGTACACCGCCGCCAGCACCGAGGGCGCGTCGTATTGCAGCGGGTTTTCAAAAACCGGATCGACCCAGCTTTCGCCCAGCGTGCCGGCCAGCCACCATTTTTGGCAATGCCCAGCACAATCAGCGATACCGCCAGCGCCGGTTTCACCCATATCGCGCGGCGCGGCGGTGCGGTTGCTCGGCCATGCCCGCTTCCAGGCGGTCGCCGCTGCTCTTTGAAGGCGGCGGCACGGATAATCGGGCCGGAAGTGATGGTGGGAAAGAAGCCGAAGTGCAGCAGCTGCTGCAGGTGCCCAGCCGCGGACTTTGGTCTCGATAGAGCGCGACGAGATAGGCGATGCCCTGAAAGGTGTAGTAGGAGATGCCCAGCGGCATCAGGATGTCCGGCAGCGTGCTGCCGCTGTGCTGCTGCAGCAGCGGGCGGAAAAAGTCGGAGAATTTGAAAAACACCAGATTGGCCAGCGCCAGCACTCACGCCCGTGCCCAGCCACCAGCGGCGGGCGGTGTTTGAGCGGCTGCGGGTCAGCAGCTGCGCCAGCAGCGAGACGGCCAGCGAAAACGCCGCCAGCACCAGCGCCGCCAGCGGTGCGATATAAACCAGCCAGCCCAAGCCGGCGGCCAGCAGCAGCAGGTTTTGCAGGCGCGGCGACGGCCGGCACAGCCAATAGAGCGGCAGAAACAGCAGGAAAAACAGCGCAAATTCGATAGACAAAAAGGGCATGATGGATGCGGTAATCGGTTGGGTGGCGGCAGGCAGCCTGAAAAAGAGCGGCGCTCGTGCAGGGCTGCTTGCGGCTGGGTGTGTTATTGGAGTTTTTCAGGCTGCCTTTCAGGGCGGCGGATGCCTGGCGCATCAGGGCAGCGCCGTGCCGTTTTCAGGCTGCTTTTTGCCTTGGCGCGGGCGCCAGCGCAAAAAGCGGCAGATTGTAGCTTAAGCCTTATGCGGCGGGTATGGGTTTTTGATGCGCCGCCTTTGAATCGGCAGCGGTTTTTGTTGCCGCGCGCCGCCAGCAGCGCGGGCGGTTGTTTAGGGGGTACTATCGGGCTGGGAATTTTCAGGCTGCCGCTTCGGTTTGCAGCGCCGATAGCTTTGATTTCCACCTTCCATTCGCTCTTGGCCAAACGCGCTTCGACGCAGGCGCGGGCGGGCGTGGCGGCGGGATCGACCCATGCGTCCCACGCCGCGTTCATTGCCGCGTAGTCGGCCATATCGGCCAGATAGATGGTGGCTTCGAGAATATGCCGTTTGTCCGAGCCGCATTGGGCGAGCCAGTGGTCGATTTGGCGCAGCACGTCGGCAGTTTGCGCTTGCGCGCCGGCGGTTTCGTTTTCCGGCACCATGCCGGAGAGAAACACCAAACCTTTGGCGCATACGGCTTTCAGACAGGCGCGCACCGGCGCCCAAACGGGTAATCGGGGAAGTCATCGCGGTTTCCTTGGTATCAAAGCATTCGGGCAGCCTGAAAGCAGCCTGAAAAAAGACGGTATTGTAACCCAGCGGCCGCGCTTTTTGCCGCGCGCCAAAGTAAAAAAGCAGCCTGAAACGCGGTGGGATCTGCGTTTCAGGCTGCCTGTCGTTCAAGCCTGCTCTTTGTCTCTTTGCAGGCAGCCTGAAACGGTTTTCAGGCTGCCGCAGGCGGCTTTAAGCGCGTTTACCACTGATACAGCGCACCGGCGCCGGCACCGACGCGGCCTTTGGTATTGACCGAGAAGTTGCCTTTGAAAAATCCAGTTGCCGCCGTCGGTCATCGCCGATGCGCTAACGGCAATCGCCGACTGGCCGCCGTAATAGCCGGTGCCGACACCCAGACCGAAGGCGCTGGGGCGGGTAACCTGCGGAATCGAGCCTCAGGGCGATGGCACCCGCTACGCCGGCATTGGCTTTGTCGCCGACTTTGCCGATTTTGTCGTCCAGCTGCTGGACGTACTGGTTGTTGGCCTGGTTCGATGTTGCCAGGCGGTTTTCCAGCGCCTGCAGCTGGCTGACATTGACGGCATCATCGGCATCGGTGCCGGCGGCGACGTTGGTGATTTTGTTGCCGCCGTTGTTCAGGCCTTTATCGGTAAGGCTGACCGCGTTGCCGCCGTTTGCCGGCGTGATGGTAACGCCGTTGCCCCTTGGTAACGGTGCTGTTGCCGGCCGCATCTTTCACCGTTACCTGGCTGAACTCAACCTGGTCTTTGGTGGCGATGCTGACTTTGCCGCCGCTTTTGGCTGATGCTGATGTTTTTGCCGGCGTCGATGGTAACGGTTTTGCCGGGATTGACCAGCTCGTTCGAGGTGCCGGAAACGGCGCCGCCGGCCGAAGCGCTGGTGGTCAGGGTAAAGCCGGAACCATTGATGGCGTTGGCGATGTCGCCGGCGGTAACCAGTTTGCCTGCATCGGCGGCAGAAGGCGCGGCGATGCTGCCGTTGGCGGCGGGGGCAAGCGTGGTGGTATTGGCTTTCAGGCTGCCGTCGGCGGCTTTGGTGATGGTGGTGCCGTCGGTTTTGACTGCCAAGTCGTACACGGTTGCGCCTGCGGCGTTGGTGCCCGAGTTACGCTCACGCCGCCGTCGCTGGATTTGACTTCGGTTTTGGCGGCGGCGATGTTGTTGTTGATATTGCTCAACGCGGTGTGCAGTTGTCCGCCGTTAATCGCATCTTTTGCTGCCGGCGCCGATGGTGCCGTCCGCCACGTTGGTGATTTTCTTGCTGCCTGCGTCAATACCTGTTTTGGTTACGCTGGGTCCGCCTGTGATGGTCAAACCGTTGGTATCCAGTTTGCTGTCGCCTGCGGTAACGCTGTTGACGGTCAAATCCTTTTTCAAGCCTACGGTAACGGTGCCGTCCGCGCTCACTTGGGTTTGGATATTGTCGCTGTCGTAATTACTAAAACGCACCGGTGCCGGTGCCTTTAATGGTCAGGGTTTCATCGGGCTTGATGGTTTTGTTGTCGGCGGTGATGCCGGAAGCGTCGCCGTTGGCGGCGATTTTGAAAACCGGCGTTGGCCGCATTGGCGTTGTTATTGGCAGCCTGAATCGCTTCGTGGATGGTGTTTTTGCCGGTGCCACCGATATTGGTCATCGTCAGATTGCCGTCGGCATCCATCGCTGCGTTGCCGCCGAGAATGTTTTTGGTGGTATTGCCGATGTTGCCGATTTTCTCTTGGGTGAGATACAGCTGGCTGCCGTTAATCGCATCGGTGCTGTTTTTGTTGATACGACCGGCGGCAACGTTGGTTACGGTGCGTTTCAGGCTGCCGTTGCCGACGCTGACGGTAGAATCGGAGAGTGCCGCAAAGCCGTTGTAAGTGATGCCGCCGACGGTGGCGCTGGTGGTGGCAACGGCGGCATCGGTTGTAGAAGCCCTGCCCAGCGCAACTGCACCAGCCTGACTGGCTTGGGCATCGTTACCTAGTGCTACTGTACCTTCGGCAGTGGCGCGGGAGCCTGTTCCGGCAGCCAGAGCGAATGTGGCGGCGGCTTTGTGCGCCATTACCTACGGCAATGCTGTCAGCTTTTTTTGCGCCTGTGCGGAATTGCCTACTGCGGTGGCGCGTTCGCCGAGCGCGCGGCTGTTTTTACCATTGCCAGCGCATCTATAGCGTTTGCTTGGGCATCGTTGCCGATGGCAATTGCGCCGTTTGCTTTGGCGCGAGGAGGCGGAACCAAGCGCCACGGAATGTTCGCTATCGGCTTGGCATCATCGACCGAATGCGCTGGCGCTCACGCCTTTGCCACAGCCTTATGGCCGTATGCACTGGCATCGGTTTGCATGGCTTTGGCATCGTTGCCGACGGCGACTGCGCTGTTGCCCGTGGTGCCTGCGCCCGAACCCATAGCAACTGCGCCGTCGCCGTTGCGCGCGTCTAAGCCGACTGCGGTGGCGTATTGGGAATCGGCTTTGGGAGCCTTTACCCAGCGCGGTGGCGCTATCGGCGGTGGCTTTGGCGGAATTGCCCAGTGCAACGGTGTCTTTTCATAAGCCACGCTGTCTGAACCGATGGCGATGGCATCAGCATCGGTGGTGGTTACGGCGTTAGCTGTGCCTGCCTGGGCGTTTTTGCCGATGGCGATACCGTTTGATTGCGTGCGTTGGCAGAGCTGCCCACGGCAAGCGAGTTGCTGCTGCTGGCGGCGGCTTTTGTAGCCTGCGGCAGGGAGGTTGAGCCTGATGCGTTGGCTAGACTGCCGAAAGGCGGCGCTGTTCCATGCGCTGGCGGCGGAAGTCATGCCCACGGCTAATGCGCCGCCTTGGCTGGCTTTTGCGCTTACGCCGATGGCAGTGGCTTTAGTCATTGGTTGCTTGTGCGCCATCGCCCAATGCGGTGGCGGATTGGTCGTGTGCTACGGTTCCTTGGCCGACGGCAGTTGATGTGGCTCCGCTGGCGTTGGAGTTGGTGCCGATGGGAAATCGGCATTTTATTGGTGGCTTTGGCATTGGTACCGGCAGCGAAAGAGCTTTGTTCATCGGCTTTTGCGCCGGTGCCGATGGCGGTGGCGTCTTGTCCGTTGGCGGTAGCGGTAGTAACGGTGTCGCCTTTAGGATAACGGAATTGGTGCCGGTGCCGTTTTTCCACCGTTGCGGCAACGGCGGGAGTGCCGGCCAGCAGCAGGGCGACAGAGAGTGCGCTGAGACAGAAGCGCGGGGCGGCATTTTTCAGGCTGCCTGAGCGGCCGCTGCTGCGTTTGCCGCAGGCGGCGGTGAGTTCGGAAACGGCGGTTGCCGTGCCGCTTGCGATGGTTCAGATGGTTTTGTAGATACGGTTCATTTCAGATTTCCTTTTGGTTTTGAAATGTAATAGGTTGTCCGGCTGCGTATTTTTCATTTTCAGGCTGCCTGAAAAAAGCCTTCCTAAAAGAAGGCACGGCAGTACGGGCGGAAAAATTCAGCGCGGATTATACGGAATTTTTGACGGCGGATTTGGTAATAGCGAATTTCAATCAGGTGCTTTGTGCTGTCAGGGGTGGTGTTAGCGACGCGGAGAAACTATAAAGCAAAGCCGGTGCCGATTATCGGGATTTAAAAATGTTTAACCTTATGAAAAACGTTTTGCTTTTCGTTTCAGGCTGCCTGAAAGCCCCTGTTTGAAGGGTTTTCAGGCAGCCTGAAAAGTTTGGAGAAAAAGGCTTACAGCGAGTAATACATCTCAAATTCCAGCGGGTGCGGTGCCATGCGGATGCGGCGCACGTCTTCTTCTTTGAAGGCGAGGTAGCTGTCGATCCAGTCTTGGCTGAACACGTTGCCGCGCAGCAGGAATTCGTGGTCGGCTTTGAGCGCGGCGAGCGCTTCTTCCAGCGAGGCGCAGACGGTGGGCACCAGCGCGTCTTCTTCCGGCGGCAAATCGTACAGGGTTTTTGTCGGCCGGATCGCCGAGGGTGGATTTTGTTTTGGATGCCGTCCAAAACCGGCCATCAGCAGCGCGGCGAAAGCCAGATAGGGGATTGGCAGCGGGGTCGGGGAAACGCGCTTCGATGCGGCGGGCTTTGCTGCTGCCCACCGACGGGATGCGGATGGAGGCGGAGCGGTTGCGCGCCGAGTAGGCCAGCTTGACCGGCGCTTCAAAGTGCGGCACCAGGCGTTTGTAGGAATTGGTGGAGGGGTTGGTGATGGCGTTGAGCGCTTTGGCGTGTTTGATGATGCCGCCGATGTAGTAGAGCGCGGTGTCGGACAGCCCTGCGTAGCCGTCGCCGGCAAACAGGTTTTGGCCGTCTTTCCAGATGGACTGGTGCACGTGCATGCCGCTGCCGTTGTCGCCCATCAGCGGTTTGGGCATAAAGGTGGCGGTTTTGCCGAAGTTGTGCGCGGTGTTCCAGATTACGTATTTCATGTCCTGTGTCCAGTCGGCGCGGCGGACTAAAGTATTGAACTTGGTGCCGATTTCCATCTGGCTGCCGGTGCCGACTTCGGCGTGGTGCACTTCCACGGGGATGCCGATTTCGGTCAGGATGTTGACCATCGCCGAGCGCAGATCCTGACCCGCGTCGATGGGGGCGACGGGCGCGTAGCCGCCTTTAATCGTGGGGCGGTGGCCGGTGTTTTGGCCGTCCTGATGCAGGCCGCTGCTCCAAGCGCCGCTTTCCGATGTGATTTCAAAGCGGGTTTTGTGCATATGGGTTTCGAATTCGACGCCGTCGAACACAAAAAATTCGGGTTCGGGGCCAGAAATAGGCGGTGTCGCCGATGCCGGTGGCTTTCAGATAGGCTTCGGCACGGCGGGCGATGGAGCGCGGGTCGCGGCTGCAGCCCTGGCCGTCGGCGGGGTCGATCACGTCGCAGATGAAGACCACGGTGGCATCGTCGAAAAAGGGATCGACAAAGGCGGTGGCCGGATCAGGGGCGCAGCTGCATGTCGGAAGCCTGAATGCCTTTCCAGCCGCCGATCGACGAGCCGTCAAAGGGCTGGCCGTTTTCAAACCATTCTTCGGGGTCTTCCAGCACCACGGCGGCAGGCACGGTGAAATGGTGCTGCTTGCTGGTGTCGGTAAAACGCAGATCGACAAAGCGGGCTTCGCTGTCTTCTATCAGTTGGACGGCGCGGTGGATAGACATAAAGGTTCCCCAATCGGTATTGTTTTTCGGATGCGTTCCGGCGCGCGAAACGCCGCGCAAATTGTGCCACACTCCGGGCGGCGATGGGGAAACGGGCAAACGCGGCAACAGGCAGCCTGAAACTTTCAGGCTGCCTGTTTGAGTTGACGCTAATGCGCTGTTTTAAATATTGAAAAATGACGGCGATTCGGAAATCTTGCCGTTTTTAGTCTAGCTGGCAGAGTAGGGAGGGATTCGAACCCTCGATACAGGTTGACCCTGCATGCCTCCTTAGCAGGGAGGGTGCCTTCAGCCTCTCAGCCACTACTCCGTGAGTTGGAAGCGGCGGATTATAGGTATCGGCAGCTGGGTTTGTCAAACAAAGGACGGCGCGGGTGAAGTTTGTCGCGCATTTTGTTAAGAAAAATTGTGGCGGTGCTGATTTTGGGAACGGGAGCAGGTGCGGGCGAGCGCCGGCAAATAAGGCAGCCTGAAAGCGGAGAAACGGCGCCCGGCGGCCATCTTTCAGGCAGCGTTTTTCAGGCTGCCTGCTTTGCCATGCGGGCGGAAGGCTGCGATAATCGGCGCCTTTCTCCCCAATACCTAGTGCAAGGAATCATTATAGCTTCGCAAACGGCAAACGCCCTCCGCTTCCTCTCCATGGACATGGTTCAACAAGCCAATTCCGGCCACCCCGGCGCGCCGATGGGCATGGCCGATATGGCCGACGTGCTGTGGCGCGGCTTTCTGCGCCACAACCCCGCCAATCCCAAGTTTGCCAACCGCGACCGCTTCGTGCTCTCCAACGGCCACGCTTCGGCGCTGCTGTACAGCCTGCTGCATCTCTCTGGCTACAATCTTATCCGTCGACGATCTGAAAACACTTCCGCCAGCTGCACAGCAAAACCCCGGCCATCCGAATACGGCTACACCGACGGCGTCGAAACCACCACCGGCCCGCTGGGGCAGGGGCATTGCCAACGCCGTGGGCATGGCGTTGGCGGAAAAAAATCCTTGCCGCAGAGTTTAATAAAGACGGCCTGAACATCGTCGATCACCACACCTACGTCTTTCTCGGCGACGGCTGCCTGATGGAAGGCATCTCCCACGAAAGCCTGCTCGCTGGCCGGCACACTGGGGCTGGGCAAACTGATTGTGCTGTACGACGACAACAATATCTCCATCGACGGCAAAGTGGACGGCTGGTTCAGCGAAAACATCCCCGAGCGCTTCGCCGCCTACGGCTGGCACGTCGTGCCCAATATCGACGGCCACGATGCCGCCGCCCTTCAGGCTGCCATCGAAGCCGCCCGCGCCGAAAAGCGGCAAGCCTTCGATCATCTGCTGCAAAACCCTGATCGGCAAAGGCTCCGCCAGCAAAGAAGGCAGCCACAAAACCCACGGCGCGCCGCTGGGGTGCGGACGAAAATCGCCGCCACGCGCCAACATCTGGGCTGGACGCACGGCGCCTTTGAAATCCCGCAGGACATCTACGACGCTTGGGACGCCAAAGCCCACAGGCGCCGCGCTCGAAGCCGAGTGGAACGCCCTGTTTGCCGAGTACCGCAGCCGATATCCCGCCGAAGCCGCCGAGTTTGAGCGCCGCATAGCCGGCAGGCTGCCTGAAAAACTTCGATGCCGCTGTTCAGGCTGCCTTAAAACGAAGTCTGCGCCAAAGCCGAAAAATCGCCACCCGCAAAGCCAGCCAAAAACAGCATCGAAATTCTGGCCGGCCTGCTGCCCGAGCTGGTGGGCGGTTCCGCCGACCTGACCCCGTCCAACCTGACCGACTGGCCGGGCAGCGTTGCCGTTAGCAAACAACACGGCGGCAACTACGTCCACTACGGCGTGCGCGAGTTCGGCATGACCGCCATCGTCAACGGCATGGCGCTGCACGGCGGCCTGCGCCCTTCGGCGCCACCTTTCCTGATGTTCAGCGAATACGCCCGCAACGCTCTGCGCATGGCCGCGCTGATGAAAAATTCCCGCCAGTTTCCGTGTTCACCCACGACCCATCGGGCTGGGCGAAGACGGCTCCCACCCACCAGCCCGTCGAGCAAACCGCCAGCCTGCGCCTGATTCCGAATATGGACGTTTGGCGCCCCTGCGACACCGCCGAATCGCTGGTCGCCTGGAGCGAAGCGGTCAAGGCCGACCGCCCCAGCAGCCTGATTTTCAGCCGCCAAAACCTGCCTTTCGTGCCGCGCAGCTCAAGCGCTCGATAACATCAAACGCGGCGGCTACACCGTTTGCGCCGTCGAAAACCCGCAGGCCGTGATTATCGCCACCGGTTCCGAAGTCGAACTGGCGCTGGCGGCGCAAAAACAACTGGCAGCGGAAGGCATCGCCGCCAACGTCGTTTCCATGCCCAGCACCAATGTGTTCGACCGCCAAGACGCCGCCTACCGCGCCGCCGTGCTGCCGAGAAGCTGCCCAAAGTCGCCGTCGAAGCCGGCGTGTCCGACAGCTGGTACAAATATGTCGGCAGCAATGGCAAAGTGATTGGCATCGACCGCTTCGGCGAATCCGCCCCCGCCGGCGAGTTGTTCAAAGCTGTTCGGCTTTCACCGCCGACAATGTTGCCCGCCGCCGTCAAATCCCTGCTGTAAGGGGCAGTTTAGACCAAGCAGGCAGCCTGAAAACACGCGAAACACCGTTTTCAGGCTGCCTGCCCATCAGGACAAACCATGACCACCATCGCCCAATGGCTCGCCGCCTGCCCGCTGCCGAAAAAAACGAAGCGCGGATGCTGCTGGCGCAGCGCACCGGCCTGACTCGCGCCCAACTGATTACCCGCGACGGCGACGCGCTGCCCGCCGCCGATCTGGCCGCGCTCGATGCGCTGGCCGCGCGACGGCTGGCGGGCGAGCCGATGGCCTAGATACTCGGCCGCCGCGAGTTTTTACGGCCGCGAGTTTCGCCGTTTCGCCCGCCGTGCTGATTCCGCGCCCCGAAACCGAGCACCTGCTGGAAGCCGCGCCCTGGCCGCGCTGCCCGCCGGCGGCAGCCTGTGGGACTTGGGCACCGGCAGCGGCATCATCGCCGTCAGCGCCAAGCTCGAGCGCCCCGACGCCCGCGTGCGCGCGTCCGATATCAGCGCCAAAGGCCTTGGCCGTGGCGCGATGTAACGCTCCGCACACTCGGCGCCGCCATCGAATGGGCGCAAGGCTCGTGGTTCGACGCCGCCGTGCAGGATAACAGTCCCGTTTCAGGCTGCCTGAAAACGAAAAAGCTTCGATGTTATCGCTTTCCAACCCGCCCTATATCGAAGCGGGCGATAGCCCATCTTGCTGCCGGCGATCTGCGCTTCGAGCCACAGGGCGCGCTTACCGATTTTTGCCGACGGCTAAGCTGCATCCGCGCCATCGCCGCCGGCGCCCGCCAACATCTGAAAAAGCGGCGGTCGGCTGCTGTTCGAGCACGGCTACGAAACCAGGGCGCTGCCATGCGCGAAATCCTGGCCGCCGCCGGTTTCACCGACATCGCCACCCAAACCGACCTGGCGGACTGGATCGGTAACGTCTGCACAGGCAGCCTGAAACCAAAAGGCAGCCTGAAAGCCACTAAAACGCCGTCATTTCATAAGCGCCGTCATTGGGCTTACGCAAGTTCGCTGCGCTACCCCGCGCAGGCGGGAATCTTGCCGAAATCCAAGCAATCGTTTGTTTTTCTAAGTAGCCACCAAGATTCCGCCTACGCGGGAGTGGGCATTTAGCAGCCTGAAAACTTTTCAGGCGCCCGCCGGTTCAAACCCAAAACAAAAGGAACCCCGCCATGTCCTGCGCCCTTTTCAAAAACCGTCCTGCCCGCGCTGGCAGCCGACGTCTATATCGACCCGCAGGCCGTCGTGATCGGCGACGTCATCCTGGCTGAAGGCGCCAGCGTCTGGCCGCTGGGCTCGTAGCTGCGCGGCGACGTCAATTCCATCTGCATCGGCCGCCGCAGCAATATCCAAGACTTGAGCATACTGCACGTTTCCCACAAAACCGACGCCAAACCCGCAGGCTCGCCGCTGCTTATCGGCGACGACGTAACCGTCGGCCACCGCGTTACCCTGCACGGCTGTACCGTCGGCAACCGCGTGCTGGTGGGCATGGACAGCACCGTGCTCGACGACGCGGTAATCGAAGACGACGTCATCATCGGCGCCGGCAGCCTGTCCCCCGCGCAAACGGCTCGAGAGCGGCTATCTCTATATAGGGCAGCCCCTGCCAAAGCCGTGCGCCCGCTCACCGACGCCGAAAAAGAACACCTGCGCTACTCTGCCGCCCACTACGCCCGTCTGGCCGCGCAGTATCTGGCCGAAGCCCGCAGCTGAGGCAGCCTGAAAACCGTTTGCCCCGAAAAAGGAGATGCCATGAAGACCTAGTTGCCCGCATGCAAGTCCAGTTGATGCGCTGGTGAAAGAATATCCGCAGCCGCCGCAGAGCTGGAACCCTCGTTTGTGAACGCAGGCGCCAGCGAAGCGGATTTTCGCCGAGCTGGAACAGACGCTCGGCTATGCGCTGCCCGAAGCGTTCAAAGAGCTCTACCGCGTTGCCAACGGCGAAGCCGACATCTACGGCGTGTTTGCTGGCGAGGAGTGGTTGAGCATTGAGCGCATCATCGACGAATACGATATTTGGCAAGCGTTGCACGCAGACGGCAGCTTCCAAAACGACGACGGCAGCGATTTCGGCTGCCAGCCCGAAGACGCCGGCATCAAGCCCGATTTTTGGTGGAACCCCAAATGGATTCCGCTGACGGCAGACGGCGGCGGCAACAGCAAAATGATCGATCTCGACCCCGCCGAACAGGGCAGGGTGGGGCAAATCATCCAAATGTGGCACGACGATGCCGCACGCGAAAAAGAAGCCGCTTCCTGCGCGAATTTCTGCAAAACTATGTGCGCTGATTTGGAAGCGGGTTTGTATGTTTTGGATGCTGAGTTCAGCTTGATTTTGCAATCCGAATTGGACGAGATGCAAAATCGATCCCGCCTGCACGGCGCCGCTCGACAAAGGCAGCCTGAAAACCGTTTTCGGCTTTTTCAGGCTGCTTTGCTTTGTTTCGCATGCTTTCAGGCAGCCTGAAAAACGGAAAAATGCTAGAATCCGCCGTTTTCCCTTTTTGCATCAGGCAGCCTGAAAATGTCTAAAAACACACACAAACCCGCCCACGACAACGACACCATCCGCATCCGCGGCGCGCGCACGCATAATTTGAAAAACATCGATTTGGACATTCCGCGCCACAAGCTGGTGGTGGTAACGGGTTTGTCGGGCAGCGGCAAGTCGTCGCTGGCGTTTGACACGCTGTATGCCGAGGCAGCGGCGTTATGTCAGAGCTTGTCCGCCTATGCGCGGCAGTTTTTGCAGATGATGGACAAACCCGATGTGGACTTTTGATTGAGGGCTTGTCGCCGGCGATTTCGATTGAGCAGAAATCCACCAGCCACAACCCGCGTTCCACCGTGGGCACGGTTACGAAATCCAGTGATTATCTGCGCCTTTTATACGCCCGCGTCGGCACGCGTATTGCCCCTGAACACAATCTGCCGCTGTCGAGCCAAACCGTATCGCAGATGGTCGATGCCGTATTGAAGCTGCCGGAAGACACGCGCGTGATGATTCTGGCGCCGGCGGTGCGCGAGCGTAAAGGCGAGTTTGTCGATTTCTTTGCCGACTTGCAGGCGCAGAGGTTTTTGCGCGGGTGCGCGTGGACGGCGAAGTCTATCAACTTGACGAAGTGCCGAAGCTGGAAAAAAACATCAAGCACAATATCGACGTGGTCATCGACCGTGTAAAAGTGAAGGCGGACATCAAGCAGCGGCTGGCGGAAAGTTTTGAAACCGCGCTGCGCCACGGCAACGAGCGCGCGCTGGCGATGGAAATGGACAGCGGCGAAGAACATTGGTTTTTCCGCGCGTTTCGCCTGCCCCGTGTGTTCGTACAGCCTGCCCGAATTGGAGCCGCGCCTCTTTTCGTTCAACAACCCGATGGGTTCCTGCCCGACTTGCGACGGCTTGGGTAACACCAATTTCTTCGACCCCGAAAAAGTGGTCGCCCATCCCGAATTATCGCTGGCAACGGGCGCGATTGACGGCTGGGACAAGCGCAACCAATTCTATTTCCAAATGATTCAGTCGCTGGCGCGGCATTACGGTTTCGATGTGCAGGCTGCTTGGGAAACGCTGCCTGAAAAAGTCAAAAAGTCGTGTGCACGGCTCAGGCAAAAAGAAATCATTGATTTTGCTACCTGTCCGAACGCGGCACCACCTTCAACCGCAGCCACGCCTTCGAAGGCATCATTCTCAATTCGAACGCCGCTACCGCGAAACCGACAGCGAAACCGTGCGCGAAAAACTGCGCGAATACCAAAACCACCGCGCCTGCCCGAGCTGCGGCGGCGCACGTTTGCGCAAAGAAGCCCGCTACGTTTACGTCAGCGGCGAACCCTTGCACCGAAGTCTCCGCCTGGCGCTGACCAAAACCCACCAATTCTTTGAAACGCTGATTTGGACGGCAACAAAAAACAAATCGCCGAAAAATCCTCAAAGAAATCACCGAGCGGCTCGGCTTCTGATTAACGTCGGGACTGGATTACCTGAATCTCTCCGCCCGCCGAAACCCTTTCCGGCGGCGAAGCCCAGCGCATCCGCCTTGCCAGCCAACCGGCAGCGGCCTGACCGGCGTGATGTACGTTTTGGACGAACCCTCCATCGGCCTGCACCAGCGCGACAACGACCGCCTGCTCGCCACCCTCAAACGCCTGCGCGATTTTGGGCAACAGCGTGATTGTGGTCGAACACGACGAAGACGCCATTCGCGAAGCCGATTTCGTGGTCGATATGGGCCCGGGCGCGGGCGAACACGGCGGCAACGTACTGATTGCCGACACGCCCGAAAACGTCGCCAAATGCGAAAAATCCGTTACCGGACAATACCTCAGCGGCAAAAAATCCATTGCCGTGCCGTCTGAACGCACGCCCGTCAATCCCGACCGAATGCTCGTCCTCAAAGCGCGCGCGGCAACAACCTCAAAACGTTACCCTCGAACTGCCGCTCGGTTTGATTACCTGCATCACCGGCGTATCCGGCAGCGGCAAATCCACCCCTGATTAACGACACCCTCGCCAAAATCACCGCCCGCGAACTCAACCGTGCCCAAGAAGAACCCGCCCCATACGACGACATCCACGGCCTCGAACACCTCCGACAAAGTCATCAACGTCGACCAATCCCCATCGGCCGCACCCCGCGCTCAACCCCGCCACCTACACCGGCCTGTTACACCCCATCCGCGAACTCTTCGCCGGCGTACCCTCTCGCGCGAACGCGGCTACAACGTCGGCAGATTCTCCTTCAACGTCAAAGGCGGCCGCTGCGAAGCCTGCCAAGGCGACGGCGTGATTAAAGTCGAAATGCACTTCCCTGCCCGACGTACGTCCCCTGCGAAGTCTGCCACGGCAAACGCTACAACCGCGAAACGCTCGAAATCCAAATACAAAGGCAAAAACATCAGCCAAGTCCTCGACGTGACCGTCGAAGAAGCACGCGAATTTTTCGACGCCGTCCCCACCGTATCGCGCAAACTGCAAACCCTGATGGACGTAGGTCCTCAGGCTACATCCGCCTCGGCAGTCCGCCACCACCCTCTCCGGCGGCGAAGCCCAGCGCGTCAAACTCGCCTTGAACTCTCCAAACGCGACACCGGCAGAACACTCTACATCCTCGACGAACCCACCACCGGCCTGCACTTCGCCGACATCGCCCTCGCTGCTGGAAGTCATAGGCCGTCTGAAAGGCAAAGGCAACTCGATTGTGATTATCGAGCATAATCTGGATGTGATTAAAAACAGTGGATTGGATTGTGGATTTAGGGCCGAGGGAGGCGATGGGGTGTGGTACACCTGTAGTGCAGAGGGAACGCCGGAAGATGTGGTGGAAGTGGAGGGAGTTATACGGGGAGATATTTGAAAATAATAATTTAGTTTCAAATTTGTAAAGAATTTGCTAGAGTACATCAGATTTATTATTTACGGAGTTTGTACATGAAAAACGAAATAAAGACATGGCAATATCAACTTGCTGGGTACTATTTTATGGATAGTATTTTTATCAAATACCAAATATATTTTGGAAAAACTACCTCAAATGTTTGATTTTTACTAGTGGGTATGCACTTGGATATATAATGACTTTCTTTGGTTTTATATTTTGGTCCTTGTTGGAGGTAAGCTGAAAAAGAAGATTTACTGTCTAATGGTGAAACTAGCGATATATGGTATAAAGAAATTATTAAGAGATTAAGCAATATTCATACTATTATACTGTTTGTGGTTTGTTTTATTATGGCGTTTTTAATATGTTTAATGCACATATTTTTCTTCTATCTCCATCATATTTAATAGGCGTATTATGTTCTGCTATTGTGGTTAACCAAGGAGTATTAAAAGTTGTTTCTTCGCTTGATAATGAATAGCAACCTACCCGCTGAAAATTAACCCTTTCAGCGAGCGTAGCCTGTGTAGGGTGTGTGGCTCCGCCACGCACGCGGTTGCCAAACACCCGCACATATTCCGATTTTTCAGGTAGCCTTCAGCCCATCAGCAAAACAACCTGCGTAGCAAAAAGCGGGTTGCGAAGCTAAAACCAATGCGGAAAACCAATCCTGCAAACCGCGTGCGTGCCCACGGCACACACCCTACAAGCAGCCTGAAACCCACCCCTTTCAGACGACCCCAAACGTCGTCTGAAACCATCTTAACCACACGGGAAACCCCATGGCGCGTTATCGCAGCAAGCGTAGGTTGGGTCATGACCCAACAGAACCATAAAACCTCATCTTTTGTTTTGTCGGGTTTAGCAAGTCGATACCTGCTCAAGCAACTGCGTGCGTGGCTACGCCACACACCCTACCTGTGAATTACGCGGAACTTCAAAACCAACGTGTAGGGTGTGTGCGGTACGCACGCACGCGGTTGCTTGATTGACGGTTTGCCGTTTCAACTTTTAACTGCGTTGAAGCTAGCGCTTTTCAGACGGCCTCTAATGTCGTCTGAAAACCTCAACTTCAACAAAGTTAAACCCTAAAAACAAAACCATTCCTTCTCCAACACCCAAGCCACAAACAAAAACCTGTGGCGTGTCATCGCAGAAACTTCATTGCCGGCGGCACATTCTTTTTCACCGTCAAACTCGCCGACCCGAAATCGCGCCGCTTGTCGAACATATCGACCTATTGCGTGTCGGCAGCTATGATGCAAAAACAATATCCCTTTGAAACCGTCGCCGTATGCGTACCGCCGAACCATATTCACGCCATTTGGGCTGCCGCTGATGATGCGGATTATTCCCTACGCTGGCGGCTGATTAAAACCAAATTCTCCGCACATTTCCTCGATAGCCGAAAAACCTGTCTGCCAGCAAACAGCAAGCGTAGTTGTTTAGACCCAACAAAACCGTCAAAATTCACCTGTTTTGTTGGGTTTACAACCCAACCTTGTATATCGAAACTACCCGTATCATAGCAACAAACCCGTCCGGCCGCCACCGTACCAACCAAGGCAAACAACCGTTGAGTAGCTTAGGGAGCGGTCGGGCAACCCATCGACACAACCGGACAGTTGCCGGACAACACAACCGAATGCAAGGCAGGTTTATGATGAGTACCCAATACAATTACGCAGGCATAGACATCGCCAAACGAGACTTCGTCATCGCCGTTTCGTCTTTGTCTAAAACCAAAACCGAAACCAACAACGCAAAAGGTATCGCCCATACTATCGAATACCTTAAAAAACACAAGGTCGCCCTCGTCGTCATGGAAGCACCGGCGGTCTCGGAAGTCCCCGCCGCAGCCATCCACCGTGCAGGCATAGCTGTGATTATCGCCAACCCTCGTCAGACGCATCAGTTTGCCCAATCGCAGTCGCTGACCAAAACCGATGCCAAAGATGCCAAAATGCTCGCCTTCTTCGCACAGATGATGACGCAGAAAGAAGGTTGGCAAACCATGCTCTACCAACCGCCAACCGAAGCGGAAGAAGTGTTGGAAGCATTGGTTAACCGCCGCAACCAACTGGTGGATATGCGGACTGCCGAGAAAAACCGTCTGCATCAGGTTCACGAAACACAAGTCGAAAGCGTCAAACAACTGATTGCCCATTTTGACCGGCTGATTGACGAATTGGACAAACAAATCGACGACCACACCCACACGCATTTTGACAGCGGCCCAAAGTGGCAGAGCAGATCAAAAGCATCGGTTCGATAACGACAGCTACATGATGGCGATGCTGCCCGGGTGGGACGGCTGAACCACAAACGGATAGCGAGTTTGGTCCGGTGCTGCCCGCACGCGAGGGCAGAGCGAAACCAAATTACGCCGCTGCTTCGGCGGAAGGTCTGAGGTGCGTGCGGCGCTGTATATGCCCGTGGTGGCGACACGTTTTGAACCGCTGATTCGAGTTTCTATCAGCGCCTGCTGTCCAAGGGTAAGCCGTATAAGGTTGCCGTTACGGCATGTATGCGCAAACTGCTGACGATATTGAATGCCCGGATGCGTGATTATTTTGCCGAAAACAGTATCTAACAGCTTGATTTGAGTTTTGTATTTTTGCCCGACGGGGTGAAAAATACAGTTGCTACAACCACCCAAAAGCAGCCTGAAACCCCACTTTTCAGGCTGCCTTCCATCCACCAAAGCAAAGGGACACCACATGCCCGCCATTCTCTACCGACTGCGCCAGCTCGCCGCCGCCTGCGCCGTTTCGTCCAAGTCCTGCAAACCGTCTAACGCAAACCATCCCTGCACCGTCTCCCGGCGTTGGCGGCGGATTGACACCGAAGCCGCCTACTCGCCCGAGCTGGATTTTGTGAGTACGCCCGCGCGCAGCACGGATAAAATGCTGGAACGGTTTCGGCTTAGGCGCACCCGTTGCCGGCAAAAAGTCTCGCTCGCCGCCGAAATCAACTTTCCGTTCGACGGCATCAACCGCGCCCTGTCCGGCGCATTCGCCGCAACGAAAAACGGCGGCATCCTCGTTCTGCATCGCGGCAAAAATCCGCGGCGGCAAACGCCCTCGTTTTTCAAATACTACCAAGGCGAAACCTCAGCGCCGACGACGGCGGCAAACCTGACACCTTCTGCCCTAATCGGCAGCCTGAACGATGCCGACTTTCCCCGCCCAACTCGCCGCCTTTGTGCGCCGAAATCCTGAGACATCAAAGCCGCCGCCAAACGCGATGCGGCATAATTGTTTTTCAGGCGCCCGCCCGCTGTCAAGCAGCCTGAAAAGCCAATCAACAGGCAGCCTGAAACGGTGCCCGATTTTCAGGCTGCTTCTTTTATTGGCGTAGGGTGCGCACCGCGCACCGAAGCGGTGGCCGGTGCGGTAAATGGTGCACGGTGTGCACCCTACGCGCGAAACAAAGTCCGTTTCAGGCTGCCTTGTCCAGACAAAGCAGCCTGAAAAGACGCGCCGTCGGACGGATTTTCGCGGCGCGTTTTGCTCCCTTTGCTTTGGGGCTTGAACCGGCTGGCTGCCGTATTCGGGTCGGCGCAGGGTTTCGCGCAGGGCGGTGTCGAGTTCGGCGAGCGGTGTTTCGGCGGCGGCGGGGGTGTCGCCGCGCACGTCGAAGTAGAACTTGACTTTTGGGCTCGGTGCCGAGGGGCGGACAATCAGGCGGCTGCCGTCGGCGAGGGTGTATTGCAGGATGTCGGCGGCGGGGCTTTCGCTTGGTAGTCGCGGCATGCTTGGACGGCGCGGCCGGCCAGCTCGCGCAGCGGGTTTTGGCGCAGGGTGGCGACCAGGGCACCGGCGGCGGCAGTCGAGGCGGTGCGCAGCGAGAGCTGGGCGCTGGCGTAGATGCCGAACTCGGCTCAAATTCGGCGATATGGATCGGCAAGGGTTTTTGCCTTGTTTTTCAGGGCTGCATGCCAGCGCAACAAAGGCGGCGGCGGCGAAATGCCGTCTTTGTCGCGCACTTTTTCGGGATCGGTGAGATAGCCGAGCGCTTCTTCGTAGCCGTAAATCAGATCGGGGATTTGGGCGATGTATTTGAAGCCGGTGAGGGTTTTGTTGGCTGGCCAGGCCGTAGCGGCGGGCGATTTCGGCCAGCGCGGGCGAGGATACCAGCGAGCAGGCGAGGGTGCCGCGGCGGCCGGCGGCTTAGGCGCGGCGGGCGGCATCCCAGCCCAGCAGGCTGCCGATGGTGTTGCCGTGAAGGATTTTCCAGCCGCCGCTGCCGTCGGGAATGGCGGCGGCCAGCCGGTCGGCGTCGGGTCGTTGGCGATAATCAGCTCGGCGCCGACGGCGTTTGCCAGTGCCTGCGCCAGATCGAGGGCGCCGGCTTCTTCCGGGATTGGGAAAGGATACGGTGGGGAAAACGGCCGTCGGGCTCGTTCTGCTCGGCCACGGCTTGCGGCAGCGGCAGCGAGGCAGCCTGAAAGGTTTTTGAACAGCACTTCGCTGCCGACGCCGTGCAGGGCGGTGTAAACATAGTTCAGCGGCACTTGGGCGGCATCGATGCGCTCGGCGGTGGCGCGGATATAGCTGTCGATGCAGCTTTCATCGAGAGTTTGGTAGTCCCTGGCTGCGCGGCAGCTTGCGGATGTCGCCGGCGGCGGCCTGGTCGATATGGCGGGCGATGTCGGCATCGGCGGGCGGCTGCACCTAGCCGCCGCCGTTGGCCTTGCCCAGATAGACTTTGTAGCCGTTATCCTGCGGCGGGTTGTGGCTGGCGGTAACCATCACACCGGCGTCGGCGTCGAAAACAGGCGCAGGGCGTAGGCGAGCACGGGGTAGGCAGCGACGCGGCAGCAGCAGGGTGCGGATGCCGGCGCCGGCATGATTTCAGCGCTGTCGCGGGCGAAGCGTTCGGAGTTTTGCGCGCGTCAAAGCCGATAACGATGCTGGGACGCTCTGGGATTGGCGGCTTTGATATAGGCAGCCAGACCGGCTGCGCTGCGCCACCAACACGCGGTTCATGCCGAGGGCCGGCCTGCAGCGGGCCGCGCAAACCGGCGGTGCCGAAGGTGAGACGGCCGGCGAAGCGGCTGCCGATTTCCTGCCGCGCGGCATCAGTCGCCGCTGCGGGCGGCAGCGAGCAGGGCGGAGAGTTCGGCACGGGTTTCGGGGGTCGGGGTCTTGTGCCAGCCAGTTTTCGGCGGCGGCGTAGTCGTGCTGCATGGCTTTGCTCCTTTGCTTGGTTGGTCGGGTATGGGTTTCAGGCTGCTTTTTATCGGATGGTTTCCAGGCGGCCTGCGAAAAGTGTTTCGGGCAGGTGTTTGCGCGGTGCGTACCCTTTCCTACGGGGTAAGGCCTCGGCCGCTTTGTTGTTGTCGGGCTCTCAGGCAGCCTCGAAAAGGGTTGGGCGGTGTTTTTGGTGCGCGGTGCGCGCTACGGGTGGGTTTCAGGCTGCTTTGTTGTTGGCGGCTCTCAGGCAGCCCGAAAGTGTTTGCGTGGGTGTTTGCGCGCGCGCACCTACAAGGTGGGTTTCAGGCTGCTTTTGTTTCTTCGTGGCTGCTTTGTGCCGCAGGTAGCGTTCGAGCGGTTTGGGCAGGCCGTAGTCGGGCAGTTGGGCGGGGTTTACCCATTGGTAGGGGGCGGCGGGGTTTCAGGCTGCCTGGTGCGGGCGGATGGGGGATGATTTCCAGCAGGCGGTGGGTCAGGCGGTGGCTGAGGGGCTTTTCTTCGTGTGGGGCGGCGGCGGGGCAGCCGCATTGTTCGGCAAAAAGCGTGGGCGGCGGCAAAGGCTGTCGAAGCTGGGCGGGCAGTAGAGTCCTGCCCAGATGCCTTTGGGCGGGCGTTTTGCCAGCAGCAGGCTGCCGTCGGCGCGGCGCAGGTCGAGCCAGTACAGGGTTTGCTGTTTGACGGCGGCGGTGCTTTTTGCGCGGCAGTTCGGCGGTACGGCCGTCGCGGCGGGCGGCGCAGATGTCGTGCATCGGGCAGGCGGCGCAGTCGGGTTGCTGCGGCGGCAAACGGTGGCGCCAAGTCCATCAGCCCCTGGGTGTAGGCGGCCATATCGGCGGCGGCCGGCGGCAGCAGTTGTTCGGCGATGCCGCCACGGCTGGCGCTCGAAGGGTTTTGTCGGCAGGGTCGCCGTCGAGGGCGAACAAGCGGCACAGCACGCGTTTGACGTTGCCGTCGAGTATGGTTTCGCGGCGGCCGAAGGCGAAGGCGGCGATGGCGGCGGCGGTGCTGCGGCCGACGCCGGCGAGTTTTTCTCAGATCGCTGCGCTCGGCGGGGAAAACGGCCGCCGAAGTCGCGGCTGATTGGCCGGCGGCTTTGTGCAGGTTGCGGGCGCGGCTGTAGTAGCCCAGTCCCGCCCACAGCCGCAGCACGTCGTCTTCGGGCGCGGCGGCCAGGCTGGCGACATCGGGAAAGGCGCGGCGGAATCGCGGGTAGTAGTCGAGCACGGTGGCGACTTGGGTTTGCTGCAGCATGATTTCCGACAGCCACACGCCGTAGGCGTCGGCGCCCTGCCGGGCAGGCCGTGGCGGCCGTGGCGGCGCTGCCAGCGGATCAGGCGCGGGGCGAACTCGCGGCGGACGGTGTCGGTGTTCGGAATCATCGCAAGGCAGCCTGAAACGGCATTCATGCTCTCAGGCTGCGTTGGCGGCGGGTTTCGGCGAGCACCATGCCGGTGCTGACGGAAACGTTCATGCTCTCGACGCTGCCGTACATCGGAATCGACACCAGCGCGTCGCAATGCTCGCGGGTAAGGCGGCGCATGCCTTCGCCTTCGTTGCCCATCACCCACGCCACGCTCTCGGGCACCGGATAATGAAAGAGGTCGGCTTCGCCGCCCATATCGGTGCCGACGATCCAGATGCCGTATTCTTTGAGTTCGCGCAGGGTGCGGGCGAGATTGGTTACGGTGATGTAGGGCAGGCTTTTCGGCGGCGCCGCAGGCAACGCTGCTGACGGTGGCGTTCAGGCCGGCGCTGCGGTCTTTGGGGGCGATAACGGCGTGCACGCCCATCGCGTCGGCGGTACGCAGGCAGGCGCCGAGATTGTGCGGGTCGGTAATGCCGTCGAGCACCAGCAAAAACGGCGGCTCTTTCAGGTTTTCCAGCACGTCTTCGAGATGGACGTGGTTTTTGGAAGCGTCGATAAGCCCGGGCCACGCCCCTGATGGCGGGCGTTTTTGCAGATGGCGGCCAGGCGCTCGGCATCGGCAAAATGCACGCGCACGCCGCGCCTGGCCGCCTGCTCCAGCACTTCGCGGGTGCGGGCGTCGCTTTTGCCTTCCTGCACATAAAGTTCGAGCAGGCTTTTGGGGTTTTGCCACAGGCGGGCATTAACGGCGTGAAAGCCGTAGATCAGTCGTTTGTTGCCCGCGGTGGGCAGCCTGAAAGTTATTGATAGCGAGTCGAAAATGAAAAAGATACAAGGCAGCAAGCCGCAGACAGTACACCCAGTACGGCAAGGCGCAGCAACGCCGTAGGTTTTTGATTTGGGCTCATGCTAGCGCTGTCCGGATAATGCCGCCGCCCAGACAGATATCGCCATCGTACAGCACGGCGGACTGGCCGGGGTTACCGCCCATTGCGGCGTATCAAACACCAGCTCGGCGCGGTTGTTGTCGAGATAGCGCAGTCGCAGGGGCGCATCGGCCATGCGGTAGCGGGTTTTGCAGGTGTAGCGGCCTGGGCGGCGGCGCGGCACCTTCGCGATCGCCGGGCTTGTGCAGGCAGCGTCCAGCTTAGCTGGCTCATGGTCAGGCTAGCCTGAAAAACAGCAGCGGGATGCTCGTGTCCCTGCACCACGATCAGTTTGTTGGCGGCCAAAGTCTTTGCCGGCAACAAACCACGGCTCGCCGGCGCCGCCGATACCCAGCCCTTTGCGCTGGCCGAGCGTGTAGAACATCAGGCCGATGTGGCGGCCGACCACTTTGGCCTTCAGGCGTAACCATTTCGCCTTCGGCGGTGGGCAGGTATTTTTGCAGAAACTCGCGGAAACGGGCGCTCGCCGATGAAAGCAGATGCCGGTGCTGTCTTTTTGGCGGCGGTGGGCAGATTGGCTTCGGCGGCGATGCGGCGCACTTCGGGCTTTTTCAGGCTGCCCAGGGGGAAGAGGCGCGCTCGAGCTGGTAGGGCTGCAGGCGGTAGAGAAAAGTAGCTTTGGTCTTTGTTTTCGTCGAGACCTTTGAGCAGGTAGTGCGGCCGTCGGCACGCATTTCTTTGCGCGCGTAGTGGCCGGTGGCGAGGGCTTCGGCGCCGTGTTCGAGCGCGTAGTCGAGAAAAGGCATTTGAACTTTGATTTCGGCGTTGCACAGCACGTCGGGGATTGGGCGTGCGGCCGGCTTGATACTCCTGCAGAAAAGTAGGCGAAATACTTTGTCTTTGTATTGGGCCGGCGAAATTGACGATGTCGATGTCGATGCCGACGATATCGGCCACGGCGATGGCATCGAAGGAATCTTGCTTGATGCTGCAGTATTCGTCGTTGTCGTCGTCTTCCCAGTTTTGCATGAAAAACGCCGCGCGCTGGTGCCCTGCTGTTTCAAGAGCTGCGCGGTAACGGAAGAATCGACACCGCCGGACAGGCCGACGATGATGTTTTGCGGGTGGAACTCATGGTGTGTCCGGTGAAAATCAGGCGGCGGATTTTTACCCGATTTCGGCTGTTTTTGGCTTTCAGGCTGCCTTTTAAAGGCAGCCTGAAAATGCGCGGGCAGAGCGTTTTTTGCGCTTATTGCGGATAGCGGCAGCCGATAAATTCTTTTGTCCGGCAATTTGCCAGCTGCGTCGCTCACCGGCCAGAAGCCGTAATAGCGGTTTGACTGTGATGTCTTGGTAGGGCGTCTCGCTGTTGCCCGACAGATCGGGTTCGCTGGCGGCGATGTCGCGGCCGAGCGGTATGCTTGCGTGTGTCTTTTGGCCGGCAATGCTGCGGCGAATGCTTCGTCGGCCTGTTTGAGCCGTTGTGCCAGCGCCGGATAGCGGGCGATATCGACGGCCAAAAACGCCTTTGCCGCTAACGGTAAATTCGCGGATTTGCGGCACATCGCCGCCGGTGGGCTCGACAAGGCTGACCGGCTCGTCAGGGTGTAACGCAAGTCTGCCGCCATGAGTGCCGGCGCGGCGCACAATGCCCGAATGCTGCCCTCTGCAGGCAAAATCCATGCGCCAAAGCTGCGCCTGCAGCGAAGTGTAGCGGCATTGCAGCACTTTGGCTTTGATTTCGTCGGCGCTAATCGCCTGTGTCGCCGGCGGCGGTATGTGCGCAAACCAGCAGCACGGCAGCTGGGATGCTTAGACGGTATTTCATGTAAAAACCTTGCGGGTTGGAAGATGAAAAGGCAGCCTGATGAAAGCGCTTGGCTGTTTTCAGGCTGCTTAAAGCACGGTTTTACGCTTCGCCGACAGATTCGCGCTCGAAGGTTTTTCGCAGTAGTGGCATTTGAGACGGATGCCGCGGCGCGCGGTGGCGATGTAGAAGCGGCTTTACCGGCTCGCCGTGGCTGGCGCAGTTGTGGTTGGGGGCAGCGGAATACTTGCCGATGGTCTCGGGCAGTCAGGCGCATATTTTTCCACCACTTCAAATCCCTGATGCGGTTGACCACCGCTCTGCGGCGCAAACAGCGCCAGCCGGTTGGGCGTCTTCTTCTGCCAAGTGCACTTCCTTGATTAGATGATGCTCTTTGCCGCCCCTGCGTTTTGCTCGGCGGGTTGAAGCCCACCGTTACCGCGTGCCGTGGTGCAGGAGTTTTGAACTGGCGCAGGATGGTCGGGCCGAGGCCTGCGGGGATGTGGGTCGATTACGGTGCCGTTTTCAATGGCTTCACGCTGAGTCGGGTGTTTTTCACGGGTGTCTCCTAAACGGTTTCGTTTAAAACCAGCGACAAAATCGCCATCCGCGCATACAGGCCGTTGCCCGCCTGCTGGAAGTAGTAGGCATAGGGCGTGGCATCGACGTCGGGTGGATTTTCATCGACGCGCGGCAGGGGTGCAGCACGCGCAGATTGTCGCACGCCGGAAAGCAGCGCGGCGTTGAGGTTGAACTTTGCCCTGGATGCGCGAAAATTGGCATCGAAACGCCTGACGCTGCACGCGGGTCATATAAGGATGTCCGCCCATTGCGCCGCGCTTTGCAGGTCGGTAAACACCCGCCAGCGGCAGCCGGCGTCGTCCAGCCTTCTTCGGTGATGTAGTAGTCGGGCATGGCCAGCGTCGGCGGCGAGACGAAGGCAAATTCAGCCCCACCAGTTTGAGCGCGCCTGTGCCAGCGAATGCACGGTGCGGCCGTATTTCAAGTCGCCGCACATGGCGATTTTCAGGCCGTTCAGGCGGCCTTGGGTTTCGTAGAATGCTGACCAGATCGAGCAGGGTTTGGCTGGGGTGTTGGCTGGTGCCGTCGCCGGCGTTGATTACCGGCACCGCGGAGTAATTCCCGCCGCGCAGCCGCGCCGCGCCGTCTTTGGGTGGCTGGATGATGGCGTCGGCGTAGCCGGAGATGATGCGGGTGCGGTGTCGGCCAGGTTTCGCCTTTTTGGCGCTGGTGTTGGCGCCGTCGGAAAAACCGATCACTGTGCTGCCCAGCTGCTGCACGGCGAGTTTCAAACGACAGGCGGGTGCGGGTGAGGCTCGAAAAAGCAGGAGGCGATCGAGTTTGCCGGCCAGCAGGTCGCGGCGCGGTTCGGCTTTGAGTTTTCAGCGCGGTATCCAGCAGCTGCAGGCCGTCTTTTGCCGCAGTCGGGCACGGAAATCAGGTGCCGCCGGTAAAACGGGTTTTGTTCATGGCGTTTCCTTTCTGGCGGGCAAAACAAAACCCGTCTGGCGGCAACGGGTCGGAAAATAAAACATCCGCGCGCTGCGGGCTGGCGGTGGATGCGAAATGGCTGCGGGTGCTCGCGGCGTTTCCAAGCGGACGGGCGGATTATACGGCGGTGCGCGGCGGCGGCAAGGCGGCGCTTTCAGGCTGCTTTGTTGTTGGCGCGTTTCAGGCAGCCTGAAAGTGTTTGGGCGGGTGTTTTGGTGCGGGGGCGCACCCTACAGGAGGTTTCAGGCTGCCTTTTCTTTAGGGAGAGCAGTATAGGGTAGCGTTATCTCAATAAAAGCAGCCTCGAAAGCGTGATAGAGCTCGTCGGCTGCCATTTGGCGTTTTCAGGCTGCCGCTGTCGGCTTGGGCAGCCTGAAAATTATCGGCGGGAAAAACGGTTTTACCCGTCGCCGGCTTCGGGGTGCAGGCGGCGGCAGACGGCGAGGATGGGGCTTAGAGATGCTCTCGCCCAGGCGCAGCGAGCGCTGGCCGTTCCAGCCGAAATCGTCGTCGGGCAGGTTGTCGTTGGTCTTTAAACGGCATCTCCAGCGTGTAGGCCAGGCAGCCGAAAAGTGTTGCCCACATAGGCGGTAGTCATATCTCAGATTGGCCTGTCCGGGCTGGTCTTTTTCGCTAGCCGTGCTGGTCTTGGAAATCGGGCGAGGCAGCCTGAAAGGCGGTTTTCGAAACAGGCGCTCCAGCTCGGCGGTGTTGGGGCTGTAGTTCGGCACGCTTCGGTGCCGGCTACGAGTACATAGGGCAGGGTTTCGTCGCCGTGGATGTCGAGAAGAGATCGACGCCGGTTTCGTGCATTTTCTCGCGCACATAATAAACTTCCGGGCTTTTTCTCCACGCTCGGCTGCAGCCATTCGCGGTTGAGATTGGCGCCGCACGCATTGGGTGCGCAGGTTGCCCAGCGCCGCGCCGTCGGGATTCATATGGGACGACGTGTGCGGCCAGATCGAGCAGCGCGCGGGCGGTCGGGTCTGATGGTCGAGCAGGCGGGTGAGCAGCCCTTCGACAAACCATTGGTGCGCTCTCGCCCGGATGCTGGCGGGCGATAATCCACACTTTCAAATCGCTGTCCACGCAGTTGCCGATGGTCAGCGATTGATGTCGCGCCCTTCAGGCGTGCTGCTCGAAATCGCTGATCTGGCACAGGCCGCTGCCCTGCGCTTCGCCCAGCAGGGTTTCAGATGCTGCTCGTAGGAATAGGGCTCGAAATAGGCGTAATAAACGCTGTTGGCCAGCGGCGTGTGTTCGATCACAAGCTCGCCGTTTTTCATAGCGGGTGGGCACGCGGAACCAGTTTTTGGCGGTCGTAAGACGCCACCGCCTGATAGCCGTCCCAGCCTTTCAGGATAGGCCGCTTCGCCGGCATTGTCGAAACGGATGCGGCAGGGCGTATAGGCCGCGCCCTGCAGGCGGAAGTAGAAACCATTGTTTGAAGTCGGCGGCATTGTCCGGCCGCAGCGACAGACGGATATCGTCTGCCTTCGTGCAGTCGCGAACCACCACCGAACCGGCATCGAATCGGGTACTGATTTTTCTGGCATCGGCCGTAAGTGGGAGAAAAGCGGCATTATAGCGCAGGCATGGGAAAAGGCAGCCTGAAAACCGTTTTTGCGGCTTTCAGGCTGCCTTTTTACTGCCTTGCTTCAGCGTTTACGCTTCTTCGTAGGGCTTCTACCGGCGGGCAGGTGCAGACGAGGTTGCGGTCGCCGTACACGTCGTCCACCGCGTTTGACGCTGGGCCAGAATTTGTGTTCGCGGACGTGCGGCAGCGGGAACACGGCTTCTTCGCGGCTGTAGGGTGCGTCCATTCGCCGGTGAGGTCGCCGGCGGTGTGCGGGGCGTTGACGAGCGGGTTGTCGTCTTTCGGCCAGGTGCCGTCGATCACTTTCTGCACTTCGCGGCGGATGGATTTGAGCGCGGCGATAAAGCGGTCGAGTTCGGCTTTGCTCTCCGCTCTCGGTGGGCTCGATCATCAGGGTGCCGGCCACGGGGAAGGAGACAGTGGGGGCGTGGAAGCCGTAGTCCATCAGGCGTTTGGCGACGTCGGTTTCGGTGATGCCGCCTCGGCTTTGAGCGGGGCGCAGATCGACGATGCACTCATGGGCGACGCGACCGTTTTTGCCGGTATAGAGAATCGGATAGTCTTCGCCCAGGCGTTTGGCGACGTAGTTGGCATTCAAAAGCGCCCATTCGGTGGCCTGTTCCATGCCGCGTTTGCCCATCATGGTGATGTACATCCAGGTAATCGGCAGGATGCCGGCGGAGCCGTAAGGGGCGGCGGACACGGCGGTTTGGCCGTCTGACGCGCCTTCGACGGGGCTGACGCTGTGGCTGGGCGCGAAGGGGGCGAGATGGGCTTTCAGGCCGATGGGCCGACGCCGAAGCCGCCGCCGCCGTGGGGGATGCAGAAGGTTTTGTGCAGGTTCATGTGCAGCACGTCTGCGCCGACTTCGGCCGGCTGCATGATGCCGATTTGGGCGTTCATATTGGCACCGTCCATATACACCTGGCCGCCGTTGTCGTGGATGATTTGGCAGATTTCGCGGATGCCTTCTTCGTACACGCCGTGGGTGGACGGGTAGGGTGATCATCAGCGCGCCGAGGGTGTCTTTTGTACTCTTGGGCTTTGGCTCTGAGATCGGCCACATCCACACTGCCGTGTTCGTCGGTATCGACAACGACGACTTTCATGCCCAGCATCTGCGCGGTGGCGGGTTGGTGCCGTGGGCAGAACGCGGAATCAGGCAGACGTTGCGCTCGGGCTGGCCGTTGGCTTCGTGGTAGCGGCGGATGGACAGGGATGCCGGTGTACTCGCCCTGGGCGCCGGAGTTGGGCTGGATGGAGATGGCGTCAAATCCGGTAACGGCTTTGAGCTGCTCTTCCAGGCCGCGGATCATTTCCAGATAGCCTGCGGTCTGCTCGCGCAGGGGCGAAGGGGTGGATTTCGGTGAACTCGGGCCAGGTAATCGGCAGCATTTCGCTGGTGGCGTTGAGCTTCATGGTGCAGGAGCCGAGCGAAATCATGCTGCGGTTCATCGCCAGGTCACGGTCTTCGAGTTTTTCAGATAGCGCAGCATTTCGTGTTCGGTGTGGTAGCGGTTGAACACGGGTGTTGCAGGATGGCGTCTTGGCGCAGCAGGTTTTCAGGCAGCCTGAAAGCCGCTTGGGCGGGCAGGGCGCCGCTTTGGCCGGTAAAGAGTTTCACCAGTTCGGCAAAACTCTTCGGCGCTGGCCTGCTCGTGGAAGGCGACGGAGAGCACGGTATCGCGCGGCGCGGCGCAGGTTGTAAACCGGCATCCAGCGCGTTTTGCTAGATTTCACCGGCTTTGGCCGCGCTGCCGCAATCGACGGCAACGGTGTCAAAAAAACACCGGATGCACGGTTTTCAGGCTGCCTGTTGCCTGAACGGCATCGGCAAAGGCCGAGGCCAGCGCGTGGATGCGGCGGGCGATGCGTTTGACGCCTTCGGGGCCGTGGTAAACCGCGTACATGCCCGATAGGTTGGCCAACAGCGCCTGCGCGGTGCAGATGTTGGACGTGGCTTTTTCGCGGCGGATGTGCTGCTCGCGTGTGGAGAGCGCCATGCGCAGCGCCGGTTTGCCCGCCGCGTCTTTCGATACACCGATGATGCGGCCGGGCGAGGAGCGTTTGTATTCGTCTTTAAAGGCGAAATAAGCCGCGTGCGGGCCGCCGAAGGCCATCGGCACGCCGAAGCGCTGGGTGTTGCCCAAAGCGATGTCGGCGCCGAGCGCGGCGGGGATTTGAGCAGCACCAGGCTCATCACATCGGCGGCGACGGCAACCACCGCGCCCCTGCGCTTTTGACGGCGGCGATCACATCGCCCAGCTCGGCTACGTCGCCGTCTTTTTCCGACGTATTGGAACAGCGCGCCGAAAATTCGCCTGATTGGGCAGCCTGAAAATCGCCGACCACCAGCTCGAAGCCGAAATATTTGGCGCGGGTTTTGAGTACGTCCAGCGTTTGCGGATAAACGCGCTCGTCAACGAAAAAGCGGTTGGATTTCGATTTGCTCACGCGGTGCGCCATCGACATCGCTTCGGCGGCGGCGGTCGCTTCGTCCAAGAGCGAGGCGCCGGCCACTTCAAAAGCCGGTCAGGTCGATGCACATCTGCTGGAAGTTCAGCAGCGCTTCCAAGCGCCCCTGGGCGATTTCCGCCTGATAGGGGGTGTAGGCGGTGTACCAGCCGGGATTTTCCAGCACGTTGCGCAGAATCACGTTCGGCAGGCGGGTGGGGTAGTAGCCCAACCCGATATAGGATTTTTTGATTTGGTTTTTGGCGGCGATGCCTTTGAGCTTGGCCAGCGCGTCGGCTTCGGACAGCGCTTCGGGCAGCGGCACTTCGCCGGGCATGCGGATGCTCTGCGGCACGGTGTTGCCGATAAAGGAAGCCATGTCTTTTTCGCCCAGCGCATCCAGCAGCGCGGCTTGGTCGGGGAAGCTGATGTGGCGGGCGGCAAATTCGTCGCGGTTGAACAGATCTTGGAAATTCATAGTAATCCTCTCGGGTTGGGGAAAGAAAAACCGGTGCGGCGCCCGCACGGCAGCAGCCTGAAAGCGCGCATTCTATAACGGAACGCCGCTTTTGGCATCCGCCATTATTTTTCGACGCGCGCGCTTAAATGATTCATAGATTGGCGGAGGGGCAGGGCACTCGGATGTTTCAGGCTGCCTGCGCTGCCGGCCGGGCAGCCTGAAAGTTTGGCAGGCAGACAAGTTTTCAGGCTGCTTTTTACCCAAAAGCAGCCTGAAAGCCGTGTTACAAACGCCAGTCGATCGGTGCGATGCCGTGCGCAGAAAAGATAGGGCGTTGGCCTGCAGAAATGGCGGCAGCCGAAAAAAAGCCGCGGTAAGCGGAAAGCGGGGAAGGGTGCGGCGCGGCCAGCACCAGATGGCGGCTGCGGTCGATCATGGCGCCTTTTTTCTGGGCGTGGCTGCCCCACAGCATAAACACCAGATGCTCGCGTTCTTGGTTTAGACCAGCAATCACGCGGTCGGTAAAGGTTTCCCAGCCGAGATTGGCGTGCGAGTGCGCCTGATGGGCGCGCACGGTGAGCACGGTGTTGAGCAGCAGTACGCCTTGTTCCGCCCAGGTGGTCAGGGCAGCCGTGCGGCGGGATGGTGAAACCGGGAATGTCGTCGGCCAGCTCTTTATAGATGTTGGCCAGCGACGGCGGCACGGCGATGCCCTCGCGCACCGAAAAGGCCAGCCCGTGCGCCTGGCTGGCGTTGTGATAGGGGTCTTGGCCGAGGATAACTGCCTTTACATCGGCAAAGGCAGTGTATTTGAAGGCGTTGAACACATCGGCCGCAGGCGGGTAAACGGCCTGCCCGCTCTCGCGCTCGCCGCGTACGGCGGCCAGGGTGTTTTGGAAATAGGGCTGCTGTTTTTCCGCGCCCAGAATGTCTTGCCAGGTGTGCATGGCGGCTGCTTTCATACGGTTGGAAGGAGGCGGCGCGCCGCTTTCAGGCTGCCTGAAACGGCGCGGGGCGCATTATAGCCGCCTTCTAATCCCTACTGCTTATTGTAATTTGCGGGCGAATCGGTAAGAATGCAGCGTTTTTCCCCGTGGGACGACCGGCCTGCCGCGCCGCCCTGTGTTTCCATTCCGAAGAAGAAAAAGGTAATCCATGAAACGCAATCTCAGCAAAATGACCTGCATCGAAGACCTGCGCCGCGTTGCCAAGCGCAAAGTGCCGAAGATGTTTTACGACTACGTAGCCTCTGGCTCGTGGACCGAAACCACTCTGCACGAAAACAGCAGCGACTTCGATCCCATCAAATTCCGCCAGCGGGTGCTGGTCAACATGGAAGGCCGCAGCCTCGCCACCAAAATGATCGGCCAGGACGTCCACATGCCGCTGGCCATCGCCCCCACCGGTTTCACCGGCATGATGCACGCCGACGGCGAAATCCTTGCCGCCCGCGCCGCCGAAAAATTCGGCATCCCGTTTTCGCTCTCCACCATGTCGATCTGCTCGATTGAAGACGTGGCTGAGAATACCAGCGCGCCTTTCTGGTTCCAGTTGTATGTGATGCGCGACCGCGAATTTATGGAAAACCTGATCAAGCGCGCGCAAAGCCGCCAAATGTTCGGCCTTGATTCTGACCGCCGACCTGCAGGTTTTGGGCCAGCGCCACCGCGACATCAAAAACGGCCTGTCCGCACCGCCCAAACCTACGCTGATGAACATCCTCAATCTGATGACCAAGCCCGAGTGGGGTCTGGCGATGCTCAACACCGAACGCCGCACTTTCCGCAATATCGTCGGCCATGCGAAAAACGTCGGCGATTTGTCTCGCTCTCTTCCTGGACTTCCGAGCAGTTCGACCCGCGCCTTTCCTGGGACGACGTTGCCCGTATTAAAGATTTGTGGGGCGGCAAACTCATCATCAAAGGCATTATGGAGCCGGAAGACGCCGAAATGGCGGTCAAAATACGGCGCCGATGCGATTGTGGTTTCCAACCACGGCGGCCGCCAGCTCGACGGTGCGCCGTCCAGCATCCGCGCCCCTGCCCGATGTGGTGCAGGCCGTCGGCAGCCAAACCGAAGTATGGCTCGACAGCGGCATCCGCAGCGGCCAGGATGTGCTGAAGCCTGGGCAATGGGCGCCCGCGGCTTTATGACCGGCCGCGCCTTCCCTGTACGGCCTGGGTGCCTACGGCGAAGACGGCGTAACCCGCGCACTGCAGATTGCGTACAACGAAATGGACATCTCCATGGCCTTCACCGGCCACCGCGACCTGCAGGGCGTGGACGAGAGTATTTTGGTTAAAGGCACTTATCCGCTGCCCTCTTAAAGCGCTTTGCCACGATTAAAGGCAGCCTGAAAGCCGGTTTGACGGTTTTCAGGCTGCCTTTTGATGGAACTGGCAGCCGGCGGCAGATTTCGCCGCGTATGCAAAAAAACACCGGCTGTAAAGCCGGTGTTTTCTGAATTTGGTGGAGGTAAGCGGGATCGAACCGCTGACCTCTTGCATGCCGTGCAAGCGCTCTACCAACTGAGCTATACCCCAAATTGTGGTGGCGAATCAGGGATTCGAACCCCGGACACAAGATTATGATTCCTCTGCTCTAACCGACTGAGCTAATTCGCCGCTGCGTTTGGAAAGCGCGCACTATACCGTGGCGGCGTTTTTTCTGTCAACAGCCGGCGCGGCGGGATTTTTATTGGTTTGATTTGTCGGGAAATTAAATAAAGATTTTGCCGGGGTTGAACAGGTTTTGCGGATCGAGATGCTGCTTTGACCGCGCGCATCAGCGCCATTTCTTCGGCACTGCGCACTTGGGGCAGCCAGTGTTTTTCAGGCTGCCGATGCCGTGTTCGGCGGCGATGGTGCCATCCAGCGCCAGCACGTGGCGGTAAACCGTTTCGTTGATCGCCGCTTCGGCTTCGTACACCGAATTGTCCAGATGCCCGGGCAAAAAGTGTTGTAGTGCAGCGAGCCGTCGCCCAGATGGCCGAACAGCACGATTTTGATGCCGGCAAAACGTGCGGCCAGCTCGCGGCCGCAGGCGTCGGCAAATTCGGGCACGCGGGCGATCGGCAGGGGCGATGTCGTGCTTGATGCTGGCGCCCAGACTGCGCTGGGCGGCGGAAATGTTTTCGCGCAGCGTCCACATCCCGCACCGTTCTTGTTCCGACTGCGCCAGTACCGCATTGTCAAAACCGTTTTCCAGCAGGACTTCGGCCAGCAGCGCGCCCAAATCCTGCTGCGGCAGGCTGTCGGTCAGCTCGATTAACACATGCCAGTCGGCATCGGCCCGGCGCTTTCAGGCTGCTGAAAGAAGCCGACAATTCCAGCGCGTAGCGGCTGACCAGCTCGAAGCTACTCAAACGCTCGCCGAAGCGGTCGCGCACCAGCGCCAGCAGCCGCACCGCGTCGCTGATGCCGGCGGTGCCGACCCAGGCAGTAGCGTCCGACTGCGGTAGCGCAAACAGCTTCAGCGTGGCGGCGGTAATCACGCCCAGCGTGCCTTCGCTGCCGATAAAAAGCTGCTTGAGATCGTAGCCGGTGGTGTTTTTGTGCAGCGGCGCCAGCTGCGACACCAGCGAGCCGTCGGGCAGCACCACTTCCAGCCCCTAACACCAGATTGCGCATGGTGCCGTAGCGCAGCACGTTCAAGCCGCCGGCATTGCAGGGCGATGTTGCCGCCGATCTGGCAGCTGCCGCCGCTGGCAAGCGACAAGGGGAAAAACGGCCGGCGTCGCGCACCGCAGCGTGCAGGGTGTCGAGCACGCAGCCGGCTTCGACGGTAACCGCGTTATCCGCCAAATCAATGCGGCGGATGCGGTTGATGCGGCTCAGGTTGAGTATCACGCCGCCATCGGCGCAGCTGCCGCCCACCAGGCCGGTGCTGCCGCCCCTGCGGGTCAGGGGTGATGCCGCGCTCGCGGCAAAAACGCACCAGCGCCTGCACCGCCGCCACACTGGCGGGCAGCGCCACCACGGTATCGGGGCTGAAATAACGGCGGCGCTGGTCGGTTTGGTAGGGGGTGGGATCGGCGGCGATTTCGTTTTCGCCGAGTATGGCGCGCAACTCAGCGCGCAGGGTATTCGGGGAGACATGGCGGGCAGCCTGAAAAACGGGCGCGGTGCCGGCAGGGCATCGGGCGGGTGAACGAGAGAATAGGGCGGGATAAAAGCAGCCTGAAAACGCCGGCGGTGCCGGGGCGGATGTTTTCAGGCTGCCTGAATGCTTGGTGGTTGTCTATTTCGGAAAGGCAGCCTGAACAGCCCGGTGCCGTTTCAGGCTGCCTTAAACGCTGGGCAGCCTGAAAAGCCGCGCGGGCGCGGGCGAGATCGGCGGCGGTATCGACGCCGGCGGGCGAGACTTCGGCGGCGGGTTTCGACGGCGATGTCAAAACCGTGCCACAGCGCGCGCAGCTGCTCAAGACTTTCCAGCGTTTCCGGCGGCGCGGGCGGCAGGGCGGCGTAGCGGCGCAGAAAGCCGACGCGGTAGGCGTAGATGCCGATGTGGCGCAGCGGCGCCGGTTCGGGCAGACGGCCGTGCGCCATCGAATCGCGCGGGTAGGGAATCGGCGCGCGGCTGAAATACAGGGCGCGGCCTTGGGCGTCGGTCAGACTTTCACGCAGTTGGGGTTGGTGAACTCGGCAAAGTCGGCAACCGGATGGGCGGCGGTCGCCATCGCGCAGCCGCTATCGTGCAGGGCAGCGGCAACGCGGGCCGATCAGCGCCGGCGGAATCAGCGGCTCGTCGCCCTGCACATTGACCACGGTTTCACCGTCGAGCCAGACCGAGCAGGGCGGCGGCTTCGGCCAGACGGCTGGTGCCGCTGGCGTGATCGGCGGCGGTCATCACGCAGTCGATGTGATGTTCGCGGCAGGCAGCCTGAATATCGGCGTGGTCGGTGGCGACGCACACCCGCTGCGCGCCGCTTTTGACGGCCTGTTCGGCGGTGCGTACCACCATCGGTTTGCCGCCGATGTCGGCCAGCGCTTTGTTGGGCAGGCGGGTGGACGCGAGCCGCGCGGGCACAATCACGCTGAAGATGCTCATGAATCGATTTCCAAATCGTTCAGTTCGCGGGCTTCGTCAGGGCAGCATAATCGGGATGCCGTCGCGGATGGGGAAGGCGAGCTTGGCGGCTTTTTGCTCCACAGTTCCTGTTTGTCGGCGTGGTATTCGAGCGGTTTTGGTCAGCGGGCAGACCAAAATAGCAAGGTTTCTCGCGGTTCATGGCGGTTTCCGTTTTCAGGCAGCCTGAAACAGGCTGCGGGTTGGCGTTTGGGGCGTTCAGGCTGCTTGGTGCGGCGCTTTTTACAGCTTCAGGCGCGCACGCACGAAGGCGGCCAACCGGGCGCGATTATCGCACAAACCGGCAGCACCCAGATATTGCCGGCGGCTGCGGGCGGCAGTTTGACCGCGTCTTTTCGGTGATAAAAACGTAGTCGGCTGCAGGCAGTTTGGGCCGGGTCGATGGCGGCGTGGTCGGGCAGGGCGGTGGCAGAGTCGAGACAGAAAAGCCCCTGCTGCGCCAATTCGTGGAAAAAGCGCTCGGGGCGGGCGATGGCGGCGGCGGCGGCGCAGCGCGTGCCTGCGGGGATGTCGGCGGGCGACAGGGTTTCCTGCGGCCGTCCGAAAGCGATAAGGGCGGCCAGCTTCGGTGCGGCTGTAAAAACATGCTTCAGGCAGCCTGAAAAGTTTTTCGGCGCTGCGGGCGGTATCGGCACCGCCGTTGGAAAACAGCACCGCATCGGCGGCGGCCAGTCTGGCAAGCGGCTCGCGCAGGCTGCCGTTGGGCAGCAGGTCGAGGGCGGCAGCCGGCATCGGCGGCGGGATGGACGACGATTTCCAAATCGCGCGCCAGGCGGTAGTGCTGCAGGCCGTCGTCGCACACTAAAAGCGTGAGTTCGGGATGGGCGGCTATCAGGGGCGCGGGCGGCGGCGGCACGGTCGGTGCCGACGGCCACCGGCGCACCGGTTTGGCGGTAGAGCATCAGTGGCTCGTCGCCGGCTTCTGCGGCGCTGCTGTTGTCGTTTAACACATGGACATCGCCGCTACGGCGGCCGTAGCCGCGGCTGACGATGCCGGCGGCGACGCCCCTGCCGGCGCAGTTCGCGCACCAGCGCGGCGGTAACCGGCGTTTTACCGGTGCCGCTGTGCAGATTGCCCACCACCACCACCGGCAGCGGCAGTTTTTCGCTTTTCAGGCAGCCTGAAAGATACAGGCGCCGCCGCAGCGATACGGCAGCCTGAAACAGCCGCGAGAAGCCGTAGAGCAATATGGTCAGCAGCAAATTGGGCTGCTGCCAGTGGCGTTCGATGATGCGTTGCAGCGACATTTTCAGGCTGCCTCCTGCTTGGCGCCGCTTTTGAGCGAGCCGAGATAAATCGCCAGCATGGTCAGCGCCGCGCCCGCCCATTGCAGGGGCGCTGACCGGCTTGTGCAGAAACACGCTGTCGATCAGCAGCGCCGCCACCGGCTCGGCCAGCAGTAAAAAGACCAGTAAGCGCCAGCGACAGCAGCGGAATCGAGTAGGCAATCGTGCCCCAGGCCAGGCACTGCATCACGATGCCGTAAACGATTACCCAGCCGGCTTCCGTCCAATCGGCGGGAAAAACGGTTGCTCTCCCAAACCAGCGAAATCGGCAGCAGTGCCGCCATGCCGCCGACGCTGATCAGAAACATCAGCGGGAAAAATGCCCACCGGGCCCGGCCTGCTGCGTTTGGCGACGAAAACCATCGACACCGCCAGCATCACGCCCGACAGCAGCCCCGACACCAGCCCCCAGCCGGCCTGTACGTTGTGGCCGAACTCCGGGCACGGCAATCATCGCCACGCCGCCGATTGCCGCCAGCAGTCCCGCCAGCTGCAGCCTGCCCAGCGTTTCGCCGAACAGCATCAGCCCGATGGCGGTCAGCCAGAAAAATCTGCAGGGCAGTTGAGCACGGTGGAAATGCCCGGGCCGACGGCGCGGATGCTCTCGTGCCACAGCGCCAGATCGAAGGCGAGAAACACGCCTGCCAGCAGCGCTCCGGCCAGCGCCCTGCGGCTTTGCAGCCAGCGCTGGCCGGACAGGCGCACCAGCGGTAGAAAAACCACGGCCGCCACCGCCAGCCGCCAAAAAGGCAACGGCATAAGCGCCCAGCGACACCCGCGTCACAATCACGCTGCCCAGCCCGAACAATACCGAGCCGGCCACCAGCAAACTGCCCGCGCTGCGCGGCCTGAGCGTTGCTTGCATGTTTTCTCCTTTTTGTGCTTGTTCTGATAAAAGCGGCGAGTATAGCAAACAAAACGCCGGCAGCCGTTTTCAGGCTGCCTGTTGCCGCTGCCGCAAAGATTCGAGCAGCTACTCGGCAAAAGTTTGACAGCGCCGCCGTCAGGGCAATAACCTGCCCCGTTTCCGGCCGGCATGATGCCGGCTCGGATAAGGATAATTCGGATAAGTGATAATTGGGAAAGAGCCACTATGAAAAACTTCCCCGTTTGCCGCCCCTGCTGCTGGCAGCCGCGCTTGCCGCCTGCGGCGGCCAGCAAAACGACGGTGCCGTCGAGGCCGCCGTTTCGAAGCCGCTGCGGTAGAAACCGCGTCCGACAGCGCCGTCGAAATGCCCGCCGAGCCGGTGGTCGTGGGCGAGCTGCCGCCGGTCTGCCGTCAGGCGTAGCCGAAAACGAGAAATACATCGCCACCCTGAGCGGCGAGGAAAAAGCCGAGAGCAAAAACATCTCGACGAATGGCTGGCGCAGCTCAAACTCGCCGAGCCGGCGGAGCAGGAAGAAAGCTGCAAAAACGGCGCTGGAAGCGGAAAAAGACTAACCCGCACCGTTTGGACTGCAACACAAAACCGCATGCCTGAAGCAGGGCATGCGGTTTTTGCGTTTGGTTTGACTTGTCAGGCAGCCTGAAAGGGTTTTCAGGCTGCTTGGGCGTAAGCGGCGCAGCAGCTTCGTTTCGTGTCTTTTGGCGTTTTTGGTGCGCGCGCGCACCCTACCGGCTTTCAGGCTGCCTTTCTTTCAGGTTTCAGGCTGCTTTTTGGTGCGCGCGGCTCGCGGACGCTTATTCCGCCGCCGGTGCCGAGGCGGCCGCGTTGCCGTCTGCGCCATCGTGGCCGAGTGCGGCGGAAACGGTGGCGGCAGCCTGAAGGTCGGCGGGCATCGGGCTGTTGTCGGGGGTGGCGGAAAGGTCGTCGAGCAGGCGGCGGTATTCGGGCGAGGTGCGCAGCAGCACGGCGGCGGCCTGCTTGAGCGCGTTCACTTCCGAGGGCAGCAGCCTGAAACTGGTGGAGATGTTCAGCACCTGCTCTTTAAGCACCGAGGGCGGCAGGTCGCGCAGCTGCAGGCTGACGAAATACACCCGCGGCGCGCCGCCGCCGGCCGGCAGTTTGGCGTTCCACTGGTCGGCGTAGGCGCGCACCTGGCGCAGCGATTCCTGCGAATTGCGGTCGATGGGCACATTGACCACGGCATCGAGCACCGGCTTAAAGCCCGGCACGTCGGCACTTTTTGTCGATGGGGCTGCCGGCCTGGTTTTGCGCATTGACGCTGATAAGCACCACCCGTTTGAGCCGGTTTTCCGCCAGACTGCGCTGCAGCAGCGCCTGCGGGTGGACGACGGTGCCGTCGAGCAGGCCGCGCAGGGCGAGGTTGTCGGTCAGGCCGCCGTCGAGCAGGTGGATAAAGGGGCGTTTGCCGCCGTCGGTATAGGGCTTCGATCTGGCGCAGGTATTCTTTGCGTGTTTCGTCCTGCAGCCGGCCTTCGCCGTCTTGGGGCTTTTGATGGCGCCTGCAGATGCGCCGGCGGCCGGTAGCCGCAGCGGCCGCCGTTGTTGCTGAGCGTGATCGGACTAAACACCAGCGGCACCGCGCTGGAAGCGGCCACGGCGCGGGCAATCGGCAGCTTGGCAAGGTTCAGACACATCGGGTCGAAGTATTCCTGCACGAAATCGAAGCGGCTGCCGAGGCTCATATCGGTGGCGGAAATCACCGCAAACGGCCCTTTGCGCCGTTTTTTTCCAAATCGCCGAAGGTGGTCTGGCCGAAAAGGGCGGTTTCAAACTGCTCCTGCACCAGATCGCTGCGGCCGAACTGCGGGCGAAGTCAGCCGCGGCATATTAGCAGCGAAAACACCTGGCCGGCTACCCTGCCGCTGGAAAATTCTGTTTGAGAAAAACGCTTTTCAAAGGCGGGAATGCTGTCTTTGCCGTGCAGCGAATAATGAGCCGCCAGCACCGAGCCGCCGGACACGCCGTACACCAGGTCGGTGCTCTCGAGCAGGCTTTGGCGCCTGCCGCCGATTTCGACCTGCTGGCGGTTCAGCTGCTCGAGTACGCCGTAGCCGAAGGCCGCCGCGCGGCTGCCGCCGCCGGAAAAGGCCAGCACCAGCAGCGTGTCGTCTCGCTCTGGCCGAAGCGGCTGCCGAGACGGTAGCCGCTGTCGGGATCGATTTTTGTCTATGGTTTCCAGCGGCTGGTAGGACACCAGCGAGCAGGGAACACAGCAGCAGCGCCGCGCTCAGGCGCAGCAGTCGGAAAAACGTTGCCGGACATGGCAGGGCTCCTTAAAAATCAGGCAATGCGGACGCGCTATTTTCGCATATCTGCCGACGGGGCGGGACGGGCGCTGCGGGCGGCCGCAGCGTTTTCAGGCTGCCTTTAAAAGCGGCAGAGGCAGCCTGAAAGCAGCAATTCTGTTTTCAGGCTGCCGCCGATACGGTTGCGGCGTACTTATTCCCTCTCCTGCGCTTGCGCGGGGGAGGGTTAGGGATGAGGGGTGGTATTTCGCAGAAATGCTGCAGCGAGATATTGCCGAAACGCCAACGCCCCCTACCTCGACCCTCCCCGCAAGCGGGAGGGAGGGTAAAGGTATCAGCCGTTGGTATAAAGGCAGTCTGAAAACCGCAATACCGGCTTTCAGGCTGCTTTTTGTTTGTGAACGGCGAAGGCCGGCACGTTTCAGGCTGGGCGCTACCACAGCCATTCGGGGATTTCAGGCTGCCTGATCTGCCATTGCGGCGGGTAGTCGGCGCCGACGAAATACAGGCCGTCGGGCATAAAGGTGGGCGGGGCGGACAGGCGGCTGCGGCAGGCGAGCAGCGCGGCGAAGTCTGCGGTATCGAGGCGGCCGCTGCCGACGTACACCAGCGCGCCGACGATGTTGCGGATCATGTGGTGCAAAAAGGCGTTGGCGTGAAAGTCGAAACGGATCAGGCCGGCGCTTTCGGCGACACGGGCGCAGTAGAGGGTTTTGACCGGCGATTTGGCCTGGCACTGGCTGGCGCGGAAGCTGGAAAAATCGTGTTCGCCTTCCAACAGCGCGGCGGCGCGGCTCATGGCGGCGGTATCGAGCGGGTAGTGCGTCCAGCCGGCGCGGCCGGCCAGCAGCGGCGGGCGCACCGGCGCGGAGGCGAGCAGGTAGCGGTAGCGGCGGGCGCAGGCGTCGAAGCGGGCGTGGAAATGCGGGTCGGTTTCTGTACCTGCAGCACCGCCACGCCGGCGGGCAGCAGGGCGTTGACGCCGCGCACCCAGGCCTGCTGCGGGCGCACGGCGCCGCTGTCGAAGTGGACGGTTTGCGCCAGCGCGTGCACGCCGGTGTCGGTGCGGCCGGCGGCGGTTACCGCAACGGGATGGCCGGCGATGCCCGCGAGCGCGTGTTCCAGCGCGGCTTGGACGGTGGGCGTGCCGCCGGCCTGCTTCTGCCAGCCGAAAAAGCGGCTGCCGTCGTAGGAAAGGGTAAGGGCGTAGCGGGGCATGGTTTGGGGCAGAGATGGGCGGCAAGGCAGCCTGAAAACGCGGGACGGGGTTTCAGGCTGCCTTTTCGGGTGCGGATGGTTTCGGTGCGCGGTGCGCACCCTACGTTTTTCAGGCTGCTTTGTGCGGGTGGTGGGTATTTTGCGGCGCACCGTTTGCCGGTGGTTTTGCCGTTTCGGTGTGCGGGGCGACCTTACGTTTTTCAGGCTGCTTGGGGCAGACTAAAACCACAGGCAGCCTGAAAAACGGTTTGCGCGCTTTCAGGCTGCCTGCGGGCGGGGTTTAACGGCGGCGGCGCGCCGGTTTTTTCGCGGCGGGCGCAGACGGGCTGTCGGGCTGCGGCAGAGCGCCGCCGCGTCGTGCCTGCTCGTAAATCGGCATCACGTTGGGCAGCTCGTTGCGGATCAGCTGGATGCGCTCGTTGTTGGTGGGGTGGGTGGAGAGGATTTTGTTGGCCATATTGTTGTTGTCGTTCATGCGGTTCATTTTTCCCACACGGTAACGGCGGCGCGGGGTCGTCAGCCGGCCTGCGCCATCAGCCGCAGCCCGCCGAGGTCGGCTTCGCGCTCGGCTTTGCGGCTGAAGGGTTTGTTCAGACCCAAGTCGGTGGCCAGGCCGACGCCGGTGTTGATCAGCTGGCCGTCCACGCCGGTGGCGGCGGTGAGGATGCTGCGCCCAGCTGCGCGCCGAGGCCGATGCCGACATTGCGGTTGGCTTCTTTTTGCTGTGCTCGAGCAGGGCGTGGGTCATTTCGTGGCCGATGATGGCGGCGGTTTCGTCGTCGCTCGTCAGTTTCCGTTTTCAACGATGCCGGTATGAGACCGCCATTTTGCCGCCGGGCATCGCCCGGGCGTTGAGTTCGTCGGGGCGGATAACGGTCAGCTCCCAGTTGAACTGCTGGCCGGTTTGGTTGGCGGCTTTGGCGTGCGGCAGCAGGCGCTGATACGCGGCGGATGCGCTGGGCGGTGGGCGAGGACTGTCGACCACGTTTTTGCTGCGCGCCTGCTGCACCACCTGGCGGTAGCTGTTTTCCGACTGCTGGTTGATGGAGGCGCTGTCGATACATTGCACGCCGCCAGCGGCAGCATCAGGGCGATGGCGGAGAGTTTCGCTTTGAAGTTCATGGCCTTGTCCTTGCGGTTGAAGTGAGAAGGGTTCGTAAAGCGGCGCAATATACCACATCAGCCGCCACGCGGCATAATCGACACCGCGGCGGCGGCGGTAACGACAAAATGGTCCAAAAAGGCGCACGTCGATCAAGGCTAGCGCGCCTGCGAGGCGCTCGGTAAACGCCAGATCGGCGGCGCTGGCGTTCAGGCTGCCGCCGGGGTGGTTGTGGGCGAAAATCACCGCGGCGGCGTGGTGGTGCAGCGCGCGGCGGGCGAGCGAACCGAGATAGACGGTGTGGTTCGGCCACGCTGCCGCGCATTTCTTCGCAGGCGAGCAGGCGGTTTTGCGCGTCGAGAAAGCAGCGCGGTGCCGACTTCGACCCGTTCGCGGCCGATGCGCAGGCGCAGAAACTCGGCGGCTTTTGCGGCGAATCGACCAGCGGCAGCCGCCATCTCTCGCCCAGCACCCGCCGACCGATTTCCAGCACCGCGGCAAACTGCGCGTAGGCGGCGCGCCCCATGCCTTTGTGCCGGCACAATTCGGCCTGCGGCGCCGTCATCAGTGCGCCCAGGCCGCCAAAAGTCCTGCAGCAGCGAGCGCGCCAGATCGACGGCGCTCATGCCCTGCGTGCCCACCCGCAGCAGGATGGCCAGCAATTCGGCGTCGCTCAGGGGCGGCGCGCCGCGCTCGAGCAGTTTTTCGCGCGGGCGCTCGCCTCGGGCCAGTGTTTGATGCTCATCGTGCGTTTCCCGTGTGAATGAAATGCAGGACGGCAATGGTTTGGGTTGCTTTGTTTTTATAGCGGCGAGACGGGTTTTCAGGCTGCCTGAAAAAGGTTCTGCGGATGGTTTTTCAGGCCGCTTTGATAAAAGCTGTAAGGCAGCCTGAAACCGTGTTTGCGGCGCGGGATGCGCCCCGCTATGGCATGACCAGCCGGTAAAGCAAAAGCAGCCCGAAACCCGTTTTTCAGGCTGCCTGCATTTACTCCGCGGCCGGCGCGGGCGAGGATTTCGTCGGCCAAATCGAGATAGGCCAGCGTGCCTTTGGCGTGAGGGTCGTAGGCCAGCGCCGGTTTGCCGTAGCTCGGTGCTTCAGCCAGGCGCACGTTGCGCGGGATGGCGGTGGCAAAGAGCTTGCTGCCGAAATGCTGTTCGAGCTGCTCGCTCACTCGCTGCGACAGGCGGTTTTTGGTTGTTGTAGAGCGTGCGCACGATGCCTTCGATGTCCAAATCGGGATTGACCGCCTGGCGATTTTTGCGCACGGTGGCCACTAGATCGCTGATGCCTTCGAGCGCGTAGTATTCGCACACCATCGGCACCAGCACGCCGTGGGCAGCCACCAGGCCGTTGAGTGTGAGCAGGGTGAGGGTGGGCGGGCAGTCGATCAGGATGTAGTCGTAGTCGCCGGACACCGCGGCCAGCGCCTGTTTGAGCCGCATCTCGCGCGCCAATTCCCTGCACCAGCTCGATTTCGGCGCCGGCCAGACTGCGGTTGGCGGCCAGAAGGTCGTAGCGCCGCCTTCTTCGCTGCTGCAGCCGCGCATCGGCGGCATCCGCTTCGCCGAGCAACACATGGTACACGCCGGCGGTAAAATCGGTTTTGTCGATGCCGCTGCCGGTGGTGGCGTTGCCCTGCGGGTCGAGGTCGATCAGCAGCACGCGCTGCCCTTTGTGGGCGAGCGAGGCGGCCAGATTGACGGCGGTGGTGGTTTTGCCTACGCCGCCTTTTTGGTTGGCAACAGCGAGGATGCGGGCGGCCATATCAGTTTCCTTTCGGGCGCAGCAGCACCATGTGGCGCTCGGCGTCGAGTTCGGGCACGGTGAGTTTGTCGATTTGGCAGGCTTCGACATCTTCGGGCAGTGTTTCCAGCTCTTCATAGGGGTAAACGCCTTTCATCGCCGCCCAGCGGCCGCCGTCTTTGAGCAGGTGGCGGCTGAGGGAGACGAAGTCGCCCAGTTCGGCAAAAGGCGCGGCTGGTTACCACGTCGGCCTGGCGGTCGGTGAGTTTTTCCACGCGGCAGGAGCTGACCGTTACGTTGTCCAGCCCCACTCGATTACCGCCTGCTGCAAAAGGCGGTTTTTGGTGTTGGCATCAAGCAGGGGTAACCGCCAGATCGGGGCGGGCAATCGCAACGGGAATGCCGGGCATGCCGCGCCGGAGCCGACGTCGATCAGGCTGGCGGCGCCGTCGAGATAAGGGCAGCAGGGTGAGGCTGTCGAGCAGGTGGTGGCTGACCATGCGCAGCGGTCGCGCAGCTGCGTGAGATTGTAGGTGCTGTTCCATTTTTGCAGCAGGCCGATGTAGGCCAGCAGTTTTTGCTGCGACTCGGCGGGCAGTTGCAGGTTCATAGCAGCCAGGCCGGCGGCGAGTTTGCTTTCAAGGGTGGACATGGCGGGTTTCCGGGAGCGGGGTTGCGGGGAGTTTTCAGGCTGCCGGCAGCAGCTGCAGGCGTTGCAGTTCGGTGCGGATGTCGTCGCGCTGCCAGCCGTTGGAGGCGGCCAGCAGCAGCAGGGGCGGCGGCGGTTTCGGCGTTGCAGTAGCCGGCGGCTAGGGCGCCGGCAGCCAACAGCTGGCGCACTTTGGCGTAAACCGGTGCGGCGCAGCCGTCGGGTGTTTGGCTGATCAGCAGCAGCGGGCGGCCGCCGGCGCAGTAGCTCGCGCCGCCGCCAGCAGCGAGGGATGGGCGGGGGCGTTGCCGTGGCCGTAGCCCAGAATCACGGCGCCGTCGCTCTCGCCGCTGTTGAGTGTGTGCGCGGCGGCGGCTTCGCTGCCGGGCAGCAGAAACACCGCAGCAATGCGCTTGGCGGGGTCGATTTCGCGTTTCAGGCTGCCTGCGGGCGGCGCCAAAAAGCAGCCTGAAAAGTCTGCGCCTTGCGGATTGAGGGCGCCGAAGCGGTGGTTGGTAAAACCGGCATCGCGCTCGGTGCTGCATTTGCTGCTGCCGACGGCGGGAAACAGGCTGCCGGCAAAGGCCAGCATCACGCCTTTTGCTTTGCCGGCGGCCAGCGTTTGGGCGGCAAGGGCGAGATTGGCGGGGGCGTCGCTGTTGTCTCGCGCCGAAGGGGCGCTGCGATCCGGTCAGCACCACCGCCTTGCCGCCGGTATCGAGGGCGAGGGCGAGCAGGTTGGCGGTGTAGGCAAGGGTGTCGGTGCCGTGCAGCACCAGCGCGCCGTCGTAATGCGGCAGGCGCTCGCGCAGCAGCTGCAGCCAGTCGCGCCAGTGCTGCGGCGAAACGGCGGAACTGTCGATCAGCGGCTCGCAGATGTGCCAGTCGGCTTTCAGGCTGCCGGCGTGGGCGGCCAGCGCGTGTTGCGCCAGCGCGGGATCGGGCTCCAGCCCGTGTTCTCCGGGGCGCATGCCGATGGTGCCGCCGGTGTAAAGGACGAAGATGTTTTTCATGGCAGGAACACTATATGCCGTTTGAAATTTGTCCAGCCGGAGCTCGGACAAAACCGCCGCCGTTGCCGCCCGATAATCACGGCAAACGGCTTTCAGGCAGGGATAAGGCAGCCTGAAAGCCGTTGGGATGGCGGACGGGCAGCCGGCGCGAAACGGGTTTACAGCAGGCCGGCGTTGCGGCGGCGTCTGCCGCGCTGCCATTTGTAGGCGTAGCCGGCGGCGGCGATCAGCAGCGACACGGTGAGTTTGAGAGTCCACGAGGCGTACCAGGGGTTTTGCTGAGCACGATCACGCCGTTGCTGCTCTCGGCACCACGCGCGCACCGCCAGCCAGTCGAGCCACGCGCCACCAGCAGGCGGCAAAGGCCGAGCAGTACCGGCCACCACGCAGAGGCGGTCGGCGCGCCATATCGTAAACGACAGCGCCGACCAGCCCAGAGTCAGGCCGGTAATCAGAAGCTATATTTGGCTGAGGCGCCGGTGAAGCCGGCGAGAAAATAGCTCGCCACCACCCACAGCCCGGCCAGCACGGGCCGCAATCAGTTCTTCCGGTTTGTTAAACATCTGCGCTCCGATACGGGTTTGGGGAAATTCCAAGCGGCCGATTATAGCCGAAACGGCAGGTAAATCCCATCCGCAGCGCGCGGCTCGCCAAGGCCTCGCAGGCAGCCTGAAAAATCAGTTTTCAGGCTGCTTGGCATCGAGTTTTCTTTTTCCACGGTGCTGAAGATGCCGCGCAGGATGTCGATGTCTTCGCCGCCGGCGCCGGCGCGGTCGAACGAATGCTCTGAGCCGACGCATCATGCGCTCGCGGTTGCGGCGGCGGAAAAACCGATGGTCTCGAGCATGCGCTCCAGATGGCCGGTCATACCTGCCACCTGCCCATGGGTAGCGGGGCGGGACTCGGGCAGCAAATGGCTCATTTCATAGCCGGTCTGACTGAGATTTCGTAACTCACCACCTGCACCGCCTGCGCCAGATTGAGCGAGAAATAGGCAGGGTTGCCGCTGATGGTCATCAGGCGGTTGCAGCATTGCACTTCTTCGATGCTCAGGCCGAAGGTTTCGTTGCCGAAAACCAGCGCCGCCGGCAGACCAGAGCGGGCGGCGGCAAGGATTTCGGGGGTGAGTTCGCGCGGGCTGTGCAAGGGGCGGACAGCTCGCGTTTGCGGCTGGTGAGCGCGCAGCTCAAAACGGTGTCGGCCAGCGCTTCGGGCAGGGTGGCGCAGATGCGGGCGTTTTCCAGCACGTCGGCGGCGCCGGAAGCGAGGACGAAACTTTCTTCAGGCAGCTGAAAGCGGCGGCGTCGGCGGATTAAAGCGCGGCGGCTCGGGCGTAACCGGCGTGGGCTATCAGATTGGGGGCGACCAGCACCAGCCGGGTCAGCCCCATGGTTTCATCGCCCGCGCCGCCGCGCCGATATTGGCCGGATGGCTGGTGCGGCACAGCACCACGCTTAGGTTTTGCAGGTAGTCGGGCAGGGGGCGGCAGTATCCATCGGTTTTCGCGGCGGGAGAAAAAGGCGCGCGTATAGCAGCCGCCGCCCTTTACGGCAGCCTGAAAACCGCCGCCGCAGCGCGGTTGCCTGCGCCGGCGGCTGCCTTTACAATCGGGCGTCCGTTTGTTTGGCTTTATTGGGAGAAAAACATGAAAAAGTATCTGTTGGGCGCCGCGCTGTTTTTGAGTGCCGCCGCCGCGTTTGCCGCACCGCCGAGCGAAGAGTCGCTGGAGCGGCTGATGCAGTGCAGCACGTCGATAAAATGCTCGACGAGATGTTTGCCAAAGTGCCGGCCCTTACCATCGATATGGTGCAAAACAGGGTATGCTCGACCGGAGTGCCGGCCGACAAACGGCAGGCGGTCAGCCGCCACCGAGCGCTATCTGGAAAAACATGGCGGCCGATATCCGCTCGCCGGCGTTTACCGGCCGCTTCAGCGCTGTTTGCGGCCGAAGCCGCCAAAACCCATACCCAGGAAGAAGTGGACGCGCTGATCGCTTTTACAGCACGCCGGTCGGGCGTCGGTTTTGGGCCAAAAGCAGCCGCAGTTTTTGAGCGTTTCACGCCGTCGCTAAGCCCGTCTGACCAACGAAGTTACAGAAACACCAGCAGTCTTTTTCAACGAAGTGCGCTGCACTGCCGAGGGCAGCCCAATGCGGCGCGCCGCCGGCAGCGGCCAAAGCAAACGCAAACGCTGAGCCGCCCCTTTTTCACCCCGACAGGAGTTTTGACATGAGCAAACAGATCATCCACAGCGATCAGGCGCCCGCCGCCATCGGCGCCTACAGCCAGGCGGTGCGCGCCGGCAATACCGTTTATCTCAGCGGCCAGATTCCGCCTCGATCCCTGCCAGCATGGAAATGGTGGCCGGCGGCTTTTATGCCGAGCAGGCGCACCAGGTGTTTAAAAACCTGCGCGCAGTGTGCGAAGCGGCCGGCGGCAGCCTGAACGACATCGTCAAGCTCAACGCCTATCTGACCGATTTGTCCGACTTTTGCCGTTTTCAACCAAGTGATGGCCGAGTATTTCGCCCAGCCTCATCCCGCCCCGCGCCGCCGTCGGCGTTGCCGCCCCTGCGCCGCGGCGCGCGCTGGTGGAAGCCGAAGCGGTACTGGTGCTCGCTTAAAGTGCGCTGCTTTTCAGGCTGCCTTTTTCTGCCGCAAGCGGTGCAGGCAGCCTGAAAAACGTTTTGTCCCGATTAAACCGCAAAACAGGAGTAAACCGTGAATATCAGCCGTACCAGCCTGGCGGCCGCTGCGATTTATCTGGCCGGCTGGGCGGCGCTGACGGCGGCGGACTGATGCTCGGCTGCCGGTGTTGTACTCGCTTTACGGCGCCTATCCCTTCAGCCTGTTTTCGCTGGAGTGGGTTCTGATCTGGCATCGTGGCTGTGCGTATCGCGCCACTGGCAGCCGGAGCAGTGCATCAGCGCCGAGCAGTGGATTATGGTGGCGCTGAATGCCGTATATTGGTATGCCCTCGGCCATTTGCCGGCTGGGCGTTTGCCCGCATCCGCCGTGCCCGCGACGAGCGCCGCGCCTGGGAAGACTGAATGCGCCCGCCGTTTTGCCGCAGGCAGCCTGAAAAGCGCCGATACAGCTTTCAGGGCTGCCTGTTGCGCTCGTTTTCGTTATCCGCCCCTATCAGGAACAGCCATGAGCGAAACCCCCGATTATCTGAGCGCGGCGGTGCTGCGCGCTGCTGGCGAAAACTCGCGCCGCAGGCGGCGGAGCGCGTGGCGCCGTATATCCCGCGGGTTGTTTGCCGCGCTGGCCGACGGCAACAGCTTTTATCTATCTGAGCCGCGACGAAGCGCAGGAGCTGGCGCAGGCGGCGCCGGTGGTCGGCAGTGGTGCCGAGTCGCCGCTGGTGCTGGACGGGCGGCGGCTGTTTCTGGCGCGGCACTGGCAGCTGGAGCGCGATTTGGCGCAGCAGATTCTGCGCCTGCGCACCCGCGCCGCGCCGCCGGACAAATCTGCCGCAGCTGCGCGCCCTTTTTGCAGCAGTGGTTTTGCCGATGCCGGCAGCCGCGACCAGCAAGCCGCAGCGGCGCTGACGCTGCTGCAGAACTTTATGCTGGTCAGCGGCGGGCCGGGCACCGGCAAAACGACTCACCGCTGCCAAGCTGCTGGCGCTGTTGTGCAAAACGGCAGCCTGCCGCGCATCGCGTTGGCGGCGCCTACCGGTAAGGCGGCGGCGCGGATGGCGCAGTCGCTGCATCAGGCGGTGGCGAAAATCAGCGGCTTGGACGATGCCGTGCGCGAGCCATCTGTCGGCGCTGCAGGGCAGACCGTGCACCGCCTCGCTCGGCCTGCGCCCGCCGCAGATGCAGCCGAGTTTTTCACGCCGGCAACCCGCTGCCGCTGGATGTGCTGTTGCTCGACGAAGCGTCGATGCTCGACAACGGCCTGCTGCTGCAAACCCTGTCCGCCCTGCCCGACGGCTGCCGCGTGGTGCTGCTGGGCGATGCCGACCAGCTGCCTTCGGTGGGCGCCGGCGCGGTAGCTCGAAGCCTTGTCGCAGGGCGAAGCGCTGTCGTCCCGCCACCGCCGAACTGTTGCGCGAACTGCCGCCGCAGGGCTGGCAGACCGAATTGCGCGAGCACAGCGCCCGTTTGGCGGTCAGCCACCGTTTTGACAGCGGCAGCGGCATCGGCGTGCTGGCGCGCGCGGTGGTGGCGGGCGACGGTGCGGCAGCGGAGCGGGCGTTTGCCGACTTTCCCGAGCAGCTGGCGCGGCGCGACGGCAGCATCGACGAGATGGCCGCCGCGCTTTACCGCACGCAGGAAGCCTATTGGCAGGCGGTGGATGCCGGCGATGCCGCCGCCGTGTTCGAGCATTACGCCGATGCCGTGGTGCTGTGCGCCCTGCGCGACGAAGCCGCCGCCTTCAACCGTGCCTACCGCCGCCTGCTGCAGGCGCACGGTCGCGCCGATGCCGAAGGCTGGTTTGCCGGCCAGCTCTTGATGATCAGCCGCAACGATCCGGCGCAGCAGCTGTTTAACGGCGACATCGGCATCGTGCTGCCGCATCAGGGCGTGCCCGCCGTGTGGTTTGCCGACGGCGCCGCCTGCGCCCCGTCCCGCCCGCCCGCCTGCCCGAGCACGACAGCGCGTTTTGCGATTACCGTGCACAAAAGCCAGGGGTTCGGAATACCGCGAAGTGTGGCTGCTGCTGCCCGCCGCCGCCGAACAGCTGCCCGACCGCACCCTGCTGTACACCGCCCTTACCCGTGCCAAAGAGCGCTTTGTCTGCTGGAACGCCGCGCTGCTGGCCGAAGCGGTGCACAAACAAAGCCGCCGCCACAGCGCGCTGACGGATTTTCTGCGCCGCGACGGCAAAAACCACGGATAAGGCAGCGCCGCAGTGGTAAAGCAGCCTGAAACGCTTAAAACGGCGTTTCAGGCTGCTTTTTGACTCAGGCTGCTTTTTGGTGAGCGGTGCGCACCCTACACGTCAATTTGTTTGCACAATCGTGTGTAGGGTGCGCACCGCGCACCAAACCGCGTTTGGCTGATGCGGTGGCAAACGCCGCTGTGCTGCTTGCGGCGGCAAGCGTTTGGAACGCGCCGGCGGCCTATTTCACCAGTTTCAGCCCCTTTTTCTTGGGCGCTGCGCCGCTTTCGGACGTGGCGGCGGTGAGTCGGTGCTGCTGCTGTCGGCTGCGGCGGGGGTACTGTCGAGCGTTTTTCAGGCTGCCAGGGTTCGACTTCAAAGCCCATGCTTCGCCGGTTTCTTTTGGCGAAGATGCCTTTGACGTGGCCGACGGGTATCCACACTTCGTGCGATACGCCGCCAAAGCGGGCGTGAAAGTGGATCCATTTCGTTGTCGATCTGCAAATCTTTGGTGGCGGCGGGGCTGATGCTGAGCACGATTTGGCTGTCGCGCACGAATTGGGCGGGCACGCGGGTGTGCTCGTTTACCCAAACCGAAAGATAAGAGTGTAGCTTTCGTCGCCGCACCATTCGTAGAGTGCGCGGATCAGATAGGGTTTGGTTGAAGCCATCGGAAACGTCCTTTCGCGGGGTGCCGCGTTTTCAGGCTGCCTGAAGGGGCGGCAAAGCGCGGCATTGTATCGGCGATTGCCGGCGGGGACAATCGGCGCCGGCCGGGCAGCCTGAAAAGCGCCGGCAAGGGCAGCGCAGCTAGCTGCACCCTGATGGAAATTTTCAGGCTGCTTTGGCATTTTCGGGCGCGGGGCGGCGTTCGATAAAACGCAAAACCCAGTCGCCCAGCAGCAGGCGCAGCCACGCCACCAGCAGCAGGGCGGGGTAGGCGAGCAGCATAGTGTGCGGATGCCCGGACGGGAGCAAGGGCAGCAGCGGCATCAGCAGCGTTAGCGCCAGCGCCGTGCAGCCCAGCATCCGTCCGTGTGCGTTCAGCAGCACGGCGCGGGCGGCGTAGGCCGGCAGCAGTAGCAGCCACAGCACGCCCGCCGCCACGGCGGCAAACGGCGCAGCCACAGCGGGGCAGCCTGAAAACGGGCGGCGCGCAGAACCAAGGCGTTTTATCCGCTCAAAGCGCTCGTTGTGGCTCATCAGCAGCCAGAGCGCGGCGTCGAACCACAGCAGCACCAGCAGCATGCTGACGGATGCGGGCAGCCGCCAGCCGAGCGGGCAGATCGCGGCTCAGTAGCCAGAGTGCTGCAGGGGTAACTGCCAGACAGGCCGCCAGCCAGCCCCAGCCCCACCAGCCGCCGCGATTGTTGGGTATCAGGTAAAAATAGTAGTAAAACCAGGCGGTGCCGAAGCAGCATATCAGCAGCCATTGCGCCCATGAATCTTCCGGCGCGTAGGCAAGAGCGCCACCGCCAGCGCCGGCAGGGTAAACAGAAACAGCGGGGCGATGTGCGGCCGGTATTTGGTTTCGCGCCATTTGTTTAAGACATCTTCCAAAAACAGCATATTGTGCAGCAGGCCGCAGCCGAAAAAGATAAACGCAGATGGCGGCGGACGCGGCCAGCGGCGACAAAATCAAACCGAACATCAGCTGCGCCCATGACTGGCTCTCCCGGATACCGGCTGCAGCCACATGCCCGCCGCCAGACACAGCGCCAGCACGGCCAGCAGCATGGCTATGCGCCACGGGCGGTTGCACAACAGCAGCCGCGCCAGCGGCGGATGGCTGACAGCAATATCCGCGCGGTCGGATTCATCGGTTTCGCGATCCAATTCCCGGCCACAGCAGTGCCGCCGCGCAGGCAGCCTGAAAACCGCGCCAGCCCGGAAGGATGCGCTGCCGAGAAAGCGGTTGAAGGCGCGGGTAAAGCGCCAGCCTTCACCGATATCGGGCGCGCTGCCGGCATCCGGCCGCACATGCGGTAGCCCGCCAGCAGCGCGGCGTGGCGGCAAAACTGCGCCAGCCGCTGCGATTCTGCCAGCGACAGCACTTCGCCGCGCACGTCTTCGTCCCAGCAAAAATAGTCCGCCCACTGCACCCACAGCAGCGGGATGGGCGATGCGGTGGCGGCGTAAAAAGCCGGCAAAAAGCGTGGGAAGCCTGCTCGGCGGCGCCCAGCGGCAGATTGTCGAGCGCCCCGCTAATCTGCGGCCAGCGCGCAAGCAGCAAAAGCGCTGCCGCCTTCGGCATACAGATATTCCAGCTGCGATACCAGCAGCGGCGTATCGTCGGCCGGCGGCGGATCGGGGTAGGGCGAATCGGGGTCATACGAATCGCCGAAGCCGGTATTTTCAGGCTGCCTTGCCGCTTGTGCTTCAACTTCGTTTTCCGAATCGCTGCGGGGCAGCCTGAAAAATCCTGTTCCGAATATCCGGCTTGGTCGGGGCGGCGCGGCAAAAGGCCGCTTCGTCATCGAAAGGCTGCGGCGGTTTGGGATAGCGCCGCCGGTAGTTGGCGATGCGGTCCAAATCCCAATCCGACAGGCCGCGCGGCCGGTAGGCGTAGTCCCAGCCGAAATAGTCCGCCCATTGGGTGAGCAGCGCACTGCTGCGGATGGCATAGCGGCGGGAAAAGGAAATCAGGCGCTCTGCAGCGGCTTCTTCCCCGCCCGAGCCCAAGGGCAGGCGGCTGATGATCAGCGCAAGCTGCGGCCAGTGCTCAAGCCAGCGAGCGGACACCTGCTTTGCCGCCATTGCCGTAGTAGTCTTCGAGTGCCCGGTCCAGTTCGTCCAAAATCTGCCCCGAGTCTTCTCCGGTATCGGGGTCTGCAAACGCGCTTTGCACGCTTTCAGGCTGCCTTTGCGCTTCGGCTTCGTTTTCCAACCCTGCTTCAGGGCAGCCTGAAAAATCCTGTTCTGCATATCCGGCTGGGTCGGGTGGCGTTTCGGCGACGGGCGCAAAGGCAGCCTGAAAACCGCTGTCGGGGGTTTCAGGCTGCTGTTTCGGTTGCGGCGTAGCCGGCAGACGGGTCGGGCGGCGGGGTTTCGCTGTCGCTATCGCCGTCGAACGACCAGTCGTCTTCGTCTTCATCGGCAAGCAGATGGGCGCGATGGCAAGCGCTTCATCGAAGGCTTCGCGCAGGGTTTATAGGCGGCCGCGTCGTCGTCGGGGCGGGTGGTTTTTCAGGAGCTTGGCGTGAAGCGCGTTTGATGGCGCGCGTATCGCCGGTGGGCTCGATCGGGATGTGCCAGCAGTCCGTCAGGGCGCTTTCGGTGGACGGCCAGGCAGCCTGAAAAAGGTTTCAGGCTGCCTTGGGGCTGATGATGTGGTTTACGGATGGTTTTTCGCAATTAAAAGCAGTATACCTTGCCTTGAAAACGCTGTGTTCCAACAAAATTCGGCAACCTAGGGCGTTACGGTTTTTGACAGTCGGCAGCAAAAGAACGGCGGGGTTGCGCTGCTTATGGCTGCCTGTGGCGTAATATTCGGCTTTTGGGATTTTGCGGCGCTCACAGAAGTCGGAACACCCAGTTCAGCTACCAATTTCGCTCTGGGGATGAGTGCAGGAAGCAGATATTCAGCATTCGCGCGGTTTCCCGAAACCACTTTTGCGATGCATAGGTGTCTGTTACGTTGATTTCGTCGGCGTCTTTAGTGATCTTTGTGCGGATCTGATCGTTTTTGATGATTCTGTCAAATGTTTGACCGCTTTTTCCATTGACGGCTGTTTGATGGTGGCTCCGTTGCCGATCAGAATCGAGCTGTAGATTTTTTGGGTTGGTCGAAAACCTAAGCGAGTGGGCAGTCTCGAATTGGGATGCTAAACATTCTTTGCAAAACAGGCGGTGGCGTTCGTTCTGCTCGATGGGCGACCTGCCGCAGGCTTTGCCGTTATGGTAATAGGCAAACTCGCCGTGTTCGTTAATGGTGATGCCTCGTTGAAATTTTTGCTTTCGCAATATACGATTTCCATCAGACGATTCAGTATCAGATGGTCTATCTGTACGGTTTCTCCTTCATACTCGATGTGCAAGTCATGGATAACCATCCAGTTTTTGGAATTTTTGCCGAAATGGAAGTTGATGCTGTATTCGGCTATCTTCCCATATCTGCCTGAATACCTTTTTCTTCAGTTCTGTTTGTATTCTTTCTGCCATGTTTTTGAGATCGTCGGCGTTTCAATAAAGCGTTAAGTTCGTCAATGTCGTTGCGGTCGTCCGCGTGTTTGATAATCATGGTTTTTCCTTATCCGTTTGCTGTTGTTTTTCAGGCTGCTTCGTTTCTGCCAAGCAGCCTGAAAACCCTTTCAGGCTGCCTTGCCGTCGGTTTGCTACAGCAGCCAGCCGCCGTCGTAGCGTTCCAAAAATTCGCCGAACTCTCTTTTGCGCGCGGCGGATGGCGGCGGGTCTTAGCTCTCAATACGCGCTCGAACTGGGCGAGGGCGTGGCCGATGGTTTGACGCTGGTCGCCGAGGTATTCTTCGTAGAGGCGTTTGGCTTTTTCCAAGAGATAGACGTTTTTCCTGCTGCTCGCGCGGATGTACTTTGAGCGCGGCGAGGTTTGGCCAGCGAGGCTGGATTTCGGCTTCGCTGAGGTTTGCGCTGTTGTGGCGGAAGGTTTGGTTGGCGCGGATGTCGAACTCTGTCGTTGAAATGTCCACATCGAGCAGGCCGTTGATGTCGTAGCTGAAACGCACGTCGGCATACACTTCGCCGGCGGGGCGCGGCGGGACTTTGATTTTCCATCGTGCCCAGATGCAGGTTTTCGCGGGCAACGGCCGATTCGCCCTGGAAAGACTTCAAATGCCGGGAGCGCGGTTTCTGTTGGTCGTTTGGCGGTGACGTAGCGTTCGACGCGCGATACCGGCACCGGCATATTGCGCTCGATAATCGGCGAGAAACGGCCTTCGATCAGCTGGCCGTTTTCCAGCTGATGCTGGTTTCACGCCCAGCGAGAAGGCATTACGTCGGTGAGCACCACTTCTTCCACGCTCTCGTCGCGGGCGATTAAGGCCGCCTGCACCGCCGCGCCGCGTGCGATGCTTCGTCGGGATTCACCGATACGTTGGCAATGCGGCGGAAGAGTTGGGCGATGCTCTGACGAATCAGCGGCATGCGGGTGGCGCCGCCGACCAGAATAATGCTGTCGATTTGCTCGGGACGCAGCTTGGCGTCGCGCAGGGCGCGCTCGAGCGGGCGGCGCAATCGCGCCATCAGCGGCTTGGCGGCTTCGTGGAACCTCGTCTGCGGGTAACGGTGGCGGACACCATGCGCCCGCCAACGTTTACGGCGATTTCCGCCTGCATTTCGTCGCCGAGTTTGCGCTTGGCGGTTTCCAATGCCTGCCACAGCTCGCTGCTGTCGGTGAGTTTGGCGCGTTCGTCGTCGCTCAAATCTTTGCATTGGCGCAAAAAGCAGTGGCGCAACACCTGCACGAAATCTTCGCCGCCCAAATGGTTGTCGCCCGCGCTGGCGGACACCTGCACCACGCCGTCGAAATAATCGAGCACGGACACATCAAACGTGCCGCCGCCCAGGTCGTAAATCAGAAAACGGGTGTCGTCCGGCCGCTCCTGCAGGCCGTAGGCCAGTCCGGCGGCGGTGGGTTCGTTTCAGTAGGCGCAGCGCGATTGCAGCCCCGCCATCTGCGCCGCGTTGCGCGTGGCCTGGCGCTGGATGGCGTTGAAATAGGGCGGGCACGGTAATCACAACGTCGGTAACGGCTTCGCCCAAAAAGGCTTCGGCATCTTCTTTGAGCTGCTTCAACACCAGCGCCGACAGCTCTTCGGCGCGGAAGTTTTTGCCGCCGAGGCGGAAGGTTTTTGTCGGTACCCATAAAGCGTTTGAAAGCCGAAAGCGGTGGACTGCGGCGCGGTGCGCAGACGCTCGCGGGCGGCCAGGCCGACGAGGATATTGCCCGCATCATCGGCGCTGACCACCGAAGGGGGTGAGGAAATGGCCGAGGCGGTTGGGGAATCAGGCGGGTTTCGCCGTCGAGAAATTGGGCGACCAGGCTGTTGGTGGTGCCCAGATCGATGCCGATTTGCAGGGTCATGGCGGTTTCGGTCAAACGTTTGTGAAGAAAAAGGCGCGTATTGTAAAACAAGGCAGCCTGAAAACAGAATTTCTGCTTTCAGGCTGCTCTTCCGTTTCTTTTTCGCAAGCATTAGCTGTCTACTGCCACAAACAGCAGCCCTAGCGGTCTATCGCACCATTTGGCGACAATCGCTTTTTTCGTGGAGCAACAATGGCGCGGTTTGATGTCCAAAAACACGACTTCACTGCGTGAAACGCCCTTGTCGGTGAGCCCGCCCTAAGCGTGGCGCAGTTTGCGCACGCGAACGGAATCAACACCGTACGGCTGTTTTTGATGGGCAGCTCGCTTTTGACAACACAGTTTTCGCGAAGCCGAATATCCTGGTCGACCGTGGCGTTGCTTTACTTTTTTGAGATCGAGCTGCGACGACGGTTTCGTCCGCTGCTGGCGCACGGAGACGCGCCGCCGATTTTAGTTTTTGCCGGCACAATAAAGGGTGGGGAAAAGGCTTGGGTCGATCCCTGCAAGAAGTCTGGTTGTGAGAAAATGAACCGAAAAGCAGCCTGAAAACCTGCCGGCGCTTTTTCAGGCTGCCTGCGCCGCTTGGGCGATGTGGTAGAGAATGGCGGCGGTCAGCCCCAGATGTCGTAATGGCGGTAGGGGCAGGGGCGAGGGACGGCGCGCCGGCTCCTGCGGCAGCGGGCGAAACGGTAGGCGTCGGGGTTCAGCGCGGTGGCCAGCGGCAGCAGGAAGATTTCCGCCACTTCGTCGGGGCTGGCACGCCAGCTGCCGCCGGTGTGCAGCGCGGGCACGGGGCGACGCTGTAGCCGGTGGCGAATAAAAGAGGCGGCAGCGGCGGGAAGGTCTGCCAGCTCTCGGGCGGGGTGCCGATTTCTTCGGCGGCTTCGCGCAGGGCGGTGGCGGTGTGGCTGCCGGCGTCTTGCGGGTCTTGGCGGCCGCCGAAAGGCAATCTGGCCGCCGATGCTGGCGCAGGCTGGTGGTGCGGCGGGTGAGCAGCAGCTGCGCGCCGTCGTTATCGGGAATAATGCCCGACCAGCACCGCGGCTTTTCTTTAAAGGTGCCGCGGTGGCGGCGCACGCTGAAATTGCGCGCAGCCAGCGCGCCGGACGGCGGGTGGCGGTGAGGGCGGCGAGAAAAGCGGTCGATCGTGCGGAATCATGGCGCAAACGGCAGGGGCAGCCTGAAAACGGTTGGGAAAAGAGTTAAGGCGGCCATGCTAAGGCTTGGGCGAGCGCTTTTTCAACGGCGGCAGCCTGAAAACGCGCGTCTTGTCGCGCACAAACTTCAGGCTGCTTGCGGACAGCGGCGGCGCTCGATCCTGCAGGCAGCCTGAAAAACGGAAAAATGCTAGAATCCGCCGGTTTTTCCGCCGGTTGGCGCTGCCGGCAAGTTTGGCAGCCTGAAAAACCGTTTTTCCTGTTTCGGCGGCCGTTTCAGGCTGCTGCCGTTTTATCCGCCCATGTTTACCCTGATTCTTCCCGGCCTGCTGCGCGACACGCCGCCCAACTGCCGCTGCCGCCCACCCCCGCTTTAAACCACCTGCTGCGTTTCGGCCGTTTTGCCGGCGAAGCCGCCGAGCGCGGCGAGATGCTTCGGCCGCTGGCTCGGCGCCGCTTTCGATCTGCCGGCCAATCCGGGCTTTATGCCAGTCCGGTGTGCCAGCGCACCGGCATGAACAGCATTATGCAGCACGGCGGCGCCATGCTTGGCATCGGCGCTGAAGAAGCCGAACAATGGTGCCGCGGGCTGAACGAGTTTTTCGCCGGCGATGCCGAGTTTGCCGTGCTGCGCCCCGATTTGTGGCTGCTGACCCTGCCCGAAGCGGTGGCTGGCAGGCGCCGCCGCTGTGGCAGGCCGAAGGGCTGATCGACGGCTCCGCCCGCGCGCAGGGCGAAAACGCGCGCCAATGGCTGTCGATGGAGACCGAAATCCAAATGTGGCTGCACGCCCATCCGCTCAACAGCGGCCGCGGCATTCCGGTCAAACGGCGTATGGCTGTGGACGCCGCCGGCGCTGCCGGCGCCGGCCGAAAGCCTTTGAGGCTGGTGGGCAGCGGCAATCTGTGGCGCAGCCACAGCACGCTGAACAGCGCCGACGAGCCGCGAGGACTTTGCCGCCTGGCAGCAGCAGTGCCGCAGCGCCAGCGCCGACATCAACCGCAGCGCCCTGTGGCTCGATGCCTCAAACGCCGGCAGCGACGACCCCGCCCGCTATCTAGATACCCTTGCCGCTTGGGAAAAAGACTTTTCGCGCCGGCTTAGGGACGCGCTCAAAAACCGGCAGCCTGAAAGGCCTGCGCCTGAGTCTGCGACAGCCTTGCCGGCGGCGTGCTCACCGTGCCGCCCAAGCCGCAGTTTGCGCTTTTGAAACGGCGCCGCACCTTTAAGGGCGAGCGGCTCGACGCTGTAGATGGTTAAACGCCGCCAGCGGCATAGGCAGCCTGAAAGCCGTTTTTCGGGCTGCTTTTTAGCTCTTTGCGCCGCCCATCGGTTTAAAATCCGCCCCTTTTTGATTTTTCCAACTTTTCAGGCTGCCTTCCATGTCTTCCCCACGAAACCGCCACCCTTGATTTGGCCAAACAACTGATTGCCGAACCATCCGTAACCCCCTGATGACCGCCGCTGCCAGCAGATTCTGGCTGAGCGCCTGGCCGCCATCGGTTTTGAAATCGAAGAAATGAACTTTCGGCAACACCAAAAACCTGTGGGTGCGGCGCGGCAGCAGCGCCCGCTGCTGTGCTTCGCCGGTCATACCGATGTGGTGCCCGCCGGCAATGAAGCGGCGTGGGACAGCCCGCCCTGAGCCGACCGAGCGCGACGGCCGGTTTCTACGGGCGCGGCGCCGCCGATATGAAAAACCGCCATCGCCTGCTTCGTAACCGCTCTGCGAGCGCCTTTGTCGCCGCGCATCCTGATCACGGCGGCAGCATCGCGCTGCTGATTACGTCCGACGAAGAAGGCGACGCCGCCGACGGCACCACCCGCGTGGTCGATGCCCTAAAAGCGCGTGGCGAGACCATCGACTACTGCATCGTCGGCGAACCCACCGCCGAAAAGCAGCTGGGCGACACCCTGAAAAACGGCTGCCGCGGCTCGCTTTCAGGCAGCCTGAAAAGTGATCGGCGAAAAGCAGGGCATATCGCCTATCCGCATCTGGCCGACAACCCCAGTCCACCGCGCCGCCCCCGCGCTGGCCGCGCTGGCCGCCGAGCATTGGGACGACGGCAACGCCTATTTCCCGCCCACCGGCTTTCAGATTTCCAATATCCAAGGCGGCACCGGCGCCACCAACGTGATTCCCGGCGATTTGGACGTGAAGTTCAACTTCCGTTTCAGCACCGAAAGCAGCGAAAGCAGCCTGAAAAACGGGTGCACGAAAATTCTGGACGCGCACGGCTTTGAACTACACGCTCAGACTGGTCGCTCTCGGCCATCCCCTTCTAACCGGAAGCCGGCCGCCTGACCGACAGCGCCAAACGCGCGGTGCGCCAGGTCTGCGGCATCGACACCACGCTCTCCACCTCCGGCGGCACGTCCGACGGCCGCTTTATCAAGGCCATCGCCCGTGAGCTGATCGAGACTGGGGCTGGTCAACGCCACCATCCACCAGGTCAATGAAAAACGTGGAACTGGCCGATATTCCCAAGCTCTCGGCAATCTGACAGGCGATGCTCGCCGATCTGCTGGCAGCCTGAAAAAGGCGGGATCGAAAAAGCAGCCTGAAAAGCGTTTTTCGCCGCTTTCAGGCTGCTTTTTGCCGGATAAAGCGAGTTTATCAATCGGCGCAAATACGCTATATTGCCGCCTTGTCCGTTTGTCTGATTACCAAAGGAAAATACTATGTCCAAAAATCCTGATTGTGCCGGTGGGCCGCTATGCCAACAGCGGTGCCGTTGCTCAAGCCGTGGCCGCAACGCTTCCCGATGCGGCCGTTTTCCAATCCGCTGGCCGATGCCGAACGCGCCGAGCGCCTGCTCGCCGAAGGCAAGGGGCGACGACTGGCTCGATTTGCTGGTGGGCGAAGTCGGTGCGCTGCCGCAGCGGAATATCGTCATCCAGGGCATCCAGCCCGATGCCGACAACCTGCTGCTGTCGGCGCAGAATGTCGAACTGGCGCTGTCGTTTAATCGCGGCGGTGGTGTTTGCCGTCAGCGGCGACCATTCCGCCGAAAGCGCTCGCCGCGTGGCCGCCGCCAAGCAGACCTTCGCCGGCCGCGACGTGGTGTTCGCCGGCGTGGTCGCCGACAATCCGAAAACCGCCGAACTGGTGAAACTGCCGTATCTGGGCAGCGCCGCCAAAGCCGGAAAACACCGCCGCTTTGGCGCAAATCGCCAGCGACCGCGTATCGCCCGCGCAGTTCCGCTACAACATGATGCAGGCCGCCCGCAAGGCCAACAAACGCATCGTGCTGCCCGAAGGCGCCGAGCCGCGCACCGTGCGCGCCGCCGCCATCTGCCACGAAAAAGGCATCGCCCGCTGCGTGCTGTTGGCCAGCCGCCACGCGGTGCACGCCGTGGCGCAGGAATTGGGCATCGCCCTGCCGGACAGCCTGGAAATCATCGATCCCGAAAGCATTGCCGAGCAATACGTCGCGCCGATGTGCGAACTGCGCAAATCCAAAGGTCTGACCGAAGAGCAGGGCGCGAGCAGCTGCAAAGACACCGTGGTGCTCGGCACCATGATGATGGCGCAAAACGATGTGGACGGCCTGGTTTCCGGCGCCGTGCACACCACCGCCAACACCATCCGCCCCGCGCTGCAGCTGATTAAAACCGCGCCCAATGCCAGCATCGTATCCAGCGTGTTCTTTATGCTGCTGCCCGGCCAAACCGTGGTTTACGGCGACTGCGCAGTCAATCCCAACCCCACGCCCGAGCAGCTGGCCGAAATCGCCATCCAGTCGGCCGATTCGGCCAAAGCCTTCGGCATCGAGCCGCGCGTGGCGATGATTTCTATTCCACCGTCAATTCCGGCAGCGGCCCCGATGTCGATGCCGTTATCGAAGCGACCAAACTGGTGCGCGAAAAACGCCCCGATCTGGCGGTGGACGGTCCGCTGCAATACGATGCCGCCGTGGTCGAGAGCGTGGCCAAATCCAAAGCGCCAGACAGCGCCGTGGCCGGCAAAGCCACCGTGTTCGTCTTCCCCGATTTGAACACCGGCAACTGCACCTACAAAGCCGTGCAGCGCAACGCCAACGTGCTGAGCGTCGGTCCCATGCTGCAAGGCCTGCGCAAGCCGGTAAACGACCTTTCGCGCGGCGCGCTGGTGGAAGACATCGTCTCATACCATCGCCCTGACCGCCATCCAGGCCGAACAGATCGAGCAGGCCAAACTAAGCTGATTGGCCGGCATAGCAGCCTGAAAACCTGAATCGGTTTTCAGGCTGCTTTGCGCGGCAAACGGCGGAGAAATTCGGCATAAAAAGCCGCTGGAAAGCGGCTTTAAAAACTTGTGGCCAGAGGCGGGATCGAACTGCCGACACACGGATTTTCAGTCCGTTGCTCTACCAACTGAGCTATCTGGCCTTGCGAAAGACGCGCATTAAACCAAAGAAGGCCGCTCTTGGCAAGGCTTGGGCAGCCTGAAAATTTTTATCGGCATGAATTATATCGGATTAAAGTTTCGGGTATTGGCGAAACAGGCAGCCTGAAAGGCTGGGCGCGGTTTTCAGGCTGCTTGGGCGGGCTACATTTCCTGCGGGTCGATGTCGGCCGACCAGCGGATGCGGCGCTCGCTTTGCGTGTGCAGCGCCTGCACCCACAGCGATACGGCGCGGTGCAGGGCGGGGCGCGACGGGCTTTCGAGAAAGAGCTGCGCGCGCTCGCGGCCGGCCAGCCGCGCCATCAGCATCGGTACCGCGCCGAACTGCGACACTTCGGGCGGCAGCTGCGGGTGATTTGCTGCTTGATGCCGTTGAGCAGGGCGGCGGCTTTCGTCAAAAACGCGGGCGCGTCGGCGCGCAAGGCAGCCTGAAAACCGTAGGGCGGCAGGCCGTAGCGGCGGCGCTCTTCGCTCTCCTGCGCGGCAAAGGCGGCGTAGTCTTGGGCACGCACGGCGGCAAACAGCGGGTGTTCGGGCAGCTGGGTCTCGAATCAGCACCCGCCCGCTGCTGTCGGCGCGGCCGGCGCGGCCGGACACCTGCATCAGCTCGGCAAACAGGCGCTCGCCGCTGCGAAAGTCGAGTGCTGAACAGCGAGCCGTCGGCATTGAGCACCAGCACCAGGTTCAGGCGGGAAAAGTCGTGGCCTTTGGCGAGCATCTGGTGCCGACCAGAATATCGACGCTGCCGGCGGCCACCGCGGCATACAGCGTCTGCCAGTCTTGGCGGCGGGCGGTGGAATCGCGGTCCACCCGCTCGATGCGCGCCTGCGGCGCAGCAGGCGCAGGTGTTCTTCCACACGTTGGGCTGCCTTGTCCGAGCGCGCTCAAATCCTGATTGCCGCAGTCGGGGCAGCGCGGCGGCACCGGCAGCCTGAAATCACAGTGGTGGCAGCGCAGCTGGCCGGCGCGGCGGTGCAGCACCATTTTCGCCGCGCAGTGCGGGCAGCCGAAGCTGTGGCCGCAGTCGGAACAAAACAGGGCGGGGGCGAAGCCGCGGCGGTTCAGGTAAACCAGCGACAGCCCGCCCTGCGCCAGATTGTCGCGCAGCAGGGCAAGGGCTTGCGGCGACAGGCCGTGCTCGAGCTTGAGCTTGCGTGCGTCGAGAATTTCCACCTGCGGCGGCCGCGCCTGGCTGCGGGCGCGTTCGGGCAGCGTCAGCAGGCGGTAGCCGCCTCCTGCGCGTGGCGCCAGCTCTCCAGGTTGTGTGGCGCTGCCCAATCACCGCAGGGCAGCCGCTTTGCCGCGCACGCCATACCGCCAGATCGCGGGCGTGGTAGCGCAATTCGTTGTCTTGCTTGAACGAAGCGTCGTGTTCTTCATCGACCACAATCAGCCCCAGATCGGGCAGCGGCGTGAACACCGCCAGCCGCGTGCCGATCAGCAGTTTCGCTTCGCCGGACATTGCCCGCAGATAGTCGCGGCAGCGCTGGCCGGCGGGGGTCTGGCTGTGCAGCACCGCGGTGGGGACGCCGGGAAAAACGCCGCGCCACGCGCTCCATCAGCTGCGGCGTGAGATTGATTTCCGGCAGCAGAAACAGCACCTGCCGCCCCTGCTGCCAGCGCCTGCGCGGCGGCTTCGAAATAGACTTCGGTTTTGCCGCTGCCGGTGATGCCGTAGAGCAAAAAGTCTGATACGTGCCCAGGGCAGCCTGAATGGCTTGGGCGGCTTCGCTTTGGCCGGAGTTTAAGGGATGCGGCGTACTCAGCGGCGCGGAGGCGGCTTCGGCAAAGGTTTCCAGCCAGCCCTGCGCCTGCCATTGCGCCACGAGCTTGACCGCGTCCGGATGCAGGCTTTTCAGGCTGCCTGCGTCGGCGCCGTGTTCTTCCGCCAAGGCCCTGCCACAGCGCCAGCTGCCGGCGGGCGCGGGCGCTTGGCGCGGCTTAGGCGCGGCCGGCGGCGCTCAAACGGTGGCGCACGGGCGGCGCCGGCAGCGGCTGCGGGCGGCCTTCTTTCAAGCCCTGCGGCAGCGCGGCGAATACCGTCTGGCCGAGCGGGTAGTGGTAGTAGCGCGCGGCGAACGACACCAGCTCGCGCCAGTTGTCCGGCAGCGTCCAGCCGTCGGCCAGTATTTCGCCCACCGGCAGGATTTTGTCGGCGGCGATTTCGGGCGTGATGCCGCTTGCCCACACGATGCCCAAGACGGTTTTGCTGCGAAGGGGCACCAGCACGCAGCTGCCGGCGGCAATCGCTTGCGGGTGGCGGTAGGTGAGCAGGCCGATGGGGGTGTTCAGGGCGACGTGGTGGTAAATCGCGGCAATCGGACGGGGTTTCAGGCAGCCCTGAAAGCAGGGCTTGGGGCAGGGCAGGTGTTTTCAGGCTGCCCTTGCGTTTGTAAAGTCAAAAACAGCAGCCTGAAAGCGGCAAAACGGCTTTCAGGCTGCCTGAACGGGGCAAACGGGAATTCGGCGTTTAAAACCCGTTTTTCCATCATAATCTGGCCGGGGATTTTGTTGCGGTGCATGGCATAGCCCATGCCCAGCAGCGCTTTGAAAGTGTCCTGCACCATCTGCGGGTTGCCGCACAGCATAAAAGCGGCTGTGCTCTTTGCTGAAGGGCAGATCGAACGCGGCGCTGAGACTGCCGTTTTTCAGCGCTTCAGGCAGCCTGAAATGCAGCGTGCCTTCTTCCGTGCCGCGGGTGGTAACCGGCACGAAACGCAGCTTGTGCGCAAACTCACCCACCAGCGGATGCTCTTTCAGGCTGCCCAAAAATTCGTTGAACACCAACTCCGACGGATAAGACACCGAATGCGCCAGCGCCAGCGTATCGAAGCGCTGCCAGATTTCCGGCTGGTGCAGCATCGACAAAAAAACGGCGCGATGCCCGAGCCGGTGCACAGCATAAGCAGGGTCGCGGCCGTCGGAAAACGGCCGGGCAGGAAAAAAAGCCCTGCGCGGTTTTTGTCCAGCAAAATGCTGTCGCCTTCCTGGATTTTGTCCAGCAGCGCCGACATCGGCCCGCCCTCGATCAGCACCACGAAATACTCCAGCGTGTCGGCATATTCGGCAGAAATCACCGAATAGGCGCGCCAGATAAAAGCCTTCGCCTCGTAAAAGCCCAGGCGGGAAAACTGCCCCGCTTCAAAGCGGTAGCTTTCGGGGCGGGTGATGGCAAAAAGTCAGATGCTTGGGGCTGTGCCGCTTCACCCACAACACCCGCTCTTCGCTGAATTTCTGGTTTTCGCTCATAACATGGCCTTTCGGTTGAGCGCGGCGCGGCGCCGCAATTTCTTTACAGACGGAAACGATGGGCACATACGCGCGCCGCAGGCAGCCTGAAAGCCCGTTTGCACGCACTCGCGCGGCGCAGGCAGCCTGAAAACGCCGCGATTATAGCCGCTTTCAGGCTGCCTTGCCGCAGCCCCCACCTCCCGCCTTATCCGCCATGACCCCCAAGCCCCAAGCCCCAAAAACGCAAAATCAGCGGCGTGCTCTTGCTCGACAAAGCCGTCGGCATCAGCAGCAACACCGCCCTGCAGCAGGTGCGCCGCCTGTACCGCGCCGAAAAAGCCGGCCACACCGGCGTGCTCGACCCGCTGGCCGGCGGCCTTTTTGCCCGTAGTGTTTCGGCGAAGCCGCCAAGTTCGCCCAATACCTGCTCGATGCCGACAAAGCCTACACCGCCGCGCTCCAACTCGGGCACCGCCACCGCCACCGGCGATGCCGAAGGCGAAATCGTCGCCAGCGGCCGCGCCGACGTTTCCGCCGCCGAATTTCAGGCTGCCTGCACCGCGCTCACCGGCGCCATCCGCCAAGTGCCGCCGATGTTTTCCGCGCTCAAACACGAAGGCCGCCCGCTCTACGAATACGCCCGCAAAGGCATCGTGATCGAGCGCAAGCCGCGCGACATCGTCATCCGCCGCATCGACATCCGCGAGTTTGCCCCGCCGCACGCCGTGATCGACGTCTCCTGCAGCAAAGGCACCTACATCCGCACCCTCGGCCGAAGATATTGCCAAACAGCTCGGCACCTACGCCCATCTCACCGCCCTGCGCCGCACCGCCAGCGCCGGTTTCTCAGTAAACGACGCCCACACTTACGACCAGCTCTCAGCACTCACCGAAGCCGAGCGCGACGCACTGCTGCTGCCCTGCGACGCCATGCTCGCCCACCTGCCGCGCCCTAAACGCCGATGCCGACACCGTCCGCCGCCTGGCCTGCGGCCAAAGCGCCGCCCTGCCGCCGGACTTCGCTACGAGTTTCCGACATTTTCAAGCAGCCTGAAAGCCTGTCAGAGCGCCCGCTGCGCATCTACGCCCCCGACGGCCGCTTCGCCGGCCTCGCCCACTGCGTCTCCGGCAGCCTGAAAGCCCTGCGCATGATGAGCGCGGCGCAGGAAATGTGAAGCGCCAAACGCAAAAAGCAGCCTGAAACCATGATTTTGGTTTTCAGGCTGCTTTTTCTTGTTCTGGCAGTCTATGGCAGTCTGAAAACTCTCGCCCGAATCGGGTATTTTTCCGAGCGCAGTCAAAAGCAGCGGCCAAACCGGGTGCCGCAATGCTTTCAGGCTGCCTTGTCTGTTGCAAAGCAGCCTGAAAAGTATTTAGCGCGCCGTTTCGCCGCCATCAGATAGCAGCGGCGCGTACATCATCACCGCATGGTTGACCGCCAGCAGGGTTTCTTCGCCGCTTTTTCGCCCACGCGCACGATGCGGTTGTGGCGGGTGTAGCCGCCCCAGGGCTGCTGGACGATGCGGTGGTCGCGCTCTTCGACGCGGTAGCGCTCGGCCGGTTCGGCGCTGCACAGCAGTTCGCCGTTCAGGTCGGTTTCGTCCAGCCACAGGCGGATACGGAAATGGTGCGGCGTCGGGTTGTACGCCTGCAGGTCGATGTAGTTGTAGGCCAGCGTGGCGCCGGCGCCGAAAGGCACGCTGCGGGCGACGCCAGGGAAGACGTCGTAGCTGTGGCGGTAGCGCTCGGTGATTTCCAGCGGGCTGTGGGCAAACAGCCAAAACAGCAGATTGCCGAGCTGGCACAGCCCGCCGCCGGTGCCGCTGCCGATCTGCCCGTTGGCCAGCACCAGCCCGGGCAGATAGCCTTTGCGCCGCGTCGGCCGGCCGACCAGCCGCCACACCGAAAAGGTCTGTCCCGGCGCGATTACGGTATCGTGCAGATGCCGCAGCGCCAGCGCCAGATTGGCGCGCTTGTTTTTCCTGCAAACGCATATCGACGCCCCTGCAAGAGGCGCAGCACGGGCGAATGGTGGCGGAACACCAGATGCGGCGTTTCGGGCTGTTTTTGCGGCCGTGCCCAGCTGATACCGCCGAAAAGCCACTGCCAGCGGCGCTTGAAAATAAAATACTCGCGCCCGAGCCACAGGCGCAGCGGGCTGCGGTAAAGGGGGTTGGGCGACTTTTTGGCTTGTTTGGCATGTTTCTCCTTTGTGTTTATTGCCGGCAAGGCAGCCTGAAAAATTCTTGGGCAGTTTCAGGCTGCTGTGTTCGGGAATGACGGCGTTTAAGAGTGGGATCGGGCTTGCTAGCTTTCAGGCTGCCTGTAACGACCGGACGTTTAACGGATGCCCATGCTTTAGCAAGGCAGCCTGAAAACCGTATCAACGGCTTTTTCAGGCTGCTTTGGCTTTTCTGCCGCATTCTGCCACCAGTCGCCGCTGCCGCTGCTGCGGCTGTCGAACAGCTCGCCGAGCATCGGGGTGAGCAGGGGCAGGCCGCGTTGGCGGGCGAAGGCGCTGCTGCGGCGCACGGGTTCGTCCCAGGCGTGGCGGGCGAGACTGAACATGCCCCAGTGGATGGGCATCAGGCGGCGGGCGCCGACGTCGAGCGCGGCCTGCACGGTTTGGTGCGGAAACATGTGGTTGTCCGGCCAGCGGCGGTCGTACTGGCCGTTTTCGACAAAGGCGAGGTCGAAACCGCCGAAGCGACGGCCGATTTCGGCAAAATGGCGGCCGTAGGCGGAATCGCCGCTGAAATAAAACTGCTCGCCGGCGGCGGCCAGCACCCAGCCGGCCCATAGGCTGCGGTTGCGGTCGCCAATGCCGCGCGCGCAGTCGTGGCGGGCGGGGACGGCGGTCAGCGTAAGATGGCCGATGCGGATTGGTTGGTACCAGTCGGCAATGCGGATGCGTTCGGCAGGCACGCCCCAGTGTTTGAGCCATACTTCGACGCCGAGCGGGGCGACAAACAGCGCGCCGCCGGTGGCAAAGCGGCGCACAAAGGCTTCTTCGAGATGATCGTAATGGCCGTGGCTGATCAGGACGACATCCAAAGGTGGCAGCGCGGCGGCGGGCACCAGCGGCGGCTGGAAGCGGCGGAACATCCAGCGGTAGGGCGAGGCGGCGGCGCCGAAAACGGGGTCGGTTATCAGGGTTCAGGCCGCCGATGCGCGCCAGAAGGGTGGAATGGCCGAACCAGATAAAGCGGGCGGTTTCGCCGTTTTTCGCTGTTTTCAGGCTGCCTGAACGGGGAAAAAGTCGGGAGCAATAACCGGCAGCGGCTGCGGCGGAAAAACGGTCTTTACGGCGGAACATCATCGGCGCCACGGCGGATGCGGCATCGAGCGGGCGCACTACCCGCTGCGGCTCGGGGTTGAAAAACGGCCGCTGGCGGGGTTGTAGTGATCGCTGGCGGGATAGGTCGGCCAGCGGCAGCTTTCCTAATCATGTTGTAATTCCGGGTCGGTCAGCTCGGCCACCACTTCTTCCATTTCCATAAAGCGCGAGCCTTTGACCAGCACGCTGGCGTTTTCGGGCAGAACGTGGGTGATCACCTGGATCAGCGGGTCTTTGGCGGCGAACCACAGGGCCGTCGGCGCCGAAGGTTTCGGCGGCTTCGACGCTGTAATCGCCGACAAAATACGCCGCTTCGATGCCCTTTGTCGCGGGCGTAGGCGCCGATTTCGGCGTGCATGGCGCCCGCTTCGTCGTCGCCCAACTCGCCCATGTCGCCCATCACAAACACGCGCGGCGCGGGCAGCGCAGCCAGCACGTCGATGGCGGCTTTCATACTGTCGGGGTTGGCGTTGTAGGTGTCGTCGATAATCATGCTGCCGCGGATGCCGGCTTTGCGTTGCAGGCGGCCTTTGATATTGGTAAAACGTGCGAGACCGGCGGCAATCTCGGACAGCGGCACGCCGGCCTGCAGTGCCAGCGCGGCGGCGGCGCAGGCATTGGCGACGTTGTGGCGGCCGGGCGCGGGCAGGACGACGCTTGCCGTTTCTCTGCCGCACACCAAATCGAAGGTGCTCTCAAAGGGCTGCAGGACGATGTTTTGCGCGTGGACGTCACCGCTTTCGATGCCGAAGGTTTGGGTGTTGACGCCCAATTCGGCGCAGGCAGCCTGAAAAATACCGGCGTGGGCGTCTTCCAGCGGCACCAGCGCGGTGCCGTCTGCCGCCAGCCCCCTGATAAATCTCGCTTTTTGGCGCGGGCGATGTCCGCCGTGCCGTCAAAACCGCAGCCGACGTGCGCCCGCTGTGCGTTATTAACCAGCGCGGCATCGGGGCGGGCAATGCGGGTCAGCGCCGCCAGCTCGCCGGCGTGGTTCATGCCCATTTCGATCACGGCGTAGCGGTGCGTATCGCGCAGCGCCAGCAGGGGTCAGCGGCGAGGCCGATGTGGTTGTTGAAATTGCCCGCCGTCGCCAGCACCGCATCGGCGCCGAACTTGGCACGCAGCACGGCGGCCAGCATTTCCTTCACGGTGGTTTTGCCGCTGGAGCCGGTGATGCCGAACACCTGCGGGTTCACCACCCGCCGCCATGCCGCCGCCAGTGTTTGCAGCGCCGCCAGCGTATTGGCTACCGCAAAGCAGCCTGAAAGAGCGGCGCAGTCGTCGCGCGACACCAGTGCATAGGCGCCGCGCGACAGCACATCGGCAACAAAATCATGGCCGTCGCGGTTTTCGCCCGCCAGGGCAACAAACAAATCCCCGCCTGCACCTGACGGCTGTCGATCAAAAACGCGGCCGATGGCGGCATTGTGCGCGGGGGCAGGGAGATTCAGGGTTTGGGCAACAAATTCAAGGGTGAGATTGGGCATGGTGGTTTTTCTGGGTTGGGGGTGGAACGGGGTTTCAGGCTGCCTAGGGGCGGCTGTAGGGGCGGATGCTGGTATCCGACCGTTCGGGCAGGCCGTGTTATAGCTGGTTTTCCTGCGGGGAGATGTCGGATTCAAGAATCCGACCTACGGACTACGTGGAAATGACTGCATAAATGGGTTTCAGGCTACCCTGCAAAAGGCGGCATTTTATCTTTTTCAGGCTGCCTTTTGGGGCAAAAGGCAGCCTGAAAAACTGTGCGGCGTTCAAATTCCATAGGGCACGGATGTTAGTGCAAGCGGTTCGGGGTTTTTGCGCCACCCAGCGGACAGCCAGTTCGCACAGGCGCTCGGTAAGCGATATCGTCGGTTTCGCTGATGGTGCGGCAGATGTGTTCGGCTTCTGCGATTTCGTTATCGGGCAGCTGTTTGCCTTGGCGCAGGTAGTTTGGTAGGGTGGCGAGCATGGCGCTGTAACCAAGATGCCAGTTTGTTTTGCCGTTGCGGTAGAGTTCGCTGCGGATGCGTCCGGCAACGCGGACGGCTTCGCCCTGCATGGTGGCAGCATGACCGGAAGCGGGCACGAGCAGCCGCCAAGCGTCGTCGTAGCGCGCTTGCCAATCGTCGCCTTGCAGCACGATGGGGGAATGAGCATCGTGCAGGGTGTGGGTTGGCACAGGCTCGATGCCGAACAGTTCGCACAGGCGCAATACGGCGGCTTCGTTGCGCGCAATATCGGGCGCAGCGGCGGGGTCGGTGCGGTGTGATACAAAGTCTTCGCTGATGCGGCGCACCAGTTCGCGGCTTTTGTTGTCAGGAGTGATGCCAGCGGCAAGCAGGGATTTCGGCGCCGGGTGTTATCGCCGCAACATTGGTGTAATCGGTTTGGCGCAACGCGGCTTCCAGCGGGGTGTCGCCCGCATTGTTCGGCAGGCTTGGGGCGGCGCCGTGTTCCAGCAGAACGCGCAGGGCTTCGGGGTAGAAACAGGCTTGGTGCAGCGGGTATTGCCTGCCCAATCGCGGGCCTGGATGTCGGCGCCGCGTGCAAGCAGCAGGCGGACGGCTTTAGGGGGTGGACGGCGGCGGCGTGCAGGGCGGTTGTGTCCGCGCGATTCCGTGCATGAATGTCGGCACCGTTGTCCAAGAGCAGGGTAATTTTTTGCCAGGATTGCTGTGGGGGCGTCAAAGCGCAAACCTTCTTCGTCAAACAGCCTTTGATGCGCTTGCTCGCTTGCCGCATGTTTGGCATGGGCAATCAGCGGAGTGTCGCCGAAGTGGTCGCATCGCTCGGTATCGGCGCCGTGTTCCAGCAGCCAGCGCATCTGTTCAATCGTAAGCTCGGCAAACGAAAGCGCGGGCGTTTTCAGGCTGCCGCGCTCGGTGGCGTTGGTGTCGGTATCGGCAAACAGGGCAGCGAATTCGGTTATGCGCGTTGCGGCGGCACAGTTGGGCGAAGTCTTTGGGCAGGGTTTTCTTTTTGGCCGCGGCATGTTTGGGGCAATATGTTTTTCAGGCTGCTTTTCGGTTTGGCATGCGCAGGCAGCCTGAAAACTATTCGCCGCCGTCGTAGCGGTACACGGTTTCGGCGTCGGCGGCGAGAAAAGGCTTGGGGAAACAGGTATTCGCCGCGAAATACGGCAACATCGAGATACTGCCATTGCGGCTCGAAGGCGGCGCCCTGGCGGCGCACGGCGTCGAGAACCAGATGGGTGCAGTAAAACGGGTTTTCGCTGCGGGCGGTGAGCACGAACGAGCGGCCTTGCTGGGCGGCGGCATCGGCGGCGGCGGCGCGGCGCTGCTCGGCGGTGAGAAAGCGCGGGCGCAGCACCAGCACGGCGTCGGCTTTGTCGGGCGCGAGAAACTGGCGCAGCGGTGTGAGCAGCACTTGGTCGGAATGGGCGGGTCGTCGTCGGTGGTGGCGTGGGCGATGATGACCTGCGGCGCGGTCTGCACCACCATGCCGATGTGCGAATAGCGGCTGCGGCTGAGTCGGCGGATAAGGGCGCTGTCGGCGCCGGTGCCGCCGCGCAGTATCCAGTCGCCGCGTTGCAGCAGCGCGGCGGCGGGCAGTGGAATGGCGGCGCGGTAGGGGAAGAATGATGTGCAGAGCGCCAGCGGCAGCAGAACGCACAGCAGGCGGCGGAATAAACGGGGCATGGGGTTTCGGGCTGGAATTTTGGCGGAAACTTGGGCAACGGTATCTTCCAATACCGTCATTAGCTTACGCAAGTCCGCTACGCTACCCCCGCGCAGGTGGGAATCCGGTTTCGGCTTGGGCGTCGGACGGTTTTTCCAAGCATTAGCGAATACCTGCCGAGATTCCCGCCCTGCGCGGGGGTAGCGTAGCGGACTTGCGTAAGCTAATGACATCGGCGGAGGCTTTCAGGCTGCTTTTGGCGTTGCAGAAACCGGATGTCGGCAAGGCTTAAAGCCGGATTTTCCACGCGCCGTCGCTTTCGATCAGGCGCACGTTTTCGTGGCGGCTGTCGCCTTTTTTGAATTTGACCAGCACTTTGACGGTAGCACGCTGCTGGCCGTCGTCGCGGGCGGGGGCGGCTTCGGCGGCTTCGGTGGTGATTTCGTCCACGCCGCCGCGCTGCTCGGCATAGGCTTTTTGCGTTCGACGGCGGCTTTCACCTTGCCGCGCAGCATGTCTTCGACGCCGCTTTTCGCTTTGTCGGCGTCGGAAAGGTAAACCATCGACACCACCGCGTCGGCATCGCCGGCATAGCTTTTTTCGACAAAGGTTTTGGCGGCGGATTCGGGGCTGGACGAGGCGCCGGAGCAGGCGGCCAGCAGCAGGCCGAGCGCGGCGGCGGCGAACAGGCGGGCAGTTTTTCAGCGTTTTCATTATGACGGCTTTCGTTAGGGGTGGGAGCGCCGATTGTGCAGGATGCCGCCCGCTGCGGCAAGGCTTTTTGCGTTTTCAGGCTGCTGGAGGCAGCCTGAAAGTTTGGGGGCAGATTGGTTTCGGCATAAGTAACAAATTTACTGCTAAAAACCCTCTGCAGGCCTTATGCTGCAAGGCTTTAAGCGGAGTCAAAGGTTTTGAACACAAAAATGCCTTTTTCTGCGGCTCAAAACAGGTCAAAAAGAACGGAAAGCATCAGGGCGTCCAACAGTACAAATGCCAATGCTGCAATAAGTATTTCAACGGCGGTAAACGAATAGACCCACAAGCCCTATGGCGAAAGCCTACACCGCAGGCAAACAAACTGCCGCACAGCTTGCCGCTGCCTGCGGATGCAGCCGCCAAACCATCCTGCGCCATCTCAAAAAAGCCGCGCCCAAAGCACAGTTTGCCGCACCCCAATGCGCCAACGTCGTGATGGATACCACCTACTTCGGGCGCCGTTTCGGTGTCATGGTTTTGTTCGACAGCATCAGCGGCAAAGCGCTCTCGGTAACCGAAGTCAAAAACGAAACCAACGCCCTTTACGCCGAAGCCATCGGCAGTCTGAAAGCCAAAGGCATTGAATAAAAAGCATCGTTTGCGACGGCCGTAAAGGTCTGCCGCAGTTATTCCCCGATATTCCCGTGCAACTATGCCATTTTCACCAAGTCAAAACCGTCGGCCGCTACCTGACGCGCAACCCACAAACGGCTGCGGGGCAAGGGCTGTGGCACTTGGCACTGACATTAAAAAGCGGCCGCAGAGCCGGCTTTGAAAGCAGCCTGAAAGCATGGTTCGAACGGCACAAAGACTTCTTCAACGAACGCACAAAGAACCCCGAAACGGGTAAATCCTACTACACCCATCCCAGACTACGCAGCGCCTATTTCAGCCTGAAACGGAACATGGGCAACCTGTTTGTGTTTGAGGAACATCCCGAGTTAGATATCCCAAACACCACCAATCTGCTTGATGGGGCATTTGCCGGATTAAAGCGGCATTTGGAGTGCCATCACGGCATGAGTAAAAGCTAGCAAGATAAAGTTTATTAAGGATTATTTTTTTCTGAAAAAAATAAATTTTCGGCAGTAAATTTGTTACTTAGTGCCCCGTTTCTCAGATTGAGCAGTAAATTTGTTACTTATGCCTTGGTTTCAGGCTGCCTTGTCCATCAAAAGGCAGCCTGAAACGTTGGTAAAACCCCGGCTAATAACTGCGCGGCCAGTATGCCGTTTGCTGCGCGCGTTCTGCGAAAAAAACTGCGCCAGCGCGTCGTACTGCATGGCGGCGCTGTCGTTTTGGTTGCACAGGCGGCGGCAGGCGTCGCTGTCGGGCAGGGCTTGCAGGTACCAGCCGATGTGCTTGCGGGCGATGCGGGTGCCGGCGGCTTCGCCGTAAAACTCGTGGATGGCGCGGATGTGTTCGAGCGCGGTGGCGGCGGCAGCCTGAAAGGCTTGCGGCGGCGGCAGACTGCCGTGGGTAAGATAGTGGCGGATGTCGGCAAACAGCCAGGGCTGCCCCTGCGCGGCGCGGCCCACCATTACGCCGTCGGCGCCGGTTTCTTGGAGCACGGCGGCGGCTTTTTGCGGGCTGGCGATGTCGCCGTTTACCCACAAAGGCAGGCTGGTGCGGCGTTTGACTTCGGCAATCAGCGCGTATTCGGCTTGCCCGCGGTACATCTGGCTGCGGGTGCGCCCGTGCACCGCCAGCGCGGTGATGCCGGCCTGCTCGGCCATTTGGGCGATGCGCGGCAGGTTTTTGTGTTCGTCATCCCAGCCGAGGCGGGTTTTCAGGGTAACGGGCACATCAACGGCGGCCACCACGGCTTTGAGGATGGCTTCGACCAGCGGCTCGTTTTGCAGCAGGGCGCTGCCGGCGAGTACGTTGCAGACTTTTTTCGCCGGGCAGCCCATATTGATGTCGATCAGCTGCGCGCCCTGCTCAACGTTGTAGCGGGCGGCGGCGGCCATTTCTTCGGGGCGGCTGCCGGCAATCTGCACGGCGATCACGCCTTCTTCGCCGCTGCGGTCGCTGCGGTGGCGGGTTTTTCTGGTGTGGCGCAGGGAGAGATCGCTGCTGATCATTTCGCCCACTGTCCAATCGGCGCCGAAGCGGCGGGCGAGCTGGCGGAAGGGTTTGTCGGTGATGCCGGGCCATCGGCGCAAGGGCAATGGCGGGAGCGGGCAGGGGTGTAGTGGGCGATGTGCATGTTGATAAGGCAAAGGCAGCCTGAAAAGTGGATTGGGGCTTTTCAGGCTGCTTGGTTGCGGCACAGGGCTTACAGGCCGGAGAGCAGGGCGGTGTCTTGCGCGATCATCAGCTCTTCGTTGGTGGGGATGACCACGGCAACAGCCGGGCTGTCGGCGGTGGTGATCACGCCGGCTTTGCCGAAGCGGGCGGCCAGGTTGGCGTTGTTATCCAGCTTCAGACCGAGGAATTCGCAGTAACCCAGCACTTTGGCGCGGACGACGTCGAGTTTTCGCCGATGCCGCCGGTAAAGGCCAGCACGTCCAAACCGCCGGCGGCTACGGCCATGGAGGCAACGTATTTGGCCAGGCGGTAGGTGAAGATTTCCAGCGCGAGCTTGGCGCCTTCGTGGCCTTTTGGCGGCTTCTTCTTCGATGGTGCGGCAGTCGTTGGACAATTCGGAAATGCCCAAGAGGCCGCTTTGCTTGTTCAGCACGTCGGTGATTTCTTTGATGCCCATGCCGGTGTTGTCGGCAAGGAACTGGTAAACGCTGGCGTCGATGTCGCCGCTGCGGGTGCCCATTACCAGGCCTTCGAGCGGAGTCAAACCCATGCTGGTGTCTTGCGACTGGCCGTTTTTAATGGCGGCGATGGAAGCGCCGTTGCCCAAGTGGGCGATTACCAGGCGCAGGCTTTTGAGGTCTTTGCCGAGGAAGCGCGCGGTTTCGTCGGCCACGAAGCGGTAGCTGGTGCCGTGGAAGCCGTAACGGCGCAGGTGCAGCTCGCGGTAGTATTTGCGCGGGATGGCGTAGGTGTAGGCATGCTCGGGCATAGTTTGGTGGTAGGCGGTGTCGAACACGGCGACATTGGGCAGGCCTTTGAAGATTTCCTGCGCGGCGCGGATGCCCAACAGGTTGGCGGGGTTGTGCAGCGGCGCCAGCGGGATGCAGCGCTCGATGGCGTCGATGACTTTGCTATCGATCAGCACCGATTCGCTGTACTCTTCGCCGGCGCTCACCACGCGGTGGCCGATGGCGCCGATGCGGCTCTCGAGCCCGTGTTTTTCAATTCCTGCAAGAGCGCGCCGACGGCGCCGGTGTGGTTAGGGGGCGTCGCTCAATTCCACGCGCTCTTTGTTGCCGTTGATTTTTAAAGGTGATGTAGGCATCGGGCAGATTGAGCTTTTTCGGCCAGGCAGCTCAAAAAGCACGTCGCCGTTGTCTTTTGTTGACGACCGCGCCTTTGAGCGAGGAGCTGCCGCAGTTCAATACTAAAATCAGTTTGTCGGACATTTCGTTTTCCTTTTGAGGTTTGATGTTGGACTTCTTCAGGCAGGCAGCCTGAAAGCGCGGCATTTTAACAAATAATCCCGCCGATTCAGGGGAAAAATATTCGGCAGCCTGAAAGGCGGTGCGGGGTTTTCAGGCTGCCTTGCGCCGGCGCAGAAGCTTGGCGGCGGGCAGCACCAGGGCGCAGACGGCGCTGCCGATTGCCAGTCCGGCCAGCAAATCGCCCAGCATGCCGGCGGCGCCGCCATCGAGCGCCAATGCCTGCATCAGATGGTGCAGCGCCGGAATATTGTGAACGAAAATGCCGCCGCCCACGGTAAACATTGCCAGCGTGCCGATTACGCCCAACAGGCGCATAAACCACGGCATCAGCAGCAAAATGGCGCGGCCGAGCAGCGGCAGCAGGCGGCCGCCGCGGCGCAGCAGGGCGGCACCGAAATCGTCTGCCTTCACCACCGCCGCCACCAGCCCGTACACGCCGGCGGTAATGGCGATTCCCACGGCGCAAAGGGCGAGGATTTTTAACGGTGGTCGATGCTTCCTGCAGGCTGCCCAGCGCGATGATGACGATTTCGGCGGACAGGATAAAGTCGGTGCGGATGGCGCCGCGGATTTTGCTTTTTCTCGTCGCCGGCGATGTGGTCGGGTACGGTGTCCGGCGTTTCGTCGGGCGGTGGAACAGGCGGTGCAGCAGTTTTTCCGCGCCTTCAAAGCACAAATAAGCGCCGCCGGCCATTAAGAGCGGCAGCACCAGATAGGGCGCGTACACCGACAGCAAAAGCGCCAGCGGCACCAGTATCGCCTTGTTCAGCAGCGAGCCTTTGGCCACCGCCCACACAATCGGCAGCTCGCGCTCGGCGCGCACGCCGGTAATCTGGTTGGCGTTTAAGGCCAGATCGTCGCCGACCACGCCGGCGGTTTTTTTGGCGGCCACTTTGGTCATCAGCGATACGTCGTCAAGCACCGAAGCGATATCGTCGAGCAGGGTAAACAGCGAGGAAAAAGCCATTTGCGTTCCTTGAAAAAGGGGAGGGGAAAAAGGGTTTTGCCGGCAATTATAATGGATGGCGCCGCCAAAGCGGCAGGCAGCCTGAAAGTAAGTCCCCTTGTCTTGCCCGCCGCCGCGCGGGCGGCTACACTGCGCCGAACGCAAACAGCCTTTCAGGCAGCCTGAAACCACCCAAGGAGCAGACATGCAGATCGAACAGGTATTGGCAGTATTGAAAAACGTGCAGAACCACATCTGCGCCGAATTGGAAGCCGAAGAAAACGGCGCGCGTTTCGTGCCCGACGCCTGGAGCAGCGCGCTGGGCGGCGGCGAGAGCCGCGTGCTGAAAAACGGCGCGGTATTCGAGCAGGCCGGCGTGAATTTTTCCCACGTTAAAGGGCAGGCGCTGCCCGCCGCCGCCACCGAGCGCCGCCCCGAACTGGCCGGCGCCCCGTTTGAAGCCGCCGGCGTATCGCTGGTGATCCACCCGCGCAATCCCTATGTGCCCACCAGCCACGCCAACGTGCGCTTTTTCACCGCTCGCCCCGCCGGCCGCGAGCCGGTATGGTGGTTCGGCGGCGGCTTCGATCTGACGCCGTTTTATCCCTTCGACGAAGACATCCTGCACTGGCACCGCACCGCCCAAGCCGTCTGCCAGCCCTACGGCGAGGGCGTTTATGCCGAGTTCAAACACTGGTGCGACGAATATTTCTATCTCAAGCACCGCGGCGAAACCCGCGGCGTCGGCGGCCTGTTTTTCGACGATCTCAACCGCTGGGATTTCGAGCGCAGCCTGAATTTTCTCAACGAAGTCGGCCACGCCTACGCCGCCGCCTACCGTCCCATCGTCGCGCGGCGCAAAAAAACACCGCCTACGGCGAGCGCGAGCGCCAGTTCCAGCTTTACCGCCGCGGCCGCTATGTGGAATTCAATCTGGTGTGGGACAGGGGCACGCTCTTCGGCCTGCAGAGCGGCGGCCGCACCGAAAGCATTTTTGATGTCGATGCCGCCTTTGGTGCGCTTCGAGTACCAATACCGCCCTGAAGCCGGCAGCCCCGAGGAAAAACTCAACGCCTACTTGCAGGCGCGCGACTGGCTGGGTTTGGAGCGGGGATGACGGGGGTGTTCAGAAAAACAAAGCAGCCTGAAAACGGTTTGGCCGCTTTAAGGGGTGGGTGATGGGAGCAGATTCAGATGATTATGTACGGCGCATTTAAAGTCTTGTTGATTGCCTATTTCGCAACCCTTGCCCTGTATCATTTTTATGCCGCCAAGATTAAGCACCGGGTTGATCCGCGCGTCAGGTTCAGCAAGGTGGCGGTGTGGAATAAGGTGGACGAACTCAGGCGCGAAGGCGTCCGCGAAGCGAAAACCGCCTATTTTTCTGGGTGCTGGCCAATATCCTGCTGGCGGTGATGTTTGGTATTTTCTGTTTGAATATCGGCAGCGTTAGGCCGGATTTTTGCATCCGGCCTGAGATGTGGTTGATGGTAGAGCAGCCTGAAAAACCGGATTTGCGGTTTTCAGGCTGCTTTTTGATGGACGGTTTGTAGAGAGTGGCGGACGGTTTTTCAGGCTGCTTGGGATTTCTCTCGCAACGGCTTTGCGGTTTGATCTGACTATGCTGCCCGTCCGACCTTTGCGCTCCATCGCCGCGTGGCGACTTACTTTCTTTGCGTCGCCAAAGAAAGTAGGCAAAGAAAGGCGACCCTGGTTGCAGGCCGCGCTTGAGCGCGACTTCCCTCACGCCGCACAGTTTTCTGAGCGCAGGCGAACTCGCCTTGCTTGGGGGCAAGGCGAGTTCGCACGCTTGAATCCGGAAAAAGCCGCGCTCTGTTCGGCTGCGCCAGGGGATAGGGCGGCAGTAGCAAACCTCACTGCAAGGCAGCCTGAAAACTGATTTATGGTTTCAGGCTGCTTTTAATGGGCGGTTTGGAGCAGGTAAACGGGGTAGCGGGCGTAGGGGTGCACACCGTGCACCACAACAACGAATCAAACCCCCTGCCTGATCGACAAGCTACTAGCAAAAGCAGCCTGCGAAGCTAAAACTTTTCAGGCTGCTTTCGTTCTTTGACCGGCGCAAATGCTTTACCGGCGGCGTTCCATTACCGCAGCGAAAAAGCCGTCGGTGCTGTGGCGGCCGGTGTCCAGCTCCAAAAAGCGGCCGGTGTCGAGCGGGATTTTTGGGCGCGCAGGATGTCGGCGGCATCGAGTTCGGCAAAAATCGGGGTGGGCGGCGAGAAAGGCGGCGGCTTGGGCGGCGTTTTCGGCGGGCAGCACGCTGCAGGTGGCATATACCAGCCGGCCGCCGGGGCGTACCAGCTGCGCGGCGGCGGCGAGGACCGACTGCTGCAGGCGGACGAGTTCGGCCACGCTGTCGGGGTTGTGGCGGTATTTGAGATCGGGCTGGCGGCGCAGGGTACCCATGCCGGAGCAGGGGGCATCGACCAGCACGCGGTCGGCTTTGCCGGCCAGGCGCTGCAGTCGGGCGTCGTGTTCGTGGGCGATGCGCTCGACGCGGACGTTGGTGAGGCCGGCGCGCTCGAGCCGCGGTTTGATGTTGGCGAGGCGTTTTTTCGGCGGTGTCAAAGGCGTAGATGCGGCCGCTGCCGGCCATTTGGGCGCCGATGGCGAGGGTCTTTGCCGCCGGCGCCGGCGCAGAAATCGACTACGGTTTCGCCGCGGCGGGCGCCGAGCAGCAGCGCCAGCAGCTGGCTGCCTCGTCTTGGACTTCGAGCGCGCCGCCGGCAAACAGCGGATGGCCGGCCAGCGACGGTTTGCCGCCGATGCGGATGCCATGCGGCGCGTAGGGGCGTGGCGGCGGTGCCGGCAAACTCGGCTTGCAGCTGCGGCAGGGATTTTGCTGCGCCGCGCTTTAAGGGTGTTGACGCGCAAATCGAGCGGTGCGCTTTGGCGCTGCTGCGGCCGAAAGCCAGTATGCGCGCGTCGTCCCAGCCGCCTGCGCGCAGGGTGTCGGTCAGCCATTGCGGCAGCTCGGATGCGGTGTTCAGGCAGCCTGAAAAAAATCGGTTTGGGCGGCGCGAGCGAGTAGTTCGCACTCGGCTTCGCCGGCCAGCGCGGCGGCATCTGCGCCGCCAAACTGCAGCGCCAGCAGGGCGGCGGCGCGGGTGTGGCGGGGCGCATCGGGCAGCAGGGCGAGGATTTTCTGGTAGTGGCGCAGCGCGGCGAAAAATGGTTTCGGCAATGCGGTGCCGGTCTTGGCGGCCGAGCTTTTGGGATGGCGGCGCCAATAGGGCGGCCAGCAGGGCATCGGCCGGGCGCTCGAAAGTAAGCACTTCGGCAAGGACGGCGGCGGTGTGAGCAAGGCGGGCGGGTGTCATAAGGGAAAAACAGGCGCGGCGGGCAAAGGGCGGCATTGTAGCCGATTCGGCGGCGGGCGCACGTTTTTCAGGCAGCCTGAAAGCGCTTTTTCAGGCTGCCTGCACCGGCAAATATGCGTGCGGCTGCCCGATGGCGGCAAACTCGGTTACAATGCCCGCGCAGCGCTGCGGCGCTGCGCTTCCGACTATCCGCCCAAACAGGAGAAAAAAATATGTTTTCCAAAAGTCTGACCATCGAAAAATTCGACCTCGAACTCGCCGCCGCCATCGCCGCCGAAAAACCAACGCCAGCAAGACCATGTCGAGCTGATTGCCTCGGAAAACTACGTCAGCCCCGCCGTGATGGAAGCGCAGGGCAGCCAGCTTACCAACAAATACGCCGAAGGCTATCCCGGCAAACGCTATTACGGCGGCTGCGAGCATGTCGATGTGGCCGAGCAGCTGGCGATCGACCGCGTGAAAAACTTTTCGGCGCTGCCTATGCCAACGTGCAGCCGCATTCCGGCTCGCAAGCCAACCAAAGCCGTTTACACTTCCGTGCTCAAACCCGGCGACACCATTTTGGGTATGAGCTCTGGCGCACGGCGGCCACCTGACCCACGGCGCGAGCGTCAATATTTCCGGCAAGCTCTATAACGTGGTGGCCTACGGTTTGAACGAAGACGAAATTTTTGGACTACGACGAAGTCGAACGCCTCGCGCTCGAACACAAGCCGAAAATGATCGTAGCCGGCGCATCGGCCTCACGCGCTGGAAATCGACTGGGCGCGCTTCCGCCAGATTGCCGACAAAGTGGGCGCGTATTTATTCGTCGATATGGCGCACTACGCCGGCCTGATTGCCGCCGGCGAGTATCCCAATCCCGTGCCGCACGCCGATTTTGTTACCACCACTACCCACAAAAACCCTGCGCGGCCCGGCGCGGCGGCGTGATTCTCTGCCGCGACACCACCCAGCGAAAAAGCGCTCAACTCGGCGATTTTTTTCCCAGCCTGCAAGGCGGCCCGCTGATGCACGTGATCGCCGCCAAAGCCGTGGCCTTTAAAGAAGCGCTGCAACCCGAGTTCAAAAACCTACGCCAAACAGGTGAAAGCCAACGCCCAGGCAATGGCCGAAGAGCTGGTCAAACGCGGTCTGCGCATCGTAACCGGCCGCACCGAAAGCCATCTGTTTTTTTGGTCGATCTGCGCCCGAAAAACATCACCGGCAAAGCCGCCGAAGAAGCCCTGGGCAAGGCGCACATTACGATTAACAAAAACGCCATCCCCAACGACCCGGAAAAACCCTTTTGTAACCAGCGGCATCCGCGTCGGTACTTCGGCAATTACCACCCGCGGCTTTAACGAAGCTGATGCCCGCGCACTCGCCAACCTTGTTGCCGACGTGCTCGACAATCCCGACGACGAAGCCAACCTCGCGCGCGTCGCCGAAAAGGTCAAAAGCGCTGTGCGATAAAAATCCGGTGTACGGCGCGTAATTGAATTGCGCGGATAGATAAAGGCAGCCTGAAAATGGGAAATTCCGTTTTCAGGCTGCCTTTTTGTCTTCCAATCACCTTTTTACGATTATTGAACACAGTGCAAAGCAACGGTTACAATCCGCCGTGCTTGGCAATAAGCCTATTGTTTAACCCAATGGCGGCAAAATGTTGCCTGATTTTTATCAAAAGAAACGAGCAAAATAATGTCTGTCCCTACCCGCAAATTTTTTTCAAACCGTTCAATGCCGTGTTGGCAGCGTTACTGTTGGCTTTGCGCCGTGCCCGCTTGTGCAGACAACAACGAAGTAAAATTTCAACAAGCCAATGCCGCTTTTTGAAGCAGGCAATTACCAGCAAGCCTTTCGCTTATTGCAACCGCTTGCCCAGCAGGGTAATGCCAGCTCGCAAAAACAATTTGGGCTTGATGTATGAAAACGGTCTTGGCGTGGCGCAAAAACGATAAGCAGGCTGTGGCGTGGTATCAAAAGGCGGCGCAGCAAGGATTTGCTTTGGCGCAATTTAATTTGGGCAATATGTATTACAACGGAACAGGCGTGGCGCAGGATTATCAACAAGCCTTTGCTTGGTTTCAAAAAAAGCAGCCAATCAGGGCAATGCTGACGCGCAATACAATTTGGGTTTGATGGCTGTTCACGGTCGCGGTGTGCCACAAAAACAATAAACAAGCCGTGGCGTGGTATCAAAAAGGCGGCGCAACAAGGCGATGTTCGGGCTCAAGTTAATTTGGGCATGATGTATGCGGAGGGTCGCGGCGTGGCGCAGGACGACAAACAGGCGGCAGCATGGTGGCAAAAAGCGGCACAACAGGGAGATACTGGGGCACAGCACAATTTAGCCATGATGTATGCAGAAGGAGTTGGTGTAGCGAAAAAATCTGCAACAAGCCAAATTCTGGTGGCAAAAATATTGGCACAGCCTGATACACCAAAGAATGCTGTAGCCAAAGAACTCGCCCGCAAAAAAATCTACAAAAAAATTAAAAACAGCGGCATTCAGTTAAATTGAGGCAGCCTGAAAACCGAATAATGGTTTTCAGGCCGCCTTTTTGTTGCGGAGAATTGATCTTAAGGCTGCCTTTCAGGCTGCCTGTTTATTTGCCCTCATTTTCGCCTCAGATACACCGGTTTGTCCTGCGCATCGCGCGGCAGGATCAGGTTCAGCGCCACGGCGGGTGATGCCGCCGGCGGCGATGGCGTTGCGGAACACTTCGGGCAGGGGTTTTGAACACTTCGGGTTCGAAGGCGACGCCCAGGCCGATGCCGACGGCAGTGGCGGCGATAACGGCTTCGCGGCGGTTGATGCCGTGGGTCATAATGATGCGCACACCGGCGATGGCGATCAGGCCGAACATCAGCACCATTGCGCCGCCGAGCACCGGCGAGGGGATGGTGGTGAACAGGCGGCCGACGGCGGGGAAGAGTCCGGCCAGCACCAAAATGGCGGCGATGTAGCGGCCGATGTGGCGCGAGGCGACGCCGGTCATTTGGATCACGCCGTTGTTTTGCGCGAAGGTGGTCAGCGGCAGCGAACCGAGCGTGGTGGCGATGACCGATACCAGGCCGTCGGCAAACACGCCGCCGCGCAGGCGGATTTGAAGGCATCGCCTTCGTAGGGCTGGCCGGAGACCATTGCGGTGGCGGTCAGATCGCCCACCGCTTCAAAACACGCCTCAAAGTGTAAAATCACCGCCGCCACCCAAAAACGCGCTCCAATCGAAGGCGAAACCGTATTTGAACGGCACGGGCACGGTAAAGAGCGGGGTGTTTTGCAGCGGCGAAAAAAATCAACCATGCCCATCGCCAGCGCCGCCAGATAGCCGGCAACCAGGCCGACGGCGATGCCGCTCATGCGCAAAAACGGGTTGCGCATGCAGTTAAACAGCAGCACCACCACCAGCACGAACGCGGCCAGGCCGATGTTTTGCAGCGAGCCGAAAGCGTCGCTGCCTTTTGGTGTGAAGCCGCCGCCAAAAATCGGTGATGCCCACGTCGATCAGGCTCAGACCGATCAGCAGCACCACCACGCCGCTGACCGTCGGCGTGATCACCCGTTTCAGATAGGGCAGCAGCCAGGCCGCGCCGCACACCAAAAAGGCGCCGGCAAAAGATACGCCCAGCAGGGTTGAGACCATCGCGTTCTCATCGACGCCGCCCGCCTTCATCGACAGACCCAGCGAAATCATCACGCCGACAAAGGAAAAAGTTTACCGACTGGATCGACAGCAGCCCCTGAGCCCAGCGGCCCGAAACGGCTGACCTGCAAAAAGGTGCCGATGCCGGAAGCGACCATCGCCATCGATACCAGATAGGCGGTCATTTCCGCCGGCAGATCGAGCGCTTTGCCGACAATCAGCGCCGGCGTAACCATCGGCACGAAAAATCGCCAGCAGATGGGTAACGGCGGAGAGAAGAGATTGGCAAACGGCGGTTTGTCTTCCAGCGGTAAACCAAATCCGCTTCGGCAGCGGCATGAAGATCGGCATCGGCCATGATGTTTTTTTCCTGTTCGTGTGTGTTAAAGGGGCGCGATTGTAACGCTGTTTGCGGCTGTGGATAAAGGCAGCCTGAAAGCGGGGCAGGGGGTTTTCAGGCTGCTTTTGGGAAACAGGGGCTGCCGCAGGTTTTCAGGCTGCCTGAAACTTTCGCGGCAAGCCCTTATCGCTTTCAGGCTGCCTGAAAAGCGGATAAAAACGCCCCAGCGGTTTGGGCTTGGGGCGCGGTTTTATTGCGCGGCGTCCGTGTCCGGCCGGCTGCTGCCGGTTTCTTTGTTGAGGCTGAGGCCGCCTTCTGCTGCTTTAGGGCGTTTTCAGGCTGCCCTGCTTCGGCGGGGGCGCTTTGGTTTTCGCGCAGGTTGTGGCTGTAGTCCCGGCGGGCTGGGTTGTTTGCCTTCCATGATTTCGATGACTTGGTCGCGGTCGATGGTTTCATTCCATCAGCGCGCGGGTCATGGTTTCCATTTTGTCGCGGTTCTCGTCAAGAATTTTGTAGGCGATGGCGTATTGCTCGTCGAGAATGCGGCGCACTTCGGCATCGACTTCCTGCTGGGTTTTCTCGGAGATGTTTTGCGATCGGGTGATGCTGCGGCCGAGGAAGACTTCGCTTTCGTTTTCGGCATAGACCATCACGCCCATTTTTTCGCTCATGCCGTAGCGGGTAACCATTTCGCGGGCCAGATGGGTGGCGCGCTCGAAGTCGTTGGACGCGCCGGTGGAAATGCGGCCGACAAACAGATCTTCGGCGATGCGCCCGCCAAACAGAATCGAAATCTGGTTGAGCATCTGGTCTTTATACATGCTGATACGGTCGCGCTCGGGCAGCTGCCAGGTCAGACCCAGCAGGCGGCCGCGCGGCATGATGGTGACTTTGTGCACGGGGTCGGTGCCTTCCAGGCTTTCGGCAACGATGGCATGGCCGGATTCGTGGTAGGCGGTGGCGCGTTTTTCGTCTTCGTGCATCACCATGCTGCGGCGCTCGGGACCCATGTAGATTTTGTCTTTGGCGTCTTCAAAGTCGCTCTGGTCGACTTTGATTTTGTTGCGGCGGCCGGCAAACAGGGCGGCTTCGTTGACCAGATTGGCCAGGTCGGCACCGGAAAAAGCCGGGGGTGCCGCGCGCCAGCGCCACCAAATCGACGGATGCGTCGAGCGGTATTTTTGCGTGGACTTTCAAAAAATCTGCTCGCGACCGCGGATGTCGGGCAGCGGCACGACTACTTGGCGGTCGAAACGGCCGGGGCGTTGCAGGGCGGGATCGAGCACGTCGGGGCGGTTGGTGGCGGCTACGACGATTACGGTTTCGTCGCTGTTAAAGCCGTCCATTTCCACCAAGAGCTGGTTAAGGGTTTGTTCGCGCTCGTCGTTGCCGCCGCCCAAGCCGGCGCCGCGCTGGCGGCCGACGGCGTCGATTTCGTCGATAAAGATGATGCAGGGGGCGTTTTTTTCTTGGCCTGTTCGAACATGTCGCGCACGAGGCTGGCGCCGACGCCGACGAACATTTCAACGAAATCCGAGCCGGAAATACTGAAAAACGGCACGCCCGCTTCGCCGGCAATCGCTTTGGCCAGCAGGGTTTTGCCGGTGCCAGGGCTGCCAGCGAGCAGGATGCCGTGCGGCACGCGGCCGCCGAGGCTCTGGTAGCGGTTGGGCGCTTTGAGGTAATCGACGATTTCCTGCACTTCTTCTTTGGCTTCGTCGCAGCCGGCCACATCGGCGAAGGTTACGACGTTGGCGTCTTTATCCAGCAGGCGGGCGCGGCTTTTGCCGAAGGAAAAACGCACCGCCTTTGCCGCCGCCGCTTTGGGCGCGCATAAAGTAGAAAAACACGCCCACCAGCAGCAACAGCGGCAGCCAGCTCACCAGCAGGCTGCTGAGAAAGCCGGGTTTTTCTTCGTGGATGACTTTGAAACGGACTTTGTTGTCGGTCAGTGTTCTGCACCAGTTTGTCATCCAGCGGGGCGTTGCGACAAAGCGACGATTTTTTTCGCTGTCTTTGCGCTGGCCTTTGATCACATAGCCGGCGGGCGAGCCTTCAAGGCTCACATTGTCGATGTCGCCGCTTTTGACCTGCTGGATAAATTGCGAATACTCGATTTGCTGGGTACCGCCGCTGCCGTTTTTCATCATGTTTTGCAGGCCGAAAAATACGGCCAGCAGCAAAAATGCCCCACAGCAAGAGGTTTTTAGGTCGATCCGCACAGAAACAAACTCCTGTTAAAAAGATTCAAATAAAGGGACGGATTGTAAAACAGGGCAAAACCCTTGTCAGCGTTTATTTCTGCCCAAAAAGGTAAATCTCGTTCGAGCGGTTGCGCGAGGCTTCGGGCTTGCGCGTGGCCACGGCGGCAAATACCGACTTCATGGCAGCCTGAAACTCCTGAAAACCGCTTCCCTGAAACACTTTGACCAAAAACGTGCCGCCGGGTTTCAGATGTTCGGCGGCAAAGTCCAATGCCAGTTCGCACAGATAGATGCTGCGCGTTTGGTCGATCACGGCATTGCCCGCCATATTGGGCGCCATATCGCAAATTACAAGGTCGAGCGGCCGGCCGGCCAAAAGCTGCTCAAACTCAGTCAGCACGGTGCTTTCGCGAAAATCACCCTGGATAAAATCGACGCCGGCTATCGGCTCCATAGGCAGAATGTCGAGGGCAAACACCTTGCCGGTATTGCCTGCCAGCTTCGCCGCCACCTGCGACCAGCTTTCCCGGCGCGCTGCCCAAGTCGGCCAGCACCGTGCCGGGTTTGATGATTTTGTCTTTTTCGTTGATTTCCAGCAGCTTGTATGCGGCACGGGCGCGGTAGCCGTCTTTTTTGGCCATGTGGACGTAATGGTCGTTCACATGCTCGTGCAGCCAGGCTTTGGAAGATTTGGAACGTTGTGCCATAGGAGTGTGTTTCAAATCATGCTTTCAGGCTGCCTGAACGGCTTTCAGGCAGCCTGAAAAACATTGCGGGAAAAGAGTGGGGCGGCTTTTACTGGTCGACAAACGCACGCTCGATCAGAAAATCGCCGCGTACACCGACTTTGGGCGATTCGACCAGGCCGAAGTCGTTAAGCACCTGGCGGGTGTCTTTGAGCATGGCTGGGCTGCCGCACAGCATGGCGCGGTCGTCCTGCGCGTTGATCGGCGGCAGGCCGATGTCTTCAAACAGCTTGCCCGAGCGCATCAGGTCGGTCAGGCGGCCGGTGTGCTTAAATTCTTCGCGCGAAACGATGGGGTAGTAGATGAGTTTGTCGCGCACCATTTCGCCGAGGTATTCGTCGTTGGGCAATTCTGGGTGAAGCGCCTCGTAGTAGGCCAAATCTTTTTGGTAGCGCACGCCGTGCACCAGGATCACTTTTTTTCAAACATCTCGTAGATGTCGGGGTCTTTGGTTACCGCCAAGAAGGGGGCGATGCCGGTGCCGGTGGACAAGAGATACAGGTGTTTGCCGTGGGTTCAAATCGCCGGCGACCAGAGTGCCGGTGGGTTTTTGCCGATCAGTACATCGTCGCCGACTTTCAGATGCTGCAGGCGGCTGGTGAGCGGGCCATCGGGCACTTTTGATGCTGAAAAATTCGAGGTGTTCTTCGTAGTTGGCGCTGGCGACGCTGTATGCGCGCATCAGCGGTTTGCCGTCCACCATCAGGCCGACCACGACGAACTGGCCGTTTTCAAAGCGCAGCGATTCGTCGCGGGTGCAGGTGAAGGTGAAGTAGGCGTCGGTCCAGTGGTGGACGGAGAGGACTTTCTGGGTATTGAATGCGGCCATGGCGGTCTTTCTGAAGGTTGATTGGGGTAGGGAGGTGAGTGACAGGCAGCCTGAAAACGCTTTTCAGGCTGCCTTTGCGCTGCGCTTATGGGTTTTCAGGCTGCGGTTGGTGTTCGTTTTTGGTCTTTAAACCGCATTTTGCTCAGGTGGGCGTAGCGGCCGCCTTTGGCCAGTAGCTCGCGGTGCGTGCCTTCTTCGTCGATGCGGGCCTTCGTGCATCACGATGATGCGGTCGGCGTTTTCGATGGTCGAGAGACGGTGGGCGACGACGATGGTGGTACGTTCGGCCATCAGGCGGTCAAGGGGCGGCTTGGACCAGGCGCTCGGATTCGTTGTCGAGCGCGCTGGTGGCTTCGTCCAGAATCAGGATCGGCGCGTTTTTAGCAGGGGCGCGGGCACGGCAAGCAGCTGGCGCTGCCCGCCGGAAAGTTTGATGCCGTGTTCGCCGATCTGGGTGTCGAGCCCCTGCGGCATGTTTTCGATAAATTCCCAGGCACTGGCGGCGCGGGCAGCCTGAATAATGTCTTCGCGCGAAGCGTTGTGGCAGGCGCCGTAGGCGATGTTTTCGGCGACGGTGCCGTTAAAGAGCACCACATCCTGGCTGACCAGTGCCATGCGTGAGCGCAGCGACTGCAGGCTCAGATTGCGGATGTTTTCGCCGCCGATGCGCACTTCGCCGCCGCTGGGGTCGAAAAAGCGCGGCAGCATATTGACCAGCGTGGTCTTGCTGCAGCCTGAAGCGCCGACCAGCGCATACACTTTGCCGGCGGGAATGTGCAGATTAACGCCGTTAAGGCTGTTGCGCTCGGCGCCGTTGTAGCGGTGGGTCAGGCCGACAAACTCAATATCGCCCGGCTGCTCGGGCAGGGGTTTTACCGCCGGTGTCTTCTTCTTCGGGTTCGTCGAGAAAAATCGAAAACGCTTTCTGCGCCGCCGCCAAGCCGTGCTGCATCGACTGTACCACGCCGGTCAGGCGTTTGATGGGGTCGAACATCATAATCATGGCGGTGAGAAAGGACATAAAGTCGCCGGCGCTGAAATTGTTGCTGCGCGCCCTGATAGGCGGCGAAATAGAGAATCACCGCCAGCGCGGTGGCCACCAGCAGCTGGGTGACGGCGGAGCTGACTGAAGAGGCGGCGGTCTGTTTGACGCCGTTGCGGCGCACGGCGCTAGCGGCATCGGCAAAGCGGCTCTCTTCATAGCGCTGGCCGCCGTAGATTTTGATGACGCGGGTGCCGGTTACGCTTTCGTTGAGAATCTGCGTGATCACGCCCATCAGCCGCTGGCCTCGTGCGAGAGTTTGCGCAGCCGTTTGCTCACCAGCCGCACGCACAGCGCCACCACCGGCAACACGGCGAAGGTAATCAGCGTCAGTTTCCAGTCCAGATACATCAGATAGCCCAGTAGGCCGATGACGCCGACGCCGTCTTTGGCCACCACGGTAATGGCATTGAAGCCGGCTTCGAAATCTGGTTGGCATCGCTCAGCACGCGTGAAACCAGTCGGTCGCTGTTATTGGCGCCGAAATAGCTGTTGGGCAGCCGGAGTATTTTGCCAAACAGTTCGCGGCGCATGGTTTTCGACCAGGTGGCCGGAAATATAGCTGGTGGTGTATTCGTTGATAAAGTTGAAAAATGCCGCGCAGCAGAAACAGGCCGACGATGGCGGCGGGCAGCCAGGTCATCATCGCCATGTTTTTGGCGACGAAGCCTTCGTTGATCAGCGGTTTGATCAGATAGGCAAACAGCGGCGAAGTAACCGCCACCACAATCATCGACAGCACGGACAGCGAAAAAATACCCAAGTATTTTTTCAGATAAACGGACAAACGCCGGTAGAGTGTCCAAGCGGAAACGGACTGCATAGGGCAAAGACTGGGGAAACGGAGAAAGGGCGCGATTGTAAGCGAAAAGGGCAGGCTTCACAAACGCGGCAAAAGGGCAGGGCGCGCGGAGCGTTTTGGCGCTTTCAGGCAGCCTGAAAAGAATTCAGCCGCCGTTTGTTGGGGTGTCGTCGGCAAAAAGCTGCTGCTCGTAATCGAAAAAGGTCGGGTTCGCTGCGGCGCAGGCGGCTGTCGATGCTGATGTCTTCTGACGCGGCAGCAGCAGGGCAGGATTTCGCCGGGCTGCACAGCGCCATCGGCATGCTGTCGTAGCTAACGCTGCCGGAGAGCAGCTTAACGCGGCAGGAGCCGCAATAGCCGCTGCGGCACTGGTATTCGGCTTCATGGCCGGTGCGCTCCAGCGCGTCGAGCAGGGTTTCGCCTTCCCGCAGCCTCGAAACCGGTGTCGGCGGTGGTGATGCGGGGCATGATAGCAAAGCAGCCTGAAACGGCTGCGGACGGTGTGTTTTGGGTTGCGGATTTTTCAGGCTGCTTTCGGTTTTCAGGCTGCTTTTTGGTTTTCAGGCTGCGTTTTTCAGGCTGCTTTTGCGTTTTCAGGCTGCTTTTGCGTTTTCAGGCTGCTTTTGCGTTTTCAGGCTGCTTTTTGCGTTTTCAGGCTGCTTTTTGCGTTTTCAGGCTGCTTTTGCGGCAGCCTGAAAGTCGGTTTACAGCTCGAAGCCGCCCAAATCGTCGGCATTGACTTCGGCGTCGATCTGGCCGATCAGGTAGGACGAAATCTCCACTTCCTGCGGCGCCACCTGCACGTTGTCGGAAGAGAGCCAAGCGTTGATCCACGGAATCGGGTTTTGGGTGGATGCGGGGAAGGCGGCGGGCAGGCCGACGGCGAGCATGCGGTGGTTGGTGATGTATTCGACGTACTGGCACAGGATGTCTTTTGTTCAGACCAATCATCGAGCCGTCTTTAAACAGATATTCGGCCCATTCTTTTTCCCTGCTCGGCGGCTTTTTGAACAGCTCGAAGCATTCGTCCCTGCAATTCGACGGCAATCTGCGCCATATCGGGATCGTCGGCGCTCGAGCGCATCAGGTTGAGCATGTGCTGGGTGCTGGTCAGGTGCAGCGCTTCGTCGCGGGCGATGAGCTTGATGATTTTGGCGTTGCCTTCCATCAGCTCGCGCTCGGCAAAGGCAAAGGAGCAGGCGAAGGACACATAAAAGCGGATGGCTTCGAGCACATTCACGCACATCAGGCACAGATAGAGTTTTTCTTCAACTCATACAGCGACACCGATACGGTTTTTGCTGTTGATCTGGTGCTCGCCCGCGCCCAGCAGGTTGTAATACTGGGTGTATTCGATCAAATCGTCGTAATAGCAGGCGATGTCTTCGGCGCGGGCGATGATGTATTCGTTTTGCACGATGTCGTCGAACACCACGGAAGGGTCGTTGACGATATTGCGGATAATGTGGGTGTAGCTGCGCGAGTGGATGGTTTCGAAAAACGCCCAGGTTTCAATCCAGGTTTCCAATTCCGGCAGCGACACCAGCGGCAAAAAGCCGACGTTGGGGCTGCGGCCTTGGATGGAATCGAGCAGGGTTTGGTATTTCAGATTGCTGATAAAGATGTGTTTTTCGTGGTCGGGCAGGTTGGCGTAGTCGATGCGGTCGCGCGAAACGTCGATTTCTTCGGGACGCCAGAAAAAGGAAATCTGCTTTTCAATCAGCTTTTCGAAGATTTCGTAGCGCTGCTGGTCGTAGCGCGCCACATTGACCGGCTGGCCGAAAAACATCGGCTCTTTGAGCGCGTCGTTGGGTTCTTTTGCTGAAAGTGCTGTATTGCATCACGAGATGTTCGCAGGACATGGCGGATTTCCTGGTTGGGCCGCCAATGTGCGGCGGTAAATCGTTTTCGGATAATGGTTTGTGTTTTGCTCCGCGTGCGGCGCTGCCAGCGGGCGGGGGGCGATTCTAGCCCAAACTGCCTTCAATCTCCAGCGCTAATAGCCTTATATACTGGATGGAATATGTCGAACAGAAAAACCGCTGGCCGCCGCCATTTTCAGGCAGCCTGAAAGCCGGTTTTTCGCGTACAATGCCCGCTTTCCAGCAAACATCCCGCCCAAAATACAAAAATGACTTCCGACACGCTTAGCAAACAGCAAATTATCGAAATGCGCGCCCGCGCCCAGCGCCTGAACCCGGTAGTAATGGTCGGCCAGAAAGGGCTGACCGAAGCGGTGCTGCGCGAAACCGACAGCGCCCCAAACGCCCACGGCCTGATCAAGGTGCGCGTATTCGGCGACGAGCGCGAAGAGCGCACCGCCATCGCCGACACCCTGTGCCGCGAACTCGACGCCCAGCTGGTGCAGCACATCGGCAAACCTTGGTGCTCTACCGCGAACCGCCGGCAGAAGACAACTAAAGCGCCGCCGCTTCCGGCAGCCTGAAAAAGCCTTTTTTTCATCCGTTTCCCATCCGCAAGGCAGCCTGAAAAGCAGCAGAAGGCTTTCAGGCTGCCCGTCCTGTTTAATTGGAGATTGCATGAACAGCCCCATCCGCCGCCCCGCGTTTTTCGTTTCCGACCGCACCGGCATCACTTCCGAAAACATGGGTGACGCCCTGCTCGAGCAGTTTAACGGCTTGAAATTCAAGCGCGCCACCTATCCCTTTGTCGATACCCCCGACAAAGCCCGCGCGCTGGTGCAGATTATCAACCGCACCGCCGAAGAGCACGAAGCGCGGCCGCTGGTGTTTTTCCAGCATCGTTAATGATGAAATCCGCACCATCGTCAAAACCAGCGCCGGCCTGCACCTGAGCTTTTTCGATGCCTTTCTCGGCCAGCTGGAAGACGAATTGGGCATGCGCGCCCGCCATTCCGTAGTCAGCCGCGCGCAAAAACACTGAGCGCTACGACGCGCGCATGGAAGCGGTTAATTTCGCGCTGAACCATGACGACGGTGTCTCCGACAAAAATCTCGAAGAAGCCGACGTTATCCTGATGGGTGTCTCGCGCAGCGGCAAAACCCCCACCTGCCTGTATCTGGCGCTGCAATACGGCATCCGCGCCGCCAACTACCCGCTGACGCCGGAAGACTTGACAGCACCGATTTGCCGCGCATGGTGAAAAACCACAAACACAAGCTCTTCGGCCTGACCATCGAAGCCGAGCGCCTGCACGACATCCGTCAGAGCGCCGCCCCTGATTCGCGCTACGCCGCGCTGGCCACCTGCCGCAGCGAAGTCGCCGACGCGCAGGCGATGTTCCGCCGCCACAACCTGCCCTTTACCAACACCACCCACAAATCGGTGGAAGAGCTGGCGGTGTCGATTATCCAGGCTCGCCACCTGAAGCGCCGGTTTTGACGGCGTTTGTTCTGAAATGGTTCTGAAAGGATACCGCCATGCTTTATCTGGTTTCGGAAGCGGAATTTACCGTCGGGCGCGAAACCCAGGTGTTTGCCGAATCGCCCTTGTCGCCGCATTATGCGACGGTGTTTGAAGACGACGGGCAAACCGCCTATTTCTACGCTCTCGATACCCGCAACGAGCAGCCGATTGCCGAAGCCCCTGCATATTTACAATGTGGCCGACGTCAGCGACAGCCATCTGCCGTGCCAGGCGCAAATCTGCTGGCACCACAATCAGGAGATTGCTGTGCTGTTTATCAACGGCTACCCGCATGCCGCCCTTGATTTTGCCGAACGTTTCGGCTTGAACCGCAGCGGTTTTCCCTGAACCTGCCGCCGGCAGCGCCTGGCAGCGCGCCCTGCTGGAAGACGAGCTGGTACGCCGCTGGTACGAAGAAGCCGCCGACCCGGCATAGATTGCAGGCAGCCTGAAAACACACCGGATGGTTTTCAGGCTGCCTTTTAACTTTCCGACTGTCCAAACCCTGTCCCGCCATGCCCCTGATTCTGCCCGCCCTGTGTTTCGGATTGGCCGCCGCGCTGTTTCTGCCGCGGCACGGCGCGTGGTGGCTGTGGCTGTGTGCACTGGCCGCCGCGCTGGCGCTGGCTGTATGGCGCCGGCGGCGCGGTGGCGCCAGTTTTCAGGCTGCCTGCTGCTTGGCGGCGGCGCTTTCAGGCTGCATTTACGCTTTGGCGCGCACCGATTACGCGCTCGCGCAACGCTGGCCTGCGGAGATTTATCCGCAGGCCGTTTTGCTGCGTGTCGAGATTACCGGCCTGCCGCAGCGCGACGAAGACGGCCGCACCCTGTTTCACCGCCCGCGCCTACACCGCCGACGGCCGCGGCTACACGCTGCTGTTTCAGGACTTTTCCCGCCGCGAATGGCTGCCGGGCGAAGTGTGGCAGCTTCGGGCGCGGGTGCGGGCGCCGCTGGGGGCGCGCAATCCGGTCGGCTTCTGACCGCGAAGGCTGGGCGCTGGCCAACGGAATCGATGGTCTGGCATCGGCCGGCTCGCAGCGTTTCAGGCTGCCTGAAACTGCGCAGCGGCGCGGCATGGGGTTTCAACCGCATGCGTTTGGCGGCCAGCCGCAACTGGCGCAGGGGTGCGCGATTATCCGCAGGGAGCGGCGCTGATGGCGGCGCTGGCGGTGGGCGACGGCTCCGGCCTGCCGCCGCAGGTGTGGGCGTCGTTCCGCCCGCTGGGCATCAACCATTTAATCAGTATTTCCGGCCCGCACATCAGCATGGTCGGCGTGCTGGCCGGCTGGCTGTTCAAACAGCTGCTGCGGGTTGCTGCCGCGCCGCTCGCGCGGCCGCGCGTGTGGCAGTCGGCGGCGGGACTGGCGGCCGCGGCGTTTTATACCGGCTTGGCCGGTTTCGAGATTCCGGCGCTGCGCAGCCTGATTATGCTCACGGTGTTTGCCGCCGCCTGGGCGTGGCGCGGCAGCTTGAGCGGCTGGCAGGTGTGGTGGGCGGCGCTGGCGGCGGTGCTGCTCTACCAGCCCGCTTCGGTGCTGGCGCCCGGTTTCTGGCTGTCGTTCGGGCTGGTGGCAGCGCTGATGTGGGTGCTGGCTTTCAGGCTGCCCGAACACGGCCGTTGGGCGGCGCTGAAGCAGGCGGCGGCCGGACAATGGGCGGCGATGCTGCTGGGTGCGCTGGCGACGGTGCGGCTGTTCGGTACGCTGCCGCCCTTCAGCGCGCCGGTAAACGCCCTGGCCATTCCGTTTTTCTCGTGGCTGCTGGTGCTGCTGGCGCTGGCCGCTTCGGCGCTGCTGTTTGACAGCCTGCGCACCGCCGCCGCCTGGCTGGCCGAGCAGACGGTCGCGCTGCTGCTGTGGCTGGGCGAGCGGCTGCCGGAATACGGTTTTGCCGCCGCGCCGCTGCCGCTGTTTGTGCTGGCGCTCGGCGCCGCGCTGCTGTGGCTGCTGCCGTGCGGCCTGCGCCTGCGGCCGGCGGCTTTGGCGCTGCTGGTGATGTTTTCGCCTACCGTCCGCCGCCTTCAGGCAGCCTGAAAGCCGAAATCGTCGATGTCGGCCAGGGTTTGGCGGTGCTGCTGCAAACGCCGTCGCACACGCTGCTGTTCGACACCGGCACCCCCGCTTCCGGCCAGACGCTGCTGCCGGTGCTGCACGCGCACGGCGTGCGCCGCATCGACACGCTGGTGCTCTCCCACCACGACAGCGACCACGACGGCGGCTATCCCGCCATCCGCCGCCAGTTTGCCGTCGGAGCGCTGTGGGGCAGGACAGCCCGAGTTCTACCCGCAGGCGCGCTACTGCCGCGACGGCGTCCGCTGGCAGGCCGACGGCGTGCTGTTCGAGTTTGTTACCCCGCCGCCGCAAAAGGGCGCCGACAACGACGCCAGCTGCGTGCTGCGTGCGGTGTACGGCACGCAGGCGCTGATGATTACCGGCGACTTGGGCTTTTAAGGGCGAAGACGCGCTGCTGCAGCGCTACGGCAGCGACATCCACAGCCAGATTCTGGTGCTCGGTCACCACGGCAGCCGCCACGCCAGCGGCAGCGTCTTTCTCAATACCGTCGCCCCCGAGCTTGCCGTGGCCAGCAGCGGTTTTGCCAATTCCTTCAAACACCCGCACCCCGAAGTGCAGCTGCGCCTGCGCGCCCACCGCATCCGCCTGCTGCGCACCGACACCCAGGGCGCCATCAGCCTGACATCCGGCCGGACGGCTTTCAGGCTGCCCCGCATCCGCGCGGCGCATGGTGGCAGAGCAAGCCTTTTTTGCCGCCGCCGGCGCCTTGAGTCAAAAACTCGGTTTTTCAGGCTGCCCGCAGCCAAAATGCAGCCTGAAAAAGCCGGCGGCATTTTTGCGACACTTTTTCCGGTTTTTATCTTTGCTTTTATGGGTTTAATCAATGTTTTTACTTGCGCGGACAGGGCAAAAAATATATCATCGCGCACTTTTTGCACAAATCCGACCAACACCGTCATCCGAGAGGCACAGCCATGGCTGCTTTAACCGAATTAGTCAATGTTCACGGACACCGTATCTTTGTGAATACCAACCAGATTCTGCGTTTGGAACCGAAAAACGAAAACCCCGACACCACCACCATCGTCATGCTCGGCAGCGAGGGCGATACTTTTTTGAGGTACGGGCCTGGTGGACGACATCGCCGCCAAGCTCAACCGCGAAATGTCCGGCTTTTAAACCGCCCCCGCTTTCGCAGCAAAGCTGAAACCAAAGGCAGCCTGAAACTTTCAGGCTGCCTTTTTACGTGCCCAGCGACCGCTGCCGTTATGACGGAATGTTTTTTCAGGCTGCCGGATGCGGCACAAATTTATCGCCGCCATGAAAAATAAATGATTTTACGCAAAAGGCTACACGCCACTACATTCCCTGTACACAAGAACAACACCACAGGAGAACACAGTATGACCATCCTTCCGCAGGCCTGCGTTTCCGTCAGGCAGTTCAAGAATCCCGTCCCCCTGGCCGTTGTCGGCTGCATCAATGCTTATTTTTGCCCGTTTGGCCACGCACAGCGGCTTTTAAGGCGGTTTACCTTTCCGGCGGCGGCGTAGCGGCCTGTTCGCGCGGCATTCCCTGATTTGGGCATCACCACCATGGAAGACGTGCTCACCGACGCGCAGCGCATTACCGACAACGTCGATACCCCGCTGCTGGTGGACATCGACGTCGGCTGGGGCGGCGCGTTCAACATCGCCCGCACCATCCGCGCTTTCGAGCGCGCGGGCGTGGCGGCGGTGCACATTGAAGACCAGGTGGCGCAAAAAGCGCTGCGGCCACCGCCCGAACAAAGCCATTGTGCCGCTGTCGGAAATGGTTGACCGCGTCAAAGCGGCGGTAGATGCCCGCCGCGACGAAAACTTCGTCGATGGCGCGTACCGACGCGCTGGCGGTGGAAGGTCTTCAGGCTGCCATCGAGCGGGCGCAAGCCTGCGTCGAAGCGGGTGCGGACATGATTTTTCCCGAAGCCATGACCGAGCTGGGCATGTACCGCCAATTTGCCGATGCGGTCGGCGTGCCGGTGCTGGCCAACATCACCGAGTTCGGCGCCACGCCGCTCTACACGCAGCAGGAGCTGGCCGACAACGGCGTGAAACTGGTGCTCTATCCGCTTTCCGCCTTCCGCGCCGCCAGCAAAGCCGCGCTGAATGTCTATGAAGCGATTATGCACGAGGGCACGCAGGCCAATGTGCTCGACACCATGCAGACCCGCGCCGAACTCTACGATCATCTGAACTACCACGATTTCGAACAGAAATTGGACGAATTATTCAGCAAAAAATAATAAAACCAAGGGACTGAAAGTCTCCCCCGCTTTTTCCCGCCCACTCTACTTAAAGGAGCTTGCCATGACAGCACAAACCGCCACCCCCGCCTTCAAAACCCAAAAATCCGTCGCCCTGTCCGGCGTGGCCGCAGGCAATACCGCGCTGTGCACCGTCGGCCGCAGCGGCAACGATTTGAGCTACCGCGGCTACGACATTCTCGATCTGGCCAAACACTGCGAGTTTGAAGAAGTCGCCCACCTGCTGATCCACGGCCACCCGCCCGACAAACACGAGCTGCCAACTACAAGAAAAAACTCATCGCCCTGCGCACCCTGCCCATGCGCGTGCGCCACGTGCTGGAAAAACCTGCCCGCCAACACCCATCCGATGGACGTAATGCGTACCGGCGTTTCCGCACTCGGCTGCACCCTGCCCGAGCGCGAAAAGCCAGCCGACCAGCGAAGCCCGCGACATCGCCGACCGCCTGATCGCTTCTCTCGGCAGCATCATGCCTTTACTGGTACCAATACACCCAGCACGGCAAAGTCATCGATTTGGAAAGCGAAGAAGACAGCATCGGCGGCCACTTCCTGCACCTGCTGCACGGCAAACGCCCCACCGCCGAACAAGTCAAAGCCATGCACATCTCGCTGATTCTGTGCTGCCGAACACGAGTTCAACGCATCCACCTTTACCGCCCGCGTGATTGCCGGGCACCGGTTCCGATTTGTATTCCCTGCAGTCGCCGGCGCCATCGGCGCGCCTCAAAGCCCCAGCACGGCGGTGCCAACGAAGTGGCCTACGACATCCAAAAACGCTACCGCAGTGCCGACGAAGCCGAAGCCGACATCCGCGAGCGCATCGGCCGCAAAGAAATCGTCATCGGTTTCGGCCATCCCGTGTACACCATTTCCGACCCGCGCAACGTCGTGATCAAAAGAAGTGGCGCGCCAACTTTCCGCCGAAAGCGGCGACATGCTACTTTTGACATCGCCGAGCGGCTGGAAACCCTGATGTGGAACGAGAAAAATGTTCCCCAATCTCGACTGGTTTTCCGCCGTTTCTACCAGAAACTCGGCGTGCCCACCGCCATGTTCACCCCGCTGTTTGTCATTTCGCGCACCACCGGCTGGTCGGCGCATGTGATTGAGCAGCGCGCCGACGGCAAAAATCATCCGCCCCGGCGCCAACTACACCGGCCCCGAAGATCTGGCCTTCGTCCCGCTAAACGAGCGCTAGGCGCTTTCAGGCTGCCTTTGCAATGCCGTACAGGCAGCCTGAAAGCCTTTTCAGACGGCCTGATGCCGCATCCGGCAGGCCATCTGAAAAAGCCAAACCAAAGCAGCCTGAGACCGCTTTTGCTCAAACCTCTTTTCAGGCTGCTTGCACCGCATCACAGGGCAGCCTGAAACCAAGTTTTGCACAGCCGAACCCGAACACAAGAACAATACCGAAACAAAGGAAAAACCATGAGCGCCAACGAAAAATACCGCAAACCCCTGGCCGATACCGGTCTCGACTACTACGACGCCTGCGCCGCCTGCGACGAGATTCAGGCTGGCTCGTGCGACACACCGCCCCTACACCAGCCGCATCCTGGCCGAAAACCTGGTGCGCCGCGCCGACAAAACCGATTTGCCCACGCTGCAATCTTGGCTGGAACAACTGATCGGCAACAAGCAGGAATTGGATTTTCCCTGGTATCCCGCCCGCGTGGTGTGCCACGACATTCTCGGCCAAACCGCGCTGGTGGATCTGGCCGGGCTGCGCGACGCGATTGCGCGAGCGCGGCGGCGATCCGGCCAAAGTCAATCCGGTGGTGCAGACCCAGCTGATTGTCGATCACTCGCTGGCGGTGGAATGTGACGGCAACGACCCCGACGCTTTTGCCAAGAACCGCGAAATCGAAGACCGCCGCAACGAAGACCGCTTCCACTTTATCAACTGGACGAAAACCGCCTTTGAAAACGTCGACGTGATTCCGGCAGGCAACGGCATCATGCACCAGATCAATCTGGAAAAATGTCGCCCGTGGTGCAGGGTGCAAAACAGCATCGCCTTTCCCGATACCTGCGTCGGCACCGATTCGCATACGCCGCACGTGGACGCGCTGGGCGTGATTTCCGTCGGCGTGGGCGGGCTGGAAGTCGAAGCCGTAATGCTCGGGCGCGCGTCGATGATGCGCCCTGCCCGATATCGTCGGCGTGAAACTCGGCGGCCGCCGCCGGCGGGAATTACCGCCACCGACATCGTGCTGGCGCTACCGAATTTCTGCGCAAAGAGCGCGTGGTCGGCGCGTTTGTCGAATTTTTCGGCGAAGGCGCCGAAAGCCTGACCGTGGGCGACCGCGCCACCATTTCCAACATGACCCCTCGAATACGGCGCCACCGCCGCCATGTTTTCCATCGACCGCCAAACCATCGACTATTTGAAACTCACCGCCGCGACGAGAATCAGGTTCGGTTGGTGGAAACCTACGCCAAAACCGCCGGACTGTGGGCGGACGATCTGCGCGGCGCCCGCTACCCGCGCGTGCTGGAATTCGATCTCTGCAAGTGGGGCGCAACATGGCCGGGCCGTCCAACCCGCACGCACGTTTTTTTCCACCGCCGATCTGGCCGCCAAAGGCCTGGCCGCGCCCTACGAAGAACCCGCAGACGGCCGCACGCCCGACGGCGCCGTGGTTATCGCCGCCATCACCAGCTGCACCAACACCAGCAACCCGCGCAACGTCGTTGCCGCCGCGCTGCTCGCCCGCAACGCCAACCGCTTGGGGCTCAAACGCAAAACCGTGGGTGAAAACGTCCTTCGCCCCCGGCTCGAAAGTGGCCGAAATCTACCTGAAAGAAGCCGGCCTGCTGCATGAAATGGAACAACTGGGCTTCGGCATCGTCGCCTTCGCCTGCACTACCTGCAACGGCATGAGCGGCGCCTGCGTCCCGAAATCCAACAGGAAATCATCGAACGCGACCTGTACGCCACCGCCGTCCTGTCCGGCAACCGCAATTTCGACGGCCGCATCCACCCCCTACGCCAAACAAGCCTTTCTCGCCAGCCCGCCGCTGGTTGTCGCCTCACGCCATCGCCGGCAGCATCCGTTTCGACATCGAAAACGGCATACTCGGTCGTGCTGACGGCCGCGACATCCGCTTAAAGACATCTGGCCGGCCGACGAAGAAATCGACGACATCGTCGCCCGCTACGTGCGCCCGCAGCAGTTTCGCGACGTTTACGTGCCCATGTTCGACACCGGCACCGCGCAAAAAGCCGCCAGCCCGCTCTACGACTGGCGCCCCATGTCCACCTACATCCGCCGCCCGCCCTACTGGGAAGGTGCGCTGGCGGGCGAACGCAGCCGAAAAACATGCGCCCGCTGGCCATCCTGCCCGACAACATCACCACCGACCACCTGTCCCCGTCCAACGCCATCCTGCTCCACCAGCGCCGCCGGCGAATACCTGGCCAAAATGGGGCTGCCCCCTGAAGAAGACTTAACAGCTACGCCACCCACCGCGGTGACCATCTCACCGCCCAACGCGCCACCTTCGCCAATCCCAAGCTGTTCAACGAAATGGTGAAAAACGCCGACGGCAGCGTGCGCGCTAAGGCTCGCTCGCCCGCATCGAACCCGAAGGCCGCGTCACCCGCATGTGGGAAGCCATCGAAACCTATATGGCGCGCAAACAGCCGCTCATCATCGTTGCCGGCGCCGACTACGGACAAGGTTCCAGCTGCGACTGGGCCGCCAAAGGCGTGCGGCTGGCAGGTGTCGAAGCCATCGTTGCCGAAGGTTTCGAGCGCATCCACCGCACCAACCTGATCGGCATGGGCGTGCTGCCCTGCAGTTCAAAAAGCGGCACCAACCGCCACACCCTTTGCGCTCGACGGCAGCGAAACCCTACGACGTTTCCGGCAGTTTCGTCCGCGCGGCGACATGACGCTCACCATCCGCCGCCGCAACGGCGAAACCTTGAAGTCCCGTCAGCAGCCGTCTCGACACCGCCGAAGAAGTCCTGATCTACCAAGCCGGCGGCGTGCTGCAACGCTTCGCCCAAGACTTTCTCGAAGAACACGCCGCCTCGACGTACACAGGCAGCCTGAAAGCCGTTTTTCCCTTTTTCAGGCTGCCTTTAGGGCGTGTTGACAATCAACATTTTGGCGGCTTTTTCCGTTCCAAAACGGCATCTGCCGCGTTGAAAAACATGCGCCATGGACGGCATTGGCTCGCATTTTCGCCTTGCATCTGCCATTTTATGCCGCAAAATCCGCTTTCAAAAAGTTGATTGTCAACACACCCTATGGCGGCACAGGCCGTCTGAAACCAAGGCAGCCTGAAAAATCCCTGCACAGGCCGTCCTGAAAACCCACCACAAAGGACACCCCATGCCGCAAATCAGAAAAATCGCCGTCTATTACCGCGGCGGCACGTCCAAAAGGCATCTTCTTCAAACGCAGCGACCTGCCCGCCGCCGCGCAGCGCCCGGCGCCGCCCGCGACAACATCCGCTGCGCGTACTCGGCAGCCCCGACCCTTACGGCAAACAGATAGACGGCCTGGGCAACGCCAGCTCGTCCACCAGCAAAAGCCGTGATTCTCGACACATCCGAGCGCCCCGATCACGACGTCGACTATCTCTTCGGCCAAGTCGCCATCGACCGCCCCTTCGTCGATTGGGCGGCAACTGCGGCAACCTGACTGCCGCCGTCGGCGCTTCGCCGTCTCGCAAGGGCTGGTGGACGCCGCCAAAATCCCCGAAAAACGGCATCTGCACCGTCCGCATCTGGCGGGCCAATATCGGCAAAACCATCGTCGCCCACGTTCCCGTGAAAACGGCCCAGTGGCCGAAACCGGCAGCTTCGAGCTCGACGGCGTCGCCTTCCCGCCGCCGAAACCGTCATCGAATTTCTCGACCCGCCGACAGCACAGGCGACATGTTCCCCACCGGCAACCTGACAGACGAGCTCACCGTCCCCGGCATCGGCAGCCTGAAAGCCACCCTGATCAACGCCGGCATCCCCACCGTCTTTCTCAACGCCGCCGACTTGGGCTACAGCGGCCGCGAAAGCCAGGACGACATCAACGCCAACCCCGCCGAACTGGAAAAACTCGAAACCATCCGCGCCCATGCCGCCCTGAAAATGGGACTGATCCAAACGCTGTCCGAAGCGCAAACCCGCGCCCACACCCCGAAAATCGCCTGGGTCGCCCCCAGCGCCGCCTACACTGCAGCGGGCGGCAAAACCATTGCCGCCGAAGACACCGACCTGCTGGTACGCGCCATGAGCATGGGCAAACTGCACCACGCCATGATGGGTACCGCTTCCGTCGCCATCGCCGCCGCCGCCGCCGTCCCCGGCACCCTGGTCGAAATCTTGCCGCCGGCGGTATCGCGCGCGACGCCGTACTGTTTCTGGACACCCGTCCGGCACCCTGCGCGTCGGCGCCGCCGCCCGCTGCGAACAAAGGGCCGCTGGCGCGTCGCCAGCCGTGATGAGCCGCAGCGCCCGCGTGATTATGGAAGGTAGCGTGCGTGCCGGATGATTGTTTTAGGCGGTTTGGCGCTATGCAAACAAAGGCAGCCTGAAAACCGGCTGTTCGGTTTTTCAGGCTGCCTTTCAAAGACTTCAAGCTGTTAATCGGCAAAGCGTGCCAGCGCGGCGACGGCGGGCAGTTCTTTGCCTTCGAGAAACTCGAGGAAGCGCCGCCGCCGGTGGAGATGTAGCCGACCTGTTCGCCGATGCCATATTTGGCGACGGCTGCCAGCGTGTCGCCGCCGCCGGCGATGGAGAAGGCGCTGCTGTCGGCAATCGCTTTGGCCAGCACTTCGGTGCCGCCGGCGAATTGGTCGAATTCAAACACGCCCACCGGGCCGTTCCATACCACGGTGCCGGCTTTTTCACTATGTCTGCGAGGCACGGCGGCCGATTGCGGGCCGATGTCGAGAATCATGTCGTCGTCGGCCACGTCGTCGATGGATTTGGTTTCGGCTGCGGCGTCGGCGGCAAATTCTTTGGCGCAGACCACATCGGTGGGCAGCGGTACCGCGCCGCCTTTGGCCGCCATTTTGGCGATGATTTTTTTCGCTTCGTCAACCAAATCCGGCTCGGCCAGCGATTTGCCGATGTTTTTGCCCTGTGCCAGCAAAAGGTGTTGGCGATGCCGCCGCCAACGATCAGCTGATCGACTTTGTCGGCCAGGTTTTTCCAGCACCGTGAGTTTGGTCGAAACCTTGCTGCCGGCAACAATCGCCACCAGCGGGCGGGCGGGGTCGCGCAGCGCTTTGCCCAGCGCGTCAGCTCGTCGGCCAGCAGGATGCCGGCCAGTGCCAGCGGCGCGGCGGCGGCAACCGCTTCGGTGGACGCCTGGGCGCGGTGGGCGGTGCCGAAGGCGTCGTTGACGAATACGTCGGCCAGTTCGGCATAGGCTTTGCCCAGTGCGGGGTCGTTTTCTTTTCGCCGGGGTTGATGCGCACGTTTTGCAGCATGGCGATTTCGCCGGCGTGGAGTTTGGGCGGGCTGTCGCGCCAGTTTTGAGCACCGCCACCTGTTTGCCCAGCAGGGCGCCGAGCTGGCGGGCGACGGGGGTAACGTCGTCTTCGGTGGAACTCGCCCTCGGTCGGGCGGCCGAGATGGGTCATCACAATTACCGCGGCGCCGCGGTCGAGACAGTAGCGGGATGGAGGGCAGCGAGGGCGCGGATGCGGGTGTCGTCGCTGATGCGGCCGTCTTTAATCGGCACGTTTAGATCGGCGCGGATCAGCACCGTTTTGCCGGCAACGTTTTTGTTCGCTGAGTTTCAGAAATTTCATGGTTCAATCCTCGTAAGCTGGCGAAAGCCGGCAGCAGCCGGCGAAAATCGGTTTCAGGCTGCCTGAAACGGGCGCTGCGCCGTTTGGGCGGCGGGCGTTTAAAGGGCAGCCTGAAGTTTTGCAACTCTTCCCAAGCCTTGCGTTTGAGCTGGGGCTTGTGCAGCATCTGCTGCGGGTGGTCGATGTAAAAATGCGGCACGTCGGGGGCGATGCGCCGCAGGTGGTCGCGCACGTCGTCGCGCTCGAAAAACGCCCCATCAGCAGCAGCGCGCGGGCGCCGCTAGGGCGGAACTCGGCATCCACGCGCGCGGGAGGCGGCGGCTACGTCTTCTTTTGCCGGCTGCGGGCGGAAGTCAGGCAGGCCTTTTGAGCCAGCAGCTCAGATAGCTGTCTTCGCGCGACAGGCGGATGGCGGCGAGCATTTTATCGAGCAGTTCGCCTTCGGCACCGCTAAACAGGCGGCGGGCGGCCACGTCGGCGGGCGACGGGCAGACGCTCAGCACCATCAGCCGCGCGGCCGGCACGCGGCCGGCAAGGCGTTCGAGATAGTGTTCGACCGTCGGCGCGGCGGCTGGGCTTTCGGACGGCGGCGGCCGGTGCCGGCTCGAGCGTGGTGCTGCCGACGCGCTGCAGGGGCGGCCAGCCGCGGCGAACCGGGCGCGGCAGTTGTTTGCGGGGCGTGGGCGGGGAGCAGGGGCGGGATGCCGGCGGCGGCGTTTCGGCCAAGCCGGCACCGTCTGCGTGATGGGCGGCAGCAGTGTTAGGATGGGTCGGGTCGGTAGCCCTGAACCTGTGCGCGGCGGTTTTCAGGCTGATTGGACGCTCCGGCGCATCGCTCGCTGCCGCCGGCATCGGCCACCGGCTTTTCAGGCTGCCTGATGCAGGCGGCCACCGGCAGCCACATCGGCCCCAGTCCCAGCGCTTCGTGCAGGTGGACGTAGCGGGCGTCTAACATAGCTTCTCCATCACCAGCGCGTCTTCGTCGCCGTAATAAGCGCGCCGCCGCGCCAAATCGGCAAAACCGTGGCGGCGGTACAGCGCCTGCGCCGCCAGATTGCCGGCGCGCACTTCGAGAAACACCCGCCGCAGTCCGGCAGCCTGAAACATCTGCGCCAGCAGCGCCGTGGCGATGCCCTGCCGCCGCTGCGCCGGCGCGGTGGCGATCAGATGCAGTTCGGCTTCGTCAAACAGCTGCTGCCAAACGATAAAGCCGGCGCAGCCAGCGGCGTTTCCGCCAGCCACACCTGGGTGTGCGCTTCATCCAAAGCAGCCTGAAACTGGCCGGCAGACCACGGTTTCGGGTTACACAGGCAGTCCAAAGCCGCCAGGGCGGCGGCATCGTCGGCAAGTGCGGGGCGCAGGGAAAACATGGTGGCAGGGGCGGGTTGAAAAGGCGGCATTATAGCCCAAATCAGGGGCAGGCGGCAGCGGTCGGGGCAGCCTGAAAACCCTGTAACGGCGGGCAGCGGCGCCTGTGCTGCGATTGAGTTTTTTTCAGGCTGCCTTTATACTCGCCCGCTTTGCGCCGCGGCCTTTCGTGCGGCGGTTCGTAAAACAAAATTCCGATATGGGACAAAATGATAATGGACAAAAAAGACCGTAACTGCTCGTTTTGCGGCAAGCCCGAACACGAAGTCAAACACCTGATTGAAGGCGAAAAAGGCTTTATCTGCGACGAATGCGTCTCGACTGCAGCCATCTGATTCTCAGCGAGCAGACCGAGTCTGCCGTGCCAGCCACCGCTGCCGGCGGCGCCCTGCCGACGCCCGCCGAGCTGACGGCGCAGCTGGACGAATACGTAATCGGCCAGCAGGGCGCGAAAAATCGCTGGCGGTGGCGGTTTACAACCATTACAAACGCTTGCGCCAGCCCAAGTCCGCCGGCAATGTCGAACTCTCCAAATCGAATATTCTGCTGATCGGCCCCCACCGGCTCGGGCAAAACCCTGCTGGCGCAAAGTCTGGCGCGGCGGCTGAACGTGCCCTTTGTGATGGCGGACGCCACCACGCTTACCGAAGCGGGCTATGTCGGCGAGGATGTCGAGCAAATCATCACCAAGCTCTTGGGAAAATGCGATTTTGATGTGGAAAAAGCGCAGCAGGGCATTGTTTATATCGACGAAATTGACAAAAATCTCGCGCAAGAGCGATAACCCATCGATTACCCGCGACGTGTCGGGCGAAGGCGTGCAGCAGGCGCTGCTGAAGCTGATCGAAGGCACCGTGGCCAGCGTGCCGCCGCAGGGGCGGGCGCCGCAACCCGAACCAGCAGTTTATCGATGTCGATACCACCAATATCCTGTTTATCTGCGGCGGCGCCTTTGCCGGCTGGAAAAAGTTATCCGCCAGCGCACCGAAAAAAAGGCGGCATCGGCTCGGCGCCACCGTCCACAGCAAGGATGAAAAACGCTGACATCGGCGCCTTTGTTTGAAACCGTCGAACCTGAAGACCTGATCAAATTCGGCCTGATTCCCGAGCTGATCGGCCGCCTGCCGGTGATTGCCACGCTCGAAGCGCTGGACGAAGCGGCACTGGTCAATATCCTGACCGAGCCGAAAAACGCACTGGTCAAACAATACCAAAGCCTGTTTGCGATGGAGGGCGCCGAGTTGGAAATCGACGCCGAAGCGCTGTCGGCCATCGCGCGGCAGGCAATGGAGCGCAAAACCGGCGCCCGCGGCTCGCGATCGATTATGGAACGCGCCTTGCTTGACACCATGTACCACCTACCGGACTGGAAGGATGTGAACAAGGTTGTGGTGGGCAAAGGCGTGATCGAAGAAGGCAAAATGCCCAAACTGTTGCGCGCCGACGGCAGCGAAATCAATCCGCCGGCGCAGGCAGCCTGAAAGCCAAAAGCAGCCTGAAAAACCCGCCGCAACCCCTTATCTTTCCCTACCATCCGCCAGAGGACCAATCCATGAACAGCCAAGCCGCCCCTGCAAACCGCACTCGCGCACCGTTCCATCCGCAAATTCAAAGCCGATCCGATTCCCGCCGCCGTGCTGGAGCAGATTATTACCGCCGGCCAGATGGCGTCCACCTCCAGCTATATGCAGGCGGTGAGCGTGATCCGTGTTACCGATCCGGCCAAGCGCGCCGCCATCCGCGAAATCTGCGCCAACGCCTACAAAAGGCAAGATGGGGCACCATTAGTGGAAAAACTGTGCCGAGTTTCTGGTAGCTCTGCGCCGACGCTTCGCGTCATCTGCGCCTGGCGCCCGATGCCCAGATCGATTGGATCGAAGTGATGATGATCGGCGCCGTCGATACCGGCATTTTCGCGCAAAACGTGCTGCTGACCGCCGAATCGCTCGGTTTAGGGCGGCGTGTTTATCGGCAGCCTGCGCAACGATCTGCCGACGCTGGCGCGCATTCTCGAAGTGCCGCACGGCGTGGTGCCGCTGGTGGGCATGTGCCTGGGTTATCCCGACCACGATCCCGGCCAGCGCCCGCGCCTGCCCCTGCAGGTGGTGATGGGCGAAAAACCGCTACCGCGCAGCTGAAGATGCCGAGCTGGCGGCCTATGACGAAGTGGTCAAACAATACTACAAAAGACCGCAGCAATCTCGATTTGAGCTGGCAAGACCAAATCCGCGCCAACTCTGTGCACCGAAGTGCGCCCTGCCTGCTGCCGTTTCTGCAGCAGCAGGGTTTTGCCAAAAATAAATCTGCTGCCCGCCGCCGCTGCCAATGCAGCCAGGCGGGCAGAGCGTTTGCACAGCCGTTTGGGCGTTTTAGCTTCGCAAAGGCAGCCTGAAAAATATGAAAACCGGCTTTCAGGCAGCCTGAAAATATGTTTTCCTGCCCGCCGCCGTTTGTACCGCGGGCAAAAACAAACCGATTCCGGTGCCGCAGCCGCACCAAAAACCGATGGAAACCCGTATGGCCGATTTGCCGCCACCCAGCGTTTTTCTTCCGACGAAGCCGCCACCCTTGCTTTGGGCGGCGCTTGGGCGCAGCTGCTGCGCGCACCCTGCGTGGTGTATCTGCAGGGCGATTTGGGTGCGGGCAAAACCACGTTTACCCGCGGCCTGCTGCACGAGTTTTCCGGCCACCGCGGCACGGTCAAAAAGCCCGACTTACGCGCTGGTGGAAAGCTACCGGCTGCCGCAGGAGCGGGTGCTGCACCATTTTGACTTTGTACCGCTTTGCCGATCCCGTCGGAATGGGAAGACGCGGGCTTGGACGATTTGTTCGCAGACAACAGCATCTGCCTGATCGAATGGCCGTCGCAGGGCGGAGAGTTTGTGCCCGCGGCCGATTACGTTTTTGATTTGCGCACCGAAGAAGGCGGCCGCCGCTGCTCGGTGTCGGCTTTAAGTGCGGCGGCAGAAGAAGGAGTGGGAGTTATGGCGGGACATCGGTCGCCGCAGATTATTGATGTGGTCGGCCGGGCGGTTTGCTGCTGAGTTTCAGCGGCAGCCTGTTTGCCGCTACAGATATTCTGTCCGCCAGCTTAGCAGCGGCAAAGCGCCGCAGCCGGCTGGCCATCGAAACCGCCGGTCGCGTGCGCTACCGCTACTTTATGCTCGATACGCCAAACAGGCTGGTGGTCGATATTGAAGACGTTGTATCGAATAAAGTTTTGTCTGCGCTCGCCGGCCAGAGTCCGTGCCAACGATCCGCTGATTGCCGGCATCCGCATCGGCAAAAAGATGAACGCACCGTGCGGCTGGTGGCCGATTTGCGCGGCAAGGCGCAGGTTGCCGTCAGCAACAGCCCGCTGGCCGACGGCCAAAAAGCACCTACTGCAAGTCGAGCTGACGGCGCCCTAATGCCGCCGCGCTGCTCCAGCCATGCTCCCGCAGCGGCTGCGGCGCTCGGCTGCGGCAGCCGATGATCCCATCGGCGATCTGGCGCAAAAAAACACAGCCGCAAAGCCGCGCCCGCCGCCCAGGATAAGGCGAAAGAGCGCGATAGCGTTGCGCCTGCCGCCCCGCCGAGCCGGCGCCGGCCAAAACCGGTCAGCAAGCGCCGTCCAATCATCATGCTCGATCCCCGGCCACGGCGGCAAAGATACCGGCGCCATCGGTCCCAACGGCGTGCGCGAGAAAGACGTGGTGCTGGCGGTGGCCAAAGAAACGCAGAAGCTGCTGGAAGCGCAGGGCTACCGCGTATTCCTTACCCGCAACGGCGACCAGTTTATCCAGCTGCGCGATCGCCGCCAGAAAGCGCGGCAGGCCAAAGCCGATCTGTTTGTTTCCATCCATACCAATTCCGCCCTGAGCAAGGCGGCCAGCGGCATTGATGTCTTTATGTGGGGGCAGGGCCAACAGCGAAGCCGTGCGCAAGCTGGCGGAAAAAGGAAAACGATGCCGATCTGGTTGACGGCCTGCCGCAAAACCGCAAATAAAAGAAGTTAATGTCGTGCTAACCGATATGCTGCAAAGCCAGACCACCAACGACAGCCGCCGTCTCGGCAATCTGGTGCTCAGCCAGCTCGGCCGCCACCACCGCCTGCACCAAGGGCGGGTCGAGCAGGCCAATTTTGTTGTTTTGCGCTCGCTGGATATTCCTTCAATTTTGGTCGAACTGGCCTTTGTGTCCAATCCCACCGAAGAAAAACTGTTGTCCGAAACCGCGTTCCGCCGCAAAATGGCGGCCGGCATCAGCGAAGGCGTATCGATGTATCTGAAAAACCAAGCTGGGCTGGGGCTGTTTACATTTGGTATTGCGGCGGCTTTTACGCTGCAAAGTAGCCAATACCGCTTTCTGACAACACCCAATGCAAACCGCCCCAAGCCCGCCGCACAGCCTTTCAGGCAGCCTGAAAGGCTGTTTTTCCATGCGATCAGGCAGCCTGAAAAACCCTTTCCGTTTCCCCATCCCATGCTTACCGACACCCTGCCTGCAGGGCAAACTCGACATCATCGGCGACGTCCACGGCCATTTTGACGCCCTGACCGAGCTGCTCGATCATCTGGGCTACCGCGACAACGGCAGCCATCCCGCCGGCCGGCGGCTGGTATTGTCGGCGATTTGGCCGACCGCGGCCCCGATTCGCCCGCGGTTTTCGCATGGGTAATGGCCGCCTGCGCCGCCGGCCGCGCCCACATGGTGCTCGGCAACCACGAAGCCAATTTGCTGACCGGCGAAGCCAAAGACGGCTCCGGCTGGTTTTCGCCGAACGCAGCGAGCGCGACGGCCGCAACTACGCCCCGTGGCAAACCCTGCCGGCCGGCGAACACGGCCGCATACTCGATTTTCTCGCGCAACAGCCGCTGCTGCTCGAACGCAGCGATTTGCGCATCGTCCATGCCGCCTGGCAGGACAAAGCCGTCGAAACCGTGCGCCGGCGCCGCAGTGAAAACCTTGCCGATCTCTACCAGGAATGGGAAGACGACCTTTGCCGCTGCATCCGCCACGCCCCGTGGTACGACGACTATCTCGACGAGCAGCGCCGCTACGCCCATTTGTTCGACGACCCTGCCGCCAAACTGCCGCTGCTGGCCGCCACTGCCGCCCACGATGTTTTACCGCAACGGCGCCAATCCGCTGCGGATGCTGACCTGCGGCCCCGAAGCCTCCGCCGCTGCCCGTTTTTGCCGGCGGCCGCTGGCGCTTTTCCGTGCGCGAGCCGTGGTGGAACCGCTATACCGCCAGCGCCGCCGTGGTTATCGGCCACTATTGGCGACCGTGGCAGGGGCGAAGCCGCGCCCGCCGCAGCGAAATGTTTACCGTGCCGCCGCACCACTGGCACGGCGCCGGCGGCAAAGTGTTCTGCTGCGACTTCTCCGTCGGCGCCCGCTGGCGCGAACGCAAGCGCCGCATCGCCCCCAGCACTCCGCCTACCGCCTCGCCGCCCTGCGCTGGCCGGAAAAATCCTGATCACCGACTGCGGCGAACAGCTGCCAACCGTATAAACCGCCGCCACCGCGTTTGCAGGCAGCCTGAAAACCCCATCCGCCGCCCGTTGCAGTAAAACAAAGCAGCCCGAAAGCCGGTTTTTCCGGTTTTCAGGCTGCTTCAAACTTTCAGGCAGCCTGAAAGAGGGTAGGGCGCTTGTCGGCAAAAGGCTGGTTTGCTGCAGGGAAGGGTGAAGCAAACAGGCAGCCCGAAAAACTTTTTCAGGCTGCCTTTTTGCCGTTTGAGCGGTTTATGCCTCGCTGCCGCCGACCGTTAATCCCGCATCGATGCGCAGGGGTGGGCTGGCCGACGCCTACCGGCACGCTTTGGCCGTCTTTGCCGCAGACGCCGACGCCGGCATCGAGGCTGCTGTCGTTGCCGATCATCGAAACGTGTTTGAGCACTTCAGCCGCTGCCGACGATGGTCGAGCGCTGACCGGATACTGCAGTTTGCCTTTTTCCACCCACCACGCTTCGGAGGCGGAAAAGACGAATTTGCCGCTGGTGATATCGACCTGACCGCCGCCGAAATTGACGGCGTAGATGCCTTTGTCGATGGAGCGATGATTTCCTGCGGGTCGTGGCTGCCGTTTTCCATAAAGGTGTTGGTCATGCGCGGCAGCACGATTGACGAGTAGCTTTCGCGCCGGCCGTTGCCGGTTACCGGCATGCCCATCAGGCGGGCGTTGGTTTCGTCCTCGCCTATAGCCGGTGAGAATGCCGTCTTCGATTAGGACGTTGCGGCGGGTTTCGTTGCCTTCGTCGTCGATATTGAGCGAGCCGCGCCGCTCGGCGAGGTTGCCCTGATCGACAACGGTAACGCCGGGGGGCGGCGACGCGCTGGCCGAGTTTGCCGGAGAAGGCGCTGGTTTGTTTGCGGTTGAAATCGCCTTCAAACCGTGCCCCACCGCTTCGTGCAGCACGCCCGGCCAGCCGCTGCCGGGAACAACAGTCATTTCGCCGGCGGGGGCGGGCGGGATTCGAGATTGGTCAGCGCCCTGTTTGACGGCGTGATCAACACAACCTTTGATTTGCGTGTCGCTGAAATAGTCCAAATTGGAGCGGCCGCCACCACCGCCACTGCCTTGTTCGCGGCGGCCGTTTTGCTGGGCGATCACGGTTACGCTCAGGCGCACCAGCGGGCGGATGTCGGCGGCGTGGCGGCCGTCGAGACGGGCGATATAGACCAAATCGTATTCGCAGGTCAGCCCGGCCATCACCTGCACGATGCGCGGGTCGGCAGCTTTAGCCAGCGCTTCGACTTTTGCAGCAGCGCCACTTTGGCGGGTGAATCAAGGCTGGCAATCGGGTCGGCATCGCCGTGGATGGGGGCGGCCGCCACTTTTTAGCGGCACGCGCACCGGACGGTTGTTGCCCGCCGCGCCGATCACGCGCACCGTTTCGGCGGCGCGCGCACGGCGGCATCGGTCAGGCTGTCGGCATAGGCAAAAGCGGTTTTTCTCGCCCGAAACCGCCCGCACGCCCACGCCTTGGTCGATCTGAAAACTGCCGGACTTGACCATGCCTTCTTCAGATGCCAGCTCTCGAATGCGGTGCGCTGGCAGTAGATGTCGGCATAATCGACGTGGTGGGCGCCGATCAAATCAAGGCTGGCGGACAGGGTTTTCGGCACTCAGTCCGTGCGCATACAGCAGCCGCTCGCAAACGGTATCGAACACGGAAAAATCATTCATAAACGCTTTTTCTGCAAACCGCTTTCAGGCTGCCTGAAAGCGGCGGGGAGAAAAAGGCGCGATTATAGCCGAAACCGCCCGCCCAAGTGCCGGCCGACAAAGCGGCAGATGCGCGAAAACGGCTTTCAGGCTGCCGTGGTTTTCGGCGTGTCCGCTGCTTTTTTTGCCGCCGGCCGGTGTTTTTCAGGCAGCCTGAAAGCCGAGGGCAGGGGGGCTTTTGTGCTGTCGATGCCGCTCTTTGCAAACAGTTCGGGGTAAAAGTCCGATGAAAATCCTGGCCGCGGGTGCGGTGGTGTTTGGTGGTTTGGGCGTGTTCGGCGTGCTGCCCAATTATTTGGGCATGAAGGCGCAAGAGTCGCTCGAAATCCAGCACCGTGCTTTGGCAGATACCTTTTTCTTCGATATGGTGTCGCACAAATACGAGCGCGGCTGGTTCACTTCCACCGAAACCACCGTGGTGCGCGTGCATCCCGAAATCCTGTCCAATCTCGGCGGCTATCTGCCGGACAATGTGAAAAACGGTGCTGGAAAAAGCCGGTGGTGATGGTCAACCATGTCAAGCACTACCCTTTGCCGACGGTTTTTACTCCGGTGCGCGCGGTGGTGGAAACCGAATTCCAGTACGACCCCGAAGTGCAGAAAACCCTGTCGCGCTTTTTTTCGGCCAGCAGGTGCCGGTGACGCGCACAATGTGATCAAGCTCGACGGCAGCGGCCGCTATACGGTGAAAGTCGCGCCTTTCGAGTATGAAGAGCTCTCCGGCATCAAGCTCGATTGGAAAGGCATGGACGCCGAAGTCGATTACGCCGCCAATTTCACTGAATACCAAAGCCGTTTCACGCTGCCGGGCTTTAAAAGCGGTGCTGGCCGACAAAGGCAGCCTGAACGCCGAGCAGATCGAAGTGGCCGCCAAAACCTATCCCGGCAGCAACGGCCTGTCGCTCGGTTCGTCCGAAACCAAGCTCGGGCGTTTTGAAATCGAGTGGAAAGACAGCATTTCCTACAACGTGCGCCTGAACGAGCTGATCGATATGGTTACCGATCTGCAGATCGGCGCCTTTATCAATCCCAACGGCGACATCCCGCCCAGCAAAAGTCAGCCTGGACAAACTCAGCTACCGCACCGAAACCGAAGAGAAAAACGGCTATATCGACAGCCGCGGCGTGTTTGCCTTCGATCAAGCTCAACTACGGCCAAAACCAATACGGCCCGCTCAATATCGACATCGCCGCCGAGCATCTCAACGCCAAAGCGCTGGCAGACATGAAAAAGCCTGCAGCGCATCGCCATGGACAAATCACCGGCGACCAAGCGCGCGAGCAGGTACTGGCCGCCGTGCGCAACGAAGGCGCGCCGCTGTTTACCGACAACCCGCTGTTCCGCATCAAGCGCTTCGAGTTCCAAACCCGCAGGGGCATGTCAACAGCCGCGGTCAGCTCAGCTTCGACGGCTTTGAGCAAGGCCGATCTCGAATCCTTCCCCGATATGGTGAAGAAAATGCGCGTCGATCTGGATTTGGACGTATCGCAGAAGCTGATTGAAGAATTCGTCATCACCCAGGCGCGCAGCCTGTTTGCCGTCGAAGATCCCAACAGCGAGCAGGAAAAACAGGAAGTTGCCGATACCATCCGCCTGCTGGTGGCCGGCAGCATCGACACCATGATCGGTGAAGGCCATCTCAAGCGCAGCAACGGCGCGGTGATGACCCGTCTCGAAATCGCCGGCAACCGCATCACGCTCAACGGCAAGCAGTTTGAAGCCCGCTCCGACGACGATTTGTGGGAAGGCTTGGAAGATAAGCCCGCATCCGCACCCGCCGCCGGCAAATAAGCCGCCGAGCGCCCCGAAACTTTTCAGGCTGCCTGCAGATTCCGATTTGCAGGCAGCCTGAAAAAGTTTGCGCATACCGCTTTGGCGGGCATCATCCGGCAGCCGCCGTTTTCAGGCTGCCGCAGGGTAGGGCGGGGCGCTGCAGTAGCTGCCAAGCGGCGCTATTTGTGTTAAAAGTCCCGCCCGAATCCAAACAAGACGGGCAAGCCGTCTTGTTGTTGTGTAAACAGGGGCGGAAAAAGCAGCCTGAAAGGCATTCCGCCATCCCGCAGATAAGGATAGTTATGGCTCAAAAACGTAGTGGTCGTCGGCTCGCAGTGGGGCGACGAAGGCAAAGACAAAATCGTGGACTGGCTGGCCGAGCAGTGCGACGGCGTGGTGCGCTTTCAGGGCGGCCACAATGCCGGGACACACGCTGGTGGTGGGCGGCAAAAACCATTCTGCGCCTGATTCCCAGCGGCATCCCTGCACGAAAAACTCAGACTGCTACATCGGCTCCGGGCGTTGTCGTTTTCCCCGAAGCGCTGCTGGGCGAAATCGACGAATTGGACGCGGCGGGCGTGAAAAACGTGGCCGGCCGCCTGAAAATCGCCCCACCTGTCCGCTGATTTTTGCCCTACCACATCGCGCTCGACCAAGCGCGCGAAGCCAGCAAGGGCGAAGGGCAAAATCGGCACCACCGGCCGCGGCATCGGCCCCGCCTACGAAGACAAAGTCGCCCGCCGCTCGGTACGCGCCGGCGATCTGCGCGATATGGCGCTGGTGGCGGAAAAAGTCCGCGCCAATCTCGCGCTCTATAATGTCCAGCTCGAACACCTGCACGGCGCCGCGCCGCTGGAATTTGACAGCGTGATGGCGGTGATTGAGGGTTTCCGCGCCCGCATCCTGCCGATGCTTGCCGATGTTTCGCGCACGCTCTACGACAAAATCCAAAAGCGGCCAACACCTGCTGTTTGAAGGCGCGCAGGGCACGCTGCTCGACATCGACTGCGGCACCTATCCCTTCGTTACTTCGTCCAACTGCGTGGCCGGCGCCGCATCGGCCGGCGCGGGCGTGCCGCCGCAGGCACTCGATTATGTGCTGGGCATTGTGAAAGGCCTACACCACCCGCGTCGGCTCCGGCCCGTTTCCCACCGAGCTTTTTGACGAAGTGGGCGCCGGTTTGGCTAAGCGCGGGCACGAGTTCGGTTCGGTAACCGGCCGCGCCCGCCGCTGCGGCTGGTTTGATGCCGCCGCACTCAAACGCGCCATCCAAATCAACGGCATCAGCGGCATGTGCATCACCAAGCTCGACGTGATGGACGGCATCGACGAAATCAAACTGTGCGTGGGCTACCCTGCCCGACGGCAGCACCACCGACATCCTGCCCTTCGGCGCCCACGAAGTTTCAGGCTGCACGCCGATCTACGAAACCCTGCCCGGCTGGAAAGAATCCACCGTCGGCGCCAAATCCTACGACGCGCTGCCCGAAAACGCCTGCCGCTATCTGCAGCGCATCGAAGAAAATGTGCGGCGCCCCCGATCGCCATCGTTTCCACCGGCCCCGACCGCGACGAAACCATCCTGATCCGCCATCCCTTTCGAGGCCTAAGCCCCGCTCCCGCGCCGCCCGTTTTCAGGCAGCCTGAAACGGCGGCGCCTTTGACTTTTCGGTTTGAGGCAGCCTGAAAGCCTTTTTCAGGCTGCCTTTTCCCTGCCATCTCATAAGGAAAAACGCCATGTGGTTCAAACAAATCAGCTTCTATCCGCTCAATAAAAACCAGCTGCCCGATATCGAAACCCTGTTCTGCCAAACTGGCCGAGGCCGGGTGCGCCGGTTACCGGTTTGGACTGGTTCAGCGAGGGCTTTTGCCGCCGTCCACGGCTTTTCGCCGGAGCCGGTGTTTCCCGCCGACTTCACCTGGAGCGTGGCGCTCAAGCGCGCGGAAAAAGTGCTGCCCGCCGGCGTAATCCGCGACGTTTTGGAAGAAAAGGTGCAGGAAATCCAAAACAACGAAGGCCGCAGCGTCGGCCGCAAAGAAAACAGGAGCTCAAAGAGCAGCTAACCGACGACTTACTGCCGCGCGCCTTTACCCGCACCGGCCGCACGCTGGCGGTATGCAACAGCCGCAGCGGCTTTTTGCTGGTCAATAACGCATCGGCTGCCAAAGCCGAAAACCTGCTGGCCAAACTGCGCGAAGCGCTCGGCGGCTTGGAAGCCCGGCTGCCGCGCACCAAGCAATCGCCCGGCTCGCTGATGACCGACTGGCTGCTCAAAGGCCGCTGCGCAGGCGGCTTCGAGCTGGACGACAGCTGCGAGATGAAAGGCAGCGGCGATGTGGCGCCGGTGGTGAAGGTTGCCAAGCAGGATCTGACCGCCGACGAAGTGGTGCAGCATGTGAAAAAGCAGCAAAAGCGTAACCCAGCTCGGCCTGGTGTGGCGCGACCAAATCGCCTTTATCCTAACCGAAGAGCTGACCCTTAAGCGCGTGCAGTATCTCGACGTGCTGCAGGAAGAGGCCGAAAACCGCGGCGACGATGCCGAAGCGCTGGCATTCGCTTCGCAAATCCTGATGGCCGAAAGCGTCTCGAATATGCTCGAAGAGCTGGTGGCCCATCTGGGCGGCTGGCAGGATTAAAGTTTTCAGGCTGCTTTTGGAGTAGTTTTCAGGGCTGCCTGCCCGACGGTTTAAGCAACAACCGTTGGGCAGGCAGCCTAAAAGCATTGCGCGCCAAATAAAAACGTAAACTGCCGCTACAGGCAGCCTGCGTAGCGCAGCAAAGTTGCGAAGCTAAAAACCATTCCATCCAATGCAATAAAGGAAAAACCATGAAAGCATTAAAACCGGTATTTGCCCTGCTGCCAGCACTGCTGCTGGCGGGTTGCGACTCGTATGTTTGCTTCGGGAGAAACATCGTGGCAAAGAAGAAGTGCAGTTATCAAGCGGCACCAAAATTTGGGTAAAGCGTACGGCAAAGGCGAAGCATCCTGCCAGCTGGGCGGGCCCAATTCGTATGACGTAAACGAGCGCGAATTGGAAGTGATTGCTTCTGCCGGTCTGCCCGTTCCGCCGAAAATGGTCGTCAGGGTGGAGAGATATGGTTTTAGACCGGGATAAAGACGGCACATGGTATCTGGTTGTCACTCCCGTTGATACCCGCCATTGGATCAGCAAGCTGCCCTACGCCCAATTCAAAGCAATCGACGGAAATGGCAGCAGGTTGAGTTTGACAAATCGCTGGAATGGCAGGGAAGCAAATCTGGAGTTCACGCTTAAAGTAGGGAAAATGCCGGAAAAATCTATCTGACAGACAAACCGCTGGATATGGTACACCCTGAAGAATTCAAGAGTAACGTTGCATCCAGATACATTTATATTAATCTTGGTACCAAATACTGGTAATTTCATTTTCCAAATCCAAACTTAGGAGAGAATCATGGCAATCGACGTAAAAAAACCTACGCCCAACTGGCTGCCCGTGTGTATGACAAGAAGCAAAAAGAAAACAAAATGACTCTGCCGGCCGGCTTTGAAGAAGTGCATTGGCGTGATGACGATGCTTCGGGGTTTTCTGCCGGTGTGTACCGTTCGGCAGACGGCAAGCAGGTGGTGGTTTCGTTTACCGGCACCAATGCCCGCACCGTTTCAGGCTGCCTGTCTGATGGTTTAAAGGATGAACCATCAGGCAGGCAGCCTGCGTAGCGCAGCGAAGTTGCGAAGCTAAAACCATTCCGCCCAATGCAATAAAGGAGAAACCATGAAAGCGCTAAAACCGTTATTTGCCCTGCTGCCAGCCCTGCTGCTGGCGGGTTGCGACTGTATGTTTGCTTCGGGAGAAACATCGTGGAAAGAAGAAGTGCAGTTATCAAGCGGCACGAAGATTTGAGGTAAAGCGCACAGTAAAGGGCGAAGCATCCTGCCAGCTGGGTGGACCCAATTCTATGACAGTAAACGAGCGCGAATTGGAAGTGATTGCTTCTGCCGGTCTGCCCGTTCCGCCGAAATGGTCGTCGGAGTGGGAGGGATATGATTTTAGACCGGGATAAAGACGGCGCATGGTATCTGGTGGTAACGCAGTGCTCCCCGTTAACTGGGTCAGCGATTTGAAATACGCCCAATTCAAAGCAATCGACGGGAAATGGCAGCAGGTGGAGTTTGACAAATCGCTGGATGGTAGGGATGCCAATTTGGAGTACACTCTTAAAAGTAGGAAAAATGCCGAAAAAATTTTTCCTATCTGACAAAACCATTAGAGATACACCCTAAGATGAGTTTTTAATCGTGATGTTCCTATCTAGATATAGAGCGATTAATTTAGACGCAAAGCATTGGTAATTTTTGTTTCATAAACTTAGGAGAGAATCATGGCAATCGATGTAAAAACCTACGCCCAACTGGCTCGCCCGTGTGTATGAAGAAAGCCCGTTAAACAAACCGGCGCCAATCTGCCCGCTACGCCGCCGCTGCTACATGCCCGCACATTTTCAGGCTGCCTTGCACTTTTGCAAGGCAGCCTGAAAACATAATGAGTGCTTAAAGACCATATCCTGAGCCTTAGGGCGAAGTCTGCCCCGCCGCAAAGCCGTACCATCGCCGCTTTTTAATCGGCAGCGCAGGAGGCTGCCAAAGAGCAAACAATGGCATCAGCCAAAAACCATTTCCGATGCCGACGGGCTATTTCGGCATCCCCCTGGGCCTGGGCGCATTATCGCTGGCGTGGTCGCACGCGGCGGACGTTTATCCGCAGCTGGCGGCGTGGTTCGGCACCGCAGCGGGCGTATTGTCGGTGGGCAGCTGGGCGCTGTTTGCGCTGATGTTCGCCTCACAAATGGCTTGCCTACCGCGAGCAGCTGCTGGACGAATGGCGCTGCCCCGTGCGCTTTTCCTATATCGCGCTGGTGGCGATCAGCACGATTATCGTCGGCAGTGCTGCGCCGCTGGACGGGCTGGGGCGAAAGCGCTGATTTGGAGCTGGCGTTGCCGGCCAGCTGGTGTATTCCAGCATCCGCATCGGTTCGCTGTGGCAGGGGCGACGTGTTTACCGAAAAATCGGTGCAGCCGCCGTTTTTACCTGCCCGCGGTCGCCGCCAACTACACGCAGCACCGGCGCGATGGTGGTGCTCGGGCATCACGATTTCGGCTGGATGTTTTGGGGCGCGGGCACGCTGGCGTGGATCATGTTTGAACCGCTGCTGTTGCAGCGCATGCGGCTGTTCCGTTTGGAAAAAGACCAGCGCCCCGCCATCGGCATCGTGCTGGCGCCCGCTTTTGTTGGCGCGGCGGCGTATCTGGCGCTTACGGGCGGGCAGGGTGGACAACGTGGTCAAAAATCTTGGTCGGCTACGGCTTTTTGCAGCTGTTTTACCTGCTGCGCCTGCTGCCGTGGATTTTGGAATACGGCTTTGCCGTGGGACATTGGTCGTTCTCGTTCGGCGCGGCGTCGATGGCGGCGGTGGCGCTGTCCATGCGCGCGCAAACGGCGTATCCGCTGTTTTGGACGGGCGTGTTTTGGTTTGCCAATGCGCTGATTGCGCTGTTGGTGCTGATGACGGCGCTGCGGATTGCGCAGGGGCGGTTTTTTTAAAAGCAGCCTGAAAAACGGCGAAACGGCAGAAAAACGGCTTTCAGGCTGCTTTGGCGGCAGCCTGAAAGCCCGATTCGTTTATAATCCGCCCTTTGTTTCCCCGCCATCAGGCACACCATGCTCAAATTCACCCTGCAACACCGACGGTCACGCCCGCCGCGGCACGCTCGAACTCAACCACGGCAGCATCGAAACACCCGTTTTTCATGCCGGTGGGTACTTACGGCTCGGTCAAAAGCCATGTCGCCCGCCAATCTGCACGACATCAAAGCGCAGATTATTCTCGGCAACACTTATCACTTGTGGCTGCGCCCCGGGCTGGAAGTCATCGAACAATTCGGCGGCTGCACCGCTTTATCGGCTGGGACTAAACCGATACTCACCGATTCGGGCGGCTTCCAAGTGTTTTCGCTCGCCGATATGCGGAAATTGACCGAAGAGGGCTGCACCTTCAAAAGCCCGATTAACGGCGACAAATTGTTTCTCGCCCGAAATCTCGATGAAAATCCAAACCGTGCTGAATTCCGACATCGCCATGCAGCTGGACGAATGCACGCCCGGCGAAAGCCACACGCTCGCAGGCCGAAGCATCGCTGCAAAATGAGTTTGCGCTGGGCGGAGCGCTCGAAAAAGGCGTTTGAAGACTTAAAAACCCCAACTCGCTCTTCGGCATCGTGCAGGGGCGCGATGATGAAGACCTGCGCGGAAACAGTCGCTGCGCGGGCTGGAAGAATTCTGACTTCCCGGTCTCGCCATCGGCGGCTGAGCGTGGGCGAACCGAAAGCCCGAGATGTACCGCATGCTGCGTGCCGTCGGCCCGATGCTGCCCGCGCACAAAGCCGCATTACCTGATGGGCGTGGGCACACCCGAAGATTTTGGTTTACGGCGTGGCGCACGGCGTGGATATGTTCGACTGCGTAATGCCCACGCGCAACGCCCGCAACGGCTGGCTGTTTACCCGCTTTGGCGACGTGAAAATCAAAAACGCCAAGCACAAACACGACACCGCGCCGCTGGATGAGAGCTGCAGCTGCTACACCTGCCAACATTTCAGCCGCGCCTACCTGCACCACCTGCACCGCGCCGGCGAGATTCTCGGCGCGCAGCTCAACACCATCCACAACCTGCATTTTTATCAAGTAATTATGGAAGAAATGCGCGAAGCCATCGAACAGGGGTGTTTCGCCGACTGGCGCGCGCGTTTTCACGAACTGCGCGGCACCACTCCTGAAGCGTAATAAACGGCAAAAAGGCAGCCTGAAAAGTTTTCAGGCTGCCTTTTAATGTCGTTTTACCCCTGCGTTTACAGGCCGGTGATAAAGGCGATCAGACCCAGCACGATGCCGGGGGCGTTGGCCACGGCGATCGGCCAGTCGCGCGGTTGTTTGAACAGGCCGTAGGCCACCCAGATGGTGCAGTTGATGCTGGCCACCAAGGGCTGCAGCAGTTCTAAGAAAGTCACTTCGCGGCCTTTGAGATTGGCGGCGATTTGCGGGAACATAGGCTACATACATGGCAACGGCCATGATGCTGCCGATGGTGCCGAGAATGCGGATTTGTTTTTTTCGGTCATGTTTTTCCTTTTCCGTGTGTCTGCTGCAGCTGCAGCGCAAAAGGGCGGCATGATAAAGACTTTGCGTCGATTTTTCAAAGGTTTTTCGGGAGTGTGGCGTTTTTTTCAGGCAGCCTGAAACGGCCAAACCGCCGCGCAGGGCGGCGGTTTAGCAGACAGGGCAACCTGAAAACTTTTCAGGCTGCTTCGCTGCCGATGCCGAACACTTAGCGCAGGTAGGCGAGAAAAAGTGTTGTTGTCGGTAACGGTTTTGCCGGGGCTGTCGGAGAGTTTGGCGACGGACTGGCCGTTGCATTCGACCAGTTTCAATACGATGTTGAGCGGGTGTGGCCCATGTCGTTGGTAAGGTTGGTGCCGATGCCGAAGCTGGTTTTGAAGCGGTCTTTGAAATACTGGTGCAGATCCCAGGCTTTTTCCAGCGTCAGGCCGTCGGAGAAGGTGAGCATTTTGGTGCGGCTGTCGATTTTGAGCTTGCGGTAGTGGGCATAGGCTTTGTCGCCCCAGGCGTAGGGGTCGCCGCTGTCGTGGCGCAGGCCGTCGAAAAGTTTGGCGAAGTAAAGGTCGAAATCGCGCAAAAAGGCGTCCATGCCGACCACGTCGGTGAGCGCGATGCCCAAATCGCCGCGGTATTCGTGCACCCAGGCATCGAGGGCGGCTTTTTGAAGTCGCGCAGGCGCACGTCGAGCGCTTGGAAGGCCTGCAGAAATTCGTGCGCCATGGTGCCGATGGGGGTAAGGCCGAGGGTTTTTGGGCCAGATAGACGTTGCTGGTGCCGCGAAACACCTGCGGCGCGGCCTGGTGCAGGGTGCGCACCACATGTTCCTGCCAGGCCGGATTGTAGCGGCGGCGGGTGCCGAAGTCGGACACTAAAAATTCGGGATCACCCGGCTGCTGGTGCTGGGCGTAGGCGGTAAGCAGCGCGGCTTTGTCGCGCAGGCGCTTTTTCGCCTTCGGCGAGCACGGCGGGGGTTTCGAGACGGCGGAAATAGAGTTCGTTGACGATGGCCAGAATGTAGATTTCAAAGAACATCGCCTGAATCATCGGCCCTTCGATGCGGATGTTGAGACGGTTTTTCGTCGTCGATATGCACGTGCACGAAGCGGCGTTTGAGCTGGAAAGAGTTCGAGATAATCGACAAAGTCGCTTTTGATAAAGCGCAGGCTGCGCAGGTAGTCCAGCTCGTCGGCGCTAAACTGCAGGCTGCACAGATCGTCGAGTTCGCGCTCGAAGTCATCGCGGATTTCGGAGAGCGGATAGACGGTCTGGTCGTTGTTGCGGCAGCGGAATTCGTAAACGCTGTGGGTTTCGGGAAACTGGTGCAGCACCACCCTGCAGCATGGTGAATTTGTAAAGGTCGGTATCGAGCAGGGAGCGGATAATCGGCATAAGGGCTTGGATGTTGCGGACAAAGCGCGATTAAAGCACGTTTGCGCCGCTTTGTGCGGAAAAATCTCAGGGGCGCCGCGCTGCGGCTGCGTTATAATCCGCGCCAGTTTCAGCAAGGAGAAAAACATGAGCGACAAACCGCTTGCCGGCAGCCTGAAAGCCGGCACATGGCTGCACAAGGCCGGTGTTTACGCCCGCCTGATGCGTTTGGACAAACCCATCGGCACGCTGTTGCTGCTGTGGCCGACGCTGTGGGCGCTGTGGCTGGCGGCGCAGGGGCGGCCGGACAATACCGTGCTGCTGTGCTTTTGCGCTGGGCACGCTGCTGATGCGCAGCGCCGGCTGCGTGATCAACGACTGGGCCGACCGCGATTTCGACGGCAGCGTGGCGCGCACCGCCGGCCGGCCGTTTTCCCGCGGCGAAGTGGCGGAAAAAAAGAAGCGTTGCGGCTGGCGGCGGTGCTGGTGCTACTGGCCGCCTGCTGTTTGATTCCCCTGAACCGCACCGTTTGGCTGCTTTGCCCTGCCGGCGCTGTTTGTCGCTTTCAGCTATCCTTTTTGCTGCGCTTTTTCCCGCTGCCGCAGCTTTATCTGGGCATTGCTTTTTCTTTCGGTATTCCGATGGCTTTTTGCCGCTGTGCAGGGGCGCGTGCCGGGCTATGCCTGGTGGCTGTTTGCCGCCAATCTGTGCTGGACGCTGGCGTATGACACCATCCACGCGATGGCCGACAAAGAAGACGATTTGAAAATCGGCATCAAAACTCGGCCATCACTCGGCCGGCTCGATGCCGAAATGGCGATGCTCTGCCACGGGCTGTTTGATCTGCTGATGATGCAGGTGGGCATGGCCGTTGGTGCCGGCTGGCCGTTTGGGCGGCGCTGGTGCTGACGGTTTACTGGCAGTGGCGCCACTATCTGCGCATTCAGGGGCGGGATCGCGACGAGTGCTTTGCCGTTTTTCTCGACAACAACAAAATCGGCTGGCTGTGGTTTACCGCGCTGGCGGTGCAGTACGGCGCCGGTTCTTAAGGATTTTTGTTTTTCAGGCTGCCTTTAGTGGGCAGCCTGAAAATTGTTTAGGCAACAGCCGAATAAAACACGCCGCCCGGGATAACTCGGGCGGCGCATCAGTTTTCAGGCTGCTTCAAGCAGGGCAGCCTGAAAGGTTTTACTCTTCAAATTTCAGTTTGTGTTTGGCGGCAGCGGCGGCCAGTTGGGTTTGGGCGGCCATCAGCTTCTGCTGGCCGCTCATCATTTGCTTTTGTGCTTCCATCATCGCGGCGGCATTATTAGGATCTTTTTGCATCGAGCTTAAAGCCTTTTTCGATGCCGGCAACCATTTCGCCCATACCCTGCGAGAGGTTGTTGCGGATGGCTTTGCCTTCTTCCGATTGCAGGTTCAGTGCGTTCAATTTTTCCGGCAGCGGGCGGAAGAAGACCAGCATTTCTTCAACAATGGCTTTTTTTGTTCTTCTTCGCTCTTGGCGGCCATCAGCCGGTCTTGGAATTTTTTGGGTTGGCTTCTTTGCTGTAGCCGGTTGCCTTAACCGCTTCGCTGATGGCTTTCAAATCTTCCACTTCAGGGTTGCTGCAGGCGGCGAGCAGAGCAATGCTGCCCAGCAGCAGGGCGGCTTTGGAGAGGCTTTTTGCCGAGGGTTTTGCCAGAATTTCATGTAAACAGTCCTTTGTTGTCGGTTTGGATGGGAGAAACGGCTTTCAGGCAGCCTGAAAGCCGCTGCGGGATTATAAAGGTTTCATCGGTTTTTCGGCAGCGCTTTTTGCTGCGGTGGCGCCAAGTTTTTCAATGCCGGCGCTGCCGAGCGCCTGGGCCAGATCGCGGGCGCGGCCGTGGCTGCCGATCGGGTAGTCGGGAGCGATTTCGGCCAGCGGCAGCATCACGAAACTGCGCTGGTGGGCGCGCGGGTGGGGCAGGGTGAGTTCGGCGTCGTCGGATGTGCTGCCGGCAAAGTCGATTAAGTCCAAATCCAGCGTGCGCGGGGCGTTGCGAAAGCTGCGCACGCGGCCGAAACGGGTTTCGATGTCCCGCTAGCAGGTGCAGCAGCTCGCGTGCGCCGCAGTTGGCTTCGACAAGGGCAACGGCATTGACGAAATCGGGCTGGTCGGCATAGCCGACGGTGCGCTCAGATACAGCGACGAGGCTTGCAGGCTGCGGATAACGGGCAGGGGCGGCAGCGGTGGCAATGGCGCGGCGCACCTGTTCGGCAGGGTTTTCGAGATTGCTGCCGAAGGCGATAAGGGCGGTGGCGGTCATGGCGGTAAACGGAAAAAAACATCGGGAAAAAGCAGCCTGAAAAACGCGGCGGGCGTTTTTCAGGCTGCCTGCGCGGCAAGATAGGCTTCGAGCGCGGCGGCATCGAGATGCCAGTGGCAGATTTGCCGCTCATTGTGCAGCAGCACCGGCACCAGTTCGTTGTAGCGGGCTTCGAGTTCGGGGTCGTCATCGACATCGACGATTTCAATCTCAAAGCCCCAGCGCTCTTGTAGGGGGCGCAGCGCGTCGCGCATCTGGTGGCACAGGCCGCAGTATTCGCGGAACATCAGGGTCAGGGTCATGGTGCGGGTGCTTCCGAAACGGGTTTCAGGCTGCTTTGCAGGCAGCCTGAAAAACGGATTACAGCCAGCCGGCGCCGTTTTTCGCGCACGATTTGCGCCAGCGCGTCGAGCCAGTCGGGGTTGTCGTTGAGGCAGGGGATGGTGGTAGTCGCGCCGCCGGCGGCATGGAAAAAGCTCGCGGCCGCTGATGGCGATTTCTTCCATGGTTTCGAGGCAGTCGGCAACAAAGCCGGGGCAGGCGATGTCGATGCGGCCGCCCGCGTTTTTCGCCAGCTGTTTTATCAGCTGCTGGGTGTTGGGTTCCAGCCATTTGGCGGGGCCGAAGCGGCTTTTGGAAGCAGACTTCGGATCCTGTTCGCCCAAACCGAGGTTCGGCGGCAATCAGGCGGGCGCTGTGGCGGCATTCCGACTGGTAGGGGTCGCCGTTGCGCTCGTGGCGCAGCGGGATGCCGTGGAAGCTGAACAGCAGTTTGCCTCCGCTGCCGTGTTGGGCGCGGTAGTTGCGGATTTGCGCGGCTTGGGCGCCGATGTGGGCGGGATGGTCGTAAAAGCGGCTGACGGTGCGCAGCGACATCTGGTTGCGCTGGCGCTTGAGCGCGCTGTGGACTTGGATCAAGGGCGGCGGCGCTGCTGCTGCCGGCGTATTGCGGATACAGCGGCAGCACATCAGCCGGCCGACGCCCTGCGCTTTGAGCGCTTCGATGGCCGAGGGATGGACGGTTCGCTGTAGCTCATCGCATAGGCGACGGCGACATCTTCAGGCAGGCGGCTTTTGCAGCCCTTCGCACTGGCGGCGGGTAAACACTTCCAGCGGCGAGCCTTCCTCAAACCACACTTTGGCGTAGTTGGCGGCGCTTGACGCGCAGCGGCAGAATCACGCCGCGCAGCAGCGGCTGCCACAGCAGGGCGGGCAGATCGACGATGCGCCGGTCGGAAAGAAAGCTGCGCAGATAGGGGCGCACGGCGGCGGCGGTGGGAGCGGCGGGGGTGCCGAGATTGATCAGCAGCACGCCGGTTTTCTGCCGGCCGCCGGCCGCCGGCTTGGGTTCGGGATTCAAAGATTTCATAGCAGTGGTGTGGTGGCGAGGCTGCCGGCAATCCGTCGGGACTGCGGCGTTTTGGTGCCCTTGTCGTTGTGGTTTGCGCGAAAAGCGCGTGCCGCCTTTTCAGGCTGCTTGGGAAAACAGGCAGCCTGGAAAGGTTTTCAGGCTGCCTGCGGACGGTGCGGCGTTTTAGTTGTTGCCGCCGTTATTGTTGTTGAGGCCTTGGCGGCGGACGACGGCGGAACTTCAAAAATCGTCGAGTACCGACTGACTGGAGAAATCGGCGGCCACCAGGTTCATGCTGCGGGTTTTGCGGCCGGAGATAATCATGCCGGCGCCGTCGCCCCCGCCCAGCGCGTCGTGGCGGGGGTGCTGCGCACGGGTGCCGCGGGGCGCGGTGGTTCTGGTCTTCAAGGCCGGTGGCGATGATGGTGATGCGGATGGCGTCTTCGTCCATGTTTTTCGTCTTCGACGTTGCCGAATTTGAGTTCGGCATCCGGCAGCGCGTATTCGGTAACCTTGGCCATGATTTCTTCGTATTCGTCGAGAATGAAGCATTCGGGCGCGGTGGTGATGTTGACCAGCACGCCTTTGGCGCCGTTGAGGTTGATGTCGTCCAGAAGCGGGCTGGAAATGGCTTCCCTGCACGGCGATGCGGGCGCGGTCGGGGCCGCTGGCTTCGCCGATGCCCATCATCGCCATGCCGGTGATGCTCATCATGTTTTTGACGTCGGCAAAATCGACGTTGATCAGGCCGCGGTAGGTAACGATTTCGAGATGCCGGCCACGGCGTTACGCAGTACGTTGTTGGCGGCGCGGAAGGCGGCGCGCACGGTTACGCCTTTACCCAGCGCGCGGCGAGCAGTTTGTCGTTGGGCACCACGATCAGCGAATCGACGTGGCGTTTGAGGTTTTCGATGCCTTCCTGGGCGATGGCGGTGCGGCGACCTTCGTGTTTTGAAGGGGCGGGTAACCACGGCCACGGTCAGGATGCCGAGTTCTTTGCCACTTCGGCGATAACCGGAGTGGCGCCGGTGCGGTGCCGCCGCCCATACCAGTGGTGATGAACAGCATATCGGCGCCGCTGATCAGTTTGGCAATCGCTTCGCGGTCTTCCAGCGCGGCGTCGCGGCCGACTTCGGGATTGGCGCCGGCACCCAGGCCGCGGGTCAGGTTGACGCCGAGCTGGATTTTTGTTTTTTCGCCAGATTGCCCTGCAGCGACTGGGCATCGGTGTTGGCGCTGATGTATTCGACGCCCTGGATCGGATTTTTCGATCATGTGGTTGATGGCGTTGCAGCCGCCGCCGCCGACGCCGATGACTTTGATGACAGTCGAACCGACGACGGTTTTCGATGGTGGGGTTGGCGGTGTTTTCCATAATAGTGCAAGCTCCTTAACGCTCGGGGCGGGTGATGGTAATGGTAATCGGGCGGCGGCCGGGGCAGCCTGAAAGGGAGGGCGGATCAGAATTTTTCGTTTATCCACTGTTTGTGCGCGTCCACCAGCTTTCGCCGTCGTCTTCTTCGTGGACGGCATGGCTGCGCTGCGGTGCGCGGCGTATGGTCGGCTGGCGCTTCGCTGTCGCGGCGGCGCACGGGAACGCCGGCGCTGCTGCCGTGGTGCAGGGCGCGCTCCTGCGCGGTTTGCAGCAGGCCGATAACGGTGGCGTAGCGCGGGTTGCGGATGCGTTCGGAAACGCCGCTGATTTCCTGCGGCACACCGACGCGGGCGGGCAGGTTGAAGACGTTTTCGGCCAGATCGGTGCAGCCGTTGAGCAGCGAAGCGCCGCCGGTAAGCACCACGCCGGAGGTAAGCACGTCTTCGGGGGAAGCCGGAGCGGCGCAATTCGTTCAGCGCCAGTTCCAAAAATTTCTTCGACGCGCGGGCCGATGATGCTGGCGAGCACGCGGCGGGCGATCTGGCGCGGCGGACGGTCGCCGACGCTGGGGACTTCTGACCATTTCGTCCAAACCTTCGATATCGGGATGGTCGGTGGCGACGCCGTGGAAGATTTTGATGCGCTCGGCGGCGCCGTAGGGCGTGCGTAGCGCCTGGGCGAGGTCGCGGGTAATCAGGTCGCCGGCAATCGGATAACGGCGGTGTGGCGGATGGCGCCGTTGGTGTAAACGGCGATGTCGGTGGTGCCGCCACCGATGTCGAGCACGCACACGCCGAGTTCTTTTTCGTCTTCGGTGAGCACCGCATCGGCACTGGCCAAGGGCTGCAGCACCACTTCGTCCACTTTCAGGCCGCAGCGCTCAATGCATTTTTGCAGGTTTTGCAATGCGGTGGCGGCGCCGGTGATGATGTGGACGCGGGTATCGAGGCGGATGCCGCTCATGCCGATGGGCTCGCGCACGCCGGGCTGGTTGTCGATGATGTATTCCTGCACCACGGTGTGCAGCACCTGGTGGTCGGGCGGAATATTGACGGCTTTGGCGGTTTCTTTGGCGCGCTCGATGTCGGCCTGGGTGACTTCGCCGTCTTTGATTTTGACCACGCCTTGCGAATTGCGGCTGCTGATGTGGTTGCCGGAGATGCCGATGGTTACGCTGCGGATTTTGCAGTCGGCCATGTGTTCGGCTTTCGCCGACCGCCTGGCGGATGGCCTGGGCGGTGGCGTCGATATTGTTGACCATACCGGCTTTGAGGCCGCGCGATTCGACCTGGCCTAAGCCGACGATGTGGATTTCTTCGTCGATGATTTCGCCGATCAGGGCGATGACTTTCGAGGTGCCGATGTCTAGGGCACAGACGTATTGTTGTTTTCCATATAGGGCGGTTTCCTGAAAAAATGCCGTCGCGGATGCTTTTCAGGCTGCCTGAAACCCAGCGGCGGCGGGTTTTGGCTTTGTTGTTGCTTTTTCGGTGCGGCGCTCTCGGCCGCTTCGGTATCGGGTGCTTCGGCATCGTCGTCTTTCGGCAGGGCAGGGGCGATCGGATTTGTTGCGGTAGCCGACGGCGAAAACCGTCTTTATAGCGCATATCGACATAATCGAGCGCACAGGGCGTGCGCCGCCAGATGGCCGGACCAGTATTCGGCGAAGCGGCCGATGCGGTGGTGGATGTTTTCCCGACCCAGACGCACTTCGACGCCGTTGTCGAGCATCAGCGTCCAGCCGAGCGCGGGCTGTATTGTAAACGCAGAATCTTCAAAACGCAAAGGCTGCAGCTTGGTGCTGAAGGCGCGGTAGTTCTCAATCATCAGCGGCATATCGCGCGATTCGCCGTCAAATTCGGGCAGTTCGGCATCGTAGGCAGCCTGAAAAATGCGGCCTTTGTCGTCGACCAGTCCGGCGTGTTCGTTGTCGAGCAGCCAGCGGGCAAAGGCTTTGTGTTCGCTGGACGCGGGATTCTGATGGTGTGCGGCGGAACGCGCTCGGCTTTGGCGTCGGCCACCCACGGGTCGCTTTGGACAATGCTCTGCGCGCGGCCGACATCGACGCTGAAAAAGCTGCCGGTCAGGCCAGGGGCGCACGCGCTCGAACAGTTTTTCCTTGTTGGCATACTGCAGGGCGGCTTGTCCTTCGGTGGGAACGATGTCGATGCTGGCAATGCGGAAATAGGGTGCTTGTTCAGCCACAGCGCACCGGCGATTAAGACGGCAAGCCAGGCGGCGTAATAAAACAGCTTCACGGCGGCTCTCCGAATCAGGCGCGGGCGGTTTGCAGGATGATCAGGGCACAAATCGGCAAAGCCGATGCCGGCTTCCAGCGCGGCTTTGGGCACCAGGCTGTGGTCGGTCATGCCGGGGACGGTGTTGATTTCAGCAGGTAGAGTTTGCCGTTTTTCATCGCGCAAAAATCGACGCGCGCCCACGAATCGCGCCGCCGAGGGCTTCGAAAGCGCGCAGTGCCAGCGAGCGCATTTCTTTTTCGTGTTCTTCGTCCAAATCCGACGGGCATTGGTAAACAGTGTTGTCGAGCAGGTATTTGGCTTCGTAGTCGTAAAACTCGTTGGCGGGGATGATGCGGATGGTGGGCAGCGCCTGGCCGCCGACGATGGCGCAGGTGTATTCGCCGCCGGAAATGAAGCGCTCGGCAAGAATTTCGCCGTGCAGGTTTTTGCCCGCGCAACTCGCGGTAGCGGGCTTCGAGTTCGGCGGTGGTTTTGACTTTTATAAACGCCGACGCTGCTGCCTTCGGCGGCGGGTTTGATAAACAGCGGCAGGCTGAGTTCGGCGGCGACGGCGGCAAAGTCGCTGTCATCGTGCAGCACGGCAAGGGCGGCACCGGCAGACCGAGCGCCTGCCAGATCAGTTTGCTGCGGTATTTGTCCGCTGCCCAGCGCCGAAGTGAGCACGCCGCTGCCGGTAGGGGATGCCCAGTGCTTCGAGCGCGCCCTGCACGGTGCCGTCTTCGCCGTAGGTGCCGTGCAGAATGTTGAAGGCGGCCTGAAAGCCTTCGGTTTTGAGTGCGGACAAATCGCGCTCGGCAGGGTCGAACAAATGGCATCGACGCCCTTGCTTTTGCAGGGCGGCGAGAATGGCGCGGCCGCTGTTGAGCGACACTTCGCGCTCGGCGGAAAAACCGCCGGCGAGTACGGCTACTTTACCGATACCGTGCATGGTGGAACTTTCAGTGCGTGCGGCAGCCTGAAACTTTCAGGCTGCCTGAAAACGGTGGAAAACGGAAAAAACGGGGCGCGGCTGTTTTTTCAGGCTGCTTTTGCCATATGCAGGAAAGCAGTCTGAAAGGATCAGGCGGTTTTGGCGGTGAGATCGACCCAGCGCCTGCGCGGTTTTTGCTGATGCCGCCGGCGCCCATTGCCGAGAGTACGTCGCCATCCTGCAGAAAGCCCAGCAGGGCGTGGGGCAGGGCGGCGATGTTTTTCGCAGTAGCGGCTCGCCGGCGCCGTTATCCTGCAGCGCGCGCGCCAAAGCGCGCTATCGGCGCCTTCGATGGGCGCTTCGCCGGCGGCATAGACTTCGGTGAGTGCCAGCGCATCGGCGCTGGCGAGAATGCTGACGAAAGAGTCGAACAAATCGCGGGTGCGGCTGTAGCGGTGCGGCTGGAAAGCGAGCACCAGACGGCGGTCGGGATAGGCGCTGCGGGCGGCGGCCAGGGTGGCGGACATTTCCGCGGGGTGGTGGCCGTAGTCGTCGATGACCAGCGCGCTGCCGCCGTTGGGCAGCGGATTTCGCCGTAGTGCTGGAAGCGGCGGTTGACGCCGGCGAAGTGGCGCAGGCTGTCTTGGATGGCGCTTACCGGCACGCCGCATTCGAGGGCGATGCCGATGCTGGCCAGCGCGTTGAGAATATTGTGGCGGCCGGGCAGGTTGAGGCGCACGTCGAAATTAAGGTTGCCGGTTTTGCCGCGGTAGGCGACTTTTGAAACGCATTTGGGCGCCGGCCGCTTCGATGTCGTAGGCGCGCAGGGTCGGCGTTTTCGTCGTCGATGGCGTAGGTGGAATAGGGGCGGCGGATTTCCGGCAGGATAGCGCGGGACATTGGCGCTGTCGCTGCACAAAAAGGCTTTGCCGTAAAAGGGGATGCGGTGGACGAAGTCGATAAAGGCCTGATACAGGCGCTGTTTGTCATGGCCGTAGGTGTCCATGTGGTCTTCGTCGATATTGGTAACCACAGTGAGCACGGGGCGGGCTTAAGTAAAGGAAGGGCGTCGCTTTCGTCGGCTTCGGCAACGATGTGAGTCGCCCTGACCGAGTTTGGCATTACTGCCGGCGGCGGTGAGTTTGCCGCCGATAACAAAAGTGCGGTCGAGGCCGGCGGCGCTGAGTATCGAGGCAGTAAGGCTGGTGGTGGTGGTTTTTGCCGTGGGTGCCGGCGATGGCGATGCCCTCGCGCAGGCGCATCAGTTCGGCCAGCATCAGCGCGCGCGGAATCACCGGAATGCTGCACGTGCGCGCCTGCACTTCGGGATTGTCGGCTTGGACGGCGGTGGAGGTTACGACGACATCGACGTCTTCCACCTGCTCGGCGCGGTGGCCGTGGAAAACGCGGATGCCGGCTTGTTGCAGGCGTTCGGTTACGGCGCTGGGGCTTTGGTCGGAGCCGGAAACGCGGAAGTTCAGGTTATGCAGCACTTCGGCGATGCCGCACATGCCGGAGCCGCCGATGCCGACGAAGTGGATTTTCTTGACGCGGTTTTTCATGGTGTTTGCAATGGTGTGGGCGGTTTTCGTTTTTCGGGCGGCAGAAGGCAGCCTGAAAGCAAAAAGCCGCCATTCTGTGCGCCTGCCGGCGGTTTGCCATGTTTTTGCGGTTTTTCAGGCTGCTTTTTCGAGGGAATGCTCGAAACTGCCGGCGCTAAGGCGGGCGCTGGCGGAACGGTTCAGCGGCGGCGGACGGTTTTCAGGCTGCTTCGGCGGCCAGCCGCAGCAGCGCGTCGCGGTTGGAGGGCGAGAACACGATAGCGGCGGCTTCGGCCAGCGGCAGCCAGCGGCTGGCGGTGTGTCGGCCGACAGCCGCACCTGCGCGGGATCGGCCACGCGGGCGGAAAACCAGTGCTCGGTGTTGCGGTGGTGCCGGGCGGGTAGCGGTGGCGCCAGTGGCTGTAGATTTCGTATTCGGTGTGGTGGTGCCAGTCGCGCAGCTGATCTGCCGAAAGGATGACGCCGGTTTCTTCGGCAGTTTCGCGCAAGGCAGCCTGAAACGGGGTTTCGCCTGCGTCCAGGCTGCCGGTTACCGACTGCCAGTAGCCGGCGCGATCGGCACGCTCCAGCAGCAGGGCGCGGCCGTGGCCGTCGCAGCAGCACCAGTACGGAAACGGGGGCGTTTGGGCGGTTTGGGTGTTTCAGGCTGCATCAGACGGGCTTTCTGCGGCGGTTGCGCTTTTCTGCAAGGTAACGGCAGGGGCGGGGTTGTCGTTGAGGATGCGGACTTCGCGCTGCGGGTGGGGAATTCGATGCCTTCTTCTCGGAAGCGCTGCCAGATGGTGAGTAGGGATGCGCGAGAGAGGTCGAGAAACGTTTGTCGGGGTCGCTGACCCAAAAACCGAGGGTGAGGTCGATGCGTTGTCGCCGAAGCCCACCAGATAGGCGCTGGGGTCGGGGTTCTCCTGCACGCGCGGCTCGGCGGCAGCGGCGGCTTTGAGGATTTCGAGCGCCTGTGGCAGGTCGGTCTGGTAGCCGACTTGGATGTTCAGGCTGTGTTTGAGTGAGCGGGCGGTGTAGGACTCGTTGATAACGGTGGAGGTAACGAAGGTTTCGTTCGGAATCAGCGCTTCCTGCCCGCTGCCGCTTCTGAGTACCACGTAGCGGGCGGTGATTTCGCTGACGTAGCCGGTGAAGTTGTTTACCGTGAGCCGGTCGTTGGGGCGGATGGAACGGTCGGCCAGGATGATGAAGCCGGAAACGTAGTTGCTGGCGATTTTCTGCAAGCCGAAGCCGAGGCCGACGCCGAGCGCGCCGCCGAATACCGACAATACCGTCAGGTCGATGCCCACCAGCGGCAGGGCAATCAGCACCGAAAAGGATCATCAGCAGGGTTTTCACCGCCTTGCCCAGCACGATGCGCAGGTTGATGTCCAGGCGGGTGGTGCGCATCAGCTGCGTGTTGATCCACTTGGCCAGCCACATCATCAGCACCATCACGATGCCCACCCACAGCAGGCCGGTCAGGATGGTGTAGAGGCTCAGGTGCGACGATCCGACGGAAAAACTTCAGCGATTTCATCCATCGGATAATCAGATCGTCCACGCTCGACACCCACAGCAGGAAGCTACACCCACGCGTTGTGGAGGCCGTGCGTTCGAGGCGGTTGGAGAAATTGTTTTTCGGCAAGGCCTGGTTGATAACCGCCAGCACCAGCCGGATCATAATCATCCAGTCACGCGGCCAGCGCCAGAAACTGCAGCCAGACGGCCGGAAAGCCGGCCAGCGGCCAGATAACCAGCGCCACTGCGGCAGCGGCCAGCATCAGCAGCGGCCACAAAATCCGCGCCACGATATGCCGCAGCGGATGCCAGTGGATGAATTTTTCCAGATAGCCGCGTTTTTCGATAAAGCGGCACAGCATGAAAGGCGCCGCCGGCCAAGGCCGCCGCCAGCGCCAGCTCCACCCAGCCCGAAGGCTGCCTGAAGCTGCGCTGCAAAAGCTGGAGGGCGAACTCGTCGCGGCTGACCATATGTGCCGAGAGCCATTCGTTGATTGTCGTTTTGTCCATTGTTCGGTTCCGGTTTTGGCTAATGCGTGTGCCGCCGATTATAGCCGATGCGGCTTCAGGCAGCCTGAAAAACCGTTTCAGGCTGCCTGAAGCCGGCTGGCGGGGGCGGCGTGTGCCGCTTATTTGAGGAGCGGGGCGCTATTCGCGTACAATAGCCGACTTTATTTCATTTACCCATTGTCGAAGAACACGCCATGACCTATGCCAAAATTCTCGGTACCGGCAGTTACCTGCCCGCCAACCGCGTCAGCAACGACGACCTCGCCCAGCGCGTCGATACCTCCGACGAATGGATCAGCAGCCGCACCGGCATCAAAGCCTCGCCACCTGGCCGCCGACGGCGAAAAACCAGCGACCTGGCTGTTTCCGCCGCTCGCCGCGCGCTGGAAGCCGCCAATCTGGTGCCGGCCGACATCGATCTGATTGTCGTTGCCACCGCCACCCCCGACATGCAGTTTCTCCACCGCCACCATCGTCCAGCAGAAGCTCGGCATTTCAGGCTGCCCCGCATTCGACTTGCAGGCCGTCTGTGCCGGCTTCATCTACGCCATCACCACCGCCGACGCCTACATCCGCAGCGGCATGGCCAAACGCGCGCTGGTTATCGGCGCCGAAGTGTTCAGCCGCATCCTCGACTGGAACGACCGCAGCACCTGCGTGCTTTTTGCGACGGCGCCGGCGCGGTAGTGCTCGGCGCTTCCGAAGAACCCGGTCTGATCGGCAGCAAGCTGCACGCCGACGGCAACTATCTCGACCTGCTCAACGTGCCCGCGCAAATCGCCGACGGCGGTGTAACTCGGCCTGCCGTTTTTGAAAAATGGACGGGCAGGGCGTGTTCAAATTCGCCGTCAAGCAGCTGGCCGCTGTCGCCGACGAAGTGCTGGCTGAAGCCGGCTTTTCCCGCCGAGAAGCTCGACTGGATTGTGCCGCACCAGGCCAACCGCCGCATCATCGAAGCCACCGCCAAACATTTTGGGCATCAGCATGGAAAAAGTCATCCTTACCGTGAGCCGAGCACGCCAACACTTCCGCCGCATCGGTGCCGCTGGCACTGGACGACGGCATCCGCAGCGGCAAAAATCGTCCGCGGCCAGCATCTGCTGCTCGAAGGCATCGGCGGCGGTTTTGCCTGGGGAGCGGTGCTGCTGCTGAAGTATAAACCGTCTGCCGTCTGCACTAGTGATTTTTCAGGCAGCCTGAAAGCGAAAATGCCCCCGCCAACGCTTTCAGGCTGCTTTTGCGTTTCGATGTCGGCCGATTGTTAAGGCGCCGCCGCGCTTTTTGCAAAAAGCGCAAAGCCCGAAGCAGCCGCGCTAGGGAATGTAAAGACAATACTGTTAAGATAAGCGCAAGCAGGTTTCAGGCAGACTGAAACCGCAGATTTTCCAGTTGAACGAAAGGAAACCCCCATGAGCCGCGTATTATTGGTAGATGATGATGATCCCTCGACCGAACTTCTGGCCGAATATCTCGGCGCCGAAGGTTTGAAGTCAGCCGCGCCCCCGACGGCGAAAAAGGCGTGCAGGAAATCCTGAACAATCCCTACGATGTGGTGGTATTGGATTCGATGATGCCGAAAATGAACGGTTTGGACGTACTCAAAACCGTGCGCACGCAGAGCAAAAATCCCCATCATCATGCTCACCGCCAAAGGCGACGACATCGACCGCATCATCGGCTTGGAAATGGGCGCCGACGACTACGTTCCCAAACCCCTGCCAGCCGCGCGAACTTTTGGCGCGCATCAATGCCATTTTGCGCCGCGCCCAGCAGAGCGGTGAAAAATCCGGCGAGCAACGCCAGCAGCATTACCGCCAGCAACGTTACCCTTTACCCGGCCAAACGGCAGGGCGGAAGTCGGCGACAAGCCGCTGGAGCCGACCAGCACCGAATTCAACCTTCTGGAAGTGCTGATGCGCCACGCCGGACAAGTGGTCAGCAAAGACACGCTCTCGGAAGAAGCGCTCGACCGCAAGCTGGCCAAATGTTCGACCCGCAGCATCGACGTGCACATCTCCAGCATCCGCCACAAATTGGGCGACGCGTCGCTGATTCAGACGGTCGCGCGGTTTGGGTTATCTGTTTGTTAAAAACTAAACGTTCCGTGCTTTAGCGCAACATGAAATTATTTCAAAGAATTTTTCGCCACGTTCTGTATGCGTCATCATCTGTGCCATCTTCGTGGCGAGTTTTTCTGTATGGCTCTTGCAGACCCGCATGGTGGAAAACCATTTCAGCGTACGCGCACCATGGAAATCAACCTGCTATCCAACGCGCTCACCACCTAGGCGCAGGGCGAAGACGCCACGCGCAACCTGCTCGAGCGCTGGCGCAGCGATCCGTCGGCGCAGAACGTCATCATCATCACCGGCGACAACAAACAGGGACATTCTCGGCCGCAGCGTGCAGCCGGACGAGTGGCGCACGCCTGCGATTTCGCCCTGAAAAACCCCAATTCCAATCTGTCGGCCATCTATTACGACCCCTTTGGCGAAGAGTATCTGTTTTTTATCCGCGATTTCGACAAAAACACCGTCAAACCGATGCCCGGCCTGCTGATTCCCCGGTCTCGTCGGTGGCGCCGGTATGGCACGAATTCATCATTTTGGCGGTTACCCTGATTGTCGGCCTGCTGCTGGCCTATATCCTGGCCAGCAATATTTCCCGCCCGATCCGCATTTTGGAAAAAGGCATGAACCGGCTGGCATCCGGCGATTTGAACGCCCGCGTCTCGCAGCAGCTGGACGATCGCAAAGACGAGTTAGCCAGCTTGGGCGTGCATTTTGACCGCATGGTCGTGCAGTTGCAGAAGCTGGTGGAAAAGAGCGCCACCTGCTGCACCACGTTTCCCACGAGATGCGCTCGCCGCTGGCGCGGATACAGGCGCTGCTTGGCTTGTTGCACATGCAGCCGCAAAAGCAGGAAGTGTATCTGGGCAAGCTCGAAAGCGAACTGACACGGATGGATGCTTTGGTGGGCGAACTCTTGACCCTGTCGCGGCTGGAAACCGCCAACACCCCGCTGGAAAAAGAACCTTCGCCCTGCTGCCCTTTTTGGAGCAGTTGGTAGAAGACAGCCAGCCGGTGGCGCAGCAAAATGAGCAGACCGTATCGCTCGAAGTGCGCGGCATCAACCCGGAAGCCCGCTTCAACGGCAACGAAGGCTATCTCTACCGCGCTTTTTGATAACGTTATCCGCAACGCGATGAACTACAGCCCGCCGGCAGTACCATTCTTTTGAGCTGCCACGAAGGGCCGCCACCACCTGCGACATCGAAATTACCGACAACGGCCCCGGCATCCGCGAAGACCAGATTCCGCACATCTTCACCGCCTTTTACCGCGCCGACAGCAGCGGCAACAAACCCGGCACCGGCCTGGGGCTGGCGCTGGCGCGGCACATTGCCGAGCAGCACGATGGCAAAACCTGGCCGAAAACGTCAGCCCAAGCGGCCTGAAGATCCACTTTATCCTGCCCAAAACCCAGCTGCCGGGCGGCAAAAATAGTTTCAGGCTGCCTTGTCTGGAGTCGTGCAACAAAGGACAAAAGGCAGCCTGAAAAAGCAGAAAAATCCCCTGTACGCCGCCGCGTTTGTGGCATAATCCGCGCTCCCGTCGGCGCACGAGCGCGGCGGGTTCGGAGTTTGAGCAGGTTGCTTTGCCAGCTGGCCAAACTTGTCGCCGCAAGGCTTTTTATTTTAGGAAATTCATCATGGCTCTGTCCGTAGAACAAAAAGCGCAAATCGTTAAAGACTTCCAACGCAAAGAAGGCGATACCGGCTCTTCAAGGTGCAAATCGCCCTTCTGACTTTCCGTATCAACGACTTGGCGCCGCTCAAAGCAAACCCCAAAGACAAACACAGCCGCCGCGGCCTGCTGAAAATGGTCAGCGCCCGCCGCCGCCTGCTGGCCTACCTGCGCCGCACCGATGCGGAAACTTACCGCAACGTGATTTCCCGTCTGGGTCTGCGCAAATAAGACCTGCGTTTTTCAGGCTGCCTGAGTTTTTCAGGTAGCCTTATTTGTAGCTGTTGCGAATCCGGCAGCCTGAAAAGCCGGATTGTTTTCCCCAAACCACCGTAAACGAGAAACCCATGAAAAACTGCTGATGCTGGCGGCACTTTCCGCCGCTGCCGCGCTGCCGCTGCAGGCTGCCGCCAAAGACATTTCCCGTGCCGTTCCGACGGTCGAGCAGGCCGTGCGCCACAACAAAGCGCCGAAGATTGCCAAACCGGCGCCCGCCAACGCAAATCATCGCCTACTACAGCGCCGACGGCGAACGCGCCGACGGCCCGCAGGCCGGCGGCTATTACCGCGTGCTGCTCGGCCACACCAAAGACAGCGCAGCCGTGGTTCAGGATTTTATCAGGACAGCAAAGCCAAACAGATCGATCCCGTTGCCATGCGCAAAGACGCCGATCCTACTGACTTTGATGCCGAAAGTACCGAAGGGCGCACCATTTGGTATTCGCCCGAAAGGCAAGCTGACCAATTTTGCCGACCATGAAAAAGGCGAGCTGGTTTACTCGGTTTCTTATGTTGACGGCAAGCCGGCGCTGGAAATCCGCAAAGACCCGCGCGACAAAAAGCCGCGAAAGCCAGATTATTTATGATGAGCACGGCCAGGTCTTGATGGAGATTGAAGAGACAGGCAAGGGTGTCAAAACCGTTGCCTACCGCAGCAACGGCTCCAAACTTGCCGAGACCTTCACGCCCGAGCGGCGAAATCAGCCACAAATGGTGGACGGCCGCCGGCAAGAAACCGATCAGGAAAGCGTAATCGGCGAACTGCTGACTTTGGAAAAACGCGTCCGCAACCGCATGGACGCCATCTCCAACTAAACGCACAATCGCACCAAACCCCGCTGGTTTTCAGGCAGCCTGAAAAAGCAGCGGGTTTGTTCTGTATGCCCAATACCGACCACGGATAAAACGGAGCAGGGCGCAAAAGCAGCCTGAAAACTTTTCAGGCTGCCTTTTTGTATTGTCCGCGCGTTTTACAGCATAATGCGGCGGAAGTCCTGCAACAGCTTGGCGAGGAACACGGTGAAGCGCATACCGGCGGCGCCGTCGATGACGCGGTGGTCGAACGAGAGCGACAGCGGGCACATCAGGCGCGGCTCGAATGCGGAGCCGTTCCAAACCGGTTTCATCTGCGATTTGCACACGCCCAAGATGGCGACTTCGGGGGCGTTGACAATCGAGGTGAAAGCCGGTGCCGCCGATGCCGCCGAGGCTGGAAATGGTAAAAGCACGCGCCCTGCATTTCCTGCGGTTTGAGCTTGCCTTCACGGGCTTTTTGCTCAACTCGGTCAGCTCTTGACTGATTTCTTTCAGGCCTTTTTGTCCCACGTCTTTGATTACCGGTACAACCAAGCCGTTGGGCGTGTCGGCGGCAAAGCCGATGTGGAAGTATTTTTTCAGCACCAGATTATCGCCATCCAGCGAGGAGTTGAACTCGGGGAAGGCTTTGAGCGCGGCCACGGAAGCCTTGATGATAAAGGCCAGCGGCGAGGTTTCACGCCTTCGCGCTCCCACTCTTTGTTGAGCTGTTTGCGGAATTCTTCCAGCTCGGTCATGTCGGCTTCGTCGTGAACGGTAACGTGCGGAATCACCACCCAGTTGCGCGAGCAGGTTTTGGCCGGAGATTTTTGATGCGGGAGAGGTTCTTTGACTTCGATTTCGCCGAACTTGGCAAAATCCACTTTCGGCCACGGCAGCAGATCCAAAACCGCCGCCGAGCGATGCGCCGGCCGCTGCGGGTTTGCCCGCGCCGCCCTGCATAGCGGATTTGACGAAGCTTTGATGTCGTCTTTGGTGATGCGGCCTTTGGTGCCGCTGCCTTTGACCAGGCTCAGATCGACGCCCAGTTCGCGCGCCAGTTTGCGGGCGGAAGGGCCGGCGTGGGCTTTGGCGAAACCGGCTTCGTTGACAGGGGTGCTGCCGAAGGCGGCCACCGGTACGGCGGGAGCGGCAGCCGGTGCGGAGCGGCCGTCTGAACGGGTGCGGGGAGCAGGCGCGGCGGCCTGTGCGGCAGGAGCAGCCTGAACGGGTGCGGCTGCGGCGGCACCGCTGGCGGCAACGTCGATAATCAGGCTGCCTTCGGAAACTTTGTCGCCCACTTTCACGTGCACGGCGGTAACGGTGCCGGCGGCGGTGCAGGGCACGTCCATGGTGGCTTTGTCGGTTTCCAAGGTAATCAGGGTTTGGTCTTCGGCCACGCTGTCGCCGACTTTGATTTCGACGGCGATCACGTCCACATCGCTGTGGCCGCCGATATCGGGCACGACCACCTGTACGGTGGCGCCGCCTGCGGCAGGGCAGCCTGAACGGGCGCGGCGGCGGGCTGTTCGGCCGGTGCGGGCGCGGCAGCCGGAGCGGCGGCTGCGCCTGCGCCGTCGGTTTCCACCAGCAGAATCACGCCGCCTTCGGAGATTTTGTCGCCGACTTTGACTTTGACTTCTTTGACCACGCCGGCATCGGTGGCGGGCACGTCCATAGTCGCCTTGTCGGTTTCCAGGGTGATCAGGGTGTCGTCCACGGCGATGGTGTCGCCGGCTTTGACTTCGACGGCGATGATGTCGACGTTTTCGTGTCCGCCGATATCGGGACTTTGATTTCTACGATGCTCATGTTTTTCCTTAGGTTGTTGTTTAGGAAAGGGTTTCAGGCTGCTTGGGGCCGTCTGAAAAACAGGCTTTCTAACGCCTGCTGCATTTGACGGCGTTTGCCAGCGGCACGGCTTTCAGGCTGCCGTCGGCGGCGATGTCGTACACGGCGACGCCGCAGGCTTTGCTGCTCACGCCGACCACTTCATAGTCGTGTCGGCTTCGGGCACGAAAGAAGCGGCGCGCGAGTGCAGCTGCCTTCGTTGGTGTGGACGGTGTAAGCAGGCGTTTGAAGCGTGTTGGTCAGGCCGACAAAGGCGGTTTCCACGTTGACGGCTTTACCTGCGGGCACGGCCATTTCGCGGAAGAAGGCGCGCGAAAGAATGCCGTTTTTGCTGCCGAGGGCTTTGCTGTTTTCGGTGGCGGGAATGCCGATGCTGTGGCTTTTCACCGAGCCGACCAGCAGGCCGAAGGCGTCGCCCATGCTGCCGCCGATATTGCTTTTTGCCCGCGCTCGCCGGCGGCGCAGTCGATGCCGCTGGTGATCAGGGTGGGCTTTTTGGTTTTGGCCGTACAGGCGGATGCGCGCCTGCGTGCCGCTGTCGTAGCCGCCGCCCTGTTGGACGACGGGGCGGGGCTGGAACAGGCGACCAGCAGCAGGATTGCGGCAGTGCCGGTAAACGAAAGTTTCATGGCGGTTTCAAGATGGGCTTTCAGGCTGCCTTGAAGTGTTTAAAGGCAGCCTGAAAGCAGACTTTTCGACGGCCTTTTCAGGCTGCCTTTATCTGGCGGTTTTCGGTTTTTCAGACGACCTTTGAATAGTTGCCAGAAGGCTGTCTGAGAATCTTTTTGAAAAGCTTGAAGGCGGCAGCCTGAAAACTTTGGGATACGGTTTTCAGGCTGCCTTATCCGCCTTAGCGTTTCCAGCTCGGCGCGGTGTCGGTCTGGATGCCGTATTTGGCGATGGCCTGCTGCAGGTTTCTTTGCCGATTTTGCCTTGCTCGGCCAGGGCGTTGAGCGCGGTTATGGCGACGTGGTAGCGGTCGACTTCAAAGAAGGAGCGCAGGTTGGCGCGGCTGTCGGAGCGGCCGAAAACCGTCGGTGCCCAGGATCGTGGTAGTCGTTGGGGATGTAGGCGCGGATGCGGTCGGCGAAGCTGCGCACGTAGTCGGTGGCGGCGACAACGGGGCCTTCGCGGCCTTGCAGCTGGGCGGTTACGAAGGGAGTTTTCTGCTCGCCCATGGGGTGCAGCGGGTTGTGGCGTTCGACTTCGATGGCATCACGGTGCAGCAGGTTGAAGGACAGGCAGGGACCAGATGTCTCGCTTCGACGTTGAAATCGTTTTTCAGCAGCTCGGCGGCGGCAATCACTTCTTGCAGGATGGTGCCGGAGCCCATCAGCTGTACGCGTTTGATCGCCTTTGCCGCCTTCCCGCAGCAGGTACATCGCCTTTGAGTATCTGCTCTTCGATGCCTTCACGCTGGGGCAGGGCAGGGGTGGGTGTAGTTTTTCGTTCATCAGGGTGATGTAGAAGAAGACGTCTTCGTTATCGACGCCATTCTCTGCAGACCGCTGTGGACGATTACGGCCACTTCGTAGGAGAAGGTGGGGTCGTAGGTTACGCAGTTGGGGATCAGGTCGGCCTGGATTTGGCTGTGACCGTCTTCGTGCTGCAAACCTTCGCCGTTGAGCGTGGTGCGGCCGGCAGTGCCGCCGAGCAAGAAGCTGCGCGCGTGCATGTCGCCCGCCGCCCAGGCCAAATCGCCTACGCGCTGGAAGCCGAACACTGGAGTAATAGATGTAGAAGGGAATCATGCGCGAAGCGGTTGTTGGCGTAGCTGCTGGCGGCGGCAATCCAGTCAGCCATCGCGCCCGGTTCGTTGATGCCTTCCTGCAGGATTTTGGCCGTCAACCGATTCTTTGTAGAACATCAGCTGGTCTTTGTCCTGCAGGGTGTACTGCTGGCCTTTGGGGGTTCCAGATGCCGTATTGGCGGAACATGCCTTCCATGCCGAAGGTGCGGCTTTCGTCGGGAACGATGGGGACGATGCGCCGGCCGATCTGCTTGTCTTTGAGCAGGGTGGCGAGAATGCGCACGAAGGCCATGGTGGTGGAGAATTCGCGGTCGCCGCTCGATTGCAGCTGGGCGTCGAAGTCGCTCAAGGCGGGCATCGGCAGGGCTTCGTTGTTGGGGTTGCGCTGGGGCAGGTAGCCGCCGAGCGTGTTGCGGGCGCTCGCGCAGGTATTTCATTTCTTCGCTGTCTTCTGGGAAGCGGAAGTAGAGCAGATTGCCGCTGTCAATCTGCTCATCGGTAACCGGAATGCCGAAGCGGTCGCGGAACTGTTTGAGCGATTTGACGTCCATTTTCTTCGCCTGGTGGGCGATGTTTTGGCCTTCGCCGGACTGTCCCATGCCGTAGCCTTTGATGGTTTGGCCAGAATCACGGTGGGGCGGCCGCCGGCGTTGTTCACCGCTTCGTGGTAGGCGGCATAGACTTTGTGCGGGTCGTGGCCGCCGCGGTTCAGCGCCCAGATTTCATCGTCGGACATATCGGCGACCATCGCTCTGAGTTCGGGCGTGTTGAAGAAATGCTCGCGCACGTAGGCGCCGTCTTTGGATTTGTAGGGTTTGGTAGTCGCCGTCGAGACACTCTTCCATGCGCTGTTTGAGCACGTTGTTGGTGTCGCGGGCGAGCAGGCCGTCCCAGCGGCTGCCCCCAAATCACTTTCAGCACGTTCCAGCCGGCGCCGCGGAAGTTGCCTTCCAGTTCCTGGATGATTTTGCCGTTGCCGCGCACCGGGCCGTCCAAGCGCTGCAGGTTGCAGTTGATGACGAAAATCAGGTTGTCCAAGCCTTCGCGGGCGGCCAGTGCAATCGCGCCCTGGCTTTCGGGTTCGTCCATTTCGCCGTCGCCGCAGAAACACCACACTTTGCGGCCTTTGGTTTTGGCCAAGCCGCGCGATTCAGGTATTTTCAGGAAACGCGCCTGGTAAATCGCCATCAAGGGGCCAAGACCCATTGAAACGGTGGGGAACTGCCAAAATTCAGGCAGCAGGTGCGGGTGCGGGTAGGAAGGCAGGCCGTTGCCGCCGACTTCCTGACGGAAATTGTTGAGCTGCTCTTCGCTCAGACGGCCTTTCGACATAGGCACGGGCGTAAAATCCCGCGGAGTGGCCTTGGATGTAGATCAGATCGCTTCTTCGCCGGCGGCTTCGTTTTTGGCACGCCAAAAGTGGTTGAAACCGACGTCGTACAAAGTGGCCGAAGACTGGAAGGACGCGATGTGGCCGCCCAGTTCGAGATTTTTCTTACCGGCGCGCAGCTCCATTGCCGCCGCATTCCAGCGGATGATCGAGCGGATGCGGTGCTCGAGTTCGTGGTTGCCGGGGATTTTTGCTCTTTGCCCACCGGAATGGATGTTTAGATAGGCGGTGGTGGCGTCAAACGGCAGGTGCACGCCGCGGCGGCGGGATGTAGTTTGACCAGGTTTTTCCAATAGAAATGCGCCCGCTCCGAGCCTTCGTTTTCCAACACCGGAACTGAGCGCATCCAGCCATTCTTGGGTTTCGATAGGATCAGCGTCGTTCATATCGTTATAGGTTTGGGACATGGTGCATCCTTTCTGTAAGTTCGATTCGAAATGGCGCCGTTTGGCCGCGGGCGGGAAAAACGGCGCGAAAGTGGAGCAGATTGTAGCTGAAACGGTAATAAGTGGCAAATCGCAGGCGTTTGGATTTGGCTATCGTGTGGCGCTTTGGGGCAGCCTGAAAACGCCTGCGCCGCCACGGCGGCAGCGATTGGGCTTAAAATGCGCGCTTTTGGCCTGAGCGCGCGGTTTTGCGGCTTTCAGGCTGCCTGAAAACCCGCTGCCCGAAACGATTTATGAAATTCTTTTCCCTGCCATCCAGATACATCGGCGCCGTGCCGGTGCTGCTGAGCACTTCGCTGCTGGCCGCGCTGGTGTATGCCCGCCCGCTGAACCACCTGTTTCCGCCGCTGGTGCTGGGCGTGATTGCCGGCGGCCTGGTGGATTTGGACAACGGCCTGACCGGCAAGCTGAAAAACATCGTCTATACCCTGCTGGCCTTTGCCGTGTCGTCGCTGGCGGTGGAAGCGGTGATCAGTCAGCCGGCAGCCTATGCCGCGGTGATGACCGTGCAGGCGTTTGTTTTTACCTTTCTCGGCGCGGCCGGCCAGCGCTACCGCACCATCGCTTTCGGCACGCTGGCGGTGGCGGTGTATACCGCGCTCACCCACGATGACGCCGCGCCGTGGTACCAGCCGACGCTGCTGATTCTGTGTGGAACCCTGCTCTACAGCCTGTGCGCGCTGCTGACCCACATCATCTTTCCCAACCGGCCGGTGCGGGACAATATGGCCGCCGCTCACCGCGCGCTGGCGGACTTTCTCACCGCCAAATCCGATTTTTCGACCCCGACGAAGCCGAACATCTCGAACAGCAGCAAATCACGCTGGCGATGAGCAACAGCGCGGTAACCGCCGCCTTCAACCAATGCCGCAGCGCCCTGTTTTACCGCATGCGCGGCCAGCACCGCCATCCGCGCACCGTGCGGCTGTTGCGCTGTTACTACGCCGCGCAGGATATCCACGAGCGCATCGGCTCCAGCCACGTCCACTACCGCGATTTCGCCGAAGCCATGCGCTACAGCGATTTGATCTACCGCATCCGCCGCCTGCTCCGGCTGCAGGCGCAGACCTGCCGCGAGTTTGCCCGCACGCTGGCTGACGACAGCAATTTCGTGCTGCCGGCTAGCTCGAACGCGCCGGCCGCGGTGCCGAAGCGTCGCTGCAGCACTATGCCGCCACCGCTACCGACGGCGGCATCGCCCCTACCGCGTGCAGCGCCTGCTCGACAACATCCTGCACGTCAGCCTGCAGCTGGGCAGCCTGAAAAGCCCCGAGCGCAGCGAAGGCTTCGAATACAACCACCAAACCCGCCTGCACGCCCCCGAAAGCAGCGGTTTCAAAAGCGCATGGCGCAGCCTGAAAGCGCAGGGCACGCTGCATTCGCCGGTATTCCGCCACGCCGTGCGCATGGCCGCCATCGTGCTGGCCTGCTGCCTGATTATCCAAGTGATCAACACCACCGCGCTCGACCGCGAGGATTTGAGCCTGGGCTACTGGATTCTGATGACCGCCGTTTTTCGTCTGCCAGCCCAACTACTCCGCCACCAAAAAAACGCCTGATCCAGCGTATTCTCGGCACCGTTTTTCGGCATTGTCGCCGCCGCCGCGCTGCCCTTTTTGAGCCTGTCGCTGGCGCACAAACTCGGCATCCGCTGTGCTCAGCACGACGCTGTTTTTCTATTTCCGCAGCAATAAGCAGAGCTTTTCCACCTTTTTCATCACCATTCAGGCGGTGGTCGGCTTTTCGATTATTGGTTCCGACACCCGCGCCTTCTTCCTGCCGCGCCTTCTCGACACCCTGATCGGCACTTCGGTGGCCGGCCTTGCCGTTTATTTTCTGTGGCCGGACTGGAACATCTGGCGCTCGACAAAAACCGGTGCCCAGGCCGTAGAGAGCAACGCCGCCTACCTGCGCGCGGTGCTGCGCGAACTGGAAAGCGGCATCCGTGACGATATGGACTACCGCATCGCCCGCCGCTTGAGCCACGACCGTGCCGCCGCCTTATCCAGCACCCTGTCCGATATGTCGGGCGAGCCGGATAAGCACGGCAGCAAGCTGGCCCGACGGCTTTTTGCTGCTGAAAATCAACTATTCGCTTATCAGCTACATTGCCGCGCTCGGCGCCTACCGCAACAAAATGCAGCCTGAAAACGCCGCTGCTGACGGTTTTATCCACGAATTTCTCGCCGCCGGCAGCGCTGCTGCCGACATTCTCGAAAACCCTGCCGCGCTGGGACGAGAGCCGTTTTCAGGCTGCTTTGGGCGATTTGCAGGCGCAACTGGAAAGCCTGCGCCCCGACGCTGAAGCCGGCGAAACGCGCCAGGTGCTGTGGCAGCAGCTCACCATGATTGCCGGCCAGCTGCGCCCTGGCTATCAGGCGCTGCATCCCGCCGCGACAGCACCCCTCGCCGCGCAGGCAGCCTCGAAAAATGCCGTCCGGCAAAGGCAGCCTGAAAGCTGCAGTGGGGTTTTTCGGCTGCTTTTTGCCCTATCCAAACCGTCAATCATCCGGAGTATGCTTGCAGAAAATATTAGTTCTCCGCTTTTTGCTCGGCATGATGCTGTCGGCAAGTTCATACGGATATGATAGTGCTCATCTACACCGATCCGCGCTGCGCCGGCTTGAGGTGTGGAAGGGCACAAAGGTGGCCGAATGCAGCTTTTATCTTGAGAAGCGCACGAAAGCCAAACTGCGCAAACCTATCTGAAAGCACTGGCCTACACGGCGGAAAAAGCATCTGCGCAAATCGCAGCGGTTGTGGGAGCAGTTCGCGCAATATGAATGCAGCCAAGACAACGGCAATACGTCGTCCCTATGCTACCGGTTTTATTTCGCTTTCTGCTACGTCCGCAAGATGGAGCAGCGCGATCAGGAAATCCGCCGGATGTACCCCTTATGCGTTTTAAGCGCGGCCGGTTTCAGGCAGCCTGAAAAACATTTTGTCGGCAGAGAAACACCCGCCCGTATGGTTTGGCCATGCGGGCGGGTGTTTAACTGGCGTGCGGTGTTTACAGCCGCTGCAGCACTAATCGGCTGCGGCGTGCCGCTGACCAGCGCCACCATCACATACACGCGCTCTTTTTCTTGGTTTTGTGCGCGGCAAAAAGCCATGGCAACGTTTTTTGATGCAGTCCAAACGCCGAGACTGCAACTGGGCCGGCAGGGTTTTCTTCCACGTCGCCATGTCTTGGGCGTCCGCATCGACCAGCTTGCATTCGCCGGTGGCACGGCAGACTTCCGACCATTGTTTTTCCGGCAGTTGGCGGCCGTCCATCATCCACTGCTTGCCCTGCCGGAAAAGTTTCATCTGCATTGTGCCCAGCGTGCCGTCCACACGGACGATTTGGTATTCGCCCCTGGTCGCTGTTGTCCAGCGCCTGCGCCATCGGCGCCACAGCCAGCAACAGCGCCAGCAGTAATCCGGATTTTTCATGTTTGTCCTTTGCATCAAATTTTAAAAACATCTGCCGGCCGCATGGTGCAGCCGGCGGCGCATCATACCGTATTTTGCGCCGGCAAAACGGCCGGCGCGGCGAAAAACCGTTTTTCGAGGCTGCCTGCCGGCGTGCGCAGTTGCAACAGCGCGGCGGCGTAAAAACAGCAGCTGCGTCAGATTGAAGGTGGCGCCACCGATTGGTGCGGCGGTTTCGGACAAAGGAAAAAGCGCTGCAGGCGGCGGCAATGGCGATGCCGGCGGGCAGCGGCGTCAGCCATGCCGTTTTGCGCGGCAGCGCTGCGGCCGCAGGGCAGCCTGAAACAAAAACAACAGCCAGCCCAGTGCCAGCATACCGACCGACGCCGCCCAATGCAGACCCAGCAGCCGGTAATGGCTGTTGTATCGTGCCAGCGGCGGCGGCACCTTCGGCGCAGGCGGCGTCCAGCGCTGCAGCGGCGCTGCCCAGATAGTAAAAACCGGCGTGCGCCAGCGGCGCGAGCGCATAGCCGCCAAACAGCAGCGCGAAGCACCACACGGCCATCCGTCCGGGGCGCAGCAGGCGGTAAAACACCGAAAGCGGCGGCCAGATGAGAGCGGGTGCTGAAAGTTGCCGGGCACCACGCCCCACCACAGGCGCTCGGGCGCGGCATCGAGCATCAGCGCCGCCATCTGCACATCGCCTTCCATCCGGCCGGTCAGCGCCGCCAGCTGCGGATGGCGCTCAGGGCTGCGGCACAAAACCGACCAGCAGCATATCGCCTACCGTCCAACACAGCGCCGCCAGCACACCGGCAAAGAGCAGGGCGGTGGTTTTAACGGGTTTGGCATGTTCGGACATATCGGCTCTCCTGTGGCAAACGGCGGCAAAATGCCGCAACGGTTTTCAGGCTGCCTTTGCCGACAAAGCAGCCTGAAAACTGAGCCGGCTGCGGGACGCTTAGTCTAAAGGATATTTAAGCGAAGCGGGGAATAGGGGCAGCGAGAGATGATGGCGTTTTTCAGGCTGCTTGAAACGAGGCAGCCTGAAAATATGAGATTGTTTGAAAACCCGTTTCAGGCTGCTTTTGATGGGCTAGCTTGGGTTGGAAATCCAATATTTTTCGGAAGTTTTAAGAGGGCAGGGGTCTGGATTGATAAAAACAAGCGCCGGCCGGATTCTGATCCGACCGGCGCTGGGCAAAAACGTGCTTTGCCCCTCAATCACCCGCCTAGCGGAAAACGACGGTATCTTTTTCATTTTCATGCTTTTCTGGGAAAATAATCCCGGGATCTTCGTAGCGACAGGATGTGTTGGTGATGACGTTTGCAGGGCACGGCGCAGGAGGGGGTTGCGCCGACGGTGGGGTGGCAGCCCTGGCCGCCCTGGTGCGCGGTTGCCGTTGCCGTTATTTTGGCAGAAACTCGTGGGTGGGGCCGTAGCCCATGGAGTCGAAGAGTTTGCCGTTCAGCCGTCCCTGCGCCATGGTAAAAGCACAGATTGCTGTAAAGAACGACGGTTTTGCAGTTTTGCCGCCGGCCTGGCGGCATTGTTTGAGCGCGTCTGCCGAGGGCGGCTTCGGGGGTGTCGAAGGCTTTGTCGGTTGTCCACAGCATTTTTGATTTCGGGCGAACCGGCATATCCGCCCCATTTGCGCGGGTGCATTTTGCGCGTGGCCAGCTCTGCTTTGGAAGGCAGACCTTCCATTGCTTTCACAACTGGCATCATAGATTCGCACTTCCTGCGCGGAAGGGCCGTTGCCGCCTCTGGCAGCCTGCATCAGTTCGTAGGCAAGGCTGCCTTGACAGCCAGACAACAGCAGGCTGAATGCGGTAGCTGCCAGCAGGTGTTTTATTCAACAAGATTATTCTCCTTATCAGAATCCGGCCTAAAGACTTTAGCGGATAAACGAAGGCATTTTCTGCATTCTGCCACCGTTTTTATTGGGGAAGATATACGCGGGGTCTTCGTAGCGGCAGGTCGGATCGGTCATCAGATTGCATGGTGTGGCGCACGAAGCGGGCGCACCTGGAACAGGGTATGCAGTTTGTGCCGCCGTGCTGTTTGCAGGAAGCAACCGCTACTTTTTGGCAAACTCGCCGGTGGGGGCCCGTAACCCATGTCGTTCATGGGCTTTGCCTTTATAGCCTTGCGACATGGCAAAAGCACAGATTGCTGTAAATAACTGTAAGTTTGGCGGTTTTTGCCGCCGGCTTGGCGGCATTGTTTTACTGCATCTGCCGACGCGGCTTCGGGAGTGTCGTCAAAGCTTTGTCAGTTACCCATATCATTTTTATCTCGGGCGAAGCGGCGTATGCGCCCGATTTGCGCGGCCGCATTTTGCGCCTGGACAATTCGGCGGCGGAAGGCAGTTTTTCCATGTCTTCCACAATGGGCATCATATTTTTGCACTTGCTCCGCAGAAGGGCCGCTGCTGCCTCGGGCAGCCTGCATCAGATTCGTAAGCAAGGCGAGCCTTGGCAGCCGGACAACAGCAGGCTTAGCGCGCCAGCCGCCAGCAGGTGTTTTTATTCAACAAGATACAACTCCTTTCAGATAGAACGGTAAAAACGGGGATCGCCGTGCGGCTGCGATTATACAGTTTTTATCGGCTCACACCGCAGCGGCTTATAATGCACGCTCGACCGTCTGTTCATTGTTATCTATTTTTGCTAAGGGGAATGATGTTGTTACCAAAATCCGCTTTGAAATCCGTTTTGCTGTTATCCGCTGCCGTGTTGGCACTTTCAGGCTGCGAAACCGTGGATAAGGTGATGAGTGCCGACATCTCGCCGTACGGCGCAATCAACGCGGCGCGCAGGGGCGTGGCCGGCGCGCGTTTCAAAGGCAAGCACATAGTTTCGGCGTATGCGGAACTCGGTAAGGCCGACGATATCCAGCACGGAATTATCCAGGAAGGCAAACTCAAAGGGCAGGAAGGCTACATTTACACTTGGACGGATGTCAGCCAAAACAGCGCCTTTCACCCATTATCTCGGCAGCGGCTACCACAGCAATGGCGATCGCACCGATTACTACGAACAGGGCGTAACCAATTTCACGCGCTACCGCTATCTCATTACCGACACCAACCATATTATCCGCGATTACAAAGAAAGCGAGCATCGGGCGCTGGTGCAGTAGATTGGTTGACAATTTGGATTAGACAAAGCAGCCTGAAAAATGTCGGACGGCATTTTTCAGGCTGCTGGGAATGGAGCGGATAGTGCGGTGTTGTTTCAGGTTGGCCGAAAACAGGGAGGCCGTCTGAAAAGGTGGAGTTCAGATGGCCTGGGGTTGCTTGGGTTGTAAACCCAACACTTTTACGAGTTTTCAGAAGTTGTTGGTTTTTGATCCGATTCGCATTGCGTTAATCTTACAGTAATTTGTGGACGATCCTCCATCGGAAACGGAATTAAATTTTTCTGATATTTTTATTGATAAAATTTGAATTCTAGGCGATCGAGAAGGAATAAATCTTTCCATATTTTTCATCGATTTTTTCTTGTCCATTCTTCTCTAAAAATATAATTTATTTTTCCCCAATCATCTCTATCTAGTTGATATGCAGCACCGTTCTTGATTTCTTCTATCGGATCGATGATTTTTATATTTAGAGACCGGATAGCTGATGATTTGATCAATTCATATTTATCTGAATACTGATTCAAACATATTATTGCATCAAAAGCTTCTCTATTTTTTTCCCATTAAGGTTTGTGTAATTTAAAAATTGACTATCAATAAAAATCAGTTGAGTTAAGTCTTTTTAAATAGTGAGTGGTTGTATTCGTAACAAGGTTTTTGCTGCTTTATTCTCATCACTGAAATCAATTAAATTAACTTTACCATATAATTCATTAATGACTTGCTCTCTTCTAAGAGTCGCATCATAAGATGAGTTAATAAATAGTGAAAATGAAAAAATTTACTTTTTCTTTTTATTGACTTATCTTTTTAGAGAGATCGTATTTGCCTGTTGGCGGTTCTAATGATATTAGCTAGTACACTAGCTGTATGGTTTACAGCTTCTGGATATATAAATTTCACCGTTTGATAATTTATCTTCTCTGCTTTTATCTTCATCATCATCAGCTTCTTTTAAGTTTTACTTCAACAAGGAAATTTTTCATTTTTCCAAGTTAACAAGAAAGTCGGCGGTCTGTTTTTTTCTCCTGTCGTAAGTTCTTCTTCATCATTTAAGATCTTAAATCCCTAAAGTTTTTAAAATATCTTTTCCTAATTTAGATGATTTCTCCATTTTTGCATTCCTATTCAATCATAAAAAGGCAGCCTGAAACCCATCCCACCGTTTTCAGGCTGCCTTCTCATAACAAATAACTACTACTAGCTTTCAGTTTTCGCCAACTGCCCTTCCACTTTCCCCATCTTATCCACCAACTCCGCCAAATCCGCCCTATCCTTCTCCACCAGATGCGCGGGGGCTTTGTCCACATAGCCAGGTTTGGACAGTTTGGCGTTGAGTTTGTCCAACGCCTTTGCAGTTTTTCGGCTTCTTTGGTCAGGCGGGCGGTTTCGGCAGCTTTGTCGATTTCCACTTTGAGCATCAGGCGTGCGCCGTTGCAGACGGCGACGGGGGCGTCTTCGGCTTTCGGGCAGTTTGTCCACCAGCTTGGCTTCGGTGAGACGGGTGAGCGCGGGCAGAGTATTTGAGGCAGTCGGCCAGTCGCTGCCTTCGACAAACAGGGGGCTTTGACGTTTGGCGCGATGCCCATTTTCGCCGCGCAGTTTGCGCACTTCTTCAACCAGCTCTTTTCAGGCTGCCCATTTTTGTCGAAGGCGGCGGGGACGATTTTCTCGGGTCGGCTTTCGGGGTAGGCGGCGAGCATGATGCTGTTGCTGTGTTTGGCGTTGGCCAGCGGGGCGACGGTTTGCCACAGCTCTTCGGTGATGAAGGGCATGATGGGGTGCAAGAGGCGCAGGATGGCTTCGAGTACGCGCACGAGGGTGCGGCGGGTGGTGCGTTGGGTGGTGGGGCAGCCGGTTTGGATTTGCACTTTGGCCAGCCTCGATGTACCAGTCGCAATATTCGTTCCACACAAATTCGTCACAGGGGTTTGCGCGGCGAGGTCGAAGCGGTAGGTTTCAAAGGCTTCGGCGACGGCGGCTTCGGTTTGTTGGGTTTGCCGATAATCCACTGGTCGGCAAAGGTAAATGCCAGCGAGCTGCATTTTCGTCTTGTCCGCAATCCTGCCCTTCGGTGTTCATCAACACGAAATTGGTGGCGTTCCATAATTTGTTGCAGAAGTTGCGGTAGCCTTCGGCGCGTTTGAAGTCGAAGTTTACGCTGCGCCCACGCTGGCGTAGCTGGCCATGGTGAAACGCATGCGTCTGCCCCTCATGGCGGGGGATGCCTTCGGGGAACAGTTTTTCGGTGGTTTTTCACGGCGGGGGCGGTTTCAGGCTTGCGCAGGCCGGTGGTGCGTTTGATAAGCAGTTTTTCCAAGTCGATGCCGTCGATTAAGTCCACGGGGTCGATGACGTTGCCTTCGGATTTGGACATTTTTGCCTTCGTGGTCGCGCACGATGCCGTGGATGTACACGTCTTTAAACGGTACTTTGCCGGTGAAGTGGGTGGTCATCATAATCATGCAGGGCGACCCAGAAGAAGATGATTTCGTAGCCGTTACCAAAGACATTGCTGGGCAAAAAGGCTTTTGAGTTCGGGCGTTTCAGACGGCCAGCCGAGGGTGGAGAAAGGCACAAGGGGCGGAGGAGAACCAGGTATCCAATACGTCTTCGTCGCGCGTCAACATCAATCCTTTTTCTTTCAATTCATCAATAACTGCTTGTTGAATTTCCCCAGTGAGTTTAAATAGCTGAACGGCAATAGTCGGACCAAAGAGTTCAGCAATTTCTTCATCGCTAGTGCATTGGCGGCTCTTATCAAATCAAATATTGACGATATGCTTCACTTTCTGTGCGGGCAACGTAAAACCTTGCCGTTTTCGTCATACCACGCGAGGTTTGGTGCTCCCCACCACAGCTGGCGCGAGATGCACCAGTCTTGGATGTTGTTCATCCATTGGTTGTAGGTGTTGACCCAGTTTTTCGGGGATGAAAGCGCACCGCGCCGCTATCGACCGCGCGTTTGGCTTTTTCGGCCAGGCTCAGACCCTGGTATTCGGACTCCGGGCTCGCCGCCTTGGGGCGCGGCGCTCGCGAGCGACAAACCATTGGCTGGTAAGCATCGGCTCGATTACGCTGCCGGTACGGTCGCCTTTGGGCGTCATCAGCTTTGTGCGGTTTGATTTCCTGCAAAAAGCCCTGTTCTTTCAGGGTCGGCAACGATTTGTTTGCGCGCGGCAAAGCGGTCCAAGCCTGCGTATTGTTCAGGCAGCCTGAAACCCGGTTGCGCTTCGCCTTTGTGAGTTGAACACTTCGGCATCGCTCAGGATTTTTGCTGTTAAATCAAACACGTTTACCAGTTTGGTGTCGTGGCGTTTGCCCACTTCGTAGTCGTTGAAATCGTGCGCGGGGTGATTTTCACGCAGCCCGTGCCGAAATCTTTTTCCCATATTCGTCGGCAATCACGGGGAATGGTGCGGCCGGTGAGCGGCAATACCAGCTCTTTGCCGATAAAACGCGCGTAGCGTTCGTCTTCGGGATGCACGGCCACGGCCACGTCGCCCAGCATGGTTTCGGGGCGGGTGGTGGCGACGATAAGGCCGTCTGAACCATCAACCAGCGGATGAGCGGATGGCCACATCGAGCCGTCTTCTTCCACGCTTTCCACTTCCAAATCGGATACCGCCGTGCCGAGCACGGGATCCCAGTTCACCAGCCGCTTGCCACGGTAAATCAAGCCCTGCTCAAACAGGCGCACGAATACTTCGGTAACCGTCTCGGCGCGCACGTCGTCCATCGTGAAATACTCGCGCTGCCAGTCTGCCGAGCAGCCGACGCGGCGCATCTGCTGCGTAATCGTGCCGCCGGAGATATTTTTCCACGCCCATACTTTTTCCAAGAATTTTTCACGCCCCAAATCGTGGCGCGACACGCCCTCGGCGGCGAGCTGGCGCTCCACCACAATCTGCGTGGCGATGCCCGCGTGGTCGGTGCCCGGAATCCACGCGGTGTTGCGGCCTTTCATGCGGTAGTAGCGCGTTAAGCCGTCCATAATCGTTTGGTTAAACGCGTGCCCCATGTGCAGCGTGCCGGTAACATTGGGCGGGGAAGCTGGATGGAGAAAACTTTCGGGGCAGGGCGAAAATTGGCGGCGAAATAGCCTTGTTTTTTTCCCAGTTTTGATAGTGTTTGGTTTTCGATTTCGGCGGGGGAGTATTTGTCGAGCATGGTGAAAGGCCCTAAGAAGGTAAAGAAATGAAAAGATAAATTTGAAAAACGGCGGGATTATAGCCGATTGGCCGGTGCTAAAACTAGCCGCGCCCAAAGGTTTTCAGGCTGCCTGCGGCCGCTTTTGCGGCAGGCAGCCTGAAAACATCGGCGGCTCACAGCAGGGCAGCCCTGAAAAATATTGCACGAACCGGATTGGTTTGAAAACAGCCCCTACCCGCCCGAGAGAAAGCCCCATGTCCGCCCACACCCCCTTAAACAAAAACCGACGCCCTGATTGCCGCTGCGGTGATTTTTCCTGTGGGGCGTCAGCTTTATTTATGAAGCTCGCGCTGGCCGAAATCAGCCCGATGGTGCTGGGCGTGCTGCGTTTTTGCCCTGATGCTGTTTCCCGCGCTGTTTTTCATACCGCGCCCCGCCGTGCGCTGGTACTGGCTGGCCGCCTACGGGCTGGCCATCAGCTTCGGCCAGTTCAGCCTGCTGTTTTGGCGCGCTGGCCGTCGGCATGCCCACCGGGCTGGCGGCGCTGGTGCATCAGAGCGCAGGTGTTTTTCACCGTGATGATTGCCGCCCTGATTTGGCGCGAGCCGGTGCGCGGCAACCATTGGACGGCGATGCTGCTGGCGGCGGCGGGGCTGGGAGCTAATCGGCATCGGACAGTATCGGGGTGCATTGCCGATGATCGGCATGCTGCTGTCGCTCGCTGCCGCGCTGGCGTGGGCGGCGGGCAATCTGCTGGTGAAGAAAATCGGCCGCGTGCGAGGCGCTGTCGCTGGTGGTGTGGGGCAATGTCGTTACCCTGCCGGCCTCGAGCTCACCGCCATGGGCGCTGTGCGGGCTTGACGGTATCGCCGCGCAAATCGGCGGCATGACTTGGCGCGGCTGGGTCGACGTCGCCTTTCTCAGCTATCTGAGCCAGCCTGGGCTGCTACTCCGGCTGGGGCAGCCTGCTCTCCCGCCACCCGCCGGCAAAATCACCCCGCTGGCGCTGCTGATACCGGTCATCGCCCTGCTGCTGGGCGCGCTGATCCTGCACGAACCGCTCAACGGCTGGCACTGGGCGGGCGCGCTGGTGGTGATGGCCGCGCTGCTGGTGCAGGTGTTCGGCGGACGCAAAGGCAGCCTGACGGATTGGTACGTTCGGACAACATTGGCGAAACCGTAAACGAAACCCACAAAGGCAGCCTGAAAAAGGTAAGGCAGCCTGAAAACCGTATCCGCGGTTTTCAGGCTGCTGGTTTTGCCCGCCGTTTTCGGATCAGCGCCCGCCCAGGCGGGCGGCGACCGGGCAGTCGGCATCGTGGGCACCGGGCAGGTAGCCGGTGCTCATCAGAAATTCGTTGACGATTTCGCGGCCGACAAACTTGAAGGTTTTTAAAAGATTTTTCAGCCAGCCGTCCAAATCGGGCGCGGCGGCGGCGTGGGTGTCGAGCCAGTTTTTGAAGGAGCCGTGTTCGGCTTGGATGGCAGGATTTGGCGGGCGTTGTGGATGGCGGCGTTGATTTTCAGGCGGTTGCGGACGATGCCGGCATCGGCGAGCAGGCGCTCGCGGTCGTGGTCGCCAAACGCGGCGACGGCGGCGATGTCAAAAGCCGCGATAGGCAGCCTGAAAGGCGCGCTGCTGCGCAGAATCAGCGTCCAGCTCAGGCCGGCCTGGTTGATTTCCAGCACCAGCCGCTCGAAAAAGTTCCTTGTCGTCGGCCACGGCAAAGCCGTAAACGTGGTCGTGGTAGTGTTTGTTGGGGGTCGCTGCTGCCGGCGGGCAGGCTGTTGGCAAAACGGCAGTAGCTCATGCGCCGCTCCCGTTTTTCAGGCTGCCTTCAAGGGCGAGCAGATGGTCGCGTAATACCGAAAGATGGGAGTGTTCGGGATTTTTGACGGCACTTAACAGCACAGTGGCGGGATGTCCGGCATGGATGCGGCGCAGCTCTTCCAGCGCCGCCTGCCGCTCAGGCGCGGCCAGCTCGGCGCGGTAGCGGCGGGCAAATTCAGCAAAAAACGGCTGTCAGGGTCTTGGTGGTACCACTCGCGCAGTGCGGTCGAGGGCGTGAGGTCTTTAAGCCAGACGAGTTGGCTCATGGTTTCTTTTGCGGATGCCGCGCGGATAGAGGCGGTCGAGAAAGACGGCGGCTTCGTCCGGGGCAGCCTGAAAGCCGTAGAGTGCGTGCGAGGCGGTACATGGCGCTTCGCTAAAAATGGGTTTTTCAGGCTGCCTTTTGCTGAAAAAGGCAGCCTGAAAACGGTTTAGCGTTTGCGCTGGCGGCGGGCTGGTTCCAATCCTGCTTTTTCGGCACGCGCGGCGTCGCGCTCTCGCTCCCATTGCTGCAAAGCTTTTTGCTGCCGGCGGCGGACTTCGTCTTCGTTCACGGTTTCGCCTGCCTGCCGCTGGCGCTTGGCATTTTCGCTGATTATCGCCGGCAGCAGTCTGGCCACCGCCGCTTCGGCATGGGCTATCGCTTCTTCGCGCATCGGCTGGGTATCGCGGCAATACTGCTGGAGTTTGGCGGCGCTGGTTTTTGGCATCGGGCATCGGATAGCGTTTTTCAAAGTCGGCTTCAACCCATTCGTACAAAAGTGGCCGCCTGGTGTTTTTCCCAGCTCGGCATCGTGTTGCACGCAGCGCTGCGCGATTTCCGGATCGGCAGCCACCAGCATGATGTACAGGTCGCTGTAGTATTTGGCGCTGGCCGACCCCTGCGGATAGCAGGCGCGGCCGGTGGTGAAATGGACACTGCGCTCGTAGAGTTTGATGCAGCTTTGCTCCAACTCGGCATTGCTGCCGGCGGTTTCGGCGGCCAGTGCCGGTGCTGAGAGTAGGGCGGCGCTCAGGGCGAGTAGGGAAAGATTAATCGGTTTCATGTTACTCCTTTCGTTTGGGGCTTATTTTTGCCGGGACGGGCGGCTTTGGCCGGCCGGTTTTGCTGTTCGGCGCGGACTTTGGCGCGGGTCTCTTCCCATTCTTTGCGGGCTTTGGCCAATTCGTCCTGTATGCTTTGTTCGCTCACTTCTTCGCCGGCGGCGCGGCGGCGTTCGGCGTCTTGGCGCACGATTTCGGGCAGGCGTTTTTCAATCAGCGCTTCGGTGGGGCCACCACTTTTGCTTTGCGCAGCGGTTCGGTTTCGCTGCAGAAGCGGCGGGTTTTGGCCGGACTGCTCATAATTTCCTGTTCGGGATGGCGCTTGGCAAAATCGGCGATAAAGCGTTTGGTCAGCGTGTCGGCGGTGTCTTTGGTGGCGCGGGCGTAGGCGGCGCAGCGCTGCATGTCGGGGTCGTTGGCGATCAGCACCATGGTCAGGTCGCTGTAATAGCCGGCGGTGGCGGAGTCTTTTGGGGTAGCAGATGCGGCCGGTGGCCATATAGGTGCCGCGCTGGTAGAGCGCCAGACAGCTTTGCTCGAGTTCGGCGTCGATATTGACGGTTTTCGCTTTCGGCGGCAAAAAGCCGGGACGGAGAAGAGGACGGCGCAGAGCAAAGTAGCAGGGTTTTTCATCGTAACAAACTTAAGGGTGGGAAAAGGGCGCAATCTTAGCAGAATCGGCCGCCGGCGGTACAATGCGCGCCGCCGTTTCAGGCAGCCTGAAACAGCATCTTTTTGTTTGTCCACCGCATTGGAAATGCCGCCCATGATTGCCGTATCCGCCCGCCACGATCTGCAGCCGCTGCACGCTTCGGCCTGAGCGCCCGCGCCGCTGCCTTGCACGCTCGATAATGAAGGGCGGCTGCCTGAAATTATCAATCTGCCCGAGTTCGACCCCGCCACCGTGCTGTGGCTGGGCGGCGGCAGCAACGTGCTGTTTATGCGCGACTATCTGGGTCTGGTGGTCAAAATGGCGAATAAAAGGCATCCGCATCATCGGCGAGCGGCAGGACGGCCGCGTGCTGGTGCAGGCGCAGGCGGGCGAAATCTGGCACGATTTTGTGCAGGAGATGATTGAACAGGAGCTGTACGGCGCCGAAAACCTGAGCCTGATTCCCGGCACCGTCGGCTGCCGCGCCAGTGCAGAATATCGGCGCCTACGGCGTGGAAGTGAAAGACCTGGTTCCAGCGTGCGCTGCTACGATTTGGCCGAGCGCCGCTTTTGCGAAATCGCGCGCGAAGGCTGCCGCTTCGCCTACCGCGACAGCCTGTTTAAAGGCGAGGGCAAAGGCCGCTATGTGATTTGCGCGGTTACGTTTGCCTTTTCCGCCGCTTCACGCCCAAAGCTCGGTTACGGCAATCTCGATGCGCTTCTGGCCGCCGAGGGCAAAACCGCGCCAGCGCCCGCGAAGTGGCCGCTGCCGTGTGCCGCATCCGCCGCGAAAAACTGCCCGACCCGCGCAAACCAGCAATGCCGGCAGTTTCTCAAAAACCCGCTGGTTGATGCCGCCGCCGGTGCCGCGCTGCTGGCGCGTTATCCCGATATGCCGCACTACCGCAGCCGGACGGCAGCCTGAAACTGGCCGCCGGCTGGCTGATCAGAAGGCCGGACTCAAAGGGGCGGCAGATCGGCGGCGCGGCGGTGCACGAGCGGCAGGCGCTGGTGCTGGTCAACCGCGGCGGCGCCACCGCCGAGGATGTGCGCCGCCTGTCCGACGAAGTGCGCGCCACGGTCAAAAGAACGCTTCGGTGTCGAACTCGAAGCCGAGCCGGTATGGCTGCCGGCCGGGCGTAACGCGTGGCAAGACCGGTCAAACGGTTTTTCAGGCTGCCTATTCCACCGCGGATGGGCAGCCCGAAAAACTTTTCAACGCTGGATTCGGGCATAAGTAACAAATAAGGTGCTACTCATCAATAGAGATAAGAAATAATCTTAATAAATAGAATCTTATTTGATGATACTCCAAATGCCGCTTTGCACAGTCTTGAGCGGGTGTAGTGGGATTTGCCCGTTTTCGGAGTTCTTCGTGCGTTCGTTGAAGAAGTCTTTGTGCCGTTCGAACTATGCTTTCAGGCTGCACTTTCAAAAATCGGCTCTGCGGCTGCTTTTCGAGGCTTAGTACCAGCCGCCACAGCTCTTTGCCCGCAGCCGTTTGTGGGTTGCGCGTCAGGTAGCGGCCGTCGCAGACGATGCTGTATTTCAATGCCTTTGGCTTTCAGGCTGCCGATGGCTTCGGCGTAAAAGGGCGTTGTTTTTCGTTTTTGACTTCGGTTACCGAAAAGCGCTTTGCCGCTGATGCTGTCGAACAAAAACCATGACGTCGAAACGGTGCCCGAAGTAGGTGGTGTCCATCACGACGTTGGCTCGCTTGGGTGTGGCAAACTGTGCTTTTAGGGGTTGCCTTTTTGAGATGGCGCAGGATGGTTTTGGCGGCTGCATCCGTAGGGTGGCGGCAAGCTGTGCGGCGAGTTTTGTTTGCTTGCGGTGTAGAGCGCCATAGCGTTTGTGGGTTTATCCGTTTGCCGCCGATCAAACTGCCTGCCACAGGTCGAGACATTTATACCTTTGTCGAGTGTTTCGACAGCCGTTCTTTTGACTGATTTTTGAGCCGCAGAAAAAGCATTTTTGTGTTCAAAGGTTTTTGCCCCCGCTTAAAGCTTTGCAGCATAAGGCTTGCAGCGATTCTTAGCACCTTTTTGTTACTGATGCCCCATTTGTTTGTAAACAAAAGCCCGCCGCCTGCACAATCGCGGCGATAGGCGAGCTGCGTAACTGTAAAGCCAAACGGCGGCGGTGGTTTTCAGGCTGCTGTTTTGACTGTTGGGCAATGACGGGATTGGGTTTGGGCGTCGCAACTGCGCTGCACCATTCAGGCTGCCCGAATGTCCGAAGCAGCCTGAAAAACGGTGTTGTCTTTCAGGCTGCTTCTGTATCGGTCAAACGGCTTTTCAGGCTGCCTAATCGGCATGTTTCAGGCAGCCTGAAAAAGCTGAAACTAATCCCTGCGCCGCCATTGCCAGCATTTCGGCGGCGTGGGCGCGGGTGGTGTCGGTGATGGTTTCGCCGCCGAGCATGCGGGCGATTTCGGCGGTGCGCGCGTCGCCTTCGAGCACGCGGATTTCGCTGACGGTCTGCCCGCCCCTGCCGTGCTTGCTGACCTGCCAGTGCTGTTCGCCGCAGGCGGCCACTTGGGGCAGGTGGGTAACGGCCAGCACCTGGTGGCGGGCGCCGAGGCTGCGCAGGGGCGCGGCCGACGGTTTCGGCAACGCCGCCGCCGACGCCGGTATCGACTTCGTCGAAAATCAGCGTCGGCACTTGGGTGTAGCGGCTGGCGGCCACCTGCAGCGACAGGCTGATGCGGGCGAGTTCGCCGCCGGACGCGGCTTTGTTTAGCGGACGCAGCGGGTTTGCCTTTGTTGGCGGCCACCTGATACTGCACCTGTTCCAAACCGTGGGCGCCGGGGGGCGGAGGGGCAGCAGTTCGATGTAAAGCGCGCCTTTCATCGCCAGTTTTTGCAGGTGGGCGCAGGTTTCGTCGGCCAGTTTGGCGGCGCCTTGGCGCCGTTGGGCGGACAGGCGTTGGGCAGCTTCGTGGTAGGCGGTTTCGCAGCGCTCGGCGTTTTGGCGCAGGAGCTTCGGTGTCGGCGGCGGCGTCCAAATCGTTGAGGGCGGCTTGGATTTCAGCGAGTTTGGCCGGCAGCTCAGCCGGTTCGACGCGGTATTTGCGGGCGGCGGACATCAGCTCGCGCATCCGCTCTTCCTGCAGCGCCAATTCCCTGCGGGTTGATTTCGACGCTGCCGCCGACACTTCTGAGATTGGCGGAAACTTCTTCCAGCTCGGCTTCGGCCGAGGCGATGAGTTCGATGCTCTCGGCAAAGCGCGGCTCGATGGCGGCGAGGTTTTCCAGTTCGCGGCGGCAGCGGTAGAGCAGGCTGGCGGCGCCGTCTTCGCCGTCGATGTATTCGCGGGCGGTTTCGGCGGACTGCAGCAGTTCGGCGGCGTTGGCCAGGCTGTCGTAGCTGCGGTTGAGGCTTTCCCATTCGCCTTCGGCGGCGCCGAGTTTGTCGAGTTCGCCAAACTGCCATTCGAGCCGCTCGCGCTCGAGGGCGATGTGTTCGGACTGGGTTTGCGCCTGCTCCAGCGCCTGCAGCGCCTGCTGCCACAGCCGGTAGTGCTGGCGCACTTCGTCGGCGGTTTTCAGGCTGCCTGAAAAGGCATCGAGCAGGTGGCGCTGGGCGGCTTCCTGATTGAGCGAGTGGTGGGCGTTTTTGGCCGTGGATGTCGATCAGCTGCTCGCCGATGTGCTTGAGCTGGGCGAGGGTGGCGGTCTGGTTGTTGATAAAGCTGCGGCTGCGGCCTTTGGCGTCGATAATCCGGCGCAGGCTGAGTTCGGCGGCGTCTTCGTCCAGCAGCCCTGATCGCGCAGCTCGGCGGCCAAATCGGGCGGGGCGGAAAGGTCGAACAGGGCAGAAAGGCGCGCTTCTTTGGCGCCGGTGCGCTTGGGCGTAATCGGCTTTGTCGCCCAGAGCAGGCCGACGGCGTCAAGGGTAACCGATTTGCCGGCGCCGGTTTTCGCCGGTGAGCACGGTAAAAGCCGCCTGGAAATCGAGATCGAGTTTTTCAACCAGGACGAAGTCCTGCAAAGACAGTGCGAGCAGCATGAAACAAAAGTCCTAGAACAATGCGGAAAACCGTTTTCAGGCTGCCTTCGGATAAAGGCAGCCCTGAAAAATCAAAAACAGTTGGAATACGAAGAAAAATCAGCGTGTGCAGCACAAACAGCGGCACCAGGATGCCGAAGGACCAGGCCAGATAGCCGAAGAAGCTGGGCATTGCCACTTTGCGCTGCTCGGCAATCGCTGACCATAAAGTTCGGCGCATTACCGATATAGCTTAGGGCGCCCATAAACACCGAGCCCATCGATACCGCCAGCAGGGGTGTGGAACAGCGGGCCGGTCATCAGGCTTTGGGCGTCGCCGCCGGCCATATTGAAGAACACCAGATGGGTGGGCGCGTTGTCCAAAAAGGCCGACAGCAGGCCGCTCATCCAGAAATACATGGTATTGACCGGATTGCCGGCCGAATCGTGCACCAGCGCGATTAAGGGGGCGAAGGCGCCGTGTTCGCCCGCCTGCAAAATGGCGATAACCGGCGAGATGCTGATAAAGATGCCGAGAAACAGCTTGCCCACTTCCATAATCAGGGTCCCAGTTGAACTCGTTACCGGCGCGCGACCTGCTTGGGCGTGAGCAAGAGCGAGACCAGCGCCAGCGCCAGCAGGATGACGTCGCGCACCAGATTGGGCAGCAGATAGGCAGTGCCGAAGATATTGAAGCCGGGATGATCGGGCTTCCACAGGCCGGACATCAGCACCGCGCCGACCACGCCCGCCAAAAAGCAGAAAGTTGATCTTGCCGAAGATTTTTGATTTTGCCTTCGTCGGCGGTTTCGTGCGGCAGCACTTCGTCTGCTGGGCGTAGTAGCGCGCATCGAGCGGGTAAAACGCCGTCAGCAGCACCGCGGCGCTGATCAGCACCGGCGCGGCCATATGCACCACCGTCAGCCGAAATCGACGCCTTTGAGAAAGCCGAGAAACAGCGGCGGATCGCCCAGCGGCGTCAGGCCGCCGCCGATATTGGCCGCAAAAGATAAAAACACCACCACATGCACGCGGTGCTTGCGGTGTTCGTTGGCCTTGAGCACCGGCCGGATCATCAGCATCGCCGCGCCGGTGGTGCCCATTACCGAAGCCAGCAGCGTGCCGATCGCCAGCAGCAGCGTATTGAGCCGCGCGCTGCCGCGCAGGTTGCCCCACACCAAAATGCCGCCCGATATCGTATGGAGCGCCAGCAGCAGCGAGGATAAACGGAATGTATTCGCCCACCAGCGCATGCACCACCAGATGCAGGCTCTCGCCCAGCCGTACACCAGGCTGAAAGGAATCAGAAACAGCAGCGTCCAGCCGGCGGTAATCTTGCCGAAGTGGTGGTGCCAGGTATGGGGAAAACAAAGGGCCGGTGGCGATGGAGAGCAGGATCAGCACAAAGGGCAGACCCACCACAGCGGCAGAGCGGCGCCATCGACGCCGGAAGCCTGCGCGGCGGCGGGCGAGCAGCATCAACAGCGCACTTAACATGCGGACGGGCATAGTGGTTCCTTTTTCTTCTAATAAACGGACAAATTTCAGAACAGCATTCCCGGCCGCCGCGCCAGCGCCGCGGCCGAAAGCGCCGATTATATGCCAAAGCACCAGCACGACGCCCGCCGGCACCGCTGTGCATTACTCCAACCAGCAGCCGGCAGCACCGCAGCAGCCTGAAAGCCGTTTTTACGCTTTCAGGCTGCCTGCCTATCAGATCGGCCCTTATTTTTGCCGCCGATAACTTTGCTTTGGAGTATCGGCAGCGTCCACGCGCCGCCGGTAAAGCCTTTGCATTGGCCGGTGGTGTCTTCACGGCTGCGCACAAAGGTTTTGCCGTTCCACACCGCGCTGACCGCCCAGCAGTCGCCAGACCGCGTCCTTTGAAACCGCCCGACAGTGGCGGTTTTTCGGATCGAAAGCCGGCATGGCCGCCGTATTCCCTGCGGCAAAAACCTGTTCGACGCGGCTGAGTTTGGCGTTCATCACGGCGTTGAAGCTCGTGCCCTGATACGCGCCCGATATGCACGAAGTGTCAATCAGCACCCTGTCTGCTGTTAAGCGGATGAACCGTGATGTCGCGCTGCCGATCGGGTTCGTGCAGATCGTCGCAGCGCTCGAAACGATCGTCGTTTTACGTCCCTGATTGCTCTTTTTGCAGCAAGGCCATCACTACTTTGTGTTTGGCCGTGCCTTTTTTTCAGCGTGTATTCACCTTTTTGCGGTATGGCGGCGGCGTGGATGGTCGGCACCGGCTGCGGCTGCAGTACGGCGCGGGTGCTGCGCCCGCTTGCGTATCAGCGCCGAGGGTGTGTTCAGGCGGCCTTGGAATTCGTCAAGTTTCAGCATGGCTGCCGCCGCGCCTTTGTCCGACAGCGTCCATGTGTTTGCACCCGACACGACTTCGATTTTTGCATCGCGGCGCAGCGCATCGAGCAGGGCTTGGGTTTGCCTGCTGCTGAGCTTGCCATAGCCGTCTTTGTCAAAACGTAGCGTACCGAGTGTTTTGCCGTTGAGCCGCAGTTCGCTTTTTGGCTGCCAGCTTCAAATCGGGCGCATTGTCGGTGAAATCGGGGCGACGGCGATTTGCCCGATCACCGGCGCATTGCCGCCCGCCTTGCGTGTGAACAATACGGATACGGGATGTTCGATTTCTCCATCGCCCTGATAACCGGCGATGCGGCAGAGTGCCGGTGTTGTCGCAGGGCGGCATCCCAGTCTTGGTAGGATGTAAAACCCTTGCAGCGGTGCGGCGGCGGCAGGGCAGCAGGGGAAAACAGGGCAAAGACAAGCAGGCGTTTCATAAAAGCTCCCGGTTAAAAGGTGACGGAAAAAGGTTTTCAGGCTGCCTGAAAACAAATTGCCGCCCGCAAGTGGCAGGCGGCAAGGGAGAAGGGTGGCGAGCCGAACCCCGGCACTGACGCTCCCGAGTGGGCTGCTGGCTTCCGCCCCTGACCCGTTGTTCGAGAAATTGTCATGCGGGGAGACCCGCCGTAAGGCTGCGCATTATAGCGGCCGCAGCCAAAATAGCAAGGGGCTGCGGGGCTGTGGGCGTTTCAGGCAGCCTGAAAAAGCACCTGCCGGGGCACTACAGCGCGGGCGGGTGCTTGAAACCGTTTTTCAGGCTGCCTAGTATTCGGTTTACAGCCCCGCAGCGGCTTTGAGCGCGGCGGCTTTGTCGGTGCGCTCCCAGGTAAACTCCGGCTCTTCGCGGCCGAAGTGGCCGTAGGCGGCGGTTTTGCTGTAAATCGGACGCAGCAAATCGAGCATTTTGACGATGCCTTTGGGGCGCAGGTCGAAATGTTCGCGCACGATGGCGATCAGTTTGTCTTCGCTGATTTTTGCCTCGTGCCGAAGGTGTCGATGGCAATCGAGGTCGGGCTCAGCGATGCCGATGGCGTAGGGAGATTTGGATTTGGCACTGGGTGGCCAGGCCGGCGGCGACGATGTTTTTGGCAACGTAGCGGCAGGCGTAGGCGGCGGAGCGGTCAACTTTGCTCGGGTCTTTGCCCGAGAATGCGCCGCCGCCGTGCGGGCTGCGCCGCCGTAGGTGTCGACGATGATTTTGCGTCCGGTCAAACCGCAGTCGCCGTGCGGCCGCCAATCACGAATTTGCCGGTGGGGTTGATCAGATATTTGGTTTTCCTGCCGTGAGCATTTCGGGCGGCAATACGGAGCTGATAATCTGCTCGATTACCTGTTTTTCCAGCTCTTCATGGCTGATTTCGGGGTCGTGCTGGGTGGAAAGGACGACGGTGTCGATGCGTTTGACTTTGCCGGTTGCGCTGTCGTACACGGCGGTAATCTGCGCTTTGGCATCGGGGCGCAGCCACGGCAGGCGGCCGTCACGGCGCAATTCACTCTGGCGCTGCATCAGGCGGTGGCTGTAATAAATGGCGGGCATCCAGGGTGGGCGTTTCGTCGCAGGCGTAGCCGAACATCAGGCCCTGGTCGCCCGCGCCCTGTTCTAAAGTCCAAGCCTTCGCCTTCGTTCACGCCTCTGGGCGATGTCGGGCGATTGTTGGTCGTAATACACGCCGACGGCGCAGCCTTTGCTGTCGAAACACAGCGCGGGGTCGTTGTAGCCGATGCGCGCGATGGTATCGCGGGCGACTTTGATGTAATCGACGTGGGCATGGGTGGTGATTTCGCCGGCGAGTACGCACAGGCCGGTGTTGACCAGCGTTTCGGCGGCGACACGCGCGGCGGGGTCTTGCGCCAAAACGGCGTCGAGAATGGCATCGGAGATTTGGTCGGCCACTTTGTCGGGATGGCCTTCGGATACGGATTCGGAGGTGAAAAGATATTCGCTCATGGCTTTGGTCTTTCGTTGGCGGGTGGCGGAAAGCAGCCCTGAAAACGGCTTCAGGCTGCCTGTTTCGGGTGCGGCGGGCATACCCGCATTTAAGCGGGATTTCGATTGCCTGCGGCGCTGCCGCAAACCACATCGGTTTTGAAAAACCGTCCACCTTACTCGGCGAAACCGCGAAGCAGGTTGGCATGGAAGTCCCAACTCTTAATGCGGGGCGGATGGTAGCAAATCCGCACGGTATCGGCAAGCAAATGCGAATGTTTTTAAACGAAGCAGCCTGAAAACCTTGAAATGGGTTTTCAGGCTGGCTTGTCTTTTCAGGCTGCCGTCAGCAAGTCCAAGGCGCTTCGCGGTATTTGGCCAGCGTTTTGGCGATCACGTCGGCGGGCACGGCGGGGGCGGGCGGCTGTTTGTTCCAGCCGCTGCTTTCCAGCCAGTCGCGCACGAACTGTTTGTCGAACGAGGGCGGGCTGATGCCGGTTTGGTACTGGCTTTGCGGCCAGAGCGGCTGGAATCGGGGGTCAGCACTTCGTCCATCAGGGTCAGCGTGCCGTTTTCGTCGAGGCCGAACTCGAATTTGGTGTCGCAGATAATGATGCCGCGCGTTTCGGCGTAGGCGGCCGCTTCACTGTAGAGGGCGACGGCTTTGTCGCGCACCTGTGCGGCCAGTTCGGCGCCGATGATGTTTTTCGCATTCGGCAAAGCTGATGTTTTCGTCGTGGCCGCCGACTTCGGCTTTGGTGGATGGGGTGAATAGGATTTCGGGCAGTTTTTCGGCTCGCGCAGGTTTTCAGGCAGCCCGATGCCGCAAACGGCGCCGGTTTTTGGTATTCCTTCCAGCCGCTGCCGGCCAGATAGCCGCGCACGATGGCTTCGATTTTTACCGGTGTCAGGCGTTTGGCGACGACGGCGCGTTTTTCAACGGCGCGGGCTTTCGGCTTCGGGCAGCACGTCGTCACACGCTCTGGCCGGTGAAGTGGTTGGGCATGATGTGGGCGAGTTTGCCGAACCAGAAATTGGAGATTTGGGTAGGATTTCGCCTTTGCCGGGGATGGGTTCGGGCAGGATGACGTCGAAGGCGGAGAGGCGGTCGCTGGCGACGATCAGCATGGTTTTGTCGTCGATTTCGTAAAGGTCGCGCACTTTGCCGGAGTAGATCAGGGAAAGGGTGGTCATGACGGGCTCGCAGTAGGGAAAAAGGGGCGGGGATGCCAGAGCAGAGTGTTTTTCAGGCTGCCTTAATCCTGTACGGGCAGCCTGAAAAACGCCGGGTTTATTTGCTGTATTCACGCTGGTGGCGGGTGCCGATTTGTTCGGCAACGCGCTGGCGCAATGCCTGGTCGTTTTTGGCGCGTCCGTCGATGCACAGGGCGATGTAGAGCTCGCGGCGCACGGGTCGCTGCCGTTGATTTTTGCCGCCGATGACTTTCCAGTCGGACTGGCGCGGCGTAATCCAGCGGCGGCCTTCCAAATCGGCGCGTAGGCAAAGGTTTTGAGCTTGGCGCCTCGGAGCCGAGCAGCTTGTTGCCGGTTACGCACAGCAGGGCCTTCGGCGCTGATGTTGTCGTAGCCGGCGGCGGAGCGGTTGTTCAGCAGATAGCGCACGCCGCCGTCGGCGGCGGTGGTGATGCTCGAGAGCAGGATGCGCGGTTTGCCGCGGAAGGTGGGCGAAAACGTAGATGTCGAGCCATTCGGGGTCGGCCGGATCGGCACGGCGGGCAGCGATAGCTTGCTTTCGCTGAAGTTTTCGGTTTCGCGGCGGCCGCCCATTTGGTCGAAACGCTTTTTCGGTCAGCGATTCGGCGGCAGCGCTGCCGCAGAGCGCAACGGCCAGTAGGAATCCGTATGCGGTTTTGCTCATGTTCTGCTCCTGTCCTGAATATCAATATAGGAAACGGCGAAAGGCCTAAGGCAGTCTGAAAACGGCAAAAGGCGTTTTCAGGCTGCCTTGGGCTTATAGCTTTGCCCAGCGCGGCTGGATTTCGCCGCGCACGTCGTCCACCGGACGGGTGCCGTCCACTTTCACGTGTAGCGCGGGGCGTGCTCGCCGCCTCAGCCGCTGTAAAAGCCGATCAGAACGGCGGTTTCGCCGTGGTAAACATCCAGCGTTTGCGCACGGTTTCTTCTTTGTCGTCGCTGCGCTGGATCAGGTCTTCGCCGGTTTCGTCGTCTTTACCTTCGACTTTGGGCGGGTTGTGGACAATGTGGTAGCTGCGGCCGGAAGCGGGATGCACGCGGCGGCCGCTGATACGCTCGAGAATCACGGCGTCGGGCACGTCGATTTCAACCACCGCATCCAGCGCGATTCCGGCCTGCTGCAGCGCTTGAGCCTGCGCCAGCGTGCGGGAAGCCGTCAAACAGAAAACCGCCGCGGCAGTCGTCTTGGGCGATGCGCTCTTTGACCATGCCGATGATGATGTCGTCGCGCACCAGACCGCCTTCGTCCATGATCGCTTCCAAACCCAAGCGGCGTGCCGGCTTTTGATGGCGGCGCGCAGCATGTCGCCGGTGGAAATCTGCGGAATGCCGAAGGCGCGGGTGATGAACTGTGCCTGTGTTCCTTTGCTCGCGCCGGGGGCGCCGAGCAGCAATATTTTTCATAATCTGTCTTTCGTAGCGGGTGGGAAAAGGGCGCTATGTTAATACTTTTTAAACGGCGCTTCAAAGGCAGCCTGAAAGAAATCCGCCGCGCGGCTTGCAATAGCGGCGGTTGCAGCTTTTTGTATAAAAACTTCCATAAAATGGGTTAAGAGCGCTAAAGTATTTATTTTGTTGTTTATAATATCAAATGTGCCGTTTTTGGGCTGCGGGTGCCGAAAAACGGCGTTTTTCGCGGATAAAGGGCAAGTATTTGCTGCAAAAACCGCCGTTTGGCTTGGCACAAGGTTAAGAAACCGCTATCATACCGAAAAATTTTTAAAGCATCCGCATGGGTTTGCGCCCTTGGCGGGGCTTTGCTAATGGAGACTTGACTTTGAAAACAAACAAAATAATCGCCGCTTCGCTGTCTTTGGCCGTTTCCGTGCCGGCGCTTGCCGGTTTTGGGCGGTTTGAATGTCCAATCCAATTTGGGCGAGCCGTTTTCAGGCAGCATCGTGATCAGCGGCCGGGAAGCCGAAGCGGTAATGCAAAGCGGAACATCAGTATTTCCGGTGCCAACCTTCAGGGAACGGTGGTTCCGCAGGGCAACGGCAATGTGCTGCTGCACCTGCATTCTTCTTCCGCCGTTCACGAACCCATCCTGACCTTTACCGTTTCCGCCGGCAAACAAACACGTCAATACACAGCCATGGTCAATCCGCCCCGTTACACCCCTTGCCAAAGCCTCCGCACCCAAAGCAAGCAAAGCCCCGCGTAAAAGCGGTACGTGGACTCCATCGCCGATCCCGCATCAGGCGATGCTTTGCAGCAGGAAAGGGTTTTGCGTCCGGAAGGCGCCGGCGAACGCGAGCGCCAGGGCGCTTCTGCCAAAAGCCGTTACCATCGCGTCCAACGCGGCGAGAGCGTTGCCTCCATCGCCCGCCGCTACCGTCCGCACAGCATCGCCAGCGCCGCGCGATACAGGCGCTGATGGCGGCCAACCCAGGCGTGTTCCGCCGCGGCCGTGTCGATGAAATCCACCGCAATGCCAATCTGTACATTCCGTCCGCTTCGCAATGGCAGGCTTATGCCGCCGCTGCCGACCGGCGTGCCGCCCGTGCCGCCGCCCGCAGCGATTGGAGCCGTCAGACCGACAACCAGGCCGGACGGAACGACGACGAAGTGAAAAACGACGTGGCAGTACCGCGTGAGCAGGTAAAACCGCAGCAGGATGCCGTTAAGCCGCAAGAGCAGCCCAAACCCGAAGCAGTCAAGCCGGAGCCGGTGAAACCCGAATCGGTTAAGCCCGAGCCAACCAAACCCGAACCGGCCAAACCGGAGCAGGCGAAGCAGCCTGAAGAGCCTATGCCGCCGGTACAGCCGCCGCAGCCTGAAACTCCGCCCGCTTCGGCAGGCAATATTCCGGCCGGCCAGCAGGCTTCCGAAGGCACAATCGCCATTCCGCCCGAAATACAGGGCGCGGCTTCCGAAGCGCCTATGCAGAATCCCGATCCGGAATTGGTTCCGCCGCCTGCCGAGCAGGATGTTGCCGGCCAAGACGGTGCTGCCGGCGAAGAAATCGACTGGACCAAATGGGCGGCGATGGGTGCTGCCGGTGCACTGGTACTGGGCGGTTCCGCTTATCTCTTCAATAACCGCCGCCGCCGTAAGGAAGAGGCAGATAACGAAGAAGACGATCTGCCCACCGCCAGCGAAGCGGCCAACCGCGTCAAATGGAATTCGGCTGCCGCACAAAATACTGCGGCGCAGGCTGCAGTACAAACCACGGCAGATGACGAAGCCGATTTTTGAGGATGACGACGAAGTCTATATTGCCGAGAGCATGACTCCCGCCGCCCAGCCGCAGGTTCAACCCCAGGCATCCACATTCGATTTGGACAACTTCCAGCCTGAAACCCATAGCGCAGCTCCTGAAGCGGTGGTTGAGGAAAAACCGTCCGGAAGAGCTGAGCGCGCGCGCATCGCAATCGGCTACCGAATTTGATGCCGGTGATTGGAACTGGGAAGAAGTCGAAGCCGCTCCCGCCACGCAGGCTGCAGCCAAACCCGCGGCAAGCGCCGCAGCAGCAGTTGCCGCCGCCCCCGCCAGCGAAGAGCAGGACGACTGGATGGCCGATTTCGACTTCATCCAGCCGGACGAACCCGAAAGCTACGTAGCCTGAAACTTCTTTCTCAGTTGGCGAGCAAGAAGTGCAGTTTGCCGAGCCTGCCGCTGTTGAACCGGCAGCATTCGAGCAGCCCGTATTTGAACAGCCTGCCGCCGTTGCAGAACCGGTGTTTGAACAGCCTGCATTTGAGCAGCCGACATTTGAGCAGCATGCCGTAGCCGATTTCGCACCGGTTGGTGAGCCCGAACCGCAGCCGGCAGTTACCCAGGCAGCAGATGACTTTGGCGCCTTGGATTTTGCGGCGGACTTTGAAAGCCCGCAGCAGACCGTGGCCGATATCGAAAGTGCTTGCCGAGCCTGCCCTGCAGAGCGATGCTGCTTTGGATTTCGCGCTGGATACGCCGGCCGTTGCCGAAACCGCCGATTTGAATGTGCCGGCGGCACCGGTTGCCGATTTGTCTGTTGCCGATTTGTCTTTCGACGACGGTTTGGATTTTGCCCAAGTCGAGCAGGCACAGCAGCCTGAAATCTCCGCTGCCGATGCCGATCCGTTTGCCGCGCCGTTTGCTTCAGAAGCGGAAGGTCTCAGCGCCGATGCGCTGGCCGAATGTACCGCGCCGGCTAGCGGAAGTGCCCAACCACCAGACGCACGATGCCATCGCCAGCGCCGAAGTTTCCGATATGATACCTCGCTGGAAGCCAGTTGAGCTGGCGAAGATGTATCTGAAATCGACGATGCCGCCACCGCCCGCGAAACCCTGCGCGAGCTGATTGCCGAGTCAAACGGCAGCAGCATCCAGGATCAGGCCAAAGCACCGTTGGCCGAATTGGCAACTACAGCCGCAATCAAACGGCATTTCGCGAAATGCCGTTTTTCTGGTGCAAGGTGCAAGCCTGCCGGTTGTGGGGAGAGATTTTCCGGATGATGCCTGTCTGTTCCCGTCCTCTTTGATAAAAGCAGCCTGAAAACGCGCAAACTGCGTTTTCAGGCTGCTTTTGTTCCATCCAATCCGTTTCCGTTTGGGTTTTACAACGCAGGCGCTTTGCTGTGCCAGTCGCTGGCAAGCTGGATTTGGTGGGCGGCGTTGAGCAGGCGGGCTTCGGAAAAGTGGTTGCCAATAAGCTGTACGCCGATGGGCAGGCCGTTGCGGCAGAAGCCGGCGGGGGCAGGCTGAGGGCGGGCAGGCCGGCAAGGTTGACGGCGATGGTGTAGATATCGGAGAGGTAGGCTTTCACAGGGGTCGCCGCCGTGGCTGCCGATTTGCGGGGCGGAGCTGGGGGCGGTGGGGCCGAGGATAAGGTCGCATCCGGCAAAGGCCGTCTGAAAATCGTTGGCGACGAGGCGGCGCAGTTTTTGCGCTTTGATGTGGTAGGCGTCGTAGTAGCCGTGGCTCAATACGGTAGCCGATCATGATGCGGCGTTTGACTTCGCTGCCGAAGCCTTCGGCGCGGGTGTGTGGCGCACATTTCTTCGAGATTGGCAAACCCGGCTGCGCGGTGCGTAGCGCACGCCGTCGTAGCGTGAAAGGTTGGCTGCTGGCTTCGGCGGAGGCGAGCACGTAATAGGCGGGATGGACAGGGCGGTTTGCGGCAGGGACACTTACCGTTTCCGCGCCCATGCCGCGCAGCAGGTCGATGGTGTTTTGCAGGGACGGTTTTGACGTCTTCTGCAGCCGTCGCCGAAGCATTCTTGGCAGGCCGATTTTTGAGGCCTTTGAGTGGGCGGTTCAAATCGCGGGTGTAGTCTCTTTTTCGCGCTCGAGGCTGGTGGAATCGCGCTCGTCGAAACCGGCCATGGCGTTGAGCAGGATGGCGCAGTCTTCGGCGGTTTGCGCCATCGGGCCGGCCTGGTCGAGGCTGGATGCGTAGGCAATCATGCCGAAGCGGGAAACGGTGCCGTAGGTGGGCTTCGCCGGTGATGCCGCAATGGGAGGCGG